>Ga0137297_10001_pt1 | contig 668592 bp, 552 predicted proteins | sample RamsorincwithD2O_FD_97191 | JGI IMG/M metagenome (GOLD analysis project Ga0137297, IMG submission 97191) | Mouse cecal microbial communities from Vienna, Austria - Mucin amended with D2O | ecosystem: Host-associated > Mammals > Digestive system > Large intestine > Cecum | place: Austria: Vienna...
TCAGAGCCAGGTCGCTCCTTCGGGCCTTTTACTCCTCCGGCACCTCTCAGCGCCCTCGGAAAACCCTCGGCGGTTTTCGGTAGTCATTCCCTTGAAATCTTCTTATCGCCCCTGCTTCCAGGGAGCTCTCCAGGTGGCCGGCTCCAGCCGCTTCCGTTACTCTTCCGAGTCCGTCTGCCGCCGGGCTTTTCATCCCGTCGCCGTGTTGGCGTGCCGAGAACTTTATCAACTTCCCCCTTTTTGTCAATTTTTTTCGAGATGTTTTTTCATTTTTTTCCGCGCCTCATTCAGGCCACGCCTGTCCATACATCCATTAACACACATATAATCAATGAGATGCCGTTTTGTCATAATCCCCCATCCTGTCGCGTCTTTTTTTTGAACGCTTCCCTTTTTCCCCATCCCACTTCCCCGCCTCCCAAGGGGAATTCAGCCCCCTTCCGCCCCTTCCGCCCCTTCCGCCCCTCTGCAAGGAAGGCTGGTTTTCCAAGCACACTGTATTCCCTCTCCATAGCGTCACTACTCTCACCAAAAAAATGCTACCCTCCCATTCGAACAATAAACAGGGGCGCAGCTAATGCCGCGCCCCTGTCCGCTCCCGGCAATATACCGGCAAGCATGCTTTTCAGTTATTTTTTCTCCTTGGTGAAGTCCAGTTTGCCGTCTTTTTCCCTCACCACGATTTCCGTTCCTTCCGGGAAGTCTCCTTCCAGAAGCTTGAGGCTGAGCGGATCCAGAAGATCATGCTGAATGGCCCGTTTGAGAGGACGGGCTCCATACACAGGATCAAAACCATGATCCGCCACCAGAGCCGTAGCTTCCGGAGTCATGCGCAAAAACAGGCCCTTGGCTTCCAGACGCCTGCGAACACGCTGAAGCTGAATGTCCACAATGCCCTTGAGTTCCTGCGCCGTGAGCCGGTCAAAGATGATGATTTCATCAATGCGGTTCAGGAATTCCGGACGGAAGTGACCGCGCAACGCCTCCAGGGCCTTGGCTTCCCTCTGTTCCGCATTGGCTTCATTGAGGATGTACTGGCTGCCGATGTTGGAGGTCATGATGATGACCGTGTTGCGGAAGTCAACCGTACGACCCTGGCCGTCCGTAATGCGGCCGTCGTCCAGCACCTGGAGCAATACGTTGAAGACGTCCGGGTGGGCCTTTTCAATTTCATCGAAGAGAACCACGCAGTACGGACGACGGCGCACGGCTTCAGAGAGCTGACCGCCTTCTTCATACCCCACGTATCCGGGAGGCGCCCCGATGAGGCGCGCGACGGAATGTTTTTCCATGTATTCGGACATGTCAATGCGGACGATGGCGTTTTCACTGTCAAAGAGGAATTCCGCCAGCGCCTTGCTGAGTTCCGTCTTGCCCACGCCGGTGGGTCCCAGGAACAGGAAAGAGCCGATGGGCCTGTTTTCATCCTGCAACCCGGCGCGGGCGCGTCTCACGGCGTCGGATACGGCCTTAACGGCCTGTTTCTGCCCGATTACGCGGGCGCCCAGACGCTCTTCCATGTGCACCAGCTTGGCACGCTCCCCTTCCTGCAGACGGGCGGCGGGAATGCCGGTCCAGGTGGCAACCACTTTGGCAATGTCTCCTTCCGTGACTTCCTCCTTCAGCAGCCCCCCATCTTCCTTCTGCATTTTGCTGAGCTTTTCCTTGCCTTCCGTCAGGGCGCGCTGGGCTTCCGGAAGTTCGCCATAGGTGATTTCCGACGCGCGGGTCAGGTCACCCATACGTTTGGCCCTTTCGCTTTCCAGTTTGAGGGTTTCTATTTTTTCCTGTTCCCTGCGGACGGCGTCCAGCACTTCCTTTTCGCTTTTCCATTTGGCAATCATGGAACCGGATTTTTCCTTCAAGTCGGCCAGGTCCTTGGTGATTTTTTCCAAACGGGCCTTGCTGTCGGCGTCTTCTTCCTTCGCCAGCGCCTGCCGCTCCATTTCAAGCTGCATGGCCTCACGTTCAATCTGGTCAATTTCCGTGGGCATGGAGTCCAGCTCAATTTTGAGGCGGGCTGCCGCTTCATCCACCAGGTCTACTGCCTTGTCAGGCAGAAAACGGTCGGAAATATAACGGTCGGAAAGGGTGGCCGCCGCTACGATGGCAGCGTCCGTAATACGCACTCCATGGTGGACTTCATAGCGTTCTTTCAAGCCGCGCAGGATGGCGATGGTATCTTCCACGCTGGGTTCGGAGACCATGACGGGCTGAAACCGGCGTTCCAGAGCCGCATCTTTTTCAATGTATTTGCGGTATTCGTCCAGTGTCGTCGCGCCGATGGTCCGCAGTTCCCCGCGGGCCAGGGCGGGCTTGAGCAGGTTGGAGGCATCCACCGCCCCTTCACTGGCGCCCGCGCCTACGATGGTGTGCAGTTCATCGATAAACAGAATGATTTCACCGTTGGAATCCGTTACTTCCTTAAGGAAGGATTTCAAGCGTTCTTCAAATTCACCGCGATATTTGGCTCCGGCAAGCATGGAGCCGATGTTGAGGGATACAATGCGCTTGTTGCGCATGCTTTCCGGCACGTCGCCGTTGACAATGCGCCGCGCCAGACCTTCCGCAATGGCGGTTTTGCCAACGCCGGGCTCCCCGATCAGGACGGGATTGTTTTTCGTCCTGCGGGAAAGAATCTGCAAAACGCGGCGGATTTCCGTATCGCGGCCGATGACGGGGTCAATTTTACCGGCGCGGGCGCGGGCCGTCAGGTCCGTCCCATATTTTTCCAGCGTCTGGTATTTGCCTTCCGGGTTGTCGTCCGTCACGCGCTGGTTGCCGCGCACTTCCTTCATGGCGGCCAGATAGTTATCCTTGGTCAGCCCAAAGGTGTCCGTCAACTGGTGCACTTTGTTTTGCGTGTCCAACGCTCCAAGCATGAAGTGTTCCACGCTGAGGTAGTCATCTTTGAGCTTTTTGCGTTCCTCTTCCGCAGCCTGCATGACGGTAGCCAGGTCACGCCCCATCTGCGGCTGCGTGGTGGCGCCGCTTTGAGTAGGTTCGTGGGAAACCTCCCTTTGGGCTGCCTGGAGAAGCAGCCCCGGATCGCAAGAGGCTTTGCGGAGAATAGGGGAAAGAATTCCGCCTTCCTGCTCCAGTAACGCCACCAGAACGTCCAGAGAGGAAATTTCCGGTTTTCCAAGCCGGCCTGCAGTTTGCTGCGCCTGCATCAGCGCTTCCTGAAATTTTGTTGTTAGATTGTTAAGCATGGTATGTTGGTATTTTAGACATAAGAATAACTCCAACCGTTGAATGGAAAAACAGGATTTTTCCTGTTATCTAAAAATTTTTTACCCCTTCGGATCCCCCGCAATATCACCTGTACGCTCAACGAATTATTGGAAAGTCCGCCTTGAACTGACGGAAAGCGGTGAGGGTGCCGATATGTTCATGCCGCCAAGGGAAGATTATTTGCAAATAACCTCATTCAGGATTGAAGAAACTTCATATCAGTCTAAAAAACCAAAGAGAGGATATTGCACGACTGCCGATCCGCTGTCCCTGTCTTTCAACTGATTAAACCAAACCGACAAAAATCCAGTGTGAAAACCGCCCCGATAACCGGAGAAAGACGCGGAACCAAGGCACCGGCTGATGCCGGACGATTTTTCCGCCAGGATATTCTCCGGACCGGGGCGGTCAATTACATCCCACTCATCGGGAACAATGTATCCAGCGCTGCGTTCAAGGTCATCACGTTGATTACGTTTCCCCCGCTTCTGTTCCGGGGGAATTGAAAAAAACGGCGACCACCCTCCCTAATGTTTTAAATCCCGGGCGTATCCCCGGACACACCGGAGGCTTCCTCTGTCCGGGAAAAAGTTTAACAAATGAAGAACGGAAATGTTCCTTCCTTTCCTAATTGACAAACGATTCCCTTTCTTTTTAATGGGTTAATGTTTATCAATCCGGCACACTGTCTGCCAGTGTCTCTTTGCACATGCGTGCTGCTTTCGGCAGCAAGCACCTCCCTGCATGCGGAAACGGCTTACAGTACGCCCTGCGGCTATATCCAAACACCCCTGTACGCCAAAGCAACGGGTTATCTGGGTTTAGGGGTGCATCCGGAAGCCTTGGTACAGCACACCCTCCAAGAAGACAACATTGCCATTTACGGCAATAAAGTCACCATCACGGATCCGGACGTCAATTTCAACGACCTGATGAATGAAAACTCCGCCTATGTGCTGGTTCTTCACTTCGGCAATGAAGTCATGGCTCTTCCCTTAAACCGGGATGGATGGAAAAAACCGGGATCTTGCTGGACGGAACATTCCATTAAAGTGGATGACCGCCTTCTTTCCGACCTGGTAAGAAAGGGAACTCCCCCCGATTCATACGCTCTGCGCAAAACGCGCACTCTGGATGATATTCTTGGCGTGGACAACCAGTTTGGCCTGAAAAGCGGCTCCGCCATGTCTGCAGACACCGTTAACATCTTTAATTCTGCAACCACCAAGCTTGCCGCTTATTACTCCGGAAGCGAATGGAGAAGGAGGGGATCTACGGAAAATATCGGCGGCATGCCGGTGTTCAGCCATGAACCCCTGACTATTACGCGCAAGGCCGGTTCCGATGTTACAGCTGTGGTCGTTGGGGAAGTATCCCTGAAGAACCAGAAGCTGGTCGTTCCCACATTCAATTCCCTTCTTCACACCCGCCTGCCCCTTTCCCAGACCCTGGCTGAAACAGCTCTGCAATTGCCTGATGACGCCGTCATCAACATTCCCGCAGATGGCAAGAATGCCATGGTCAAGGTCGTCAACAACAACGGTTCCTGGAAACGTCAAGACAATGGAGAGGATGTTTCCAACGTCCCTTTCCATGGAGTTTTTTCCATCTACTATGAATCTTCCAAGACACCTTCCTACATCACGGTGTCCAGCAAACATCAAACCAACAAATAACCAGCCATGCTCTATCGCTCCCTTTTCACCAATGCTTTTACCGCCTGCGCTCTCTTTTCTGGAGGGATTGCCCTGGCGGACAGTTTCAATATCAGCAATGATGATCCCTCCGCGTATTCCCTAACCAATTCCCTCGGAAATCCGCTGAATGCAGGCAATGCTGTTTTAGGCGCCTTCAACAGAAATACTTGGAGTTATGATGTGACTAGCCGGCAATGGAACTTACAAGGTAATTCGTATGCACAGGATCAACTGGAATACAGTGATCTGATGAGCATGCAGAACAATTTCACCAGCACGCTGACAAATATACCTGAAGAGCAAAATGGCAGCGTCACTGACGGCAGCTTTAATTTGTCTGGAGATTATTCTTCTTATACCCCGACATCCCCCGTTTATTTAATGGTGACGGGACAGGATGGAGAAACAGCTTTTTTTGTCTTTAAAAACGCATCCAGCGACAGTCTGCTTAATTATGATAATATAAAGATATCCGGCAACGAGCCGTTCGATCTGTGGCTTACGACCAAGGAGCAGGCTCTCATAAACGATCTTGACTACTATACGGAATGCATCCTGGGAAATATCAATCTGGAAAACAATACCATCCAGCTTTTGATTCCGGAACCCGCAACAACCACCATGAGCTTGCTGGGCTTGGCAGCCCTAATGGTACGCCGTAAACGGAAATAAAAGTTTCCTCTTTCGTCAAACCTCTGTACGGGTATTTTCTGTACAGAGGTTTTTGTGCCGTCAACTATTCGTACTCCATTTCCCTCTGCATTTCCCGCCAGAATACCCATAGTGCCCGGCAATAAAACGCCCCGCGCGCTCTGGAAAAGCGGCGGGGCGTCTGTTCACGCAGTGAAAACCGCGGGAGTTATTTCTTAACGGGAATGATATCCAGTTCCGCTACGGCGGCGTAATCCCGCCCCTGCGTCTCACTGAGGGCGGAGAAACGGAAATAACGCGCCTTGACGGGGGCCTGGAATTTCACTTCCTGGAGGTCCGCACTGTCGGGGAAGGAACCCTTGGCGGCAGGCTGCCATTTCTCTCCGTCCGCGCTCACTTCCACGGAATAATCTTTCACGCGGCCATTGTTGTTGCCATCCTGGCGGGGAAGATAAGTAATTCCGGAGAATTCCCGCTCCTTACCCAGGTCCACGGCCAGCACATGCGGATGCTTGGTCACGGTTTTATTGTATTCAGAGTGCCAGAAAGTGCCGGGATCACCGTCAATGGCGAATTCGGCGTCCGCTTCGCCCTGCTCCTGGCTGGTTACGCTTTTAACCGTGTACTTGTCCGTACGGGCCAGCATGGTCATATCCAGCCGGGCCGCAGGCACGCGAATTTCACCTTTGTAGGACTTGGCGGTAATGGGCCGCATAAAGAAGGACATCGGGTAAGGCTTGTTCGCCTTGATGATGTCCCTGCCCATGGGGCCGGGACCGCAGGAAGCCCCCCCCAGACCACGCGTGGCGGAAGAAAGAACCAGCACGGTCTTATCCGTCGTCTTCGGCAGTTCCACGGGGTGGTTTGCCTGAATCAAATCCGTGGTGGTATACGGAAGAGCGGAGAAAGCGAACGGCGCGCCCACGGAACCGAAAAGCAGGCCCCGCCCCTTGTCGTCCGTAACGGCCACCCAGCGGGTATCCTCATGGTTGCCGCAATCCTGCGGTCTGCCGTACGGGAAGAAAGAATCCCAGGCCGTCGTTTTATACACGCCCAAAGGCATGCCGCTCTTGCGGTCCGCGTAGTTTTCTTCCGGCCCGCGGCCATAGTAGGCTACGTTGTCCATATTCGCCGGCAACTGGAGCTCGTATCCCAGGCGCAGCAGCTCCAGGGGATTGCCGCGCGGAAGCAGCACGGACTGGCAGACAACCGTTCCATCAGCGTAAATAGTCCATTCCAGATTATTGATGAAATGGGTGTTCGTATCGTTCAGGGGTTGCTTCCTGGCCGTGATGGTGGTCTTGGTATCGCCGTAGCCGCTGATGTTTTCAGTCTGTTTGCCGCTCACCTTGACGGATTGCTTGACGGTGACGCTGTCGCCGTTATCAATGGCTTCGTAACTGAGCAGTTCATGCTTCAGTTCACGGAGGCCGTTAGCCATGCTCTTGGCCATGACGCCCGGTTCATTGCTGGAGGCGGCGCGCAGGGCGTTCACCGCCATGGGCGTTTTGAACAGAGGCTTGCCGTTCACCGTGAACTGGGCCAGTTCTCCGGTGGCCGCGTCAAACTGAACGGAGAAATCCCTGCCGGAAACGGTATGTTTGTCCGCGCTGAGGCTGACTTTGCCCGCAGGGGCCTTGAACAAAGGCAGATCTCCCTGTACGGGAAGCTGAAGCTGGTCAAAGGCCAATTCGTATCCCTTTTTGGCCCATTCCTTGTCCTTCTTCAGCTTGTAGCCTATACGCAGGGCATACTCCGCCCCCGGTTTCCGGTTTTTCAACTGGGGAATGTCCGGAATGGGAACCACGATCTTTTCTCTGGGTCCGGCCGGAGGCGTGTCCAGCTTGCCTTCAGCCACCACATTGCCGTTCTCCGTCAGGGTCCAGGTAATGTCATAGGGAGAAAGATCCGTAAAGAAATTCTTGTTGAAGATGGAAATCCTGCCGTCGTCCGTCAGAGATGTGGAAATATTCTGATAGACATGCTTGACTTCAAAATAACCCGGTTCCGGCGTGCGGTCCGACAGGATGGTGCCGTTGAACACGAACTGGCCGCTGTTGGGATGATCGTTGAAATCGCCGCCGTAGCAGAGCATCTTTTCTCCATTCGGCAGGGTCTTGTACAAACCCTGGTCCACCCAATCCCAGATAGCGCCGCCCATAATGCGGTCGGAAGACTCAATAGCCTCCCAGTAATCCGCCAGGTTGCCCATGGCGTTCATCATGTTGTGCGCGTACTCGGAAATATAGTAAGGCTTGGGGAAATCCTTGTTGCCCGCCATGGAACGCGTCCAGTCCACAGACGGGTACTGGTTGGACCCCAGATCCACAATGTCATTATTGCGTTCGTAATGGGTGGGGCGGGACATGTCCCTGGCTTTCACCATCTTTTCCGCAGTGCGGAAGTTCTGGCCGGGGCCGGCTTCATTCCCCAGGGACCACATAATCACGCAGGGATGGTTCTTGTTGCGCTCCACCATCGCCATGATGCGGTCCACGTGGGCCGGCATCCACTCAATGGGATGGGAAATGGACTCCTTGCCATAGTAATAGCCGTGGGACTCGATGTTGGCCTCATCCTGCACGTAAATGCCGTACTTGTCGCAGAGGTAATAGAAATAAGGATCCGCGGGATAATGGGAACAGCGCACATGGTTGATATTGGCGCGTTTCATCATCCGCACTTCTTCCTCCATCTGCTCCGGAGTCACGTAATGCCCTGTTTCCGGATGGCTTTCATGGCGGTTCACGCCTTTTACCTTCACCGGCTGGCCGTTCACCAGGAACACGCTGTCCTTAATCACCACATTGCGGAAACCCACGCGGGCGGAAACCATTTCTTCCGTTTTCCCGTCACGCTTCAGCGTCAGTACCAGGGTGTACAGGTTGGGATCTTCCGCGGACCATAGCCTGGGTTTGGAATAAATGCCAAGCAGGGAGGTTTTAAAATCCTTCATGCCGGTAAGACGCAAGCGCTTTTCCAATACGCCGTCATATGGCGCGTCCTTGGGCTTGACAGGTTCCACCAGCTTGCCGGCAGCGTCATACAGGGCCATGGAAACCGTGCAGCCATCCAGTTTTTCCGTTGCCGGAAACAGATTGCGTACATCCACATCCACCTGAAGGCGCCAATCACCTTTCACGGTGCCCGGTTTGGCATGGTCAATATTCAGGGCCCAATCCCTTTGGTCCACCGGATTAGTCTGCGCGAAAAAGTCGCGGATGTGAACTTTGGGCAGCGCGAAAATGGAAACATTGCGGAAAAGGCCGGACAAGCGGAACATGTCCTGGCATTCCAGATATGCTCCGTCGGAATGGCGGTACACTTCTGCGGCCACCACGTTTTCCCCCTTCTTAAGGTAGGGGCTGATATCAAAACGGGCCGGATTTCGGGAATCTTTGGAAAAACCTACATACTGCCCGTTGATCCAGAGGTAGAAGAAAGAATCCACGCCGTCAAACTGCATGTACACTTCCCTGCCGTCCCAGCCCGCAGGCACTTCAAAGGTGCGGCGGTAGGAACCTACGGGGTTCCGTTCCTTGTAGGACGTGTAATTCTTGTTGGAAGGCTCCTTCATTACATAAGGCCAGGAGCGTTCAAAGGGATACGGCTGATTGGAATAAATGGGGGTGCCGTAACCCTGCGTCTGCCAGGAGGAAGGCACCTTAATCTCCTTCCAGTCCTTTACGTCGTAATCCGGCTTGTAGAAATCGGCCGGGCGGCTCTGGGGATCTTTCGCCCAGTGAAACTTCCACTGACCGTTCAGGGACCTGCGCCATTTGCTGTTTTCCGGCAGCACTTTCAAGGCGGACTGCAAATCGCTGAAAGACGCGAAGAAGGCGGTTGGCGCTTCCTTATTCAAATGCAGGTTCTGTTCCTGTTCCCATTCCAGCCCTGTAGGGGCTGGCGTGGTGGCGGAATCGCCCGGTGCTCCCAGGCCGCACATGACGGAACCTACCGCCAGCGCGGTACAGGATAAAAGCCAGGATCTGGTCGTTCTCATGAAATCAATATGTGTCGGAGTTGATATGCACAAACGGATTGTCCAGTTACATACGAATCCGCAATTCTAATTCTAACAGCAAACTTGCCCTTTGCAAGCTGCTGTCACGTTTATGCGCGGCCTGCAAACGCAGCCGTTAAAAAGTATGCCGGAGCTGGAGAACGCCCACACACTGCATGGATTCCTGCTGGGTGTACTCCTTGGTCATGTAATGCAGGCCGAAAAGCAACTCCGAGCGCTTGTACCGGAGGCCGAAGCCATAGCCCCATTCTCCCACCACAGGATACTTGTTCACATACTTGGGGGAGGAACGAAACACCGTGCCATCCAGATACAGGTCATGGGCCACGGCCCGCACGGCGGCGTGAAGATAACCGTAGTACCCCCAGTTGGAAACGGACGTCCTGTTGTAAACGAAGGGAGGCGCGGCGCTGGTCGCGCCGCGAATGCTGTTCTCCGGAGAAGTATTGCCCAGATTATAGCCGAAGCGGAAAGACATGCCGCCCCCCGCCTGCACCATTACTGTGCCGGCGTCTGCGTGCCAGTAAGCCAGAGCGTCCGTTTCAAAACCAGAGCCGTAGCGCTTTTCCAGTCCGCGCAGGCGGTAATAACGCTTGAAAAACAAATTGGCGGTCATCTCTCCGGGGAGCTGGTTGGCCCAGCCGGGCCATTGCTCCATACCCCACAGTTTATGAATAAAATGCTGGGAGCCTTTCGCCAGGGAATTCGTGCCCGTGGTACCCAGCTGCAATTCCAGGGAATTGGCCCTGTCTTCACTCTTAACCAGAGAAGTAAGCCCCAACGTCAGGCTTCCCACATAGGGATGCTGGTTGTACAGGGGATAGGTGGCTTTCTGCTCCGGAGTATACATAAGCTGAGTCAAGTCAAGTCCCCACTGCTGGCGCAAATTGGGAGAACCGTCCATTCCCATGAACCGGCGCCAGGAACCTGAAGCATTCGTACCCCCCAGAACCGTCCCCAGCATGCCGGAAAAAGTCTGGCTTCGGGATGTGGTGCCGGACATCCAGGCAAACCGGACGCCGTTGGTATAATTGTCATCATCTCCCACGAACATATCGTTTTCCAGATGAAAACTGATAACGGGGCCCTCCTGCAGAGCTTCCATCTGCCGGGTTCCTGCCTGAAGGGAAGCCACCGGCAACAGGGCGGCGCACATGCACAAAGCCGTACATTTCATGCGGGGCAGTTTGTGCGTTTCACTTCCGTGTGGCAAGGAAAAATCAGGCATGCCCTGCGTTTGCTCTTTTCAAAGCCGGCAAATATCCACAAACTTCCCCTGCCCTTCCGGGGTTTCTATGCCATGATCATTGACACGCATTGCCATCTGGCCTCCTCCCAATTCGACCAGTCCCGCAGGGAAACCTACGTTCAGCATGCCCTTCAGGCAAACACTGACCGCATGATTACGCTGGGGGCACGGCCGGATGATTGGGAGATGAATATAGCATGGGCACGCCAGTTCCCGGGCGTAGTCTTCTGCGCGCTGGGCATCCATCCGGATGATGCCCATGAAACGCCGGAAGGCTGGACGGACCGTCTTTTCCAGATAGCGCAGGACATTCCCCTGGCCGCCATTGGGGAAACGGGGCTGGACTATTTCCATGTTCCCCCCCCGGGCTGGGAGCAGGAAAATTTCCGCCGCCTTCAGCAGAATATGCTGGAACAGCATTTTGACCTGGCGGCGCGCCTGGGCCTCAATATCGTCCTGCATACGCGGGACCGGAAAGGCTCCGCAAGCTTTGAGGACGCCCTGGCGATTGCCCGGAACTACGCGGGCCGCGTGCGTCCCGTCTTTCATTGCTTCATCGGAAATGCCGCTCAGGCCACGCGAATCTTTGACGAACTGGACGGCATGGTCTCCTTCACCGGAGTGGCTACTTTTAAAAACGCCTCCGCAGTGGCGGAAACCGCAAGCTGGTGCCCGGAAAACCGTATCATGCTGGAAACGGATTCCCCCTACCTCAGTCCGGAACCCCTCCGGGGCCGCATGAATGAACCCGCCCATCTCATTCATACAGCCCGGTTCATCGCCGCTGCCAGAGGCATGAACCTGGAAGACCTGGCCCATGTGACGACCCGAAATGCGGAAACCTTTTATAATCTGGGCAAGGTCTGAAAAAAAATCCCGACAATCCGCGCTGCCGCCTTGAATCCGAAATCATAAATTAGTATGAACAGGGCACACATGAAAACGCCATTTATTTTAACCTGCGCTGTTGCGCTGGTATTACCCTTCTCTTCCTGCTCCACCCAGAATTCCTCCACGGCCGGCTATGACACCGCAGAACCGGCCAGCGGCGAAATCCCGCCGTGGATCGCGGAAAGCTCTGATCCCGCTTACGAATCCGGCCATTACAGCCCGGTTCAGAATTCTTCCAGCTACGCTTACAATCCTCCCGCCAAACCTTCCGTCACTAAAAAATCATCCGCGCGGAAGAGCACGTCCGGCACCAAATCCTCCCGCAGCACAGCTGCCAGAAAGAGCTCCTCCCGTAAATCCGCTCCCAAGGCCCGCACCTACACCGTGAAGAAAGGCGATACGCTGGGAGCCATCGCCCGCAGGAACGGCACCTCCGTCAAGGCTCTCAAGAGGGCTAACGGCCTTAAGTCCGATCTGATTCACATCAACCAGAAGCTGACAATCCCGCGTTCCAAGTAATCCGGGAAACCCCTCCCGGTTTCACCACTTATGAAGCCTCTCTTTCTCCTGGCCGTCTTCCCCGTGGTTCTCATGGGGTGGATGTCCTGTTCCCACTCCGGCACGGGCCATGCGGCCCTGCCGGATCCGCGCACCGTGGACAAATCCGTCCCGGAGTATAAAAACCCGTTTCATCCTTCTACGTACGCTCATTTCGTGGCCCGCAAGGACTACCGGAAAACGTACGACGTCTATAAGGACGACACCCTGTTGAACCGCCAGCCGAAAAAATCCCGGAAAATCTTCGTCTGCCTGGACGAACAACGGGGCCAGTATCTGGTGGACGGCCTGGTCGCCATGGATTTCCCCCTCTCCTCCGGCGTCAAAGCCTATCCGACTAAAACGGGAGACTATACTGTGATCTCCAAAAAGGAAGACTACGCTTCCAACCTCTACGGCAAAATGTATGATGCCGAAGGCAAATGCATTAACTACAATGCCGAATCCACGGATCCCGTACCGGAAGGAGGCCGTTTTGACGGCTCTCCCATGCCCTACTGGCAGAGGCTTACCAATGCGGGCCTGGGCCTGCATGTAGGAAAAGTTCGGCGGCATCCTGTTTCTCATGGCTGCGTCCGTCTGCCGCGAAATGTTGCGGAAATCCTCTACAGGCAAACCAGCATAGGAACGCCCGTTACCATCCGGAAAACGCCGTTGCCCGTGCCGGAAGCGCAGAAAGTCCCTCCCGCACAACAACAGGGATCCGGAGGCCGCAAACAATAGCCTGCCGGAGCAATGCTCCCTTTAAAACACCACCTAATTTTAAAAAGGGCTGCCTGAAAAGCAGTCCTTTTTTCTATGCCGTTTTTTCCGAGGCATAAGCATAACGTACAAAAATTATCTTTCCTGAATTATTGCACTATTTTTGCGGGCCATACAACGAAAAGAAGCGTTTTGTAATCCTCATCGGAGGACAAATAAAAATGCCGGATAAAACGACCGGGTAAAATCAACCACCTTATTCGGAATGCTCAGTATGCCAGCAGGAACAGCGGTAGACCGGAATACTTGTCGGTCATGGAATCGGAAGCGACGGCATTGCCTCATAACAACATATGCATCCCTCTGCTGATGCTGCTTTCATCACAAAAAGAAAACCACTCCCGCATCAAATAGGTGAAGGACGCCGTTAAAAAGATTTTTCTCAAGCATGCCACTGCACGCACATAGAATACCTGCAAGCGGACATTGACAACTTAACAGTTTGTCTTCCACGAACCGGCTACAGCCTTTAACAACCATTCAACAAAAGATGTTTTGTTGACAAAGTTTTTCTGGGAAAACGGCAGGATGGGGATTACCTTCTTCTGCAAGAACCCCTGAATTGTTGTTATGCCTGTATCTCCGGAGCGCATTCTGGAAAATTTGTTCCCCTTTTATCGGCAAGAAGAATTTCCCGTTCTCCTGCATCAATATAAAACGTGGTCGGAAAGTCGCCCGCTGGAAGGATGCCGGATTATTGACGCTTCTCCCGTATTCCGGAATACCTGCGCTAAATATGCTTCTCTTCTGGCCGCAGGAGCGAAGCTGACAGTAGCGATCTCTCCGGTAATGCCCCATGATCCGAATACAGTCGTATTGCTGGGGCAGTATGGAATTCCCGTGATGGAAGCGGAACGGGCAGGCGGCCCTTATGATGTAGTCATGGACTGTGCCGGAGCGCTCAGCCATGTCCCCAGCCTTTGCGGATATGTGGAATTGACCCGCTCAGGCGCGGAACGCTATGCGGCATGTCCACAACCCGTGTGGATGGTGGACGCCGGAAAGATTAAACAGATAGAAACCTGCCTTGGGACCGGAGAAAGTTTTTTCCGGGCGCTGGACGCTCTTGGAATAAAAAACGAACAGGGGCAGACTCTGCTGGTCATTGGATATGGAAAAGTCGGCCGCGGAATAGCTCTGCATGCTCTCAACCGGAAATTGAATGTCATTGTGGCGGATGTGGAGAAAAAACCTCTGTCTTCCGCCTCCTTTGTGCAGGCAAAGGACAAGGCGGCCCTTACTGACGCAGCCAGGCGTGCTTTCTGCGCCGTTACGGCTACAGGGAAGCGGAATGCCATGTCAGGGCTTATTGACCCGGCTATACTCTTATCCTCCGGCATTTTGCTTGCCAATATGGGCGTGGAGGATGAATGGGGGCCGGAAATTCCAAAGAACCGCCTGCTGAACGAAGGCCGCCCTCTTAATTTTATTCTGCCGGATCCTACGCAAATGCGTTACATTGATCCTCCCCTGGCGCTTCACAACCAGGGCGCCCTGGAACTTGTTGCGGGCCGGGCGTTGCCGGGTCTTTTTCCACCGCCGCCGGAAATGGAAGAACGTTTCCTTTCCCTGATACGTTCCTGCGGTTCCATACCGTCTGGAATGCTGGACTGGATTTCCTGACTTATCACCTTGTCTTTTCCGGAACAAAGCGGTATCGTACAGAATACGGTTGGGAACTTAACGTTCCATGGTCAGTCTGATGTTTCATTGACTTCGCAACTCATGAATACTTATTACTTCTACCGCAGTTATCAGCTGGGAGGGAAAATCCTCGCAACCCTGGGGTGCGGTCTGGCCTGGGCTTTTTTCGGTTCCGGCTGGTGGAACCTTCTTTTCGGCTCTCTTCTGCTGTTTCTGTGGCTTCCCGTTATCCTGGGCAGACCTTATTTTCTCACAATCACTTCTTCCTCCATCCTCTGGGGCAACAGCATTTCACGCAGGGAAATACCGTGGGAATTAATTGAACGCATAGGATGCACTCCAAATAATGAAGCAGAACCCGGATTGATGATCAAACTGAAGGACGGACGTATTCTGAATGTGGAACGCTCCTGTTTCCATTCCATGACCTCCGTTCGTGAAGCCATCCTTCAGGCATCCGGTTCTTATCCCTTTCATCTCGCTCCGGACTTGTTCGCTCCTCCTGGGCTGTTGAGCGAGTGATATGCCAGCTCTCTGAATATTCTGTGGCCGCATATTTTCATTCCCCGATAAGGGCATTCTTCCGCCGTCGCAGAGGTTTCCGGTGATAGTTCCTCGCACTCCATGCAGGAATCCTGCCTTTTCAAAGGAGGAGATTACAGTTTTCCCGTAATGGAAAATAAAAAATGTTCCACGTAGAACATTTGTGTGAATAACATCTTTATCTCATTCACTTTCAGTAAATAAAAAAACAGGCGCCATGTTGCCACGGCGCCTGTTCCTCTGTATGAACGATTTTGTGCCACCAAAATCAATTGGGAGATCTCATCGGCATGAGCACATACAGGAACTCATCTCCGATCTTCAAAACGCCCGGGCTCATTTCATCAATGAGATTCAGCGTAATAATCGTATCCCCGGCCATCGTCTTCAGGGGAGCCATGAAGAAATCCGGATTGAAGGAAATGGAAAGCGGCCTTCCGGCATAAGTGATCGTCATGGATTCATGGGCTTCACCCACGCCTTCCGCACTGGAAGCCACTTCCAGCTCGTTTTCTCGGAAGTTCAGCTTGATATTCGTACTCTTGTCCACGGAAAGTAGGGAGACGCGGCGCACCGTTTCCAGCAGTTCTCCACAGGGAAGTTCAATGCTTTCCTTGCAGTCCGTCGGGATTACCTGGCGGTAGTTCGGGTAATTGCCGTCAATCAGCTTGCTGATCAGTAACGTATCATTGATTTCAAAAGCGGCCTGGTTGCGGGTGAAACGGATGGTGGCGGTTCCCACTTCATCCAGCAGGCGGCGGAGTTCACCAACAGCCTTGGTGGGCAGGATAGCGTCCAGCTGCTGTTCTTCCGGGAATTCCAGGGCGGTTTCCGCCAGGGCCAGACGGCGGCCGTCTGTGGCCACCAGGGTCATTTTGCCGTTGCGGAAGGAGAGGGAAATGCCGTTCAGCACGTAGCGGGTCGTATCCGTGGAAATAGCGTATTCCGTGCGGCGGATGCAGTCCCGCAATACATTCTGGTCCACCTGGTACACGGTTGCCTGTTCAAAGGACGGCAATTCAGGAAATTCATCCGCCGGAAGGCCGTTCAGCTTAAACTGGGAGCGGCCGCATTCCACAGCAGCCTGGTTGCGCTGGTTGACATCCACCTGAACTTCGGCTTCAGGAAGTTCGCTGATGATGCTCACCAGCTTTTTAGCGGGCAGGGTCACGGAGCCTTCACGCAACACATTCGCGGGAACTACGCCAGTAATGCATACGTCAAGATCGGTAGCCGTAAAACGTACCTGGCCGTTTTCAGCTTCAATCTTGACGTTGGAAAGAATAGGCAGCGTCGTCTTGGAAGACACGACGCTGGCAACCTGTCTCAGCCCGTCGAGAAATACTTGCTTGGAAATGGTAAACTTCATGTGTCTGTGCTTTTATCTGCCTCGCATCTTCTCATAACTGCCTTTCATAGTTCAAGCCATTTCTCCGTCAAACCCTAATATTTGGCAGTATTTTTTTAAAAGCATACTATATATAGTAATATGTAATTTCTCCGGGCATATCTTGCATGAATAGGTTTTTTAGATTATTTAAGCATTCTTAAAAATCCATTCCAGGGAATCAGATTTCTTCAATATCCTTGTGCGGATTATAAATCCGGATACTGTCTCTTTTTTCCCAAGATGCGGCAAGTTTATTGGAAATGTACGTTTTCTTTCCACCAGGAACGCCGTTTCTGTTTTCTCTTCTTTTATTTTTTCCGTAATCTTTTTCCGTTAAATGATTTATTTTCAGAAAAATAATTTGACCCCGGATTTATAATCCGCTACCCTCCTATCGGATTGATTGTAACCCATATTTCAAAATTTCCGTGAAACGCTCATTGATTATTTTATCTTTACTGGCAGCGGCAGGCATGGCCCACGCGGCTACTCCTGTCTATTCCTGGGAATGGACTGCGGAAGGAGCACAAATAACCGCCCCCAACTGGAACGGCTCCTTCAATTACACTTCCGGCAATGATTACGCCACGTTCGGCAGCGGTTCCGGCACTCCCTATAACGCAAACATAACGGGCATCACAGGCAGTTTTACCGTGAGCTTTGACCTGAAAAACCTGAGTTCCACCAGCAACGGGTGGAAAGACATTTTCAGCCTGTACACCAATGGGACGGTCTCCGGAGAATCCAACAGCATGGTGCTGGAATTCACTGACAACGGAGAACTTTACTTCTACAACAAGGGGTTCGGCGGCCAAACCGGCGGAAATATCAACACGGGGTTGACCTGGACAGATCTCCAGCAGGACAACTGGAATAATCTGAGCATCATTTCCGATCTTTCCTCCCAAACGCTTTCCATTTACGTCAACGGCGCTTTGGCAGGTACGATCACCGAGTGGAATCCGTCCTCCCCTGCCCTGACAGGCTCCCAGTTTGGGGCTTCTTTCGGAAATACCCGCCCCATGAACGGTACTCTGGATGTCAACAACATCAAATTTTATGACGGCGTCGTGCTTCCCGTGCCGGAAGCATCCGCGGTTTCCCTGGGCCTGCTGGGGCTGGCCGCTCTGATGATGCGCCGTCGCCGATGCTGCTGAAGCAACTTTAACCATTCACCAAAGGCCGCATGCCGGGAGACGTTTTTCCGCATGCGGCCTTTTCGGCATTCAGGAAATTTCCATTCTGCCATTCACGTCCCCCGTGAATACTTCCCCCGGCCTGGTCCAGGTACCGGGAGAAATAACCCGCCCCGGCAAAACAACGGTATTGGCGCCCAGCCGCACATGGCTTCCAATGACGGCTCCAAGCTTGTTTCTTCCAGTAAATTCCAGCCTCCCGCCCGCCATCATTTTGTGTTCGCCGCCATCATGGCGAAAATTGGAACATACCGTTCCGGCGCCGAAGTTAACGTCATTGCCAATGATGGAATCCCCCGCATAACTCAAATGAGGGATCAATGTGCCGTCGCCGATAATACAATTTTTCAGTTCTACTCCCTGCCCTACTACGCAGTTATTCCCCAGAGACACATAACCCCTCAAATGGCAATTAGGCCCTATGCGGCAGCCATCTCCCGCCCATACGGTCCCTTCCACAGCCACGCCCGGCATGATGACGGTCCCGTCCCCCACCCGGAGCGCTCCCATAACATAAACCCCTTCCCCCCCGGAGAAATTCTCCCATTCCATCTTCTCCATCACTTTTTCCTGCCATTCCAGCAGATCCCAGGGATAAACGAGACGCTCTATTGCTGCCTCCCTCCGCGTGAATACCCGCGTCAATCCGCTTTCCCCGCCTTTCCGGGCCAGCAAATACCCCTCTTCACTCCTTGCCTCCCCTGCCCCGCAGGAGGCAAGCCATATGGCCGCCTCCGGGGAAAAATCATGCATGGACACCTCTATGATTTCCCCTTTTTCTTCCCAAACCGGAGTTTCCGGATCGAAAACCGCTTCAAAGCCCGCCTCCCGAAGGCGGGCAGCGCAGTAGGCGGCTATATTCACTCCAGCCACAGAAAAGCCGTGGAAGGGCGCTTCAGGGCTTGTAGCAGGAAAAGTATGATCCCTCTCCGGAATATAAATCAATTTGGCAACCTTCACAAAAGAATGGTATGCTTTCCTCCGTGGCCTCTGCAAGGAGGAATGCGCGAATCTGTTTTACAGCCGCGCCTGCCAATAACCCTGTGAAAGAATAAGCCAATTAACTGCGAATATGATGTGAATAACTTATTCAGATGTTATCCACATTTCTGCAGGCCAAATTTATTAACAGTTGGAATGAGGTTTAATACTTTCATTTTCAGCAATTTGAAATCTTATTCACACTAGACACACGGTAGAAGAAGAAGGAATTTAATATTGTTAAACCTAATATTCTTCAATCACACAACGTGATTGTCCTTCTTCCGGTTTTCATGCTACAAAACGGCGTGAATACGAAAAACCAGGATGACCGTTGGATGAGTATGGCCATAAAACTGGCCTCAAATGGGATCGGACTTACGAGCCCGAATCCCTGCGTGGGAGCGGTCATTGTACATGAAAACCGGGTAATCGGTTCAGGATTTCATAAAAAAGCCGGTTTGCCCCATGCGGAAAGAGAGGCCATTGCTGACGGAGTGGCGAGAGGCAATGCAGCCCTGTTCGCTGATTCAACTTTGTATGTTACTCTGGAACCATGCAGCACTTCCGGAAAAACGCCGCCTTGTACGGATGCTATTTTGCAATACCGTTTCAAACGGGTGGTTTATGGTTCGGAAGACCCCAATCCCAAGCACCGCGGCGCTGCGGCTGATATTCTTGAGCAGGCCGGCATCAAGGTTACCCGCGGGGTTCTAGAAAAGGAATGCGATCATTTAATCCGGGGATTCAGGTTGAACATGCTGGAAGGACGTCCCTGGGTAATTGCAAAAAGCGCCATGTCTCTGGATGGCCGCATTTCCCGCAGTCCGGAACGCTCCCAATGGCTGACGAATGAAAAATCCAGGTCTTTTGTACATACCCTGCGTGCCGAATGCGATGCGGTTCTCACCGGAGGGAATACCGTTCGTCTGGACAATCCGTCCCTGACCATTAGGAAACCGGATCGTGCTGTTTCTCTCCTCAAGGAACAACCCTGGCGTATTATTCTGACCCGTGATGCCGCTTCCATACCTGCGGATTCCATTTGTTTGACGGATGAATTTCGTGACCGCACCTTGATTGTGGAGAATGTTTTTAATTATTTGGAATTATTAAAAAAATTATATGATGATAAAAAAATAGGGACTCTCCTTCTGGAAGCGGGAGGCTGTCTGGTCCGGGAATTCTTGAAAGCCCGTTTGGTCGATGAGTGGGTGGGATTTTATGCTCCCATCATTATCGGCGGCGGTGCGGACGGCGTAGCGTCCGGTCCGTTTCTGGAGCATGAAGCCTGTCTTGAACAGCCTGTTGTGAATGCCTTTGGAGATGATGTGTGCATCAGGGGAGATATCTGTTACCGTTAATGGACGAGGGCTTTGTCTATTGATTATCTGAAGAATTTGAGACTTGGGAAAGTAACTTTCATTTCCGGGTAGATTTTACTATTCAGTCCTTTTTGCTCCCCTTACTTCTTGGAGTGATCTTCTCATGCTGTTTTTTTGTTATCGACAGTATGTCAATGATTTGTAATGGATAAATTGATCAATTAGAGAGACCGGTATTCAATAATACTCAAGAGATAATTCCATTTCTTTTTGCAACAGGCAGAGGAATGATGATTACTCAGAGAGAAAAAGGATCTGCTGTCGCACAAAAAGAATTCAGGGAACAGGATTGAATCTCTTTTATCAATTCCGCGCAATAACGGCAGGGCGATACAATGGGATCATATACGGATCAGGGAAGCTTCTGTCATGTTTTTCCCATCATCCAGGCTCCGCATATCTCTCAGATTAAATTTCTGAATGAAAGAGGCACAGGATATTATGTTTGCTGCCTGCTGCGTTTTTGCAGATGCACGAGCAACAGGGCAATATCTGCCGGGGTAATTCCGGGAATGCGGGAGGCCTGTCCGATAGTTGCGGGACGTATATTGCCCAGCTTGATGACAGCCTCTTTTTTTAAGGCGTGGACATGTTCGTAATCAATATCGGCGGGAATAGTTTTATTTTCCATCCGTATGATTTTTTCCGCCTGTTTTTTCTGCCTTTCAATATGTCCTTCGTACTGTATATCCGTGGCAATGGCATCCAAATGTTCCACGTGGAACATTTTTTTCAGTTCTTCAGGCAATAGGGTCCAGTCGTTGCCGGGCCTTTTAAGCCATGTGGAGAGAGAAACCCCTTCGTGTTTGAGGGCGGCTGCTTTTGTTATTCCTTCATCAATGGCGTTTTTCCTGTCTTCCGCTTTTTGGGCCGTTTCACGGGTAATAAGGCCCGTTTCAAAAGCCAGAGGGGCCAACCGAAGGTCTGCGTTATCCTGGCGCAGCAGCAGGCGGAATTCTGCCCGGCTGGTGAACATGCGGTAAGGTTCATCGGTTCCCTTGGTAACGAGGTCATCTATCATGACGCCGATGTAAGCCTGATCACGGCGCAGCACCAGAGAAGGTTTGCCCAGGGTTTTCAGGGCGGCGTTCGCTCCCGCCATCAAACCTTGCGCCGCGGCTTCTTCATAGCCGGATGTGCCGTTGATTTGACCTGCAAAATACAGGTTTTCCACCAGTTTTGTTTCCAGTGTGGGATGCAATTGCGTAGGAGGACAGAAGTCATATTCCACCGCATATCCCGGACGGATCAGCTGCGCGTTTTCCAAACCGGGAATGGTATGAATGAAATCGCACTGAGCAGAGTAGGGCAGGGAAGTGGAAACTCCGTTAAGGTAGAATTCCTCCGTACTGCGGCCTTCCGGTTCCAGGAATACCTGATGGTTCGTTTTTTCCGCAAAGCGCACGATTTTATCTTCTATGGAGGGACAATACCGGGGGCCTACGCCTTCAATGATACCGCTGTAAAGAGGGCTGAATTTTAAATTTTTCCGGATAATGTCGTGCGTCGCCTGGTTGGTGTAGGTGATCCAGCAGGGCATTTGCTTCATCCGGAAATTTTCATCTCCCCATGTGTTCAAAGTGCAAAAAGGTTCGGAATCACGTTTCAGTATATCGCGGGAACGGTAACTGAACAGGGCTTCCGGAGTATCTCCAGGCTGCATTTCGCAGACGGAAAAGTCAATGGACTTTCCATTGACGCGGGGAGAAGTTCCCGTTTTAAGCCGTTCCACCTGAAAACCCAGCATGGCAAGATCGGCGGAAAGGCTGGAAGAAGCGCAACCCATTCGGCCGCCTGTTATGTGCTGAAGGCCTACATGAAGCAATCCCTTCATGAATGTCCCGGAGCAGATAATCACGCTGCGGGCATGAATGGCGCAGTCCAGAGAAGTAACAACTCCCGTTACCTGTTGTTCCCCGTTGACGAGCAATCTGACCACATCTCCCTGAAACAGGCGTATGCCCGGGGCGGTTTCCAGAACCATTTTCATTCTTGTGCGGTAGGCTGTTTTATCGCACTGGGCGCGGGGAGCGCGCACGCTGGGCCCCTTGGAGGCGTTAAGCATCCGGAATTGAATGGCGGTGGCATCCGTGTTCAATCCCATGGCTCCGCCCAGGGCGTCTATTTCCCGGACGATATGCCCTTTGGCAAGTCCCCCGATAGCCGGGTTGCAGGACATTTGCCCAATGGTATCCAGGTTATGGGTCAGGACGGCGACGGAACACCCCAGACGGGATGCTGCCAGCGCCGCCTCAATACCTGCGTGCCCGGCGCCGACGACGAGAACGTCAAACAGGGGGAAAACGGAAGAAGAGGAGGAGTTCATCAGGATGCGGAACAGATGGCAAGACGATGCAGAATCAGGCGGGGATCAAGAGAGGAGGACACTAGGGCTTTATCTGCTTTCATGCATTCTTTCAAAGTTTGCTTCAGCCGTTCCGTCTTGAATTTGGAAGCGTTCTGCGCCGCCAGAAAAAGCGGGTAAGCATTGGGAGAGCCGTCTTTTTTCAGGGGAATTAACGCGGCTGCATAAGAGGGCAGAGAAGAAATGCGGGCCGTAAATTCCTTGAAATTGGTGGGCTTCAGGTTGAATGCGTCACATAAAAGTCTGGCGGCCAGCAGATTCCTTAGAGTAGGGATGAATGCGGCGCGCATGATGGTGATGGCGTTTTCACCGCGTTCCAGTTGAAAGTCAATCAGAGAGATAGCCGCGTCGCTTTTCTTGTTTTCCAGAGCCCGGGAAATTTCAAAAATAACGCCTGTGCGCGTCAGCGGAACCATGCGCTCTACATCCTCCGGCATTACGGTGCGTCTGCCCGCTCCCAGATAAAGATCCAGTTTTTCAATTTCAGAAATGATTTGGCGGGAGGATTCGCTGACGCGGTGAATGAACAGTTCCAGGGCAGCGGAATCGAAATTCATACCTCGCGCTGCCGTTTCCTTATTAATGAGGGGCATTAAACTGCCTTCCCATCCTGCTTTGGTGATGTCCGGCTTGTTCAATTCTTCCGACACGGCGGATTGAAGCAGGAATTTGTTGAAGGAACGGCGCTTGTCAAATTCGGAGGCGGAAATAAGCAGCAGGACGTCCGGCCCCAGGCCGCTTTCTAGCAATTGCCTGAAGGAGTCCAGAGCCGCTTCCGTAGTGGAGGAACGTCCCGTGACGGAGTCTCCCAGAAAATTGCAGTTCTTCATCCAGACTACTTTGCGTCCCGGAAAAAATGGGAGGGTCCGCAGAGCTTCCGTAACCTGGCGTACCACCTGAGCCGCTTCATCGGAATCACCGCAGGCCGCTTCCAGAATTTCATGGGAAAATTCGTTCGTGCCTTCCGTCAGAGCGGCAAAAATGCCGGAAGCCTTTTCACGCACCATTCCTTCATCCGTGCCGAAGACGAGATGAATGGCTTGTTGTTGTAAAGCGCTGGAACCCATAAAACCGTAACCGCATGATATCATAAAGTACGGTTTGTTGAAAGGCGTATTTGTCATTTGCAGGTTTTTTCATTTGAAGAGAAAAGGCTTAAATAGTATCAATGGAATCGGAATGTCAAAAAGCGGCTGAAGCTTGACGGGCTCCGTTTTCAGGCATCCCCTTGTGATCAAGCCGCAAATCGTTTGATCGTTATTACGGCAGGGCATTTCCATGAGATCGACCATATGGACACGGGCTTTACTTGTCATCATGATGACGGTTATGATGACCGTGGTCTCCGTTGCCTATTGGAGATGGAACAGCCGTGTTACGGAGAAAAATGTTTCCTTCCGGTCGGAGGTGTTTACCCTGGCCCAGCAGCCTGAACTGAAGAAGGAGGATATTCCTGTTTTGCACCAGCTCAATGAGGAATATTCACGCGTTGCCCGGTTGGTGGAACGGGTATTGGTCAGCATAGATACTACAGGCGTGACAAGCGTTCCACAGCCTTCCGAGGACGGTGATTCCATGATTGAAAAAAGGCTGACGGTTCATGGTTTGGGTTCCGGCGTCATTGTTACTGAAGAAGGACATATTATTACCGCTTATCATGTCATTCAGAACAAGCATGCTCTGCGCGTTACGCTGAGTAATGGGAAAAGCGTTTCCGTACGTCTGGTGGGAGTGGACCCGGAACTGGACATTGCCGTGTTGCAGGTGGAAAACCCGATGACCTTTACCCCCCTTCCGTTCGGCAACAGTGATGAAATTGCGCCCGGCATGATTGTCCTGGCATGCGGCAATCCCTATGGGCTGGGCACGACGGTTTCCCGAGGCATTATCAGCTCCCGTGAACGCAAGTTGGTGGATTCCGGCATTAACTTGATCCAGACGGACGCCAGCATCTTTCCGGGGAATTCAGGCGGCCCCCTCATCAACATCCGCGGGGAAGTCATCGGCATCAACAAATCGGTGCTTCCCAACGTGGAGAAAAATTACGCCGGCATTGGGTTTGCCATTCCCTCCAATCTGGTGATGCACAGCTTTGAGCAGATTTGCAAGCATGGACGACCCATGAAAGGGTATCTGGGACTGGACATTGTGCGCAATACTCCTCCGCTTCGCAGCTTCCTGAATTACCATGAGGCTGGAGGCGCGGTCATCAACATCGTGAATCATGGCTCTCCGGCGGAGCAGGCAGGTCTTCAAACGGGTGACGTAATACTGAGTTTCAACGAAGTTCCCATCCAGACGGATGAGGAAGTGAAGGAGCGCATTGAAAATCTTTCCATCGGCGACAAGTTCCGGCTGAAAATCTGGCGCAAGGGGCAAAAGATGAACGTCACCCTGAAGGTGGGAGACAGTATTTTAAAGAATGTTCCTTCTCCTTGGGAAGACTTCATGGAAGGAGTGGGAATGCATTTGCGTGAACTGACTGCGGAGGAGCAGTCTATCGGCGCCCGGGGACTGCTGGTCATTCAGGTAAATCCGAAGAAATCCGTAGGGCAGATATTGCAGGCCGGCGATATGGTCTTTGCCGTAAATCACCAGAGTGTCAGCACCAAGGAAGCTTTGGTCAAAGCCCTTAGGGAAGGGCCGGCGTTGCTGACCGTTTCCCGCGACGGGCAGCAATTCAATGTGAAAGTGGATGCGCGCCCTGTTTCTGAAAAAACATTGCTTCCCCGCATCCCTGAGGCGACAGAAGGCAACGCCATTATACCGCACGAGCTTTGATCCGGCCTGAGCGGTTCCCGCCGGAATCTCCGTTCGGGAAAACGTTTTCCGGCATCGCCGTCCGCAGGCTTGACTGGCAGTCAAAAGCGCTTACAATGCATCACCTTTAAGAAATTAAATTATGACTCGTCATACTATCTCCGTACTTGTTGAAAACAAATTCGGCGTGCTTGCCCGCATTGCCGGTTTGTTTAGTGGACGGGGCTACAATATTCATTCGTTGAACGTTGCCCCTAGCCAGGACCCGCGCTTTTCACGGATGACCATCGTCGTACGCGAAAAGGAGGATGTTCTGGACCAGATTATCAAACATCTGGAAAAACTGGTCAACACGGTGGAAGTAGTAGATTTCCGCAATACGGACAATGTGTACCGGGAAACGGTACTGACCCGCATAGGCGTGGATTCCGCCACGCGGCATGAAGTCATTGAGTTCTGCCAGATACTGGACGCCCACATTGTGGATGTCACGCGGGAGGCCCTGACCATTGAAGTGACAGGTGGCGAGCACAAGATAGACCGTTTCCTGTCCCTCATTGAGCATTATGATGTGCAGATGCTGACCCGGAGCGGTCGCATCGCCCTCCCCAAACCCTGTCAGTAAAAGAACCTTCAGGCTTTCTTCTTCAACCCTGCAGGACGTTCTTGCAGGGTTTTTTCTTCTCTTTATCATGAACATTACTTATCCGGATCTCCCCATTTCCCGCCGCCGGAATGACATTCTGGCGGCGATGCGGGAGCATCAGGTCATTGTCGTAGTGGGGGAGACGGGCTCCGGTAAGACTACCCAGCTTCCCAAAATGGCCATGGAGCTTGCCGGGGAGGCGCGGGGCAGAGTAGGGTGCACCCAGCCCAGAAGACTGGCTGCTGCTTCCGTTTCCCGCCGAGTGGCGGAAGAATTAAACTGCGACCTGGGAGGTCTGGTGGGTTACCAGGTGCGCTTTGAGGAAAAAACCGGGCCGGATACGCGCCTGAAGTTCATGACGGATGGGATTCTTCTGGCGGAAACGCAGCATGATCCGGATCTGCACCAATATCATACCCTGATTTTGGATGAGGCGCATGAACGCAGCCTCAACATTGATTTTCTGCTCGGGTATCTGCGGCTTTTGCTGGGCAGGCGGAGGGACTTGCGGCTGGTCATCAGTTCCGCGACGCTGGATGCCGGAGGGTTTTCCGAATTCTTCGGAGGCGCGCCTATTATTCAGGTAGAAGGCCGTACTTATCCGGTGGATGTCCACTATCTGCCGCCGCTGCATGACGATGAGGAACTCCCGGCTCATGTGGCGCGTGCCGTGGATTGGCTGGATACTCTGGACGATCGCGGGGATGTGCTTGTCTTCCTTCCCGGAGAACGGGAAATACGTGAAGTGGCGGAAAAACTGGAAGGCCGGAATTTGAGAAATACGCGCATTCTGCCTCTGTTCGCCAGGCTGGGCCTGGCGGACCAGCAGAGGATTTTTCATCCGGAGCGGGGATACCGCCGCATCGTGCTGGCTACGAATGTGGCGGAAACGTCCCTGACAATCCCCGGCATCATTTACGTGATTGACTCCGGCCTGGCGCGCGTCAGCCGCTATAGCCCGGCGCGCCAAGTGCAGCGGCTTCAGATAGAACCCGTCTCCAGGGCCAGCGCACGCCAGCGCGCCGGCCGTTGCGGCCGTGTATGCGAAGGCGTGTGCATCCGCCTGTACAGTGAGAAGGACTGGGAAGACAGGCCGGAATTTACGGATCCGGAAATCAGGCGCAGCGCGCTGGCCGGAGCGCTTCTCCGGATGAAAGACCTGGGGTTGCCGGAAATGCCGGAGTTTCCTCTTCCGGATCCTCCTTCATCCAAACTGGTGACGGAAGGTTACCGCGCCTTGCGGGAGATCGGCGCCTTGGACAAAGCCCGGCAGCTCACGCCTGTAGGCAGGAAGCTGGCGCGGTTGCCCATTGACCCGCGGCTGGCCCGCATGCTGCTGGAAGCGCAGCATGAACAGGCCCTGCCGGAAATGCTGGTCATTGTAGCCGGCCTGGGCGTCATGGATCCCCGCGAACGCCCTGCGGATGCCGTTCAGAAAGCGGACCAGGCCCATGCTCAGTGGAAGGAAGAAGACAGCGACTTCCTGTCCCTGCTCAAGTTGTGGAAGGCTGCATGGCAATTCCGGGAGGGAAAGCGCTGGCGCAAAAACCAGCTTCGGAAATGGTGCGGGAAAAATTTCCTCAATTTCAACCGCATGATGGAATGGTTCAATTTATGGGAAGACCTTTCCAGGCTGGTCAGGGAAACCCTGAAATGCAAGATTTCCCCTTTGGAAGAGGAAGCGGAGCGGCAGGCTTCCTTTGCCATGATTCACCGGAGCATTCTGGCGGGCGTTCCGCGCCAGTTCGGCCTTTGGGATGCGGACAACCGGGAATATCGCGGCGCCGGAGGGCGTTCCTTCGGCATTTTTCCCGGTTCTGCTCTGTTCCGCCGTAAAAAAAGGAGTGAGTGGGTCATGGGCGTGGAGCTGGTGGACACCACGCGCCTGTGGATGCGCCGCGCCTCCATTTTGGAACCGGAATGGGTGGAACAGGTAGCGCCCCATCTGTGCGAATCACACTATTCCGGAGCGCGGTGGGACAGGGAACAGGGCGCCGTTTACGCCGTGGAACGCGTCGTGTGCGGCGGCTTGCGCATCATCGATAACAGGCGTGTGCACTATGGCCGTATCAATCCCGTCCATGCGCGGGAAATCATGATACGCGAAGGGCTGTTGGGCGGCGGTTTCCGTGCGAAACCCGCCTGTATCAGGCATTTGGAAACGCTCCGGGAGGAAGTTCGGCAGATAGAACTGAAATTGCGCCGCCCGGACCAAGTCTGGTGCGAGGAAGGAGTTTTTGAATTCTTTAACAGGCTTGTTCCGTCGGACTGCTGTACGGCCAGGGCCTTTTTGCGATGGGCCGCCGGTGTGGAAAAGAAAAACCCGGAAGCTCTGCATGTTCCGCCGCAGGAAGCCATGTACGAATTCTGGGGGAAAGATCTGCTGGATGGTTTTCCGGATGAAATCACCTGTAACGGCGCGGAATACGTCGTGTATTACCAGAACGATCCCGGCGCGGAAGATGACGGCGTGACCCTGGGCGTTCATATCGACCAGTTGCCGGATATTCCCGAATGGTTGCCGGAGTGGGGGGTTCCGGGCCATCTGGCCCAGCGGGCGGAATGTCTGCTGCGCACTCTTCCCAAGGATTTGCGCGTCTTTCTCCAGCCCATCAGCCAAAAGGCAGCCTACTTTGCGGAACTGAGGCATGGCCTGGAACCGGATGGACCGCTGGCAGGGAAACTGGCGGAATTTGTGGAAGTGGAAACGGGAAAATTTTGCGCGCCCTCCTTTTTTGATATGAACCGTCTTCCTGCGGAGCTGGTTACGAAAATATGGGTGTGCGATGATGAAGGAGAGGAGCTTGCCATGGGCACGGATGTTGCGGAACTGAATAACCGCCTGGGTAAAAAGCTTTCCCGCCGGTTCCAGAAAACAGCGGAGGATATCATGTCCGTAACCGGCATGAGGGAATGGCTCTGCGGAGATTTGGAATACACGGTGGATGTGGCGGGAAGGCCGGGTTATGTGGCTCTGGTGGATGAAGGCGCATCCGTGGGCGTCCGTGTTTTTGAGGATGAACTGCGCGCTGCGGAATCCCACCGGGAAGGATGCCTGCGTTTCATGCGCCTGCGCCAGACGGACCAGCTTAACCATCTCCGCAAAAAATTTCCGTTGAAGATGGAAGGAAAGCTCTCTCTCCAGATGCTCGGACGGGAACCGTCTACCAATGCGGAAGACCTCGTGGACGTTGCTGCGGAGACAGCTATGGGCCGTCCTTTGCCGCGCACGGCGGAACAATTCGCTGCTGCGGAAATGAATCTGCGACAAAACCTTTTTGACGCGGCGCATAACGTGGCGGATATATGGGAACTGGTGGCAGGTACGGAACATGCCGTCAGAGACTTTATGGCGTTGCAAAAGGGCGTGCGCCATACGGAGCGCATCACGGCTGACCTTCGGCGCCAGCTTGACTGGTTATTGCGCCCCCGTTTCCTGTGGGCGCATGGAGCGGAACGCTTGCCGGACCTGAAACGGTACATGCAGGGAATTGCGGAGCGCATCAGGCGCATCGGCCAGCAACCCCTTGCCAAGGAGCTGGAACGCTTGGACCTCTTTGAACGCGTCTATTTTCCCTGGCGTCAGGTTTTGGAGGAACATGCCGGAGACCTGCGCTGGATGCAATACGGTTATTTGCTGGAAGAATACCGCCTGGCCATTTTCGCTCCCGCCATTTCCGTCAAAGGCCGCGTCTCTGAAAAACGTCTGATAGCTTCTTTTGAGGCGTTATCAAACCAGTAAAACAGACTGGCGGCTGACTGGTAAGGCAGCTTGGCCGTTTTTCTGAAATGGGGAGGAGTACCCCCCCAGTTTACTTGCGGAGAATGGTTTACAATCCCTTGGATAATTGGGCGAATTCAATCAGGTTTGTTTCCTTGCCGAACAGGACCAGAATGTCGTGGTCTTCAAAAATGAGATCCGGGGAAGGAGTGCCGATGACGGGAATGCGCGGGATGGACAGGATTTCCCGGCGGCCCTGCGGAGTCTGGGCTTCCCCGCGGCGGATGGTGAGCAGGTTGAGGTGGTGTTCCGTGCGCAGGCCCACATCCCGCAGGAGCTTGCCCACCCAGATGCGCGGCACGGCTATTTCCACGATGCTGTGGTTTTCATCCATGGGGGACACGCGCAGGAATTCCGGGGATTCCAGCTGGCTGGCAAGCTGCTTGGAAGCCACGCGGGACAGGTTGATGAGCGCATACACGTTCATCTGGCTTAAAATATGTTCGTGCACCGGACTCATGACGCGGGCGTAAATATAGCGGACGCCCATTTTCTGAAGGTGCGTGACGACGAGGAGATTTTCTTCAAAACTGTCCCCGATGGCGACGATGACGGCGGACTGGTCGTCCAGTTCCAATTCACGCAAAGCGGCCGGATTAGTGTAATCCGTCACCACGGCATAGGTCACCAGATCCTTGATTTGCTCCAATTCTTCATCCGTGGAGGCGACAGCCACTACTTCAATATTGCGGGCGGAAAGTTCTGTGCAAAGTTCCTGTCCAAACTGGCCCAGGCCGATAACGGTGTATCTCATAATGGTATATTCAGGTTAACGGGATTTTGACGGATGGATAGCGGTAATGCCGCGGAGTGGGGGCGCCGGCCAGCGCAATGAGAAAAGCGAAGAGCCCCACGCGACCGGCGAGCATGTTGATGATAAGAAGATATTTGGAAGGATCGCTTAAATCTGGGGTGATGCCCCGCGACACGCCTACCGTAGCAAAAGCGCTGCAGTTTTCAAAGAAGATATCCAGCGAGCTCATGGAGGGCTCCAGGGCGCAAATCAGGACGGTAAAGCAGCCGATCCAGGCGCAGGAGACTACTACGGTAATCACGCAGCGCGCTACGGTGCGCTGGTCGATGCGGCGGCGGAAAAATTCCACATGATCCCTGCCGCGGAGGATGCGCAGTATTTCCGCGCCCGCAATGGCGCAGGTAGTGGTTCTCATGCCGCCTGCCGTCCCGCCGGGGCTGCCTCCCACCACCATCAGACCGCACATAATGAGGCTGGCCGCGGGCAGATAGCGGCTGTAATCGCTGATGTTGAATCCCGCCGTGCGGGCCGTAACGCTGTCGAAAAGACAAATCCAGAGGTGTTCCCACAACGGTTCCGCGGCATGGGGAGAGGAAACGGCGAAGATGGCCAGGGCGCCTCCCGCCAGAAGAATCCCCGTGGAAATCATCACCAGCTTGAAATAAGGGGTCCACTGCATGTGCAGGCGGCGGTGTTTGGAAAAGAAGCGGTTCGCCAGACGTGAATTGATTTCCTTGTAAATGCCGAATCCCAGGCCGCCGCATATGATCAGCGCCATGATAATCGCCTGCCCGCTGTGGCACAGGCGTATGCCCGGTTCCATCAAATTCATCGGGAAAGTTGAAAAACCTGCATTGCAGAAGGCGGAAACGGAGTGGAACAGGGAATGCCACCACAAAGGTTCCCCCATCAGGTTGATGTCCTTCCCTTCCCAGGAGAAATAAAGAAGGACGGCGCCGCACAGTTCAATGAACAACGTGCTGACCACAATAGTGGTGATAAAGGAGACGACGGCCCCCAGATTGTCTTCATCAAGCAGATCCGTCAGCAGCACGCGGTCCCTCAGGGAAAAACCCTGGCCCGCCACCATGGCTACGAAGTAGGCGAACGTCATGATGCCGAATCCGCCAATCTGGATAAGGGCAAGCGTGAACAGTTCCCCCAGCGGAGTGAAAGTATGGGCAAAATCTACGGTGTTCAGACCGGTGACGCATACTGCGCTGGTGCTGGTGAACAGGGCATCCGTAAAACTGAGCGTAATACCCGGATATGTGGAATTAGGCAGCAGAAGCAATCCGGCGCCTGCCAGGATGACCACACCCAGGGAGGTTACAAACTGCATGGCGGGGGCCATGAGAGGCCGGCCTCTCTTTTGCTTGCCCACCAGCCATTCAAAAATCCTGGTCAGGGACATCAGCGTGGGAATGGCAATCAGCCCGGCCGTAATCACCAGGCGGGAAAGTTCCGTGAACCTCATATATCCCGCTTCCTGTTGTTCCCTGGCAATCAGGAGAAAAATCATGAGGCAGCTGGCGATTTGGAAAATCAGGAGCCTCAGGGAAGGGCGGTTGATTTCCTTCCGGAAATAGGATCCCAGAATGCCCGTCAGGTGGCCCAGCGTGGCGACGGCTGCAATCAGGCGTGACCATTCATATTCCGTCCGCGTCAGGGGCCATCCCAGCTCCCAGACCACCGCCCCCAGAAGAATGGCAATGCAGACGGCTGCAAGTTTGGTGAATCCCGAGCGTGTGGTAGTCATGGATGGAGATGCCTGATGCGGAGTTTACCACCTGGGCATGGGAAGAAAAGCTCTTAGGCCGTTTTATACATGCGGGCGAGAAGGGGCGGATGCCGCGCTGCGTTGTTTCACGGCGGGGCAGGGCCGCTGGAAAATGGGTTAATGGCATTGATAAATTTCAATCAATTTTTCTTATTGGCGTATACGGGCGGCAGGGCTGCCGAAAAGGGCATCAGGTCAAAAAGGAGAGATTTTTTATCAAAAGGCATCCCGCGGCAAGCCGTATTTTAGGCTTTTCCTTTAGCGGCCGTGATGGCTTGATAGGGCCGTGCTGGCTAAAAGAATTATTCCGTGTCTGGACGTAACGAACGGCAGGGTCGTCAAGGGGACCAATTTCATCAATCTGAGGGATGCCGGGGATCCGGTAGAATGCGCCAGGGCGTATGATGCCCAGCAGGCGGACGAACTTGTTTTTCTGGATATTACCGCTTCTTCCGATGGCCGTGCCACCATGGCGGACGTTGTGCGCCGCACGGCGGCATGCTGTTTTATGCCGCTGACGGTGGGCGGCGGCATCCGTTCCGTGAAGGATATGCGCGAAATGCTTCTGGCGGGTGCGGACAAGGTCTCCCTGAATACGGCGGCTATCAATCGGCCGGAATTGATTAATGAAGGTGCGGCGGCTTTCGGGAGCCAGTGCATCGTCGTCGCTATTGACGCCAAACGCCAGACTTCCGGCAAGTGGGGCGTTTCCACCCATGGGGGAAGGAAGTTCGTGGGGCTGGATGCCGTGGAATGGGCCGTGGAGGCGGAACGCCGCGGGGCCGGGGAAATCTTATTGACCAGCATGGACGCGGACGGGGCCAAAACAGGTTATGATATTGAATTGACCCGCGCCGTAAGCAGTGCGGTGCGCATTCCGGTAATCGCCAGCGGGGGAGCGGGTAATTTGGACCACATGGTGGATGTGCTGGTGGAAGGAAAGGCGGATGCCGTGCTGGCGGCTTCCATTTTCCACTTCGGGGAATATACGGTGCCGGAAGCCAAGGCTTACTTTGCTTCCAAAGGGATACCCGTACGTCCTCTGGCGGAATAGCGGCGATGATTTTTCTTTTGAAAGAAAAGGGAATTCCGGCGTATATATAAAGTATGCGCCGTCCTTTTTTCCCTCTGTGCTCCGCCATTGCCTTAACGTCTTTTGTCCAGGCCCAGTCCCTGGAGAGGCATCCCCTGTATGAACCCGCCCTGGTTTCCGCAGGAACTTCAAGCGATGCGGGTAATTTATTTGCCGGAGCCAAAGTAACCGCTTCCGGTCATTACGGCAGTGACCGTCCGGAACTGGCCGTGGACGGGCAGGCGAATAACGCCGGCAAATACTGGGGTTGCGAGGGCATTCCCGTCTGGCTTCAAATAGATATGGGAAAACCCCGCACGCTTTCCGCCCTGCATGTATGGCCCTATTGGGAGGGAGGGCGCATTTACAAATATAAAATAGAAGGATCCGAAGACGGGAAGAATTGGAACATGTTGGCGGATCAGTCTTCCAACAGCATTGCCGCCACTTCGGAAGGCGTTCCCTTCAAATTCAATCCGCAGACGGTCCGTTACGTTAAAATCACTTTTTTAGACAATAGCGCCGGCAATGATAAGGGGGGGCACCTGGTGGAAATCAAAGGGTACGGCCCCGATGCCGCCCTGAGCCTGCAAGCTGCAGCGGTGAAGGATTATGACCGTATTCCTTACAACGGCGCTCCCGGGCAGGAAATGCTTCAGGATGCCGTGCGTCTCTCCGGCTGGAGAGGCGAACGCGCCGGCGGGCAGATTGCCGTCTGGTCTGCCCGGGCGCAGCCCCAGTTATCGGCCTCCTGCGCCGGGGTAAAAAACGCTGCCGGACAGGTTATCCCTGTCCGGACGGCCATGATACGCTACACCAGGGGCGGCAACAGGCTAATTTCAGATATCATCGGCAGCGAAAACAGCTGCGATCTGCAGGCCGGAGGCGTGCGTCCGGTGTGGGTGGAAGTCAATATACCCCCGTCTGCCAAACCCGGCGTGTACAAAGGAAAAATAGTGGTTTCCGCTGAAAGCGGCTCTCCCGTCAGCGTGCCGGTAATTCTGGAGGTGGCGCCGGAATCCCTGCCCGCTCCCGCCCATTGGCAAGTTCATCTGGACTTGTGGCAGCATCCGCAGGCCGTGGCCCGCTGGCATGATGTGGAACCGTGGTCTCCGGAGCATTTCGCGCTGATGAAACCGGTGATGAAGAGGCTGGCGGACGCCGGGCAGAAGGCCATTACATGCTCCCTGATTGATGAAGCCTGGAATGCCCAGACTTATGACTGGTTCCCGCCCATGATTGAATGGGTCAGGGGCAAAAACGGAACCATGCGCTGGAATTACGCCAATTTTGACAAGTGGGTTTCTTTCATGATGAACGAGGTGGGCGTCAAGGGGCAGATATCCTGCTACACCATGATTCCCTGGAACATGAAAATCCGTTATCTGGATGAGGCGACCGGAAAGTACAAGTTTCTGGACCTTAAACCGAATGATCCCTCTTACGAAGCTATCTGGGGGCCTTTCCTGACGGATTTCCGCAAACACGTCAAGAGCAAAGGATGGCTGGACAAAACCTGCATCGGGCTGGATGAACGGCCGGACGCAATGGTCAAAGCGGCCAAGAACGTGCTGGACAAGTATGCCCCGGAATTCAAAATCGTTTCCGCCGTCAACCGGCCTACGGCCATGACCCGGGACGTTTATGACGTCTCTCCCGTTATTGACCATGCAGGCACAGTCACGGGCGATTTGCTGGCGCAGCGCAAGAAGGAAGGGAAAAAGACGACGTTCTACGTCTGTGTTCATCCCAAAAAGCCCAACACCTTCACTATTTCCCCGCTGGCGGAGGCGGAATGGCTTCCCCTCTTTGCGGCCGCCAATCATCTGGACGGCTTTTTGAGATGGGCTTATAATTCCTGGAACCGCAATCCGTTTGAAAAAACGGATTTTGGGAACTGGCCCGCGGGAGACTGCTACCTGGTTTATCCCGGTAATCTCAGTTCCCTGCGGTTTGAAAAACTGCGGGATGGCCTGGAAGAATTTGAAAAGGTCAATATCCTGCGCGCCCGGGCCGCGAAAAATCCCAAGGCGAAAGCCGCCGTAGTCCGCATGGATGAAGAGCTTTCCAAGCTCTTTACCGTGGAAAAAAGCCGTGGGAATTCCCATGAGGATGATGTGCGGAAAGCCCGTGAAATCATCCGTAAAACGGCGGAAATTTCCCGCTGACTTTTCCGCGGAGGAAAAAGAAACCGCTGCATTTCCATCTCTTTCCGGGAGCTTGGTTCAGACGCCGGACAGGGAGAATCAGCGGTTTCTTCTTTGATATTGAGATCCCCATTCCTCCATGGAGGCCAGGATGGGGCGCAGGCTGCGTCCCAGTTCCGTAAGAGTGTACTCCACGCGCGGAGGCACCTCAGCGTACACCTTTCGCGTAAGGAGACCATCCTTTTCCATGGAACGCAGGTTCGCGGTCAGGACCTTCTGCGTCACAGGACCAACGGACTTGCGGAGCTCTCCAAACCGCCGGGTGCCTTGGAGCAGATCACGGAGGATGAGCACTTTCCAGCGGGAGGAAATCAGTTGGAGAGTCGTTTCAACAGGACATGATGAAATATGATAAGTCATTTATTTTAAGATATGGTTTCTTTCAGGAACCTAGGGCACTATTTTCTGCCTACTTTACAGAAAGAATGTTGCCGCCTATTTTAATAAGCGCCTGCCGTTACGGCAAGCATCAACAGATAATGTCATGAACAAGATCATCACAGCCAATTACAGGGAGGCGGAGCCTCAGGTTATCAGCCGGGACGGCAATTCCTTTGCGGTAAAACCCGTCATTCAGGAAGCGGATGCCGGAAAATGTGCGGCCAGTTTCGTGGAAGTGGAGCCGGGGGCGTACGCCTATGGCTATCATTACCATGAAGTGAATGAAGAGGTATTTTATATCATCAAAGGCCATGCCGTTGTGCGTACTCCTGAGGGTGAAATAAGTTTGAAAGAAGGGGATGCGATTGCATTCCCCGCCAGTCCGGAGGGAGCGCATGTTATCCGCAACGGATCCGCAACGGAGAAGCTGGTCTATCTGGATGTGGGCACCCGCCTGACGCCCGATGTGGTCCACTTTCCGGATACGGCATCCGGAATGGTATGCTCTTCCTCCGGTGTGCACCATTTCCGGGAATCTTGAAGAAGCATTCCTGCTTTAACTCCTTTTTCCGGTTTCTCCGCTGGCGCGGCCCGCAGGAAAGAAGGGCCGCGCTTTTCTGGTGGGAGGGCGCGAGGGAACCGGTATTTCCCTGGCCGCATGAAGTGCTCGCCTTTGCCCTGGGCATGTCGGCAGCGGAGGCTGCGGCTGTATGGAAGCCTTTAGAACCTCCGTTCGGAAATGGAGTCCTATAATAGGGCGTTCTTATTCTGTGTTGCAGGGGTGGAAAGACTGAATTCCGGTTTTCAGGGAAGGCGGCTCTGGCTCGGAAAGCCTGCTTGCACGGCTTCATGGTGGAAAAACGGCCCCTCCCAAATATTCATGGTTTGTTTCCCATGAAATATCCGGCAGTAAAAAACGCCCCTGCCGGATACACCGGACAGGGGCGTTGAAGTTAAGCGGCCTTTGCCTTATTCTGCGGGCTTGTCGGCACCCATGCCGGCAATGCTCTGGTACAGGTTCCAGCGGTGCCAGACATCCTTCTGGGCTTCTTCAAGGAGTTTTTCAAATCCTTCCTTATTGGTCTTCGCCAGAAGCTTGAAGCGGTTTTCGCTGAGCAGCACATCACGCAGATCGCCCTTCGGGCCCTTGCCTTCCACAATCAGCGGATTCTTGCCCTGGCGGGTCAGGTCCGGATTATAGCGGTAGAGCAGAACCCGGCCGGAATCCACCCATGCCTTCTGCTGCTGCAGGCCCTTGGCCATATTGATGCCGTGGGAGATGCAGTGGGAGTAGGCGATGATGAGAGCCGGGCCGTCATAGGCTTCCGCTTCCACAAAGGCTTTTAGCGTGTGTTCGTCCTTGGCGCCGAGGGCGACGGAGGCCACGTACACGTTGCCGTAAGTCATGGCCATGAGCCCCAGATCCTTCTTCACGCCGGGCTTGCCGGTCGTGGCGAATTTGGCTACTGCGGCGCGCGGGGTGGATTTGGAGCACTGGCCGCCGGTATTGGAGTATACTTCCGTATCCATGACCAGCACCTTCACATTCCGTCCGCTGGCCAGGATGTGGTCCAGGCCGCCGTAGCCGATGTCGTAGGCCCAGCCGTCGCCGCCCAGAATCCACACGCTCTTGCGGACGAGTTTGTCCGCAAGGGTCAGGAGACGAGCGCATTCCGGCTTGCCGGCGATTTTCTTCTTGAGTTCTTCAATGTTTTCACGCTGCTGGGCGATGTCCGCCTCATCCTTCTGCGGATTGGACAGTATCCGGTCCACCAGTTCCTGGCCCACGACGCCGGCGGCTTCATGAAGAAGCTCAATGGCGTGTTCCATCTGCTTGTCCAGGGAGACGCGGAAGCCAAGACCGAATTCGGCGTTGTCTTCAAACAGGGAGTTGGCCCAGGCGGGGCCGCGTCCTTCGGAGTCATGGGACCACGGGGTGGTGGGCAGATTGCCGCCGTAAATGGAGGAGCAGCCCGTAGCGTTGGCTACCACCAAGCGGTTGCCGAAGAGCTGGGAGAGCATTTTTACATACGGGGTTTCACCGCAGCCGGCGCAGGCGCCGGAGAATTCGAACAGCGGGCGCAGCACCTGCATGGAACGGATGTTATCCGTCTTTACCTTGGTGCGGTCCACGTCCGGAAGGCTCAGGAAGAAGTTCCAGTTGGCTTCTTCCTTGTCGTGAATCTTCCCGGCCGGAACCATGGTCAGGGCCTTGTGCGTCGGGTCCGTCTTGCTCTTGGCGGGGCAGACGTCCGCGCAGAGCGTACAGCCCGTACAGTCGTTCGGGGAAATCTGAATGACGAATTTTTCTCCCTTCCAGTCCGGATGCTTGGCATCCAGGCATTCAAACCCTTCCGGAGCGTTCGCAAGGGCGTCAGGAGAGAAGAATTTGCTGCGGATGACCGCGTGCGGACAAACGGCGGTGCACTTGCCGCACTGGATGCAAAGGGTCGGATCCCATTCCGGCAGGTCCAGGGCCAGATTGCGCTTTTCGTACTGGGACGTGCCGTTCGGGAACGTGCCGTCCACAGGCATTTGGCTGACCGGGATGCTGTCGCCTTCGCCGCACATCATCTTGCCGAGGATGTTTTGGACGTAGTCCGGAGCGTCCGGGGACATGGCGGACGGAATGGCGTGTCCGTTGACAGTCTTGCCGGTTGTGTCCACCTGATGCAGATTTTCCAGCGTGGCGTCCACGGCGGCAATGTTTTTGTCAACAACATCCTGCCCCTTCTTGGCGTAGGTTTTGGCAATGGCCTTTTTGATGTAGCCGATAGCTTCATCCGCGGGAATCACGCTGGCCAGCTTGAAGAAGCAGGTCTGCATGATCATGTTGATGCGGCCGCCCATGCCTGTCTTACGCGCTACGGCAAAGGCGTCAATCGTGTAGAGCTTGATGTTCTTGTCCAGAATCTGCTGCTGCATGCGGGCGGGCAGCGTGTCCCAAAGCTTGTCCGCAGGATGCGGGCTGTTCATCAGGAAAGTGGCGCCGTTGGCGGCATTCTTCAGGAAATCGAACAGATCCAGCAGGGAGGGCTGGTGCAGAGCCAGGAAGTTTGCCTTGGTGATCAGGTATGTGGACTTGATCGGACGGGGGCCGAAGCGCAGGTGGGAAATGGTGGAAGAGCCTGATTTCTTGGAGTCGTACACGAAGTAGCCCTGCACATACAGGTCCGTATGCTGGCCGATGATCTTGATAGCGTCCTTGTTGGCGCCTACGGTGCCGTCGGACCCGAGGCCGAAGAACATGGCCCGCGTCACGTCGTCCGCTTCCGTGGAATAATCTTCATCATACGGAAGGCTGGTTCCCAGCACGTCGTCGTTGATGCCGATGGTGAAATGGTTCTTGGGAGTGTCCAGAGCCAGGTTGTCATAGACGCCCTTGACCATGGCGGGGGTGAATTCCTTGGAGGAGAGGCCGTAGCGTCCGCCTACCACCTTGGGCATGCCGTCGGTGAAGGGCAGCGTGCCGTTGGCCTGGGCGTCAAAGAGGGCCTGGATGATGTCCTGGTGGAGCGGTTCTCCCTGGGAGCCGGGTTCCTTGGTGCGGTCCAGCACGGCAATTTTCCTGACTGTAGCGGGAAGCGCCTTGACAAGTTCGGCGGCGGGGAAGGGACGGAACAGGCGCACCTTCAGCACGCCCACTTTGGCGTTTTCCCGGGTCATCATGGCTTCTACCGTTTCTTCCACGGCTTCAGCGCCGGATCCCATCAGGATAATGACGCGTTCGGCGTCCGGAGCGCCGGTGTAGTCCACCAGATGGTAGGAACGGCCGGTAAGTTCCGCGAACCTGTCCATGGCGTTCTGGACAATGGCCGGGGTGGCTTCATAGAAACGGTTGACCGTTTCACGTCCCTGGAAGTAAACGTCCGGGTTTTGGGCAGTGCCGCGCAGGACGGGAGCATCGGGAGTCAGGGCCCGTTCCCGGAAGGAATCCAGCCATTCCTGCTTGATCATGCCGTTCAGGGTGTCGTCCGTGATGTTTGCAATCTTGCCGATTTCGTGGGACGTGCGGAAACCGTCAAAGAAGTTGATGAAAGGAATGCGGGATTCCAGCGTGGCGGCGTGGGAAATGACGGCGAAGTCCGCCGCTTCCTGGGTGGAGGAGCCGCACAGCATGGCCCATCCGCAGGAACGGGCGCTCATCACGTCACTGTGGTCGCCGAAGATGGAGAGGGCCTGGTAGGCCAGGGAGCGGGCGGCCACGTGGAACACGGCGGGAGTCAGTTCCCCTGCGATTTTGAACATGTTCGGGATCATCAGCAGGAGCCCCTGGGATGCGGTGAACGTGGTTGCCAGCGCTCCGGTCTGGAGGGCGCCGTGAACGGTGCCTGCCGCGCCGCCTTCACTCTGCATTTCCACCACGGAGGGAACGGTGCCCCACAGGTTCTTCTTGTTGACGGCGGCCCAGCTTTCAGCTGATTCGCCCATCGGAGAAGATGGTGTAATGGGGTAAATGGCAATGACTTCAGAAAAACGATAGGCTACGGAGGCTACGGCTTCGTTAGCGTCAATCGTGCTGTAAGTTACGGTTGTCTGATCACTCATAAGTCTGCACGGATAGTTATAAGATTGATAAATAAGGTGCGTCTTAACGAGGATATTTATAACATGTCTGATGCCAAAGGTAAAAGCAATTATGCGTATGTGGGGTTTTGCGGGTCATTTTTTAATAATAAGACCAGTTTCTTTTCAATTCCTTTGAATATCGTGTTTTATGTGGTTCTGTCCGGGCTTTTTGCAAGAGCGGTGGGAAGGTCGGGGCGTGTTTCGGATCAACCCCGGCTGCCAAAAATGCTCCTCTGCCTGACAATGCGCTAGCCAAAACGGAAGCAAGCCTTTAGAATCCCCGCACTATGTCCGAACAACAGCAGGCACATCCGACCACGACGGAATCCGAACTTATTGCCGTGCGCCGCGACAAGCTCGCCAAAATCCGCGAGCTGGGAATTGATCCCTATGGCGCAAGATTTGACGTGACCACCACTCCCGCCGGGTTGAAAGCCGATTTCCAGGAAGACAAACAGGTAGCCGTCGCCGGCCGCCTTCTGGCTATTCGCGACATGGGCAAGTCCCAGTTTTTCGTCATTGGGGACGTACGGGGGAAAATCCAGGGGTTCCTGCATAAGAATGAGGTGGATGAAACTACCTGGAAGCTTTGGAAGCTCCTGGATCGCGGGGACTGGGTCGGCATTAAGGGAACCACGTTCCTGACCCGTACCGGAGAACCTACCGTGAAGGTATCCGGACTGACCATTCTTTCCAAAAGCCTCCGCCCCCTGCCGGACAAATGGCACGGATTGGCGGACAAGGAGGTCACCTACCGCAAGCGCCACCTGGACCTTATTTCCAATGAGGAAAGCGCCTCCCTGTTCGTTACGCGCTCCCTCATGATTGCGGAAATCCGCCGCTTTCTCCAGGAACGCGGGTATCTGGAAGTGGAGACCCCCATGCTTCAGGATGTGGCCGGTGGCGCCGCCGCCAAGCCGTTTGAAACGTACCATAACGCGCTGGATATGCCGTTGACATTGCGCATTGCCCCGGAGCTTTTCCTCAAGCGTCTGATGGTGGGCGGCTTCACCAAAATTTTCGAACTCAACCGCAGTTTCCGTAATGAAGGCATTGACCGCCGCCACAATCCGGAATTCACCATGCTGGAAGCCTATTGCGCCTGCGGCGATTTTGAAACCATGGCGAATATGGTGGAGGAACTCATCTGCCATCTGGCGGAAAAATTCTGCGGGGGCCTTCAGATTGACCACAAGGACGCGGAGGGCAACGTGCTTTACACCATCGACCTCACCCGTCCCTGGAAACGCGCCGACTATCAGGACCTGATCCGCGGCGTGGCGGGAGAAGACTGGTTTGACATTTCCCCCGAAGCGCGCCGCGCCCGCTGTGAAGAACTGGGAGTGGAAATCAGCCCGGATATGAAAGATGTGGACGTTTCCCAGCAGGTTTATGAAAAACTGGTGGAGGAAAAGACCATGAACCCCTGCTTCGTTACCCACGTGGCCAAGGATCTGGTCCCCCTCGCCAAACTGAACCGGGAAAATCCGGATGTGGTGGACGTTTATGAACTGGTGATCAACGGGCAGGAAATTTCCCCCGGCTATTCGGAATTGAACGATCCTGACGTGCAAAAGGAACGCCTGGAGCACCAGGCTGCCGGGGAGACCCAGCGTGTGGACTATGATTTCATTGAGACGCTGGAATACGGAATGCCCTCCGCAGGCGGCATCGGCATCGGTATCGACCGCGTCGTCATGATGCTGACGGGGGCTTCCTCCATCCGCGACGTGTTGCTCTTCCCGCAGCTGAAACGTAAGGACAGTTAATCCAAACCACCGTTGCATGGCTTCCAGCACCCTGGATATTCTGGATTGCGCTTCCGCCCAATGGATCGGCAAACGCCGCGAACAGGAAGACGTGGTTAAAAGTCTTCCCGCCGCCGGCGGGACGCTGGGCATTGTGTGCGACGGCATGGGAGGGCATCTTCGCGGGGATCGCGCCTCCTGTGTGGTAGCGCAGGAATTTGCCGCAGTATTTGCGGAAAGCGGCATAGAGGATATCCCGGAACGTTTAACGGCTGCTCTGCATGCGGCCAACAGGGCGTTGGCCGCCATTCAGAAGGAACCGGAGGAATCCGGGACCACGTTGCTGGCCGTCTTCATCCGCGACCATTTCCTGTGGTGGATCAGTGTGGGGGACTCCCCCCTTTATTTATGGAGCGGGGCAGACAGTTTCCGCATGGACCGCCTGAATGAAGACCATTCCATGAGACCGATTGCGGATTGCCTTTACCGGAAAGGGAAAATGTCCCTTCAAGGCGCGCTTCGGCAGCGTTCCGTTCTCCGTTCCGCCGTCATGGGCGGCCCCATGGAACTGGTGGATATCAGCGCCATGCCCCTGCTTCTGCATCCGGGAGATGCGGTGCTGGCCTGTTCGGATGGCCTGCAGGTTTGGAGCGAGCTGTTGAGAGAACCTTCTTTCCTGGCTCTTCAAAAGGCCAGGGATTGTTCCAGCCGGGAGCTGGTAGAAACTATCATGGAACAGGTGAAAGATATGCTGGAGCCCCAGCAGGATAATGCCTCTGTCTGGGCCGCTGTCATGCGAAAACCCTGTGCGGGCGCGAAATAAGCTGATTCCGGCAAAGGAAATGCGGGAGCATGGTTTTGTACGGGCGGAAAATGTCCGTATTGTTTTTATTGCGCTTTGAACAAGGCTTTTTCCGCAGGCAGGGAGACGGAGAATGCTGAAGATGCGGAGTTGAAGGAAGCTTCAGGCATGGAGCTCTTTTACGGGAGCAGCTCCTCCGGAAAGAACTGGGCCGGAATTGATTTCCCCATTGTCATTTGACCGGCGGAGGGGTAGAATACAATCCACACAACATGATCGCCTGGATAGTTTTCTATTACCTGATTGGAGCGGTTCCGTTCGGCTACCTTGCCGGCAGAGTCAAAGGAATTGACCTGAGGCAGCAAGGTTCCTGCAACATAGGCGCTACCAACGCGTGGCGCGTGCTGGGCTGGAAATGGGGCCTTTCCGTTTTCATTCTGGACTTTTTAAAGGGATTCATTCCTGTATTCGGCACTTTGAACTGGCTGCCGTTCCTGACGGGGGATGCGGGCGGCTGGGATTTCAACGTTTTGGTCGTTCTCTCCTGTTTCGCTGTTATACTCGGTCATACTTACACCTGTTTCCTGAAATTCAGGGGAGGAAAAGGCGTAGCGACAACCGCGGGGGTTTTATTTGCCCTCAATCCGGTGGTGGCTTGCGTGGCTCTGGCTTCTTGGCTGGTGGTTATGGGAATCTCCGGCATCGTGTCCCTGGCCAGCCTGGTGGCCGCTGTGGTGATGATCGCCGCCGGATGGTGGATTTATCCGCTTTGCCAGGCCGGGGCAGTTTCCCCCCAGATACTTTACGTCGCCTTTTTCACGTTAGTGGGCGCGCTGGTGATACTCAAGCACCGTTCCAATATCATCAGGCTTCTCAACGGAACGGAGCACTCCTTCTATTCCAAAAAGTCCAAGTAAGATGATGAATCGGTTACATAAAATAGCAGTCATTGGCGCCGGTTCCTGGGGCACGGCCCTCTCCATGGTTCTGGCGACCCGGGAATGTGAAGTCGTCCTGTGGACGCCGGAAGAGGCTCAGGCCAGGCAGCTGGCCGAAACAAGGCGCAGCCCGGTCCTTTCGAAAACCGCCCTTCCTCTGGCCCCCAATATTCATCCTACTTGCGACCTGGATCAGGTAAGGGACGCGGAGCTCATTGTGGTAGTGGTTCCTTCCGTGGCCATGCGTTCCGTGGCCCAGCAGCTGCGCAGCCTGCCGGTGCTGCCGGATGCCGTCATCGTCTCCTGCACCAAGGGCATTGAACAGGGAACCCATAAAAGAATGACGGAAATCCTCCAGGAATATCTGCCCTCCAACCCCATAGGCGTGCTTTCCGGTCCCAATCATGCGGAAGATATCTGCCTGGGCCTTCCGTCCGCTTCCCTGATTGGATTTGAAGATCCGAAATATGCGGATTGGGCGCAGCAGATATTTGCATCCAAAACCTTCCGTGTTTATTCCGCTACGGATATCATCGGCATGCAGCTGGGCGGAACCATTAAAAACGTCTTTGCCATCGGGGCCGGCTTATGTGAAGGGCTGAATCTGGGGGACAACGCCCAGGCCGCTCTGCTGACCCGCGGCCTGGCGGAAATGACGCGCATCGGCGTCGCCAGCGGGGGCCGCAGGGAAACCTTCATGGGCCTTTCCGGAGTAGGCGATCTGATCGTTACCTGCTATTCCCGCCACTCCCGCAACCAGACGGTGGGGCGGAGACTGGCGGAAGGGAAAAGCCTCCAGGAAATCCTGGATACCCTGGGCATGGTGGCGGAAGGGGTGCCCAACACCCTTTCCGTCTATGAAATTGCGCGGAAGCTGGATGTCAGGACTCCCCTGATTGACGCCGTTTATTCCGTTCTTTATGAATCCAAGCCGCCGATGGAAGCGCTTGCGGAACTTATGACGCGTGACCCCCGGACGGAGTCGGATTGATTTTCTGTTTTTTTGAGTTGCTTTTCCTCGACAAATTATACTATATAAACAATCAGTATGAAACGTGCCATCATCTCAGCTCTTTTTGCCGCCGGCGTCCTTGGCGTCGCCAGCGCGGACATTCAGGCTCCCCCCGCTTCCGAATACACCCCCACTCGCAAGCTGGGCCGCGCCATCGCCAACCTTATTTATTCCGTTGAAGAAATCCCGCTGGGAATCATCAACTGGACGAGCCGCGAAGGAGATTATGCCGGTTTTTCCGTAGGCATTGTTGATGGCACCGCTACCATGTTTGAGCGCATGGGCTACGGAATCTATGAACTTGTCACCTTCTGGGCTCCCACTTACAAATGCACGTACAAGCCTCCGTATCAGGGACGTTGCGGCATGAGCGGCCTCAAGGAGTACAATCCCAATGGCGGTCTGAGCGAATTCCCTGCGGAACTCAGCTTCCAGAGCTACTACAAGTATTCACGCCAGCAGCGTGACTAAAGCCGGGCTGTTAAAAATCTCAGAAGGGCTGTCCGTTTGCTTGCGGGCAGCCCTTTTTTCATGCAGTAGCCCTGACAATAGCCGCCATTGACGGGGAAGGGAGGAAAACGTATTCTTCCATGCCGGAAAGGCTTCCATATTATGAATAAAACCGCTGCTTTCATCGGCTTGGGCGCTGCCGTCTTCATGACAGCTCCTTCATTTGCCCAGGACTCTCATCTTTCCCTGACCAGACAAAGCGTTGCCAGCATGCATGAAATTGCGGCAGCCCTGGATAAGGTGACGGATGAACCCGGCGCGGCCGCTGCTGTGGAAACAGTTAAAAAAGTGCGCGAAAAACTGCTGGATCTTGGAAAAAGGCAGCTGGAACTTCCTGGTGCTACACTTCAGGAGCAGGCTCAGGTTTCTGCCCAGATGACGGAAGTGCAGAAAATTTCCGGCAAATTGGTAGAATCCCTGGCCCGTTTAAAGAAGGAAGGACTGCTTACGCCCGATTTGCAAAAGGCCCTGGCGGATTTGCGGTCTGTCCAGACGGAACTGGCGCAGGCTTCCCGGGACAAGGCCGAGCATGCGGAGCCATTCCCGGAGGATGCGGAGGGCAACACGCATGAAACCCTGCTGGTCAAAACTGTGGATGAAGTCAGAAAGCTTCATGATTCCCTGGCCAAGGCAAAGGATGAAGAAACCAGCAAGGCTGCTGTGGAACAGATAGGCCGTTACCGGGAAGCTCTGCTGGACATCGCCAAAAAACAGGCCGCCTTGCCGCCTCTCACCCGCAACCAGCAGGCCAAGCTGATGGGAGTGCAGCAGCAGCTTGTGGAAATGATGCAGCCCATTGTCAAGCATGTGACGGCCATCATGCTTTCTCCGGATGCTTCCAGGAGCCTGAAGGAAGCTGTGAATTCCCTTTCCGAATTGCCTAAGGAAGTTCAAAAAATCCGTGAAGAGGCGGTTAAGTGAACTTTTTAGGGGATACGTCCTTTTGAGCTGTTCAAAAATTATAATTGTTCTAAATTGACTGTCCTGAGAAATGCGACCGGTTTTTAGTGAAACAGATCTCAATGAACGCCCCTTCCTGGTTTTCTGGGAAGTGACGCGCGCTTGCGCGCTTGCGTGCAGACATTGCCGCGCCGTAGCCCAGCCGCGTCCCCACCCGGATGAATTGACCCATGAGGAGGCATTGCGCCTGATTGACCAGTTGGCGGAACTGCGGCCTCCCATGCTGGTGTTGACGGGCGGCGACCCGGTCATGAGGCCGGATATTCTGGAATTGATCCGTGCGGCTTCCGGCAAGGGGCTGCATGTGGCCTTGAGCCCTGCTGCTACCGCCCGGCTGCTGCACACGGATTTCCGTGCGTTGAAAGAAGCCGGAGTCCAGAGCATGTCGTTGAGCCTGGACGGCGCGCATGAGAGTACCCATGACGCCTTCCGCGGCGTCCCCCACACATATGAACGGACTCTCCGGGCTGCGGAAATGGCGAAGGAAGCCGGCATGCATTTGCAAATCAACACCACCATCACCAAGAGCACACTGGGCGAATTTGACGACTTTGTGGAGCTGATGAAAAGAATGAAGCCGGGCATGTGGAGCGTATTTCTTCTGGTGCCCACAGGCCGCGCCGCCATGGATGAAATGCCTGCGGCGGAAGAAGTGGAAGCCATCTGGAAGAAACTGAGCAGGATAAGCCATGAGGTATCCTTCGGCGTTAAAACTACGGAAGGGCACCATTATCGCCGCGTGGCGCTTCAGGAAGCCCGCGCTCAGGGAAGCAAGCCCGCCCGCCGCGCCATTCCCACCCGGGACGGCAAAGGCATTATGTTTATTTCCCATACCGGGGAAATCCAGCCCTCCGGTTTTCTTCCCATGACGGCAGGAAACGTCCGGACGGATGACCCTGGAGAAATCTACCGCACGCATCCTCTTTTCCTCAAGCTCCGGGATGACAACGCGTTGCAGGGCAAATGCGGGCGGTGTGAGTACCGTACTATCTGCGGAGGTTCCCGGTCCCGTGCTTATGCCGTTTACGGAGACATGATGGCGGAAGACAACCTCTGCCCTTATCAGCCCAGGCTTTCACAACACCATGATTAATATTACCAGACTTTGGACAGGGGCGGAACAGCCCGCGGACCATTTGAGATACGGGCAGGGCCACGGGCACGGCCGTTTTGCAGGGGGCGCCGCGGAATCCTGTGCGCCGGCTTCGTCCCGTATGCGCAAGCCCATTGTGGTCTGGAACATTACACGCACCTGCAATCTCAAATGCGTACACTGTTATGCGGATGCTTCTGCCCGGAAATTTAAGGGAGAGCTGGATTGGGAGCAGTGTTGCGCAGTCATTGATGATTTGGCGGACTACAAGGTGAACGCCCTCCTTTTTTCAGGAGGGGAGCCGCTGGTGCATCCTCGTTTTATGGAACTGCTGGAACGTGCCACCGGGAAAGGGCTGAAAGTGACCATTTCCACAAACGGTACCCGCATCACGCCGGAAGCTGCAGCGCGGTTCAAGGAACTGGGCGTGGCGTACGTAGGCATTTCCCTGGACGGCATTGGCGCTGTTCATGACAAATTCCGCGGTGTGGAAGGTTCTTTTGAGCAGGCGGTGCGTGGGTTCAGGCTTTGCAGCGAAGTGGGGCAGAAGACGGGCCTGCGCCTGACGCTGACCCGCAACAATGTGCAGTGCATGGGCCAGATTTTGGACTTTATTGACGCCAACGACATCCAGCGCGTCTGTTTTTACCATCTGGTTCCCACTGGCCGCGGTGTGGAAGTGCAGACCCTGACTCAGGAAGAAGCGCGGAATGCCATGGATACGCTGATTGCCCGTGTGGAGGAATGGAAAGCGGAGGGAAAAAACCGTGAGGTGCTGACTGTGACCCAGCCTGCGGACGGCATTTACCTGCTTCTGCGCCAGCTCCGGGAAGGTTCCCCCCTGGCGAAGGAAACCCTTGGCCTGCTCCAGTGGAATGGCGGCGGCGCGAACAGTTCCGGCCGGGGCATCGCCAACATTGACACGCAGGGAGCCGTGCATCCGGACCAGTTCTGGCAATCCGTTACTCTGGGTAACGTGAAGAGTGACCGGTTTTCCGATTTATGGGATGCCAGGGCCGGAGCTGCGGTGGAAATGCTGCCTGAGCTGCGCGGCTCTGACGACCCTCTGGAACGGCAGAAAAAAATTGAAGGCCGTTGCGGCCGCTGCGCTCATTTCGCCCTGTGCGGCGGAGGTTTCCGTACCCGTGCCGCGTTTGCCCATGGGCACTGGTACGGATCAGATCCCGGCTGCTATCTGACGGAAGAGGAAATTTCCACCCCCTTGCCGGAAATCAGGTAATGATGTCCCCGGCTTCATTCGCCGGAACACGGTTGCCTCCGGGAAAGGGTGATTGGCGGAATTGCCGTCTCATTCTATCGTGGGAGTCTCCCGCACGCAGGTAAAACGCCCCTGTCTTTGCAGCTGATTTACCGGGAACAGGGGGGGTTGTGCAGGGAAAAACACAGGTGCGTGTTTCGGCGGGGAATGGGGCGAATTTGTCCATATGTCTGGTTTTCCCTGCTTTACAAGGCAGGCGGCATGGCATAGCATGCCCCGCATGATGAGTCAGGAATTGAGACCGGAGACCCTGTGCGTACAGGCGGGCTGGGCGCCTAAAAAGGGCGAACCCCGCGTATTGCCCATTTACCAGAGCACGACGTTCAAGTATGAGACCAGCGAACAAATGGCAAAATTGTTTGATCTGGAAGAATCCGGCTTCTTTTATACACGCCTCCAGAACCCCACCAACGAGGCGGTTGCCAGAAAAATCGCTGAACTGGAAGGCGGTGTGGCCGCCATTCTGACGTCTTCCGGCCAGGCGGCTTCCTTCTTTGCCGTTTTCAATATTTGCGAGGCTGGAGATCATATCGTCAGCGCTGCGGCCATTTACGGAGGCACATACAACCTCTTTGCCGTCACCTTCCGGAAAATGGGCATTGAAGTTACTTTCGTGGACCAGGACGCCCCGGCGGAGGAAATCGCCAAAGCGTTCCGTCCCAATACGAAGGCTTTCTTTGCGGAGACTATTTCCAATCCTACGCTTTGCGTGCTGGATATCCGTAAAATGGCGGACATTGCCCATGCGCACGGCGTTCCCCTCATTGTGGACAATACCTTTGCCACTCCCATTAATTGCCGTCCGTTTGAATGGGGCGCGGATATCGTCACCCACTCCACCACCAAGTACATGGACGGCCATGCCGCCGCCGTAGGCGGCGTGATTGTGGACAGCGGCAACTTTGACTGGGAGGCGCACAGGGATCAATTCCCGGGGTTGACGGAGCCGGACCCCTCCTACCACGGTCTCTCCTACAGCAAAAGCTTCGGCAAGGGCGCCTACATCACCAAGGCGACTGTCCAGCTCATGCGCGACCTGGGTTCCATCCAGTCCCCGCAGAACGCCTTTTTGCTCAACCTGGGCCTGGAAACCCTCCACCTGCGCGTGCCGCGGCATTGTGAAAACGCGCAAAAAGTGGCGGAATTCCTGCAAGGGCAGGAAGATGTTGCCTGGATCAATTATCCGGGGCTTTCTTCCAATGAGTATTATGAACTGGCGCAGAAGCAATTCCGCGGCGGCCAATCCTGCGGCGTAGTAACCTTCGGCATCAAGGGAGGCCGTGAGCGTTCCATCAAGTTTATGGACAGTCTGAAACTGGCCGCTATCGTGACCCATGTAGCAGATTCCCGCACCTGCGTTCTCCATCCCGCCAGCCATACGCACCGTCAGTTGACGGATGAACAGCTCATGGAGGCGGGCGTACGGCCCGACCTCATCCGGTTTTCCGTAGGGACGGAAGCTGCGGAAGACATTATTGCGGATCTCAAACAGGCTTTGGAAGTTATTCGTTAAAGTTTCTTCTTGGATAGAGCCGCCTCACTGTTGCTGAGGCGGCTTTTTTCATCATCAGGGATTGGATAAAAGGAACAGCGGATTGTTAATCCGCTCTTTTTCTTTGCGCAATATCAGGAGGGAAAACCTGAAACTATTTCCTTCAAGAATAGTTCGCAATATCTTATTGATTGATAATAATCAATGATTTATGAAATGATATGCAGCTGTTAAAATGCAAGAAACGCAAGGAGTGGTCTCTATAAGACACTTACCTCAAAAAAGAAGTCCCCTGCCGGAATACCGCTCTTTCAATTTTTTATGTTGACAACGGATTAACAATCCTCTAACTAACGCAAAGCGTTATGAGAGTTTATCATTATGTTTTGTTAGCCAGTTGCGTATGTATGATGTCCGCCCAGGCGGCTACGGTTATTGCCGAGCTTCCTGAATCGCAAAGCGTATCACAGACCGCCACTATGGCGAGAACATCGGGGCAACAGCTTCTGGACAAAGTAAAGGATCTGCAAAATGGAATATATGCCGGCGGCAATAACAATTCCATTTCAAATTGGGGTATAAATAATGAAGGCACTTGGGTGAATGAGAACAATGTAGGAACTATTACATTATGCGGACGCTCCGGAGTTAGCGGGGATTCCTTTGCCATGGTTCTTGGAGGGCCGCAGCAGGGTGATTCCGTTTCTTCCATTACATTTTCCTGCAATACTCCTTCTTCTGTAATCAGCAGTTATTCCATGGTGCTTGCCGTATATGATTCAACCGGCACTTTGGTTGAGGAACTTTCCAAGATACAGGACTTTTCGTTTACCTCTACATCGGAAACAACGACAATTTCCCTGGATATGTCGGCGGCTCCCCTTACCTGGGAGGAAGGTTATAAGGTAGTTGCCGGAGTACGCGGTGGTGCTGGAAGCGCTACTTCCGCTTATACAATTACAGGTATACAGGTTTCCTATGAAACGGTTCCCGAGCCTGCCGCAGCGTCTTTGGGCCTGCTGGGCCTGGGAGCTATGCTGCTGCGCCGCAGACGCTCGTAGTAAAACTTTCGTTATTAGGGAGGCAGCTGAAAAGCTGCCTCTTTTTTATTTTCCGCACGGGAATATATTTTTTCGTTTTGAATCGCCGCGCAAGAAAAGGGGTTAATGATGTTAATCCCTTAGCGATTGCTCGAAAGACCGGTACTGCACGGCTTCGTACAGATGTTTATCCTGAATGTCAGAAGTTCCTTCCAAATCCGCTATGGTTCGGGCCACCTTTAAAATGCGGTCGTAGGCTCTGGCGGAAAGAGCCAGTTCTTCCACGGCACGGAGCAGGATGGCCCGCCCTTCCGGCAACAGGCGGCAGTATTTCTGGAGCGCTTTTCCGGAAAGGGCCGCATTATTACGGAAGGGCGTTCCTGCGTATCTGCTGGATTGGAGCCGCCGTGCGGTTACCACGCGTTCCCGGATACTGGCGGAACATTCTCCGGCAGGTGAGGAAGCCAGAATGGAGGGATCCACGGCGGGAACTTCCATCAGCAGGTCAAACCGGTCCAGAAGCGGGCCTGAGATCTTACGGCGGTAGCGCGCGATCTGCGCCGGGGGGCAGGTGCAGGCTCTTCTTCTGTCTCCCAGATAACCGCAGGGACACGGGTTCATGGCGGCTGCCAACATGAAACGGCACGGAAATGTCATGGTACCGGAAGCGCGGGAAATGACTACCTGGCCGGTTTCCAGCGGCTGCCGCAGGGTTTCCAGAGCGGCACGGCGGAATTCCGGCAATTCATCCAGAAAGAGGACACCGTTGTGGGCCAGGGATACTTCTCCCGGCGTGATATTTGTTCCTCCCCCCATCAGCCCGGCATCAGAAATGGTGTGGTGGGGGGCCCGGAACGGACGCTGGTCCACCAAACCGTTCCCCCGTTTCAACAGGCCGCATACGGAGTGGATTTTACTGGTTTCCAACGCTTCCTCCGGACTCAGCGGCGGGAGAATGGTAGGGAGCCTTTGCGCCAGCATGGATTTGCCGGAACCCGGAGAGCCGCAAAGCAGGATGTTATGGCCGCCTGCCGCCGCAATCTCCATGGCGCGGCGCGCATAAGGCTGCCCCTTGATTTCGTCAAAGTCCACAGCGGCGTCTTTATCCCGCGGAACGTGAATCTCTTGCCCTGAATCCGTAAATGGAGGCGGCAGGGTGCTGGAAGTAAGCAAATGCCAGGCTTCCCTCAGGGAAGAAACAGGATAAATTTCCACGCCCTGTACGGGCAGCCCTTCACAGGCGTTGGTGCGCGGCAACATGATGCGTCTCCTGCCCATGCGCCGCGCTTCCATGATTTGCGGCAGAATGCCTTGCACGGGGCGTACGGTTCCGTCCAGGGCCAGTTCTCCCACAATGCACCAGGCAGAAGCGTCCATCTCCTTTTCAGCCGCTCCCGCAACCATTCCCAGGGCGATGGGAAGGTCGAATCCGGGGCCCTGCTTCCTTAAATCCGCCGGAGCCAGATTAACGACGAAGATACCTTGCTGAAAGGGAAGGCCGCTGTTTTGTATGGCCGTGTCCACGCGCTGCCCGCTTTCTTTCACGGCCGCATCCGGAAGGCCGACAATAAAGGTGCGTTTTTCCGCCATGGGGCGGAAATCCACTTCCACCTCCACTTCTACGCCATCTACGCCCAGGACGGTAGAGGAATACAGTCGCGTCATCATTCGTCCATGCTAGGAAATGGATGACAGAAAAGAAAGGAAAATAACGAAAAATATAAAAATATCTAACAAATAGTTCAGCGCCGGGAAGCGCGCCGGAGAATTTCCCGTTCCTCCTCCGTCAGGCTGGACAGGCCGGATCTGGATATTTTTTCCATGATTTCATCCACCTCCTTTTCAGAGGGGTAAGCCTGTGCCGGGCGGCGGCTGGAAGGCTCAGGGGAATAGTGGGAAGAAGAGGCGGCTTTCCGTCTTGGGGAAGACATCTTTTCCTTCCATAAAATCAGCAATGTCAGAATAAATCCGGCGAACATGCCGCCCAGATGGCCGGCTTCCCCGCCCGCATTGTTCCATTGGAAGATAATGACGGCTGCGGCGACTCCGAGAACGGCCAGGGCAAACTGGCGCACGCTCAAATTAACCGGAGGAAACAGAAGCTGTACCCGGGCATGGGGAAAGAGCACCGCGCATGCGGCCATGATGCCGTAAATGGAACCTGAGGCCCCCACCATGGGAATGAAGCGCCATTCCGGATCAAAAAATCCCATGTACCCCAGCAGGGAGGAAAACAGGGCTGCAGCCACGCCGCAAAACAGGTAATACAGCAGGAAGCGCCAATGGCCGAAACGTTCTTCTACAACCGGGCCGAAAAACCACAGGGCAATCATGTTGAACATGATGTGCCCCAGATTGGCGTGAAGAAACTGATAGGTAAGCAACCGCCATAATTCCCCCTCGTGAAAGCACGTATATTCGCTGTAAGCTCCGTAAAGCTGGATCAAGTCCAAATGGACAGGCGGGTAAATATTCCTTGGGATGTCCACTTGGAAGAAGAATCCCAGGATAAAGATGACTACATTGAGCAGAATCAGCCAGTGCACCATGACGGCGCTGCGCTGGTCAAACAGATGATTCCGTACCGTATCTCCCCAGTTCTCGTTCTCCGCTCGCATATTAGGCCGCATGTAATCGCGTTCAGAACCTTTTGACAAGGAAAATAGCTGTTCCGTTCAAGGAAGGACAGCTGATGTTCCGTATCATTTCCAGAGCGCGGCAGGCAGCAGATCCGGCGGCAGATCCGTTCCGCACACGAGATGTCCGGCAAGCTGGGCGGCGGACCAGGGGGAAGTGGTCACCCCCTTGCTGCCCAGCCCGGAGAAGACGAACTGACCGTCCAGCCCGGGAATGGGACCGGCGACCGGCTGGCTGCGGCGGATGATGGGGCGGACGGCGGCACGGGCGCGGATGACGTCCATGTTCCCGGAATAGCGTTTAACAAGGTCCAGCATCAATTCCTGGACGGCGGGGGCTTCCGGAATGCCGGGAGCATCCCACGCCCACGCGTAGGTGGCCCCGAAGCGCCAGAAAGAACCGTTATGAACCAGCCAGTGTCCGAAATGCAGGATGCCGGCATGCCAGTCCAGCTCTTTCAAGTCCAAATCCAGAATGGTTCCTTTGGAGGGGCGCCCCTTCAGCGGAGACATGTCCGGATGAAGCCCGGCTTCCCAGCCGGTACACCAGACTATGTGGGAAAACGTGCGACCGTTCCAATGGAAAAGACCGTCTGCATCCGGCCGGATATCTGCGGGGGATACATCCGCTTCCACAAAACGGCCCTGTTCCATAAAAAAACGCCGCATGGCAGTGACCATGTTTTCCACGTGCAGCACGGCGGAACCTCGCGTATAGGCGGCTTTCCCGCGGCCTTCCCAGTGTTCCGGCCATGGAAAAAGAGGTCCGGCATAGGCGCAGGATTCCGGAGCCGTCTGGCGTTCCTGCCAGATTTCAAACTGGTCTTCCGTCTCCACTTCCCGGAAAATCGGAGTTTTCTGCCACCAGGACCCGCCTAATTCCCGTTCCGTTTCCGGGTAAAAGGCCTCTGCCGCCGCTAGGCATTCTTCCTGCCTCCATCCGGGGCGGAAGGCGCGGCCCGTCAGGGGGTTTACCAATCCGGCCGCCACCCGGGAGGCCGTTTCCGCTACGGGGCGGTCTGCAACCGTAAACTCCGAGCCGCGGCGTTTCAATTCCCACGCCAGACAACTTCCGGCAATTCCCTGGCCGATGATAAGGATGTTCATGATAGATGGATAAAGAACCGGAAAATCCCGGAAATGAAAGAGGAAAGCGGAGGGGAGGCGGTACCGCTCCCCCCGGAGGAAAGGCGTGCCGCAGGTGTCCCTTCCCCTGCGGCGCCGGAAGAACGGCCCTGTTTACAGGGCGGCGATGATGGCGTCACCCATTTCCGCCGTATTCACGCGGATTTCTCCGGGAGCTCCCGTAGCCAGGTCGCCCGTGCGGCAGCCCTGGTCAATCACGCGGCGAACGGCGGAGTCAATGGCGTCTGCCGCGGCTTTTTCTCCCAGAGAGTAGCGCAACAGCATGGAAAGGGAAAGAATCTGGGCGATCGGGTTTGCAATGCCCTTGCCGGCGATATCCGGAGCGGAGCCTCCGGAGGGTTCGTAAAGGCCGAAGAACAGGCCGTTGTCCTGTGCGCCCTGGCACAGACTGGCGCTGGGCAGCATGCCCAGGGAACCGCAAATCATGGCCATTTCATCGGAAAGAATGTCCCCGAACAGGTTTTCCGTCACCAGCACGTCGAACTGGCGGGGATTGCGCACCAGCTGCATGGCTGCATTGTCCACGTACATATGCAGCAATTCCACGTCGGGATAATCCTTGGAAACTTCAATCATTGTCTCGCGCCACAGCAGGGAATTGGTCAGCACATTGGCCTTGTCCACGCTGGTGACGCGCTTACGGCGGCCGCGCGCAGCCTCGAACGCCACTTTGGCGATACGCACCATCTCGCTTTTATGGTAGCGCATGGTATCCACGACGACTTCGTCGTCTCCCTCCCGTTCGCGGAAACGGGGCTGGCCGAAATACAGGCCGCCAGTCAATTCCCGGACGCATAAAATATCGAATCCGCCTTCAATCAGTTCATTCTTGATGGGGGAGGCATGGGTCAAGGCCGGAAGGCATACGCCCGGACGCAGGTTGGCATACAAGCCGAAATGTTTTCTCAGAGGCAGCAGGGCTCCGCGTTCCGGTTGTTCATTGGCGGGGAGATGCTCCCATTTGGGACCGCCCACGGAGCCGAACAGAACGGCGTCCGCCTCTTCGCAGGCACGAATGGTTTCTTCGGGAAGAGCCTTGCCGCAGTGGTCAATGCCCGCACCCCCTACAAATGCCTCCTTGCGGCTTACGGTAAAGCCAAACTTGCCGCTTACGGCATCCAGAACCTTCAGAGCCTGTGCCATGACCTCGGGCCCGATGCCGTCGCCGGCCAAGACAGCAATATGATGGTGATGTTCACTCATGTCGCTGAAAGTCTGGTCATTCTCCCTTCAAAGGTCAAGAAAACACCGTTGCCATGACCGCGCCGCGGAAGCCTTTTTGCGTCAAAAAGCCTGCAAGAGTAAAAAAGTACTTGCCAAACGCCCGTACCTCCAGTAAAAATCCCTCCGCGTTCCATGGAATGCAAACTCCCCTGTAGCTCAGCGGTAGAGCGGGTGACTGTTAATCACTAGGTCGTTGGTTCGAGCCCAACCGGGGGAGCCACTAATTTTCTAAGCCCTGTAATTTTAATGGATTACAGGGCTTCTTTTTTGTCTGTTTTGAGGCTGGAAAGGTGAAAAACCGCGGAAAAACAACCATAAGTGCTGACAAAATGTCATTTTTTGATTCCGTTCTGGCATGAAATTGGCGTTTCGGGGAAAATCATAAAACGCCTAAAGTCTAATCTGACGGCATGATTAAGGCGTGTACCGGCATATTCATGTTTGGACAGCATCCCGGATTGCAAAAAGGGAAACACGTTTATTTTTCCTTCAGGAAGGAAATGATGGATGTATCGTCTGCCTGGAAGATGCGGTTCCGGAAAGAGTATTGGGGGAAAGATGTTGGAACCGGAAAATGGCTCTGAGTCGTACATTTTTTCGTTCACCTAATTTTAAGCAAGTTATGATTTTTGTATCTCCGATTTTGAAACCGTGCATTCCAACGCAGCGTCTTGAATGCTGCACATAGCGCGGATGTTGCGGAGAAGGAAAGGAGGTCATGGCGCAATGCATAAGGCATTTCTGGAATGGTGTTGCTCGCTAAAAAGCGCAGGTATTTTGAGAAGGAGGGTGATGACAATAAAATTACTGAAATAATTGCAGTAAAAACATTGACCCGCCGCAATAATTCAGTAGGTTGGTATTGTTGACGGAAAATAACGGACGATAAGCTGCTGCGCATTTGAAAACATGAAAAAACATGATGTTGCTTATTTATGCAGAAATGAAGGCGTTGCAACCCTGTTTGAAAGAACAGGGGATATCCCTATGAGCTGCAAGCTGCAAGAGTGGTTTCAGGGAAAATGCATGGCTTCCGGCAATCATATCCGGGCCGACGTGTTCCCGTCCGGCAGGGGGCTGGCGGCGGATGGCGAAAGACAGGCTTTGGAAAAGTTGTGAAAACATATCTGGATAAAAATGTTTATGAGGCGGCTTTAGAACGCATAGCCTATTGTTTCCAAGAGTTTGACAATGTCCTGGTGTCTTTTTCGGGCGGCAAGGACAGCGGCGTCATGCTTAATCTCTGCTATCGTTACGCCGCCGAACAGGGCCTTCTGGATAAGCTGTCCATGTATCACCTTGATTATGAGGCCCAATATCAAATGACGACCGAGTATGTCACCAGAACATTTCTGGAGCAATTCCCCGGCATTCGTAAGATGTGGTACTGTGTACCGATCAGGGCCCAGTCCGCATGCTCCCTGGGGGAACCTTACTGGACGCCGTGGAGCGCCGCCCAGAAAAAACTGTGGGTGCGACCCATGCCGGAAAATCCCTATGTAATCAACGAAAAGAATCTGGACGTCCCGTTCCGGCACGGTATGGTGGACTATGAATTCCAGGATAAGCTTTCACGCCATTTTGCCAAAAAACACGGAAATACTGCCGTCATGGTAGGGTTGCGGGCGGATGAAAGCCTCAACAGATACGCCGCCGTTGCCCGCGGCAATAAAAGGACGTCTTATGAGGGAAGGAAGTGGATTACACGGGCTGATGCCGTGACCGTCAGCGCCTACCCTCTTTATGACTGGCGCGTCAGTGACGTCTGGACGGCTAACGCCCGTTTTGGTTTTGACTATAACCGCCTTTACGATCTCCTGTACCAGGCAGGCCTTACGATCGGGCAAATGCGGGTGGCAAGCCCGTTTAATGACTGCGCCCAGGAAAGCCTGAAGCTTTACAAAGTTATTGATCCTGCCAACTGGGCGCGCATGGTCGGGCGCGTCAACGGCGTCAACTTCACGGGTTTGTACGGAGGTACGACGGCCATGGGCTGGAAAACCATCAAACTGCCGCCCGGCCATACCTGGAAGTCCTATTATGAATTCCTGCTTTCCACAATGAACGAGAAAACGGCGGAACACTACAACAATATTTTGGAGAGGTCTAAAAAGTACTGGATGAAAGGGGGCACCGTCGATCCCGGAACTGCCGATGAAGTGCTGGCCGCCTATCCTCTGGCGACCGTGACGGGAAAGTCGGGCCGTTACGTCGACCGCGACGTCATTCAGTTTATGGGCTATCCCGACGACATGCCGGTCAGCAATTTCCGGCAGGTGCCTTCCTACAAGCGCATGTGCATCTGCATCATGAAGAATGATTACTTTTGCAAGTACGCCGGGTTCGGTCCAACCAAGGGAGCGATTGCCCGGCGCCGGGCCGCCGTCAATAAATACCGCAATATTTTATGAAAACCTCCTATCAATCCCCCGTTTACAAAATCCGGCGCGTTCCCCTGGACCAGATACGTTCCAATGCCTATAACCCGAACAGCGTAGCTCCCCCCGAAATGAAGCTGCTCTACCAGAGCATCAAGGAGGACGGTTATACGATGCCTATCGTTTGTTATAAGCTGGAGGACGGGACCTATGAAATCGTGGACGGGTTCCACCGCTGCCAGATCATGAAGACTTACCGCGATATTTACGAACGGGAGGGTGGCATGATGCCGGTGGCCGTAATCGACAAGCCTCTTGGAAACCGCATGGCTTCCACCATCAGGCACAACCGTGCCCGGGGATCTCATAATATCGCCCTCATGACCAATATTATCCAGGAGTTGACGGAGGCGGGCATGTCGGATGCGTGGATACTCAAAAATCTGGGGATGGACGCGGAAGAATTGTTGCGCCTCAAGCAGCTCAGCGGGATTGCCTCCCTGTTCCGGGACGAGGAATTCAGCCGGGCATGGGAATCGAAATAATATCAACCCGGAATCCATGAATAAATATGTCGCTCAACTGCTGGAAGTCATTCAGAAGAAAACAGGCTGTGACACGAGCGGCGCCGTGCGCTGGCTGGCGAATCAGGCCGGGGTGTCGGAAAGAACGGCATGGTACTGGAAACAGCAGGAGAAACTGAGAAAGGCAACGGAAAAGAACCTCGGCAGAATAGCCGAAGAATTGAAAAAATGAGTGAAATGCCTCACGCCATGCCATTGAATGTTGCAGGGCGCCCGGTTCTTCTTGTTTAACATGCAGCTTTTCTAAATGGCAGCATGATTGGATTGTTGGGTGCGCCGGCGGGATGTTCTTCCGCTCCCGGCACGGCAGCGAATAAATATGTTCCGGAGCGGGGCAATGATACAGCCTGTTTACCGTTGTTCCGGACAGGTTGGAATAGGTTCGGGAATTGTGTTCCTTCATGCCGGAAAACATGATGGCCTGTTCCAGAACAGGCTGTCCACAGATGACCGCATTCATCTGTTTCCGGCCGTGTGAACAGTGCGGGAACGGTTTCTCTAAAGAGTAGTTGCATCCTGATATTTTTTGGATTATATCATTTTTCATGAAATGGCTTTTGATTTTTCTGATAAGTCCCTGCATGGCTTTTGCTGAAAGTATCAGGGGAGTCGTGATTAACGTGATTGACGGCGACACGGTCATCCTTCTGGAAAAGACGCCTGAACAAATGCGTACGCACCGGATACGGCTTGAGGGAATTGATACGCCGGAAAGGGGGCAGGACGGGTATGAAGGCGCCAAGAAATACCTGGAAAAGCTGATTTGGGGAGAGACGGTTACAGTCCGGTATACCGAGAATGACAGGTACGGCCGTATTTTAGGGGAAATATGGCATGGAAAAATGTTCGTCAACGAAGAGATGGTGAAGGAAGGATGGGCGTGGATTTATAAAAATTTTTCCGCCAGCCGGAAGCTCGTTTCTCTTGAAAGGGATGCCAGAAAGGCCCAAAAAGGCATCTGGTCTGACCCGAATCCCATATCTCCGTGGGAATGGAAAGCAGCAAAAAGAAAGGAAAAATCTAAGGGGAAAAATACTGGGGAGATCCCTTATTAAATCGTTTTCCGGGAAAATGCCTCGTTCGTGATGCTGCTGGACAGGGGATTTTCAATAAGCAGGAAAAACGGATGCTTTTAACGGCGGGCGCGGTTCAGGAGCATTTCCGTTGTGGCCTGCCCGCCTGCTCCGGTTCAAAGATGGCGGGCAGCGGAGTGTTTGCCCTGGAGCCTTGCCAGGGCCATGTTTCAGGGTTGGCGCGGTAAGGCAGGAGATAATCCACAGCTTTTTGAATGGAAGCCCCGGCGGGTGTTTTCCGGTAACGGTAATTCTTGTCGCCCATGCGTTCTGCAAGATGCACCAGGTATCCCCGTGCTAAAACCTCCGGAATGCCATTACCTGCTATTCAAGCAGGAATCTTTTTCCGGGACAACCGGGAAATGGAGCCATGCCCTGATTTCTTTGCAGAGCCGTTTCCGGCCGCTTTCCCGGTTATCCGGAGGTGTGGCCTGCGGATAGGGATTCCGCATCAGGCCAGATGCATGCCGCCGGTAACGCCAAAGACCTCCGCAGTAATGAAGCTGGATTCCTGGGAGGCGAGAAAGACGTACAGTCCGGAGAGCTCTACAGGCTGGCCTGCCCTTCTGAGGGGCGTTTTCCGTCCGAATTCCGGCAGGTCTTTCTGCAGCTGGCCTCCGGTTACTTGCAAAGCTGTCCAGATGGGGCCGGGAGCCACCACATTGACCCGGATGCCTTTGGGAGCGACCTGCTTGGCCAGGGCGCGGCTGAACGCGATGATAGCCGCTTTCGTGGAGGCATAGTCCACCAGGTTCTTGCCGGGCTGGTAGGCCTGGATGGATGAGCAGGTAATGATGCTCGTTCCCGGCTTGAGATGCGGAAGGGCTTCCCTGGCAATCCAGAACAGAGAGAACACATTTACTTCAAATGTCTTGGTTAATTGTTCCGTGGTAATGTCACGAATATCTTCCACCGCCACTTGCTTGCCAGCTGCCAGGGCCATGATGTCCAGCCCGCCAAGTTTTTCCAGGGCATCCCTGACGAGTTTTTTACAAAAGGCTTCATCGCTGAGGTCTCCCGGCAGCAGGACGGCCTTCCGGCCCTCCTTTCTGATGAGTTCCGCCACTTCTTCGGCATCGCTTTGTTCTTCAGGAAGATAGTTCAAGGCTACGTCGGCTCCTTCGCGTGCGTAGGCAATAGCCGCCGCCCGGCCTATGCCCGAATCTCCCCCTGTGACCAGGGCTTTTCGGCCACGGAGCCTGTTGCAGCCATGGTAGCTCTGTTCCCCGGAATCCGGCACGGGTTTCATTTCGGATTGCAGGCCGGGGGCTTTCTGCTGTTGTTGTTCATATCCTTCCTGGCGGAATTCGCCGCGCGGGTCCTGTATTTTATTAATGTCTTCTGTGTTCATTTTATCATCAGTTATATTTTGGGACGGAGTTGACGGAAGGGGAAAAGCGCTGCCATGCGGGAAATGACCGGCAGCATTTTTTCCCGGCATTCTTCATTTCCTATCCGTGATGACCTGGATTCGAACGGCCTGTTCAGGGGAAGACATGTTTTTATTTCAATATGTCATTGATATTTATTTATATAGGAATTTTATGCATGTTGTTTTTATAGACCGGAGAAAGATGTTTGATTTTCAGATTTTTTGAATCTGGTTGAATTTCCCAATCCGCCTTAAAGAAAAACATCCTTGGGATGCTTGATAATTTTCGAATAATTGAATCTCTTTTTAAAAGCGGAAAAACGGAATGAAAGAAAACGGAATCAGTTTTCCTCCTGTTCCAGTTTCACTTTCCTGGCCAGGATTTTTTTCATGACGGCACGGCGATCTCTTTCCGGTATTTCAACGGGATTGCCGCGATAGTCGCCGGTCATGGCGGCCAGGGCCCCTCCTACATGGCGCATATTGAAAATCGGCAGTTTCCAGGTGGAAGGCTTTTCCGGATCGGGGACGTAGGCAAAGTCGGAAGCGGGATGTTCTTCTCCGTCCACTTTTTTCATTTTGGATTCATGGTTGCGGTCCATGAGTAATGGACAACCGCCTTTGCCGGCCATGGTGGAAAAGCCCCGGGATAAGACACGGAAATCCGCCCGTCCAGCAATAATCAATCTGGGAAGGCATTTTATTTCTGGTTGATTTCTTTTTCCCGCAGAGCGTGCCGGCGCCGCCCATTTTCCGCTTCCGCGTTTTACCCTTTACAAGAGGGCTGTGATAGATAAGCATATTTTCATTAATTTATAATTATTCTTATTTATGGAAAATACATATCATCATACCCGGCTCCCGGAAGGGCGCATTCCCGCCCTGCGCGTGGAACCCATGCCTGCGGACACCAATCAAAGCGGGGAAGTATTCGGCGGCTGGGTGATGAGCCAGGTGGACCTGGCGGGAGCTAATACCGCCATGCGCTATGCGTTAAGCCGCTATATTGTGACGCGTGCGGTAAGCAGCCTGACGTTTGAAGCTCCCGTGCTGGTGGGCGACGTCGTTTCCTTTTATGCGGAGATTATCAGGGTGGGCCGCACTTCCATTACCGTGAAGGTGGAGGTGTACGCGGAACGCCTGACGAAGCTCTGCAATAACATTGCCAAGATTACAGAGGCGGAGCTGGTTTATGTAGCCCTGGGGGAGGATAAGAAACCGATTACTCTGGAAGAGTCCCGCGCCCGGTTTGCGCAGTGCTGTTCCCTTGAGGCGGAAGGCCCCTCTTCCTGTTCCTGAACAGGGGCGGAGGTTTTCCCCTTCAGGCTGCTTTTCTGCGTTTGCGGGTGATTCCCTTGTCTTTGTCCACCAGGGCGAAGATGAAGGAGCTGGCCGCGGCAATGGCGCCGATGGTGGCGAAAGTGGCATGAAAGGCGGCTTCCACAGCTTTCCCGGAGGTAGCCGCATGGCCGCCGAAACTGTCCAGCAGCAGGGAGGTCACGGCAATACTGACAGCAATGGAGAGCTGCATGATTGTGGAAAGCAGGGAGTTTCCGCTGCTGGCGTCTGCATTGGGGAGGTCAATCAGCGTCAGGGTGTTCATGCAAGTGAACTGAATGGAGTTGGCCCCGCCCAGCATTGCGAGCATGCCCAGAAGAATGAGCTCATGGGTTCCGGGGCCTGCAAAATGGAAGGAGGCCAGCAGAACGCCTATGGTAAAGGTATTGACGACCATGATGTTCCGGTAACCAAATTTCCCGAGCAGACGCGGCGCAACCGTTTTTGCCAGTAAATTGCTCAGGGCCAGCGGAATCAGGGACAGGCCGGATTGAAGGGCGGAATAACCGAGCACCACCTGAAAGAAAAGCGGGATCAGGTACGGCAGACAGCTTCCGCCCAGGCGGCAGACGATGTTGCCGGCGATTCCGATGGCAAAGTTTCTGATGCGGAACAGAGCCGGGCTGAAGATGGGGGCTTTTGAACGGAACGCCAGCGTCCAGTACAGAAGCTGGAGAATGCCTCCGGCTGACGTGAGGATGGCCATGCGCGTCTTATCGGTTACGCCTCCCGCGGAGGAGAGGCCCATTGTAGCCAGCACGGCGGAGGAGGAGAAGAGGAAGAACCCCCGCCAGTCGAATTTTTGTTCCCGAACCGCTTTCAGGTCCGGCATCAGCTTCCGGGTGGCCCACAGGCCCGCCATGCCAACCGGGATGTTGATCAGGAATATCCAGTGCCAGGAAGCGTACTGCGCGATGATGCCGCCCAGCACCGGCCCCAGAAGGGGACCCAGCAGCGCAGGAATCGTCACAATGTTCAGGACATTGACGAACATGGAACGGGGATAGGAGCGCAGGACGACAAGGCGCCCGACGGGCATCAGGAAGGCGCCGCCTATTCCCTGGATGACGCGGCATGCCGTCATCATGGTAATGGAGGTGGAAAGGGCGCACAGGAGGGACCCCGCAGAAAAAACAGAGATGGCCAGCAGGAAAGTACGGCGGGAGCCCAGCTTGTCGGAGATCCATCCGGAGGCCGGTATCAGGACGCAGACGGTGAGCGTATAGGCCGTTACCAGGGAGTGGAGTTGCAGCGGATGGCTGTTGAAGCTGCGGGCAATGGTGGGAATGGCCGTGTTCAGGATGGTGGCATCCAGCATTTGCATAAAGAATGCCGATGCCACAAGAAAGGGCAGGTAGCGCAGAGCTTTGAAGGATGTCGGCAGTTTTTCCATGAAAGACCGCCGGCAGTATCCGGCCTGGCTCCATCCGGGGCAAGGCAGATGTTTGTTCCGCTTTACGCCCCGGGTTCCGGGGGGCGTCGCTTCAGCACGCGTTTGGAGAGCCATGCGCGTACGGGCTCGTCATAAAGCTTCAGGCACCCGCAGGCTACGGCAATGCAGAGGAGTAAGACGCCAGCCGCCACGGGGAGCGCACGGGAAAGAGGGACTTCCGCGTCGTGAACCCAGGCCAGGTAGAGATATACGATAGGATAGTGGGTGATATAAAGGGGATAGGAGATGTTTCCCAAAAACCGGCTGGCTCGGGCGGAAATGTCTCCGGGGATGTCGCTGGCCCCGAGGAAGACTACCGCGGGAAAGATAACGATGATGCAGAAGGCGTCATACAGGCCGTTCAGGCGGAAATTTTCCGCGCCTCCTACATGGGGAGCCGCCAGCGCCCCCACCAGAAGCAGGCTGCACCACCAGAAACCATGCCTGATCCGTCCCGGTTTGCACAGGCGGAACAGGAGCAGGCCGCCGAAGAAGGGGAACATGAGCCGTGTGAGCCCCACACGGCACTGTTCCGCATCCAGAGTCCAGCCGCCGATGTTGTTGCCCTGCGTGTAGCACTGGTGAATGAGGGCGCAGCCCGCCAGAAAGACCAGGACCGCCAGCCATCTGCTGGTAAACTTTCTGATGAGCACGGCGTAAAGGATGTTGGCGACGTATTCGAAGAAGAGGGACCAGGCCGGACCGTTCAGCGGGTGCATTTCCGACCATCCGCGCACATCCAGGGAAACGGGAACGGGCAGCAGCGTGAATCCCACGGTCATGACCAGCAGCATTTTCCATACGGGGGTTTGCTCGAGGTTCGGGAAGATTTCAGAGCCCTGGAAGTAAAAGAGGATTCCCCCCAACAGCATTCCCATGACCACCATGGGTTGAAGGCGCACCAGCCGCCGCTTGCAGAAGTTCCACAGGGTCATGTTTCCCCAGCGATCGTCATAGGCGTATCCGATGACGAAGCCGGACAGCATGAAGAAAAAGTCCACGGACAGATAACCGTGGTTGATGATCTGGTCCGTATGGAACTGGAGGTCCCTGGCGCTGCCTTCAAACATGTGGAACAGAACCACCATGACAGCGGCCACCCCGCGGAGGCCGTCCAGAGCGGCGTAGTGCGGTTTGGAAGCCGGGAAGGAGGCAGGGAAGGAGGCAGGGGAAGGAGTGCTCATAGTGTATAATACGGCGGGAAATGGTGGTTTTTACATAAAAAAGCTGCCGCCTTTCCCCGGATTTCTCCTTCTGCCCGGCAGAAGGAGGATGAGAAAGTTCCGTATTTCCGTGAAATACCCGCCGGACACGTTCAGCGTGACTGGAGCGTGACGCGGTTGATCAGAGGTTTGCCTTCCAGAAAATCCCGGATGTTGCGCAGGGTGATTTCCGCAATATTGTGCAGGGCTTCTTTCGTGAAAAAGCCCTGGTGGGAAGTCAGGATAACGTTGTTGAAGGAAAGAAGGCGGGCCAGGGTGTCGTCATCAATGATTTTGTCAGATTTGTCTTCGTAGAAATATTCTCCCTCTTCTTCGTACACGTCCAGTCCGGCAGACCCCACTTTTTTTGATTTCAGGCCGTCAATCAGCATTTCCGTGTTAATCAGCTTGCCGCGTCCCGTATTGATAATCATTACTCCCTCCTTCATTTTTCCGATGGAATCCGTATTGATCAGGTGTTCCGTTTCCGGAGTAAGGGGGCAGTGCAGGGAAATGATGTCGGACCGGGCATACAGATCATCCAGAGTAGTGTACGTGATGCCGGCTTCTTCCGCAAAGCGCCGGTCAGGGTACGGGTCATAGGCCAGGATATTCATCCCGAAGCCTTTGAGAATGCGGATGAGGATTCTGGCGATTTTCCCCGTTCCGATGATGCCGGCCGTTTTCCCATTCATATCAAAGCCCATCAGGCCGTGAAGGGAAAAATTGCCGTCCCTGGTGCGCCAGTAGGCGCGGTGTATTTTTCGGTTCAGGGAGAGCATCAGGGCTACGGCATGTTCCGCCACCGCATAGGGAGAATATTGGGGCACCCGCACGACGGGCAGTCCCGCTTCTTCCGCCGCTTTCAGATCCACATTATTGAATCCGGCGCAGCGCAGAGCCAGCAATTTGACGCCGTTTTCCTTCAGGCGCCGTATTACTTCCCGGTTTGCCGTGTCGTTGACGAAAATGCACGCTACGTCCGTACCGCGGGTCAGAGGCACGCTGTCCGGAGTGAGATGCCCTTTGAAGTAGCGTATGTCGTCATGGAATTCGCGCTCATTGACAGGATTGAAGGAATCCCGGTCGTAGGGCTTGGCGTCAAAGAACGCAATGCGGCAGGAATGGTCGGTCATAGGGAGGGGGCGTGAGGTTAGTCTGTAGGCGTTTTTTTCTTTGCGCTTCCCTGGCCGGCGACTGCCGCCATGCGTTTGCGGATTTCTTCCGGATCCCCAAGAAAGTAGTCTTTTTCCAGGTTCAGGGAGTCGTCAAATTCAAATACATAAGGGGTGGCGGTAGGAAGATTCAGGGAAAGAAGCTGTTCGTCAGGAATGTTTTTCAAATATTTGATCATGCCCCGCAACGTGTTGCCGTGGGCTACGATCAGGATATTGTCCAGCGTCCGGAGAGAAGGAAGAATGGTTCCTTTCCAATAGGGCATCATACGGTTGATAGTTTCTTTCAGTGATTCCGTGCGCGGAAGCTCGCTGTCCGGCACTTCCTTATAGCGGGGATCCCATTTGGGGTTGGCGGGATCGTCCTCCGCCAGGGGAGGAGGCGCCACGTCATAGCTGCGCCTCCAGATCAGTACCTGTTCGTCTCCGTATTTTTTGGCCGTTTCGCTTTTGTTCAGTCCCTGGAGCATGCCGTAGTGCTTTTCATTCAACCTCCAGCTTTTGGAGACGGGCAGCCAGTCCTGGTCCAAACGGTCCAGCACGCAGTTGAGCGTTTTCACGGCCCTCTTAAGATAAGAGGTGTAGGCATGGTCAAAGGCCATTCCCCTGTCTTTCAGAAGGTCGCCCGCGCGGTTGGCTTCCTGTATTCCCAATTCCGTCAGATCCACGTCCGTCCATCCGGTGAATCTGTTTTCACGGTTCCACGTGCTTTCTCCATGGCGCAGAAGGACAATTGTTTTCATATTGATAAATTTAGACAGGCGCCCTCCGGTTTTCGCACAAAGGAATGAGGATACATGACATGATCACATTCCACGGAACGGAAGGCATTCGTGCCGTCCGGCCCCGTCAGATTTCTGGCGGAGGGGAAGGGCATTCCGCAGATTCGGAGAAGAGAGAAAAATTGTTATTGGCAACCGTCTTCAAATGAATTAACTGTTCAATATGATGAAGCAATATGGTTTCAGTTGGTCTGCCGCCCTGATGGCCGTCGGAGTGGGAGCATTGGCATGGGCCGGCCCTGAGGCTGTCCAGAATGTACAGAAACCCGCTCTTTCCGGAGGACCCCCCGTTGTATTCGGGTTCGGCGGGGAAGGGAACCAGGAGTTCATGCTGAACGGAAAACCATTCCAGATCCGCGGCGCGGAGATGCATCCCCAGCGCATTCCCCGTGAATACTGGAGGCACCGCATCAGGACCGCCAAGGCCATGGGGCTGAATACGATTGCATTTTACGTGTTCTGGAATGACCATGAGCAGCCGGACGGCAGCTTTGACTTTAAGACGGGGAACCGGGATCTGGAAGGGTTTCTCAAGTTATGCCAGGAGGAAGGCATGTGGGTTTTGTTCCGTCCCGGCCCCTATGCGTGCGGGGAATGGGACCTGGGAGGGCTGCCTCATTATTTGCTGAAGGATCCCAAGGCCAAATTGAGAACTACGGAAGACGCCAAATTCATGAAGGCGCAAACGCGTTATCTGGAGGCCGTGGCCCGTGTGGCGGAACCTTTTTTAGCCAAAAACGGGGGGCCCATTCTGATGACCCAGCTTGAAAACGAATACGGGAGCTACCAGCGGAAAGACCGCAAGTATATGGAATGGCTGAAGGCGTTCTGGAGCAGGAAGGGTTTTGGCCCCTTTTACACATCCGACGGCGCGGGAGAGCATTTTCTGAAAGGGGTGGTGCTTCCGGACGTGGCCGTAGGGCTGGATCCGGGGTTGAATGACGGCCATTGGAAGGTGGCTAATAAATGCAATCCGGGAGTTCCCGTTTTTTCCTCGGAAACGTATCCTGGCTGGCTGCGGCACTGGGGGGAGGGGAATTGGGCCCCCACCCCTGGAGTTGTCAACCATGTCCGCTGGTTTATGGACAAGGGACGCTCTTTCAGCTTGTTTGTTTTCCATGGAGGCACCAATTTCGGATTTTCGGCCGGAGCCAACAACGGGGGGCCGGGAAAATACCAGCCGGACCTGACGAGTTATGATTACGGCTCTCCCGTGGATGAGCAGGGGCGGATGAATGAATATTATGCCCAGATGCGGGAAATCATCTTGGAAAAGTTGCCCCCCGAAGCCGCGGTGCCGGAACCTCCCGCAGACATTCCGGCCATGGAAATTCCGGAGTTCACGCCCGCAGTGCATGCCGGCCTTTGGGAGAACCTGCCCAAGCCTTTCCGGAGCAAGTTCCCGCAGCCTCCCTATTTCGAACAGTGGAATCAGAATCAGGGCATTGCCGTTTACAGCACTGCCGTTCCGGCAGGACCGCCTGAAACGCTGGAATTCGCCAATGTTAATGACTATGCCCAGGTATATCTGGACGGGGAGCTGGTCGGCACGCTGGACCGGCGGCTGGGGCAGAAGAGTGTGAAGCTGCCGGAGCGCAGGAAGCCGGGAACGCTGGAAATTCTGGTGGAGGCCATGGGGCATATCAATTTCCATATCAGCATGGAGAGTGACCGCAAGGGGGTTTACGGCCCTGTGAAGCTGGGAACGCGCGAGTTAAAGAACTGGACGGTGAGGGCGCTTCCCCTGAAAGCCGACTCCATTGTGCGTGCTCCCAAAGGAAAGGGGCCTTCCCAGAAACGGGAAGGAGCGCATTTCCGGGCCGTCGTGAATATTGAAGAGCCTCAGGACACGTTTCTGGACATGTCCCGCTATGTCAAGGGGTATGTATGGGTGAACGGAATCAACGTGGGACGGTATTGGAATGTGGGCCCTCAATTAAGGCTGTATGTTCCGGCTCCATTCCTGAAAAAAGGGGAGAATGTGATTGATATTCTGGACCTGCATGAAAAGGAACCCAAACCTGTCCGCGGCATGAAGGAACGCAACAAGGAACCCGGAAAGATAAATACCAAAAATCTGGATAACCAGTGGTAAAGCCGCCGGGCTTTCTGCCTACGATGCTGAAAAGGCTGTTTCCATGAAATCGCTTCATGGGAGTGGCCCGGGTGTCAGATGCCCTGAGCCTGCTGTTTTTTCCGGAATTCTTCCTTGAATGCCTGCCAGTCCGTATTTTTGATCAGTTCCGCGAGGTTGGAGTAGTAGGACTGGTGGTGTCCGAAGCGTTCATCCATCAGTTCTTCAAGCGCCTTTTCCGATGTCCAGTTCTGCATGACGATGCGGTAGGCTGCACAGACAATGCCGGTGCGGTCGGAGCCGTGCCAGCAATGCACCAGAATGGGTTTGGGAGCGCTGCTGATGATCAGCAGGCAGTCCATGAGTTCTTTCCGGGTTACTTTTCCTGCCGCCAGTTTCATGCGGTACAGGCGCAATCCGGTATGTTCCGCCTTGCCGGCGTCGTTGTGGTATTCCCGCAGGTTCAGGACAGATTTGAGCCCCAGTTTTTCCAGGGCCTTGAACCCGTCGTTGCCGGGCTGTCCGGAACGATACAGCTTCGGGCTGAGGCGGTAACAGTTTGGGACGTTTTTTACCTGTATGGGAGCGGCGGATTCCATCATAGTTTCCGCACAGGCAAGGGGAAGGGCCGCCGCCAGAATAGCCAGTATCGCAGTATTCCGGTTCATGGATTTTTTCAGGAATCGGCCGGATAGCCGACGCTCTGGGCGTACAGGACTTTTTTGAGAACGGGGAGTTTCAGGCACTTTTGGATATAGTTGGCGTCAATCATGGCGCGGAAAACGGTGCCAAGCCCTTCGGAAGCGCAGAAAAGGTAAACATTTTCTCCAATGAATCCCGCATCCGTGCAGGCCGTAATCAGTTTTTTCCTGGCATCAAAATCTCCCGGCTGTTTGGACTGATCTACTACATAGACCAGGTTTAACGGCGCGGTAGCCGCGAATTCCTGTGTGCCCGTAGCGGCCCGCATGTCGCTCTGAACCACTTGCTTCAGCTGGTGGGTTTTCGGCTTGTAAAGATAGGCGCCCTGCGGCAGGACGACATAGATTTCTATTTCGTTGGAATTCCGGGAGGACGGCGCCGTACGGTAGTCGGGATCATCCCGGTTGACGCCTTGCGCAGCCCAGAGCAGGGAAGAGAGGACTTCCACCGGGATAGGTTTGTCTGCAAAGGACCTGGTGGAATGCCGTTCATGAAGAACCTGCATGAGGGGCTTTCCTCCCTTTTTATCTGGAGGAGGCAGCACGATGTCGTTACAGAGGGCCGTTCCGGAGAAGAGGCTTCCCGAAATGACGGCCAGAAACGGACTAAGATGAGAGAAAGTGTTCATAGGCAACGGGAAAAACATATGTCAGCCAGGAATAATCAGCAGGATACTTGTATTTTTTTCATGTTTTTGGAGACATGAAGAAGTCTGATACTATAAAATGACTATGAAAATACAAGAAAAAATACTCTGGTTTGATTCTTAACGGGTTCCGGGAAAACGAACCTTCAGCAAAAGACCATTGTTTCAAGTTGACCTCAGAAAGGTATTGCGCTTTTATGTTACACGGAACAGGGATAAAACCGTCTCATTCCCCTGCCCAATTTGCTTCAACGCGTTCAAGCTGCATCCCCATGAATCCTGTCAATCCTCTGCGTCCCGGTTTTCCCAGGCATAAAAAATCCTCTTCCGGCGGAATTATTATGACTATTGTCCTGGTGTTGGCTCTTGCCGCCGGAGGAGTGGCTTACCACCGGGTTTCCGTTCAACGTAAGGCTGCCGCCGCTGAGCTGGCGGCCAGAAAGGAAGCGGAAGCGAAAGCGGCGCGTGTGCGGAAAGCCGCGGAACTGGAGGCGGCGCGCAGGAAGGCGGAGGAACGGGCGCGCGCGGAGGCGGAGGAAAAAGCCCGTCTTGAGGCGGAACGCCTGGCTGCTGAGGAAGCCGCCGGAAAACGGCGGAACAAGGAACAGGAAGTGGCGGAGCCTTCCCCTGAGGAACCGAAGGAAGAACCCGTGGTCCAGGAGGAAGATCCGCGGCTGGAGATTTTCAAGAAGCCTGTTCTTCTGGTCAGCCTGAAGGCCAATAACGCCGCCAACAGAAAGTTGTTTACGGATGCTTTCAATCTAGCCCTGGAAACGGGCCGCTATGACTTGTATACCGATTTCCTGCGCTCCAATCTGGAACGGGATGCCGTGAAGGTCATCAAATTCGGCAAATTTGACGCGTCCATGTACGATCAGAGCCCGTACCTCGTGCGCGCCAATGAACTGTACCAGCTCATCAGCAAAGTGGGAGCGGAAACCATCCAGGAACAAATCAAGGAGAGTTCCCCCAGGTATTTCTATCCATGGCTTTTTTCAGACCCTTCCGATCCCCTGAGACTTTTCCTGCGCACGATGGCGCGGGAGCAGACACCCGGGGAGGAGTGGGGAGGGATTTTGAGGAAGTGGGCGGAATTCTGGATGAAAACCTCCGCCATGCCCCGGAGCAGGTATTCCTCCCTGGCGCTGGCCTGCGCCATGCTGAATCCCCGCATCGCTTCCAGCCCGTCCAAGCTGAGGGCGTCTTCTTCCACCAATATTTCCACCACGCCTTTGACGCTGGAACAGGTATTCGAGTACTTCATGGAGATGGATGAAGCCCGTGAGCTTCTCACGGACATTTCCAAATTAAGCCCTTCCGAGCTGTTGTTTGTGGTGGATGTGCGTCTACCGAGGTCGGAGATGGATTGGGCGCGCAAAAAGGTGCGCCTTACCCGGAAAGGATGGGGCGGAGCCTATTCCATGATCCGTTACCGGATGGATCGCGCCGCACTGGGCAAGGACCCTTATACTAATTATACCTTCCAGGAGATTCTGGATGAAGGCGGCATTTGCATGGACCAGGCCTATTTTGCGGTGAATACCGCCAAATGCAACGGCATTCCCTCCGCCTATGTTACCGGGGACGGCAACCGCGGGCCGCATGCCTGGGTCAATCTGCTGACTACGGATGAAACCTGGCAGTCCTACGGCGGGTACGGATATAATACGGGGCATTTTTCCCATCCGCACAACTGCAAGTCAAAGCATGAATCCACCCTTCTCCAGGGTATGGACAAGAAGGTGAATGGCGCCCGGCTGGATACTTCCCTGGATTATCTTTCCCTGGCGGACCTGTTTGAGGAGATGCAGAAGCCGGATTGCGCCCGGGTAATGCTGGAAGCCGCCACACAGGCCACTCCCGGCAGCCCCCTGGGCTGGGAACGCCTGATTGCGCTGATGGGACGCCCGGAGAGCGGCACGAAGCTGGAAGAATGGGATGAACTGGTGGCCATGATTAAGCGCAAGTTCCGTTCCCGTCCGGATTACCTGGCCATGGCCGCCCGCGTGGAAGATGAGTATATTTTCCCCATGAGGGACGCTTCCACCAATAAGCGCCATGTTGCCCGCGATTTGAAGAAGCTGGAAAAGGAGACGGACGAGGGGCGCAGCGACCTGACTTCCGCCGCCATCAAACGGCAGGCGGATCTCCTGATGGAAAACGGGGACAAGGCCGGGGTGGCTGCCCTGTACCGGAAGTCCATGAAGGATTATGCTCGCCGCGCGGAAGTATTTGAAGCGCTGATGGGGCAATATTACGAGTACGTTTCCCAGGATCAGGATGCCGTGCTTCAGCTGGCCAAGGAGGCGGAGTCTTCCTACAACCGGTATATCCGGACGAAATCAGGCGATTATTTCAAGATAAAGAAGGAAGTCGCCATCCAGCGGAGGATAGCCGGGTATTATGAAAAAGGGGGTAATGAGAAAAAAGCCGCCTCCCTGCGCAAGGATGCGGACAAGCGGGAGAAGAACAGCAAGAAAGGCATCCGGGAAGAGAATTAGTGCGGCGGAGTCTGCGGCCTTTCATTTTCGCGTGGGCGCGGCCGTGTTCGTTTCCGCTGCGGCATTCCAGCGGAATGAACGTTTTTAGGCTGGAATGCTGTCTTATCTTCAATTAATACATGACTTATATGGCAAGAGAACCTTATGCGAACTTCTGGCCCAAAGTGGCGGATACCGCTTTTGTCGCGGAAAGCGCTGATTTGATTGGAGATGTTACCATTGGAGAACATGCCAGCGTCTGGTACCATACCACGCTGCGCGCGGATATCAATAAGATCGTCATTGGTGATTACTCCAATATCCAGGACAATAGCTGCATTCACCTGGCAGACGATTTTGGCTGCTATGTAGGCAAGTACGTCACCGTAGGCCACGGCGTGATTCTGCACGCCTGCACGGTGGAAGATAATTGCCTGATCGGCATGGGGTCCATCATTCTGGATGGAGCGGTCATCGGCCGGGGGTCTGTGGTGGGAGCGGGCGCTCTCATTACCAAAGGTACCGTCATTCCCCCCAATTCCCTGGTGCTGGGTTCTCCTGCCAAGGTGGTGAAGGATCTGGGGCCGGAATCCGCGGATAATAACCACAAATGGGCGGAAAAATACGTCAAGGTGGCTGCCCGCTATACGGAACGGGTTATTAATCCCGGTTTTTAACATGTGATTTCCGCCCGCCATGCCGGATGACCATCTGATTACCTTGGAACCTTACGCCCTGCTTTACACCCGGGCCGGGGCGGGTGTGTGCCTGCGTGATCCGCTGACCGGCAAGGTGGGCGTCATTTTCATGGAGCTGCCAGACGGCATGGCCCTGGAACGCTGTCTGAACGGGGAACGCCCGGTACGGCCGGACACGTCTTCCCTGCTGGCTCACTTTTTATCCTCTATGGAATGCCGGGTGAGGCTGGTGCTTATCAACGGCCGCAAGGATGAAGTCTTTTACGCCCGCGTGACCATAGAGGCCGCCAATGAGGTGATGGACAAGCTGGTGGAGCTGGACGCCCGCCCTTCGGACGCCCTGATGATCGCCGCCCGGTTTAGAACCGGAATCAAGATTGTTCCCTCCGTATGGGAGAGCATGGAGAATATTCTGCCCCAGCTGGAACAACTGGATGCGGATTCCCCGGACAGCCGCGCTCCGGTATATTTGGGAGATTCGTAAAACTTGCCCTTTCCTCCCTTTTGTTCCTGCATCCTCTTTTCTTCCGGCGGCACGGCTGTCGCCTATGGGGTTCCTGCCTCCGGAAGGACCTACTTTTTATAAAAAAAACTTGCTAAGGCACGGGAATCCCTATACATTCGCCGCACATCACTTCAAGTGGGTAGATTCCCGAGCGGTCAAAGGGGGCAGACTGTAAATCTGTTAGCATTTGCTTTCGAAGGTTCGAATCCTTCTCTACCCACCACTTTTCATTTTATGGCGCGTTCTTTCGGAGAGCGCGTTTTTTATTGTTTCTTCAGCCTCCTGATGCTGGGAAAGGAAAAAAGGAGCGGGGTTCTCCGAGCAGGATGCCTAAAGCGTTTTTTCTGACGGACGCCGGCGGAGAAATGGTCTGATGAATGACTTGTTCAGCCTATCGACAAGACATGCGGGACGTGTTAGATATCCCCCCCCTTTGCCGTTTTTTCATTCCTGCCGTTTACTGTTATGTTGACCACGCTTCTCATTCTGGGAGTATCCGCCGTTTTATTTGTCCAGGGGAGGGTCCGTTCCGATCTTGTCGCGCTGTGTTCCCTTCTCTGCCTGATGATGTTCGGGATTTTGAGCCCGGAGCTGGCGCTTTCCGGCTTTTCCAATTCCATTGTGGTGATGATGGTGGGGCTTTTCGTGGTGGGAGGCGCCATTTTCCGGACGGGCCTGGCCAAGATGATGGGCGGCAGAATCATGAAGCTGGCCGGCAGGAGCGAGTTGCGCCTGCTGGTGCTGACCATGCTTGTTACGGCCGGCATAGGCGCTTTTGTCAGCAATACGGGGACAGTGGCGCTGATGCTGCCTATTCTGGTGAGCCTGGCCGCAGACGGAGGCATCCAGACGAGCCGCCTGCTCATGCCCATGGCGTTCGCCAGCAGTATGGGCGGCATGCTGACGCTGATCGGCACGCCTCCCAACCTTGTCGTCAACAACCAGCTTCAGGAGGCCGGGATGGAGGGGCTGGGCTTTTTTTCGTTCACCCCCATCGGCCTTGTCTGCATCGTGACGGGCATTCTGGCTCTGATTCCCCTCAGCAGGAAGTTTCTGGGTCGCCATGACGACAGGGCGGAAGACGAGGCCAAGGGGAAATCCCTCAGCCAGCTGATAGATGAGTACCAGATTATTAATAATCTTTACCGCCTCCGGGTGCTGGAGGATTCCCCTCTGACGGAACATCCTCTGCACGATCTTCAGATACCGGACCTTTACCGCGTGAATATTGTGGAGGTGCGCCGCAGGCATTCCGGCCGGCATTCCTTCCTGCAGACGGTCAGCCAGACCATGGCGGGTTCAGATACGAGGGTGGCCCGGGGCGACGTTATTTATGTAATGGGGGAGTTTGAGGACGTAGCCCGTTTTGCCCGGGAATATGGGGTGGAGATGATTAACCGGAAGACGTCGGAAGATACGGATTCCCTGTTGAAAAGCAAGTTGAAGTTTGACGAGATAGGCATTGCGGAAATGCTGCTCATGCGGAACTCGGATCTGATCAACATGCCCGTGAAGTCTTCGGGGCTGCGCGCCAAGTACGGGGTCAATATTCTGGCCATCCAGCGGGACAATCATTACATTTTCCATAATTTGAAGGATGTGAAGCTCCAGTACGGAGATACGCTGCTGGTTCAGGGAACCTGGACGGATATTGCTCGCCTGAGTGAGAAAACTTTTGAATGGGTCGTGGTGGGCCAGCCTCTGGCGGAGGCCTCCAAGGTGACCCTGACGCATAAGGCCCCCCTGGCCGCAGGCATTATGCTGCTGATGATTGCGGCCATGGTGTTTAACTGGGTGCCTGCTGTGGCGGCGGTGCTGGTTGCCGCTGTCCTGATGGTGTTGTGCGGCTGCCTGCGCAATGTGGAGGAGGCGTACCGGACGATCAACTGGGAGAGCATTGTCCTGATTGCCGCCATGTTGCCGATGTCCGTAGCGCTGGAGAAGACGGGAGCCTCGGAGGCTATTTCCCATGGGCTGGTGGCCGGGCTGGGGGGATTCGGGCCGTTTGCCCTGATGGCGGGCGTTTATTTCACGGCTTCCCTGCTGACCATGTTTATCAGCAATACGGCTACGGCGGTGCTTCTGGCGCCTATCGCCCTGCAATCCGCGGCGAGTATGGGCATCAGCCCCTATCCGCTGCTGCTGGCGGTTTCCGTAGGCACCAGCATGTGTTTTGCCTCTCCCTTTTCCACGCCGCCCAATGCCCTGGTCATGCCGGCGGGGAAATATACGTTCATGGATTACGTGAAAGTGGGCGTTCCCCTGCAGGTGATTATGGGGCTGGTCATGGTCGTGGTTATTCCGCTGTTTTTCCCGTTCGGGAAGGCTTGACCGGGGGGAGTTCATGCGGCGGAAAAGGGACATGGTCGGGTAATTTGCATGTATTGCTAAAAAAAGAGAGACAACCGGCACGTGCGGGAGTAGAAAAGGATTATTCAAAAACCCCATTTAATCATGAAGTATTTGCTTATTGTTCTGGCCGTTGCGTTCGCCATGCCTTCCATGGCGGAGGAAGACGCTCCCAAGAGAATGACTTCTGCGGAGAAGAAAGCCGCTCTCCTTGAAAAATATGATATTAACAAGGATGGCAAGCTGGATTCCGAAGAGAAGGCCAAGATGAAGGAAGACCTGAAGAAGCAGCGGGAGGAGGAACGGGCCAAGAGGCACGCTTCCCGCAGAGCGGATTAAGTTTTTTCCGTTTTAATGGCCTGTTTCCCGTCCGGTTTGAATCGGTTTCAGACCGGGCTGGGCCGTTCCGTCTGCCGCAAGGCAGTTGGCGGAATATTGGCCGCCCATTCTTTTTACCGGCAGGGGGGAATTTGTTCCCTCCTGTTGCCGCGCGCCCGGAATCCAGGTTACACGCCGGGGCCGGTTCCGCGTCTGCCGCGCGACCTGATTTTATAGGCCAGCGTGTCCGCCAATTCCCGAAGGGCATTGAGCGGATTTTTCCGCAGAACGTGGCGGCCTTTCAACACGGCTCCGGGCCGGATGGTTCCCGTTTCCCTGTGGCTGTGAATGACTGCCGCTGTTTGGGCGAACATGTTGTATTTTTCCAGCACCAGGCGCCTTGCTTCACGGATGGCGGGAAGCCGTTTTTCATATTCTCCGTCTTCCATGGCCTTGCGGATGATTTCCAGGGCTTTTTGCGGGTTGTCCAGCGGAATGGGGATGAAGCTTTCCTGCGGGAAGCATTCCGTTGCCAGCGGATCCCCGGCGTAAAAAGGAAGGGTCATGGCGACAAAGGCATCAGACAGTTTTTCCGTCCAATGGTGGGGTTCCAGATGGTTTTCCACGCATAAATGATATTTGTAGTCATCCATGGCAACGGTTTTATTTTCTATTTCCCGGATGCCGTGTCCGAACCAGTCCAGTTCCGGCAGACGGTCCGCCAGGTAGCGCGTAAGATCATAGCGCTTTTTATGCATGGTATGCGTATGCTGCTTGGCGGAGCAGATGGCGGAGAGCATTTTTGTCTTCGGGAATTCCTTCTGATCCAAAATTTCCTGCATGGGTTTAATGTACAGCCATTCAAGACATCCGCGGCCCAGGGTGTGCCCGGGATGCGGAAGGTCCCGGGCAGAGTGGGTGGTGAGAACGGTGCCGAACTGGTTGGTGTATGCCCTGCTGTATATTTTGATGGAAGGGGGCTCCACCGTGATCAGGATAGTCTGATCCGGCGGGCAGAGAAGGGGTTCCGTTTCATTCCTGATGGTGCCCACGGGAGTTCTGGGAAATTCGTCGTATACCAGAACCCAGTCATAATCCGTCATGGCGGCGTCCGTGCAGAACAGGCAGTCGCCCCACAACAGGGATTCCGTTTGATCCGGAGAGGCCTTCATGGATTTTCTGATGACCTTGATGCGTGTGGGGCGGGAGGAATCCGTCATGGGAGTACAGGTGTTGAAGAGGAGGGCGCGGTATGTCCTCCATATTCCGGGCTTTTATCCGGGACCATCGCGAAGGCTTTGCTGCCTGGCGCCAGTGTAGGGGGCCTGCATGCCTTGTCAATGTCAAAGGATTGGATGTTTTCCCGTGCGGAGCTTCCGTCAGTTGGCTGCTGTTTTTTCCATTCCCGGGAAAAGCTGGTCGATGATGTCGCCGACCATTTTTCTGGACCCGTAGGGGGAAAGGTGATTGTCGTCGCAGTACATTAATTGGCCGCCGTCTTCCGCCAGCCACCGCCCATTTTTATGGAAGGTGCCGTGGAGGGGAATGAAGCGGCACAGGCCTGTGGATTCCATGTGCTCCAACAGGGCGAATACCGGACGCTGCCGCGTGTTGAAGTCCCCGCCCAGCAGGCGGTCTGTCCGGTTGGCGTTCAGCAGGGCATTGCGCCGCATGAGCTTGCGCGGGCCGAAAGTCCATTCGGGAACGGGACCCAGCAGCACGATTTGCTTGCCGGCTTTCCGAAGACGCGCACAGGTGTGGCGCAGGCCGTCTGCAACCAGTTGTTTCAGGCGCGTATCCCGGTGGTTGTTCACCAGTTCAATCCAGCGGTTGTGGATGAATACGGTCTTTACCTGGGGGGTATTTTCCAGCCAGTCCAGAATTAGTTCCATATTGTGTTCCCAATGGGGGTACATCAGGCGCAGGAGCGTCAGGGAAGAGGAGTCTCCGGAGCCGGAGATGCCGCTCAGCGGACACAGGCGCGCGCGGTAGAACAGGCCCGAGCGCTGAAGAAGCCGCGCGGCCTCGTCAAATCCGGGGGAACTGGCCATGGCATGGCTGTCTCCCATAAGCAGGAAGGAAGGGGCCTGCCCGTTTTTTCCCAGCAGGACAAAAGGGTAATCCGTCACATCCCCCAGCTCCGGATGATGGTGCTGAATGGCGTTGCCCTTTTCCACCACCGCCCGGCTGGGAGGCGTGATGCCGAAGGAGGGCGGGAAGGCCGGCCCTTTCCAGTATTCAGGGAATTCCATGCTGTTGGCCGCTACATGCCAGTAATCCCGCGCGCCGTCCGTCCATTTGAGCCATTCACCGGCAAATCCCAGCATGAGGCACCCTGCTGCCGTGGCCAGAAACGCTTTTCCGGGAGTTTGCCATGAGACGGTCGTTCTGAAGGGGGTTTCCACGAATTTCCAGGAAAGGAAACCCAGAAGAAGGGAGAGAAGGAACATGCCCGCATAATCCCAGGGAGAGCATTCATCGAAACAGACGTATGTCCAGTACACGATAACTGGCCAATGCCACAAATAGAGGGAATAGGAGATTTTGCCGATGCCCGTGCTGAGCGGGTGCCTGAGGATACGCCCGGACCAGCCATGGTTTCCGTAACGGATAAGCAGGGCCGCCCCCGCGATGGAAGGGATGGCCGTGTATCCGGGAAAAGGAGTGGAAGAGGTATAACAGGCAAAGGGGAGCAGGATTCCGGCCCATCCCGCCGTCCGCAGCCATCCGGTTCCCCGGTTCTGTTCCGCGGCGGGAGCCAGAGCCAGAAGGCAGCCGGCCAGAAGTTCCCAGGCGCGGCAGTAAAGCAGATAGAAGGCTTTGTTATGTTCCAGATGCCCCATGTGGAAGGCGGCGAAGAAGAAGGAGAGGCCCAGCGCCCCCCATAGAACGGGTTTGACGGCTTTTTCCCTGAATTTCCAGAGTAGCCACAGGGTAAGCGGAATCATCAGGTAAAATTGTTCTTCCACGCTCAGGGACCACAGGTTCAGCAAAGGGTTTTCTTCCGCCGCCGGGCTGAAGTAATCCCCTGTGGTTCTGCTGAAGTAAGTGTTGGTGATGAAAAGGGCGCTGGATCTCACCGTCCGGCCCAGAGTCCGCAGGTCATCGCAGTCCAGAACGACGCAGCCGAAAGCCAGCACGGCCGCAATCAGGCAGAAGTAGGCGGGCATGATGCGCCTGATTCTCCGGAGGTAAAAGGAGGTCAGGGAGAACGTTCCCTCCTTCAGGCTGCGGATGAGGCCTCCGCCAATCAGATATCCGGAGATGACAAAGAAGATGTCCACGCCTGCATAGCCTCCAGGGCAGATCCCTTCCTGCAAATGGTACAGGACGACGGCCAGCACGGCAAAAGTACGCAGGCCGTCAATGTGCGGGAAATAGGTTCCGTGGATGGCGCCTCCGGCTTGGTGGGGAGAAGGTGAACAAAAGGGTTCAGAAAAGCATTTGCTCATGAAGCGGAAGGAAGTGGATGGGGACGGGGGAAGGCGGGCAGAGGAAATCCGGCATGGGGTTGAATTGCCCGGAAACGTTGGTTAGCGGCGCAGGCGGTTTTTCAGCCGCCGCCATGCCAGCTGCATCCTGTGGCCGCGTTTTAAAAAGCGCTGGTAGTAGGATACCCATGTTCCGTCACCTTTGCGGCGCGCTTCTTCCGGAGATTGGTCGAATATTTTGTAAAGCTTGGCCGTTTCCCTTTCCGTCTCTTCCAGAAAGCGGGCTTCCTGTTCCGGGGTTTTCCAGGGGCGCGACATGATTTCACACCACAGGTTGTCGTCTTCGTCCACTTTTTTCACATAGGCCGCGGCGTCGTCCAGGGTTGGGAAGTCGTGGCAGTTGATGAATGAGGCGGAATTGAATTCCCGGCTGATGTCCGGATTTCCCCAGTAAATGGGAATGGTGCCCGCAAGCATGCTGGTGACGATTTTTTCACTGGTGTAGCCGGGGTACCATGCATTTTCGAAGGCAATGGAGAATTTATACGGCTTTTTCATTCTGATGGAGGATGCGTACCAGTCTTCCGCCCGGTGGCCGTCGCCCGGGGTGTTGTTAAGATGGGGCCCCAGAGAATTGACGAACCGGAAAGCGGAGAGTTTGTAGAACATGGCATCCCTGTTGGGATGGGATTTGCGGTTGGCGTAAATGAAGTTGCAGAAACCCGTTTTGGAGGCCAGGAGAGCATGGGCATCCAGGCCTTCCTTACCGCCGTGCACTTCCTGCAAATGGTGGCGAAGGTAGGGAAGTTTGACAGTGCGGTCGCTTCCGGGCACCGTATCGAGCCCGATGTAATAGTCAAACAGCATGAAATCCGGTGCAATGGCTTCATGACAACCGTACATGACGGTGATGTGGCCGGGGGCCCGTTCCAGAAAATCGTAAAAAGCCTCCCGGTTGACGTAAAACCAGGGGGTGGCGACCAGGTAATCAAAATCGGAATCGTCTTCCACCACATGATACCGGCTTTTCAGAAGCTGAAGCATTCCTTCCCTGCCGAAATCCGGAGTGGACTGTAAAAAGGAGATTTTAAGCGTTTTCATGGGGGGAGAAGGGTTGAAACGGTGCAGAGTGTATGAGGCGTCTTTTTCTTGTCAATGACAAAGGAAGATGCGTCCTGATGTACTGGAACAGGCAGTCCGGCGGTTGAACGCCGGCCGTTTTCACTCTTCGTAACGGTATTCCCGGAGCGTTTCCTCATACAGGGCGGCGTGCCGTGCGGCAATGACGGGGTAGGAGAATGTTTGTTCCGCGTGCCGACGGCCTTCCTCCGCCAGGGTTTGCAGGAGTTTTCCGTCCTGGATGAGCCGTTCGCAGTGGGCGGCCATTTGGTTCAGGTCCCCCTGCGGAGCGACCAGCCCCGTCCTTCCGTCCAGAACCGCTTCCGGAACTCCTCCCGTCCGGAAGGTAACGGAAGGGGTTTTGCAGGCCATGGATTCCAGCGCTACGTTGGAAAGGACATCCTGAAGCGTGGGGTTCAGGAAAATGTCCGCCGCGCTGTAAAGCCCGGCCAGCTTGTTCATGTCCGTAATGAATCCGGCGTTTGTGCTGGGGAAGGGGTAGTCCACGCTTTTTTCCTGGTTGCCGAAGAGCAGGAGATGAAGGTTCCGGTGCCCGCGCCGGTATAGTTCCTCCAGCACCAGGGGGATGAAATGGCCGCCTTTGACCGGATTGAACAGGCCGGTTGCGCCGCAGGCGATGACGAACGCTCCGGGCGGGATGCCCAGGCCGGCCCGGATGGCATTCCGGTCTTCCGCCGGACGGAAAAGGTCCGTGTCCACAGGATTGTAAATCTGTACGATTTTTCTTCCAGGGAACATGCAGCTTCTTTCCACTTCCCTTTTTAACCAGAGGGAGGGAGTTACGAGGGTAAGGGACGGGATGCGGCCGAAGGCGCGGCGTTTGCGGGAAAACAGCCACGCTGGAATGTTGCGGAAGAGGCGGGGAGCGCCAAGCTGGGGGCAGTTGCCGCGGCATTCGTCCTGGAACAGGCCGCAGTCCATGGTGCAGTGGCATCCCGCAGTGCAGGCAAACATGTCGTGCAGGGTATAGACCAATGGACGGCGGATATGGCACAGTTGCGAGAAATCCACGGTTCTGCCGCCTATCCAGTGCAGATGCACTACATCGGCTTTTTCCATTTGGGCCGTGTCAAATCCCATGCCCAGCACATTCAGGGAGAAAGGCAGGTCTTTTCTTCTTTCCGGCAGCAGAATGTCAAATCCATGGGCCAGATGGCGGCGCAAGGCGTCCGTAGCCCTTCTGGCGGGTGTCCTGTGGATTTCCAGGCCGTCAATTTCTTTGCGCCTCCGGAGCAGCAGGGTGGATTTCAGGCCGGGAATATGCCGGTTCAGAGCGTCGCTCAACCGGTAAGGGGCGGAGCTGGCCGAGACGCTATGGGAGACTTGAAATATTGTTCGGCATTGAGGAGAAGCCACATAGGAAAGTATGAGGATTAGGAATCCGCCGTCAAGCCTACAAATCTGAAAGAAAAACGTTTTGGGGAAATCCAGGCTGCCAGTATTCCATGAACTGCGGCAGGCTGTTCCCAGCATGATGGCCTTTTTATTTTCATTCCGGTATGAATGGGGGAAAGCCGGATTCCGGTGACGGCATAACTGTGAGTAGGGGTGGGAGAATGTCGGCGGAGGATAGTGCGGGTGCGGAGTTTTGGAATGGAGGGATGTTTGCTTTCATGAAGGCAAAACATTCCTGATCAAATGAAAAGAGCTTGTCCAAATAACCGTCATTACATTCCGGAAACGACAGCCGAAGGGTAAAGGAATTTTCGGGATGAAGCTGTGGAATAGGACGGGAAAACAGTTCATGGTGCGTCAGATTGCTCCGTTTGGAAGCGTCGTGCAGCCCGGTTGTTCCGAATGGGGAAGCTTTACCGGATTCCTAATCCGTTTCTTTTGGAAGAAAGAAGGAGCTGCCTGCATTTTTCCAGCCATCCCTTTTTCCCGGCCCGTGGGATTCCCATGTCCCGTCTGTCCTGGAATGGAAACAAGGAGAGCTGTTCCCAGTTTTCCGCATAGGTTTCCGATCCGTCGAGGGTGGTGATGCCCCTCAGTTTGCATAGGATGGAAAAGATGCTCTGGTCATACCGGTTTTCCACAAAACCCGGCAGGTTGGGGGAGGCGGAAGGAGTGTTGTCCGCAAGATGCAGATGGTCGTAAAAGACATGGAGCCAATCCCGGATCAGGCTTTCCGTGAGCGGGTTTTTTTTCAGGAAAACATGGCCGCCCGCAATTTGCTGGGTATGCGTGATATGCCCGTCTTCTTGGGAAACGCCGAAGTGGCGGAAGATATCTCCTTTGGTCCATTTGTATTCCGGCTGTCCGTTGGTGAAAACCAGCATGCCGCAGCTGTCGCGGTCCAGCATATTTACGTATTCCCGGAAGCGCTCCGTTCCGTTGGCGTTGATATGGCAGCCTGCATCCAGATAAAGGAGGCGGTCGCCTTCCTCCATTTCTTGGAGGACATGGTGGATGGCCCAGGGTTTCCAGGACCAGTATCCGAATCCCCGGCAGGACGGCGTCAGGTACCGGCCCATGCGGCTGGTGAATTCTGCGGAAAGGTCGTGTTCCGTGAAGAGCGTGATCTCATCAAAAAAATCCAGCGCTTCCGCCTGCCTGCCCAGCCGCTCCAGGGCGGCCGACATGCGGGAGTCTGCAAATGAGAGAAAACGGTTCATTGATCCGGAATGGGAGGATAAGGCAATTTACAGGGAAGGCGGCGATGTGTCAAACGGCTCTTCCAGAGAAGCGTTTTCTTTTTGAAACCCATTGGGGCAGACTTGGGAAAAATGTTCCGCAAGCATTTTTTTGCAGGAGTAATAACGTCCTTTTTGTCCGGGAAGCAGGGAGCAGGCTGCCAGCAGAATGCGCCCCCAGCCGTTGGGGACCGGTTCCGCCGAGTTCAACAGGTCCGCCAGTTGCCTGTCCCGTCCCGATAGAGCGGAGAGGAAACGTTTTCCTTCCGCCTTCTGATAGAACAGGCTCCACCAGTCCAGCGCGGAACGTTGCTGGACAGCGGTCATCTGATGGAAAAGGGGATGCTTGGAAACAAAAAAAGGCCTGATTTTCCGGACGCCGTAAGCGAACAGGCCTTCATTCTGCCATCCTTGTTTCTGCCAGTAGTCCACAATGTACAGCAACCGCTGGAATTCCTGCACGCATTTGGAGTAGGTGGGAACGTTGCAGCGGCGGGAGAGGGAGCCGTTGCGCATAAGGCGGTAGTAATACAGGCAGTCGGGAATGAACAGGAGACGGGAGGCATGGGGAACGGCCATCAGCCGGAAGGTTTCATCCTCCGCGCCGGATTTCAGATGTACGTTGAAGCGGAGGTGGTGGGCGTCCAGCATGCTTTTCCGGAACAGTTTGCTCCACACGCAGATATCCATTTTCCCCCAGATGGAATCCCGGAAGAAGCTGGCCGGAGAGGCGTTCTCTTCAAAATGCCGGGAGGGTGATCTTCTTTTGGCTTCGATAAGCCGGTCTGACGAGTCTTCAAAAACATGGTTGCCGCATTCCACGATGTCTGCGTCATATTCCAGAGCCGCCGAAAAAAGGCGGGAATACATTTCCGGATCCATGTAGTCGTCCGGATCCGCAAAACCGACATAAAGGCCGCGGGCGGCATCCAGCCCTGCATTCCTTGCTGCGGAGACGCCCGCGTTCCGCTGGTTCAGAAGGATGATTCTGCTGTCCTTTTCTTTCCAGCGCAGCAGATGTGTCCAGGTCTCATCCGTGGAGCCGTCATTGATGCAGATAATTTCTATGTTCCGGAGAGTCTGGCGTACCAGGCTCTCCAGGCAGCTGTCCACGTAAGCGGCTACATTGTAGCAGGGAACAATGATGGAAACATCGGGGATCATAGGGGTGGGAATGTGTGTAACGGATTTACAATCCGTGGTCAATGATAATTTTTGCAAGACAGGTCTTACCGAAATTTTTTAACGTTGCCAGTATGAAAAGAGGATTTGAGGGGCGCACCCTCCGCAGGCTGCGCGGGGATTGCGGCCCAATGGTTTTCCGCATGGAACGGTCAGGGTTTGGAGTGTCCGGATTGTAAATTCGTTGAAAATTGGGAGCCGGGGAACGCCTTAAATGGCAGTTGCCTAGGGACGGGTGGATGTGGTACAAAAGGCCGTACAACTTTTTTATTGATTCTTTTCTTATGATTATTGTCACGGGTGGGGCCGGGTTTATCGGCTCAAACATTGTCGCCGCTCTGGAAAAAGCCGGTAAAAAGGATCTTGTGGTGGTGGACGAGCTGGGCTCTTCCGACAAGTGGAGGAACATTGCCAAGAGAGAGCTGTGCGCCGTGGTTTCTCCGGAAGGCATGCTTGATTATATGAAGGCGCATGCGGATGAGGTGGAGGCGGTCATTCACATGGGGGCCATTTCCGCCACCACGGAGACGGACGCCGATTTGATTATCCGGACGAATTTCACGCTGAGCTGGCATTTGTGGGAGTTTTGTTCCCTGTACGGCAAACGGTTTATTTACGCCTCCTCCGCGGCCACGTACGGGGACGGTTCCATGGGGTTTGACGATGACGCCTCCCTGGAGCACGTCAACGCGCTGCGCCCCCTGAACGCATACGGCTGGAGCAAGGCCCTGTTTGACCGCAAGGTGGCCCGGGAAGTGAAAGAAGGGCGTCCGGTTCCCCCCCAATACGCCGGGCTTAAATTTTTCAACGTGTACGGCCCTAATGAATACCATAAGGGCGGGCAGAAAAGCGTGGTGGCCCATATATTCCCCCAAGTGAAGGCCAATGAAACGGTGAAGCTGTTCAAATCTTACCATCCCGACTACCGTGACGGATGGCAGCTCCGGGATTTCGTGTGGGTGGGCGACTGCGTGGATGTGGTGCTTTGGCTGCTGGAGCATCCGGAGGTGAGCGGCCTGTTCAACGTAGGTTCCGGGAAGGCACGCTCTTTCCACGATCTGGCGAAGGCGGCCTTCCATGCGCTGGGCCTCCAGGAAAAGATTGCCTACCGGGAGATGCCTGAAGAGCTCAGGGGGAAATATCAGTATTATACGCAGGCGGACCTTTCCAGGCTGCGCGCTGCCGGTTATGCAGCGCCCATGACTTCCCTGGAGGATGGCGTGCGCCGGTACGTGCAGGAGTATCTGGACAGGGAAGACAGTTACGTTTAACCCGCATTCCTTTTTTCTCCTATGCCCGCACAGCGCATTCTGATCATCAAGCATGGAGCCCTTGGCGATGTGGTGCTCGCCATGGGGACGATGAAGCGGCTCCGCGAACTTCATCCGGAGGCGCATATCACCCTGATGACCATGGGAATGTTTGTTCCCATGGCGGAGCAGCTCGGAGTGTTTGACGATTTTATTGTGGATAATCGCCTGCCTTACTGGAAGCTGGGCGCCACCTGGAGGGCCGTCCGTTCCATTGTGAAAGGGAATTTTGACGTGGTGTACGATCTTCAGGAATCTTCCCGCACCAGGAAACGCTATTATCCCGCCGTGCGCTTCCTGCTGAACCATGACATGGACTGGGTGGCCTGCAATTCTGGAGAACGGCGCAAATTGCTGAAAAAGAAATCCTTCCGGTGGGGGAAGGTGGAACGGGAGCCGTTCCGTTTGGAACGCGTCCTGACGGATCTTTCTTTCATGCACGGGGAGGGGCTGCATTTTGACGAGCTTCCGGAACGCTATGTGATGATGATTCCGGGCTGTTCCCCCAACCATCCCTACAAGCGCTGGCCCGTGGAGAATTTCTGCGCCCTGGCGAAACGCCTGGCGGCGCGGGGCGTGTCCTCCGTTGTCATCGGCACCCGGGCGGAGGCTGCGGAAGTGGAGGCCATTGCCGCCAGCTCTCCCCTGGCTGTCAGTTTTCTGGGCAAGTCTTCCCTGATGGATATTCCCCAGATGGCTTTGCGTTCCCTGGCTTGTGTAGGCAATGATACGGGGCCTACACATATGTGTGCCTATGCCGGGGTGCCCGTGACCGCCATTTTCTGCCACCGGACGCGCAATTCCGCCATTACTGCCCGGTGCATTTCCAACCTGGTTTCCCCCGGCGCCATTGAGGAAATTACAGTGGACCAGGTATGGTCCGCGCTGGTGCCCTTTCTGCCGCCGCAGGAAGGATTTGAACAAATAAGGGCGGCAGATTCTCCGCATGGCTCATGACGGCTCCCGTGAACATTTCCGTGCTGGTTCCGGTTTACAATGTGGAGCCGTACCTGGCCCAGTGCCTGGAAAGCATTTGCTCACAGACGCTCCGTGAGCTGGAAATAGTTTGCGTGGATGACGCTTCCACGGACGGCTCCCTGTCCATTCTGCGGGAATTCGCGGAGCGGGACCCGCGGGTGAAGGTCGTGCAGGCTCCGGAAAACGGCGGCCTATCCCGCTCCCGGAATCTGGCGATGAGCCATGCTGTGGGAGAATATTTGTTTCTGGTGGATTCCGACGACTGGCTGGAAACGGATTTGCTGGAGGAGATGTACCGCCGTGCGAAGGCGCTGGATGCCGACAGGCTGGCATGCGGGTTCCGGTATTATTACGAGTCCGCCCCCGACCGGGAGGACCGGTTTCTGCCGGAGGACATGGCCCCTCCGGAAAAAGGGTGGCTTCCCTGCACTCCGGAGACCATTGGGAAAATACATCATGGAGCGGGCGGCATGATGATCAGGCGTTCCATTGTGGAAAAGCATGGCATCCGGTTCCCCGAGGGCGTTGCCTGTGAAGACCTGTATTTCCATTACGCCGTTTTTCCATGGTGCAGGAGGGTTTGCGTCGTCAGCAGGGCGGCTTACGTTTACCGCAAGCGGGCCGGATCCATTACCAGCGGTTTTGCGTCCGGCAGTTCCCTCCAGTCGCTGGATTACCTGACGGTGGCGGAACTGGTGCTGAAGGAATGGAAAGAAGCCGGGATTCTTGAGGAATACAGGACGGCATTTTTGAAAATGCTGGTAATGGGCGTGAGAAACATCCGCAAATATGCCCCTCATGCCGTCCAAAAGGAGGTTACCCGGAAGGTGACTGATATGCTCCGTCAGGAAAATCTGTACCGTCCCGCAGAGGATGATGCCTGCCTGTCCCGCCGGGAAGGAAAATTGCTGAAAGCCTGGATGGGCGGAAAATCCGGCTTGGACTTTTCCTATTACTGGAAGAAAATGCGCAAGGCGGGAGCCCGGTTGCTGCGCCGCTGACATCACCCGAATGAATAATCCGATGAAAAAGAATGAATTTGCCGTCGTCTTGGCCAGTGACAACAGGGGCATTCTGCCTTTGAGCGTTACTGTCTTTTCTTTGCTGAATACTGCCGGTCCGGAGACTTTTTACAAAATTTACGTTCTTTCCGACGGCATTGACGGAGAGAACCGGGCGAGCGTGGAGCGGCTGGCCGCTCCGTTCGATTGCCGTCTGGAGTTCATAGACGTTTCCGGCATTTTGGAAGAGCACGACTTCCCCCATACGGAACAATGGCCGGTGCCAGCCTGGGGACGCGTGTTCATTCCGGAATTATTGAAGGAAGAGCGGGGCAATATTCTGTATCTGGACATTGACGTTCTGGTTTGCCGGGATTTGACAGAGCTGTTCCGGACGAATATGGACGGAAAAGCAGTAGGGGTGGTGTTTGAGAATTTTTCCAGACCCGGTTCCCATTTTAACGAACGTCTTGAGATGCCGCTGACCTGCACGGGATATTTCAATTCCGGCGTGCTGCTGATGAATGTGGATGTCTTCCGGGAGAGGAATCTGGTCAGGGCTGTGCTGGATTATGCCGTCACTCACCGGGACAGGCTGACATGTCCGGACCAGGATGCCTTGAACGGAGCCCTGTGCGAGCTGACTGTGCCGCTGCACCCGCGCTGGAACTGGCATGACGGCTTGACGCGCCGCATTTTGAAAAACGATCCCCGGGAACAGTTCTGGCGCGGCGTCACGCCGCGCCAGGCGGTGGAAGCGGCTTTGGAACCGGGCATTCTTCATTACCAGGGAGTGCACAAGCCCTGGCGGTATAATTGGCGTTATGAAGGGGAACGTTACGAACGGGTTATGCGTGAAGCCGGGCTGCTGCGCGGTCCGCTGCCCGGAAGAACGCTCCCGGCCGTTTTGAAAAAGCACCTTTACCGGCCTGTTTACCGGATGACGGCCAGAAAGATTTTAAGGCTGAAGGAAGGGTTTGATAACCGGCTCCTTTGAAACTATGGAACCCGGCCGTTCTTTTCCGTTTTCCTTATGGATTGCCGCCGGCGTGGAGCGGAGGGGGAGGGAACCGGGAAGGAAGGGACTGCATTTTTAACGGGAGGAATGGGTCAATGCAGTTCCAGCAGATAGATTTCCGGCGGGCAGTTGAAGCGGAGGGGGAGTGTGCTTGTCCCCAGTCCCTTGGTGATCAGGTAGGTATTGCCGCCGGAGATATGCCAGGGATAGGTGTAGGGTAGGGCATGGTCCGGGCTGGCTTCAAACCGCAGGAGGCCGAAAGGAAGGCAAACCTGGCCACCGTGGGTGTGCCCGCTGATGACGATGTCCACGTCTCCATGGGAAAGTATGTGGTCCGTTTCCGGACGGTGGGAAAGCAGGAAATGGGGGATGTCCGGCGACTGGCGTTTGGGCAGCCGTTTTCTGACATTGCGCGTCGTATCCAATATTCCGGAAAGCTGGAGCTGCCTTCCGTCCTTGAACGTGACAAGAGAGCTCTGGTCTTCCAGCACGGTGATTCCCGCCTGTTTCAGTTCCCTGCTCCAGTTGTTCCAGCCGAAGGTGAAATCATGGTTTCCCTGGATAGCGAAGACCCCGCAGGGAGCCGTCAGGCCTTTCAGCAGCCGGGCGGCCGTAGCGGGATCCATGCTGGCGTTTTCGCTGCTTCCCCGGGCATAGTCCCCAACCAGCAGAATCAGGTCCGGCTGGAGCCGCATGATCCTCTGAATATAGCGCAGGGCCCTCACTTCATCAAACGCGGTGGGCATCAGGTGCAAATCGCCGGCAATAACGACTTTAACGGGTGTTCCCTTCCCTTTCCACTGGGGGACACGGTAGTCCACTTTCCTGACAAACAGAAGATTGGGTTCTACCAGGTACGCCCAGGTCATGCCGGCCACGCCGAGCGCGCAGAGGCTCAGCAGGAGAATGCCGAAAAACCGGAGTATTTTGACGGAAAAGGGCATGAAAAGGATACAGCTTGGCAGAGATTATAATTACAGATAACCCCGGGCGAGCGATTTATGCGTCTTGCCATTTTGGGAAAGGCGTCTCCTTGGGAGATTTTCGCAAATTTGATTGACGGGCGCCCGCATGGTATGCTTTTATGCTCCAAGATATTTCCATATCCTTTATCACCCATCATTTAACCACGCATATGAAGAAGATTACCGTTATGGCTCTTGCCGCTTTTGCGGCGAGCATCATGGCTTCCTGCTGCTGCCAGGATCAGGGTGCTCCGCCCCTGACCCCCCTGCCCAAGTTCAATGACCTGAACCAACCCGCCGTGGATGTGGCTCCGGTGGTCATGAAGTCCAAGAAGTAATCCTCTTCCGGGATTAAGTACGACTTTTCAAGCCGCACTTGGTGATTGTCCAGGTGCGGCTTTTTCTATAAAAACACGGCAGTGCATATGGAAGATTGGAAACATTGTCCCCAATTCGCGCCTTTGGCGGCTCTGATCCGCAGCCACGGCAGTTTTGCGGTAATTGCGCATGTTCACCCGGACGGCGACGCTATCGGCTCCACGCTGGCTTTGGGGGAAGCCCTGAAGCAAATGGGAAAGAAGGTGGTGATGATGAACGAGGACGGGGTGCCTTCCAATCTGGCCTTTATGCCGGGTGTGGAAAATATTATTCCCACGCCTGATGAGCCGGTGGATGTGGAAGTAGCCATTTCCGTGGATAACGGCGCGCTCAAGAGACTGGGAGAACGCAGCCTGGAGGCTTTGGCGGGAGTGAAGGTGTGGGCGAACATCGACCACCATCGGACGAACGAGCTGTTTGGAGACGTTCAGTGCGTTTTGCCGGACGAATGCGCCACGGGGGCGGTTTTATATTACTTTTTCAAGTATCTGGGCGTTCCCGTCACTCCGGTGATGCGAGACGCCCTTTACGTGGCCGTCAGCACGGATACGGGGTCTTTCCAATATCAGATGACGACGGCGGCCGTCATGGAACTGGCTGCGGATTTGATCCGGATGGGCGTTGACGTCCAGGACATCAACCGCCAGCTTTATCAGGAAAAGCCGTGGGTGAAAATGCAGTTGATGCGTGAGGCGCTGAACGGAATGAAGCTGACGCCGGACGGCAGGATTTGCACGTTTTGCCTGACGAATGAGGCAAAAGCCCGGATTGGAAGCCGTCCGGAAGATACGGAAGGCCTGATTGACCTTCTGCGTTCCGTGCAGGGAGTCTGGCTGGCCGCTTATCTGGAAGAAACGGAGGACGATCCCCGCATCCGTATTTCCCTGCGGTCCAAGACTCCTGAAATATCCGTTGCGGAGCTTGCCTCCCGTTTCGGCGGCGGCGGCCATGCCATGGCCGCCGGAGTGCGCATCCGGGGGCCTATTGACGAAGTGCGCCTTACCATCCTGGAGGCCATGCGGGAAGAAGTGGAACGAGTGCTCCGACAGAAAATTTCATGAATGTTTCAGATTCCATCCAGGTTCCTTCGGGCGTCCTGTTGATTGACAAGGCGCGGGACATGACTTCCCACGATGTGGTGGCGATTGCGCGGCGTTCCCTGGGAATTAAGAAAATAGGCCACTGCGGCACGCTGGACCCCATGGCCACGGGGCTGCTGATGCTGGTGGTAGGAAAGGCGACCAAGCTTCAGGACAAGTTGATGTGCGAACACAAGGAATACGCCGGAACTCTCATGCTGGGCGTGGAGACTTCCTCCCAGGATGCCATGGGAGAAGTAGTGGCGGAATATTCCGTGGACGGAGTGACGGAACAGGCCGTGCGCGAGGCGTTTGACCGGTTTGACGGCGCTTTTGAACAAATCCCTCCGATGGTTTCCGCTATTAAAAAGGGCGGGGTTCCGCTGTACAAGCTGGCCCGGAAAGGTCAGGAAGTTGTGCGGGAACCGCGGCCTGTGGAAGTGTTCGGCCACAGGATTTCACGCGTGGCTATTCCGGAAGTGGATTTTACCGTTCAATGTTCCAAAGGTTTTTATGTGCGTTCCTATGCTTATGATATCGGGAAGGCACTGGGCTGCGGAGCGCATTTGAGCGCCCTCCGGCGCACCAGGTCCGGTTCTTTTACGCTGGACCGCGCCATTACGGTGGATACCCTGAAAACCGCTCCCAGGGAGGAACTGTTCCGGGCCATGCTTTCCCTGCAGGAGCTGGCGGATATTCTGATTGCCGGGTAGCAATATGGTCATTTGCCGGGAATTCAAGGAATTAAAACGCCTTTCCGCCCCCGTACACTGGGCCATGGGGATGTTTGACGGGGTGCATCTGGGGCATGCCGGAGTGATTGCCGCAGCGGTGGAAGGCGCTGCCCGTGACGGAGGAATTCCCGCTGTTCTGACTTTCCGCACCCATCCGCTGGCCCAGGTGAAGCCGGAAAGCGTGCCTCCCGCCATTATAGCGGAGGATGCGGAAAAGTTTGCTCTGATGGAAGAGCTGGGGGTGAAGGCGGTGCTGTCGCTGGAGTTTTCTTCCAGGCTGGCTTCCATGAGTCCGGAAGAGTTTATCGGGGAACTTTGTTCCTCCTGCCGAGTGGCGCAGATTGCCGTGGGAGAGGATTGGCATTTTGGCCGCGGCCGGGCCGGGAATGTAGAGACCCTGCGCCTGTTGTCCTGCCGCTACGGGTTCCGGGTGACGGCCGTTCCTCCCATTTTGCGGGACGGGGAGCGCATAAGCAGCACCCGGATTCGCGAAGCCGTACGCGCGGCGGATTTTTTGCAGGCCGCCGGCATGCTTGGCCGTCCCTACCGCTGGAAGGGGCTGGTGATTCACGGGCGTCGGTTGGGGCGTCTGCTGGACTACCCCACGGCCAATATGAGGCCCGGTTGCGGGTTGCAGCCCCCCCATGGCGTTTATGCCGTGCGCGCCCGGGTGGACGGCAAAAAATACGGAGGCGTAGCCAATCTGGGGGTGCGTCCCACCGTGGAAGGGGACGCGGGAGAGCTTTTGCTGGAAACGCATTTATTCGGTTGGCCGGGGGATATTTACGGGCAGGAGATGGAAGTGGAACCGGTCCGTTTCCTGAGGCCGGAAATCAAATTCCCTTCTTTGGAAGAATTGAAAAGCCAGCTTGCCCGTGATGCCGCCCATGCGGAAAAAGTGCTGAAGGGTGGTGAGTAAGACACAGAAAACCGTAAAATGGAGGATGACGGCTTGACCGGAAGAGCGATCGGGGGTTTGTTGTTCGAACGTCATGTTGGTTGAGCAGTTAAAATCAAAAATTCATCGCGCCATGATTACCCGTGGCGATGTGCAGTATGAAGGCAGCATTGAAATTCCTGCCGATCTGATGGCCGCCGTGGATTTGTGGCCGGGAGAAAAAGTTCTTGTGGCCTCCGTCACCTCAGGGAACCGTCTGGAAACGTATGCTCTCCAGGGGCCTGCCGGCACGGGGAACATCATCATGAACGGCGGCGCAGCCCATTTAATCAAGACGGGCGAACGGGTGGTCATTATGAGTTTTGCTTTGTCGGACAAGCCCATCATCCCCAAAAAAATCGTCTGCAACGAACATAACGAAATTATTTCCTAGACTTTACAAATCATCCGAATTCACACATACTCCCCGCGCTCATGAACCTTTTTTTAGCAGATTCGCTCAATATCAGCATCCAGTTGCTTTTTGCCGTCCTGGTGGTTGTATCGCTTCTCCTTCTGGGGGTGGTGCTTATGCAAAGGCCCAAGCAGGAGGGGCTGGGCGCCGCCTTTGGCGCAGCCATCACAGACCAGGCTTTCGGCGCCCGGACGACGGATGTGCTGAAAAAAGCTACGGTATATTTTGGAACCGCGTTCATGGTTCTTTGCCTGGTGCTGGGTATGCTGATCAACCGTCAGCATGTTAAGAGTTCGGAAAGTCTGTTGAGCCCGGAAATGATGAAAGCTGCCGCCAGGCAGGAAGCCTCCGTTCCCGCCAAGACGCCGGAGGAACTCCAGCAGGAGGAACTGCGCAAGCGCGCCGCTGAGGCGGAAGCCGCTTCTTCTCAGGTTCCGGTTTCCTCCGCGCCGGTGGCTCCGGCCCCTGCTCCTGCGGAACCCTCTGTTCCCGCCAACTAAGGGAATATTCTTTTTAAACGCCCCGGCTGTCGGAAGACGCCGGGGCGTTTGTGTGCCGGGGCTTGTTCCGTTTGTATGCCGTTTCGGAAGCAGGTTTTGAAATTAACGGCGCCGGCTGTTTTCCGCTTGCCCTGAACTGTAATTGCGCTACTCTTGGCAAAGTATGAAGACACCTTTTTTGAACCGTAAATCCAAGGGATTCACGTTGATTGAATTGCTTGTGGTGATCGCCATTATTTTGACGCTGGCCGGAATCGCCATGACGGTGGTGAACGGCGTGATGGAAAAATCCAAGGTTACGACGGCGCGGAGCGATTGTAACGGCCTGCAGACGGCTGTGGAAAATTACATGCTGGACAACGGCCGAGTTCCCGTGGCCTGGAGCGGCCGGGAAATGGCCAAGCAGGCCCGCAAAGACGGACAGTATTACGTGACAACCGCCGTGGACGATGATAGCCGCATCATGAGCATCCTGACCAATTACATGGACCGGGCAGATGAGGACAGAAAGCTGAACCCCAGAAAAACGGCTTATTTTAATACGACCACTACGGACGTGGAAGGCGCTCCCGGCCTGTTCTTCGAAAGCCGCGGCCGTGTGGGCCTGATGGATCCCTGGGAATCTCCCTATTACATTATTTTGAATGCCAACCCTGACGACCGCACTCCCCGTGTCCAGGTCGGTTCCCGCATGGTGACCAAGAATGTGGCCGTTTACAGCACCGGCAAGGACAAGCAGGGCAGCACGGAGGACGGCCATATCAACAATCCGGAATTGACGGAAGACAATGTGACTTCCTGGTAATGCATGGCAGCGCCTCCTGTCTTGAGGCAGCGCCGGTTTTTTAGGGGCTTCCGGCTTATGGCCGTGAGGCCCCGCGGCATATTCAGGCATAAAGGCTTCAAACCGTATTTTTTTCTTTTCAACTTCTCTCAAAAACCTCTCAATAAGCCCCAGACATGAACTGGTTCAAAACAGACGACATACGCATTCAAGACATTGAGCCCCTGATTTCCCCCGCCATTTTAATCAAGGATTATCCGGCGACCACGGAGATCGCCAAAATGGTGGCTACGACCCGCAAGAATGCGGAGAACATCATTTCCGGCCATGACGACCGCCTGCTGGTGGTGGTGGGGCCGTGCTCCATCCATGATCCCCAGGCTGCCGTGGATTACGCTTCCCGCCTGAAGGAACAAATGGCGCGCTTTGAAAAGGATCTGGTGATTATTATGCGCGTGTATTTTGAAAAGCCCCGCACCACCGTGGGCTGGAAGGGCCTCATCAACGACCCGTTTATGAACCATACCTTTGACATTAACCGCGGCCTTCACATGGCCCGCGGGCTGTTGCTGCGCCTGGGGGACATGGGGGTGCCCGCGGCCACCGAGTTCCTGGACACCATCACGCCGCAGTATATTGCGGACCTGATCACGTGGGGCGCCATCGGCGCGCGCACTACGGAAAGCCAGGTGCACCGTGAACTGGCTTCCGGGCTTTCCATGCCTGTGGGGTTCAAGAATGGCACCAGCGGCAGCCTGCAAATCGCTGTGGACGCCATTGTTTCCTCCTCCTGCCCGCACTGCTTCCTTTCCGTGACCAAGCAGGGAGTTTCCGCCATTGTTTCCACTACGGGCAATAAGTCCTGCCACCTGATTCTGCGCGGTTCCTCCCTGGGGCCGAACTTTGATGAAGAGCATGTAAAAGAAGCGGTAGCGGCCTTGCAGAAGTCCGGCATCAACAACCGCATCATGATAGACTGCTCCCATGGCAACAGTTGCAAGGATTATCGCAAACAGCCGGCTGTAGCCGCCAATATCGCGGAACAGATATCCAACGGGTCCGACCAGGTTGTGGCCGTGATGATTGAAAGCAACATTGTGGAAGGAGCCCAGCCGCTGAGTTCCGACCTGGTGTACGGCAAGAGCATCACGGACCAGTGCATTGGCTGGGAGACGACGGAGGAAGTGCTGGAAACCCTTGCCGCCGCTGTCCGCAGACGCCGTGCCAAACGGCAGGAAGCGTAAAGCTTTCCCATATTCCGGAGGCGGAGGATTATCAACGGAGTTGAAGGCTGGAACGGCTATGCCTTGGCTGACGGGGCAGCCGGACACTGCGGGGTTCATTTTTCATATCCGGATGATTTTATTGGCTCTTTGGTGTTTTTTGCCGAAGAGTCAATACTCGTCCCCCCACAGATAGGAATGGCGTTCGGAAATCATTTTGCCGCGGTTGTCCTGCAGGACGAGTTTCCATGCGAGGATTTCCCCTTTTCCCTTGGCTTCATCCCCGATAAATTCGAAAACGGAGTTTTGCGTGCCGCCTTTTCTCCCGGCAGGATAGGAAATGGATTTCGTCAGGACGGCTGAACCTGTTTTTCCCTGGCGATACATCATGACCAGGGTTGCCGCCTGTTCCGGATTGGCATCGTTCCAGGTGACGAAGTAGTATTGGCCCAGACGCTGAAGACGCTGTTGCTGGGAGACGGCGCCGTGCAGCAGGTAAGTGGCCTGGGTATGGTGCATGCCTACGTCTTCCGCAGGAACCACCGTGGTTTTTAAGGGAACCTCCCGCACATGTTTAATCCGGGAAACCTGCTCCGCGCAGGAAAACAGGACCGGCAGCAGGGCGGCGCAGAAAGGAGCAGGAAATTTCATGGATTCCATTCAATACATATCTGTCCGGGGAGTCAACCCAAAGGTGGGGAAGCTTCAGCATGAAAATGTGGTATGGAGACGGAAAGAATGCGGATATTTCAGCAGTAAGATTGTTCCGCCGCCAAATCCTGCGGATCGGCTTTTGCCATCAGGGGGCGGGACATCGGAAACAAGATGGAGTCATTCGGAAAACCGGAGGATTTTGGGCAGGCGGCACGCTTCAGGCTGTCCCGGGATTGATGCCGTGGTTCCACCCGTTAATACAACGGTACGACCAGGGTGGAACCCAGGGTCAGCCAGCAGGGCAGCGTGAGGAAGGAAGCCACCGTCGTTGTCAGCAGGATTTGAGTGCCCAGATCCGGATGACCGCCGAAACGTTTAGCCAGAATGACCGGAATGACGGCGGAGGGAATGGCTGCCTGGATGATGATGACGCGCTTGATATAATCATCCACCGGCAGGAAATAAGCCATCAGGAGCAGCAGCGCGGGGGCCAGCCCCAGGCGCGTCAGCAGGCCGCAAATGATGGGTTTGGGTTCCCATTTCATGTTATGCCACAAATCCCGCATGGAACAGCCGAACAGAATCAGGCAGAGGGGAGTGGCGCAGTTGCCGATCATTTCAAGAGTCTTCATCAGGGGCGGTTGGGCTACATAGGTTCCCAGGCCGGACCAGGCAAGAGCCAGGCCCACGATAACGGCCAGCAGAGGGCCGCGGAAGAAAACGCCCATATTCAGATTGCCCGGGCCGCCCGCGATGATGATGACGCCGATGCTCCAGACGACCAGCTCACACCCTACATTGTGGACGAAAAGGACGCCCAGCGTGGGATCGTTGCCGGCGGCAAACAGCATCTGGATGATGGGAATGACGAAAAAAGCGTAGTTCTGCACTCCCGCCGTCAGGGTGAACGTACGAAGGCCCGTGCCGATGCGCATGCGCAGCATTTTCGCGACCAGCCATGCGGCCGCGATGCCCAGCAGAAGTTCCAGGGCCCCGGCTGCGATGGCCTGGAGGGAAAAGGAAACGCTGCTGAGCGTCTCATTTCCGGAGAGCACCATGTACTTCATGATGCTGTGGAAGACGAGGCAGGGATAGGCCACATCCATCGCGATGCGCATAATGGGCGCGTCATGGTCTGCCTGGATGACTTGCTTGTGGCGCAGATAGAAACCCGTGGCAAAGAAAAGATAAACGGGAATGGTGGAGAGAAAGGTGGTGAGGATGACGGCGCCGGTATCCATGGCAGAAGGAACTGTTTTTGCGTTAAATGAGCGTATAAAAAACAGGAATGTATTTCCTGTTCCAAGATAGAATCAGGTGAATATGGTTATAGAAGATAACTCTATAATTTTATTTGCATTGATATTTTGTATGTGATTTTTCAAGTTTGTATTTTTCCGGAAAATCCTGAATGAGTTTATAAAATTGGGAATAGTATTTTTTTGAAGAAAAATCAGGTTGTTTATCTTTAATATAAGATGATGCCCGAGATAAATCTACCCATCCTTCTTTTTTGTGCGTTTCAAATGCTTCCTTAAGTAATGTGTGAATAGATTCAGGGATTTTTTTTCCGTTTTTCTGATCCAGATTGAGAAGGCTTATTTTGTAGTGTATTATCTATTTTAGATTTTTATCGGGTTGACTTAATTGATGGAATAATAAGCTTTTAGTAGAGTATTTTTTATTGAAAATATTATTCAATTCCAAGTTTTTTGAAGAATATCTTATTCCTCCGCTTCGCATTCACAATCAAAGTTTGATATGTGATAATTTCTTGATAAACATTGGTATTCGACAATCTAATCAAACTTTTATATGGAGTTTCGTTAAATCCCTCCATTTCTGCACTTTGTTTTAGTATGGCATAAGCATTTACATCACAGACGTAATAAAAGAAAATTGGGGTTTTTGTAGAAGTTTGAATATGCCTTTGATTATCATCAGTCAATTTACTTTCGCGAATACCCAAAATTTGCTCTCTCATTTGTTTACTAAATTCCTCATAGGTAATAACTCTATTAGGACGTTTGAATTCAAATATTACTACTGAGTTAATTTCTTCATAATCATTCTTTTCTCCATAATAGAATAATTTGTCATAAATGGCTATATCTGTTTCTCTCTTACAAGAAGAAGTCCTTTCTACCGGTTTATGCGATTTTATTTGTTTGTCTGAATAGATATATCGATGAAATGTCAATCTGTCATCTAATAACCATAAATTGTGTTTGTCATAGGCGATGGTATCTTGATTCCCTCCCATAGTATAAATGAGATTATGCAGTGTTGCTTCTTCCTCATAATCATTATTATTATCGCTCCATTCAAGATATTTTTCTAATAATAAAATAATGATTTTTCTGTGAGCAACATATTGAGCCAATCGACTACTACTCTCACTAGTCGTGATATCAACAACCTCCTTCAACAAACTTTGATAGTCTTTTTTATTGCTATAATCTCTAGAAAATAACTTATTACGTTTCTTTCGAGCCTCTTTACTCCGTTTATATTGGTAAGAATGAAGAATATCGTCTAGTTTTTTTTCATCTACATCATCAGGAATTGATGAATAAAATGTGTCATCAGGATTAAGATGACGATACTCTAATCCTTCATCACTAGACAAATAAACTGAAACCTTTTGTTTTACTTTTGCTTTTCGTCTATCTATAATGTTCGTATATTTATCTAATACTGCATTAATAACTACATGCTCTATATCGCTTTCAGCTATTAGTTTATAATTATCGTGATAATCTATCTCAGGATTTTCTTCTTCAATATTAGAGAATTTGGGAAATCTAAATTCGTTTCGTGACATATTAACAATACTATCCAAATATGTTGATACCACATATATTTGAATGAAATAAGTCTGTTCATTATCTTTTAATTTTGAACTAAATATTGGTAATATCGTCTCTATTTTTTTTCTTTTTACTTTTCTATTATGTCCACATAAACAATATTCATGAGATTTAATTTTATTGTTTTTTACAACGTATAACGTAAAATCATGTTCTCCTAATTTCTCGGTGTATTTATGTCTGATAAAATCTGTCGGAGAGAATTGATTTGACAGATTAATAACAAGTCCATCTTCTATTATTTCGATATGAGGCGCACTATTATTGAGGTAGTATAAAAGACAATGAGCCAATATACTATCGGCTATATTTTCTTGAGAGTATTTTGCTGTAGCTAATTTGAAATGTGAATTCAAATTAGACATCTTAATTTCCGTTTGAACTTTATTTTTAGTAGTGGTTTGAATAGTGTCTGACAAACCATCCTTTCGTGATAGACTGAAAGATATCAAATGATTGGGATTACCAATGGTTATACTTTTTATTTCTATTGTATTGAATACCGATAAGATTGTAAATCTACCTAATCCCTTTCCTCCTAAATGTGCTTTTTTAGTAGAATGAGCCTTCCCAAAGCTTTCATAGTTAGCGGAAGTAAACCCAATACCATTATCTACAATACGTATTGATGCTATCGGATATTGACTGTATTCTTCAAATAAAAATTGTTCGCTTTTATCTCGTTCTATATAAACACTTATTTTCCCGTCAGAATAATTTTCCCGTTCATCAATAGCTTGAATAGAATTGACCACTGCTTCATAAAAAGGATATAACACATCCTCTTCAGAAATGTTTAATTCTCTGATAATACCTTCAATATCTGTAGTAAGATTTTTGCTCATAACTTATATAAATTAGTCCTCCTCATAATTAAATTCTACCTTGCTTTGCAGCAAAATTTCGTTTAACACATCCGGAAGCATTCCGATAGATTCAACTGTTTGAAAATAGGACAACAATAAAGGGATGTTAATAATATCTTCTATGCAAGATAGATATTTCTTAACAATATCTTCAACAATATATGCTTTTATTGCATCTTGATATAATTTCTTCCGTAAGTCTCCTACGCTTTCTGTTGATTTCACAACAAATGTAATTGGATATTTTTCTATTTTCTCAATGTCAAGAAAATACTTTTTGAAATCCAATGTTTCTGTTACTTGGAAAAATCTCCCCAAAGGCTTCATTACAAAATCAATACCCCCATCATTGGCATTTGTTCTTCCTGTTTTATAAAGTTTTAAGGCTTCTTCATTTAAATTTTCCCAAGAATAACCCCATATAATAGTTTGTTCTTTATAGTAATATTTGAGAATAGAGTAACTGACTATCTCAAACAATCTAGCGTCAACATTTGGAGCAAGTAATCTTACTATAAACCCATGGACATTTACACTATCATTACCTTCAATAGCTTGCAAGTCTTCGCATTGTTTGATGAAGCGTTGAAATGAATCTTGTTTAATTCTTACATATTCATCTATGATTGCAATAATAGCCTTAGCAACATTATATTGGAACCCATTAAGATTAACAATTAATAAATTTTCATTTATCCAATAACGATTAGTTTCTAAGTTCCTTAAAATAGGAGTTATATCTGATGTAGGAAAAAATTTTTGAAATTCCGCATTCATTCGATTATTTAATGCGTGATTTTGCAATTTACTTCCAAAAGGAAGTTCGCGTTGTCTCTGAAATAAACGAGAAAATTGCGCTCCTTCGTAATTCTTATACATGGAATTTGTGTCGAAACCATGCGATATATAGTCTTCAATTATAACATATATAGCATAAAGATTGGCAAAGCTGGAACGAGATTTAGAACCTTTATTTGCGGATTTAGTTTTCTCATTGATATATTGAATCAAAAGATTTTTTGTATAAATTTCTGTTCCATTTTTTCCGTATATTCGGAATAAAATATCTTTAATTATGGGTGTAAAGCTGTGTTCCATAAGCTTAAAAAAATAATGATGATTGCTGGATATCTGTGGATATTGTTGGTTTATACACTTTTTGTAATGCCTCTAATGGTAATCCTTTGTATTCTGTTGCTAATTCTAATCGTCTAAGTCCAATTTTAATATACTCTTCTTGTAACTCAATCCCAATTGATTGTCTCCCTAAAGTTTTTGCCACATAAGAAGTTGTAAATGTACCAGAAAATGGGTCTAATACAACATCTCCCACTTTAGAACTTGCCTTTATTATTCTTTCAAGTAAAGCTATTGGTTTTTGAGTCGGATGATTTTCATATTCATCCATTCTATATCTAACTCGTGAGAAATTCCAAACATTGCCCGGAACTTTTTCTGTATTGTAAGGTTGTGGCGGATTTTTTCTATAATCTATCAATTTGCGTTTTGCGCCAGTCTTTGCCTCTATCTTTATATCTTCCGTATTAAAAGTATAGTTATCTTTATCCTTTACACAAAAAAGAATTGGTTCATACATGGAGCCAAAGTAGCGTTTAGCTTGTACCCCCGAACTATCATAAGACCATATAAGGCGAGATAAAATTGTTAGTTTCTTACGTAGAAAAATATCAAAATACGGCATGAATTGTGTTGATGTCATAACATAAAAAGCCCCTGATGGCTTCAACTTCTTAACGCATAAATTCAGCCATTCATAACACCATTCTAAATAAGCTTCATCCGTTTCCCACTTATCTTTACAACCTGCGAAATTCTTTCCTATGTTATAAGGGGGGTCTGCAAATATTAAATCAATCGATTCATCCGCAATTTCTTCATTCAAAGCTATTATTGCATCTGAATGAATTATCTTATGTCCGGTATTTTCTATAACTTCAATGTTATTCATATACTTATAAACTTTTACAATAAATCCAAGGCGTCAATAGTCAACGCCATATTCGTCGAGTTTTTTTGGGAGTATAATTAAATTGCTGCTCCGCTTTTATGCCAAACCGGTTTAGCGAGTCTTTCCAGTTTTTTAAACTTTCCTTGCTCCAGTCGCCATAGGCTCTTTGAATCACAATACGGCCATATGCAGATATTTCCTGAATGACGCTTTCAAGCTTATCCAGAGCGACGTTTTCAGCATCAATCAGAAGGGCCAGTTTTTGAAATTTTCCCATCATGTTTTCCTTATCCAAGTGAGGAGTGTCTTCTAATTATTTCTCAATGGACAGGAATAATGTCAATTCCTTTATGCTGGGAAAAACCTTTGAGGGATTGGCTTTTTTCAATCCGCTGACGTCTGCGGTCGTTGCCCAGGCGGCGGACAGGCAGGTCACCCCCGCTTTGTTGCAGGCGGCCACATCTGAAACCGCATCCCCGATATAGTAAAATTCGTCTTTGTTCAAGTGGAAGTCATGCAGAAGCTCTTCAATGGCTTCTGCTTTATTGGGCCTGTCTTCCGCTCCGGTTTTGACGGAACAGAACAAATCTTGCATGCCGAATTGCTCAAGCGTAATGCGGCAGCTTTTGTCTCCCTTTCCGGTAATCAGGGCGACAAGCACGCCAGCCTTTTGCAGGGTTTCTATCAATTCGCGTATGCCTTCATACGGAGCCGGGCATGATTGATGCATTTTTTCATAAACCGGGTAGAAATCATGGAGAGCTTCCCGCCATTTTTCTCCGGCGACTTTCTTGATCATTCCTACTTCATTCAGGCCGAAAGTCTGCGTGATTTCCCGTTCGCTCAGCGTGTGGCCGGCGTAGGGAGAAACCGCTTTTTCAAATGCCCTGATGCACATGGGGACCGTGTCCCCTATGGTTCCGTCCAGATCAAAAGCGATCAGCTTGATCATTGTTCCCGACTTCCGTTGATTTTACGAATAACCTTGCAGGGGTTCCCCGCCGCCAGGCTGTCGGGAGGAATATTTTTGGTAACCACGCTGCCGGCGCCGATGACGCTTCCTTTTCCGATGGTAATTCCGGGCAGGATAATGACGCCGCCGCCGATCCAGCAGCCGTCTTCTATTGTTACCGGAAGAGCATAGGTATGGCGGATGTATTCAATTCCTTCATCCGTTTCCACGGGAGTGAGACGTTCATTCAGATCAATGGGGTGCGTAGCGGTGTAAATCTGTACGTTGGGGGCGATCAGCACATTGTTGCCAATGGTGATCCTGTTGCAGTCCACGAACGTGCAGCCCGTATTGACGGTGACGTTGTTCCCGATATGGATGTTGCGGCCGTAATCGCAGATGAAGGAATGGCCGATGGAGACCTTGGCGCCGACGCTGCCCAGCATTTCCTTGAGCACCTGGCGCTTTTCCTCCTTATGGTCGTAAGGCAGGGAATTGTATTTCATCAGGAGCCGGTGCGTCTTGTTTTTGAATTCCAGAAACACCTTGTCATGGCAGTCGTACCATTCGCCCGCCATGCATTTTTCCAGTTCAGTCATTATTTTCTCCTTTCTTGATTTTTGTTACCGGAGAGGAGGAGCGGAGGCACCCTGCTGAACGGCCGTCAACAGGGTGCGGAAGCTTTACTCCCACTCAATGGAAGCCGGGGGCTTGGTGGAAATGTCGTAAAGGACGCGGTTGATGCCCTTTACTTCATTGAGGATGCGGTTGCTGGTTTCCCTCAGCAGGGCCGGGGGGAGTTCCACCCAGTCCGCCGTCATGGCGTCTTCCGACACGATGGCGCGCAGGTTGGTGGCCCATTCATAGGAGCGTTCGTCCCCCTTCACACCCACCGTTTTTACGGGAATGAGGCCGGCGTAGGCCTGCCAGACTTTGTCGTACCAACCGTATTTCTTCAGGTTGCCGATGAAGATGGCATCGCATTCCCGGATGATGTCCAGGCGTTCTTTGGTGACCACGCCGGGGCAGCGCACGGCCAGGCCGGGACCGGGGAAGGGGTGGCGCCACAGAATATCATGCGGGATGCCCATGGAGGCGCCCAGTTCCCGCACCTCGTCCTTGAACAGTTCCGCCAGGGGTTCCAGTACTTTCCCCTGCGCCTGGAGTTCCAGCACGCGTTCCACGCGATTGTGGTGGGTCTTGATGACGGAGGCCTTGGATTTGGCGTTGGAGGCGCTTTCGATCACGTCCGGGTACAGGGTGCCCTGGGCGAGCATTTCCGCGTTTCCCACGGCATCCCAGAAAACGTCGATGAACAGGCCTCCGATGATACGGCGTTTCTTTTCCGGATCGCTTTCTCCGTCCAGAGCCGCCAGGAAGCGTTCGGAGGCGTCCACCGTTTCAATTTCCACGTTCATACGGGCGAAATTGGCCCGCACTTCCTCTGCCTCGTTTTTGCGGAGCAGACCGTTATCCACAAAGATGGCGCGCATGTTCACGCCCGCTTCATGCAACAGAACGGCCAGAACGGTGCTGTCCACGCCGCCGGAGACGCCGCAGACCACCTGCTTGTCGCCCACGCGTTCCCGGATTTCCCGGATGAGTTCCCTTTTAAAGTCTCCGATGTCGAACTTTTTAAGATTGGCCGCACAGGAAAGGAAGTTGCGCAGGATGGTGCGCCCTTCATGGGAATGGGTCACTTCCGGATGAAACTGGATGCCGAAGGTGGTTTCTCCCCATTGGAGGGAGACAGGGACGCCCTCCGCATTGCGGGCGATGACGCGGCAGCCTTCCGCCAGATGGTCCACCGTGTCCGAATGGCTCATCCATACCTGGGAGGAGGGGGACATGTCCCGGTACAGGCCCGCGCAGGTTTCCGGCAGCAGGGCGGCGGGGCCGTATTCCCGCTTGTTGCTGGCTTTTACGGTGCCGCCGTGCTTGATGTTCAGCAGCTGCATGCCGTAGCACACGCCCAGGACGGGGACATTCAGGCTTTGGAGCCATTCAAAGTCAATGTCCGGGGCGTCCGCGTCCGTGGTGCTTTTGGGACCGCCGGAAAGGATGACGGCGCCGGGTTCGTGAATCTGGTCCAGGTCTTCCAACGCATATAGCTTGGCCATGTAGCCCAGTTCGCGCACGCGGCGCACGATGAGCTGGGTGTATTGGGAGCCGAAGTCAATGACGGCTACGAGGTGCTTGTCGTCCATGTGAAGGAGGAGTTAACAGGAATAATTGACGGGTTCTTCCGTGATGGTGATATCGTGGGGATGGCTTTCTTTCAGGCCGCCGGAGGTGATTTGCACGAACCGGGCCTTGTTTCGGAGTTCCTCCAGGTTGTGCGCGCCCAGGTAGCCCATGCCGGAGCGCAGGCCGCCCATGAGCTGGAATACCACGTCCGCCAGCATGCCCTTGTACGGAACGCGCGCTTCCACGCCTTCCGCGACGAGTTTGCCGGAGCTGTTCTGACCGTAGCGGTCGCCGGAGCCGCGGCGCATGGCTCCCAGGGAGCCCATGCCGCGATACTGCTTGAAGTGGCGGCCCTGGTAATGAACCACCTTGCCGGGGCTTTCTTCCGTACCTGCCAGCAGTCCGCCCAGCATCACCAGGTCGGCGCCGGCGGCCAGGGCTTTCACAATGTCCCCGGAATAGCGGATGCCGCCGTCCGCAATGACGGTGACGCCCGCGGGACGCGCCACGGAGGCTACCTCCTGAATGGCGGTGAATTGGGGCATGCCCACGCCGGAGATGACGCGGGTGGTGCAAATGGAGCCGGGGCCCACGCCCACCTTGATGGCCTGCACGCCCGCCTTGATAAGGTCGGCCGCTCCTTCCGCCGTAACCACGTTGCCGGCTACGATGGGACGGTCCGTCAGCTTGCGGAGGTTGGAAACCACGTCCATCACTCGGGTCGTGTGTCCCGTGGCGGCGTCAATGAACAGGGCGTCCGCTCCGGCGGAAATCAGGGCTTTGGCGCGGTCCAGATAATCGGGGCCCACACCCACGGCGGCGCCGCAGCGCAGGTGGCCGTGTTCATCCTTGGAAGCGTCTGCAAACATGGCGCGCTTCTGGATGTCCGTTTCCGTGATGAGGCCGGCCAGCACGCCGTGTTCATCCACCAGGGGAAGCTTTTCAATGCGGTGGGTGTAAAGGATGTGGCGCGCTTCCTCAATGGTCGTGGTGGGAGCCGCCGTAATCAGGCGGGGAAGGGGAGTCATGACGTCCTCGACCCGGACATTCTGGTAATCGTCCACGCCGCGCATGTCGCGGCCGGTGATGATGCCTTCCAGCTTGCGGTTGGCATCCACGACGGGGAAGCCGGAATAGCCTTGGTCCATCATGATCTGGTGGACTTCTTCCAGCGTCATGTCCTTGTTGACCGTGACGGGGTTCGGGATGACCGCGTTTTCAAAACGCTTCACGCGGGAAACCATGGCCGCCTGGATGTCAATGGGGTTGTTGCGGTGGATGACGGCCAGGCCGCCTTCCCGCGCCAGGGCAATCGCCAGTTCCGATTCGGAAACGGTATCCATGGCCGCGGACAACACGGGGATTTTCATGTCAAAGCCGGGAACAAGCTGGGAACTGATGTCCGCGTCGCCGGGAAGAATCGCGCTCAGGCGGGGCAGCAGGAGCACGTCATCAAAACTTAATCCAAGAGGGAAATCTGCCATGCGATAATCTACAGCCGGACAACCTCTGACGCAAGCCGAAACACAGGAGAATCTTATTTTTGAATGAGCGGCGCAGTTCCTTTCTTTGCCCCATGCCATATTCGCGGGCGTTTCCGTTTCCCGTGCAGAAACTCTTCCCTCTTGAAATGGGGAGGCCGCCTGCCTATCCTGAAAAAGAAATGACGTCCATGAGTGCTCCCGAACCTTACCGAGTCCTGTTTGTCTGTCTGGGCAACATCTGCCGCTCTCCTGCCGCGGAAATCATTTTCAAAAAAATGGTCGCAGAACAAGGTCTGGAACATTTGATTGAGAGCGATTCCGCCGGAATGATCGGTTACCATCGGGGCTGCCCTCCGGATAGCCGGATGCTGACGGCGCTGAAAAAATACGGATATGAGGATCCGGGGCTTAAGTCGCGCCCCGTGCGGAAAGAGGATTTGGAACAATTTGACCTGATTGTGGGAATGGACCGTGAAAATCTGCGGAATTTGAAACGGTTGGATAAAAAGGGACAGTGGGCAAGCAAGATAGCGCCCATGTGTTTTTTCACGACTCGTTTTCCGGATGAAGAAGTGCCGGATCCCTATTATGGGGGGCAGGAAGGCTTTGAATATGTGGTAAAACTGCTTCAGGACGGTTGCGGCAATCTGCTGGAGCGTTTGAAGGAGCAGCTTTCCTTGTAAAATTCAAGCGTGGTGGCTGGGAAAGTGGTGGTTTATCCTGCTTTCTTTCCATTCAGACATGCCGAGGTTGCTGAACATGCCCGAAGGCGATAACCGTTTTTATGGATTTTGGATTTCTTTTCCAATTTAGGGAGATCATGCTTTTTCCGTTGAAGAGTTCATGAATCCATGTTAAATGAAAAATTGCTGTGTTTCATGGCGCGCAGTTAAAGGCCATTTGGATATGTTGCTTCCGGAATTTTCCATATGGGCCAGGGTTTTCCATTCGGAAGCGCAGAGAAGAAATTTTTACCATTTATTGAACCACGGCTGAGACCAGGGGGCATCCCGTGTTGGACGTGTTGAAACAGGAGGTTTTTTTGTTATGGATAAGGAACGGATAAAAATTATTGCAGTTTTTCCAAGATTGGGGTGATGCAATGTTTGCGTTTCAATAGCTAATCCGATTCAAACCATGAAAGAACAATCCTTTGATAACGATGTCAATTCCCTGACGGGCATGAGCAATTCCAATAGCGGAGCTCCCTCCGCGATCGACGAACAAGCGCCAACGGACGCTTTTGAAAGAAGCTGGGACTGGGATTTTGAAGTCAGGGAGCTGGGGCCTGATGAAACGGCCGAATGCAAGGTGACCATGGGCGCCGACGATCTGGCTAACTTGACCGTGGATGGGGAAGAACGGCTGGACATCGGTCCGCGCGGACAGTACGGAGGCGGCAGCTACGAGCCGCAGACGGCTTCTTTCAGCATTGAGCCCGGAATGCATCGGGCGCATGTGGACTATAGCAATATTTCCATTCCCAATGCCAATAACAACATGGCCAAATTCACCTTTGACCTGAAGGTGGAAATTACCAACAGGCAAACGGGTTCTTCTTCCTCCTATGTGCCCCCGGAGGCGGAAACGGAGCCAGTGGACAACAACGACGAGGGCGACGATGATCCATGCGGAGGCTCCAGCAGCGGAAGCAGCAGTTCTCCCAACAGCAGTTCCAGCAATCCATGCCCTAATGGCGACAACGGCGGGGATGAGGATGAGACTGATCCGGACAATCCTTTTTCCCCGGATGACTGCATGGACAACCGGGGCGGTTCCCCCAGCACGTCTGCCGTGCGTAGCCTGGTTTCCTCCGCCTCCGCCTATGGAAAGTTCTCTTCCGCAGGCAAACGGGTAACTGCCCAGACGCGGAAAACCAGCATGGTATGGCGCACCAGCTTCGGTTCCTTCCGCGGTATGGAAGGCGTGCCGTACGGGATGCTGGAAATTGTGGCTTATCACTTCTCTTCCAGGTTGTGGACGCCCGCAGCCCTGCAATACCTGCATCCCATGGCCAGCTGTATTCTGCCCCCTTCCGGTCGGGAGCTGGGGGCTGACATGGCATTCCAGATCCGGAACGGAGGCACCCGCGCCAACTATTACTGCTATGCCGGCGCGGCTAGTGCAGGCTCCATCGGCGGCTCGCGGAAAAGGACGGGTTCCGTTTCCATGGCGTATGCCGCGGCAGAGGGGCGTGTTGTCTCGGCTTCCGCCAGCGCGGCGGAAATGAGGGTCAGCAACGCCGGGGGCAATACAGTCATCTACGGCGGTTCTTCCGTTTCCGCTTTGGGCGCGGCCTCCGGCTACCGGACCAGGCTGGGTTCTTCATGGACGGCTCAGGATTTTGCCAATTACCTGGACATCGTCCGAAGCGCAGATGATGTCATCCGCCAGGTCTGGAACCTGTGGGACGGTCTGGCCAATATTGAGAACGTGACGAATACGGGCTATGTGATCGCCTTTTATCTGCCCGAGCAGGTGGAGGCCAAAAACGTTTCCACCGGTCTTTACGCCGTTACGGGGACGCCTTTTAAAACCTTCACCATTGAGGGCAATGCGGAGACCGGCAAGCTCACCGTTACGGAGCAGGCGGAAGGGCGCGAGCCTTACGTCACCCGCTACTGGCAGGGAACGGGAGGGGCCTGGTGCATGTCCCAGGGGGAAGGGGAAGACGCGATTTACACGATCCGTGAAAGGCAGGAGGTGTCTTCGGGTATTTGGAAACTCTTCACTACCGTGCAGCGCGGGGAAAACGGCGCTCCTATTTCCCGGGTGTGCGAAACCTATGAACAGGGCCGCAGCGGCAACCTGTGCACCAGCCGTATTGAGGCTTATGGAACCGACTATGCCCGTGAAACGACTTACGCTTATAACGCCGCGGGCAAGCTGATCCGGGAGACGGCCCCCGACGGAAGTGAAAAGACCTGGTCTTACGACGCCTTCGGGCGTGAAACCGTCCGGATGGAACCCTGGGCGGGCGGGGGAAGAAAGGGCACCTACACCTATTACCGCTGCTCCGACCATGCCGATCCGGATATTGCGCACCAGTACGTGGTGCTCACTATGAACGCTGCCCGGCTGACGGATACGCATTACGCCTATACGGAAGCCAACCATGTGCGCCGTGTGGAAAAACGCACCACGGCGTTGGGCGCGGAGGGAGAGCAGCTGGAAGTGACGGAAACGTGGCTGCCGGCGGCGCCTAACGAATACGCCCGGGGGAGGCTGAAGATGAAGCAGTCCGCCAGCGGCGTGCAGACGGTCTATGGCTATGAGGCGGCCAGCCAGTACGGCGCCCTCTACAGGGAGACCAGGGAAACGCAGATAGCGGGGCAGGCCGTGCCGGGGCACAGCACGAGGAAAGTCACGTACGTTTCCGCTCACGGAAATAACACGCGCGTTGAGAAATACGCCTTGCTGACGGATGGAACCTGGGCGCTGACGGATACGGCGGATTACGAATACGACAAGGAAAACCGGTGGATTAAGCGTACGCGCGGCAACGGCAGGGTGACGGAACGGGAGATGATGTGCTGCGGCCCCTTGTGGGAAAAGGATGAAGACGGCATCATGACTACTTACTCCTACAATACGGCGCGCCAGCTGGTGGAAGTCAGCCGGTCGGAAGTCACGGACGGAGAAACAATCGTCACGCCTGAAACCATCGTCAGCTACACGCGGGACGCCTTCGGCAGAATCCTGCAAACGCGCCGGGACGTCGGCCCCATGACGACGACGGAAAGCAGGGCTTACGATTTGCTGGGGCAGCTGGTGCAGGAAACGGACGTATTAGGAAGGAGCAATACACATGCCTACAGTGCGGACGGCCTGACGGAAACCGTCACCACGCCGACGGGCGCGACGCTCGTCACTATCCGCCATGCGGACGGGACCGTGCTGGAGCAGAGCGGCACGGGGCAGAGGCATCTCCTCTACCGTACGGAATACTCCGCGGAAGGCGTGGTCCGTTCCACGCTGCTTCCCCGGGCGGAGGGAGAACCGGCGCTGGTGGAACAAACCGTCACGGACGGCAGGGGCAACATGGTGCGCGTCTCCCGGGCGAACGCCAACGGCGGCCTTATTCATGACCGGCGCGCTTTTGATCTGAACAACAGGCTTTTGCGGCAGCAAGTGGATGGAATGGCTCCATTGCTTTATGACTATGACCCGTTTGGCAATATCGTCAAAACCACGCTCAAACTGGCCGAAAACCCCACATCCGCCAACTCCCTAGTCACGGAGTACGTCTATGCCCGCCGGCAGCGGGAAGACGGCGTGTACCGGGTAACCACAGTCACGCGCTGCAACAGCCAGGGAACAACATATGCGGAAAGCACGGCCGAGCTGGTTTCCTTCCTGTCCCCCTCGCTGGCCGGAAAAAACATCTCCACCGATCCGCGGGGCAATGAAACCCTGCAATGGACGGAATACGCGGCTCCGGCCAGACGGACGGTAAAAACGCAGTCCCCGGCTTCTTCCGTCATTGCGGAAACTGTCGTCATAGACGGTTACGCCGTATCCCGGAAAGACCATGCGGGAGTTCTGACCGCTTCTTCCCGCGCTTATACGGCCAGCGGCAGCACGGAGACTTATACGGACGCCCGCGGCAATGCCGCCGTTACCGTCTTTGACATCGCCGGACGTGAAACAGCCAGGACGGACGCCGCCGACAATACGACCGCCATCCAGTATGACCCGTCCACGGCTTCCCCCTCCTGCGTCACGGATGCCTTGGGCAACACGGCCTGCTACGCTTATGACCCGCGGGGACGCAAAACCGCCGAATACGGTACGGCCCTTCAGCCCTCCGTCTTTGGCTACGATGATGCGGACAGGCTGGTATCCCTCATGACGTTCCGCGTTCCGGGAGAAACCATCGCTGCCGATCCGCGGGAACGGACGGACGGGGACGTGACGGCGTGGAGCTATGACGACGCCTCCGGCCTGATGACGGCTAAAACCTATGCCGACGGCCATGGGGAAAGCTACTCTTACGATGACTGGAACAGGCTGGCGGTTAAACGACAGGCCCGGACGGCGGACGGGAAGGGAACGCCTCTGGCGACTTCTTATGCCTACGATCCGCAGACGGGCAACCTGGTCTCCGTCACTCACAACGACGCGACTCCTTCCATCACCTGTACCTACAATCACCTTAACCTGCTTACGCAGGTCACGGACGATTCCGGCACGAGGACGCTGGCTTACAACCAATATAATGAAGCGGAATCGGAAACTGCGGCAGGGCTGGCGGCAAGCGCGCTCAACTATCTGCGCGACGGTCTGGGGCGGCCTTCGGGCTACAGTCTGCATTACGGGGAGGGCGTTGTCCAGCAGACGGCCTGGGAATATGACGGTTGCGGACGTCTTTCTACGGTCTCGCTCAATAACGGCTCCGATCCCTTCGTCTATGGCTACCACGCCGTCAACGGACTGTTGGAAACGCTCGATTACCCCAATACCCTCCGGAGATGGTACACCCGGGAAGAAAAACGGGATCTGCTGACCAGAATCGACTATCTGCGTCCCGGCAGCGCCAACTACCCGGCCAAAACCGACTACGCCTATGACGCGCTGGGGCGGCCCACGGAAAAGAAGGATTACTTCAATACCCCTGCTCCTGACCTGACGCACAGCTACAGCTACAACGGCCGCGGCGAACTGGCCGCCGACGCGATGAGCCGGGGGGGAACATATTCCTATGTGTATGACAACATCGGCAACCGCGTCACCTCCCGGGAAGGTTCGGGCGCGTCAGCGGCGGCGTACACGGCCAACAGCCTGAACCAGTACACGGCCATCACCCGGGAGGAAGAAGCGCCTTTCGCGCCTGGCTATGATGCCGACGGCAACCAGACAAAGATTCAAACGTCCACAGGAGAATGGGAAGTTTCTTATAATGCCTTGAACCAGGCGGCAAGGTTTATTCAGGGGAACAGGCGGGTGGAGTGCCGCTACGACTATCTGAACAGACGGATTGAGAAAGCCGTCTATGAAGGAGAAGTCCTGATGTCGAAAAAACGATTCATTTATCACGGCTACCTGCAAATCGCGGAACTGGACGCTGCCGACGCGACGGAATCAGCGATGCCCGTACTGCGAAAAACCTATCTGTGGGATCCTCTGGAACCGGTAGCCACACGCATCCTGGCCATGAGCCTCTTTGATGAAACGGGAACTTATGTGGAAGACCTGTACTACACGCACGACCTGTTGAAAAACGCTACGGCGCTCTTCGGCATCCGAGCGGGACGCCGCGCCTTGTACGAATACGGCCCGTATGGTAATATTCTCAGGATGGAAGGGAATGCCGCAGAGGATAATCCATTCCGGTTCTCCAGCGAATACGCTGATGACGAACTGGGGCTGGTTTACTACAATTACCGCTATTATAATCCTCAAAATGGCAGGTGGGTAAGCAGGGATCCCATTGGAGAATTCTACGCAAGAAATCTCTATGAATTCGTAAATAATAATCCCCTAATTAGATTTGATTATATAGGGTTGGATATGATTCCTTGGGCAATTGATCCATCTGTAATATCGCAAGCTGGTTTTGCTTGGGCAGATTTGCAAAGGCAATTGGAGGAAGCTGCCAAAACAGAAGAACAAAGGCAAAAAGAAAAAGAAGAACGTAAAAAACAATATGATGAATGTGTGAAGCGATGTGATGACCAAAGACAGGCAAGTTCAGAAGAACTGAATAGAAAAACTGAAGATACTCATTCCAAAGCGTGGGAGGATATGATGAAAACTTCTAAAGAATGTGATGAATCGCGATGGGATAGAGCGATTAAATTATTGAGTGAAAGTTTGGGGGCGGCTCAGGCTTGTAGTCCAGTCAATGGCCCCCCTATACGATACAATCCTGATTGTCTAGGATCTTCGATACTAAAAGGGGGCGGTCAATTCATAACTGTGGCATCTATTCAGGTTAAATACAATGAATGTGTAGAAAACTGTAAAAAACAATTTCCCCATGTATAAAATATTAACCATTTCGTGTATAGCCAGCTGTATGTTGAACACAGCATCAGGAGAAAACAACCAGTTTTTGAAAAAATGGGAGATAAGCCCTTCTTATTTGAAAGAACTGGAGTCTTCTTCTTCCGGATTAAAATTATTTTCTTCTGAAGAGAGGAAAGCCCTTTATCACTACATTAATCAGGATTATGCTGATAAATTCCGTTTGATGGCTGGTTTTTTGAAACAGTCTCAAGAAGGAGAAAATCCCGTGATAGATTTTGCCGATCCCCAATTTCTTCAGGGTTTAAAAGGTGTGGTGGAGAAAGGTATTAATTCTGACTGGTTCTCCAAGTTGCCTATTTTTTATCAAAAGCAAATAAAGATTCAATATGAGGAGTTGTTGAAAATTACGCAGAATAAGAGTAAGCAAGTAACTCTAGATATAGCTGAAAAGTTGCTTGAAAATTCCTATGGAAGTAGAAGCAATAATATTGAATATTTGAAAGAACTTCAAAAATACGGATTTAGAAATAACGACGATCTTTTTAATAGATTTTCAAATTATAATCTAACTCTTGCTCGAAAAGCTGTAACTGCTGTTTCTTCCAAGTTGTCAGCCAGTCATGGATATGCGGAGGCGTTTTTGGAGATAGCTAAAATTTTAGAAAAGGAAACGGAAGAAAATGAGTATTCCCCCTCCGAAATGCTTTCCGCTATGATAATAAAAAAAGCTACCCAGGGTAGCATGAATGCTCAGAACGTTTTAGGTCTCTATTATTTGCAAGGGTTGGGAGGTTGTCCGCAGAACTTTAAGAAAGCATCTGAATGGTTAAAAAAAGCAGCGGAGCAAGGTTGTGAAAGCGCTAAAAAAACGTTGGAACAACTTCCCTTGCAACTGAAATAATATGAACTAAGAATTTCTACATCATCGGCTCTTTTTTGAGAGGGACAAGAACCAAATTCAAAGGATGGGGAGGTAATATTAATCTTTTTCATCGAAGATAAAATAATTCATCTAATATGACACTTAGAATGGCATCTGTTACTACTATTATTTTACACATAGAAGGTTGTATTCTTGAAATTGAACTTTAATCCTGACCATGAGCCTCTTTGATGAAACGGGAACCCGGGCGGAAGACCTGTACTGCACTGTTGAAAAACACCACGGCGCTCTTCGGTATCTGAGCGGGACGCCGCGCCTTGTACGAATACGGCCCGTATGGTAATATTCTCAGGATGGAAGGGAATGCCGCAGAGGACAATCCGTTCCGGTTCTCTAGCGAATACGCTGATGACGAACTGGGGCTGGTTTACTACAATTACCGCTATTATAATCCCCAAAATGGCAGGTGGGTAAGCAGGGATCCCATTGGAGAAGAAGAAAGTAATAATTTATACAGATTTTCAGATAATAGTTCTATAATATATTGTGATATATTAGGTCTTCAATTATATGAAAAAAAATCGGAAGCATTTGCGGCAGCGAATAGAATGGTAGTAGAAGCTATGGAAAAACGTTATGAACAGGATCTGCAAAAATGGAACAATACTCCGATAGAGAAAAAAACAAAGAAAAATAAACCTGTAAAAGTCGAATTTGGCGTTCGTATTTGTCAGAAAGATTGTAAATATTATGTAGGAAAAGTTGGGACTTCCGGCGGACATAGAGAAGTTTCTCCTTTAAGTGTGCCTCCGTGCGATGATGGCGACAAGATGATTGGATATGCACATAGTCATCCGGACAAAAACGCTTCATTAAGTGATAATGACAGAAAAATTGCAGAAGAAGGATTTGGAGGTAATTTTAACATAGATGAAAATATAAAAATCCCCCCTAGAATTATTATGACAGCATCTGTAAGAGATGGGAAAGGTAATATTCGTACTCATCTCTATAACCCTAACAGACCTGCAGGAAAAACAAATGCAACATTTATTAATGGAATAAGACAGTGACTATGAATATTATTTATTTATTTTTATTATTTTTTATTTCGGCGGGTAATATTTTATTTGCGGGAAACAATAATATTACCCCGTTGGATGCAGCTGTAGAAACTGCTTTGCATAAGATAAAAGAAATCAGTTCAGATATTGAAATAATAAATAAAAGTCTGTCTACATACATTCCCTTTTCATGTGAAGAGAGAAGTATTTTGCCTTTTCTTGGTTATGAATGTTGGGTCGAAGAACATCCTTGTTTAAAGGCTGAATTTCCTGATAAGTATGATATTTTATTTTTGAAAGCAGATGAAGAAAGAAAAAAATATAATATTTTATTTTTGAATGATAATAAAATATATTTTTATTATATATGTCTTCTTGAAAATAAAATGATGAAACAATATTCTATTATGATTTCCGATTCTGAAGACGTCGTCAGTAGCGCTTTGATGAAAATAATGAAACAATATAAATTATCAAATATGATTAATCAGCAAGTGTCGTTAGAAAATCTGGAGTTTATAATTAATTTATTTGGGGCATATGGAAATGAAGTTTCTGGAACTCCTCTGGTTGCATACGGATACAATTCAAAAATTTTTGGAGTAGTTTTTGGGGGACTGTTATTACCACGTGAGGATTCAACAGCCTTTAAAATTTATTCACTATTCAACTCAATGATGGCATATTTTGAGAATTTGAAAAATAATGATATACCTAGATGTGATTCGTTATTTATTAATGGATTAAATTCAAATATTGAAAAAATCATTTTGAATAGTTCTCTCTTTGGAACTGCTAAAACTTTGGATGGTTGTCCCGGGAGCCGATGATGGAAAGGCTTCAGGAAAATCTATATGGCTATGTGGGAAATTTCCCCAGCGCTTTTATAGACGTACAAGGAAAGTTTGGGTTTGCATTGCCGGCGTTGTTGAATCCAGTTGGATTGACAGTTGCAGCTGTTGCAGTAACCACCGTAGCCATTACTGAAGTTATTGCCCCAGGAACGACAGAAAAAGTTATTAAAAAAATATCTGAGAATGTAATTCCTAAAGTCGAGCCAATTGCCGTGCCTTATCCAGATATTCCAAAACCTGGTGATTGTTCGGAAGCAGAACAAAAATATTTACAAGACAAAGTGAATAGAGCAAAGAAAGAGGTTGGTAAAAGTGGAAAGTGTACGGGCGATGACTGTTGCTATATATTAAAAATGAAAAAGAAATCATGGTTAATGCTTGCTAGTGCTAGGAGTCATATTAATAATAAATGTTTTAATGGTGGAAATAAAACTCATCAAGAACAAGCGAAAGATGCTTGGAATAATTTATCAAAATGTGAAAAATTCATAGAAGAAAAATGCAATTATTAAAAAAAGAATCTTTAGAAATAAATTTTCCGATATTGCCGATTCCAAATAACATTAAAGATGAAAATGAATTTGAAGATATAATATATATTCAAGGGAAATCGTGGATATCTTTGAAAGCTAGTGATTGTAAATATATATGGGATTTTTTTTCTGTTTTCAGCAACGAGGCTTTTAGATATTATTTGCCTGCTGTTATTTATATTTCATTTGAAGAGCTGATTAAATTTCAAAAATTGAAAGATTCAGATCTCTTAGTAGATTGCACATGTCAGAATATGATCGGTAGAATGCGTGACGATTTGGATATCTTTAAAAAATTTTCTTCTGTTCAGTTACGAACCATTTTGGAATGGCTACTTGATCTTGGCGAAAAAAATAGTGGACTTAACCCATATGATTATAAAGAATGTGTTACTTGGTTATCACTATTAGTGGAGGAGAAAAATATTGAAACTATATAGAGTAATTTCATAAGATTTTTTTATATATTATTAATGATGTTAGGTCAAAACTATAAAAATTACTACTATTCTAAAATTATTTAATATTGATAAATTAGAATGATTGATTTTGATAAGATGAAAGGAAATAACTCATGAATGATATGAAGAGATAGAAATAACTGTTTTTACCATGCCTTTAAAAACGAGCATGCGATACGTATTACGGCTATCTGAACAGACGGATTGAGAAAGCCGTCTATGAAGGAGAAGTCCTGATGTCGAAAAAACGATTCATTTATCACGGCTACCTGCAAATCGCGGAACTGGACGTCGCCAACGCGATGGAAACAGCGATGCCCGTACTGCGAAAAACCTATCTGTGGGATCCGTTGGAACCGGTGGCCACGCGCATCCTGGCCATGAGCCTCTTTGATGAAATGGGAACCTGGGCGGAAGACCTGTACTGCACGCACGACCTGTTGAAAAACACTACGGCGCTCTTCGGCATCCGAGCGGGACGCCGCGCCTTGTACGAATACGGCCCGTATGGTAATATTCTCAGGATGGAAGGGAATGCCGCAGAGGATAATCCATTCCGGTTCTCCAGCGAATACGCTGATGACGAACTGGGGCTGGTTTACTACAATTACCGCTATTATAATCCCCAAAATGGCAGGTGGATTAGTAGAGAGCCTGCTGGAGAAATAGATGGATGGAATTTGTATTCTTTTGTCAACAATAAATTGACTCAACATATTGATTTTTTAGGATTTCAGGCAATAGATGCGTCTTTGCTTGGTACTGGCCCAACAAATTCCGTCGGCGCAGCTACATTGATAGAACCTGCCAAAGTGGCACTGGCAGCAGGAGTAATAGCAGCGGCTGGAACAGTAGCCATAGTCTCTAAAGAATCCCTTCAAAGATCTATGATGAGAAGCGGAGTCAAGGTTGAAGAAATATTAAAAGAATTAAAACATCGGAAAGGGATGTGGGTATGTTACGTTCGAGGAAGCACTCTCCCGACGAAAGAAAATAAAGGAACATGTTGTCCAGAAGTTATTCATGGTTATGGTGTAGGAAAAACTCAAAACATTGCTCATGAGGCTGCAAAGAGATACGCTTCCTCTAGAACTCCTAAGGGATGCACAGCCAAACATGAATCTAACAACTATAAATGTGCAAAATGGTAAAATATGATGGAGTCAATCACAAAATATGAATTAGTTACAACTTTGGAATTCCAACTTGTAACAGAATCTTCTTTGCCTGATTGGATTGTTAGGCTAGATTTGTATAAAACTAAAAAAAATAAGGAGGTTCTTTATTATCCGCGAATTTTTAGTCGGGAACTCTATATGATTTCAAGACATGGAAAACGCTCGGTGTCTCATTGGTTGTGGACAGAAGAATCGTTTAGAGATTTATGCTGGGATGCTCATATTCGGGCGAAGGATGAAGATCATGCAGTACAAATTCTGGAGAGCTACCTCAATCATTGGATCAATAACAGGGAAATCCCACCTAATGTAAAAAACTGTATTATAGATGAAAATTCATTAAACCATGGCTGAATTAATTAAATCAGGGAGAAAAATCAGAACGGATTATTATTGGTTCAAAGAATTTTGTTTTTTGCCAGATGCAGGAAGAGATATTGAACGATTAAAAATAGAGACATTTTTATCATGTAAACAAGAGTATTATGCCCGTTGTTTTGTAGAAATGGAAATGGATTTATTCATCATGCATCCCATGATGCATGCTAACGTATCAGAAGGTATTGAAGTTGAATGTTCTATGATAGGAAATCTGATAAGTTCAAGTAGAGTTTGGTCGTGCTATCAGGCTCGGATTCATAGTTGTATTCGCAAGGGTATATTTTTAAAAAATGTTCGTAATTTTAGCGATGTTGTAAAAAAACAGGCTCGTAAAAAACGACGAAATTCTCGTTTCTTCTTTTGCAAGTAGCAATTGAAACTGACGTATGTAGACAAAGAAAAAAATACTAAGATTAGTATCATAAATGAGAGTAGAAGTATATATTCCATTTGAAAATAAGGAATGACAGTTTGCTTCATTTGGTTGTTTAATAGGATAAATGCTTTCTTTAGATACAGTCTCCCGGGAAATTTTTACAATGATTTGAACTAATGATATTATGAATTTATATTAACGGAGTTGTTGTATCCAGTTGGATTGATGGTTACTGCTGTTGCAGTAACCACCGTAGCCATTACTGAAGTTATTGCCCCAGGAACGACAGAAAAAGTTATTAAAAAATATCTGAGAATGTAATTCCTAAAGTCGAGCCAATTGCCGTGCCTGTTTCAAATACAGTTTATATTGGTTTGTCAGAAATCATCCGTCTAATACATTTGACATATTGGGAAGACAATGTCCAGATATGTCATGGGTACAACCAGCTGCTATGAACGCGTATATAAAATACATTGAAAATTATTCTAAAAAATTGCAAGATTGTTTAAATGACTGTGAAAATTGTTTACAGGCACAATGTGGAGGATGGTTAAATTCATATGACCGTGCACAACAATCTAACTCTTCTATTGGAGGACCATCTGTAGAAGAGAGTAAAATTCAAGGAATTCTATTTATTATTGCATTAGCTTTTATTTTTGTCGAATATAGAAATTGTAAACTAAAATGCAGGCAAACATATGATTAAATCGAGAAAAATTATGAGAAAAATATTTCTATTTTTTGTTTTATTATTCCCGATGAATGTATATTCTGATGTGAATAATGGTCAAAATTTAAACTGTGCTGGGAATGATTTTTCAATAAAAGAACAAGAATATTTAAGAAGATACGTGCTTCGATCTACAGCTTCTCTATTAAGAGCTGTAGGTAATTCCAAACATTCTTCTTCTATATTAAGTGACCCAAACAACCAATTTATATTGGATCAGTCTATAAGGTTTTATCTGAAATTCGATACTGAATATTTACCGAAGATAGTTCAAAAATATCTTTCCAGATGTTTTTTTATAAATCAAATTTTAATTGATAAGAGTAAATGTAATTATTTTAAAACCGTTGTTCTGTTAAACAAAAAGAATGCGATTGAAAATCAATTTCGTAATGATATGAAGAAACATGGATATGACTGGAACACCATATTGGCTCATTTTATAGGAAAAAATCCAAGAGATATTATGGCAAAGTCAGTCGCAAATAGTTTTGAGAAATTTGTCAATAACGGAACAGTAATCATAGATCCCAACGATGAAAGTACGATGGAAATAGTCATAAAAAATGCATACATTGAATTTGCTAATTATCTAGATGAGGAATCTCAGAAAAAGTAATATACTTGCTGAGGAGTATATAAAGTTAATCGGAATTATTTACTTTAGTCTTGTTTTATTGATTTTTTCGGATCAATTTATTGAATGTCAATAGTTAAAATGTTCTGAAAACCTTACGGCAAGACTATTCCATGCAGTTCCGGGGAAATATCATTCAGGCATGAATTAATTAATGGCATATTCTCTTTACATTATTGGATTTCCGTCACTTTACGGCGGTGCGGGGGCCGAGCTTTATCACCAGATTAAGGTTTGGAAGCAGATGGGGGTGGAGATGCATCTTATTCCCACCCAGAAAAATGCACACGGTGCCGGACTTTATCCGGAGATGGTGAAATTGGGTGTTGCGGTGCATGAAGGCTATGATTGGGAGGCCATTCCGGTAGGGGCTCCCGTCATCAGCTTTTGTAATGAAGAGTTTTTAGCTGCTCTACCGAAGATACGAAAACGGACGGGGAGGACAGTTTTCGTCAATTGCATGACCTGGCTTTTCGGCAGGGAAAAGGAAGCCATGAGGCGGGGAGATATTTCCCTGTTTCTTTATCAAAATAGCAACGTAATGGGAAACGTCATGCCACGCCTGAGGGCTTTAAATCCTGATCCGGCCATCCGGTTCATGACGTTTAGACCGTATTTTGATGCGGCAGATTTTCCTTTTGTTGCAGGGCGTTCCACGGACTGGTTTGGAGCCGGACACATTTCCCGGCAGGATGAAGATAAGTTCAGCAAGGATACGTGGCATATTTACGAGCATTTTGCTTCTCCTGTCCGGAAGAAGGGCACGTTTCTCGGTTTTGACCGGCGGAGCGAGGCGAAGACCGGCAGGCCTCCCGATTGGGTGGAGACTTTCCATGATCAAAAGTCTTTGTCCCAACAGGAGTTTTACCGGCGCTGCCACATCGTTTTGCAACCCACCGATACGACGGAGAATTGGCCGCGTGTGGGTTTTGAGGCCATGGCAAGCGGGAGTGTGCTTATTGTGGACAGGCGTGGAGGGTGGGAACAGATGGTGGAACACGGGAAGACCGGATGGCTGTGCGAATGCCCCGGTGATTTCATCACGTACGCCACTAAGATGGCTTGGGAACCCCACTACCGGGAGGACATGGCCGCCGCCGCCCGTGAGCGGGGCATGGCCCTGGGCGGACAGGAAGCTTCCATGGAAAGCTGGCGGGAGGTGTTTGAGGCAATCAGCCGGATACCGGATTCGTGAGTGCCGCTTTTGCTCTGAGCGGAATGCTAACCGCTTCCTCTCTGTGGGTCAGATGAACCATGTGCCGTATTGGCGAAGGTTTTTCTGCCTGTTCATGCTGTAGGCAATGATGTATTTGAGAAGGTCTGCTTGGGAGTAGCCGTGTTCCGCGGCCGCCAGGCAGATGGATCCGCTTTTACCCAGGTGGCAGCAGATGTTCATTTCCAGAATGCGCCGTTCTCCCGTCTCGGAGTCGATTCTGTAGTCGATGCGGAAATAGTCCATCGGCCCCAGAGCGTTCCAGATTTTCCGGACGTCACTGGCGATGTCCTGCTCCATATCCCGGACGGAGACCAGTTGATAACCCAGATGGTCGTGCAGTTTCAGGTCTTCCGTGATGATGCTGCCCGGTTTGTCGGATTTCGGCTGCACATATCCCAAGATGACGGGGTTTTCCCCGCCCAGTACGGGAACGGTGACGTCAATGCCTTCGCAGTATTGTTCCACGAGCACTTCGTGCCCTTCTTTCATCAGGCGCCGGGTGCATGCTCCCACGGCTTTCCATGAGCTGCAGATGCTGTCTTCCCGGATGCCGCCGGAAGCGGCTCCAAAACGCTTTTTGACAAAATAGGGTCCAGGGAAGGGCGCCTGGGCCGGAATGCCTTTTTCCCCGGAAAGTCCAATGCCTTCCGGAACGTTTAATTCCAGGGAGCGGAACACCATCTTGGTCAGCAATTTGTCTTCCGCTATGGCGCGGATGTTGGGAGGGGCGCCCAAGTAGGGAATCTGAATGAATTCGCAGTAGGAGGAAATGAATATTTCAGGCCTGGACATGGCGAATCTGTTCATCAGGGAGAATACGTAGTCCACATTCCCTTTGGCGAATTGGACGGAATAGGGTTTGGAGGAGGAGACGACGTCGTAGCCTATGTCCTGAATGGCTTTATAAATGTTGTAGTGGTATTGGGGATAGCCTCCATTGCCGGTGTAAGGTTTTTTGGAAAAATCGGGAGCGTCGGGTGCATATGGAGCCAGGAACATGATCCTTGCCGGCTTGCCATATTGATTGAGTTGGATGTCTGGTATTTCAAACATGGCTTGTGGCTGTCGCGTGCGATGTTTTTTGGATTATGGAACTGGCCGCCATGTTCAAATATAAAAAATAAGGGACGGCATAGCCGTCCCTGGAGGAGGTGGGATAGAAAGGGGAGAATCTTTTCCTTATTTTTTGGACATTCCCCTGGCGACGCGCTGAACATATTGTTCCATGGCCGGAAGTTCCTGTTCAATGCATTCCACCAGTTTGAGCTGCGTACGGCAACGGATGAGATTGTGATTAGGGCGCGAGACCTTGAAGTATTGGTCTCCTTCCAGATAGTCCGTCAGGAACCGGATACCTATTTCCAGCGTGATGAGTTTTCCGGAGAAGGCGAGCTGGTCTATTTCCGCCTGGGTGAGGAAACCGTGAGCAGCGGTCAAATAGCCTTCTACAATGGATTGGAACATGGGCATGCGCATGCGCACCTTGTCCAGATCTTCTTCGTCTTCTTTTGTAGGCGGAGTGACGGTGCGCACCATATCGCCGAAGTCGTAAAGCACCAGACCGGGCATGACCGTATCCAGGTCAATGACGCAGACGGCGTGGTCGGTGTCCTCATCCAGCATGACATTGTTGATTTTGGTGTCGTTATGAGTGATGCGGGTAGGAAGCACGCCGTTTTTCTGAAGATCCAGCAACCGGTCCACATCCTGCTCACGGGCTTTGATGAATTCCAATTCAGGCAGACAGGAGGAAAGACGTCCCTGAGGATCCTGTGCCGCCACTTCCATCAGGCGGTTGAAGCGGTTCCGGGTATGATGGAAGCCAGGTATGGTTTCCACAATGTCGTCCGGGTTCATGTCACTGACTAAATCCTGAAAGGAGCCGAACGCAAACCCGGCCTGATAGGCCTGGCGGGTGTTTTCCACCACATCGTAAGTGTGGGTGCCTGCCAGGTAGTTATAACAGCGCCAGATACCGTCGCCGGGAATGTCAATGTAGTTGCGTCCTCCTCGCGCCGGATAGAGGTTGAGGGTTTGCCCGGCAGAATGTTTTATACGACGCAGGACTTTCCAGTTGATGTGACGCGTCACTTTTTCCACATTGCGCATGACTGCTTTGGGGTCTTTGAAGACGTAATCGTTGATGCGCTGGAGGATGTAGGAGTCTTTTCGCCCGTCGCTTTTACGATAGGTGGCCTTGTAAGTGGTGTTGATGTGCCCGCTGGGGATTTCCTTGCCGATGACGAATTCCCCTTCAATGGCGAAGAGGTCTCCAATTCCGGCGATGCGGTTCAAAATCTGGTCAGGGTCTGTCGTTACGGAGGGATGGTCAGTCATGTCTAATTTTGAGAGAGTTGAGTGAAGGAGTTAACGAATGAATTTGTAACCTGCAAGCTCATCAAGCTTGCTTTTGAGACGGGAAACACCGTCCCCGTTGAGCGCGGAAATGGGGATGACGTCCACTTTCGGAAAACGCATGCGGAAGTTAGTCAGATTTTCTTCCGCTCCTTCCAGGTCCATTTTGTTGGCGACGACGAACCAGGGCTGTTTGGCCAGGTCTTCGCTGTACAGTTTAATTTCCGTGCGGAGGTTCTGAAGGTCTTCAATGGGGTCGCGGCCTTCGCTGCCAGCCATGTCCAGGACGAAGACGAGCACTTTGCAGCGCGTGATGTGGCGCAGGAATTCATGCCCCAGGCCTCGGTTGTTGTGCGCGCCTTCAATGATGCCGGGAATGTCCGCCACAATGCAACGGCGAAAGCTGTCGAATTCCACCACTCCAATGATAGGCTGAAGCGTGGTAAAAGGATAGCTGGCTACTTTGGGCTTGGCTTCCGAAATGTCTCCCAGCAATGTGCTTTTGCCCGCGTTGGGGTAGCCTACCAGCCCGGCGTCCGCAATGCGGCGTAATTCCATGAAGAAGACGCCTTCCTCCCCTTCCGTTCCCATCTCGGCTTCCGTAGGCGCCTGGTTGGTCGCGGAGCGGAAATGCCAGTTTCCCTTGCCGCCGAGGCCGCCCTGGCACAACGTGAACCGGGTGCCGATTTCCGTCAGATCCGCGATTTTTTCCAGTTCAATGCCTTCACCTTCCCGTTCCAGCCAGGTTGCCTCCGCCATGGAGGAGGCATTGCTGCGGTAAATAATGGTGCCGGGAGGCACTTTCCCGATGACGGATTTGCCGTTCTTGCCATGTTTCTTGGCGCTTTGGCCGCCTACTCCGTCTGTGGCGATTAATTTGGGATCATAAAAAAAAGAACGCAGGTCATTCGTGTGCGGATCTACTTCCAGAATGACGCTTCCGCCATCGCCTCCATCACCGCCGTCCGGGCCTCCCTTGGGCACGAATTTGGCCCTTCGGAAGCTGACAAGCCCGTTTCCTCCCTTTCCTGCCCTGGCGAATATGCGGATGTTGTCAACGAACATGTTCTAAATATGAATCATTTTTCTTCAAAACGCAAGACATGTGCAGGACTGCACGGCTTTTCCATGGTGTGGGCCGCTGATTTTTCCGATGCGCCGGAAGGCTTTTTGATGAAAAAGGAGTTCATATTCATCATGGAAACTCCGGATGTTTTTACGATGGCCCGCCCGGATGGGTTTGTGCCGTGCCGGCTGTTTTCACAGCAATAGATGAAGAAAAGATTCCTCCTGTTAAAGAAACCCGGGGATAGCGGCAACATGCCGCTTTTTTATTGGCGCCATGCAGTCTCTGCGCGTGACGGACGGAGAGGGGCCGGGAGTAAAAAGGCTTCATGCCGGGGGAGGGGCGGGAAAAACAGAAATCGGGGAGTATGGGGCCGTAGCATGAATCCGCATGGAATTCTGTCTCAGAGAGAAGGATGATATGGACGTTTCTTCTTATACGTGACGGGGGAACGGTCTTTTGGATTGAAAATGAACATGGGCGTGGCATGATTCCCGGAAATCATGCCACGCCTTTTCATCTACCTTCCCGACGGTTCCGAAAAAACCATAGTGCTTCCGAAGAACGGTGAATATTTCGCACGCATCGGACGTGACGAGCATTGCGAGATAGCGCTTCCCTTTCAGTCGGTTTCCGGAGAGCATGCTTTGCTTCAGTTCAAGGAAGGGGGATATGTCTTGGAAGATCTTGGCTCTACTAATGGGACTAAAATCAACGGCCTGACGCCGATGGGCGCCGCCACTCTTTACGATGGCGATGAAATCGCTCTGGGGGATGCCAGGCTCCGGTTTGCAGAAGAGCCTTCTCCGGGATTTCCTGCCGAATCTTCCGGAAAGGAGGAAAAGGCCGCTCCTTCGGCCGCCATGCGGAATTTGCAGCAGTTGGCGGATGAAGCCGCCCGCACGACCCGGAATCATTATTTATGGATGTCCCTTTATGCCGTCCTGATATTTTTTCTGGCTGTTTTTGCCGGATTAACCTACAAACATTACAGGGTGACGGGCGAATTGCTGCCTCTTCAATGGCTGGGTATTGAATCTCCCAAGGCCGCTTTGAAAACCATGTCTCTTCACCAGGCGGAAAACGGCATGTAATACTGACCGGAATTTCTCAGTCCTGCCATTTTCTTTTGCATGGTATTTCGCCATTTGGCAGGAGAAAGGAGGCATGAGACCCCGGATAGATGTATTTTGTTTGAAAGGCTGCGGAATCAGGTGCAGTATTGCTCCGTATGAAGAAGAGCCTGTTTGCCGTGTTGTTGACTGCATGCCTTTGCATGTCTGTAAAAGGAGAAGACTCCAAACCACCGAAGACCCTCCCAGGCGGGTGGGTTTATGTCTGGGGTGACGAGTTCAATGGTTCCAGGATAGACGCCAAGAAATGGAAGCCGGAGTTGGGAGTAATCCGAAACCAGGGATCCCAGCAGACTTATACAGGCCGGCCCAAGAATATGAGACTGGAGGATGGCTGCCTTGTTTTGGAAACCCATTTTGAAAAGTTCGCTAATATCAATTACAAAAAAAGTTCGGCGGATTGGATCAAGAATACCAAGTTCATGCCTTATACCTCCGGTTCCGTTACGACGATCAAGACCAAAAATTTCATGTTTGGCAGGCTGGAAGTGCGTGCCAAGGTTCCCAAAACCAAGGGCATCTGGCCAGCTATCTGGCTGCTTGGCAAGAATAAATGGGGCTGGCCCGCCAACGGAGAGATTGATATGCTGGAGAATATTTCCCAACAGCCGGATGTGGTTTATTCCACTTTCCACTTAAGTCCGGACGGCGTGTCCAATAGGGATGCTTCCCGCGGAGGGACGGTGAAGATTGATCATCTTTCCGATAATTTTCATACTTATGTCATGGAATGGGACAAAGATTCCATCAAGTTGATGGTGGATGACAAGCTGGTGAAGTCCATTGACCTGAACACCACCAATTATGCCAATGGGGCGGGTAATCCGTTCCGTACGCCGTTTTACCTCATTCTCAATTCCGCCGTGGGCGGCACCTGGTGCGAGAAAGCTCCTCAAGACGGGCAAGGGTATCCTGTAAAATTCCTGATTGATTACGTTCGATTCTATCAGACGAAGGAACATGTCCGGCAAGCCAAGCAGTTTGATCCGGAAACCGGCCTGCCCAAAAAGAAATAGCGTTGCTTTTCCGGGTTGAGGCATGTCCGGCGCCGGTGGCCGGACATGCAAGATGCCGCTTGCCTTGTTACGTCACAGGCGGAGCGGTTCTTAGTGTTTGAGCTTTCTGCTGCATCTCGGGATGGGGAGGCCATGAAAGCTGCGGGTTTTTATTTCCAGAGGAGCCTGCCGTATTGCCGCCTTGGGAATGTGTTTGCCTGTGTTTTCTTTTTTATATTTACACAGTAACGCAAAAAAACGGCTCCGCCGGATGACGGGCCGTTTTCTTTAATCAAAGGGGAGATGCCGATTCTAGCAGGATGTTCCCGTGGTCTGGGTCAGTTCCTGGAAGCGGGCCAGGATTCGGGCCGTGACAGGACCGATTTTTCCAGAACCCAACTGATAGCCGTCCAGTTTGGTTACGGGAACGCACTCCGCAGCAGTACCGGTCAGGAAGCATTCATCCGCACAGGTGATGGTAAAGCGGTTCATGGTTTTTTCCTTCGCCGGGATTTGCAGTTCCCGGCAGATTTCCAGCACTACCCGGCGCGTGATGCCGTCCAGGCAGCCGTCTGTAACTGGCGGCGTGAACACGGCGCCGTCCTTCACGATGAAAATGTTGTCGCCCGTGCATTCGGCCACATTACCCAGGTCATTCAGCATCAGGGCTTCCGCCGCACCCTGGCGAACAGCTTCCATTTTGGCCAGGATGTTGTTGAGATAATTGAGCGACTTGACCTGCGGACAGACAGTATCCGGACGGTTGCGCCGTACGGAACTGGTAATCAGGGCCAGTCCGTTTTCATATACGGCCGGATCGTACAGGGAGATTTTATCCGCAATGATGAAGACGCAGGAACGTTTGCAGTTGAATGGGTTGAGTCCCAGATTGCCGACGCCGCGGGTAACAACCAGACGGATATAGCCGTCGTTCAGGCCGGAGGCAGCGACCGTTTCACATACGGCGTTGGAGAGTTCTTCCTGAGTGTAAGGAATATCCAGCAACAGATAATGGGCGCAGTCGTACAGGCGGTCCATGTGGTCTTCCAGGCGGAAAACGCGTTTGTTATAGAACCGGATACCTTCAAAGATGCCGTCTCCGTAGAGTGTGCCGTGGTCAAAAACCGAGGTTTTCGCTTCTTCTTGTTCCACCAGCTTTCCATCTAACCAAATCTTCATTGTTATCTAGAATTGAGAAATTACTTGTGCCCAAGCAGAATACTCCTATTTCAGGAGGGGGGAAAGCTATAAATGCACCGGAGGAACATAAAAGTTCCAGCACTTGCGGCAATAAGGGCAGGGTGACTTGCAAATGCTGAAAATATAAGCGGTATTCATGGAGCAGACTTGACATTTATTTTCCAGTGTTTTTAGCTCTCGCGCGCAATGTCAGACCCTTCCAAGTTCCGCAACCTCGCCATTATCGCTCACGTTGACCATGGGAAGACGACCCTGGTTGACCAACTTTTGCAGGCGGGGGGCGCCTACCGTGCCAACCAGGCCGTGCAGGAACGCGCCATGGATTCCATGGATCTGGAACGAGAAAAAGGCATCACGATCAAGGCCAAGAATACATCCATCCTCTGGAATGGGTACACGATCAACATTGTGGATACTCCCGGCCACGCGGATTTCGGCGGGGAAGTGGAGCGCGTGATGAAAATGGTGGATGGCGTGCTTCTGGTGGTGGACGCTTTTGAAGGGCCGCAGGCCCAGACGCGTTTTGTGCTCCGCAAGGCCCTGCAGGAAGGGCTGATGCCCATTGTCGTCATTAACAAGATTGACCGTCCGCATGCCGATCCCGCCGCCGTGCATGACCAGGTGCTGGAGCTTTTTCTGGAGCTGGGCGCCACGGATGAACAATTTGAAGCCCCCTTCGTGTACGGTTCCGCCCGCGACGGCTACTTCATGAATTCCATGGAAGGGGATCCCCCCGTGGACTGCACGCCTCTTTTGTTCAAGATTGTGGAACATATCCCCGCTCCGAAGGATGCCGATCCGGAGGGTGAATTCAAGATGCTCGTTTCCAATATTGACTGGGACGATTATGTGGGCCGTGTGGCCATCGGTCGCATTACTTCCGGCACCGTGAAGAAAGGGGATACCGTGTGGCTCCATCAGAGCGACGGCTCCTGCATTTCCGGAAAAGTGACCCGCATGTTTGAATATTCCGGATTGAACACTACGGATTCGGCCATTGGCGTGGCAGGTAACATCGTGGGTGTGGCGGGGTTTGAAAACGTCAACATCGGGGAAACCCTGGGCGGTTCCGCAGATACGGAACCCCTGCCATTCGTGGCGATTGATCCTCCTACCATTTCCATGGAATTTTCCATCAACAACGGGCCTTTCGGGGGACGAGACGGCAAGAACGTGACTTCCCGCGTGATACGCGACCGCCTGATGAGGGAAATGCGGACGAATATTTCCATCCAGGTGGAAGATACGGACAAGGCCGGCGTTTTCTCCGTTTCCGCCCGCGGCGCCATGCAGATTGCCGTGCTGGTGGAGACTATGCGCCGGGAGAATTACGAACTGTGCGTTTCCCGTCCTACCGTGATCATGAAGAGGGATGAAAACGACCGTCTTACAGAACCGTATGAAACGATGTACGTAGAAGTTCCGGACGAACACGCCAACGGCGTCATGAAGCTCCTTAACGCCCGCAAGGGACAGATGGAAGACATGGTATGCAGGGAAGGCACGGGCCATACGTTCATTCAGGCTTATATTCCCACCCGCGGTATTATCGGGTTTGAATTTGAGCTGGTTAACCTGACGTCCGGCCACGGCATTTTCTCCCACCTGTTCCGGGATTACGGGCCTTACGCGGGGGACATCACGACGCGTACCACCGGCACCCTGGTTTCTATGGAAACGGGCGTTTCCACTCCGTTCGCGTTGGTGGCGCTGGAAGAACGCGGACGTCTGTTCGTGGGGCCTCAGGAAGATATTTACGAAGGGCAGATTGTAGGTGAAAACCCGCGGCAGATGGATATGCCGGTCAACCCGTGCAAGGAAAAGCACCTGAACAACATCCGTTCAGCCACGAAGGGAGACGGCATCCAGCTCTCCCCTCCCGTCATTTTTTCCCTGGAGCGTGCCATTGAATACATTGAACCTGATGAACTGGTGGAGGCTACGCCTCATTTTATCCGTTTGCGCAAGCGCATCCTGAACGCCAATGACCGGGTAAGAGAATCCCGCAAAGCTGGAAATTAAGGGGCCTGAAGCGCTGGGGAAAGGTGCCTGTGTTTTACAAGCGGTGCCGAGGTAGAGCCGCGCTGCCGGATTTTCTGTATTCCTCTGAGCGGAGGAATATCCTTGTTCCATTGTAAATGTTTCCCGTTTTTCCTGTGCGGCTATCGTTTTATATGCCCGCGACTGTTCTCTTGTGGAAGAATGCGTGTTAATGGTCCCCCCATAATCAATCGGAGGGCGAGGAAGCTGGAGGGCAGAAAAGAAGAAGACGGAGAACGGTTCGTTTTTTCCGTCGTCTCAGAGGGATAGATACCCGGTGAAAGTGTTTCCCTCCTTACCCGGCTGGCGGGTTTTTCCAGAAAAAATGCCCGGTTTCTTTTAAGAAACCGGGCATGGCATCAAATTCGTTGAGGGAACTCTTTTTAGATTTTGCCAAAGAGGGTCTTGCCAGCGGACATGAGGTTGTCTGCGGCTTCCTGAAGACGGGCGGCGACTCCCTTTTCACCCTTGGCGAGATAGGAGCGGGGATCGTAATCCTTCTTGTTGCCCACTTCACCGTCAATCTTGAGCACTCCGTTGATGTGTTCGCACATATGGGAGACGATCGGGCGGGTGAAGGCGTATTGCGTGTCGGTGTCGATGTTCATCTTGACGACGCCGTAGGAAACGGCTTCGCGGATATCGGAGAGTTCGGAACCGGAACCGCCGTGGAAGACGAGGGGCATGCGAGCCGCTTCGCCGTGTTTGGCGACCACAGCTTCCTGGCCGTCCCGCAGAATGCTGGGTTTCAGCTTGACGTGGCCGGGCTTGTACACGCCGTGCACGTTGCCGAAAGTGGCGGCCAGCATGAATTTGCCGAGGGGAGCAAGGGCTTCATACGTCATCAGCATGTCTTCCGGAGAGGTGTAAAGCTTGTCGGCGGGATGGCCGGAGTTGTCCACTCCGTCTTCTTCTCCGCCCACAACGCCGATTTCGATTTCAAGAACGATGCCCAGTTCGGCGCATTCCTTCAGCAGTTCCCGGGAAAGCTTGAGGTTTTCCGCCATGGGAAGCGTGGAGGCGTCCAGCATGTGGGAATTGAAGAGGGGGGCTTCACCGCGTTCCACGCGGCGGCGGGATTCGGCGATCAGAGGACGCAGGAAGGTATCCACGTGTTCGGGCTGGCAGTGGTCCGTGTGGAGGGCCACAAGAACGTTGTGCTTTTCAGCCAGACGGCGCGTGGCTTCCGCCAGAACAATGGCGCCAAGGGCGGAATTGCCTACGGAGCTGCCGGAGGCGAATTTGCCGCCACCGATGGAAACCTGAATGATGCCGTCGCTTTTGGCTTCGGAGAAAGCGCGGAGGGCGCCGTTGATGACTTCGATCGTGGTCACGTTAACGGCCGGATAGGCGTAGCCTTCCTTTTTGGCCGTTTCAAGCATGGTAATGTATTGTTCTGGTGTGGCTATTGGCATAACGGGGATATGATAGGTGTTTTTTTCCGGGAGGGCAAGGCTGAACTCAGGCGCACGCCGGGGTTGCGGTGCTCTTGGGGGCATGTTCATGTCCGGCGCATTTTTACTTGCGGTCGAACCGGTCCTCCGGAGTCCGTACGGCAGTGGCGTGCGGCGTCTCCGGAAAGGGCTCCGCGTGGATTATCGGACCTGAAAATGCTGCTTTGTTTTCCGCTCAGTACGACTGAAAGGAGATGCCCCTCCTTCGTTTTGCCGTTAGAAGGGCATCCCGTAGTAAAGATGGGGGTGGGATGAGAGATATTATTCCGGAATGGATTCTCCCCGGATGAGGTCTTCCCAGCTTTGGCGGTTACGAATGACGTTCCATTGGTCCCCGTCCACCAGGACTTCTTCCGCCATGGGCCGTGAATTGTAGTTGGAAGACATGGAAAAACCATAGGCTCCGGCGGACAGTACGGCCAGAAGCTCTCCCTGGCGCACATCTGCCATGTCCCTGTTCTGGGCAAGGAAGTCTCCTGATTCGCAGATGGGACCCACGACATCCGCTGTGACGCAGGGTTCTGAGGGGTGTTCTTTGACCGGAATAATTTCATGATATCCCTGGTAGAGGGCGGGGCGGATAAGGTCGTTCATCCCTGCATCCACAATTTTAAAGGTTTTGGCTTTTCCGGTTTTTTCATACAGGCAACGCGTGATGAGCGCTCCTGCATTTCCTACGATAAGACGGCCCGGTTCCACAATAATGTGTAATCCCAGCGGTTGCAGTGTGGGGACGACGGCCTGGGCGTACGTGCTCAGCGTGAGCTGAGCGCAGTCCTCATTCCACCATTCCTGAACGCCGGAATCCAGCGTGCCCTGGTAAACGATGCCAATGCCTCCGCCGATGGATAAGAATTCAATGCCGTATTTTTCTTTCAGGGAAGCAGCCAGGGGGGCAACTTTCCTGACGGCTTCCAGGAAGGGGTTCGCCTGGGTGAGCTGGGAGCCGATGTGCATTTGCAGCCCTTTCAGATGCAGGTTCGGAAGCTCGCGCGCCGCCATTTCATAGAGGGATTCAATGCGTTCGAAATCCACGCCGAATTTATTTTCAGCCTTGCCGGTCGTAATGTATTTATGCGTTCCCGCTTCTACGTTGGGATTGACGCGCACGGCTACCGGGGCTTTGACTCCCATGGAGGCGGCAATGGCGTTAATGGCCCGCAGTTCCGCTTCGGATTCTACATTGAAGCAATAAATGCCCTGGTCCAGGGCATAACGGATTTCCTGCTCGGTTTTTCCCACGCCGGCATAAGTGCATTTGGACGGATCTCCGCCGGCTTTGAGAACGCGGAAGAGTTCTCCGCCGGAGACGATGTCGAATCCCGCCCCGTTGCGGGCCATGAGGCTCAGGATGGCGATGTTGGAGCAGGCCTTGACGGCGTAGGCCACTTCCGCGTTAAGCGGCGCCAGAGCTTCCCTGAGACGGTGAAAGTGGTTTAAAATGGTTTGTTTGCTATAAACGTACAAGGGTGTGCTTTCCTTGTCCGCCAGTTCCTGAAGGTTGACGTTTTCACAGTAGAGCGTGCCGTTTTTGTAAGCGAATGAATGCATGGATTATTCCTTGGTTGTGCTTTCGTTGGTTTTCCCGGAATGGAGAGGAGGGAGAGGGAATCTGGGAGTGGGAGGGTTGTCGATGAGCTGGGCGATCCAGGCGAGATCCTTGGAGCTTTCCAGCCCTAGTTTAATCAACATGGTAATGGGTACGGCCAGCAACATGCCGATGGGGCCCCATACCCAGCCCCAGAAGATGACGGAGAGCAGAACCATACTGGTCACAATGCCGAATTGCCGCCCCAGAAGCATGGGTTCCAGGCAGCTCCCCAGAGCTGTGTTGATCACCAGGTAGCCGCCGGCTACAATGATGCCCGCAGTAGGGCTGATCAGGAGCATGGCAAGAAGCGTGGGGGGAATAGCAGCGATGATGGAGCCGAAGGTGGGAATGAAGTTGAGGGCGAAAGCCACGATGCCCCACAGCAGCGGAAAGTCCACGTTCATGTAATAGCAAAGCAGGAATGCCAGAAGCCCTGTAACTGCGCTGATGAATGTTTTGATAATCAGATATTTCTGAACTCCGGCCAGAGCTTTGGAAAATTTGCGGATGCCAGTGTCGCTGTTATGCCCAAGCTTGTTGATGTTCGCACGGAAGCGGGGTGCTTCCCCCAGAAAGAAGGTCATCAGGATCAGAATCAGGGTAGTGAAGGTCAGCATGGAAGCCAACTGCCCCATCACCCCTGTGGAAAACGCCACGATGCGCTGCCCGTTGAGCAGATCCGGAAGTTCCTGAAGCATCTGGTCAGCCAGGTTGTTCCAGTCCCGTTCAATCAGGAAAGCGCGAAGTTCATGAATTTTCTCCATCATGAGGGGCTGGTATTTGACCGTGGCCGTTTTGGCTAAATCCTGCCCCAGATATTGGGCCAGATAGCCCAGGCCCACCAGAATTCCAAAGTCCATGATGACCGTGAAAGTCACCGCCAGCCAGTGCGGGAAGCAAAGTCGGCCCTTGAAAAAGGTCGTCAGCGGATAACTGACGATTGCCAGAAAGCTGGACAGAACAATGGGCAGGAGCACCGGTTTCCCCGCCTGCAACCCGGCCGTGATGACAATGACACTGGCGAGCATGAGCAGAACTTTCAGGCCCTCTTTTCCGGATTCTTTCTGGGAAGTCATGGAAGGATTGATGTGAACGGGGTGGATAGCAATAGCCTGTTTTCTGTGGGATTGCAATCTTAAAGGCCTTTATTCCCATGATGTTCCCGGAAGAAACGTTCCAGGTCTTCAAAACGGGTCAGGAGAAAGTCCGGCTTTTTTTCCCTGAGGCCGTTGATGTCCGCCTCCGCAGCCCATCCTGCGGCGAGAATGCGGATAGGGACAGATCGGCATGCGTCCACGTCTGTGGGGGCGTCTCCAATATAGATGGCTTCCGAGGCAACGGAATTCAAACGGGCCAGAGTCCGTTTGATGCGATCCGGTTTTACGCCTCCCTCCGGGGAACCTGTTTCCAGAATGGGAAAGAATTCGGACAGATGGAAAAACTGGAGGGATATTTCCGCGCTTTCCAGACGTTTGCCTGTGACCATGGCCAGCCGAATGCCGAGGTTGCGGAGAGTGTTCAGCAGTTCGGCTGCTCCGGGGAAGGGGACGGGCGCCAGGTCTGCGTGCAGCTTGCGGTAATAGTGAATAAATAATTCCCTGCCGCGTTCATGCAGTTCCGGTTTCCCGGGAATCAATTTCCGGATAACTCCCAGATCGTCCGGGCCGAATTGGAGTTCAATTTCTTCATCCGTCAATATTCTGCCGTCCAGCTTCCGGATAGCGCGGCGGAAAGCCTCCCGGCACAGGGGTATGGTGTCCGCAAGAGTTCCGTCAAAATCAAAAATGGCGGTTTTGATCATCAGCCGTACCCTACATGCCGACAACGGCCGGTTCAAGGGGAAAGCCGTGCCGGAATAGTCATGATGAAACTGAATCGGCAGGACGTGTCATCCCGTGCGGAAAGGTCAACGTTTCATTCCCGTAGTCTTTCTAAATCCCTTATGTACGGGAAGACCCCAAAAGAATATCTGTCCCTGTGGAGCGTCATCGCGCTGGGAATAGGGTCCATGGTGGGAGCGGGGATTTTCGCCCTCATGGGGCAGGCAACCCTGATGGCGGGAAAAAACGTGTACTGGTCCTTTTTTCTGGGAGGCGTTGCTGCCCTGCTTTCCGGGTACACTTACGCCAAACTGGGGTCCCGTTATCCCGGTTCCGGAGGAATTATGGATTATTTCAACGAAGCTTTTTCCCATAAAACCCTGTCCGGCGCATTGACTCTTATTTATCTGGGGACATTGGTCATTACCGTGGCCCTGGTGGCCAAGTCCTTCGGGGCTTATGCGTCCCGCCTGTTTTTGCCGGACAGGGCAGTCACCATTTATTCCACGGCCCTTTTTGCCAGTGTGGCTATTTTGCTGCTGGGAGCATTGAATATGGGGGGAGCCAGGGCCGTCGGAAAGTCGGAAGTGATCATGGTCGCGTTCAAGTTGTTGATTTTGACTGTTTTAATGCTTGCCAGCTTCGGTTCTTCCGTGCCAGTGGGAGCGGATTCCATTCCGGTGAAAGGGCTGGACGGTTTGCTGGGCAGCGTGGGATTGACATTTTTCGCGTTTGCCGGCTACGGAATGATGGCCAATACGGCGGGCAATCTGAAAAATCCTTCCAAAACACTGCCAAGAGCCATTTTTCTGGCTATTGGCCTTGTGCTGGTCCTGTATTTGATCCTTTCCTATGTAGTACTGTCCAACGTTCCGGCCACTTCCCTGGAGAGCCATACGGAAACAGCCGTGGCTCAGGCCGCTTATCCGGTTTTAGGCATGTGGGGCTTCATGGCCGTATCCGTAGCGGCGCTCATTGCCACGGCATCAGCCATTAATGCCACCATGTTCAGCATGCTGGACATTTCCCGGGCGCTGGCGCGCAACGGCCAGCTGGGAGCTATTTTTAAACAGCCTTTCTGGGGACACGGGACGGAGGGGTTTTTCTATCTCCTGCTGGGGATTCTGGTGATGACGAATGCCTTTAATCTGGTAGCCATCGCCAATCTGGCGGGGGCCTGTTTCCTGATCAGCTACCTGGCGGTGTTTGTCGCCCATTGGCGGCTCCGGAAAGAGACGCGGGGAAATGTGCTGCTTATCATCCTGGGCTTTCTTCTGATGTTGTTTATTCTGGGGGCGTTCTTTTACCAGATGTTCTTTAGCCAGCCTTACCTGATTCCGCTGATTGTGCTGTTTGTGGCCGCCTGTTTCATTCTGGAATTCCTGATACGCAGAAAGATCGCGAAAAATGCTCCTAAAGTTTCTTGAGCCGCAGGTGAGGGAGAAAACCGGGGCCCTTTTCCGGCCTTTTTAATGCAGGAAGGACGTCAGGGGGCTGGTGGCTGCGGCTTTGGAGGAAACGGCGGGAAGGCCGGCCAGATAAGCCGTGCGTCCGGCCCGGCATGCCAGCGCGAATGCCTCCGCCATGGCGGAGGGAGAGCCGGAGGCGGCGATAGCCGTATTGACGAGCACGGCATCCGCGCCCATTTCCAGAGCTTCCGCCGCGTGGCTGGGCGCTCCCAGCCCGGCGTCCACCACCACGGGGACAACAGCCTGTTCAATGATGATGTTAATCAATTCCCGGGTCAGAACTCCCTTATTGGTGCCGATGGGGGCGCCAAGAGGCATGACGGCCGCCGCTCCGGCTTCCTGGAGGCGTTTGGCCAGCACAGGGTCCGCATTAATGTAGGGAAGCACGGTGAAGCCTTCCCTGACCAGAATTTCCGCTGCTTTCAGCGTTTCAATGGGATCCGGCATCAGATACTGGGCGTCCGGGTGGATCTCCAGCTTGATCCAGTTGGGCAGTCCGGCTGCTGCCGCCAGACGCGCCAGGCGCACGGCTTCTTCTGCCGTAGTCGCTCCGCTGGTGTTGGGGAGCAGGAGGTATTTTTCCGGATCAATGAAATCCAGAATATTGGCGGCGGGATCGTGGGACCCCGTCAGATCCGCCCGGCGCAGAGCCACCGTCACAATTTGGGAGCCGGAGGCTTCCAGAGCTTCTCTCATGCTCTCATTGGAAGAAAATTTCCCCGTTCCCATCATCAGGCGGGAGGTAAACTGACGTCCGGCTATCTGCAAAGGTGTGTCTGTCATTGCGGAATGGAAAGTACCTCTGCTTGCCTCTCCAGGCAAGGGAGAATGGATAGAAAGGGAGCGCATGACGGCTGGCCGGAACATAATCCGGGAAGAAAGGCCATGCTTTATTCGCCGCTGAAGGAAGCGCTTCGTAAGGCTCTGGGTTTCCCAAGGATTTCCTGATAAAGAACAGCCGCTTTCAGGGAGTTGGGGTGGTGCAGGGAATTTTTCAGGGAAAGAGATTCCACTGCGGCTGATGACGGAAGAAAACCAGGCTGAGGTTCCTTCCTCCCGCTCTTTTGCAAACGTTGCAGAGCTTCCTGTTCCGCATCGGAAAGGGAGTGGATGGACTGCCGGGCTTCTTCCGTAGCTTTCACATAGCGTTCCAGTACATTTTGCGCCGTCTGCCGGGCAGCTTCCACAGGTTGAGCGGCTTCTGGCGTAGGGGTCTGCCGTGTTTTGCGGGTCACGGCGGGGGAGGGAAGCTCTACAGAAGGGGCTGAGGGGCGCGGTGCGCGGGAAGGTGCAGCAGATTGATTCGGCTGGATTTGCCGCGGCTGCGGCTTGGTCCGGCGCATTTCCGCAATAACTTCCTTGACGCGTTTTTCATGATGGTCCTCCGTATTCGGAACAGGCGGTTCCTCATCCTTTTCATCCGGTTTCAACAATTCGATTACTTTTTTGATGAGAAAAATCACCCCGACAATCAGCCAGAACCAGAGTTTCAAGCTATTGTCGTCACCTCCGGAGGCGAGCATGTATGCCGGTAAATCCATAAAGAATAAAGGCTTCCGAAAAAGAACCTGCCTTTCCGGAAGCCGGGGAATTTATTTGATGGAAGAGGGGGAAGTATCCGGTTGGGCGATGGAATCTCTCATTTTAGTATCAGCCACCACATTTTGGTAACGGGCGTAGTCCAGCACTCCCAGATTGCCGTTGCGGAAAGCTTCCGCCATGGCCATGGGAATCTGTGCTTCCGCTTCCACCACCTTGGCGCGCATTTCCTGCGTTTTTGCAGCCATTTCCTGTTCCGTGGCTACGGCGGCGGCGCGGCGGACTTCCGCTTTGGCCTGGGCGATTTGTTTGTCCGCTTCCGCCTGCTCGGCCTGGAGGCGCGCGCCCACGTTGCCGGCTACGTCCACATCCGCAATATCAATGGAAAGCACTTCAAACGCCGTGGCGGCATCCACCCCCTTGTCGCTTACGGTGCGGGAGATCACTTCCGGCTTTTCCAGAACATCCTTGTAGGAGGGGGCGGAACCTACGGCGGAAACGATGCCTTCCCCAACGCGGGCGACTACCGTTTCTTCCGTGGCGCCCCCTACGAAGAGATCCAGGTTGGTGCGCACCGTTACGCGGGCGCGCACCGCCACCGCGATGCCGTCACGGGCCACCGCCGTCAGGCGCGTTTGGCCGGAGCTGGGGTTCGGGCAGTCGATGACCCGGGGATTAATGGAGGTGCGCACGGCTTCCAGCACGGTTTTGGAGGTGCCCTTCACGGCCAGGTCAATGGCGCAGGCGCGGTCGTAGCTCAGCGGGATGCCGGCCTTCTCCGCCGCAATCAGGGCGAGCACGCAGTCCACAATGTCACCGCCGGCCAGAAAATGGGCTTCCAGTTCATCCGTACTGATGTCCAGACCTGCTTTGGCGGCCGTAATGCGGGTGTCCACCACCAGAGGGTAGGGCACTTTCCGGAGCCACATCCCCAGCATGTTGCTCATGGAGACGGGCGCTTTTGCCAGACGGGCGCGCAGCCATGTTTTGAAGAATTTGGCGATGATGGCGAAGAAAATGACCAGAAAGATGACGAGGACGACGACCAGAATGGTTCCCCACGCGGTCGCGTTGGAAATGTTTGCTGACAGCAAGTTGTTCATGTGTCCTTCCATACCATATGAGCCGAAGCGGGGTAAAGATATAATTGTGTTACCTGCGGTTAAAGGTATTGACCTTTCAGTGGATTCGTGGCAATGCACTTGGCCGTGCGCACCATTGATTTTGATTATCCGCTGCCGGAAGAACTGATAGCGGACCGTCCCCTTCCGGATCGCGCCGCGTCCCGGATGATGGTCATTCATCGGGATACGGGCATGATTGAGCACAGGCATTTTTGCGATTTGCCGGAGTATGTGCGGGAAGGGGATCATTTTATCCTGAATGACACCAGAGTGGTTCCGGCAAGATATTTTTCCAACGACGGTTCCATTGAAGTAGTGCGCGCAGAGGCGCTTAATCCCCTCTTATGGAAGTGCATGGTGCGTCCCGGCCGCAAAATGAAGCTTGGGCGTACGATTGCCATCGGGGAGGCGGTAGGCATCGTGGAAGACATTGATGGGGAGGGATACCGCCTCATCCGGTTTGACCGGGAAGTGGATGAGGAAAAATACGGCCGCCTGGCTCTTCCCCATTACATGAACCGGGAAAGCGACCCCTCCGACAAGGAGCGTTATCAGACCGTTTACGCCAGGCATGAAGGGGCCATTGCCGCCCCTACGGCCGGGCTGCATTTCACGCCGGAGCTGCTGGCGTCCGTACCTCATGATTTTTTGACCCTGCACGTGGGCGTGGGAACATTCCGTCCCGTCAAGGCGGACAGGATTGAAGACCATCAGATGCACACGGAGCATTTTTTTCTTCCTGAAGCCGCCGCCCGGGCGGTCAATAACGCCAGAAGGGTCATTGCCGTGGGCACCACCAGCGTGCGGGTGCTGGAACATGTGGCGACGGCGGAAGGTCTGCCGTTGAGGGAGTGCGCCGGTTCAACGAACATCTTCATCTATCCTCCCTACAACTACAAGGTGGTGGACGCCCTGATCACGAATTTCCATTTACCGCAGAGCACGCTGCTGATGCTTGTCAGCGCTTTCGCGGGCAAGGAACTGATCATGAAAGCCTATTTGGAAGCTATCCGGGAACGGTACAGATTTTTTTCCTACGGAGACTGCATGCTGATTCTGTAACATCCCGGCGGTTTTTCAAATGTCCTTTGGAAAAAGCGCGGATGTTTGTTAAAGCCTATTTTACGAAGGGCGCTGCGGACGGAGGGATGGCGGCGGAACGCCGCCCGGAGAAGAATGGGGATGCTGTCTTCTTCTGAATTCCAGCAGGCTCCTTCCGTGGTTCCTGAGTTCGCGGAGGGTAATCAAGGCATGCAGTATTTCTTCCAGCAGAATATGCATCATGTTGGCATAATGGCGGTCCGTGCTGTTCCGGCACAACCGGGGGAAATAGGAGGCTTCCAGCTCTGGAGCGTTCCATTTATTCCGGATGATGCGTCTTCTGCGGGAGGCCCGCGGCCAGCAGGGATATTCCCGGTCCCTCAAATAAAGAAGGTAGCAGTCTTTCAACATGTCGAGCTGGAAGGTTGCGCCGGCGCATGCCGGAAGGGAGATGAAGGGGTGCATGTCTTTTACCCCTTCCAGCGTCATGTGGATGGTTGTTTCCGCAAGCACGGTCCAGTAGAGAATGGGCTCCGTGACGGAACGGCTCCTCCTGCGGAACCGCAGGTAGAAATGGCGGCTGAGTTCCAGGGCTGAAAGGGCTTTGATATAATGCGCCAGGACCGCCCGGCCGTATTGGCGGAAAATGAACTGTTCCAGTTTTTGCTGGAGTGGGGCGTCTCCCATGGCCATTTCCTTCTTGAGAAGGTTCCACAGCTCCTTGAATATGGCATCTTCAGGCATAGATTAAAAAACAATTATTTCCAATATAAAATAAATTAATTCATGGAAAATCCAGATATAATTTTGTAAATTCTTCCCAATTCCGTCATGCGGGCGTAGAGAATGTCCGAATACAAGAACGAAGGCATCTGGCCGGCCGCCGTTCCCGGTTTGATTTTTTCCGGGCCGCCGGATCATTTCCGTTATCCGGAAACGGGATGTAAAAGTTTCCGATGGCGATGCATGGCCGTTTGTCCGGCCGCCAGTGCAGAACAATGGCCCGACAGATTCACGAGGGTGAACAGGACGAAAATTTATGAACACGTTTGATAGGAATCCCGTGTGGGAAAATGCAATTGGGAGCGGTCGCAAATAGAATATGGCGAAAATTTGCCGGGGTCATTTTTTCATGTAAAAAGTGCGACTGCATTTCCATGCGGCGTAATGCGTTCTTGTGAGGTAAAATAAAACGCGATAGCGTAAAAACGACTCGACGGTCAAAGATACCCCTTATCCCTGTCACGCGCGTATGGATCACGATTTCAGTCTCATTCTCACTTTTGTCGGCGGATTAACCGCTGCCCTTCTTTTCGGCCTTATTGCCAGAAAACTGCATTTATCTCCGCTGGTGGGCTATCTGCTGGCCGGAGTGGTGGTTGGTCCGTACTCGCCGGGATTTGTTGCGGATTCCCATACGGTGGAACAATTCGCGGAGCTGGGCGTTATTCTGCTGATGTTCGGGGTGGGGCTCCATTTCCATTTGAAGGATTTGATTGCCGTGCAAAAAGTGGCCGTGCCGGGAGCGGTTGTCCAGATATCCGTGGCTACCGTGCTGGGTGTGCTGGTCGGGTGGATGTTCGGATGGTCCACGATTTCCGGGCTGGTGTTTGGCATGGCGATTTCCGTGGCGAGTACCGTGGTGCTGACGCGGGTGCTGGAAGACAACCAGAACCTCCATACGCCCGGCGGTCATGTGGCCCTGGGATGGCTGGTGGTGGAAGACCTGTTTACCATTCTGCTTCTGGTTCTTATCCCCGCCGTGATGGAAGCGCGCCAGAACGGCGCCGGAGACTGGGGCGGCATTCTTTCCGGGCTTGGCTGGATGTTCGTTAAGCTGGCGCTGCTGGTGGCCCTGACGCTTTTTGCCGGGAAAAAAGTCATTCCGCTGGTGCTGCGGTACGTGGCGCGGACGGGCGCGCGCGACTTGTTTACGCTGGCTGTGCTGGTCATTGCGCTGGGCGTGGCGGTATGCTCCGCGGAATTTTTTGGCGCTTCCATGGTTTTGGGGGCGTTTTTGGCGGGGATGGTTGTAGGGCAGTCGGACTTCTGCGCGCGCGCAGCGGCGGAAGCCATGTTGATGAGGGATGCTTTTGCGGTTCTCTTCTTTGTTTCCGTGGGGATGATGTTTGACCCGATGTCCGTGGGGGATTGCTGGCCTCTGGCCCTGGCAACGCTGGGGGTGGTGATGATCGGCAAGCCGCTGGCGGCTTATGTGGTTGTCCGCTGTCTGAGACGGCCGGTGCCGCTGGCGCTGAGCGTATCCGTGGCCCTGGCGCAAGTGGGTGAATTTTCCTTCATTCTCGCCGGAATAGGCCTCATGTACAACATCCTGCCTCCGGATGCCAATCAGGCCATCATTCTGGCGGCGGTCGTTTCCATTTCCTTAAATCCCATCCTGTACCGGCAGATTGGGCCTGCAGTCAAATGGCTGCAAAAGCGCGGCATCGGCCTTGCGGACCTGGGAGGCGTGAACAGCCTGGCGCTCCCGTCAACGGATGCGCGGCGCGTAGTGCTGGTAGGGTTTGGCCCCACGGGGCGCATCCTTAAAAGGATACTGAATGACAACGGGGTGGAAGTCGTCATCGTGGAAATGAACATAGACACGGTTACCGCTATACGGGAGCAGGGAGGGGACATTGTTTACGGGGATGCCAGCCAGCGGGAAATTCTGCGCCATGCGGGCATTGAATATGCGAAAAGCCTGATTCTCTCCGCTTCCATTCCGAATGCCAAGGAAATAGTAGGCGTGGCTCTGGATCTCAACCCTCATATTGATGTGATGATTCATACCAAGTACATGAGGGATGTGGATATTCTGAAGGAAGCCGGCGCTTCCCAGGTTTTTTCCTCGGAATCGGAAGTTGCCTTGTCCATGGCGGAATATTTCCTGCGGGAAGGCGGCGCGGACGACGAGCAGATCGTTTCCGAGCGCCTGCGCATTCGTGCGGAGCTGGACAGGGAAAGGCTCGGAGTTTCCGTTGCGGGTCATTCATAACTGTTGGCTCCGCTTTGTTCGGGCGGAGACGTCCATGCCCGGAGCGCTCCCGTGCTCCTTCCGTATGCCGGCAGCGTTTGCTGAACCCGCCTTCCTCCGGATTCGGAATATGTTTTTACGGGAATCCGGCAACAGTCATTCCACTGTTGTTCTATTTGGACGGTTTAAGAATGACGGTAACGCGTCCCAGGTGGTGCAGTGCGTTTTCTATCTGGTTTTCCAGCTGTGAGGCGATCTGGTGGCATTTCCTGATAGTCAGGGAAGCGTCCACGGAACATACGCAGATCAAGGTCGGGAAATTGTCCTCCCTGGTCAGGTCCAGCTTGAGAACCTTGCGGATGTTCCCGTGCTGCTGGAGAATGAGATTTACCTTCAGGCATACTTCCTCCGGAGAAACCTGTTCCATAATGGCGTTTGTTTCCATGTCGCGGCAATCCGGTTCAATGCGGCAAATCACCTTCTCCGGTTTGAGCTCATGCAGAACGGAATTCCTGAAAGCCTCCACCACCTGGTAACCGCGTTCCAGGGGCCAATCCGCAGGAATTTCCACATCCATGAAATAACAGGGGGCATGTTTGCCGTGGCTTGCATAAAAACCGTGAATGCGGACGTGATGGCGCAAGGCCAGCCGGTGGATAATCATATCCGGTTCCATATGGGAAGGATTCCCCCGCGCCGGTTCGATATGAACGATGACGTCCGCTTCCGACAATTCATGCTTTACAATGTTTTCAATGGATTCCGCCACGTCATGGGCGTCGTCCACGTGCAGTTCCGCAGGCGCTTCTACGTCCAGCTCTACGAAGATGCGCGCGCCGCCGTCGCGCAGGCGGATGCGTTTGACCGGATAATCTGGGGCATTCTTTTTCATGGCGTCCAGCACCTGCTGCGTCAGGGAGGAAGAACCTCCGTCCATCAGGGCGTGAATGGAGCGTTTGGCAAGGCCGAAAGCCACGGAACAAACCAGAGCCGCCACAAACAGGGCCGCAATGGCGTCCGCCTTCTCCAGCAGGCCGTGCCATGCTGATTCTGCGGGAATCAGATGAGACAGCCATATGCAGAAAAGACCCAGGAGCACGACTGCGGAAGACCAGATGTCCGTGGTGAAATGAAGTGCATCCGCTTCCAGGGCCTGGCTCTTGTGCTTCTTGGCTACCCGGCGGAGCATGGCGGAACGGTTCACGTCCACCAGCAGGGAAACGGCCACGACGGCAAAAGCCCACCAAGTGAGGGTAATCTCCGTCTCGTTGTAAAACAGCCGGTCCACGGCCTCCCAGACAATCCAGGCGCAAGTGACTAAAAGGAGGGCTGTTTCAGCCAGGGCGGACAGATTCTCCACCTTCTCGTGCCCGTAGGGGTGGCTTTCATCCGCAGGGCGGGACGCCACTTTTACGGCGTAAAAAGTCATGGCCGCCGCCATCAGGTCCAACCCGCTGTGCAGCGCCTCGGAAATAATGCCGAGGCTGCCGGTTACAATGCCGGCCCAGAGCTTGATGACCGTCAAAAAGGCGGACCACAGGACGGAGGAAAGGGCCGCATGTGATTTTTCCTGGTGCGCTGCTTGTTCCATAAGACAGGGGAAAAGAAAGAAGAGCACATCTAAGCCCGCCTCCCTTTCTTAGTCAATGATAACAGAGGCGGCGTTAAAACTTAGGCTCTGACCCATGACGGAATCACCCCCTTCATCATCGGGGCAGGACGGCATAATAAGAGCCTGCTGCGCGGATATATTTTTTTATTTCCACTATTAAAAAAATAGCAGTTATTATTTTAAATAATCAAAATATATTAAAAATTCATTGAAGGCAGAAGGAGATAGTTCTGAAAGCAGCCGGTCGCCGTGACCTAAAAAAGTATTGCCAATGCTGGGGAATACGTTATTTTGCGTGTGTTGAGAGTGACTGCCAAGCGGTAGCCGGAGCTCCTGAGAGCACGCGGCATGTTCCCCGGCAGAGTATCCGGTACCTGTAGCGTATTTACGGATGGCCGCACCCTGATTCCCTTCCTGCGTGGTATTTGCAAATGACAATGTGTTGCCCGGGTTGAAGAACAGTTCCACTTGTTAGTTTTTCTCTTTTCACCTACACTTACTATTATTCCCAATTCTATGTCAGGACATAATAAATGGTCTAAGATCAAGTACGTTAAGGCTAAGGAAGATGCCAAGAAGGGTAAGGTTTTTGCCCGCTTTGCCCATGAAATCATGCTGGCCGCCAAGAGCGGCGGCGGAGATCCTGATCTGAATCCGCGCCTGCGCGCCGCCATTGACGGGGCCAAGGCCGTGTCCACCCCCAAGGAAAATATCGAACGCGCCATCAAGAAGGGCACCGGGGAACTGGGGGGAGCTACTATCCAGGAGATTACTTATGAAGGCTACGGCCCCTCTGGTACGGCTTTCCTGATTGAAGTGGCAACGGACAACACGAACCGTTCCGCTTCCGAGCTGCGCACCCTGTTCACTAAAAACGGAGGCAGCATCGGCACCCCCGGTTCCGTGGCTTACCAGTTTGAACGCAAGGGAGAGGCCCGCATTATGGCGGAAGGCCTTACGGAGGATTCCGCAATGGATCTGGCGCTGGAATGCGGCGCGGATGATGTGGAACAGGGTGATTCCGACAATGAATGGGTGTTTGTTACGGATCCAACGGAGTTGAATAACGTGTGCGCCGCCCTGCGGGAAGCCGGACATACGGTGATTTCCATGAAGCTGATTTCCGTGGCGCAGAATGCTTCCGTGATTAATGATCTGGAAACGGCGAAAGCCGCCCTGCGCCTGTATGAAGCGCTGGACGACTATGATGACGCGCTGAATGTCTTCTCCAATTTCGATGTGGCGGAAGAAATCCTTGAGCAGCTTGATTAACGCTGTTGTCTTTCAGAAGACGCCTGTTGTTGCAGTTCAATTTTCTTTTCCATGTCTGATACCCCCCCAGATTTGACTCCGGAACAGGTTTCTCCGGAGCCGGCGCCTAAAAAACGCATTGTTCGCAAAGCCAGGTCTGCGGCGGAAGCTCCGGCAAAGCCCCAATCCGTTGCGGAAGCGCCCGGAACGGAACAGGATTCTTCCCCGGCGCCCCGCAAGCGGGCGGTAAGGAAGAAGACCGCTGAATTGGCGGATGGCGGGGTGGAAAGTGTTGATGTGCCAAGGAAGAAGACTGCCCGTAAAAACAGTGCTGAAATCCCGGTGGAAGAGGCTCAGGATGTCCCTGCCAGGCCCCGGCGCGGACGCCCGCGCAAGAAGCCTGTGGAGGAGGTCCCGGAAACTGACGGTTCTCCGGTCGTCTCCGGGACGGAGGCCCCCGTCAAACCGGTGCGCAGGCGTGCTGTCAAGGCTGTTGCGCCGGAGAACGGCGCTTCGGCAGGCCCCGAGGCGGAAATGGCCGCCCATGTAGCTCCTGCCGAGCCGGCTTCCGATTCTGTTCCGGAGCAGCCCGCGGAAGGCAGGCCGAAGGTTATTCGCCAGAGATTTGTGAGGAAACCAAGGGAACAGGAACCGGAGGCGGATGCTTCCGCTCCGTCCATCAAGGTGGTGCAGGAAGGTGCGGCGGATTTTTCCGAAGATGCCGCCCGGGAACCGCGCCGGACGAATGAGCCTCAAAGGCAGCGTTTTGACAGGCAGAACCGTCGGAATAACAACGACCGTTTCAACAAAAACCGGAATAACCGCCAGGATGGCCGCAATGGCAGAAACGGCAATGACCGGGTTAAAAACCGCTGGAATAATAATCACCAGGAGGGCGGAACCCCTCAGAACAGCGCCCCCCGTGAGCTGGCTCCGCCGGAACCGGTGGACGGGCTGCTGGAAATTACGAATAAGGGGTTCGGCTTTTTAAGGAAGCCGGATAATGATTTTGACGCTTTTGCGGAAGCCGTCTATGTGCCGCAGGATATGATCCGCAGGTTCGGTCTGCGTCCTGCCGTGTGGGTGCATGGGCAGGCCTGCCGCCATGACCGCGGCATTCTTCTGACGGAGATTGCCTCCGTTAACGGGGTTGCTCCGGAAAAGGCGCGCAAAAACCCGCACTTTGAAGAACTCAAGGCGGTCAATCCTAACAAGCGCATTTCCTTTGAAACCCGGCCGGAGCGCTATACCACCCGCACATTGGATCTGATTGCTCCAATCGGGCGCGGCCAGCGCGGTCTGATTGTTTCTCCGCCCCGCGCAGGGAAGACGACGCTGCTCCAGCACATGGCGGAAGCCATTCTGGAGAATTACAGGGATTCCATTCACCTGATGGTGCTTCTGGTGGACGAACGTCCGGAAGAAGTGACGGAGTTCAAACGTTCCCTCCCCGGAGCCGAAGTGTACGCTTCTTCCAATGATGGAAGGGTGCGCGATCACTGCCGCATGGCGGAACTTTGCATTGAACGCGCCAAGCGGCTTGTAGAGGCGGGACAGCATGTCTTCCTGCTGATGGATTCCATTACGCGCCTGGCCCGCGCCTACAATAACGCTGACAAGGGAAGCGGCCGCACGATGTCCGGCGGTATTGACGCCCGCGCTCTGGAAATGCCCCGGCGCCTTTTTGCCGCCGCCCGCAATACGCGCCAGGCCGGTTCCCTGACGATTATTGCCACCGCCCTGGTGGAAACCAACAGCCGCATGGATGACCTGATTTTCCAGGAATTCAAGGGGACGGGCAATATGGAACTGGTGCTGAACCGCCGCATTGCGGAGCAATATATCTTCCCGGCCGTGGATATTCTGAAATCGGGGACGCGGAGGGAAGAGCTGATTATGCCGGAAGCATGGCTGTACAAGATGAACCTGATTCGCCGCGCTTTAGCCGGGCATAAACCTGTAGAAGCCATGGAGCGTTTCCTGTTCTTCCTGAACAAGTACCCCAGCAATGCCCAGATGCTGCTGGATTTGAAACAGAAAGCGTAAGCTTCCCAAATGACGCGGAGCTTTGGGAGGCTTGCGGAATTCCGTTCGGAAAAGCGGGAAGCATGGTCTTTCCCGATTGAATCAGGCGCGTCTTCAAACGCCCTTTTTGCTGTCCCAGATGGCGATGTGCAGACGGTCTGAAAAACGAAGACCGTAGCGGAGGCACCATTCCACCGCCTGCGCACGCATGGCGTCCAATTCATCCCGTGTGGAGGCCAGGGGCATGATCAGAATTCGTTCCGGGGGGATGCCTGTTTCGGAAGCCTGCCGCAGAACGGCCCTGACATCGTCCTCACACGCCACGACGAATTTGAACCAGGCTTTTTCCGTACCCGCCAGACGACGCAGGATATCCGGTTTCCACGTTTTAACGGCATTATTGCCTGAATGGGGCAGTTTGGGAGACACGTTGAATTGCGTGACGCGTTTCAACAGCGCTGTATCCGGCATAATGGTTCCGTTGGTTTCCATCTCCACGGCATGCTCCGGCAGCAGGCGCAGCAGGGCGGGAAGCGCTTTTTGCTGAATAAGCGGTTCCCCTCCGGTCAGGACCAGGCGGCGGCAGGGATAATGGAGCACCAGCTCTGCCGCTTTTTCAGGCGTGAGCCGCACTACGGGAGCCGTTCCGTTCCAGGAATACGCTGTATCACACCAGGAACAGGCCAGATTGCAGCCCGCCAGGCGCAGGAAAACGCAGGGTGTTCCCTGGGAGACTCCTTCCCCCTGGATGGAATGAAAAATTTCCGGTTGTCCGTGAATCTGGGCCAGTGTGAGCATGATCGGGCTGGCCTGAGACTATCATATCCCCGTCTCCCGTCAACGGCTCCCTGCAGGAAGGCGCGGGCTTCTTTTTTCTCCGCGCATTTTATTTTCCGGCGCGCGTTCAACTGTTGCTGCTGCGGAAGGCCGCACCCGTGAACAGGAGCAGGATGAATCCCGCGACGGAGGCTGCGCCCGTGAACAGCTTTTGAAAGGAGGCATGGTCTTTTTCCTTCTTTGCCAGCTTGTTCACTTCTTCCCTGGAGGCTTTCCGCATGGCCGCGCGGGCTTCGTCATAGGCCCGGGATGCCTGTTCTTCTTTTTCACGGGCCTGTTGCAGAGTTTTCCGCACGTCTCTGGACAGTTCCCTGTATTCGGCCGCAGCCAGCAAGTCTTCGTCGCCCGGTTCCGGGACGGCAGGTTCGTCCCAGTCATCGTCCGTCAGAACCTTGTTTTTCTGTTCGGTGAGTTTTTCCTCCGCTTTCTGCATCAGGCGTTCCTGTTTGCCTGATTTCTCTTCCAGAGTTTCCAGCGCAGCATCTGCGGCCCTCATTTTTTCCTTAGCAGCTGCGGTTTTCTGGCGGATAAGGTTCATTTGTGCCTGAAGTTCAGAGATATTCCCCTTCTGGGGAGCAGTTCCGGACAATTTCTTCCTGCTTTTGGCCTCTTCCCGTTTTTGGGCCAGTTCGCGTTCCGCTTGTTCCAGTTCCGTCTGAATGCTCCTCTGCTGGTCGGTCAGCCTGTCAAGCTGGTTTCTCATTCCTTCCCTCTTCCGGAGCAGCTCCTCCCTGGCGGATCTGGCGCTTTCCCTTTGCCTTTTCATGCGGCGGCGCAGCCGGTCAATCTTCTGGTCGTGTTCCTTCATTTCTTCCTGCTGGTCCGCCACGCTTTTCTGATAGGCGGCCTCCTGGATTTCCTGATGCTGCTGCCTTTTTTGTTCGAGATAAGCTTGCCGGAATTTTTCTATGTCCTCTTCCGCCGCCCGGGAGGCTTCCTGGGCAGCATCCAGTTTCTTTCGGGATTGGATAACGGCTTTTTCCAATATTGCGGCCTTTTGTTCCAGATCTGTTTTTTGGGCGGCCAGTTCCTTTCCTTCCGGGGAAATGCGGTGTTGATAATACCAGACGGAAAATCCGGCGGTTAACAGGGTCAGGAGAAGCAGTACGTAACGCATGAACATGTTCCGACGATTCGGATAACGGTATAAAAATGGGTGAGCCCTGTCAATATGGCATCAATAAGAATTGCCCGCTTCCCTCCGGAGATGGAGGAAGCGGGCTATCTGGAAAGCAGGTTTCCGGAAACGCGTTTTTCCCTGTTAAATATTCAGGGAGAACGCGGAGATAGCATCTATCTCTTTCGCGATTTTATCCAGCAGCTCATCGGAAACCGGCTGGTTCGTCTTGATCACGGTCAGGGCCTCCCTGGTGGCGTGGTCGGCCGGGGCGGCGATGTTGTCAATATTGATTCCATGGGAAGACAGGGCGGAGCCGATGCGAGCGATAACGCCCGGACGGTCCTTGTAGCGCAGGCATAATGTCGTGCCGCGCAGGTCCGCGTACAACCCGTTGAAATTGTTCAGGCGGGAGATCATGGGGATGCCTTCCGTCACCACGCCGCGCACGCTGGTGTGGAAATATTCCTCTTCCTCTTCCATGGCCACGTCCAGCGTGATGGAATCTTCATAAGGTTTGTCGTCTTTGGGTTCCCGCGCTTTGAAAACGATGCCGTGCTCCCGCAGGGATTCTTCTGCGGCGGCAGGCATGAGCCCTTTTTCCGCATGCGGCAGAAGGCCTTCCAGAATGGGGGCCGTAAACCATTTGCGGAAAATGCGCAGGTTGCCGTAAAAGGTGCATTCCACGCGGCGGATGGGCTTGTTGCCGCCGGCCTTGCGCGCCAGGGAGGCGAGCAGAAACGCCAGTTGAAGATGGGCCGGATTGAGGCCGCTGGGGGATTCCCCGTTCACCACGCAGGAGGTGTCGCCGTCGGAAAAGTAGGCGATCATCTGCTCCGCGGCGCGTTTGGCCGCTTTCGTATTGGCCTCCCGGGTGTTGGCTCCTAGGTGGGGAAGAATCAGGTCCGCAATGGGGGCGGAAGGCTTCTCTCCGGGCGCGTCCTTGGGGTGGACGTCCGTCAGGTAGCCGATGTTTTTGCCTGCGGCCTTGGCGGCGGCCAGCGCCTCTTCATCCACCACGCCGTAGCGGGAGCAGTTGATGAGCACTGCGCCGTCTTTCATTTTGCCGATGAGTTCCGCGTTCACCATGTGGTGGGTGGAGGGACCGCCCGGAACGTGCAGGGTAATAATATCGCACTGGGAGAAGATGTCTTCAATGCTGGTGGGGGTGACGCCGATGTTCAGGGCGCGCTGGCGTGCCAGAAAGTGGTCGTAGCCCAGCAGAATGGGTTCAAATCCCTGAAGGCGCTTGACGAGGTTGCGGCCGATGTTGCCCAGGCCGATGATGCCCACCGTCTTTTTGGTCAGCTCGCTGCCCATGTATTTTTTCTTTTCCCACAGGCCTTCCCGGGTGGTGGCGTCCGCCTGGACGATGTGGCGGTAGTAGGCCAGAATCATGGCCATGACCTCTTCCGCCACGGCATTGGAATTGGCCCCGGGAGTATTCATGACGTCCACGTTTTTTTTGCGGGCGTACACAATGTCGATGTTGTCGTAACCGGCTCCGGCGCGGACGACCAGCTTCAGGGAAGGAAGGGCGTCCATGATTTCCGGAGTGACTTTTTCGCTGCGGACGATCAGAGCCACGGCATCCGGATGGGCGGCTACCTGTTTTTCCAGAGGCGTATCAGCGTCCTGGATGACTTCATAGCCGGCCGTTTTAAGCGTGTTGGCCGCTACGTCGGAGAGTTTGGTGGGAATAAGGACCTTGTTCATGTTGGTGCGGTGAAAGAGATTATTGTTCAATGGTATGGATGAAAAGACCACTGCGAAGCTTGGGTTCAAACCAGGTGGATTTGGGAGGCATGATTTCCCCGGCGTCCGCTACGCGGAAAAGGTCGGCCATGGTGACGGGGTACAGGGAGAAGGCGAGCGCCATTTCTCCGGAACAGCGGCGTTCCAGTTCTCCCAGGCCGCGGATTCCTCCTACGAAGTCGATGCGGTCGCTCGTGCGCGGATCGTCAATGCCCAGAATGGGAGCCAGCATATTCGCCTGGAGAATGGCGCAGTCCAGGCTTTCGATAGGATGGTCGGACGGGAAGGTTCCCGGTTTGGCCGTGACGGAATACCAGCGTCCATTCAGGTACATGCCGAATTCGTGTTTGGCGCGGGGGGCATAGCCTTCTCCGGGAATGGCATCCACAGGATTTACGTCAAAGGAGGCACGGAGTTTTTCCATGAATTCCTCTTCAGTCAGGCCGTTCAGGTCGCGCACGACGCGGTTGTAGTCCATGATAAAAAGGTCTTCATCACAGAAGACGACAGCCATCAGGTAATTGAATTCTTCCTGCCCCGTGTAGTCCGGGTGTTCCTGGCGGCGTCTGGCGGAAACGGCGGCGCTGGAAGCCGTGCGGTGGTGCCCGTCCGCAATGTAAAGGGCGTCCACTTCTTCAAAGCTTTTGCGGATGTCTTCCACCGTGCCGGGTTCGGAAACGGGCCACAGGATATGGGTAACGCCGTCCTTCGTGGTAAAATCATATTCGGGTTTGTGGAATTTAATCCATTCCCGGATGATGGCGGAAAGACCCTCATGTTTGCGGTAGGCCAGGAATACCGGTTCCGTCTGAGCGGAACAGGCGTCAAAGTGCTCGATCCGGTCAAGTTCCTTTTCCCTGCGGGTCAGTTCGTGCTTTTTAATGGCGCCGCTGGCGTATTCATCCACGGAGGCGCAGCCGACGATGCCCGTCTGTACGCGCCCCCACATGATTTGGCGGTAGATGTAGAAAGACGGCCGTTCATCCCGGAGGAGGTAACCTTCGCGGACGAACCTTTCCAGGTTTTCCCTGGCTTTGGCGTAGGTTTCCGGGGCATGAATGGCGGCTTCGCCCGTGTCGATGTCGGAACGGCAGATATGGAGGAAGGAGGCGTCGTTTCCGGCGGCCATTTCCTTGGCCTCCCGGTGGTTCATGACATCATAGGGGAGGGAGGAGACCCGCGCGGCCAGTTCCCGGGGAGGGCGCAGGGCGGGGAAGGGATGGAGAATGGACATGGTAGGAGAAGTTCGGAAAGTCAGTAATGGGGAGGATGATATAGCGCACGAATGCTGCAAACAAGCCCGGCTAAAATGCATGCCGCAATGAACAGCAGCAAATAACGTGAAATGGAATCCTGAAAGAACCGGTTGCCCCGGAAAGCTCCTGCCTGATTGAAGGCTTGGACGATGCTGAATGCCGCCGGGATGCGGAAGAGACCAAAGATGAACAAGCTCTGGGATGTTCGCGAAGTCTCCTGTTCCCGGCGATGGTTCCGTTTATGTTCCGGCGGAGGCTTTCTTCCCTCTTTTCCGGACGGAGCCGGAAAAGAGGGAGGGATATCCGCTTATTTGAGTTTCAGGATATCCACGATGTTGGATGTGATGGAGCGCATGTCATCCATCGTCAGCTCACCCATGTGGGCAATGCGGAACGTTTTGTTCTTCAAGTCCCCGTAACCGTTGCCGAGCTGCATGCCGCGTTCGATCAGGGCGTTGTTCAGGGCGGCGATGTCGATGTCCCTTGTGTTGCTGATCACCGTCAGGGTGCGGGAAAGGTGGTCCCGGTTGGCGAAGACGCTGAAATATTCATCCGCCCAGGAGCGCACGAATTCCGCCATGGCTTCATGACGCGCGAAGCGGTTTTCCACGCCTTCCTGCATGATGCGCTGGAGCTGGAGGTCCATGGCGTACATGATGGAGACGCAGGGGGTGTTCGTGTACTGGTAGTCCTTCTTCTGGATGGTGTCGTAAATGGAACGCAGGTCAAAGTAACAGCCGCGGTTGGGAACGGAGGCGGTGCGTTCGTACGCTTTTTGGGACAGCGTGCAGACAGCCATGCCGGGGGGCAGGGCAAGCGCCTTCTGGGTGGAAGTTACCAGTACGTCCACGCCCAGCTTGTCCGTTTCAATCCGGGAGCCGGCGGCGGAACTCACGGCATCCATGCACCACACGACATCCGGGTATTTTTTAAGCACTTCCGCAATTTCCTCCACCGGGTTCTGGATGCCGGTGGACGTCTCATTGTGCGTGATGCAAATGGTGTCGTATTTGCCGGTGGAGAGGGCGGCGTCCACCATTTCCGGGGTGGTGGGCTGCCCCAGTTCGCTCTTGAAAATATCGGAGGGAACGCCGTTGCCCGTGGCGATCTTGTACCATTTGTCGCCGAAGGCGCCCACGGAAAAAATGGCGGCGCGTTTGGCGGTGCAGGAACGCACGGCGCCTTCCATCAGGCCCGTCCCGGAGGAAGTGGAAAGCAGAATTTCCTGTTCCGTCAGCAGGATGCGGCGCAGATTGTTGGAAATGCGGCGCTGCAGGGCGGAGGCCGCTTTGGATCGGTGCCCCATCATCGGGCCGCTCATGGCGGCAAGTACTTCAGGTGCTACTTCAGTGGGTCCGGGAATGAATAATTTGGTTGCCATTTGTTTTTAAGAACTGGGTACGCATACTATAAGCGTCTCCAAACGGTTTGACTATGAATTTTTGTTGAGTCTTGCCGGGAAAATCCGCAGCAGCAGCGGAGAAAGTAAAGAGGGGATGCCTGTATGGGGCGGCCCGGACGGCCAGTCGGGAGTGATGCGGGCAGCATGCGGCGCATCGCATGTTCCTTCATTCCTGGCGGCATGGTTCCTTCGTTGATTCTTTTCAACCGGATTTTCTGGCAGGGAACCGGGATGGAGCGGTACGGTGAACCTGCGCTGAAACGGTTTTCACGTCCTGCCCGTGAGACGGTTTTTTCCCGTTCGGAAAGGGAAGGCGGAGGCCCTGCTCCCTTTCCGCAGAAGGGATGTTTTGGAGTTTAGAAGCTGATCAGCTTGACCAGCCAGTAGCCTCCGAAGAAAAGCCAGATATACAGGAAGCCTGCAAGCAGGAAAGGCCGCGCTCCGGCTTTCTTAAACTTCTCAAAGCTGGATTCCGCGCCCAGGGCCGTCATCGCCATGGTCAGCAGGAATGTGTCCAGGGCGTTGATGGCGTCTACAAGTCCGGCAGGCAGCAGGTGCAGGGAATTGAAGCCAATGACGGCGAGAAACAGGAAGGCGAACCAGGGAATGGTAATGTTCCGTTTTTCCCCGTTTGCGCCGGAAGAGGAGTCCCTCCGGGCCAGGACAATGCTCAGGACGACCAGCACCGGGGCCAGCATCATCACCCGGATCATCTTGACGATAATGGCCGGATCGGAAATAGCCTGCCCCATGGCGTTGCCGGCGCCCACCACATGCGCCACTTCATGAAGGGTGGCTCCGGTAAAAAGCCCCATTTGTTCCGGCGTCAGATCCAGTATTCCGGCCCGGTGCAGGGCTGGATACAGAAACATGGAGAGTGTGCCGAAGATGACCACGGTGGAAACGGCCACAGCGGCTTTGTAAGGTTTGCTTTTGACGACGGGCTCTGCTCCCAGGACGGCCGCTGCCCCGCAAATGGAACTGCCGATGGAAGTCAGCAGGGCCGTGTCCCTGTCCATTTTCAGCAGGCGTCCCAGCCCGGCTCCCAGAAGAATGGTGAGAGTGACCACAATAAGGTCGAGCGCCAGGGCGGAGCCGCCGATGTCGATGACGCTTTGAAAAGTCAGTTTGAACCCGTACAGGACAATGCCCGTTCTCAGAACCTGCTTGGTGCAGAACTGAATGCCGGGAACCCATGTTTCCGGAAGGTGGTTGCGCAGACTGTTGGCGTAAAGCATCCCCAGCACGATGCCGACGATCAGCGGGCTGAGGGAAAGATGCTTCACCCATTCAAAGTCCGCAATGTAAAACGCGGAAAAGGAAAACAGAACAATAAGCAGGATGCCGTGGAGGGGATTGGCTAGATGTTTGGGAGACATAATCGGTGAGTGATGGTTGCGTCCGCCCGTGGTACCTGGCCGGGAGCGTACCGGGGCGGCTGCTGAATGATATACGACGCAATTATCATTAAATCTAATTAAAAAATATTATAGCCAATTAGATTTTGTTATAGTAATGGCGGCAGAACTTGATGAACAGTTCATTGATTCTGCTATGGTCTCCATGTCCTGAGACGAAGTGGAAGGTGCGGCGGATTTCCAGGTGGCGAAGATGTATTTTCTTCAAATTCCCGCGTTTGAATTCTCCCCGGGCGGCAAGGGAAGAAAGAAAAGAGCACGCCGGAGAATGCTCCAGGTACATTTTAATGCTTTCCGTATTGCCCAGCGTCATCAGAATATGGAGGTCGGAAACGGAGATTCCGTGTTTTTTTAACGCCTCCTCCACCACCCGGCGCGTGCCGGACCCCGGTTCACGCATAATCAGGGGAACATGGGAGAGCTGCGTGAGGGAAAGCCCTTCACTGGGCACAGCGGCCTGCATGCCGCCCGCCAGAATAATCTCGTCCTCCATAAATGGCTGGTAATGCAGGTCCGCGCGCGTTGCCGTGCCCTCCACGATGCCAAGCTGCACGGATTCGTCCTGAACGGCCTGTTCTATTTCTTCCGTATTGCCGCTTTTCAGCCATATGCGTATTTCCGGGTAATGGCGGTTGAACAGGGCCAGCAGCGGAGGCAGCACATACTGGGACATGGTGGAGCTGGCTCCCAGGCTCAATTCTCCGGAAACAGGGGCATCCCGGCCAAAGGATATTTCTTCCGCCAGCGTTTCATATTCCTTAAGGATGCGGCGGGAATGGGCCAGCAGGCGCGCCCCTTCCGCCGTCAGGGCAATCCCCCGTCCCTCCCTTTTGAACAGACGGGCGTCCAGCAGGCGTTCCAGTTCCTTGATATGCCGGGTGACGGCCGGCTGCGTGATGAACAATTCTTCCGCCGCGCGGGTAAAATTCAGGCGCCGTGCGACGGTTTCAAACACTTTCAGCCGGAAATCCGTAATCATGGAGAGAAAATAATATTCAACCATGCCTCCAGGGGGGACGGCAAGCTCCTTTCCTCCGTATGATAGTATGCGGCGCTGGACAGGGCGCTAAAGCGCAAGGCCCGTGACTGCCCGTAATAGGCCGGAGCCGTACATCCTCTGAACGACCGCGGGCGGAAAAGAGTCCAACGTTTATATGAAACTGCATTCCATGATTATTGCCGGCGGAGCCGGCCTTTTGTTATTGGGGGCCTGTTCCCCTTCTTCCTATCAAACCACATTTCCGGAACCGGCCTATGTGAAGGTTTCCACCAACAACGGAGCTTATGCCCCTTATCCGGACAACCCTGTCGGCCAGCAGGAACTGGTGTACTGGTATAATTCCCTTGCCGCGCCGATGACGGTGGTTGCGGAGGTGCCGCCCGCTCCCATCGCCGCGCAAGGCCCGGGTCCGGTTGTTCTTGATTCCAGCGATTTCTCCGCGAAATTGTACCGCGACAGAACGGAAATCAAGAAGAAGGATAAAGACGGCAACTGGGTTACCAGCGTGCGCCCCACCACCCCCGCAGACCAGCGCATGAGGAATTATGTGATGGCTTCCAAAAAAGCCCGTTAGATTTTTCCTCCGTTGGCGAAAGACCTTTCCGGCCTGCCTTCCTCTCCGGAGGAAGCGGGCCCGGCTTGTTTACGGACAGACTTTTCTTCCCATTCTTCCGGGGAAATGGGACGCCGGCGGATAATTTTTCCCGGCCGGGGCAAATAGGCGTCCGTGTAAAAGGTGGAACCGCAGCCCCGGCATTCCAGCATGATTCCCGTATCCGGCTTGCTTTGTTCTTCCGGAGTTTGCTGGGCGGAGTGAAGCCCGGCGTTTCCGCAGTGCGGGCAGCGGATGGGAAGGGGGACGGTGTGTTGGACAATCAGCGTTGCTGCGTAAGCGAGCGCCCAGGCAATATAACCCGCCCAGAAAGGCCATTCCGGATGAAACAGCCAAACTGCCGCGACAAGGAGAGCGGAGCACAAGGCATACAGAAAGCTTCGCTTCTGCCTTCCGGCAAGAAGATGGAAACAATAAACCGTATTCCGCATGGAAGGGGGAAGGGGTGAATTTACAGGTCATCCAGCGTCCATTCGTCCTTCCATTCCAGTTTGATCTGGTCTCCGTCAAACTGGATGGGAAGCCACATGTAGCGGCCGTCAATGGCGTTTTTGGGCCGCCAGATGTCCGCCATGAAGATGAATTTGCCGGGTTTGCCCTGTACGGGCAGGATGAAGGCGCTCTGGCCGCCGAACGTGATGCCGGCCCTGGGCCCCACGCAGGGATTTTTCAGTTCCGTCCATGGGCCGGTGATGTTTCTGGCCACGGCGCTGCGGGCGGCGTTGGGAGCCCAGCCCGTGCATCCGGAGGCGATGAAATAATATTTGCCCTTGTGTTTGAAGATGGCGGGAGCTTCCATGAAGCGTCCGGGAAATACCCGGACGAATTTTCCCGTATGCCCCGTGTAGTCCGGCGTCAGCTCCGCGATGTGGGTGGTGCTGTTTTCTTCGGAAGAATAGATGTGGTAGGCTTTGCCGTCGTCGTCCACAAAGATGGTCATGTCCCGGCTCATCTGTCCTTTTTCAAAGTCCTTCTTGAACATATCCTCGGAACGTACGCCTTCGGGCAGCGCGCTGGAAGTCAGTCCCGGGACTCCCTTGAACGTCTCCATGGTTTGGTTCTTTTGATCCATGTTCAGGGGCCATTTGCCCGGATTGACGCGCCCGGCCTTCAGGAACTTGAATGGCCCCGTGGGTGTTGCGGCCGTTGCCACCCCGGCGTAAGCGGAACCGTATCCTTTCCCCTTGAGTTCCAAATGGAACCACATCACATACTTTCCGGTCTTCCTGTTGTAAACCACTTTGGGGCGTTCCAGGATGCAGCCCCTGGCGATGGGGTGGGCGTTGTCCCCCTCCGCCACCTTCAGGGCGATTCCTTCGTCCTTCCAGTTATAGAGGTCTTTGGAGGAATAGCAGTGAACCCCCACCTGGGCATAGTTTCCCGCGTCCCCCTCCACCTTGTGCTCTCCATACCAGTAATAGGTGCCTTTGTCGTACAGGATGCCGCCGCCGTGGGCGTTGATGTGCGCGCCGTTGTTGTCCGTCCAGATTTCCCCGGGCCTGAAGGAGGTGTGTTTAACCGGAGTTTCCGCGGTGGAGACGGAAGACGCGCTGCAAAACAGGCAGAGCGCCAGAAGCGATTTCATGGTGTTTGTCATGGCCGGGATAGTGTGGAAACAGAGGCTGGAAGCGGTTCCGGTTGTCCGTACAGCCTGTCCCAGGCGCGGGAAAGAGCGTACAGGGCATATCCGGTGCCGTAGAATTTATGATAATTGTACAGGGGGTAGTCCCACCACGCCCCGTCTGTTCCCTGGCGGGTGAGGATATCGTTGGCCAATAGGGACGCGTGCCGTTTTGCCTGGTTTGGAGCCAGCATGCCCAGGCACATTCCCGAATAATAGTATCCGTAATAGAAAAAATAGCCGGAATTCTGGGCGAAACTCTCGTGGGGAGTGGGTTTGTGCAGGGCCATCGTCAGCCATCCCCTGCGGCTCCACAGGCGGTCCAGGCCGTCCACAAGCTGGCGCAGGGAGATGCCCTCCGGTTCCCAGAGCCTGATGGCGTAATCGCAGGCGGGCGTGCGGGCCAGGCTGCCGGTATGGCGGTTGATGGGCCTGCCGGGATAGAAGGCATGGGAAAGGGAATAAACGTAGGTCCCCGCGGGCGTTCTCTGGGATTTAAGAAATTTCAGCGCGCGGGCGAATATTTTGTCGTCAAGGGAAAGGCCGAATGATTTTCCTGCCATCCAGGCGGAGATGAGGACGGTTCCCGTCAGAAAAGAGGTGGGCTGGGCCGCGGGGCGTTTGCTGAAGCCGGAATAAGTGAGGTAGCCCCAGCCCCCCATGGCGGAAGCCAGTTCATTGAGTTTTTTCACCTGGGAGCGGGCGCATTCCTTCAGTTCCCGGTAGCGCAGGCTGTCCGGGGCCAGTCTTGCGGCCCTCATGCTCATGGCGTCCAGCACATAGGTATGCGCCCAGGTGTTGTAGACGCACAGGGCGTCGCCGCGTTTCAGATGGGGCATTGTGCGGATGAGGTAGTCTTCCGCACGGGTCATGGCTTCCTGCACGGCGGGTTCATGATGCAGGGGGCTGGCGTTGAGCCCTGCAATGCACAGGGCGGTGCTGGCCGTTTTGAAAGTGAGCGGCCCGTCCGGGTAGGGGCAGAGGATGTTCCAGGTGCCGATTACCCGGTGGTCGCCCCAGGAGCCGTCCTTATTTTGCGTTTTCAGCAGGAAATCCACGCCGCGGCGGAATGCCCTGTCAAATTGTCCGGGTTTCGCGGGGGGGATATCCGGGGTTTTGGCAATCGGAATGACATCCGCCTTTTCCTCCGGCGCGGATTCCCCCTGCGCTGCGGAAAGATGCAGGCACAAGGCGGCGAAAAAACTGGTCGTCAGCAGGCGGAACATGGGTCATGAAGTTGTTGCAGTATCGGAGGGATACAGGGATTCCCTGACGCGGGAGACGGCATACAGGGCGTATCCGGTGCCGTAGAATTGATGGTAGTTGTACAGGGGGTAGTCCCACCAGGACCCGTCTTTTTCCTGCATGGGCAGGAGGTCGCTTGCCAGATGGGCTGCATGGCGCGCCAGATGTTCCGGCGCCACTTCCTCCAGGCAGCGGGCGGCGTAATAATACCCGTAATAGAAAAAATAGCCTGCGTTCTGGGCAAAGCTTTCATGGGGAATGGGTTTCTTGACGGCCAGAGAAAGCCAGCCGCCGCGGCTCCAGATGCGTTCCAGGCCGTCTTCCAGCTGCCTCCTGGAAATAAAGGACGGGTCATACCGCATCAGGGCCAGATCCCCGGCGGGGGTGCGGGCCAGGCTGCCGGTGTGGCGGTTGATGGGCCTGCCGGGATAGAAGGAATGGGAAAGGGAATAAACGTAGCTGCCGGCGGGCGTCCTCAGCTTTTCCAGACAGGCGACGGCGCGTTTGACGACGCGGTTTTCCGGCTTGAGGCCGAAGGCCAGTTCCGCGTCCTTGTAGGCAAGCAGGACGGTGGCCGTCAGGAAGGACGTGGGTTCCCCAATGGGGCGTTTGGAGAAAGTTTTAAATGTGTAATAGCCCCAGCCGCCCTGGACGTCCGCCATCTGGTCCAGCGCGTTGATTTGAAGGGAGGCTGTCTTTTTGAGTTCTTCGCGCAGAGGGGCATTCGCGGGAAGGTTTAGCGCCGCCCGGCTCAGGGCGGAAAGGCCGTAGGCGTGGCCCCATACGCCAAGCACGGTACGGGTGTCTCCCCGTTTCAGGGTGGGCAGCGTGGTCAGCAGGTATTGCACCGCTTTGTCCAGGGCTGCCTTGACGGCGGGGTCTTCTTTCAGGGGGCTGGTCAGGAGGCCGATGACGCACAGGGAGGTGGAAGCCGTTCTGAACGACCTGGGGCCTTCCGGATAGGGGCAGAGAACGTTCAGGCCCTTGGTGCGCGTATGGTTTCCCCAGGAACCATCCCTGTTCTGTTCCTTCAGCAGAAAGTCAGCCGCCTTCCGGATAGAAGCGTCCAGCGTTTCCCGGGAGGGAGGCGGAACGTCCGGAACCCTGGCAATGGGAATGGTATCTCTTTTTTCCGTTTTTTTCGCCGGGACAGGAGCGCAGAGCGCTGTACTGGCTCCAAGAGCGGCAAGGAAAAGGACGGCTTTATTCATGAGTATCCGTTAAGGGAAATCAGGTCTGCTGGTCCTTGATGGTCACCTGGACGGGAAGTCCGGGCGCGAAAATCTGGCTGGCGGGAACCTTGGGCGTGATGATAATGCGGCGCTTGCCGTCTGCTCCCGGAATGGGGCTGGCTTCCGTAATAATGCCGGGAATCTGCATGTTCGTTATTTTGATGACGACGGGTTCCCCCACCTTGGGCGTAGCGGTGGAGTCCGGAAGAGTGGCCTGGACAATCAGTTCCGAATCCGGCGGAACGATGGTGGCGATTTTGTCAAAGGCTTCCAGTTTGCCGCCGGGTTTCAGCTTTTCCGCCACCGGGATGGCCACCCATTTGTCCGCCACATATCCGCCGTACAGCAGGATGCCGTTTTCCGGAGCCTTGAAAGAGGCCATTTCCCGGTCCGCTTTCAGTTCATTGTACTTGTCCTGAAGGCGCCGCAGGGACACTTCCGCCTCCGTCAGGGCTATCTTTTTCTGTTCCAGGTCAACATCCGCCTGCTTCCGGGCCTGTTCCAGATCCATCTGCTTTTCCCTGACCGCCGTCGCGTAGTCTTCCCCCAGGCGGTGGATATTGCGCAGTTTGGCCAGCTCCGCAACGAGTCTGGCCCCCTGAACGGCGAATTCGCTTTCCCCAAGTTCATTTTTCAGGCGCTTCAGAATGATCTCTTCCGTTTCCTCCGCCACCTGGTCGTCCTTGTACATCTTGGTAAGCTGGTTCAGTTCTTCCTGCTTGTAGGACATGTGGCGCAGGGCCTTGTTGACGCGTTCTTCTTCTTCCGCCAGCATGCGGGCCTTCCGTTTTTCCAGGAAATCCTTTTGATCCTCTTCCGTCCGGGCCAGGGCCGTCTGGTATTTTTGCAGGGCCAGGGCGGAACGTTCCTTCTGCTGGTCCAGGGCGTACCGGAGCTTCAGCACTTCCAGGTTTTTGCTCTTAATGGCGCGTTCATAATCCTCAATGCTCCTGTCCAGTATGCGGAAGTCCGCCTGGGCTACGGATTCCCCTTTCTTGACGGAGCTTCCCTGCGGCATGATGCCGAGCAGGAAAATATTCGAGCTTCCCTGGGGGGAGAAGGAAATGGATTTGGTATTTTTTTTGGGAAGAAGGATGCCCGGGGCAATGGAATCCGCCAGGGAGGGAATTCCCATGAACAGGGCGGCCAGAAATCCGGCCATGGTGAGGGAGGTGCGGTTCATAAAAATAAAATGGGATCAGGACTGATGAGCGGAGAAGGGGACGAAGCGGCCCTTCTTTCCAAGAATAACGGTGTGAAAAGCGGTTTTCTTTCCTTTATGTGAGGCAGGAACGGCTTCCGTGCTTACTTCGAACCCCGCTTTTTGCAGTGTCCGGGAAAGCCGGGCGTCCGGGCGCGCTACCGTGATGACCAGCAGGCCGCCCTGCTTGAGCGCGGCAAAATAGTCGGAAGCCTCGGCGACGCTCAGATTCATGCGCTCGTGCGTGGAATGGGACAGAATGGCGTGGAAGCTCTTCGGATTCTTGCGTGCGATCTGGAGCGCCGGGGCAAATTCCACGCTGACGCGGGGGTCGTGCAGGAAGCCGGGCCGTTCCTGGTCCATCAGTTCCTTGTGCCAGTCGAGGAGCGGTTTGCAGGGTTCCGCCACGATGAAGCGGGCTTTTTCCCTGCGGATCTGATCCATCAGGGCAAACAGGGTGAATCCCAGGCCAAGGCCATCGAGAAGGAAGGAAGGCTGGTTGGCCCTTTTGACCGGCGCCGCCGCCATGGCCGCCGCCGCTTCATTGCTTCCGTGGGAAAAACTGGACGCCATCTGTACGCCGTCGCGCAGAAGAAAATGGAAACCGTCCCGTTCCCATAGGTCGAGAACGGAGCCGTCGGGCAGCGTGGAGGAAGCTAGTTTGGTAATGGGTTTCATATGAAATAATGCCGGATACACAGCGTAGGAAAGAACGCTTTTCAGGGCAAGTCTGGACAGCGTGTTTGAGATGGAATACGCTTCAAATTAAAAAAAATTGCGCGGAATTCAGGTTTTGCGCATTCTTTTTCTTGATTTACGGGCTGAAATAAGCGAGAGCTATCGTTCAGCACAGTTATTTTTCCGATATGAGTAATCCACCTCCCCCCCCCATTCCGGGCGGTACTCCGCCTCCGCCCAGCATTCCGACTCCGCCGGCCGCTCCTGCCGTGCCCAAGGCGCCCGCCGCTCCCGCTGTTCCGCCGGTAGCCGTCGCGCCGGCCCCTGCGCCTGCTGCTCCGCCCGCCGCTGCTGCGCCCACCATTCCCCTTCGTCCCGCCGGCCTCGGCGGAGGCATCAAGCTTGGCGGCGGTTTGAAGACGGTTGCCCTCGGTTCCGCCACGGCGCCCGTGGCTCCCGTGGTTCCGCCTGCTGGCGCTGCGCCTGCCGCTGTCGCTCCTACCGTTCCCCTGACTCCTCCCGGAGCAGGCATGGCGACGGCCCAGCTTCCGCAGGCCACCATCGGGCTGAAGACCGCACCCGCTGCCGCCCCGGTTTCTTCCACCTCCTTTACGGCCAGGAAGTTTCAGGAAGATACGGAAGCGGCTCCCAGTACGCTGCTGAATGTCCTTTCCTTTGTAGCCCTTGCCTTTGCGCTTATTTTCGTCGGTTATCAATATGCTACGGATACCCTGGAAGCCCGCAGCATGACCGGCTGGCTGGGCGGAGACTCCAAGCCTGCCCCCGCGGCGGCCGCCGATGAAGAGATGGAGGATGACGATTCTTCCGAAACTTCTGCCGAAGAGCCTTCCGATGATGGCGCCGATGCGGAAGAATAAGTGAACGTAATAACTGTTGAAATACTCTAAGCGGTACTATGGCAAACGTATTTTCCGAAGCAAATTTTGAGGATGAAGTTCTGAAGTCCGACATTCCTGTGCTTGTCGATTTCTGGGCTACATGGTGCGGTCCCTGCCGCATGATCGCCCCGATTATCGACCAGCTTTCTACGGAATTGGCAGGCAAGATCAAGGTGGGCAAAGTGGATGTGGACGCCAACAACGGACTGGCTGCCACCTATGGCGTGCGCACTATTCCTACCCTTCTGATCATCAAGGACGGGGAAATCATGGATACGATGGTGGGCGCCTCTTCCAAGGATGCCATCATGCAGCGTTTGCGTCCGTTCATGTAAAACTGGACCGGGGTTGATTTATTCAGGCCGGCCTGCTGCGGAATTCACTGCGGCAAGCCGGTTTTTTTACCGGGAAGGATTATGGGAATAAGGCAAATTGGGGCAAAGGGAAAGAAGGGATAGTTTGCCGGAGGAAGGTTCATTTTTTCTTGGCAGAACCATCATGGGAGAATAACATGACCAGCGTAGATTCCGTGCAGCGGGATCATTCTCCGCCTTCTTTGCCGTTATGCGACTTATTTCTTCCATTCTGCCTTTCCTTTCAGTCTGCTGCTTTCTTCCCTCCGCCTGGGGCGCGGGCGACATGGCGCCGGATTTGAAGTCTGGCGCGTTCTGGAAGCTGCCTCAGCCGGATTTGTTCGGAAAATATTTTAACGGAGAGTCCGGCGGCTGGGTGGACAAAGGCAAGACCCAGCTCCGGATTGCGAAGCCCTCCATCAAGATAGGGGACATGTCCCCGGGGGAAATGCTGGTGAACTGGAAGGAAGGAGCCCCCCAGTCAATGACGATCATGATGTACAACAAGGGGGACAACGGGGCTATTGGCAAGGATGAATTTGACAAACGCCTGGAGCTCATCAAGGAATCCCTGACCGCTCTTACCGGAATTCAGCCCAGGGAGTACCGGGCCTCCCGCAAGGAGGCGGTGGTCAAGGTCAACGGCTGGTCCTGGATTTGGGATAACGGGGCCATTACCCTGGAAATCAATACATCGCGGGAGGGCAGGGAATTTGAAGCGGAATTTATCCGGATGAAGGCCGGCCCCACGGAAGATTCCATCGCGAGGAGCGATGCTTCTTCCCGGGCCAGAAAGGCGGATATCAAACAGCACGTCAGGAAAGAAGGAAAGCGGGTGGTGATTCAGGATATTCCCATGGTGGACCAGGGCCAGAAAGGTTATTGCGTGGTGGCTACGGCCGCCCGCATTTTTGCCTATTATGGAATGGATTATGTGGATCAGCATGAACTGGCTTCCCTGGCCAATACCTCTGCGGGCGGAGGCACTAATACGGCGGCAATGGCGGAAAACCTGAAAAAAATCGGGACACGCTTCCAGATACGGATTAAAGTGCTGGATTCCTTGGCGAATTCCCGTGATTTCAAGAATCTGTTGAAAGCCTATAACCGCGCCGCCTCCAAGCTGAAAAAAGAGAAGGTGGAAAATGAACATGACTGGTCCGGCTTCTGGGACAATGCGGACGGGGAAGTCCTGAAGCTGGCGCGCGCGGGGTCACCGTCCCAGGTGGACAGGTGGCTCAATACCATTAAACCCTATATCATGGCGGGCATCCCCGTGTTCTGGTCCGTACAGCTTGGCATTGTTCCGGAACCGCTGCGTTTGTCCCAGACGCGCGGAGGCCATTTGAGGCTGATTATCGGTTTTGACGAGGAAAAGAAAACGCTTATCTTTTCAGATTCCTGGGGGGCTGCCCACACGGAAAAGGAAATGCCGCTGGCGGATGCCATCGCCATTACGACGGGGCGGCAGGTCATGCAGCCTTCCAAGTAACAGAGTGCGGCGTATTCCTCCTTCTCTGCCGGAAGATACGGAATATTCTCTCTGTGGTAGAGCAATTCTTCTGGCATGGGCAGGGCGCTGTATTATACTTGCGCCATGATGAACAGAACATTGGTGAAACATGTCCTGGCCAGCGAGGCGGAAATGCCGGACGTCCTGATTCAGGGATGGGTGCGTACGCGCCGTGATTCCAGGGCTTTTTCCTTTTTGGAGGTAAATGACGGTTCCTCCGTCGCCTCTCTCCAGGTGGTGGCGGATGCAGGCATTCCCGGCTATGAACGGATTGGGGAAATGGCTACGGGGTCTGCCGTGAGCATCCGCGGCGCTCTGGTTGCCGGGCAGGGGAGGCAGCGGTGGGAATTGCGCGCCGCCTCCCTGGAGCTGGTGGGGGCTGTTCCGGATTCCTATCCCCTGCAGAAAAAAGGGCATACGCCGGAGTTCCTGCGTTCCATCGCTCATTTGCGCCCCCGCACCAACCTGTTTGGAGCCGTGTTCCGCATGCGCAGCAGGCTGGCCTTCGCCATTCACCGCTTTTTCCAGGAAAGGGATTTTTCCTGGGTCAGCACTCCCATCATCACCGCCAGTGACTGCGAGGGGGCCGGAGAAATGTTCCGTGTGACGACGCTGGATGTGGGAGACGCCGCCTCCCGTGACGCCTCCCGGGATTTCTTCGGCAAGGCGGCCTACCTCACGGTAAGCGGCCAGCTGGAAGGGGAAGCGTTCGCATGCGCCCTGAGCAACATTTATACCTTTGGTCCCACATTCCGGGCGGAGAACTCCAACACCACGCGCCATGCGGCGGAATTCTGGATGGTGGAGCCTGAAATGGCTTTCTGCGATCTGTATGGAGACATGGACATGGCGGAAGAGTTTGTCCGTTTTCTCGTCGGGGACGCCTTGGAGAACAGCGCGGAAGAAGTGGAATTCCTGACCCGTTTTGTGGACAAGGGGCTGCGGGAACGCCTGGAGCATGTGAAGGAAACTCCGTTTGTGCGCTGTTCCTATACGGAAGCCGTTGATATTCTGCTCAAGAGCGGCAAAACATTTGATTACCCCGTTTCCTGGGGCATCAATCTGCAGAGCGAGCACGAACGCTTCCTGACGGAGGAACATTTTAAATGCCCCGTCATCGTTTATAACTACCCGAAGGAGATTAAACCCTTCTACATGCGCCTGAACGAAGACGGGAAGACCGTCACCGCCATGGATGTGCTGGTGCCCGGCATCGGTGAGATCGTGGGCGGCAGCCAGCGTGAAGAGCGGCTGGACATTCTGGAGGAAAACATGCGCCGCATGGGCATGAATGCGGAAGCGTACCGCTGGTATGCGGATCTGCGCCGTTACGGCACGGTGCCGCACGCCGGATTCGGGGCCGGGTTTGAACGTCTGCTGATGTTCGTGACCGGAGTGACCAACATCCGCGACGTCCTGCCTTTTGTCCGTACCCCGCGGAACTGCGAGTTCTGACTTGCCCGGAACACGGATTTTCCCCGTCTGGAAGGGCGCTGCCCGGTTCCGCAGGATAATGTTGCGGTAATGGAGGAGGAAGGAGCGTGCGAAGAACCGGGGCGGCGGCAAAAGAAAACCCCGGCTTTCCTTTGGGAATAAGCCGGGGTGGAATTAACGTGCGGAAAGGGCTACTGTCTCTTTCTTCTCAGCAGCAGGCCGCCCAGTCCCAGAAGGCTCAGCGTGGCCGTTGCGGGTTCCGGAATCATTTCATAGCTGATCACTACCTTGGTGACGTCGTTCTCCGTAACCTGTTCAGCGGTCGCTTGTATTTTCTTGTTGCCGACGAATTGCAGATTACTCAAGTCCAGGTTGATATTGCCTCCCTCTTGGGAAGATTTAAGGGAAGCAAGTTCAATGGTTCCGCTCCCGGAAAGCTTACACATATCCAATGTGCCGAAGAAGGTGACGGTTCTTCCATTGGTCCAGAAGTTGGCGAGATTCGTGGCAATCCAGGAACCGTGTTCTTCCGCCGTAAAAACGCCGAAGTCCATTGTAAAGTCGCGTTGCAGTCCGAGGGTGTTGCTGGATTCAAACACCAATTGGGCATTCTCTTCCACTTTGAACAGATCAACATTGATATCTCCCGTTCCTGTCCCCGTGGTACAAAGCAGGGTGCTTCCAGACCCTATTCCAACTATGCTGGTTTCCCCGAAATAGGATTGGGCGGGGGACCAGGTGATCGTTCCGGCATTTTCTCCGATGATGGCTTCATCCCGGCTGCTTTGCGGGAAATAGCCGTTCGGCGTGCCATTTACCGTCCAGTTGTTGGCGTCTCCATAAATTCCGTTTCCTGCCGCTCCGCTCCAGACATAGACGGCAGCCTAGGAAAGACCCGCGGAAAGGCAGCATAAGATGCAGAATGTAGATAACTTCATATTCAGCAGATACTTTAGAAAAGAGCACATAACGGATTCTCAATCCGTTGTCAATGTAAATATCTGAGAAGGGGGCATATCGGCCGGAAATATTTTTATGATCACTTGAATGAGAAGAGGAATATGAGAGTGGAGCTAATCATAATATTTTTATTGTTAAATATTTGCTCCTGAATAAAAAGATGCCGGATTGAGAATCCGCAAAGGAATTTCCTGTTTGTCAGGAAATGTTATTTCAAAGAACGGATGCGGAAATATACGGAAAACCCTTTCCCGCGCGGGGCGGGAAAGGGCCTACCATAACCAAGTAAAAACATGCGCTGAAGCGCTCTGCCTACTTAGAACGTATAGCTGATGGCGCCGTTGATGCCGTGGGCGGTCAGCTGGTTGCGGGTCTCGAACTGGTAGCAGACGCGGGCTCCCCACTTGTTGGAGAAGATCATGTCAACGCCGGCGTTCAGGCGGAATGCGGTGCGGCCAACGTTGACGCCGCGGGCATTCCAGGTCCCAAGAGGTCCGGAGACATTGGATTTGGGATTCATGCGGCTCACATCCTGGGATACTGCTACTGTCAGGGCCGGGGTGATGGTGGTGCCTCCGTCCGTCTGGTAGGAGCGGGCGATCGTAATGCCGACGGGAATGGTCCAGTTCTGGGCCCGGGCGTGGCCGAAGGTGCGTCCGTAAGGCCCGCTTTCAGAGAAACCCTTGAGTTCGGACGTCATGAATTCAATACCCGTGTAGGGCGTGACAAAGGCTTTTCCGAGCGCGAAACGTTCCGTCCAGGTGCCGTAAAGGGCGCCGCTGAAGGTGTCCGCATCCGCTCTGCCGTTGGCGGCGGAACCCATCATGTAAGAATCGCCCTTGAAACGGGAGCGGCCGTAAGCGCCGTAGCCGTCCAGCGTGAACTTGCTGTCCTTGAAGGGATGCATGCGTCCGTAGATCATGGCCAGGAAGGAGTCCACGTCATAGTCGGCGCCGATGCCCGTTTTGTCCTTGAAGTCGCCGAAGCTCTGGCCGGCGGCGATGCCGATCAGGGAACCCTGCGCAGCCTTGTAGTCAATGCCTACGGCATAACCGCCGGCATTGTACTTATAACCGGAAACTCCGTCGCGGGCGTCCTGGTCATCCCAGATGCCCATGCCGCCTACCCAGATATTGCCGTTGCCCCTGGCGATTGTCTTGCGGGCGATGGGAGAACCTTTGGCGTCCACTACTTCAACGGTGTCTTCCGTCTGGCGCGCCATGGAGGCGGCGGATTGAATGCGTCCCAGGTCGGCGAAGTTCCGCACGGTGCGGCTGGCCGCCCAGGTGAAGTTCACCACGTGTTCACCGCTGACGGACTGGATGATGCGGGCAGCTTCATCCGCGCTCGCGGCCCGGAACAGGTTTTCGTAGAACTGGGAGGCGGGAGAACCGGCGGCCACGTTCAGACGGTTGTTTTCCAGGGCGGCCGCTACGGTGTAAACGTTGCCGTTGTAGCCGGACATGGGGCCGTCAATGCCCTTCATGTCCTGGGTGATGATGGTGGTGCCTTCCGCCGTTCCCGGAGCCATGGTGGTGCTCAGGAATACGTTGTTCAGCAGGCGGCCGGAAATGTCCGTGCCGTTCAGCGTGGCCGTCACGCTTTCCGTGCCCTTGTGGAGCTGGGCGAGCGGAACGGGGTTGCCGCTGGCGTCGGACACCTGGATGCCTACGCGGGAATTATCCTGGAACGTGGCGGGAGTGCCTAAGTCCAGTACGGAACCGTCGCTCAGCAACAGGGTGGAGTCGCCTCCGAAGGTGGCGGAAGCTCCCTTCATGGTGGAATTCTTCGCCAGGGTCACCTGTCCCGTCCGAATGTCGTAAACCGTATCGTCCGTTCCCATCACGGCGCCGTCCATGGACTGGAGGGGACCGGCTTTTCCGGTGGCGGAGTCAGCGGCGCCGAAGGCGGCATGGCCGATGATCAGGTTGCCTTCAAGCTGCTGGTAGGTTCCTCCGAACGTATCGGCGGCTTCAGCTCCGCCGTAAACGAGAGTGCCCGCTCCGGTCTTCGTCATCACGGTCTGGTCGGCAGCCAGCGGGGCGGCGTCAGCCGTGGGAGCGGGGGCCGCGGTGGAGATGCCGTCATTGATGAACGTGTAGGCGGTGGCGTCCGTATAAACGTTGATCTGGGTGTTCTGGCCCGCCTGCACGGAACCGGAAACTCCGTTGGACGTATTGCCGGAGAGAATTGCGCCGGAGCCGATGTACAGGGTCTGCCCGTCCGCCAGGTTGATGGCGGCTTTGCCGGCGGTGGAGGCGGTGTTGTCCAGGACCTGGACGCCGTCCCCGATGGAGATCTGGCCGCCTGCGGAAATCACGCCGTCAGCAGCGGTATTGCCGGTGATGACGCTGTTGTTGCCAATGGCGATATTGTCATCCGCCGCCAGGGTGGAATTTCCCTTGACGGTCGTGTTTTCGCCAAGTGTGACGCTGCCTTCGATGGAGCCCTGCTTTTCCGTGCTTGCGACGGTGTTCCAGCTGCCGTCGTCATTGCTGTAAACGGTTTTGTTGAGGTCGATGGATTCCGCGGAAACAGCAGTGCCGTCCAGGACGGAATTGTCTCCCAGGGAAATATTGCCGCCCTCGGTTTTAAGGGTGACGGCGCCGGCTGCGGTTTCTCCAAGGATGATGCCTCCGGAAACGCTGTCATCCATGGAGTCGATGACGGTTTTGCCGGTCTGAGCGCCGGATGAGTCAAACTGTTCCGTAGTTACGGCGCCAATGCCCGCCGTGGAAGTCACATCTCCGTTCAGGGCAACTTTGGACGCCGGATCGCTTACGATCTGGCCTGTCGCCGTTACGGCATCCTGCATCGTGACGTTGTTGCCCAGGACCACGGCCCGCTCATTGGAATTATTGTAAGTATTGTACGTCGTCCTGGTATAGGCTTGTCCCGCCGGCGGCGTTGCCGGGTCTACGGTTTGAACTGCCTGGCCAGTGACGGTAACGGCTTTTTCCATGGAAACATTGTCGCCGATGCCTACCTGTCCGTTCGTGGAGGTGACGGTTACTCCCACCGTCCTGGGATTGGCGGCGTCATTCGTACCTTCGATGGCAATATTCCTGCCGTCAATAGTGGTGGTAGCTGAAGCATTCGTCACCACAATGTCATTGTCGCTTCCCAGAGGTTCGCTCAAGGTGATGTCGTTGAAGCTGACCTGGTTGTTAACCAGATCGTAATTGAAATTAACCAGTTTGTTGCTGGCGTCCGCCATTTGGACGGTAACATTCCCCGTTCCGGAGATGGCGTTCAACTGGGCTCGTTGCTCCTGGGTCAGCGTGATGTTGTCGGAGCCGGAAGGTACCGTAATCGTGATGGTTGAAGCTTCATTGGAAGCGGCAGCCTGGTTCCAGGCAGTAACGAATTCATCGGCGCTGTTGACTGTATAGTCGGCTGCCGTAGTAATGGAAAAACTGCCAAGGCAGGCGATGACAGCTGCCAGCAGCATATGTGGGAGTCTTAATTTCATGCTTTTTTTATTTGTTTAATGATTAGGTGGTTATGCGTTCGTGACAATCACGGCGCCCGAGGTTTTAGATGATTCCCATTTCAGGCTGTTCACCGGGATGACATGAGAAATTTTAATGAGAATAATAATTAAAATGGCTCGTTATGAATTGCTTATGATTATTATTCAAAGGGTTCAATCATGACAGGATTCTGCGGTCTTGGGCCGGAAAGGAATTTCAAGAACATTCAGGTCAATTCATTTTTGCTGGAAAGATTAATCTGTTTCCATTGATAATGAAATTTTTATAATATGTTAACATGGTCCGGTCGCAACGTTTTCCCGCCGGCTCAGGAGGAGCTGAGGTAACGGTTCCATAGGAAGAGACGTATTCAACGCTGGCCGGACAGGTAAATACGTTGTTTCTAATAGATTATATAATTAATTAGAAAATCCGGGGAGGATGGAGGCCGGGGCATCTCCCGGATGAAGAGGAGCGGCTTGTGAAGCCCTGCGAATAAAAATCTGGCCAGGCTGTTTTTTGAAGCGGCCCGCATATGCGGGCGGGGAATTCCAGCCGGAAGGGACCTTCCCCTATGGGCTTTGCCGGGTATGGCGGTAAGAGCCGCGGCGTCAGGGTGTTCGGAATATGGCGGGGCCACCGGGGAATTCCTTTTTCCGGGAAAGGAGGAAACATCCCCGGATGAGGGGTAGGCGTAAGAATTCAAGTGGGTGGAAGGAGAACTTTTCGGAGGCTTCGCGCCGCGTGTTCCCGGCCGGAAGAAGACGGAGAGTCCGGCGTTTTCGGATATGGCCAGGGAGAAGAGAGCAGGATTATTCTACCTCCCATTCCTCCACCAGGCCGGCTGGAAATTCATCCAGAAAGCGGGAGGGCATTTGCATGAAGGTTCCTCCCTGGGCGCGGCAGTTCCAACGGGGGTAGGTCAGGTAAAGCTGATCCTTGGCGCGGGTAATTCCTACGTAAAAGAGGCGGCGTTCCTCTTCCAGCCCGGACAGGTCCCCGTCGTCAATTACCCGCTGGTGCGGAAACATGCCGTCGCACAGGCCGATCAGAAAAACGACAGACCATTCCAGTCCCTTGGCCTGGTGGATGGTGGACAGGGTGACGGAGCCTCCGGAGAGGTCCGCTGCGGCGCTTTCATCATCCGTGTTGCCCAGAAGGGAAAGCTGGGAGAGAAAATCCTCCGTGGATTCAAAGCGTTCGGAAAATCCGGCCAGATGCAGAAGGTCCTGCCTGCGCTGGTCGTAATTGTCGAAAGCGGCCTGCATGTACTCGTCATACACGGCCTCATTGATGGAAAGGAGCATGGAGGCAGGCCCGGCCAGTTTTCCGGCGGGGGCCAGTTCATCCAGGGTGTAGCAGAGCTGCGTCCAGGCCGTTCTGGATTTGGCGGGAACCGGAAAATCCAGCATCAGGGCGGAAAAGGATTCCGGAGGGGTTTCCTGCCGGCTTTCCGGGCAGGCGGTCCAGCGCATCCAGAGTTTCTGGGCCATGCCGGGGCCGATGCCGGGCAGCAGCATCGCCATGCGGCGGAAGGAAAGTTCGTCCCTGGGATTGACCACAAAACGCATGAATGCCACCACGTCTTTAATATGGGCCTGTTCGAAAAACCTGATGCCGCTGGTGATGCGGAAAGGTATTTCTCCGCGGGTCAGTTCCATTTGCAATTCCATGCTGTGGAAGTGGGCGCGGTAAAGCACGGCTATTTCACTGGGGTCCGTGCCTTCTTCAATAAGGTCCCTGATGCGCTGGACGACAAATTTGGCCTGCATCCGGTCGTCATTGAGCGGGACGAGGGCGGGAGGCATTTCCCCGGTGGGGCGCACGGAGCGGAGCTGCTTTTCAATTTGAACTTCGTTGGCGGCGATAGCCGCGTTGGAAAGCTCCAGGATCTCCGGCACGCTGCGGTAATTGGTTTCTATCTTGAAAGTCTTTGCCGCCGGGTAGCGGGTAGTAAAGCTGAGAATGTTTTCCATGTCCGCGCCGCGCCAGGAGTAGATGCTCTGGGCATCGTCCCCCACCACCATCAGCTGGCCGTGTTCCCGGGCCAGCATGTCGATGAGGCGGCTCTGGAGGTAATTGGTGTCCTGGTACTCATCCACCAGGATATGCCGGAAGCGGGAGCCGTACAGGGCGCGCAGGTGCTCCTGTTCCTGAAAGAGCCTTACGACGTTGAGAAGCAGGTCGTCAAAATCCATGCTGTTGGTTTCCTGCTTGCGGGCTACGTATTGGCCATGCACCTCCAGGATGGCGTCCAGATGGCTGGAAAGGTAGGGATAGGCGTTTTCCAGCGTTTCCCGGATGGTGGCTCCCTCATTGTCTGCCAGACTGAACAGGGAGGAAAGGACTTCCGGCTTGGGGAAGCGGGCGGATTTTTCATCCAGCTTGAGGGACTTCACCACGCTTTTGATCATGGACTTGCGGTCGTCGGAGTCCATGATCGTGAAAGCCGGGGTATATCCCAGGTATTCCGCGTGCTGGCGCAGGATGCGGTTGGCAATGGAATGGAACGTGCCGCTCCACAGGCGGGACAAGTCCAGGGGAATCAGGGAACGCACCCGTTCCGTCATTTCCCGCGCCGCCTTGTTGGTGAAGGTGAGCAGCAGAATGTTCCATGGGTCCGTACCGTGATCCAGAAGCCAGGCCACGCGATAGGTCAGCGTGCGCGTTTTTCCCGATCCGGCTCCTGCGATGACAAGAGCCGGCCCCGGTTCTGAAGAAACGGCGGCGTACTGTTCCTCGTTGAGGGCCGTACGGTAGTCGATCCCGGAGACGGGGGCGACCAGCTCGGCATCCTGCCTGATGACGTATCGGCGGGCCATGAGGGTTAGTTGATAATTGACGGGAAACAGTTAATAGAAAAGGTGGAAGGGGCTTCCTCCCTTCTCCGCTTTTTGATTACTTTTTTAAAAGTCCAGGTACATTTCCGCACGGCGGTTTTCCTTGCGGACTTCATCCCTTGTTCCTTCATCTGCCGTGGGGGAATAGGTCCGGCGCGGCTGTGATTTGCCGAATCCCCTGGTGACGATTCTTTCCGCAGGAACGCCGAACTGGACGAGCTGGGCTTTCACGGCGGCCGCGCGGCGTTCGGAGAGTCCCTGGTTGTAGCGTTCGCTCCCCACGTCATCCGTATGGCCGCTGATTTCCAGCTTTTTGCCGCCGTCCATCTTGATCGCTTCCGCTACGATTTGAAGCTGGCGTTCGGAACGTTTGGAAAGGGTATCTTCATTGAAGCCGAAGAACAGGGCCAGGGAATCGCCGCCCTGGGGATTTTTTACAATGGGGATGAAGATGTCGTCCCCGGCTCCCTGCCGTTTCGTATAGGCTTCCAGCATGCTGTCCAGAGAAGCTTCCGCAACCAGCCATTGTCCGTCCGTTTTAGCCACGGTCAGACCCACATTGCCGGCCTTCCTGCCCTGGGCGTCCTGAAGATGAACGAAGAACCCCGCGTTGGTGGGCGCTTCGTAGGCTGTTTTGATGGGAGCGTCTTCCCGGAGGCGGAAAGCTCCTTCCTCAAACAGAATGCACAGCCCGGCTACCGTGGCGTCCTGCACCTTGGCCCCGTCCACGAACTTCCGCGCCCCGCGGAAATCCGCCTTGGCGACGGCATCCATGAAGGAGCTGACGACGCCCATGGGGTCGTTCATCGCCATGGGGGCGGCCTTGTCCTTGGCCAGATCCTGCTTGCTGGGCAGAGTGAGGGTATCCAGCGCCCACTGTTGCTTGTCATTGCGCTTCATATCCAGATAGCCGCGCGCGCCGCTGCTGAAATTGAGCGTGTATCTGGCTGTGGGATTGGCTCCCTGGTTGTTCGCGCCGATGCTGGTGATGCCGGGGGAGGAAAGGCGTACATGGCGGGCTGCCATGAGCTCCCGGATGAGGCGGCTCTGGTTTTCCGTCACGGCTTGCTGGATTTCCAGAGATTTCAGGGTGTCTTCATCCCGGTCCTGAATGACTTTGGCAATCGCCTGCGCCAGTGCCTGGGGGGAGTTGAGATTGATCAGGGAGGGCGGCGTAGCCGTCTGCCGGACGATATCCTCCTTGCTGAGCGGATCGACAGTGGGCTGGGGCGTTACCGTCTGGCGCGCCGGCGCTTCCGTTTGCGCTGCCGGTTCTGCGGCGGCGGGTTCCTCTTCCTTGTTGCCAAGGAACAGGAAGACCAGGGCCAGGCTGCCTACGACCAGGAAACTGATGATGAAAGCGGTGATGGTGGATGCGTTTTTCATTGGAAGTGGATGTATGAAGAAGGGTCAGGCGTTCAGCGCTTCCAGCAATTTGGCGTGAATGCCTTCAAAACCGCCGTTGCTCATGACCAGAATAACGTCTCCCGGCTGGGCTTTCTTGCAGACGGCAGAGACGATTTCCTGGGCATGCCCGCCGATCAGAGCGTCCTTGCCCAGAGCGGAAAGGTCGCTGGAAAGTTTGGTGAGATCCAGGCGTTCCTCCAGGGCTACCTTGTCCGGATGATCCACGGCGGCTACCACGGGGAAATCCGCCGTAGCGAGGGATAACGCCAGTTCATTCTGGAAAATATTTCTGCGCGTGGTGTTGGAGCGCGGTTCGAAAATGGCCCAGATGCGTGATTCCGGATAGCGCTGGCGCAGGCCCAGGATGGCCTGTTTGATGGCCGTCGGATGGTGGGCGAAGTCGTCCACTACGGAAATGCCGTTGACCACGCCCTTGACTTCCTGGCGGCGGGCCACGCCTTCAAAGCGGCTCATGGAATCCGCCAGCTGCCTGACGTCCAGCCCCGCGAATTGTGCGGCGGCAATCGCCATGGCGGCGTTGCGGATGTTGAACTCCCCAATCATCGGTACATAGTACCTGGTTCCTTCCAGCGTGAAATGGTTGCCGTCCGTGGAGGTCTCCACATCCAGGATGCGGATGTTGGAAGAGTCGGAAAAGCCCACCGTCTTGACGGGGCACGGGGCTCCTTTAACCACGTCCAGGCAGTTGGGATCGTCCGCGTTGACCAGAGCCAGGCCGTTGCGGGGGATGATCTGGGTCAGCCGGCGGAAGCTCAGCTTGATTTCCTCCAGGGAATGGTAAATGTCCGCGTGGTCGAATTCAATGTTGTTGATGACAACCAGTTCCGGGAGGTAGTGCAGGAATTTGGAGCGTTTGTCGAAAAACGCCGTGTCGTACTCGTCCCCCTCCAGCACGGAAAAATCGGAATCCGTAAAACGGCCGCCGCGGCCAAGATTGCGGGCAATGCCGCCGATCATGAAGCTGGGGTTCAGCCCGGAATCCTCCATCAGCCACGCCAGCATGGATGTGGTGGTGGTTTTTCCGTGGGTGCCTGTTACCACATAGTTGCGCTTGCCGCGCAGGAAGTATTCCTTCATCGTCTCCGGCAGGGAAAGATAGCGCAGGCGCCGCTGGAGCACGGCTTCCACTTCCTCATTGCCGCGGCTCATGGCGTTGCCGATGACGATGACGTCCGCATCCGGCGGGATGTTGGAAGCCTTGTAGCCTTCAAAGAGGGTGATGCCTTCCTCCTCCAGAAAAGTGGACATGGGGGGATAGACGTTGGCGTCGGAACCGGTGACGGTAAAGCCGCGGCGGGCCATGGCGGCGGCTACCGCGCCCATGGCGGTTCCGCAGATGCCGAGAAAGTGGAAATGGCTGTTCATGACGGGGAGAGGAATAGAGCGGGTTTTTATTTGGAAAAGGAAGGCGCCGCAATACAGGAATCCGCCAGAGCCCGGTCCCGGCGGCGCACAATGCCGTTGGCAATATCCGTGACCATGCCGGCCAGCAGGCGGGTGAGATGGCTGCCGGGCGTGTAGTCCGCCGGAGCGATGAAGTTCACGCGGTCGGAATTGGAGGCCAGGTTATAGCATTTGCGGAAACTGTGTCCGGTTTCATCCTCCGGATTATATACGGCTACGGCGTGGCCGCCGTTCCGGCGCATGACAGTGAAGCAGGGGACGTCCGTAGGGCCGTCGCCGATGTAAATCATGTTGGCGAAAGGAATGGGGCGCATGTCTTCCGGCATGTGGTCGTTTACGTCCTGGTTGTAATCCAGCATTCCCTTGTTGATGCGGAAAAGGTACTGGGTTTTCGTGGTGTGGGAAATGACTCTCTTGGGAAAATTGATGTAGCCGTTCTCCTCGCTGAATTCGCATCCGAATACGGCCTTGAAATAAGGGCGCAGGGCGGAGCCGTCAATCAGGGCTTTCAGACCGGAGGAGATGATATAGTATTCAATGCTGATGCCCAGATCCGTATGAAGGGAGGAGAGGGTCATGGACGGGAACGCGTCAAAAAAGTCCGGCAGGCCGGGGTAAAAGGTGAGGCGTTCTCCAAGCTGGGTGAGCCGGGCGTTGCTGACGCGGTCCAGGGAAAGGGCGTCCAGCAGGCTTTTCATGTAAATCAGTTCCCCGTCCCAGCCTTCTCTTTCTCCGGTGGAGTTGCACTTGGCCCAGAATTCCTGCGGAGAAATGCCGAATTCCGGGAAAATGGCCTGATCCTGCATATAAAAGGGGCTCAGGGTCTGGTCGTAGTCGAAGACCAGGGCGATCGTATTCTGCGGAGAGGACATGGGAAAAACGGAAAATGGAGTTACATGCGGAACTGGTCGCCCAGATACTGCTTGCGGGCGATGGGGTCATTGGCGATTTCCTCGGAAGTGCCGTGCTTGATCACCTTCCCTTCAAACAGAATGTAGGCGCGGTCCACGATGTGGAGGGTTTCCCGCACGTTGTGGTCCGTAATCAGGATGGAAAGGCCGTCCGTGTCACGCAGTTCCATGACGATTTTCTGAATGTCTGAAACGGCAATGGGATCCACGCCGCTGAACGGTTCGTCCAGCATCAGCAGTTTGGGGCTGGTGGCCAGGGCGCGGGCGATGGTAAGCCTTCTCTTTTCCCCGCCGGAAAGCTGGATGGCCATGGAGCGGCGCAGCTTGGTGATGCCGAAGCGGTCCATCAGCTCCACCGCGCGGTCCTTTTGCTGGCGGGAAGTCATGTCTTTGCGGGTCTGGAGAATCGCCAGAAGATTATCCTCCACGGAAAGCTTGCGGAAGATGGATTCTTCCTGCGGCAGGTATCCCATGCCGCGCCTGGCGCGCAGGTTCATCGGCAGTTCCGTAATGTCCTCGTCCGCAAAAATCACGCGGCCTTCGTCCGGGCGCACGAGACCCGCCACCATGTAAAAGGAAGTGGTTTTCCCGGCGCCGTTCGGTCCCAGCAGGCCCACAATTTCGCCGTGGCCCACCTTCAGGCTGACCTGATCCACGACGGTCCGCGTCTTGTAGGTTTTGCAAATGCCTTCGGCGCTTAGCAGAGGAGAAGAGTGGAACGAACTCACGGTTTGCGGCTGGTTTTCTGGTTTTCCCGGTCGGAAAGCTTTTTGTCCACGTGGCGGAACGTCGTCTTGGTTCCGCGGCTGCCGTACATGTTTCCGTTGGAGTACACTCGAATGAAAGCATCCTTGTTCGGATTTTTCACGATGACGTCCGGAGTGACGATGAGCGGGGCGCCCGTCAGGATGATTTCTCCGGTTTTGGCGTTGTAGGTGATTTTTTCCGCCTGGGCGTTGCTTGTTTCTCCCTGTTTGTTGGTGTAACTGGCTTTCACGTTGCCGGAAGCCGCGACCGTTTTAATGGAATTGTAGTCGAAATTGCCTCCGTTGGGGAGAGCCACCTGAGCCTGGTCTCCCTCTTTCCCCTTTTCCTTTTTAATGTCGGAGGGTTTTTTATCGCCCGGTTTTTTCGGCACGAATTCCGCGTAAATTTTCAGATGATCCGCACAGTCCAGGGAAAGGCCGGGGTTGCGCACCCGGACATTTTTCATGAACACCAGAACGCCTTCTTCCATGTCGAAGTACAAGTCTCCGTCACAATCTATGGTATACAGGTCTTTTGGGGAATTGGTCTGCAGGAAGCCTTCCTCCGGGCCGGATGCTGCGGGAGAGGAAGGTGTTTTCGCCGCCTGGGCGGAGGCATTTCCGTCGGCCTGGTGCTGCCGGCGGAATTCCTGGATTTGCCCGTCCACGGCTGTTGCCTGCGCGTTGTATGTTTCAATCGCCTTTTCCCCGTCTTCTTTCAAGCCGGCAGTCGGAACGGGGGCCAGTTCCCGTTCCCTCCGGGCTGTTTCTTCCGCCGTCAGGGGGCGTACGATATGGGAGGGCGGGGTGAGAGGTTGTTCCAGGCGGGGATCCAGTTCCCTGGGCAGGGGCTGGACGATGTGGGAGGGAACGCCGTCGGCGCCGCTGCAGGCAAGGCTTCCGGCCAGGGCCAGCAGCAGGGAGGAAATTTTTTTCATAAAAGGAATGATTACTTGTTGCGTTGAGCCATGCGGATGGTGGTTTGAACGGGACCCGGAATGATGCCCCTCTTGATATTGGTGTCCAGGTAAAGGCCGGTTCCTCTGGCGGAAAGGTTCTCTTCCCTGAGGGTGGTTTCCGTATGGGAGACGGCCAGTTTTTTATCCAGAAAATAAGAGGCGGCCTTCGTGAAAAGATGGGAAGTCTGATTATTTTTCCCGTACAGGTACACGTTCAGGATATTCGCGGCGATTTCCTGGGGGGCGGCCACAGTCACGCTTGAAGCCGTCAGCAACATGGAAAGGCGCGGCCCTTCATACCGTGACAGGCTGACTTTGGGGAGCCTCTGGCCTACGGGCAGGAGCTCCAGCATAGGCAATTTTTTATCTACGCCGGCAAAAGGCGTAGCTGCGGGCAGGCTGGTGTCCGCTTGCGCCGCCATGCCGTACAGGGCGGCCGTCAAAAAGCATGTGGACAGTAATTTCATCATGACTGAACCGCCTGGCGGATGGACTGAAGGCGTTTCAGCACTCCTTCAAGCAGGTGGAGAGGAATTTGGTTGGGGCCGTCGGAAAGCGCTTTGGACGGGTCCTTGTGCACCTCCATGAATACGCCGTCAATGCTGCCCGTCGCCATGGCGGCGGACGCCAGCACGGGGGCCAGCTCGCTGTCTCCTCCCGTGGTTCCTCCCAGCCCTCCGGGTTTCTGAACGGCATGAGTGGCGTCGAATACGACGGGAAAGCCTGCCTGTTTCATCCAGTACAGGGAGCGCATGTCCACCACCAGATTGTTATAACCAAAGGTGGTGCCGCGTTCGCACATCATGAACTCGTCACAGCCGAAGGCGCGCATTTTCTCCCCGATGTTCACGGTATCCCACGGAGCCAGGAACTGCCCTTTCTTGATATTCACGGGCCGGCCGCTCTTGGCGCAGGCTTCCAGAAGGTCCGTCTGGCGGCACAGAAAAGCGGGGACCTGGAGCAGGTCCACGTATTCGGCGGCGATTTCCGCTTCCTGGGCCGTATGCACATCCGTGACGACGGGCAGTTTCAGCTCCCTGCCGATTTCCGACAGGATGCGGCAGCCTTCCCGCACGCCGGGACCGCGGAAAGAGGTGACGGAGGTGCGGTTTGCCTTGTCGTAGGAAGCTTTGAAAATCAGCGGCACATCCAGGTTTTCCGCGATGGCCTTGATGGACCGGGCCATCTCCCATACAAAAGATTCGCATTCCAGAGAGCAGGGGCCCAGAAGATAGAACGGCCGCGGGCCGCCGATTTCAACGGATTGAATATAAAACGACATAAAACAAAACCTGTATGTCCTTGCATCATGACGGTTTCAGGCCTTTCGGTCAAGCCGCTATCCTGCCTCCGCGCGGAGATTCGGAGACGGAGATTTATTTTTCCGGGAGTATCTTTTGATATTCGATATAATGAGTTTGTTATAAATACGGTAAATATTTTTTGGATAGGCGCGTGTAAAGGGAGGGGCGCATGGATTGGAAAAAACGTATGGAGTTGCCGCCATCCGGACTTTCTGTTACAAACGGCAAGCATGCATCCTTTCCACATGAATAAATGACAGGATGTTCCGAACGCCGTTCCCCCGCAGTGGTCTTACCGAAATGCCCAGGAAGATTTACAAACTCTTTATTTCCTATGATGAAGCAGGGGCTGAATTGCGGCGGCATGTGGCGGAGCGGTTTCAATACCCGGGCGACTGCGTCTGGCAGGCGTCTTTCCGCGGCCTGGCGGCGGAGGATTTGCCTCCGGGCGATGGTGTGGTCTGGGTTTATCCTGTCTTCATGCAGAGCGGCGTGACGGTGACGGAGACATTGCCGGAATTGCTTCGCGCGCTGTATGCCGGGAATGGACAGCATCCGGAACTTGTTTTTAAACCCGTATGGGGAGCAGGTCGCGGCGGCATTGGTTTTGGGGTCGCCGCCGCCTTGCAACAGGAATTGGAGGGGGACGCTTCCCTGCTGGTGGTGGCCCACGGGGTAACGGGAAGGGAGGCGGCCCCGGAGCCGGCGCAATTCCTCCGGCAGTTGAAATTCCTGCTTCCGGAAGGAACGGACATGGCTCTTGCATACTTTGGCGCATCTCCTTCTGTAGAAAAAGTATTGCCTGAATTAAAGGGGCGAAAGGTGGTAGTGCTGCCGTTCCTGATTGGAAAAGGAAAGCATGTGCGGGAGGACATGCCCGCTCCGGAACTGGCCGCACGGCATGGAAAAACGTTAAAAATCCTGCCTCCGTTTGGTGTGTTTTATTTGCAGGCGGAACGGGAATACCGGAAAGCGGGCAGGGGAGAGCCTGCCGGGAACGGTTTTGACCGGCCGGCACGATAAGTATTCCGCGGAAACGGCAACCCTCTCCATGGGCCTGCGCTCGACAGGGTTCCGCGAACGGCGGAATAGTTTCGTAAATCAATGATTTATGCTTTGACAAGAGGAAGGGCGGGAAGTATATTGCCCGTCCCTCGCGTGATTCGGCGCAACTAAACAACGGGGATCGGAGGGGTAACAAGCGTCGAAGTCCCCAAAAACTGCTTTTCCTGCCGCAAGGAAAGCCACCTACATACATATATGATTAATGATCTGATTAACCAGATGGTTGAAGCCGGTGTTCATTTGGGCCACCAGACCCGCAAATGGCACCCCAGCATGAAAAAGTACCTTCTCAAGGACAAGGCCGGTATCCATATCATCAACCTTGAAGAAACGGAAAAATGCCTGGACAAGGCTTGCTCCTTCCTAGCTGATTTGGCCCGCCGCAATAAGAAAATCCTCTTCGTCGGCTGCAAGCGCCAGGCTCAGGAAGCCGTCCGCGAAGCCGCGGAAGCCACTGGTCAGTACTATGTCAACCACCGCTGGCTGGGCGGCATGCTCACCAACATGAGCACGATCCGCAAGAGCATCGAACGCCTTGCCTATCTGGAAGGGATTGAAAAGAGCCCGGAATTCAAGAGCATGTCCAAGAAGGAACTGGCCGCTCTGGACCGCGAACGCCAGAAGCTGGAACGCAACCTTCAGGGCATCCGCAACATGGGCGGCGCTCCGGACGCCATGGTGGCCATCGGCGCCGACCATGAAGACATCGCCATCCGCGAAGCCCACCGCCTGAACATTCCCGTCTGCGTTCTGGTTGACACCAACGCCGACCCGAAGGAAATCGACTTCCCGATTCCCGGCAACGACGACGCCGTCCGTTCCATCCGCCTGATTCTTGACTGCATCGTCAAGGCCATCAACGAAGGCAAGGGCGCTTCCGCCGAAGCCTAAACCAACCATTTAGAAAGAACAGAAACACTATGGCAGAAATTACTGCAGCTCTCGTCAAGGCCCTCCGTGACAAAACGGACGCCGGCATGATGGATTGCAAGAAAGCCCTCAACGAATGCAACGGCGACATGGACGCCGCCGTCAAGTATCTTCGTGAGAAGGGAATTGCCAAGGCTGCGGCCAAGGCCGACCGTGACGCCAAGGAAGGCGTGATCCGCGCCGCTGTGGCTCCCTGCGGCTGCTCCGGCATCATTCTTGAACTCAACTGTGAAACGGACTTCTGCGCCAAGGGAGACAAGTTCCAGGGGCTGGTGAATGACGTTGCCAAGGCTCTCATGGATTCCAAGGCCTCCACGCTGGAGGAAGCCCTCCAGGTCCCCATGACGGAAGGCACCACGGAAGAATACATCAAGGCCATGTGCAGCTCCATTGGCGAAAACATGGCTCTGCGCAAATTCGCCCGCCTGACGGCGGACGGCATCGGCGCCGTGGTCTCTTACATCCACATGGGCGGCAAAGTGGGCGTTCTGCTGTCCATCAAGGCCGGCAAGGAAGAAACCGTCAAGTCTGATGCGTTCAAGGCCCTTGCCAAGGATTTGACCCTGCACATCGCCGCCGCTGCTCCCAAGAGCGTCAGCTCCGATAGCCTGGATCCCGCCTTCGTGGCCGAGGAACAGGAAATCGCCAAGCAGCAGCTCATTCAGGAAGGCAAGCCCGAACACCTGCTGGAAAAGATTCTTCCCGGCAAGCTGAAGGCTCTGTACGCCCAGTCCTGCCTGCTGAACCAGGTATTTGTGAAAGACCCTGCCGGAAAGATGACGGTGGAGGCCCTTCTCAATCAGACCGGCAAGGAACTCGGCGACGATATCTCCGTCGTCTCCTTCGTCCGCTACCAGCTCGGCGCGTAAGCTCTGAGTCAGAATATCTCTGGAACCGTTCCCTTTGCGGGGAACGGTTCTTTTGCTTGATACGGCTCCATGAAGGGGATTTATTCATGAACCTGATTCAGAGAGAACCCGGAAGCCCGGATATGGATCATCAGAATGTGCGGGAGAGAAAAGATCCAGTCCTGCTGTTGATGACGGCCTCCATCCTGACAGGCGGTCTCCGGTGCTTTTCTGTGGGGGGAATGGCATGGGAGGTGCGCATGGATGTCCCGATATGGGAGGAACTGGCGCGGTTGGGGTCTTGTCTTGCACCGGAAGGCTTGTTAGGGTGGCGGCATGGCTTTTCTGGAACTGGATCATGTGAGCGTTGTCTTCCCTGCGGTGCAGGGGCTGCTCTCATCCCGCAAATCCGCCTCCGTTGTGGCGGTGGACGGGGTGTCTTTGTCCGTGGAAAAGGGGGAAATCCTGGGGCTGGTGGGTGAGTCCGGTTGCGGCAAATCCACGCTGTCCCGCACGGTGATGCTGCTCCAGCAACCCACGGAGGGCCGCATCTTTCTGGAAGGGGAGGAATTGACGGCTCTTTCCGCATCCGAAGTCAGGAAGCGTCGTCCGGATTTCCAGATGGTTTTTCAGGACCCTTACGCTTCCCTGAATCCCCGCTTTACGGTATATGCGACATTAAAGGAGGCGTTGCAGTGCCGCCGCCGCAAAAGGACTTTTGCCCAGACGAGGGATGATGTGGCGGAACTGATGGAAAAGGTAGGGCTGAGCCCCTCCCTGATGCGCAAATATCCCCATGAATTTTCCGGCGGCCAGCGCCAGCGCGTCGCCATTGCGCGCGCGTTGGCTCCGGAACCCAGGCTGGTGATTGCGGATGAACCCGTTTCCGCGCTGGACGTTTCCATCCAGTCCCAGATTCTGAACCTTCTTATTGCCCTGGCCCGCGACTTGAACCTGACCATGATATTCATTTCCCATGATTTGTCCGTGGTTCATTACATCGCGGACCGCATTGCCGTGATGCGCCGAGGCCGCATTGTGGAATACGGGGAGGCGGACAAAGTGTTTTCTTCCCCTGCCCACGAATACACGAAGGCGCTTCTCGCCGCCGTGCCGCGTCTGTAAACGGGGCGGCACGGCGTCAGTCTGGACGAATACGGAAAAGCCCGTTTCCCGTGGAGTTATCCGCACAGGTTTAAAAGAAACGGTTATATGGAGATCGCAGGAAGGAAAAACGTTGTTGATTTTTCCATATTGCCGTCCAGCCGGTATTTCTCTGTAATACGCAGATATCTTCCTGTTTGTTTCCTGACGGGGAGGCTGCGAGGAAAGGGCTGCTATTCCTGAACGGAATCTCCGGCAGCCTCCTGCATTTCCCGGATGCATTCCTCTATCAGAGCGGCGTCTATCTCATGGACGTCCTTTCCCCGGCCTATTCCGGTGAGCATCAATACCGTCAGGTGGCCGCCGAGATGTTCGCGGAAAGCTTCCAGACCTTTCAGCACTTCGCAGGCGCCGTCTTCCGTCCTGCGGGAGAGCAGGGGGTGGAATACGGGCAGTTCCAGGGTTTTCAGCACGGAGACGATTCTTTCCGCCTCTGCGGCAGGCAGCCATCCTTTCCTGACGGAATAAAGAATATCCAGGCACATGCCCACGGAAACGGCCTCCGCGTGCCCCAGTGTGTAGCCGGACATGGTTTCCATGTAATGGGCGGCCCAGTGCCCGAAGTCCAGGGGACGGCTGGAACCCAGTTCAAAGGCGTCCCCTCCGCATGCAATGTGCGAGGCGTGCAGCAAAGCGGAATGCTCCACGGCATATTCCAGAGCATCCCGTTCGCATCCGGCCAGCGCGGAGGCATTCGCTTCCAGCCAGTTGAAGAAAGAGGCGTCTTTCACCACGGCCACTTTCACTACTTCCGCCAGTCCGGCTCTTTTCAGGGAGAGGGGCTGGGAATGGAGGAACAGGAAGTCGTCAAGCGTGGCCCACGCGACGGCGAAGGTGCCCAGATAGTTTTTCCGGCCCATGAAATTGATGCCGTTTTTAACACCCACTCCGGAGTCCGCCTGGGAGAGGGTGGTGGTGGGGATGCGCAACAGCCGGATGCCGCGATGGGCGGTGGCTGCGGCGAAGCCTGCTACGTCCAGAAACGCTCCGCCGCCCACGGCGATGATGTAGGAATGGCGGTCAATACCTGCTTCCACAATGTGGCGCAGGGCCGTTTCCCATGCGGAAAAACCTGTTTTGGCTTCCTCCCCGCCCGGAACGGAACGGCAGCCGGCATAGGCCAGTACCCCGGCGTTTTTTTCAAAATAGCGGTCAATGTCCGCCGGAAGCTGCGGATAAAACTGTTCCAGCCCTTTTTCCAGGAGAACGAGGACGCGGCTTCCGGGCCTCTGTTCCATCAGGCTGGCCAGCGTCTCGTTTTCCGGGCGGAAGGCTCCATGGGTAAAGCCTGTCCTGTAGGGAAAATCAAGCCGGATATTCAGCGTGTGAAGGGACATTTCAGGCGGTCGGCACAAGTGAACATGGCTTGAGGATTCCTAGTCCCTGCGGAGCACGGGAACGGCCCTCATCTGAATGAAGCGATCCGCTTTGGCAGCTTCTTTCTGGGACATGTACATGGTGTACGGCTGCTGGGTCACTTCGATGCGGTGCGTGCCGCCGGGGGCGGGCAGGTCCAGAAGCTGGTTGAGATGCTTGAAGCTTTTCACCTGCACGCCGTTGACTTTTTCCACAATGGAAGGGCTCATCTGGGCGTATCCCAGTGTAGCCTGCGTGGGCAGGGCCATCAGGAAGACCACGATTTCATCCACGCCTTTTTTCCGTATTTCCTCTTTCTTTTGAGTGGCTTCCACCAGGTTGAGGGGGGGGTGGTTCTTGCTGAGCTTGTTGATTTCTCCCATCATGGCTCCCGTCAGCGGGACAAATACCAGCCCCCCGTAAATGCGGTAGGGCGGATTGGAGATGAAGGGGGCCGGATTGACCAGGTCGCCTTCAAGGGCGCTCCTGTCCAGTTTGACGTCCAGCGTCATGGGCTGGCTGGAGCCGTCCTTTCCCTTGCGGCGGATGCCCAGCGTAATGGTGTCCCCCGGTTTGGCGGAGTCACGGAACAGGAAGTTGGCGGAAACGGGGCCCAGCGCGGGATCCTTGATTAATCCTTTACTGTCCAGGAGAATGCCGTTCACGCTTTCCACCACGTCTCCGGGACGTACTCCGGCTTTGTAGAAAGAGCCGTAAACAGGCAGTTTCGCCACGTAAAAGCCGCCGCCAGTTTCAGGCAGGCCCAGGAATTTGCGGAAGACGGGGTCGGTCAGTTCCGTGACCTGCGTGCCGTCCGCCGGGAAACCGATGTAGCTGCCGGCCCGGGCCTGCTCCAGGAACCGGGAAATCATGGTATGGGTGACGACCAGCACTTTCTGGGCGGGAGGATCGCAGCTGGCGCTGAGGCCCACAAGTTCATTGCCCCTCATGACGGGGTTCCCCGCGCCGCCTTTCAGGGGAGTGACGGAGGATTTGACGTTATACAGGACGAAGGGTTCCCCATTCGTGAACGGGCAGGCGCTTTCCGTCGCCAGAAGGGTCCCGGAGGTGGTGATGGGAAGACCGTCGTCATTGAATTGCCAGAAAGTCACCTTGTCGCCCAGGCGGGGAGCCTCCCCCAGCGTAACGGGGACCAGCTTGTCCAGGAAGGAGGCATCTTTCCCGTTTTTCAGACGCAGAAGGGCAAGATTGGCTTCCGGGTCAAAGGCGGTTACGGTCACGGGAACCGTCCGGGCGCCGTCCGCGGAGGTTATTTCCACAAAGCTGGCGGAATAAACGATGTTGGCGGCCGTCAGGATATTGCCGTCTCCCAGATAAATGCCGAAACCCTGGCTGTATGCCGGGTTTTCCTTGCTCCACGGCTGGATCATGGCATAGCCCTGGTTGGTGGCGTTGATGCCGACCATGGAGCCGGTGGGGGAGGGAAGCGGGGCCGGTGCGGGCGTTTCCTCCACCTGTTTCTCAGGCGTTTCCACCTGTTGTTCAGGCTGGGGTGCGGGAGCAGTCCGGCCGGCTTCGCGCGGCTGGCAGCCGCCGAACAGGATCAGGGAACCGAGGAAGAAAGCAGAAAGAATTTTCATGGCGGTTAACGGGCGGGAGTGGTATTGCGGTCAGGCTGGCGGCCGGGAATGGCGCTGTCCAGTCGGGCGTTTTTCGGAATGTTGTAGGTTTTGGCGATGCGCTTGTTGGCCGCCTCCATGGCCTTGCCTTCAAAGACGAGGGGGCGTTCTCCGTTTTTCAGTTCGATGACGACGTATTCCGGCATGTTTTCCGGGTAAAGGAGTTCATAGGCGTGGGTGAGGCCCTTAACTTTCACGCCGTTGATTTTTTCCACAATGGAGTTGGAGACGGCGCCGGACAGGCGCGCGTTTACCTCGTCATCCAGCACCTTGGTGATGATGACCATGTCTTCATGGTCCACGCAGCCGCCGTCTTCCTGGTAGTTCCGAATATCCAGCGCGACGTCCAGCATGGAGATGGCCGCCGCCGCGAGCACGTTGCGCTGGATGGGCTGGAACACCAGGCCGCCAAAGACGATATAGCGGGGCATTTTATCGTATTCCGCCATCAGAAGGTCTCTGGAGGGGGATGGTTTTATCACCATTTCCACCTTCATGGGCTTGCCGTCGCGAATGATGTCCAGCGGAAGCCGGTCGTCTTTAAAACAGCGCTCAATGAGTTCCTTCATGCTGATTTTCTGGCCGTCCAGTTCAATCATGGCGGAACTGTCCACATCATAGCCGTCCACTTTCATCAGCAGATCCCCGTTGCGGAGCACGCCGTCGGCGGAAGACCCCTTGAGCACTTTACCGATGAGAACGCCCTTTTCATCGTCCGGCAGGCCGAACGCCTTGCGCATGGCCGGGTTCAGGATGGGCGCAGCCTGAATGCCCATGTCCACATAGCCGTCATAGACGCCGTCCTTGATGTCCTCCAGAAAATGGTGGATGACGGGGGTCGGAATCACGTAACCCGTGTTGTTGGCGTTGTTCAGGCCCTGGAATGCCACGCCGATGACTTTGTTCCCCATCAGGACGGGGCCGCCGCTGTTGCCCGGATTGATGGCGGCGTCCACCTGGATGGTCAGGTGTTCCGCGTTGCGGGGGTGGGCGTACGCGGTGAAATCAATGCGGGAGACCACGCCGCGCGTGACGGAAAGCCTGTTGCCGCCGATAGGGTAGCCGATCACCCTTACCTCGTCTTCCAGATGAGGCAGGCTTTTACTGAATTCAAAGGGTTTGATGCCTTTGAAGGAGTGAGGGGGGGCCGCTTCCAGCAGGGCCAGGTCCGCGTCATGAGCGATGAATTTGACCCTGGCGGGGATTTTGCGGGAATCTCCGTACATGGAGATGTAAATGCGTTCCGCGTTGCTGACGACGTGGGCATTTGTCATGAAGGCGTTTTCCCCGATCAGGAAACCGGTGCCGAAACTGCTCTGGTACCGGCCGGCGTTCCATGGGGTGGCATAATCGGGCGTCAGAGAATCCACTTCAATTTTCACGACGCCCTTGTACTGGTCATTGATGGAAACGACGGGGCCGGACATGACCTTGTCCACCCCGAAGTCCGAAATGGAGACGGCCGGCTCATCCGCGTGGGAAAGAGCGGCGGCGGCCAGGACTGCGCACAGCCCTTGAAAACAGGTATGGGAATGTATCATACGCAAAGATGAAGATTGTGTTGCCAGAGAAGGTATTGTTGTTACAGGTTGCTTTTGCGGCTTTGGGTTGCCAGGCTTTCCTGGAAGGAATTGACTTCCTCCAGCAGGGATGAAAAACGTTCCGCCACTTCGCCGTCCACCTGGCAGCCGCAGTTGTCCAGCGCAGCTACCGTCTGGCGCGTTTGTTCCACGCACAGGGCCATGCGGGCGGCCATGGTGCAGTAGTCCGCAACGTCCTCCTTCTCCTGGAGGAGGCAGGAAAGAATGCGCGGGGTGATGTAGCGGATGCAGTAAAAAATCTGGTTCAGGGGTTCCGGCGGCCCTGTCCTGTTTCTCTGGGCTTTGTTGATTTCCCGGCTGAACCGGTGCTGGCACAGGTCCGTCAGCTCCATCACCTGCTGGAAAAGGGGGTGGAACATGCAGGACTGCACTTCCTGGGCTTCCTGTTCGTTGAGAATGTCAAACAGGCTGAGCATGCCGGTGCTTTTGCAGGAGCAGGGCGTCCCCGTTTCTTCCGACTGGGCGATGTTGTCCAGCACTTCGTCCCAGCCCATGACAAAAGCCACACGGATGTCGCCGCTGGGGTTCAGCCTGTATTTTTGGAATACCTCCTGGTAGGCGATGGCGATGGCTTCCGCTTCCCGCAGGCGTTTGTCCCAGTGGTGGTCGGGCAGGTTGCCGTCCTCCTGGTGGTTGGAATAGGCCCTGGACCATTCCTTTACCTGAGTCCGCAGCATCTGCTGGTTCGCCATGATCTGGGCCTGTTCTTCGCAGGAATCCATTATCCATTCGGGAAGGGAGACTTTGATGGAGAAGGCCGTACTTTCCAGCAGCACCATATCGTGGTGGCTGGTGAACCATTCCAGGTACAGGGCGTTTTCCATGGTTTTCCTGCCTTTGACAGGCATGCGCCGGCTGGCCGTCATATCTCCCACCACCCCCTGGATATGTTCCGGGATCTGGGTAAGTTCCGCAGGAAGCATTTGGGGAGAAGGATTCCTGAAGTCAATCACGCAACCGGCCAGATCCTGGAGGCAGTCCCCCTGCAGGGTGATGTTTACCGGATGAGGCATCCCCATGAGCTGCAGCGTAAGATGGACGGTTCCGCGTTCGCGGTTGTCCAGCGTGCCGTAGTGGACGTAGTCTGTAATTCTGAAAATCATATGGGGAAGGGGGGAGAAGGGGAGGAAAAAGGTGAATGCTGAATCAGCAGGAGGCTGAGACCCGGGGCAGTTCTTCGTTTTTCTTTTCTACGGCGTCCATGTTGACAAGCAGTTCCGCAATGGAATCCCATCGGCCCCGAGTCAGGGCTTCGCGGGCTTCCGCCGGCATCCGGATGGGGAAGGAGCCTTCCTTCCAGGAAACTGTCATGTCCAGGAGGTCAATCGTCACTTCCGTTTCCGGGTGATCGGAAATGTGCCGTGCCAGAGCGGCAATATCGGCGGCAGACGCGCACACGCAGGGCAAACCGATGCCGGTGCTGTTGCCGAAGAAGATTTCCGCGAAAGACTCCGCGATGACGGCTTTGATGCCGGAACGCCTGATAGTTTGCGGGGCGTGTTCGCGGGAAGAACCGCAGCCGAAGTTGGAGCCGCCCAGAATGATGGAAGCCCCTTTGAAGCGGGGATCGTCCACCGGGTGGGATTTGGATTGCCCGTTTTCGTCGAAGCGTTCGTCCCAGAACATGACTCCCGCCAGTTCGTCAAACGTGATGCATTTGAGGAAGCGGGCAGGGATGATGCGGTCCGTGTCCATGTCCGGTCCCGGGACGGGAACGCAGGTGCCGGTGATGGAGGTGAATTGGGTCAGAGACATAAGGAGAAAATTGGAAAGTTAATTCAGGGAGAATACTTCGCGGGCATCGGAGACTTTCCCGGTCAGAGCGGCGGCGGCCACCATGGCCGGGCTCATCAGCAGGGTGCGCCCGGTGGGGCTTCCCTGCCGTCCCTTGAAGTTCCGGTTGGAGGAGCTGGCGCAAAGCTGGTCTCCCTGGAGTTTGTCCGGATTCATGGCCAGGCACATGGAACAGCCCGCCAGGCGCCATTCAAAGCCGGCTTCACGGAAAATGTCCGCGATGCCTTCCTCCTCGCATTGCCGGGCAGTCATCTGAGAACCGGGAACGGCCAGAGCCCTGATGCCGGGGGCCACATGGCGACCCTTAATGAGGGCGGCCACTTCCCGGAAGTCTGAAATGCGGCCATTGGTGCAGGAACCTACGAAGCACACTTGAACCGGCAGTCCTTTAAGAGGCATGCCCGCGGGGAATTTCATGTATTCCAGCGCTTCGTTGATCATCTTCCGTTCATCGTCGTTCGCGGCGTCGGAAGGGTTGGGCGTGCTGTCGCTGATGCCCGTATTCTGGTCCGGAGAAATGCCCCATGTCAACGTAGGCTCAATGGAGGCCCCGTCAATTTCCACGATTTCATCGTATTCCGCATCTGCGTCGGAGGCGAAGCCCAGCCAGCGTTCCACGGCTTTGTCCCAGTCTGCGCCGGTGGGGGCGAACAGGCGTCCTTTGATGTATTCCACCGTGGTTTGGTCGGGGTTCACGTAGCCGCAGCGCGCCGCGCCTTCAATGGACATGTTGCAAAGGGTCATGCGTTCGTCCATGCTCATGGCGTCAATGACGTCGCCGCCGTATTCATAGGCGAAGCCCAGGCCGCCCTTGGCTCCCAGAAGGCCGATGATGTGCAGGGCCACATCCTTGGCGCGCACGCCGGGGGCCAGTTTTCCGTTCACATTGATGCGGCGCACCTTGAGCGGACTGAGGGCCAGGGTCTGCGTGGCCAGCACATCGCGCACCTGAGTGGTGCCGATGCCCATGGCAATGGAACCAAAGGCGCCGTGCGTGGCCGTATGGGAGTCTCCGCATACGATAGTCATGCCCGGCTGGGTGATGCCGAGTTCCGGCCCTACCATATGCACGATGCCCTGGAGTCCGGTGGGGATGTCGAAAAAGCGGATGCCGTTTTCAGCGCAGTTCCGGCGCAGTTCCCTGATCATGGCGTCCGCCGTGGCGTCCGCGAACGGTTCCGCCTGGTTGTCCGTGGGAATGATGTGGTCCACGGTGGCAAAGGTACGTTCCGGGTGACGCACGGTCAGGCCCAGGTCCCGGACCATTCCGAAAGCCTGCGGAGAAGTGACTTCATGCAGCAGGTGCGTGGCGATGAATATTTGCGTTCTCCCATCCGGCAGGATGCCGACGGTATGAGCGTCCCAGATTTTTTGGAAAAGCGTTTTCCCCATAGCTGGCATAAGCATCCGTCCGTTCGGGAACCGCGTCAAGATGCAAGGACGTATTGCTGACACGGTCTGTGTCTTACAGAAGGCGTTTTTTTGAACATTTCCTCTGCATTCATGGTCTGACTGGGCTTCTTTCCAGCCTTTGGCGCCTTTCCGTCTTTAAGGAAAGGATGGTTTTCGTGCCCTCTGCACGTTCCGGATTCCTTTAATGCCGGTGAAATTTTTCTTCCCACAGCGCTGCAAAAACGTCTCCGAAACATTTCAACAGGTTTCCTTCCGGCGGAGGGGAGGACATTTCATCCTCCAGGCAGGTCATTTGCACGCCCTGGATGCCGCAGGGGGTAATAGCAAGAAAGGGAGGCAGGGATTCCCGGGTTACATTGAGGGCGAAGCCGTGCATGGCAATCCATTTTTTCACCCCGACGCCGATGGAGGCTATTTTGCGGTTTTCCACCCAGACGCCTACCAGCCCTTCCCGGATGCGGGCCTGCACGCCAAACCGGGCACAGGTTTCAATCAGGGTATGTTCCAGGGCGGTGACGTAGCGGTGCAGATCCCTGCCGCAGCGGTTCAAATCCGTAATGGGGTATCCGACCAGCTGGCCGGGGCCGTGGTAGGTGGCCTGGCCTCCGCGGTTGATTTCATGAACGGGAAAGGGAAGCACGGAACCGGGGTGCAGACTGGCATGATTCCGCGTGCGTCCGATGGTATAAACCCCGGCATGTTCCAGCAGCAACAGGTCGTTTTCCCTGTCCGGATCTTCCTGATGAGCCTGAACCAGTTGTTCCTGGAGCCGCAGGGTTTCCTGGTAATCTGCCAGGCCGGGAATGCGGATGATGTTCATGCTGCTGAAGGGAGGCCCCGGGACAGTTAGGGAACTCAGCGCGTTCTGCGCACTTGCTGGCCAAGGGCGGTGCGGTATTGATGCACGGCGGCGGCCAGGGAAGAGGCCATGAAATTCTGATAGCGCTCCGTGGCGATAAGCAGGGCCTCCTGCGGGTTGGACATGAAACCGCCTTCCACCAGAATGGCGGGATGCTTGATGGTGCAGAGCACGGAATAGCGCGCGCGCTTGATGCCGCGGTCCACCATGGAAATACCCTCCTTGATGGCAAGCGGCCCTTTCAGCATGTGCCCCTGAACGGCTGTAGCCAGGGCGATGTTCATGCTGTCCTGGGCGTTGCCCTGCAGAGCGTCGTGGCGGATATTGCGGGACATGGAGGAGGAAGTGCCCGCGGGAGCCAGCGTGAAGGTTTCCACCCCGCGGGCAGAGGAGCCCCCGTCATTGAAGTGGATGCTGATGAAGATGGCGTTGTTGTGCCTGTTGGCAATGCGGACGCGGTCCTGGAGGGCAATGAAGTTGTCCGTGTCACGGGTCATCACCACCTGGTAGCCCATGGCTTTGAGGCGATCACGCAGTTTTTTGCCCACGGAGAGGTTGATATCCGCTTCCCTGTTGATGCGGTTGCGCGTGCCGCTGTCATGTCCGCCGTGGCCGGGATCAATGACTACTGTGTTGAAACTGCGGCGGTTGGCGATGTAAGTGGGACGCAGAACCGGATCAATGATTTTGTGCAGGTCCATATTGGAAACCATCAACCCCTTGGAGGGATGGTCAGCCACAGGATAGGACAGCACGAACTTCATGTTGTTCATGAACATATCCTGGCTGCGCGCCTGGATACGGATTTGAACCTTTTCCGGCACCTCGTAAACTTTTTGACGCCCTTCCGTGCGTTCCCTGGTCAGTTTGTAATGGGTGCGCACCTCGGACATCGGAATATACTGCACTCCATTAATGATTTCCGGATTCCATCCGAAGGCCGTGGACAATGTCAGCAGAAACATGCCCACAACGCCGAGCACGGCTGCAAATGATGTGCGAGAGGTCGGATACATAGGAAGATATCGCATCCAGACTAACGGATTTTTCATGACGCACAAGGGAAAAGTTCCCATGAAAGATTCTTTTGCGCTTCTGTTTCCGGAAAGAAAAAAAGCGGCTCCCGGGAGGGGGAGCCGCCCTGGAATGGCGGTGAGGGGGCGGGAACAGGCGGGATTATTTGGCGGTCTTCTCGTCCATTTTGGCCTTGACCTGTTCTTCAATTTCCGCGTACAGCTCCTGGTTGGATTTGAGGGCTTCCTTGGCGGCGTCGCGGCCCTGGGCGATCTGGCTGCCGTTATAGCTGATCCAGGAACCGCGCTTCTGGATGATGTCATATTCCATCGCCAGGTCCAGCAGGCTGCCCACGGAGGAGATGCCTTCATTGTACATGATGTCGAATTCGCATTCCGTGAAGGGAGGGGCTACCTTGTTCTTGACTACCTTGATTTTGGTGCGGTTTCCGGCCACAACGCCGTCGCTGCCCTTGATCTGGCCGGTGCGGCGGATGTCCACGCGTACGGAGGCGTAGAATTTCAGGGCGCGGCCGCCGGGGGTGGTTTCCGGACTGCCGAACATAACGCCGATTTTTTCACGGATCTGGTTGGTGAAGATGCAGACGGTGCGGGCCTTGGAGATGAAGCTGGTGAGCTTGCGGAGAGCGGCGGACATCAAACGGGCCTGGGCTCCTACCGTAGAATCCCCGATTTCTCCTTCCAGCTCCTGCTTGGTGACCAGTGCGGCCACGGAGTCCACCACGATGACGTCAATGGCATTGGAGCGGACAAGAGCCTCGCAGATTTGCAGGGCTTCTTCGCCGGAGCTTGGCTGGGAAACCAGCAGGTCGTCCAGGTTCACTCCCAGGCGGGCGGCATACTGGGGATCCAGCGCGTGTTCCACGTCAATGAACGCAGCCAGGCCTCCGGATTTCTGGGCCTGAGCGATAGCCGTCAGGGTCAGTGTGGTTTTACCGGAGGATTCCGGGCCGTAGATTTCCACAATCCGGCCGCGGGCAAAGCCGCCCACACCCAGGGCGCGGTCAATCAGGAGGTTGCCCGTGGGAATGACGTCCACTTCCATTTTGGCGTTGTCTCCAAGGCGCATAATGGCGTTTTCTCCGAAGTCTTTCTGGATTTGGGAGAGGGCCAGGTCAAGGTTGCGCTTGCGGGCTGCCGCCAGTTTTTCCGCTTCGGGGGATAAAGGTGTTTCGTTGCTCATATATTGTGGCACAGTATAGCCGGCACAGCTTTATTGGCAAGTGTTCTGTAGGTCTTCACAGACGCATTCCCCATTGAGAAAGAACAGAATTCTGACATGGGCAGAATCTTGTGAAAACCGGGTGTCCCGTTCGGCTGCAAATTAGGGAAAACCGGGAAACGGGAGAGGAAAAGAAGTCTGGAACCGGGGAAGAACCCGTCTTTTCCGGAGAGCGTCCGGGCAGCATTATTCTGCAATCGGCTCCGCGAGGGGAATATCTTCATAGGAATCGTCAAAGATGACGGGAATGTTGTGCTCCGGAATCAGGTTGATGGAACTGATTTTACGGTGCGTCTGGCGTGCGTGCCGGAGGGCGCGGGACAATTTTTCCACCTGGTGTTCCAGGCCGTAGTGGCTGAAAGTAGCCTGGCAGTCATTGGTAAAACGCACACAGAAAGACCAGTCGTTGGGCGTCGTGATGGAGACGATGCTGGGGAGGTATTCCGTTACTGTGCCGGAAAGCAGCTCAATCAGTTTCATGGGCGCTTCCAGTTCCCGGATGCTGACGCCATAGCTGAGTTTGCCGGAACTGGGCGGCCTGAGCGTCACGGAAGGCATGCGCTTTTCCCGGATATAAGGCATGTGGACTTGCTCCATGCAGGGGAAGATAACGCCTTCCTTGTCTGCCAAAGCGCCGTATTTGGCGTCTCCCGGGTGAATTCCGAGTTCCGGGCAGTCAATCCAGGCTACGGGGATGCGCGCGTCAATGTCCACCAGCAGCGTGGGGTTGGAGGATATCTGGCGCTTGACGGAAGCCCGGCGGATGGCGGGACATTTTTCCAGGCGCTGTTCCAGCTCTTCGGCGTCTATGGAAAAAATATTGTCCTGCGGACCTATGCCCATGACGGAAAAGGCCTGTTCAGAGTTGAAAATGCCGTTGCTTTTCAGGGTGACGGTGTCGATGGAAAGCCAGTCGTATTTGAGGATATAATCTTTCCAGAGAAAAACGATCGCCCCGATCAGGCCGAAAATAAGCGCATAAACGGTGACAGTGTGGTACAGCTTGCGCCGGAAGAGCCAAAAACGGTAGTTTTTGCCCTTGCGTTCGATGGTCTCTCTTCTGGCCTCCCGTTCCAGAAGAAGCATTTCCGGCCTTTTAGCGGAACGGGGGACTGGCGTTGTGGCTTTGTGCGACATCGGGGGGTGCGGGGGCGACTCCCCGCCCTCTGTCAGATATTACGTTATTTACGGGGGGTGGCTAGCGATAATTCCGCTATTTTTTCGCAAAGGTTTTCGTAGGGCCATCCGGAGGCCGCCGCAGCCTTGGGAAGCAGGCTGGAAGGGGTCATGCCGGGAATGGTGTTGATTTCCAGCACGAAGGGGGCGCCGTCTTCTTCGCGCAGCAGGACGTCCACGCGGCCGTACACTTCCACGCCGGCGGCCTTGTAGGCTTTCAGGGCCGCTTCCTGCACCTTGGCGGCGGTTTCTTCCGGGAGATCCGCCGGGCAGATATAATCCGTGCCGCCGCCCATATTCATCCACGGGTATTTGTTGCTCAGGTCGTAGAAGCCGGAGCGGGGGCAGATATGAATGACGGGAAGGGCTTTCCCGTCCAGGATGCCGACCGTCAGTTCCTTGCCTTGAATGAACTCTTCCACCAGTACGGTGGTGCCGTGGGTTACGGCTTCCTCCATGGCGGGGAGCACATCCTCCTGCCTGCGGACGATGTGGACGCCTACGCTGGAGCCCTCACAGGGAGGCTTAATGACGAAGGGCAGGGGAAGGGACGGCATCACGATGCCGTTGGAACAGTCCAGAATTTCCGCCTGCGGCGTAGGAACCCCCGCATCCAGAAATACTTTCTTGGATGCAGATTTGTCAAAGCACAGGGCGCTGGCACGGGAGCCGGCCCCTGTGTACGGAATGCCGCGTTCTTCCAGAATAGCCTGAAGGGTTCCGTCCTCGCCGAACGTGCCGTGGATAATGTTGTAGGCCAGCTCCGTGCCTTCCGGCAGCCGGAAATCCGGGCCGTGCACGTCCACCTTCGTTACATCGGTGAATCCGGCCCGGCACAGGGCGTCATAAACGGAGTTGCCGGAAACGAGGGATACTTCCCGTTCTGCCCCCGGGCCGCCGAGCAGGAGGGCGATTTTGAGGTCGCGCTTGAGAGTGTTCATATGGGAATAAATAGTGAGTGGGTTAAAACTGGGGGTCCCGGTCTCCGATGACCTGGGCTTCCGATTTCAGGTCGATGCCGCGGTTTTCCATAGCCTCCTTGCGGATCATGTCGATCAGGATGGTGATATCCCTCGCTCTGGCATGACCCCGGTTGATGATAAAATTGGCGTGCACGTCTGATACGCAGGCGTCTCCCACGCAGGCGCTTTTCAGCCCCAGTTCATCAATGAGCCTGCCTGCCGGGATTTCCGGCGGGTTCTTGAAGATGCAGCCGGCGCTGGCCCCGACGGGCTGGGAAAGCTTCCGCTTGGCCCGAGCCGCTTCCAGAAGCCGTTCCATTTCTTCCGCAGGGGCGGGCCGCGCCTCAAACACGGCCTGAAGCACAAAGTTGTGGACCAGGTCCGGAATGGAACGGTACTGGGCGTTCAATTCTTCCCTTGTATGGCTGCGGATTTCCCCGTCTTCATCCAGACAGGTGACGGAGACGAGGTTGTTGACCATGTCCGTGCCCATGGCTCCGGCGTTCATGCGGAGGCTTCCCCCCACGTTGCCTGGGATGCCGTCCATCCATTCCAGGCCGCCAAGGCCGTTCTGGACAGCGGCGGAAACCAGTTTTTTCAGCCGCACGCCCGCTCCGGCGGTGAGGCGGTTCCCCTGGATTTCCAGCACATCGAATTCTCCCCCGGAGGGGTGGATGACGGCGCCGCGCAGGCCTCCGTCCCTGACAATGATGTTGGAGCCGCGGCCAATGACGTGTACGGGGATATTCCTGTCCCGGCAATAATTGACGGCAGCCTGCATTCCGGAGAAGGTGGAAGGTTCCAGCCAGTATTGGGCGCAGCCGCCTACCCCCATGGTCGTATGGCGTGACATGGGTTCGTACAGCTTGCCTTCCAGAGAGCCGCCCGCAGTGCGTTCCAGGTCTTCCAGCAGGGCCAGGTCGCGCGCGATGCGCATGCCGCATTCATGAACGTTCCCGGCTCCCAGCGTCAGGAACAGGTCTCCCGGTTTCAGTTCGTTGCCGATGGCATGGTGGGCTGTGCCCAGGTCGGGAAGGTAACGGGTTTCCACAGGGCCGTGCCTGTGCATGGCGTTAATGATCGTCTGCCCGCTTACCCCTTCAATGGGCAGTTCGCTGGCGGGATACACATCCGCCACAAAAACGAGGTCCGCCTCCTGAAGCACCTTGCCGAAGTCATCCGCCAGGAGTTGCGTGCGCGTGTAGCGGTGCGGCTGGAAGTAAACTACCAGACGGTTCGGCTGGAGGGAACGGGCAGTTTGGAGCGTGGCGGCTATCTCCGTGGGGTGGTGGCCGTAGTCGTCCACAATCCGGATGGAGGTGGAAAGATATTTGGTTTCAAAGCGCCGTTTGGCTCCCGCGAAGGAGGCCAGGCCCCGCGTCACCGCCGGGAAATCCACGCCCAGTTCCGTTGCCAGCGCAATCGCGGCCAGGGAATTCAGGACATTGTGGCGTCCGGGGATGCCCAGTTCCACGCGGCCCAGTTCCTCTTTCCCCTTCAATACGGTGAACAGGGTGCGGCCGCGGCGTTCCTGCACGTCCGTAGCGGTATAGTCCGCATCGGACCAGCCGTAGGAAATGGAATTGGGGTATTTGGCGCAGACATCCGCAGCGCCGGGATGCGCGCGGCAATAGATAATCTTGCCGCGCGTCTGCGAACAAAGCTGGTCGAACACGGCCTTGATTTCATCCAGATCCCTGTAGTGGTCCAGGTGTTCCGGTTCAATGTTGAGGACAATGCTGTGTTCCGGAATGTAATTGACCAGCGTGCCGTCGCTTTCGTCCCCTTCCGCCACCAGGTATTCGCTGTCTTCATTCCAGTGGGCGTTGGTTCCCAGCACGGGAATTTCCGCCCCCACATAGTGGCACGGGCGCATGCGGCCTTCCCTCATCAGGTGCGCGCAGAGGGCTGAAGTGGTGGTTTTCCCATGCGTGCCGGAGACCACGACTCCTTTCTTCCCGTTCAGAATGGCCGCCAGGCATTCCGCGCGGCGCATGCAGGGAATATTCAGCTTGCGAGCTGCCGCCAGGGCCGGATTGTCCGCCCGGATGGCGCTGGAATAAATGACAATTTCCGCATCGGAAACGGCGTCTGCGGAATGCGGGCAGGAAAAAGACAGTCCCAGGCTTTGAAGCCGTTCGGTCTCCGCGCTGGTCACCCGGTCGCAGCCGCTCACCCGGTGCCCCATTTCCATCAGCATGAGCGCCAGGCCGGACATGCCTGACCCGGCTACTCCAATGAGATGGAGGCGTGCCGGGTGTTCCCTGTCTGTCAGTCGTTTGCGTAAGGTCTCAATCATGGGGGGCTGCATGGGACGTATGTTCAATGACGTTGGCGATGCGGGATACTGCATCAGGCATGTCCAGACGTAAAGCACATTCATTCATGGAGGCCAGCAGGGAAGAATCCTTGAGTACTTCATTCAGAAAGGCCGTAATATCGTCCGGCGTGAGGGTGTTTTCACGCATCATGCGCGCCGCTCCGTGGGCTGCGAAAACGCGTGCGTTGTGCGCCTGGTGATCGTCTGCGGCGAAGGGGTAGGGAACCAGCAGGGCGGCCTTCCCCATATGGGCCAGTTCCGTCAGACTGGATGCCCCGGAACGGGAAATGACCACATCCGCTGCGGCGTACGCGGCAGCCATGGCGGAACAGAATTCAATGACGTGCACGTGGGGCATGTCCGCCGTCAGCTGGCTTACGCGCGCAAAGTCCGCAGAGCCGGTGATGATGAGGAAGTCGCACAGGTCTGCGCATTGACGGGCGGCTTCAATGACCAGGGAGTTCAGATTCCTGGCCCCCTGGGAACCGCCCATCACCAGGGCCACGCGGCGGTCCTGGGGCAGATTGAGTTCCGCCCTGGATTCGTTTTTGTCTTTCCGGGCCACCATTTCCTGGCGTACCGGGGTGCCGGTGACAATGCATTTGGCGGGATTGAAGTAGTGCCCGGCTTCTTCAATGCCCAGCAGCACGTTCGTGCAGAATTTGGCGGTCATGCGGTTGGCCTTTCCGGGCAGCGCGTTGGAATCGTGCACGTAGGTGCGGATTCCCTTGCGGTGGGCGGCGTAAACGGGAGGGAATGAAGTGAACCCCCCCATGCCGATGACGACGTCCGCTTCCACCTCATCCAGAAGGCTGCGGCTGAAACGGACGGCCTGATACAGCCTGACGCCGAAGCCCAGCAGGGCCAGGGATGGGATTTTGGGCATCGCGATGGCCTCAATGGTGCGGAAATCAAGATCCCCGTAATTTTTGCTGGCTTGGGCGTCCACTTTCTTCTGGGAGATGAGGAGCGTGACGCGATGACCGCGCTTTTTAAGTTCCTGGGCTACGGCTATGCCGGGAAAAAGGTGCCCTCCCGTGCCGCCGCAGGCGATCACGATGTTCAGGGGGGGATGTTTGAGAGAGGGTTCAGTCATAATCTTACGTCAATGGAGCGTTCGTCTTTGCGGGTGATTTCACAATTGGGCTGGGCTCCGGTGGAAAATCTCTGGATGCTGGTAAGCATGCCCAGGGCAGCCAGCGTAAAAACCAGGTTGGTGCCCCCGAAGCTGATGAAGGGCAGCGGCAGGCCGGAGTTGGGCACGGCGTTGGTTACCACGGCGATGTTCAGAATGGCGGGACAGAAAATGGTGGCGACGATCCCCACGGCCAGAAACCGTCCGTAGGCGTCCCGGCACTGCATGGCTACGCCGATGCCGGCATACGTCATCAGGAAATAGCAAAGCAGGACGAACATGGTCCCGTAAAAGCCGAATTCCTCTCCCAGCGGCGCGAAAATGAAGTCCGTATGAGCAAAGGGAAGCGTGCCGTGCTTTTCCGCGCTGTTTCCCAGGCCCACCCCGTCCAGCCCTCCACGGGACAGGGCGATGGAAGCCCGGTATTGCTGGAGGCCGGCGCCCAGGCGGTGGGCGTCCAGGTCTTTCCAGGCCAGGAAACGTTCCAAGCGATTGGCGTTGCTCTGCACCAGAACGTACAGGGCCGTTCCGGCCAGGGCGAAAGCTCCGCCCAGGTAAATTTTGCGCGTCCCGGCCACAAACATGACGCAGAACGCGGCCAGGGCCAGGGCTACGGAGGTTCCCATGTCCTTTTCAAAGAGAATCAGGGCAAGAGGAAGGCCGAAGATAAGGCCGGGCATCACAAACCCCCACCAGAAAGAGGTGGTGCGGTCCCGGTACAGGGCCAGCCAGTTGGCCAGGGCCATCATCATGCAGAGTTTGGCGCATTCGCTGGGCTGGAACTGCATGCCGATGGTGATCCAGCGGCGTTCCCCGTTGATTTCCTTCCCGATGCCGGGCACATAGCACAGAACCAGCAGAAAGCAGGCCCCTCCAAGAATCCACCAGATATATTTCCTCCATATCCGGTAATCTATACGGGAAAGAATCATGGCCCCCACCAGACCGGCGCAGGCAAAGGCGGTCTGCTTGAACAGGGGTTCGTACGGGTGCTTGGTTTCTTCCGCCCACGCCGCCGTGCTGGATACCATCACCAGGCCTACGACCAGAAGGCAGATGACGAAGAACCAGACCAGAATCATGCAGACTTTGGAAGACATGGCGGCGGAAGGGCAGGAAGAGGCCTACTTTTTGGGGATCATGATTTTTTGCCCAATCTTGAGACGCGCTACGTCCCGATCATTCATCTTGTTGAATTTCTGGAGGGCGCGCCAGTTCATTTTATATTTGCGGGCGATTACGGAGAGGGTTTCCCCTTTCTTCACGATGTGGGGCACGCCTTCCGGCTCCATTTCCTCCGTGGCGGGCTTTTCCGGTTCAAGTTTGTCTCCGGGCCGTGCCGGGATGACGAGCGTGCTTCCGCTGACAAGGCGCTGCACTTTGGGATTGACGGCTTTCAGGTCATTGACGGCCACCTGGTTGTCACGCGCGACGCGTTCCCAGGTATCTCCCGTGCGCACGATGTGGCGCGCAGGACCTGCCACCGGAGCCGCATCCGGAATGTGTTCCTCCGCCACGGGGGCCGGTTGCCTGTTGGGGCGCGCGTCCACTACCTGTTCCGGCTGCGTGATGGTGACCGGGGCCGCGGGTTGGGCCTGGGGAACCTGGGGCAGGGCCGCCGGGGGCGCTGCGGGAGCGGGGCGCTGCGGGACGGTGGGTGGCGCGGGCAGGGCGGCCGCCATTTCTACGGTTTCCGTCGTGTTTCTGAACCAGGTGCTGCGGACGTAAACGCCGCCGATGACGAGAAGGTGAAGAAGAAGAAGGACGACGAGCCAGCGCACGACGGTGCTGCTGGGCGCATCGTCTTCAAATTCGGAGACGCGAGCGCGGTATTTGCTGAGTTTGGCCCGGAGTACGGTGCCCATTTTGCGTTTCGGACGGGTGCGTCCGGTCGGATTATGATCAGGTGTCTTGGTCGTTTTCATGATGGTCGTTTTCTGGTGAATTGTCAGGAAAGGGGGGAGAGGGCGTTCACCGCGTCCCGGAAGGCCTGGCCGCGCTGGACATACCCGGTGAACATGTCAAAGGAAGAAGTGCCGGGGGAGAAGAGGACGGTGTCTCCCGGCCGGGCGAGAGAGCGGGCCTTTACCACGCAGGCTTCTACATCTGCGGCTTTTTCCGTGGGGACTGCGGGGGAAAAAGCATGCTGGAGCTGGTCCGCAATCTGGCCGAATACCACGCAGGCGCGCACTTTTTCTTTCAGCATGGGCTGCAGGGGCACGTAATCCAGCCCCTTGTCCTTGCCTCCGGCAATCAGGATGACGGGGGAATGCTGTGATTTCAGAGCCGCTTCCAGCGCATGCAGATTCGTGGCTTTGGAATCGTTCAGCCACAGCACGCCGTCCAGTGTGCGGACGGTTTCGCAGCGGTGGCCGGGGGGCGTGAACTCCTTCAATACTTCTGCGGCTGTTTCTGCGGGAATGCCCAGGTGGCGGCATGCCAGGACGGCGGCCATGGCGTTTTCCGCATTATGGCGCTGGTTCAGGGCGGTCCCTTCCAGGTTCAGCAGGGGAGTGTCGCCCTCCATGATCAACGGTTCGCGGTAATAAAGGTCAGCCGCCGGATCTTCCGGACTAAAGGTGAGCACGGAGGCTTTCAGCTGTGGAAGCCGTTCTCCGGAGCGAACGACGGCCAGGTCTTGTCCCGTCTGGTTGTCAAAGATATGGAGTTTGGCGCGGTGGTAATCCTCCACGGATTTGTAGCGGTCCATATGGTCCGGCGCAAAATTGAGCCATACGGCCACGTCCGGATGAAAGTCGCGGATGGTTTCCAGCTGGAAGGAGCTGACCTCCAGCGCCAGTACGTCCGGCACGGAATCCCGGAGCAGGATTTCCGCCATCGGCACACCGTAATTGCCACAGGCAACGGCGGTCTTTCCGGCGCGCAGCAAAATCTTTTCCACCAGGGATGTGGTGGTGGTTTTGCCGTTGGTTCCAGTGATGGCGATGATGCGGCCATGGTAAAAGCGGCATGCCAGCTCCATTTCACCGATGGTTTCCACGCCTTCCCGGCTAAAGGATTTGACAAAGGGGCTGTCCGTCTCAATGCCGGGGGAGATGACTACAAGGTCCGCGTGGAAGGCGCGCCCGTCTTCTTCCGTGGCGGCGGTATGCAGGGGAATGTCTTCCGGCCATCCGCCAATGGAGGCGGAAGCGTCAAACACGCATACCCGTGCGCCATGCTTCATAGCGAGGCGCGCCGCGGCGCGTCCGCTTCTTCCCGCTCCCAGAACGGCGATGTTGAGGTTATTGAGCTGCATGTTCGTGGTTTGTCAGGCGGTGGTTATCAGGAAAAGGCCCAGGAAAGCCAACAGGAGGCTGATCATCCAGAAGCGGGCAATCACCTGCGTTTCCTTCCAGCCCTTGAGTTCGAAATGGTGGTGGATGGGGGCCATGGCGAAGATGCGTTTGCCGTGGCGCAGCTTGTAGCTGCCCACCTGCAGGACGACGGACACGGCTTCCATGACGAAGACGCCCCCGATGACGATAAAGAGAAGCTCCTGCGCCGTGCAGACGGCAGCCATGCCGAACGCGCCGCCCAGGGCCAGGGAACCGGTGTCTCCCATAAATACCCTGGCCGGGTAGCAGTTGTGCCACAGGAAGCCCAGGCAGGCCCCTACCAGGGCCATCATGAAGACGCTGATTTCTCCCGCGCCGGGATGGAAGGGGATGTCCAGGGAATCCGCCGTCAGCCAGCTTCCGCAAAGGGCGGCAATGATGGCGTAGGAGATGCCCGTGGCGGCGGAGCAGCCGGAAGCAAGGCCGTCCAGTCCGTCCGTCAGGTTCACCGCATTGGAGGCGGACATGACCACCACGACGCCAAAGGGAATGTAAACGAACCATGGCAGGTTCACCTGGCCGTAGAACGGGATGAACAGGGAGGATATGTAGTCATGAAGTTCCACCCGGGGGCTGCCTTCCGGGTACAGGTACAGGAAGGTGACGCCGGCCAGACCGGCCAGGAACTGGACGAGGAGTTTTTTACGTGCGGAAATGCCGTCCGAGTTTTTTTTCGCCACCTTCAGGTAATCGTCCCGGAATCCCAGCAGGCCCAGCGACAGGGTGACGATCAGGCAGGCGATGATAAAAGGATTGCCCATTCTGGCGCACAAGAGGGTAGCCGCCGTCATGGAACCCACGATCAGCACGCCGCCCATGGTGGGCGTTCCCGCCTTGGCCCCGTGGAGTTCCGCCAGTTTGTGCACCTCTTCCGCCGTCCTGATGGGCTGGCCGATTTTCAGGGAAATCAGCTCCCGGATGACCCGTGGGGCGAAGATCATCGTCAGGACAAAAGAAACCAGGCAGGCCAGAAGGGCCCTCCCTGCCGGTCCTGCAAATGCCCCCGAGGGGCTGAACTGTTCAATGAGGGAATGCATACAATTTACTGTGGCGGAAAGGTGAGGTTCATGACTTGCTCCATCCGGGCAAGACGGCTGCCTTTGAAGAGAACGACGTCTCCCTGCTCCGTATGGCCGCGGAGCCATTCGGCCGCTTCCTCCGCGGAGCCGAAGTTCAGGCGTTGAGTGAATGAATTGGGAGAAATAGCGTCCGTAATCCGGGCGGCGTCCGTTCCCACGCTGACGACGCAGTCAAGACGGAGCTCTTCCGCCGTGCGGCCCACCAGAACATGCCCTTCCTCGGAAAACACGCCCAGTTCCCCCATGTTGCCCAGCACCGCAAAGCGTCTGCCGGCGCAGGAAAGCTCTGCTAAGGTGCGCAGGGCGGCCTGCATGGAATCCGGGTTGGCGTTGTAGGTGTCATCCACTACCAGAATGCCGTTGATCCGGGCGCAGTGAAGCCTTCCGTTCGTGAGCCGCGCCTGGGTGAGACCGGAGGCGATTTGCTCTTTCGCAAGACCTGCCACCCAGCCGGCGGCGGCGGCCAGAAGCGCGTTGGTTACCATGTGCCGCCCGTGGACGGGCAATTCCACCTCTTCCCGGCAGAAATCCGGAATGGAAAGGATGAAGCGTGTCCCTTTTTCCGTGGAGACGGGATTTTCCGCGCGAACGGTTCCGGCGCCAATGCCGCAGTCAATACAGGCGGCGCGGGTGGATTGACGGATCATATCCGCATAATCGCAGTCCGCCGGAAAAATCATGAAGCCGTCTTCCGGCAGGCAGCGTGCCAGCGTGCATTTTTCCCGGGCGATGTTTTCCCGGGAACCCAGGTATTCCATGTGGGAAGTGCCAATGCTGGTAATGATGCCGATTTTCGGGCGCGTCATCTCACACAGGGGGGCCAGTTCCCCGGAGTGGTTCATGCCCATTTCCCACACGGCGGCTTCGTCCGACGGCGCGGCGTGGAGGATGCTGAGGGGAACGCCGATGTGATTGTTCAGGTTGCCCTGCGTGGCGATGGTGCGGAGCCCCTGTGAAAGAATGGAAGCCGTCAGGTCCTTGGTGGAGGTTTTTCCGTTGGAACCGGTCAGGCCGATGACGGTGAGGGGCAGCCCGGAACGCCACCAGGCGGCCAGCTTCTGAAGGGCTTTCAGCGTGTCCTCCACCAGAATGACGGCGCAGGAGGGATCCATGCCTTCTTCCACACGGCTGACGACGACGGCGGCCGCAGTGCGGGATGCCTCCGGCGCAAACAGGTTGCCGTCAAATTTTTCTCCCCCCAGCGCGAAGAAAACGGCATGTGGGGGCAGATGGCGGCTGTCCGTGCACACGCCTCCGGAAGCGACCCTGTCGAAGGGGCCGCTGACCAGTTTTCCGCCGATGACGTTGCAGATGCCGTGTGCCGTGAGGGAAATCATGAAAGAAAGATGGAATAACGTGTTATGCCTGGGGGAATTCTTCCCGTTCCTTGATGAACATGTTGCGGCGCACTTCCTTGGCGTCGCTGAAATCAATGCGGCCGGTGGAAAGCTCCTGGTAATTTTCATGGCCCTTGCCCGCAATGAGGACGATGTCCCCCAGGCGGGCCTGGTCGATGGCCGTGGCAATAGCCCTGGCGCGGTCCGGAATGATGGCGTATCTGCCTTCCGGCATGCCCGCCGCAATCTGGTTGATGATGGAGAGGGGTTCCTCGCTTCTGGGATTGTCGGAGGTGACGATGCAGGCGTCCGACAGGCGCGCGGCTGCGGCTCCCATCAGCGGGCGTTTTCCCCTGTCCCGGTCCCCTCCGCAGCCGAATACGGTAATCAGGCGGCGGGAGCACAGTTCCTTGAGCGTCTTGCAGACGTTTTCCAGAGCGTCCGGCGTGTGGGCGTAGTCAATGAAGATTTGGGCTCCTCCGGGGTGGGTGAATAGTTCCAGCCTGCCGGGAACCTGCGGAATATTCTGAAGGTTCGCAATAGCGTCCCGCACGGGGATGCCGGCGCAAATGACGGCGGCCAGCGCGGCCAAACTGTTGTACATGTTGAACTTGCCGATCAGGGGAACGCGGACCAGATAGCTTTTCCCTTTGTATTCCAGTTCGTACTCGCTGCCTTTGGCGGTGGCGTGGTGCACCAGCATGCGGAAATCCGCCCCCAGGGCGGACCCGTAGGTCTTTACGGTCATGCGGCCGGAAAACATTTCCGCCAGCCGGCGGCCGTAGGCGTCGTCGATGTTGATGACGGCCACGGGTTTCCTCCGGGATCCGGTGTCCTGCGCCATCTGTTCGAACAATTTCGCCTTGGCCTGGAAATAATTCTCCATGGTATGGTGGTAATCCAGGTGGTCCTGGGTCAGATTGGTGAAAATGCCCACGTTGAAATTGATGCCGGCCACGCGTTCCTGATCCAGTGCGTGGGAGGAAACCTCCATGGAGACGCCGCGGCAGCCGTTTTCATACATTTCCTTCAGCAGGTGTTCCAGTTCCAGCGGCCCGGGCGTGGTATGGGTGGAAGGGATGATTTCCTCCCCGTTGTCATAGGCGATGGTGCCAATCAGCCCCGCGCGCAGCCAGGACTGCTTGAGCAGGGAATGGGCAATGTAGGCCGTTGTGGTTTTTCCGTTCGTTCCCGTCACGCCGATCATGGTCATGTGGCGGGAGGGGCGCCCGTTCCAGACCGCGCCCATCAGGCTGACGGCCAGACGGGAATCGTTTACTTCCACCCAGCTGACTCCTGCCTCCCTGGCTTCCTGCGTGCAGGGCATTTCCGCGACGACGGCGCAGGCCCCGCGGCGAATGGCTTCCGGGATGAATTCGTGGCCGTCCGCCCGGGTCCCCTTCAGGGCAATGTAGCAGGAGCCGGGCAGAATGCGCCGGCTGTCGCATTCCAGATGTGAAATTTTCACCTGGGGGGAGCCGGTGAGCGTATGGGAGGGAAGGTCTTTGAGTAAGGTAAGTAGCTTCATGACGGGATTATCTGCGCGGCGGTTTGGATGGAGTAGAAGAGGTCTGGGTTCGGGAGGCTTTTTTATTGGTCTCCGCGGAAGGGGAATTTTTGGGGATGTTCATGGCGGCCGCCAGGCGGGTGGCCAGCTTCTGGAAGACCGGGGCGCATACGGTGCCGCCTCCGGGGTGGCAATGCTTGGAAGTGGGGTCGTCAATGACGACGAGGCAGACGAAGGCCGGGTCCTCCACCGGGAGCATGCCTACGAAGGAGACGGTGTAACGGTTTTCAAAGTAGCCGCCTGTAGGCTTCACCTTGTGGGCGGTTCCGGTTTTGCCTCCCACGTTGTAGCCTTCAATCCGCGCTCTTTTGGCGGTCCCGTCCAGATCCGTGACGTGGAACAGGGCGTTCCGAAGGTCCCGGGCCGTCTTGACGCTCATGACCCGGCATACCTCCACGGGAGGGGAAGGCTGGAAGTTCTTGTCATCCACGTAAATGCCGTCAACCAGCCGGGGGCGCATGCGCACGCCGTCATTGGCGATGGCGGCGTAAGCCATGGCGACCTGCAGGGGGGAGACCATCAGGGAATAGCCGAAGCTGATGCGGGAAAAGTTGACGAAGTTGCTTCCGTCCTGGCACTGGCTGTTGGTTTCCCCCGGCAGGTCGATGCCCGTTTTGGAGGAAAATCCGTACAGGTCAAAGTATTTTTTATACGTGGGCCAGCCCGATTTCAGCGCAATGCGGAAAGCGCCCGGGTTGCTGGATTTTTTCAACACGCCCGCTACGGTCAGACCGCCATAGGAACGGGGGGCGTCCGTGACGGGACGGGAACCGGGAACCGGATAGGGGGTGCAGTTGATCATGGTGTCAAACGTGGCCTTTCCGCTGTCCACGGCGGATGTGACGGAAACGATTTTAAAAGTGGAGCCGGGTTCGTACAGGGACTGCACGGCGAAATGGTAGGCGCCTTCCTGAAGGCCCTCGCGCGTATTTAAATTATAGTGGGGCCGGCTGGCCATCGCCAGAATGCTTCCGGTCTTGGGTTCCACCACAATAATGCAGCCGCGGGGTTTGTGGGTCTGGTCCGTGTAAAAAGAGATGGCGGCGTCCAGCTCCTCCTCCACGATCGTCTGGTACTCCATGTTTACCGTCAGGCGCACGTTCAGCCCGTCAACGGCATCCTTGAAGCGGGAATCCGCGGAGGGAATGATGCGTCCGCGGCTGTCTTTCCGGTACTCCCTGATGCCGTTGTGGCCCAGCAGCTGGTCGTCCAGCTGTTTTTCCAGGCCGGAAAGGGCCACGGGCCGGGGGCCGCTGTCCTTCGTCTGGGCAATGTAGCCCAGAATATGCACCATGCATTCCGGCACGGAATAAACGCGTTTGGAGGAGGTCTCAAAACGGAACCCCTGGACGCGGGCGTTCTGGATAGCCTGCCGCAGCAGTTCCGCTTTTTCCTCAGACAGGTTTTTGGCAATGACGATGCGCTTCTTGGGAATCGCCCCGTCTTTTTCCACCGTATTGATGATATCCTGCACATTCATGTCCGGCAGGAAGGGGGCAATCACTTTGGCGGCGTATTCCAGGTGCGCCTGCACGTATTCTTTCACCATTTCCGGCTCATAAAGCTCTTCCAGCTTTTTCCTGGCCATGTCCACCCCTTCCGGTCCGTTTTCAGGCTCTTCCAGCAGGATTTTCGCCAGGTTGTGTTCCTTGCTGCCATCCTTTTTACTGGCGGCCTGCCCCAGAATCTTGCTGCGGAAGCCGGAAACGAGCTTTTCCTTTTCCTTATCCGTTGCGGCTTTCTCCCAGAAGGGGGAATGGACGGCCTTGGAATAAGCCAGAGCCCAGCTGATGGTTTTGGGATCGTTCAGGTGATAGCCGTCCGCAATCAGCTCGGAACTTTGCATGTTGCTGGTGAGGATTTCCTCATTGGCGTCCATGATGCGTCCGCGCTGGGGCAACAGAACCTCCCGTTCAATAATGCCGCCGCTGGAAACGCCGCTCGTTTTCCGGGGGGAAACCAGCTGAAGATTGACCAGCGACAACATCAGCCAGATGACCGCCGCGCCCGCCACGCCGCACAGGACGAGGCTTCTTCTGGCGAATCTGGACTTCGTGATCGTGATCATGAACGGCTCAACGCGTTTAATGGCCTGCCGCGGCGATTCGGGAGGCGTTTTCGGAAGAAATGTATTCTACGGCTGAGGGCTCGATAGGCTGTAGATTGGACTTGTCCTGAGCCAGCCTGTCGCGGATGGCCCAGCGGCTGGTCAGGGAGGAAGTCTTGGAGCGGTAATATTCCTTTGTGAGTTCGCAGGAGGCGATCTCTTCATTCATCTGCTTGATGTCGCGCGCGACCTGGATCTGGTCGTTTTTCAGAACGGCATAAGTGATGCCCGCTCCGCAGGTAAGGGAGGCGAAGGCAATGAGCCACATGATCATGCTCACGCTGATCTGGTGGCCGGTGAAACGCTGTTTGAATCTTTTCATGGCGGTGGGGAAAGAGAGATAGTCAGATGATTTTTTCCACGCCGCGCAACTTGGCGCTGCGGGAACGGGGGTTGGTTGAAAGTTCTTCTTCTCCCGCAGTGACGGGCTTGCGGGAAAGCGGGCAGAAGCAGTAATCCGGGTTGGGGCGGGGAGCCGGCCATTCCGGGCGGTCTATTTCCGGACGGCTCCGCAGCTCAAAGAACTGCTTGACCCGGCGGTCTTCCAGACTGTGGAAGGTGATGACGGCCATGCGGCCTCCCTGCCCGAGCAGACGCACGGAGGAATCCAGCAGGGCGTCCAGAGCATCCAGCTCGCCGTTGACGGCTATTCTCAGGGCCTGGAACGTGCGGGTGCCGGGGTGCTGCCTTCCTTTGCGCGGCAGGACGGATTCCACGATGCGGGCAAGCTGGGCGGTAGTGGTGATGGGGGCTTGGGCGCGGGCTTTCCCAATGGCGCGGGCGATGGCGCGGGAAGCGCGTTCCTCTCCGAATTGCCAGAGAATGGTTGCGATTTCTTCTTCCGGGGCCTCATTCACCAGGTTCCGGGCGGAAAAGGCAGCGCGGGTATCCATCCGCATGTCCAGAGGGCCGTCTTCCCGAAAAGAAAAACCGCGGGAGGCGGTGTCAAGCTGGTGGGAGGAAACGCCCAGATCCGCCAGCAGCCCGTCCACCCGGGAAACCCCCTGCTGGGAAAGAATGCTTTCCACATCCTGGAAGTTGCCGGCGAGCGCCTTGAAACGGGAACCGAAGCGCGCCAGCCTGAGTATGGCGGCGCGGCGGGCATCCGCATCGCGGTCAATGCCCCAGACGGTGGCGCCCTGTTCCAGCAGAAGCTCCGTGTGGCCTCCGCCGCCAAGCGTGCAGTCCACGATGAATTTGCCGGGGCCCGCTTTCAGCATGTCCACCGTCTCATGCAGCAAAACGGTAATGTGCCGGAAACCGTTTCCGGAGACGGTTCCGTCCGCTTCCGCATCAACAGCGGCAACGGCGTCATCCCCAAGTTCGGAAATCAGGGCATCCGCCCTGGCCGCGGCTTCCCGGGCTTTCAGGGCTTCCGTGTGGTACGCGTTTTCCCAGTTCATGGAGGGGGCCAGCGCCTTCCAGGAGCAGACCAGTTCATCCACTCCCTTCTCCTCCGTCAGCTCCGCAACCACATGCACATGGTTGCGGCAGACGCTCCACGCCAGTACGCGGCAGGACGTTTCTTCCGCAAGTCCGTTTGCCAGGGCCTGCACTTCCTCCGTGCGGATGTGCGTACCCGCGCCCGCGCGTAAAGAAAGCTCAATATGGTCGTCAAAAGCCCGGTTCAGGTCGGAGGACAATGCGCCCAGCTTGCCATAGGCGCCCTTTTGCCCGGCCAGGGACATTTCCTCCATAAGGCGTGCTTTTTCCTGCTGCCAGGCAACCATATCCTGCGCCGGAAGGGCGTCGTGCCCCCAGAAAACGATGGAATAAGCCGTGAGTTCCGCATGCAGCCCGGTTCTGGCGCCGACGCCCAGGCCGGAAGCGAGCCAGCCCGGGCGCAATGCAAGCGTTGCGCAGGGGCGTGCCTGGGGATCGGGCGAAATGGAAGAATCTGGTGGCATGAAGGAAAGTCAGAGAATGCCGTAGGATTGGTTGATGTCGGAGATGCTGGCGTTCTCACGCCGGGAAACTTCTTCATAGAGAGAGGGTTCCCACAATTCAAAATATCCTCTCCGTGCGGCGAGCCGGACGGAGGAACTGAGCTGTGCGTGTTCGCACATTTGTTTGGGTATCAGCAGCTTGCCTTGAGCGTTGATGACAGCCTCCACACAGTTGGCATATAATTTGCCGATGAACAGGTCGATTTGCGCTTCCGTATAGCCGGGAGTTGCTTCTATCTTGTCAATGAGCTGCTGGAATTTTTCCCGCGTATAGGCTTTGACGGTCGGCAAATCAAGGCGCCGGCCGGATAACAGGAGCAGGGCGCAACCTTCGGAGGGCCTCCATTCTGCCGGAATGGCAATCCGGTTTTTGGGGTCCAGCTTGTGCGTGTATGCACCAAAAAGGTTGTCTGATACACTGCTCATCGCATGCAAGTACACTACGTAGTGACTTCAATACACTTTAATGCACCTGAAATGTCAATCCCGTACTGGAAAAAAGTATTTTTTCATATGCCCATATCCTGAAAAAAGCATGGATACGGTCTTGCTCCCCACCGGGGGCGGTATTATATTCCGCGCATGATGCAGTTTTGCGTGTTGGGCAGCGGCAGCGGGGGAAATGCCACCATTGTCAGGGCGGGGGAAACCGTCCTGCTGGTGGATGCCGGGTTCAGCGCCGCCAGACTGCGGGACAAGATGAAGTCCGCCGGCGTGGAACCGGATGAGCTGGCCGCCATTCTGCTCACCCACGAACACGCGGATCACATGAAAGGCGTGCACCAGTTCACCAGAAAGCATGCCGTGCGTGTTTACGCCACCCGCCATACGGCCATGTGCGTCCAGGAAAAAGCGCCGGAGGCCCCCTGGGCCTATTTTGAAAAGGGCCAGTCTTTCAAAATAGGGGATATCGTCATTACTCCCTTCCCCACTTACCATGACGCCGTGGACCCGGTGGGATTCAAATTTGAAACGGAACGGTCCAGTCTGGGTTTTATTTCCGATACGGGGCAGGCTCCCGGCTGCATCGCGGAATATCTTGCCATGGTGGATAGTCTGGTGGTGGAATCAAACTATGATCCGGACATGCTGGCGGCCACTCCCAAGAGGCCCTGGCCGCTGAAACAGCGCATCGCCTCCGCGCACGGGCATCTGTCCAATGAGCAGGCGTGCGACCTGCTGAGGCGGATTGCCCATGACGCCCTGAAAAACGTGGTGCTGGCCCACCTGAGCGCAGAAAGCAATTCTCCGGCATTGGCAGAAAGCCTGATGCGTGATACCCTGCATGACATGGGGCTGGCTTCCACCTCCCTGTTCTGCGCCAGCCAGGACTCCTGCCTGCCGTGGATACGGGTCTGCTGAATACGCCTCTTTTCCTGTTCCTCCCGCCATGTTCCTCTCCACCTGTGAAATCATGAGCACGATCATTGGAGCCCTGGCGGGTTCCATCGCTTCCTCGCGGGTGAAGATGGACCTGTTCGGCGTGATTGTCTGCGGCACCCTGGCCGCTCTGGGCGGAGGAACTGTGCGCGACATCCTGCTGGACATACCGGTGTACTGGACGCTCCCCACCGGGGAAATTTTTGTTCTGGCCTCCGTCGTCACCAGCCTGGCAACCTTTTATGTGGCCCAGAAATATCCGCCTCCCATGGGCACTATCCGCGTGGCGGATGCCATCGTTCTGGCTCTTTTCGGCATGATTGGCACGGAAAAATCCTATCTCCACGGCTATACGCCTACTGTTTCCGTGATGATGGGCATTTGTACCGGCGTGGCGGGAGGCCTGCTGCGCGACGTGCTTACCGGCAACGTTCCCTACGTGTTCCGTCCCGGGGAACTGTATGCCACCGCGGCCCTGCTGGGCGGCGTGGCGTACGCCATGCTTTACTATGCCGGAATTGATTCTTCCACCTGCTTCGTGGCTGGTTTCATAGTCACGCTTTCCGTGCGTTTGGCGGCCATCCGCTGGAACTGGAACCTGCCTTCCTACATTCCGTTATTCACCTCGGATGCGGAGCCGGAAGCTCTGGAGGAAGAGGAAAAGGAAATTTTTTCCGGAAAGCCCGGCGCGCGGTAATGTGCGCTACTTGTGGAAGCACCCTTCTATGCAGTAAACGGAAAGCTTCTCCACTGACCCGTCCCGTTCACAGCAGGAGCGCATGTTGCAATGCGGGCACAGCTCCCGCACATTTGTTACGTCCAGGGTTCCCCGTTTTTCATGAAGGGAATAAAGGTATTTCAGGTATTTTCCTTCCGCGATACGGTGGTGGTTATCCTTTTCCTTTAATCCCTTCCATTCGTAAAGCCGTTTTCCCCCCTTGGAAGAATTGCAGGACTTGCATACTCTGACGACGTTGTCCGTGGTATCTTCTCCCCCGCAGTTGCGCGGCAGGATATGCTCCGTGGTCAAATCCTTTTTTCCGCCGCAATAAATACATTCCCCGGGATGTTCCATTTCCCTGATCCATTCGCGTACGGAGGAAGACCAATGTATGGTCCCTGCGCAAAGCTCTTTCCATTTGCTCATAACCATGCCGTAATGAGCCTTCCCAAAACCGGAAGATGAGGCAATGATTTTGGCATATTGGTAATAAATGATCTGGCGGACGGATTTGACGGCGGAAGGAGGCATGGTAAAAAGATAAAAGTTGTTTGCTGAATCATGATGTCCGGATTTTCCGGAGCTTTATTTCCCCAGGCAGAAGGAGGAAAAAATGGCGCCCAGCACGTCTTCCGTATCCACGGCACCGGTGATTTCCCCCAGGTGCGTCAGGGCTTCCCTCAGTTCCAGGGCCGTGAATTCAGGACTTTCCTGGCGGGAAATGGATTCCGAAGCCAGCCGGACATGCTCCCGGCAGAGGCCCAGTTCATGCTGGTGGCGGGCATTGATGGCTACCAGGGAACTGCCCGTTTCACCGGGCAGGGAGGAGGCAAAGGCCTGAACAATGGCTTTCTCCAATTCTTTCCTTCCTTCCCCGGTGGCGCAGGAAAACCGGATGCCGGGCACGGCCTCCCAGTCCGGGTGGATTCCGAGGTCGCACTTGTTCAGAATAAGCAGCCGGGGGGCGGTGAGGGCCGGGGAGGGGAGGTCTTTTACCCGGGGCATGGAGGCATCCGCCACTTCCAGAACCAGATCCGCGGCTTCAAGCGCCCTGTTGGTGCGGGTAATGCCAGCCTGTTCAATGACGTCGGAAGATTCGCGGATGCCTGCCGTATCAATCAGCCGCAGGGCCAGCCCGGCCAGCTGAACGGATTCCTCCACCGTGTCCCGCGTGGTTCCGGCAATATTGCTTACAATGGCCCGGTCATACCCCAGCAGGGTATTCAACAGGCTGGATTTTCCCACGTTGGGAGGTCCGGCGATCGCCGTGCGGATGCCTTCCCGCAGCAGGCGTCCGCCTTCGGCAGTTCGGAGAAGGGCGGAAAGCTTTTCCTCCATGCTCCGGAGGCGCGCCAGCAGATCGGAGGCGGTGTCCGGGGAGATGTCTTCATCCGGAAAATCAATATAGGCTTCAATATGGGCCAGCACATGAACCAGGCTGTCTTTCAGTGCGTCCACCTGGGCGCCGACGCCTCCGTCCAGCTGGGTTTGCGCGGCTTTCAGAGCCAGGTCGCTACCGGCGGAAATCACATCCATCACGGCTTCCGCCTGGGTCAGGTCCATGCGCCCGTTCAGGAAGGCCCTTTTTGTGAACTCTCCCGGTTCCGCAGGGGAGGCCCCGCATTGGTAAAGGCGTTTCAGCAGGCGGCCCGTCACCAGCATGCCGCCATGGCAGGAGATTTCCGCGGTGTCTTCCCCCGTATAACTGGCAGGGGCGGGGAACCAGGTGACAAGCGCCTGGTCAATGGCGGCTCCTTCCGCGTCCCGGATGCGGACCAGCGTCGCCCTGCGCGGCCGGAGGCGTTCCGTGAAAGCCGCGGGGGTGCATTGTTTCAGGATGTCCATGCAGCCGGGGCCGCTCATGCGGATGACGGCGATGGCTCCCTGTCCTGCGGCGGTGGCCTGCGCGGCTATGGTGCGTTCCGGGTCAGTCATGGTTCTATGGATTCAAAAAAACCGCCCCCGAGCAATTTGCCTCCATCGTAAAAGGCGCAAACCTGTCCCACGGCCAGTGCCCGCAGGGGCGTGTCAAAGGCCAGGCGCACTTTCCCTTCTTCCAGATATTCGCAGGAGGCCCATTCCGCCTTGGCCCGGTAGCGGGGCTGGGCCATGACGCGGGCCGGCAGGGGGGCGAGCGTGTTGGAAATGCCGCCGACCACGGCGCGGGACGCGTACAATCCCCGCGTGGACGCATCTTCATATCCCAGAATCAGGCGGTTGCGCTGGACGTCCTTTCCCACCACCACATAGGCGACTCCCTCCCGCGGGGAGGCGACGCCGTGCCCTTTCCTCTGGCCCATGGTGAACAGATGCAGGCCATTATGCGTGCCGAGCGTCCTGCCTTCCGTGTCCACGATTTTGCCGGGCTTGTCCGGCAGGTAGTGGCGCAGGAAATCGCTCATTTTTACCTGGCCGATGAAGCAGATGCCCTGGCTGTCTTTCTTGCGTGCCGTGGGGAGTCCGTATGTTTCCGCGAGAACGCGCACTTCCGGTTTCAGCAGGTCCCCAAGGGGAAATACGGCGCGGGCTATCTGGTCCGGGCGCATCAGGGACAGGAAGTAGGACTGGTCCTTGTTCGGGTCCCGCCCGCGTAGGATGAAAGCCCCTTGCGGCGTGTCCATCCTGCGGGCGTAATGGCCGGTGGCGACGCAGTCGAATCCCTGTTCCAGGGCATAATCCAAGAAGACGCCGAACTTCATTTCCCGGTTGCACAATACGTCCGGGTTGGGCGTATATCCGGCGCGGTAGCCTTCAATCAGATAATTCACGATGCGGGCGCGGTATTCGTCCACCAGGTCGATGACCCGGAATTCAATACCTGTTGTTTTGGCGACGGCCAGCGCGTCCTGAATGTCCTGTTCCCACGGGCATTCTCCGGGAATGCCTTCGTCATTCACCCAGTTTTTCATGTAGGCCCCCACTACGTCATGACCCTGCTCCACGAGCAGAGCCGCTGCCACGGAGCTGTCCACTCCGCCTGATAAGCCTACAAGGATGCGTGCCACGATGCTGGAAAAAATATGGGGTGATAGGGCGGACCGCTTTGAGAAAAGTTTTGCCGCCTGCCCCTGTAAACCAAAGATGTTTCTGTAAGCCAAGACAAAAAGCGCGGAAGACAGGCATCCTGGCTTGGTTATTCAACGGAGCTTTCGACAGATCTTTGACTTTTTAGCGGGCGGCGTAAGCTCAATCTGCCATGCGTATCCTGTGCCCATGGTTCGTGGCGGCGTGCGTTATGAATGGCGTCTGGCATTTTCCCGGGGACGGTTCTGGATGTCTAACGGCGTATGAAAGAGGGTGAAGATTCCAGTTCCTTCATGATGCGTTCTGCAAGAACCCGGGGAGAGTCGGAAGGGGAAGCCGGAAGTTTCCGGAGCCATTGTTCGCGTTTCAGCCAGGTGCGCTGCCGTTTGGCGTATTGCCGGGTGGCGAGTGCCAGCTGGATCTGGCAGTTTTCATGGGAAATTTCCCCGCGCAGCATGCTTCGTATCAATGCCAGGCCCAGGGTGCGTTCCGCTGTGGCGGAGCATGGGCCGAGGGAAGCCGCTTCCTCCACCGCGCCCTCCTGCATCATGCGTGCGGCACGGCGGGCGATTCTTCCGTCCAGTTCAGGAACATCCCTGCTGATGACCCAGCCGGGTCCGCGTGGCGGGGCCAGCCAGTTCCTCTTCCAGAAGGAAAGAGGTTTCCCTCCGGCAAGGACGATTTCCAGATTGCGTTCCACATAACGCCGGTTGGCGGCATCCGTCGAGGCCGCTCCTTCCGGGTCCAGGGAAGAGAGCCTGGCGTATAGCGCTTCCGTGGAACAGTCCGCAAACGAGGCGCGGAGAGCAGCGTCCCCCGGCGGCGCTTCCGACAGTCCGTGGGAGAGGAATTTGAAGTACAGGCCGGAACCTCCCGTGACGATGGCTATTTTCCCGCGTGCGCGGATTTCTTCCATGCAGCGCATGGCGCGGTGGTAGTGTTCCGTGGCATTCCAGTTCCTTTGGACGGGAATAATGGAAACCATGTGGTGGGGAACCCGTTCCCGGTCCGCCGGGGAAGGCGCCGCCGTCAGGATGGGCATTTCCCGGTACACCTGGTAAGCGTCGGAACTGACAATTTCTGCGTCCAGCATCTCCGCCAGTTCCACGGCTGCCGCGGATTTCCCCGACCCGGTGGGACCTGCCAGGAACAGGGTCATGGGAAATGCTGCCTGATTGGGTGGAAAAGGTTCAATCATAACATGGAGTGATGACGGATAGAGCTTGTTGTTTTTGTGAGGCCTTAAAGACTGCTCCTGCTTAAAAGCTGTTGGAGGAAGCGGAAAAGCGGAGGCGAGATGGCTTCATATCCCAGGGCGTTGAGATGAAGGCCGTCCCAAGTATAAAGGCTGGCATCCTTTCCCGGAAGGAAGAAATGAAGGGGGAGGACATGGACGTTTTTTCCAAAGTCGTGTTGGAGCAGACAATTTCTGAAGGTTTCCATGCGCGACCCTTTTTGCGCGATAAGCGGGGGGATGACAATGATGGCGGTCGTCTCCGGGCTGTAAATCTCCCTGATTTTTTTGACGATGGCCACGTTTCCCTGAAAAGCCGTCCATCCCAGGCTTTTTTGCACTCCCAGATTGTTGACCCCCGAATACAGGACGATTATTTTGGGAGTCAGCGGGCTTGTCAGGCCGTCATTGATGCGCCAGAGCAGGTTGCCCGTGGTCTCGCTTCTGGTTCCCAGGTTGAGGCATCCCAGAGGGGAAAACCAGGTTTCCCAGGAACGTTTCCCTTCTCTCAGCCAAAATTCCATGGTGGAGGAGCCCAGGAACAACACGGGGGCATGGGGATTCAGCCGGGCGTTGCGTTTGTCCTGCCGGTGTTTTTCCAGCAGGGCGCCCTGTTCCGGGGAATAGGGCAGGGGATGGACAGCCAAATGGTAACGGTAGGCGTGTTTGGCGCACCAGACGGCGCCTAATGCGGCCGGAACGGTTAAAAGAAAAAAGAGAATACAGGCCTTAATTTTTTTTGGGAACATGGGTGATGCGGTCGTTGGCGACATAGGGCAGGCAGGCCGGGAAGAGTTTTCTCAGGAAAAGGTAGAATGCGACGATAAGGAAAATGATGGCAGGGATTAATACAAAGGGAGCGAAAAAGGATTGTTTCCAAATATGGGTGGGGATCAACATGATTAAAGGGTAATGAAGAACGAATATCAGGAAACAGGCGGGAGCATAGTTGGACAGCTTTCTGGCGACGGGAATTTTCTTTTCCAGCCAGATTCCAAGGGCCATGAGAAGAAGCGCCCCGAAGACAGGGCAGGGGGAATTCAAATGGACAGCCGGCCAGGAGATGTTCCATACTCCATAAGATGCCAGTGTTTTGTGCATGTTCCATTCCGGGTTATTCTGGCAGACGCTTAAATAGTTGGTGATGCTGAGCAGAAACCCGGTGCCTACGGCGAGCAGGACGAAGGGAGTAAAGGAATTTTTGTAAAAGTGTTTTACTTCAGCCAGTTTGATGGAAGACAGGAAAAGGCCCAGGCTGAACAGGGAGACAGTGAATGGAGCAAGAGTGATTTTGTTGGACGGCACGGGGTATTGGAGCCAGTCCGTGCTGAAGCAAATCAGGATCAGGACAAAAACCGGATATTTCAATTTCAGCAGGATGGGGGAAATGAGGGAGCAGAGAATAATATCCCTCAAAAACCATGTGGGCGGGGAAAAGGGCTCTCCCGTCAATTCATTGATGGAAAAAGGAATAAAATCGGGAGTGAAAAGGGAGCGGAAGCCTACAAGATTGCATAAGTATTCCGGCAATTCCATATTCATGATTCCCGGATGGAGGAAAGAGATGACTACATTCCAGAACAGAAAGGGAATGAGAAGCGTATAACCCCGTTTGAACGCTTTTTTCCAGGAATTATTCCGGCCCATGAAATAACCTGCCAGAATCAGGAAAAATGCCACGCGGCCGTTGAAAACCGGAAGCTGGAACAGGCTGGCGAAAGAAAAGGCCGGCGCGTGGACGCATACAATCAGGCATGCCGCGAGGAATCGGGATATGTCAATCCAATGTTCCCGGGATGAGGGTAATAAAATTGTAGGATTTTGCGGTGTCATGAAAGAGTCTGCCTTTGGAGCCCCCCTGAGGCAGGCAGGGGAAATGCTCAAGGGCAGATGGCTTGTTGTGTTTCCCGGGGATGTTTGAGACGTTCGGGGAGCGGTTTATTTACTGCGGGATTTCCGATGGCCAGGCAGCCTGGAGGCACATCCCGGGTGACGACGGCTCCTGCGGCGACTACGGAGCCGGAGCCGATGGTGACTCCTTTCAAAATGGTGGCCCTGGCTCCGATGAAGCATCCTTCCCCGATGGAAATGGGCTGCCCCTGTTCGGGCTGCCCCAGAGTTGATCCCCACCTGGAGCCGCTCCGGGGATAGTGCATGTCGTTGTCCAGAATCAGCGCGTCCGCTCCTATCAGCGTGTGGCGTCCGATGCGGATGCCGTTGACGCAGACCAGGGCGGCTCCGCTGATGCCGCAGCCGTCCTCCAGAATGATGCTTGCCTGATTGGAAAGGGCGGCCAGGCAGGTGTGATGGGAAAGTACCGGATTCATCCGGGTCAGGGAGTGGATGGTGACTCCGTTGCCGATGGTGATGGACGCTCCCGGGAATTTTTTAATGAGGGGAAGCCCGGAAAGAATGACGCCCGTTCCGGTGCGCACCCCCTTGAGCCTGAGCAGCAGACGCCCTATTCCTGAAAGCAGATGGATAAGGAATAATTTCATCAGCGTGAATACAGCATGGTATGATAACGTGACAGGCACCCGGTTACTGTCTGCTTTACGTCCAGCAGGCGGCGGCATTCCTGATGCCGCTCCATTCCCATGGACATGGCCTTATCCAGGCTGGCTGAAAGTTTCTGCGCGGCCTCCCTGATGGCGTCGCTGTTGCGGACCGGGACAATATAGCCGGATACGCCGTCCTGGACATATTGAGTCTGCCCGCCTTCTTCCGTGGTGATTACCGGAAGGCCCATGACTCTTGCCTCCTTCACGATATTGGGGCAGCAATCCCCCAGGGTGGGATGCACCAGGAACCACGCCGTGGAGAGGCGCTGCTGGAGTTCTTCGCGGGAAATGCCGCCCAGCCAGTGGATATTGGGGGTGGACCGGGCTTCCAGCCTTTCCCTGAGGGCGCCGTTGCCCGCCACGAACAGCTGGACATGGGAAAGGGCCGGATGCGTGAAGGCCTCCACCAGATAGGAGATGCCCTTCAGTTCGTAAATGGTTCCGGCAAAGAGGCAGGAAGGTTCTGGAGACGGGCTTCTGTCAAGATGGTAAAAGGAAGGTTCCACGCCGTATTCCATGCAGGACAGGCGGGCCTGGGGGGCAATTTCCGCAACGCGGTCGCATGCCCAGGGGGATTCGCACGTGATAAGATCATAATGTTTGACGGCCATGCGTTCCCAAAGGGCCTGCATATGGAGGAGGAAGGCCTGCGGAGCGCGCTGGCAGTAGGCGGTGAGGGCCCCCTGGTAGGAAAGGAGCTTCTTTCCCCGGAAAGCAATCCCCGCCAGAGCGTAAGCCTGCTCCACGCCCCATACGTGCAGGAGGTCCGGCTGGATATCGTTCAGGGTCTTGCGTATTCTCCGGACGGTCAGGAAATGGGCCGTCAGGATATTTTTGCCCATGCTGCCCAGGGGAAGAATATGGATGGTCTGGTTGCGCATCCGGATAGTTTCCGCGGCGGAAACGGCTTTGCTGAGAGTAATCCAGTGGATGTCAAAATCTTCCTGAGATTCCAGAGCATGGAAAAGGGAAAAAATCCAGGGAATCGCACGCCGGTCCTTGTTGCGGAAAGACGTCAGCAGCCGGCCCAGAGGGAGATCCGCTGCTATGGCTAATACGGGACGGGGGCGTTTGGGCGTCATGGATTGGGAAAAAGGGGCAAGGGGTTAGCAGGTGGATAAATGGTCCGGAACGATGGAGGACGCGAACGGAGACTTTTCTCCCGGACGGATGGAGGAAAAAAGCAGTTCCTCCCACTTCCTGTTTACTGCGTCGGGGGCGTAACGGGCTTCCCATTGCCGGAGGCCCTTACGTCCCAGTGTTTCCCGTGTTGTTTCGTCCGTCAGCGATTCCACAGCTTTTTCCAGCGCGGAGGGGGATGCGTTTTTCAGGACGATTCCCCCTTCCAGGGTGGAAAGGGCTCCTGCATCCGGAGCGAACCAGGGAACGCCGCATGACATCGCCTCCAGAATGGAGAGGGGCTGCTGTTCCTGGAAGGAGTAAAGAAAAACGGCATGGCTTTCCGTAATGGCGGCTTCTACCTCCGGACGCGGGAGTCTGTAGAGAATCCTGAATCTGGGATCATCCCCGATGGCCTGTTCCATTTGTTCCGCATAGGAATTGCGCTGGGGAATGAGAAAAAGAAACGTGATCTGCTGAAGATGGGTGCGTTTCACGTGGCGGATGAAGAGAAGCTGCCGTTTCCTCATGCTGGCGCTGGCGGGGCAGGTGAAAACGGGGGTGGAGGAAAGTCCGTATTTTTCCCGGAAAAAAGGAGCGGTTCTTTTCAGAGCCGGGAAGGTGTTGGGAATGCAGGAATAATTGGAAAGTTTGCGTCTGGATGCGTAATAATAATCAAAGCTTTTGAAAAGTGTTCCGTAAGGGTCGAGAAAAACGAGGCGGTTTAGAGGTGATTTCCGGCATACGTTGAGGATATTCCTGCGTATTTGGAAAAAGGAGCAGAGCCATTTTTTCAGACCGAAAAAAGGAGGGTAGTTAAGGCGGAAAAAAGAATGGAAATTGGTGGCTGTTCCATGGGAGCGGAGGAAAAATGGAATGCCTGAATCCCGTGCCGCGTCCAGCAATTCTTCCCGGCACCAATCCGCCCAGGAGTGGTAGATAATAACATCCGGCCGGCAATCTTTCAGAAACCCGTTCAGATATTCCCTTAAGCGGGCTCTGTTCTTAGTCAGGGTGTCCGGCAGGGTGGTGAGAGGGCTGTATGGGCGGGAGCAGAAAGAATCCTCCGGTGAATCCAGAGGGCGTGTGAGGACATGGATGTCCCAGCCCAGGGAGTTCAGGCTGCAGGCCATCTCATAGGCAGCCATGCCTACGCCTCCTTCTTCCGGAGGAAAAACATATGTAACGATGAGAATCCTGCCCTTGCTCACGGGCGGTAATGTAGATGAAAAGAAGAAATAAAACAAGGACACTTTATGGAACTGTTCCGGATCATGGCCCTGTAAAAATGAGGAATTTGTTTTTTTCCGGTGATCGGATAAGGAGGCGGCATGGGACTGGACGATTTTGTCCGGTTTCTATTCCCTGTGAAGGCCTGTTGGCCGGGGCTTCATAAAAAGATATTGATGCAGCAGAATGTTGTGTTAGATTGGCACCGCTTTCCGTACCCGTATGGCCGGCAATATCCCGTTGGCGTATTGCCGGTTGAATAAATAATCCGGTTATCAATAAAACAGGTATTTTTAACTTTTCCCGGGAAAGGATGAAATTGATGGAATAAATAATATGGAAGAATCCCGCGTAAAGAAAAGCCTGTTGAACGCCAGGGTCAATCTCATTTTTTATGTTTTGATTCTTCTCATTTCCTTTTTTTCAAGGAAAATATTCTTGAATTGCCTGGGTGCCGATTTTGTCGGTTTGACGGGAACATTAATGAGTCTGCTGAATTTCCTCAATTTGGCGGAACTTGGCATAAGCACGGCTATCGGGTATGTGCTTTACAAGCCTATCTTTGAGCATGATGAAACCAGGATTAATGAAATTATCTCCGTGCTGGGATACATGTACCGGTGGATAGGGCGGCTGATCATCGCGGCTGGAGTAGCGCTTTCCTGTTTCCTCCCGGTTATTTTCCCTTCCACGGGCTTTTCCTATGGAATCATCTATTTTGCTTATTATTCCTTTCTGGCCTCTTCCCTGATTGGGTATTTCGCCAACTACAGGCAGACCCTTTTGGGAGCGGACCAGAGGAATTACGTGGTGGCGTTTTATTTCCAGACGGCATCCATCATCAAAATCATATGCCAGATGCTGTCAGCATGGTATACGGGAAGCTATTATCTATGGATAGGGATAGAACTGTTCTTCGGCATTATTTACTCCTTTATCCTGAATTGGAAGATCAATCAGGTATATCCCTGGCTGAAAAGCAATGTGGCCCTGGGGAAGGAACTGTTCAAAAAATATCCTGAAGTCACTAAATACACCAAGCAGCTGTTTATGCATCGGCTGGGAAGCTTTTTCCAGTTTCAGATGACGCCGTTTCTGGTATATGCCTTTGTTTCCCTCCAGATGGCGGCCTATTTCGGCAACTATTCCACCATTGTGGATAAACTGCACCTTCTGGTCAATAATCTGCTCGGCAGTACGGAAGCCAGTGTGGGCAATTTAATTGCGGAGGGAAATGAGGGAAAAATCCGCAAAGTGTTTAGTGAGCTGTTTTCCCTGCGCATGCTGATTGCCGGCACGGTATGTTTTCCCCTTTACCAGCTTCTGGAGCCATTCATCACGCTTTGGCTGGGGGCGGAATATATCCTTCCCCGGGAAATCATGCTGTTGCTTGCCATCAGGCTGTTCATCACCATTACGCGGGGGGTTGTGGATCAGTTTTTATACGGTTACGGTTTGTTTTGGGATGTGTGGGCTCCTCTTGCGGAAAGCGTGATCAACATTTCCGTGGCGATCATCGGAGGTTACTTATGGGGATTGCCCGGCGTTCTGTTGGGGGGAGTTTCCAGCCTGATACTTATTGTGGGCATATGGAAGCCCTTCATGCTGTATAACTGGGGATTCAGAAAAAATGTGATGAGTTACTGGTTCCAGTTCGGTTACCAGCTGGCGCTGGTTTCGATTTCGGCCGTGTTCATGGACTGGATCTGGAAATTCGTTCCTCTGCAGCCTTCCGCATCTTTCTTCTCCTGGTTTTTATGCGCCTTTCTCATGGCCGTCTCCTATGGAGGAGTGACGGTTCTTTTAATGTATTGCGGTACGCAGGGCATGCGCGGCATGGCGCACCGCGCGCTGGCGATTGTGGAAACCCGGTTGCCGTGGCGGAAGAAAAATTGAATAGGGACGTAGAGGCGTTGCCGGCAGCGGGAAGGGGAACGCTGCGTTATTCATGTTCATTCTTCGGTAGCCGTTTCGGCTTCCGGGTCAACAAAATCCTCCACCGCCTCGGAGACAATGATATTGCTCTCCATGGAGGAAAACCCGTGATAAGCCGGATTGACGTTATTGCAATGCAAGTGCATCGTCGCCGGAAAAAAAGCTCCGGCCAAAGGCCAGCTATTGGCATTCTCCACATCAAGATAGTATCCGGAAAAAGGATAAATACCCTCAAAGCAATGAACCCCCTTCACCGTAGCGATCTTGACGCAGCCGCGGGTGGAATTCCCGCCATGCAGCAGCCATAACGCTCCCCTGTCTTCGGTATCGTATCCCCCGTCCTGGTATTGCTCGTAAACCACCGCGTACACGCAGACGGGATAACCGGAATTGATAGACGGCTCCGGCGCGAGGGCCTGCGTCGTCTTCATCTTCCATTTCTGCTCGGCATTGGAATAATAAATCTCCCGGACACGAATATGATACCCCCCTGCGGCCGCGTCCCGGACATGATCAAACGTAATGTCAATAATCTCCCCAATCTTATATCCGCCCGCCGCCTGATCCGGCACCAGCGTAAACGCGTCCCTGTCCCGTCCCATGCGCGCAATCGTCGTCATCTGTCCGAACCTGGCCGTGAATTTAGCGCTGACGGAAGGCAGGCGCACCGGAGCCACCCACCCCCGGATGCTGGAATAATTGTGCATGGGTCTCGCGTTGGTCACGAGGCCGCATTTCACGGTAAAAGAGGAATTGGGAGGAACATTGAAATAAAGGGAATTGGGTTCCTTGTCTGTTTTGAAAACCGTCCCGTTGGAAGACGAGCAATCCGCCGGGAGCGGATAACACCTGACGGAAAAAGCGTCCGTCACGGCGGCCAGCCCGGCGGCGTACAGGCGGTTGACCGCTGACATATCCGTTGCCGCCCCCACGGCAAGCGGGATATTAATGCCGCCGTTGGCGTTGACGGTCCCCGTAAAAGTGCCGGATTCCGCCGTCAGGTTTTTTAATTCGGCATTTTCTCCTTGCCTGATGCCGTTCTGGCCCGGCAGCCCTGGAACGGCTGTTTTGAAAACCTGGGTGATCAAAGCGTCTTCATCGGATACTTCTATGGCGTCCGTCGGGGCCGCAAAACCGTATTGCCCTTTTTTCTCTGCTTCCAGAATAAGCATGGACGTCTCTCCGGAATTGAAAATGGCGCTTACAGTACAAGCTTTTGTACAGGTCATTACATAGGAACTTCCCTTAATAGTATCAACTTTCATAAATGAATGATTTTTTACTATTGATAAAACTCCGGAAAAATCATCAGGCATAAAACGTTGAGGCGTTCCTGAAGGCATATGCGGACGGTTTTTCCCGGATTCGGCAAAATTCCGGAAGGTAGTTAAGTCGGCTTGTTAAAAAATAGCCGGCTCCGGCATTTCCCCATAAAAGGCGGCGCAGTAAATAGGCTGGGCATCAGGAAAATATAAAGCCCCCCTTCCGTATTTCTATTGATGCTTGCCCTGTAAAAGCCGTTTTCCCTTTCCCAGGAGGCATCTCATTTTGGAGATGAACATCCGGCCGGGATCGTTTTGCTTCCGGAAATCCCTGATGTCATCTTTCCACGGAGATTTCTTCCAATACTTGTAGAACAATCCGTAATCCTGGCGAATACTGTTGGGATGCCAGGGTTTGGGATGGCCCCAGTAGTGGATAATGCCCGGCCGCTTGGCGGCTTCCAGCAGGTCCGCCGACTTTAGGGGATTATTTCTGAAGCTTTTCACGCCTTCCCAGCGAATGGACCAGATAGCCCCGTCGCAAATGTTCCACATAGGGTGAAGTAACAAGATACGCTGCTGATAGCATACATTCAAAATATCCTGATCCTGCCAGGAAAGGCGGTGAATATTGTTTTTCGCCCAGGATAAAACCTGGGATTCAAAACGTTCTTCGCGTATTCTTCCAATATGGTAAAGAATGACGCCGGCATTGATGTAAATGGAGTCCCGGTCCAGATTCATTTCTCTCTTCCAGCGTGAAAAAGATTCCTCGGATAAATCTTCCGTGGTGAAAACGCCGGCAATGAGGCAATCTCCGAATTCTGATTCATACATGGGGCTTATGTCCCTGTTGAAAATGGTATCAATATCCACGTAAAGGGCGCGTTCTACCGTGGCGGGAAGTTCCCCTGCGAGGCCAAGACGGTAATATGTTGCCGCCGACCATTTGGAACCGACGGGGAAATCCGTATATTTATCCTTCATGTCAATAAAGTGCAAATGGAGATTGTAGCCCTGTTGCAGGGAATGGAAACGGGCCGTATTATCCCCGCTTAACCCGCCAGTCATGATGTAAATATCGGCATGAACGCCGGGCGGCAAATTCTCCATGAGGGACACAATGCTCACGCCCGTTCCCAGAGCGCCGTTATCGTCTGTAGCGTATACGATATTCATGATTGTGAACGGACTGGATTTGGGTGTTTGTTCTCCGTTCCGTTATTGGTTTGCAGCCGGAAAAACAGGGAGCGTCCTATCCTTTCCAGGCGGTCCAGCCATTTGCAGGAGAACATGGTTCTGTCCATGAGAGCGGAAAATGATTGTTCCATGCCTGCCCTTGCGGAACACGCTTTCATATAGGAATCCAAAAACGGACGGTTCAGGCATGGGTGCATGATTTTCCTGATCCTGCCTGTCAGGGAAATCCGTTCCTCTACGTTGAGCGATAACAGTCTTTGGGGATGCAATTCCCTGATGACCAGATAATGAACGGCAAATTGCCATTTGGGATTTTTCATGGCTTCAAGCTCATTCAGCAGAGGCGCAATGAGTGAGTGGAGGGAGACATGCTGATAATGCTCATCATGCATGGCGGAAGATGCTCTCTGCCTGTAAATGGAGGTGACGGAGCCTCCCAGTCCGATCAGGCCTGTCCCCCGCATGCACCGTGTCCAGTACAGGCCGTCTTCCCCATAGGGCATCGTTTCTTCCCAGGGGGGAAGACGGGACGCAAGAGACGAATTCAGGATTACACTGCTGGAATTCATGAAAAGCACTCCCCGGATCCCCAGCCTCCGGATAGATTCGGGATAAGATGGAGGGCGCGGCGGGATGGCCTCCAGTTCATCCCTCATGTAACGGTTGGCATAGGCCAATATCTCCGGATGACGGTTGAAAAAACCGGCTGCTAGCTCCAGATGCTCGGGATACCAGTAATCGTCTCCGTCCAGGAAAGCGATGTAAGCCCCCACGGCCTTCTTTATTCCTGCGTTTCGCGCGCGAGACACGCCGCCGTTAACTTGGGAAACCAGGCGAATTCTGGGGTCATGAAAAGATTGAATGATGGAAACGGTCTCATCGGAAGAACCGTCATCCACGATGATGATCTCAAAATCCTGAAATGTTTGAACCAGTACTGACTGAAGGGCGGCAGCAATATAATTCTCCAGATTATAAGCCGGGATAATAATGCTGAAGAATGGTTTCTGCATGTAAGGGGAATGATGAACAGCTTTGTGAGTGGAACGGGAATCAGGATATGGAGAAAATGATTCTGATGGGGGTGTAACTATCGCAACCTGTGAATGGCGGGGGGCGAATCTATTGTTCCTCCCATGATTCATCAGTGCGCGAATGAATTTGTCATAGCGAATTCCAAATCCGATTGGAAAATTCAGGATTCAGCATGGATGGACAGAGAATTGTCCCAAGACCTCATGGAACCTATGGGGTGTGGAGGTATTCCAGCTAGGTCTGGTTCTAAGAGTTCTATGATTCTAAAAAATAATTGCTTATGAAAAATGAGTGGTTTGAGGGCAGTAATGGAAAGTAGCGTTTTTCGTCCTGTTTTCCTGGCTTCGGGCTCCCTGCCCGCAAGGGGGGAGATTCTTGATGACAAAACGTCCGCGCCACATAAGTTCCTTGGTGTGAAAATCAACCCTTGACCCCGGATTTGGAATCCGGTATGAACGTGACGCCTTATTAATAAACAGAAAAGGACATTGTCCTCTTCATGGTTGACGTTTTCTTTTCCGTGTTTTTTCTTCATGAACCCTTCGGAACTTCCTTCCATCAGCATTATCCTGACCGGGCATAATGAGGAGAGCTGCATCAGGGATGCTATCCGGAGCGTATTCGGGCAGGATTATGAAGGGCCGGTTGAAATTATTCTTTCGGATGACGGCTCGTCCGACGGGACCTTCGCTGTCATGCAGGAAATGGCGGCTCAATATAAGGGGCCGTACCGGGTACTCCTGAACCGGAATGAAACGCCGCTGGGGCGCGGGCCTCATATCCGGCAGACGATTGGTCTGGCTTCCCATGAATGGATTCTCCGTCAGGATGGGGACGATTGTTCCTTCCCCTGGAGATGCAGGCTTTTTGCCTGGGCGGTGATGGAACGCCCGGATGCCGTGGCTGTGGTCAGCCAGATGACCAGCGTCTATGAGGAACCGGGCGTTGCGTTTGAATTCCCGGCCTTCCCTGCTGCTCCGCGGGAAATGCCGACTCTTGCGCTTCAAGAGGGGGCCTTTTCTTCTGCTGCCCATTACGGCGGAAGCATGATGATCAGGAAGAGCGCCTGCGAATGGGGCAACTCCCTGCGGATGACGGCCAGTTTTGAAGATGATTTGATGGGGTTTCACGCATGGCTTCAGGGCAATATTTATGAAATGCCGGGCATATCCTTATATTATTACCGGTTTGCCCTTAAAAATATTTGCGCCGTCAACAGCGCGTTCCGGTTTGCCGACATGCGGACGGCGGAGGCCTTTGAAAAAAGGGAGCTGGAAATGAAAAGCCAGTTGAAAAAAAGCAAGGAGGCGGGGCTGGAATTGTGCAGGGAATTGCTGGAGGGCCTTGCTCCGGTTTTTCGTTCGCGGGAAGAACTGCTTGCCGAAATGGAGGAGAGGAGAAAAATAATCAACAGCATTGACCGGCAGCAGGATTGGTGGAGTTATTCCTTTCGGCGGAGATGGGCCTTAAGGTGGCCGGGATGGATGGGGATCGTCCACTGCCTGCCGCAGAAGCTGTATTTGTTCTGCATGGTCTTCTTTTTCAAGCTCAGGAAAGTAAAAAGGGCCGTTTGCGGAACGCGGCAGACTTTGGAGTGAGGGTAAGGAAACGCTTGAAGCGGGGGGGAGAACTTTTGCTCGGATGGGTTCTTTTCAGGTCGGCGTTATTTTTTACGGAGGGGGAGCGGAAGATGGCTTTTCCGGATTGAAAGAAGCCGGCGTTCGGACAGGGGAGGGTGTTTTATTCCGGCTGGGATTGACGGGAAAACAGCCGGAGCCGTCATGGAGGAAGCCGGGAGAGAGGCCGGATTGATGCGTAGCGGTTTTCTCTGGAAAAAGAAAAAGCGCCTTCCCAAAAATGATGGAAAGGCGCGGTAGCAAAATTAGGGGCGTTGTCCCGGATATTAGTACACGTCCCGCTGGTAACGGCGGTGCTGCTTCATGTCCGCCACATATTCCGCGGCTTCCTCCGGAGTCTTATGGCCCCAGGTCTGGATCACTTCATGAAGGGCGGCGTCCACATCCTTCGCCATGCGGGAGGCGTCTCCGCAGACATAGAAGCAGGCGCCGGCTTCCAGCCATTTCCAGAGCTCTTCGCCTTCCTGAACCATGAGGTGCTGCACATACACCTTCTTTTCCTGGTCGCGGGACCAGGCCACGGATAACTTCAGTTTACCGGTGCCGGTCAATTGGGTCAGCTCATCTTCATAACAGAAGTCAGTAGCCCTGTACGGATTGCCGAAGAACAGCCAGTTGCCGCCCTTGGCGCCGGAAGCGATGCGTTCCTCCCAGAATGCCCGGAAGGGGGCGATGCCGGTGCCGGGGCCTACCATGATGATGGGAGTGTCCCCGTCTTCCGGCAGACGGAAATTCTTGTTGGTATGTACGAATACCCTGGCCGTATGGCCCGGCTGGAGGCGGTCCGCCATGTAGGTGGAACAGACGCCGCCGCGCTTGCGGTCACGGGCCGTGTAGCGCACCGCGCCCACGCACAGATGAACCTGTTCGGGATGGGCGTTCGGGCTGGAGGCGATGGAATAAAGGCGCGGCATGATCTTTTTCAGAATGCCGGTGAAAGCTTCCGCGGATTCGAAGGAAGCGGGGTATTCCGTGGCCAGATCCAGCACGTCCCGGCCCCACAGGAAATCGTTGAGGGCGTCTTTATCCCCGGCCAGAAGCGCGTCCAGCTCCTGGCTGCCGGAGGCGGCGGCCCATTTGGTCAGCAGGGCTTTGTTGACATTGGTAATGTCATAGCAGTGAACCAGGGCGTCCTTCAGGCTTGCGGTTTCCCCTTCCGGCGTGGAAACCTGGGAATCCGGGCTGAGGCCGAGCTTGTCAATCAGAGCGTCCGCCAGGGCGGGATCATTGGAGGGAATGACGGCCAGGGCATCCCCGGCAATGTAATTCATCCCGGAACCGTCCAGGCTGTATTCAATGTGGATGGTTTCCTTGGGACTGCCTTCCCCGGTGATGTGCTTGACGGAGAGGACGGGAGCGGGAAACGGATTTTTTTTGCCGTATGGTTCAGTGGTCATGATGATGGGGGAGTATGAAAAAGAATATTACCAGCGGATAACGGCGGCGGACCAGGTAAGCCCGGCGCCGAACGTGACCAGGACGACATTGTCTCCCTTGCCGAATCTGCCGGAACGGCGCGCTTCGTCAAAGGCGATGGCGACGGCGGCCGCGGACGTGTTGCCGTACTTCTCAATGTTCACGAATACCTTATCTTCAGGAATGGAGAGGCGCTGCGCTACGGCGTTAATGATGCGGAGATTGGCCTGGTGGGGAATAATCAGCTGAATATCGTCCGCCGTGAGGCCGGCGCGTTCAATGACGCTGGCGGCGGAGGCCTTCATGCGCGTGACGGCATGGCGGAAGGTTTCATTGCCGCGCATGGCCAGGGTGGCCAGGCGTTCATGGGCGTTTTCCGCGGTGGTGGGGCAACGGGAGCCGCCGCCCGGAATCTGGAGCAGGTCATGCAGGGAGCCGTCCGAACCGATATCCGTGGCAAGGACGGAGCCTTCCCCCTCTTCCCCTGTGGAGGCCTGGAGCACGGCTGCCCCGGCGCCGTCCCCGAACAGGACGCAGGTGCTGCGGTCCTCCCAGTTGACGACGGTGGAAAGTTTTTCCGCGGCGATGATGAGCGCCGTCTTCATCTGGCCTGTGCCGATGTACTGGACGGCGGTCTTCATAGCGAACAGGAAGCCGGAGCAGGCGGCGGAAATGTCAAAGGCGGCGGCATTCTTGGCGCCCAGGGCATCCTGGATATAGCAGGAAGTGGAAGGGGTGAACGTGTCCGGCGTGATGGTGGCGACGATAATCAGGTCAATATCCTCCGGCTTCAGCCCGCAGGATTCCAGAGCGCGCTGGGCGGCCTTCGTCCCCATATGGGAAGTGTACTCGTCAGGGGCGGCGATGCGGCGTTCCACAATGCCCGTGCGTTCAATAATCCATTCGTGGGAAGTGTCCACCATCTTTTCCAGATCCGCATTGGTCAGGCGGCGTTCCGGAACATAGGAACCCGTACCGATAATTTTGACGGGCAGTCTTTTAAAGGGAGTATCAGAATGTGCGGCCATAGCTTTGGGCGTATGATGAACAGAAAACGTCCTGACGTTTTATGTGGAAATAGTCTAAAAGAAAGCGGGCCTGATGACCAGCACAAAACGCAGGACTCCTTCCATGCCGTAAATGAATGGCCTACAACAGCCACCCCTGGCTGTTGGCGGGCGGCGCGGCTCCCATCTTGAGATAGGCGGAAGGCATCGCCACGCGCCCCCTGGGGGTGCGGCTGATGTACCCCTGCATAATCAGGAAAGGCTCGTGCACGTCCTCCAGCGTGGAAGCGTCCTCCCCTACGGCCACCGCCAGGGAGGAAAGGCCCACCGGGCCGCCGTTGAACTTGTAAATCATCGCTTCCAGCAGGCGCTTGTCCATCTCGTCCAGGCCGTCGTCGTCAATCTCAATCATGGTCAGGGCGTCGTGCGCCAACTGCTCCGTAATCACGCCGTCGCCGCGCACCTGGGCGTAATCCCGCACCCAGCGCAGCAGGGAATTGGCCACGCGGGGCGTGCCGCGGGAGCGCAGCGCGATCTGCAGGGCGCCCTCCGGGTCCACGGGCACGTTCAGCAGCCCCGCGGACCGTTCGATAATGGCGCACAGTTCCTCCCGCGTATAATAATCCAGCCGGTTCACCAGGCCGAAGCGGGAACGCAGCGGGCTGGTCAGCATCCCGGCGCGGGTGGTGGCCCCCACCAGGGTGAACTTGGGCAGGTTGAGCTGGATGGAGCGGGCGTTCGGCCCCTGGTCGATGATAATATCCAGCCGGAAATCCTCCATGGCCGGGTACAGATACTCCTCAATGGCCGGGTGCAGGCGGTGGATCTCGTCAATAAACAGAATATCCCCCTTTTCCAGATTGGTCAGCACGCCGGCCAGGTCTCCCGCCTTTTCAATCTGGGGGCCGGAAGTCGTATGAATGCGGCAGCCGACGGCATTCGCGATAATATTGGCAAGCGTCGTCTTCCCCAGGCCCGGGGGACCGCTCAACAGGATGTGATCCAGCACGTCGTCGCGCTGTCTGGCGGCTTCCACCATCAGCATCAGGCGGTCCTTAATCTTCTCCTGCCCGCAGAACTCGCTGAAAGCGGGTGGTCTGAGGGACAAATCAAAAGCGGAGGAGGGGGCCTCCGTGGTGCGTGTGTAAAAGGACTCTCCCATGCGCAGGACTAGCAAACCTGTCTTTGGGGCATCCGTCAAGGGGGAAGTGCGGTCGGGAAACGCCTTTTCCGGGACATGCCGGAAGCCTTTGGCTTTTTTTGAGGACGGGAGGAATGCGGAGCCGCGGAAATGATGATACGCGGTGAAACGGCATGCCCCGCCTTCTCTCCTTACAGCGTGGGTTCTCATGCCTGTCGCGTTTTCCCGGAACTCTCGGAACCCTGGGCTTCCGGAATCTTTCAGTCTTCTCTTTCCGTCTCGCTTTTGAAACTTCCTAAACGTCTTATGATCAATTCTTGATTCCGGACGGAAGTAAGCTTATCAATAGAGGTTCTTACCTGAACCTTGCCCGATTGCCCGGAAGCCGCAAAGGTGGAGAAAGAGAAAAATTCTTATTTGCTCCGCGGGAAAAACAGGGCAGGGAGGGAGGAAATCTGCCATGCCCTCATGGATGATTTTTGTGAACCACGGAAACCTGTCCTTTCAAAACTTCTGAAAATACGCTTCGTTTCTGCTTATGCCTGTTGAAGACTTCCTCGTGTTGTCGGAGCGCTTTTCATCCTTTTCGAGCAACAGCCGGAAACGTGAAAAACTCGAGGAAGACGGGAAAATTCCTTCTGGATGAAAAAAAGGTTGCCAAACCTCTCTTCTGCCATTATTCTGCCCCTGCTTTCCTATCTAGCACAATCTCCAACGGGCAGGTGTCAGAGTGGTCGAATGAGCACGCCTGGAAAGTGTGTGTACCGCAAACCGGTACCGAGGGTTCGAATCCCTCCCTGTCCGCCATCAATTTTCTACCGCAATATATTCGTCAAGAGTGTATTGCGTCTTTTTATTTATGGAGATATGGGGAAGAAATGGGAAAATATTGCAATTATCTTCGATTTGTTGCATTATTACTCCTAACGATTCGTTCAAGCTATGATATTTATTTCTCATAATGGAAAAGACAAAGAAGTTGTTGCTCCTTTTGCTCATAAACTTGCTGAAATATTCGGTATAAAGAATGTTTTTTATGACTCATGGTCAATTAGGCCAGGAGATGGCATAATTGATAAAATGAATGAAGGCTTAGAAAAATGTAAATTTTTTTTCTTCTTCATATCAAAGAATAGTTTGGAGAGTGAAATGGTAAAATTAGAATGGCAAAACGCTATTATTAAAAAAACAAAAGGAGAGACTAGACTTATTCCCGTGAGATTGGACTCTTCACTGATTCCTCCCATATTGCTCCAAACTCTTTACATTAATTTATATGAACATGGGTTAAACGTTGCGATACATCAGGCGGTAGATGTCATTAGTGGCAATGACTCAACTATCATAAATGCTCAATTCTCCAATTTGCAGACTAAAATTTCGAAAGAAAACAACACTATAACAATAGAAATAAGTGCTATTCATTTTCTTGAGCCAATGCCTGTTTTCCTTGTTTTAACAAGAAATAAAGAATCGGACTTAACATTTAAAACTCAAGGAGGTAGTTTTTGGGGTGGATTTAATTCAAATATAAAATTAGATAATGGGGAAGTAGTTAATGCCATTTATATAAAATTCCCAGATAATATCATTCCTGGGTTTCCACAAAGAATTTTCATTACTGAAAAAGGAGACACTCAGGTTCAAATAATAGGTGTATTACATCCAGTTAATGAAAATAAATATATTCCAATTCCTATAGTTAAAAATTAACTCTATCTCAATAGCACTCTACTCCTATAGTTCTAGTTCAACTCTTTCTTTCTACAATCCATTTCCTCTTGTTTCTTTCTCCAAGCATAATCGTGCCAATCTTCCATACATTCACCAAACTGATGTGCTTCATCTGGATTAGGAATATATTCCCCAAAGCTGCTCCAATCAGTATTCTCTCCTTTTGAATAATTGTCCATAGCTGACTGTTCTTGCTCTCAATCCCTCTAGGATTCTCTCTGTTATCTCCATTAGCATTTCTCTATGTCTTAAACAATTTTCATAGGAATCATTTTAGAATTAACGATTTAGAATGATTTTAATTAAAAATGCCTTCGTACAAAACTAATTGACCTTGGAAGTCCTGGAATCTGGTCATACATAATCATGCGTCTGGGAATTTTTCAATTTATTATATTCATACATTGAGTGAGATCGTTTTTCTTATAACTTATCTGTTTCCATGTGCTTGTGAATTCCATAGGATTTCCGGGGAAACAATACATGGAATACAGCGGTATACATTTGAAAACTCTCTCTTTATCTTTAATATACATTGTATGAGACCGTATCTTTCATAACTTGCTCATTGCAATATATTTGTAAATTTTGAGAACGTTTCATAAGCCTTTTTCCTCTCCATTATTCCATTTTACAGGATCACTTGGAGAATCCATGTTTGAGGAAATTCAGATTATAGTATACGGAGAATCATCTATACGCTGGTTATTTTATTCTGAATATCCCCAGAATTGATTATACGGATTTTTCAGCGCCTTCCCTTACCAATTACCTTCCTTTCTGAATAATATCCGTAGAAATCAATTTAGAATTAATTATCCTGTATTCCTTTTATTCCAAGGGATGGGAATAATTGGTATGACCATAGGGAAATGTTTAATTAAAAACGGCTTCGTACAAAATCTTCATGGAGGGATGATGCCGTGTTTCCGCTCAATTGTACGCTGTATTCCTTGCCGGTGGAGGGTAATTTTTTCTGAATGGTTTCAGGATCATTTGTAAGGATTTCAAAGGAATGATGGGTATTAACATCCGCAAATCTGAAAAATTACCGCAAAAAATAATTTTGCCTACATTGGGCTAAATGGACTTTTCCTCTTTTTCCAATTGATACATTTCCTAATAAAGAAAAAGTTTTCGATTTTTCGGAGAAACAATTTTGAAGCAGTTGGGAAAGTACCCCCTTCATGTGGAAGCCTCCTTGTATATGTTGAGATCAAACAGGGATGGACTGTTAAATGGGGTAGTGCGTTTGATCTGAAGGAGTACCATGCTGTTTGCTGTGCCCTATATGGTAAGGAATATCGTATGAATGTAAAAATGAAAAAGGATGGAACCATTACTGATTCCACCCTTTGGTGAGAGAGTTTAACCTCTTAATAATCTTCCGTTATCAAAAATGCTTTCAAAAGAACTGAACTTGGGCTTCCTGTTTTTCTTACCCGTTCGCAGCATATTTGATGATGGAAAGGAATTATCGGGATTGCCGAATCTCGTTACTCGCTTAATTCGGTGATGTCGGTTTCAGGTTTCGGGTAGCCTTTGCCGGCAATCCATTTTTTCGTTTCCGCCGCCATTTCGGGGGTGACGTTAAAGTCGTACTGGGCATAGTCGCCGATGTGGAATTTTCCGGGCTTGAAGAATCCCCATTTCTCAAAGAAGTCCGTCAGGTCGGTTTTTGTGACGTCACAGCATGCCTTGACGAATTCGAACTGGTATTTGACGGTCTCGTTTCCTCCGTAGTTTCCCGCGTTGTTGCGCAGGTACTCCATGACGTCAGGATAGAAGTCGGGGTGTCCGTTTTTGGTAAAGTAAAGATGGAGCTGCCACAGGGGAACCAGCTTGTTGAAAACATCCTTGGATTGCAGGTAGGCGATTTCCCCTTCGATGATTTCCTTGCGCGCCTTGTCGTAGCTGCCCTGGCGCTTCAGGCGGCTTTCATTGCCTGTTTTGGCTGCGGCCTGCAGGGAAAAGATGTTGTTGCTGACTTCCGTCATGCCGCCCCAGGTCATCGGGCGCATTTGCATGACGTGTCCTACTTCGTGGGAGAATCCCCAGCAGGCATCGCCCTTGAGAACGTTTTCAGGGTCGGTGACCATACGCATTGTCCCGTCGTTTCCAAGGTAGGCGACTCCGTCTCCGTCGCGGAACATGTAGTAGTTGAAGTTCACGCGGGCCAGGACGCGGTTTTCCGGGATTTTGCCGTATTTATCCAGGCCCATCAGCTGGTATTGGATGCCGATGAGCTTGTCGTAGGCGTTGATGAGTTCGGTTCCGCGGTCTTTGGTGAATTTTTTCAGGAATTCTACGGGGTAGGCAACCTGGATGTATTTTCCCCGGGCATCCATGATCGGAGAGACGGCCTGGTCAAGCAGACGAACCCAATCTTTGTTGGTGTCGCCCCGGGTGGTGTCAAAGTAGCCGTTGGCTTTGCCGGTCACGAAGTGGACGGGGATTTTCGGCGCCTTGCCGGCGTCTTCGGTGAAGTAGCTGATATAGGCGTTGGCGGGCGTTTCCACGTCAATGATGTTGATTCCTTCCTTGAGCGGAATCTGCTTTTTGTGCAATCCCCAGCCATTGGGGTCTTTTGTGGGCTGCACTCCTTCGGCCGGCTTGCGCATCAGGTTCGGCAGCAGGAGGCTGATTTCCTGCCCCTCTGTCTTGCCGACCAGGACGATATGCTTCCCCTTTTCCAGATAGACGCCCGTCATATTGTCGTATTTGCTGAATCCGTCGCCGATTCTGAGATTTTTCCCCGTCTGGCGCGGTGAGGGGAGGGCCCGGTATTCGGCATACAGGTAGTCCGGCTTGTAATGGCCCGCCAGGATTTTGGCCGCGAGTTCCTTCATCGCGTCAGACTGGAAGGCGGAAGTGTCTTTGACATCCGGCTTCAGGGAGGTGCAGGAGGAGTCTTTGAACAGTTTGAGGTCGTTGCCGATGTGTTCCGGCGTGTTGGCGGCAAATGCCGCTGCGAGCGACAGCAGGGGCAGGGATAGTAATGGAAGGATTCGGTTCATGACAGTACGGGAAGCAGGTGGTTCCGTGATGTTACAAGATACAGGTTCCGTTTTCTTCTTCTTTCACCATTTTTCTCTTGATGAATAAATAGGCAGGCAGTCCGTCAGGAGAAAGGCCGGGCGGTTGATTTGTGGAATGGTTTTGGCGTTGCGGCAGGTTTTTTTCGGCCGGTTTCACGTTTCCGGATATTTCCCGTGTTCCGGCGGGCGCTTTTCCGGGGCGCCGTATCCGGATGGGCGCGTTCCTTGTTCCCCTCTTGAGTTTTGAACCGAAGTCTTCCGGCGTTTCCCGGCGGCGGTATCGCCTTTCTCTCCCGTACTCCTTTTTCTCTGGTTTTTGCGCACATGCATGACATGGTTATTGTGCGGAAGGGGAAAATGGAATAGGGTGGAAGAGATGATGAATTCCGTATTCAAGTGTTTGATGAGTGCCGTATGCGCCGTGGCATTGCCGGCGTTCGGGCAGGAAGAGAAAAGCGATTTCCCTACGGACAGGGCTGTGACCGTATTCAGCGCCGGGGAGGGCAATCCCTATGCCTCCATCCGCATTCCCGCTCTGCTCAGTATCGGCAAGGGCCAGCTTCTGGCATTCGCCGAAGGACGGTACAAGAATACCGACCAGGGGGAGAATGATATTATCATGAGCGTCAGCAAGAATGGCGGGAAGACCTGGTCCCGGCCCCGGGCGATTGCCAAGGCTCATGGAGCCACGTTTAATAATCCGTGCCCTGTTTATGACGCCAAAACCAAAACCGTGACTGTCGTGTTCCAGCGTTATCCTGCCGGCGTCAAGGAACGGCAGCCCAATATCCCGGACGGATGGGATGATGAAAAGTGCATTCGCAATTTCATGATCCAGAGCAGGAACGGAGGTTCCTCCTGGACGAATCCGCAGGAGATTACGAAGACGACCAAGCGGCCTTCCGGAGTGGATATTATGGCGTCCGGCCCCAATGCGGGCGCCCAGCTGAAGAGCGGCGCCCACAGGGGGCGTCTGGTGATTCCGATGAATGAAGGGCCGTTCGGCAAATGGGTGATTTCCTGCATTTACAGCGATGACGGCGGCAAGAGCTGGAAGCTGAGCCAGCCGACTGCCAATATGAAAGGCATGGTGAATGAGACGTCCATTGCGGAAACGGATAACGGCGGCGTGGTGATGGTTGCGCGCCATTGGGGCGCCGGCAAATGCCGCCGCATCGCGTGGTCCCAGGATGGCGGGGAGACCTGGGGACAGGTGGAGGACGCTCCGGAGCTGTTCTGCGACAGCACCCAGAATTCCCTGATGACGTATTCCCTGAGCGACCAGCCCGCCTACGGCGGCAAAAGCCGCATTCTGTTTTCCGGGCCCAGCGCGGGACGGCGCATTAAGGGACAGGTGGCTATGAGCTATGACAACGGCAAAACCTGGCCGGTGAAGAAACTGCTGGGCGAGGGAGGTTTTGCCTATTCCAGCCTCGCCATGGTGGAACCCGGCGTCGTCGGGGTGCTTTATGAGGAGAACCAGGAGCATATTAAAAAGCTGAAGTTTGTTCCCATTACCATTGAATGGCTGACGGATGGGAAGGATGCGGGGCTGGCTCCCGGCAAAAAAGCTCCTGTTCTCAAATAGAGGAAAGCCGGCCAATACGTTTTTCCCTCCCGGAGGTGTTTCCGGGGGGGGATTGAATTGCTTTCTTCCGTAGCGGAGCGTTATGGAAGAAGGAAGGTCGGGCTTTATTGCATGATAGCCTCAAAGGCGGAAGGAGCAGCGTACAGGTGGAGTGGATTTTGAAGTAACTATTTGAAGATGATATTTTTGGAAAGGATAAATCCCAGTAAGAGTGGTATTGTCCGGTTTGCCGATAATGGTTTGGATACTGCCCGAATACTGCATGATGATCTGGCCTGTCCCCGTTTTTTCCGGCCCTTCTCAAATTGAAATCAATGGACGTTAGCCGCGCTTCCGTATCCATTGGTTGAAAATGCGGCATGCTGGTCGTGACAAGCCTTGACCCTGCTTCTCCCAGAAAGACCATCCGGTGCACAGGTACCGGGATGTGGGGCCTTATCCATGTAGTGGCCGTGATTCCCGTGGAAGCCATGCTTCCGGTCAGAACGATGGCGGCAAGTGAATAATGAATAGCCATAACGGCGCCAGTATCACAGGCTGTGGTTTCCGTCTCAAAGATATTTGAGAGAAGACCGTTTTTAATTAAGAAAAGCAGGTATATGGCACATGGTAACTATATGTTGTAGAGATCCCATGCTTGAAAGAACCATGTTCCCAAAGCCGGTGAAACAGTGTGCGTCCCATTTCATACGGGGCCATAAAAAATTATTGCCTTGATCGGAAACGCCGGGCAGATATTCTGCAAGGCATCCGTTGCCCTTGGAGCTTTTTCCGTTCGGGAAGGCCGGCGAGCGGAAGGTGATTCCCCGTTTCAATATATGTCCTGGATTTATCTGGTGTTGGCCGGTTTCTGCGAGATCGGGTGGCCTCTGGGTTTCAAACTTTCTCAAACGCCCGGCACAGGGCCCGGCAAATTCGCCGCCTGCATCGCCTGCTCCGTTTTCAGCATGGTTCTGAGCGGTTTTCTTTTATGGCTTGCCCAGCGGAGCATCCCCATCGGCACCGCTTATGCGGTGTGGACCGGCATTGGCGCGTTGGGAACGTTCCTGATTGGTATTCTGTGGTTCGGGGATTCCACCAATATCTGGCGCATGCTGGCGGCATCTTTCCTTCTGATAGGCATTATCGGGTTGAAGCTGGCCCCCGGGCATTGATGCAGCCTTTGGAATCCTTGCCGGGTTCCGGGAAAAGCCGTCTCCGCAGCTTTCCGGATAGGAGGTCTCAGTAGTGGGAGATGGCTTTTTCCCACACGGTCCCGCAGGCGTCGGAAGGCATGCGCCAGTCCCCGCGCGGGGAAAGGGAAATGGTGCCCACCTTGGGGCCGTCCGGCATGCAGCTGCGCTTGAATTGCTGACGGAAGAAACGGCGGATGAAGATGCCGAGGCAGCGGCGGATGAAGTCTGGCTGAAATTCGCCGCGGAAGGCATGTTCCGCCAGGTACAGGATTTTATCCGGTTCCGCCCCGTATTTGATGAAGTGGAAGAGGAAAAAGTCGTGCAGGTCGTAAGGCCCAAGCACGTCTTCCGTTTTCTGTTCAATGGTGCCGTCGTCCGACGGCGGCAGGAGTTCCGGGCTGACAGGGGTGCTGTTGATGTCCGCAAGGGTTGCGGCCAGTTCCGGGGATGATCCTTCCGCGATGTGTTCAATGAGGCAGCGTATCAGCGTCTTCGGAATGGAGCAGTTGACCGCGTACATGGACATGTGGTCCCCATTGTAGGTGCTCCATCCCAGGGCAATTTCCGACAGATCCCCTGTTCCCACGACCAGCCCCCCGATTTTATTGGCCAGATCCATCAGAATTTGCGTGCGTTCGCGGGCCTGGACGTTTTCATAAGTGGTGGTACGTTCGGCGGGGTCGTGCCCGATGTCGGCGAAGTGCCGGAGGCAGCATTCCGAGATGGGGATTTCCCGGAGTTCCACGCCCAGAAGGCGGCACATGGTTACGGCATTATCATGGGTTCTGTCCGTGGTGCCGAAACCGGGCATCGTCACGGCCAGAATGTCCGAGGCCGGCCGCTTCAGCGCCCGGCAGGCGCGGGCGCTGATGAGCAGAGCCAGCGTGGAATCCAGCCCGCCGGAAATTCCGATGACGAGCCGTTGCGCGCGGGTATGTTCCATTCTTTTGGCCAGCCCTGCCGTTTGGATGGAGATGATTTCCTCACACCGTTCCCGTCGGCGGGACGGAGAAGGCAGGAAGGGCCGCGCCGGGTTGAAAGCGTATTCCAGGCCGGGCGCTCCGGGAACCTGTTCCGGCAGGACCAGATGCAGGGCGTTCCCGGCGGGGAAAAGGGATTTGCTGTCATTGAAGGAGCTTTCAGAGAGGCGCGCCGCCTCCAGCCGTTCAAAATCCACGTCCGCAAAGATGAGGGTACTTTCCCTGCAGAACCGTTCCCCCTCCGCTGCTGGCCTGCCGTTGTCCGCAATGAGGGAATGGCCGCCGAATACGGTGTCCGTGGTGGATTCATGCACACCTGCGGAGGAAAGGACATAGGCGCAGAGGCATCTGCCGCTCTGCTGTCTGACCAGTTCCCTCCTGTATGCTGCCTTACCGGTGAGTTCCGTTCCTGCGGAAGGGTTGAGAATGGCTCTGGCCCCCAGAAGAGCCAGTTGGGAACTGGGAGGAATGACGCTCCACAGGTCTTCGCATATTTCCACGCCAAAACTGAAGGGAGAGGATTCTTCATGAAAAACGATTCCCGTCCCGAACGGGATACGCATCCCATTGACTGTGACGTCCTTCACCCCTGTACCCAATTCCTTGCCGGAGGTGAATTGACGCTTTTCGTAGAATTCCCGGTAGTTGGGGAGCACGGTTTTGGGCACCAGCGCCAGAATGCGGCCGGACTGAACTACCGCCGCCGTATTGTACAGGGCGTCTTCATGAAGGAAGGGCAGGCCCACCACGGCAATCGTGCCGGAGCCTTCCGTGGCTTCCGCAAAGCGGAGCAGACCGTTCAGGGCCGCTTTCCTCAGGTTCGGCTGGAAAAAAAGGTCTCCGCAGGAATAGCCCGTAATGCACAGTTCCGGGAAAACGACGGCCGCCGCCTGCTGTTCCGCGGCTTTCCGTAATCCCTCCGTAAGTTGGTTGACATTGTAGTCCACATCAGCCACGCGGAGCTGGGGGACGGCGGAGGCAAGTCTGTAATATCCGAACATGGGCGGCGCAGTCTGAAAAATGAAACCCGCAGATGTTCGTTTTTCCCGTAGTCAGGACGCAATCCGGGAAAGGCGGGCCTGAGCCGGATACTAAAAGTTCATGAAGGACTTGTAAAGCCATCTGTAGGGGCTTCTCTGCCCATGTCACCGGGGAATGAGCAGGGAACGCAATCTTTCCCGCCTGCCTTTCTGCATGACGGTCACCGGGCAAGGAGGAAGCGGAGAGACGGCTGGCCGCTTTTCCCCGTTTTCATTCCGTGAAGGGAACGGCGGAGCGCACTGGGCTCCCCGGAGCTTCGGTGGATCTGGTGACGGCAGCGCAGTCATTCCACTGGTTTGACGCCGCCGCGTTCAAGAGGGAATGCCGCCATATTTTATCCGGAGGCGGCAGGGGCGCCCTGATTTGGAACTCCAGGGTGGAAGACAGTCCCGTTGTCCGGGAGGAAGGGGATATCCACCGTCTTTACTGTCCGCGCTTTGATGGATTCAGTGGCGGCCCGGCGACGTTGACGGACAGCATTGGAGCGTTTTTCAACCACCGTTTCCGGGTATTCCGCTTCCCAAATGATTTGTCCTACACGCGGGAGCAGTATCTCCGCTGCATGATGTCCGCCTCCTATGCCCTGACGGAGGGCGGGGAAGAGCGGTCCTCCTGGCTGGACGCCCTGGAAAGGTTGTTTGGCCGGTTTGAAACAGAGGGACGCGTTACGGTTCCAAATGAAACTGTGGTGTATCTGGGGAGCTGCTGAGGATGCGGCGTTCATTCATGGCCTCCGGAAAAAGCATTCCAGAAATCCAGTCAGGTTTTTTTGACATTCTTTCTTTATTCCGGCGGCTCTGCTGTAGTATAGTATTTCATTATCATGATGCAGCAGTCTTTTTATCAAGGGTCTTTTCAGGTTTCCGGATTGTGTGGAGACCAAATTCTGGGCGCCCGCGAAAACCAGCAGGATTCCTTTTCCATTCTGACCGGGGATGATTCCCTGTTGCTGGTATTGGCAGACGGCATGGGAGGGTATACTGGCGGAGAACTGGCCAGCCGTGCGGCCGTGGAAGGATTTTCCAAGGCGTTTAAACGGGAATTCCCCACTCCCGGAGAAAGAATGAAGTCCGCGGTGGACGCCGCGAACGAACAGGTATGCGCTGTCCGGAAAAAAGGAGGAAAGGATGAAGAAATGGGAACGACGCTGGTAGCGGCCTGGATAGGGAAGGATGGGCTACGTTGGGCCAGCGTGGGGGATTCCCTTCTTCTACTCATCCGGAAAGAAAAGATATTGCTGCTTAATGAGCTGCATCAGTATTCCTCTGAACTGGACCAAATGGCGGATGAAGGGATTATCAGCCGGGAGGAAGCTTTGAACCATCCTTCCCGGAATTTTTTGACCTCTGCCCTGATGGGGGAGGAAATCCCTTTGGTGGATTTGCGGGAGGATTGCTTCCCGCTGGTTCCCGGAGACCGTCTTCTGGTCGCCAGTGACGGGGTAGAGTCTTATCTGCAATCCCTGGAGCCGGCGCGAATACTTTATTTATCCATGCTTCCCGCAGCGGAACTGGTATGTTCCATCCTGGGCGGTATTAGCCGCGAAAACTCCGCTGACCAGGATAACGCCACGCTGATTTGTGCGGAAATAGCGGGAATGTGATTTATGCCTGCGGCGCGGGGAAGAAGAGAGGAGTTTCTCCAATTTCTCGTTTTTACGTTAGCCTGATGAAGAACAATGCCCCGCATGGTCCATGCGGGGCATTGTTCAAATAGAATGGATATTTCCCGTTCAGGAATGGTATTCTTGGAGGGAACGGGGTGATACCTTCACGTGCTGGGCGGAACGGATGCCCTCCACCGTAGCCCTGGCTGCGGCGATGGTGGTCATGTACGGAATCTTCTTCTGAATGGACTGCATGCGGATGAAGGAGTCGTCGATCATACTGGTACGGTCCACCGGAGTGTTGATAATCAGGTCGATCTGCTTGTTGGTGATCATGTCGCCCAGATTCGGGCGTCCTTCATGCAGCTTGTTGACTACTTCCGTTTCCACGCCCTGGCCGCGCAGGTATTCTGCGGTGCCGCCGGTGGAGACGATCGTAAAGCCCAGGGAAATCAGATCCCGGGCAATAGGTTCGATGAACTTCTTGTCCCGGTCGGAAACCGTGACGAGCACCTTGCCGGCGGTAGGCAGAATGCAGCCCGCAGCCTCCTGGGCCTTGTAGTAGGCCATGCCGAAGTTGTCCGCAATGCCCATGACTTCGCCCGTGGCGCGCATTTCCGGCCCTAGTACGGGGTCTACTTCCGGGAACATGTTGAAGGGGAAAACGGCTTCCTTCACGCCGATGAAACGGCAGGCGCGCGGCTTCAGGCCCAGCTCCTTAAGTTTCCTGCCCAGCATGATTTCCGTGGCGTAGCGTGCCAGGGAGATTCCCGTTACCTTGGAGACGATAGGCACCGTGCGGGAGGCGCGGGGGTTGGCCTCAATGATGTAAACCTCATCATTGCAGATGGCGAACTGCACGTTCAGAATACCCTTTACCTGGAAGTCCTGGGCGATTTTGGCGGCATGTTCCTCAATGGTGCGGATGTGCTTGGGCGCGATTGTCACGGGAGGGATGGCGCAGGCGGAGTCTCCGGAATGGATGCCAGCCAGCTCAATGTGTTCCATGACCGTGGCTACAAAAGTATCCGTGCCGTCGGCCAGCGCATCCACTTCCGCTTCAATGGCATTGTCCAGAAAACGGTCAATCAGCATGGGATATTCCGGGCTGACCTGGATGGCCTCCACGCCGTAGCGCTTCAGGTTTTCTTCATCGTAAATGACTTCCATGCCGCGGCCGCCCAGCACGAAGGAGGGGCGCACCATGACCGGGTAGCCGATGCGGCGCCCCAGTTCCACGGCTTCCTCCAGAGAACGGGCCGTGCCGCTTTCCGGCTGGCGGATATTCAGGGCGATCATGCGTTCACGGAAATATTCGCGGTCTTCCGCCAGGCGGATGCCTTCCGGCTGGGTTCCCATGATTTTCACGCCGGCGTCCTTGAGGGCCTGGGCGATGTTAAGCGGGGTCTGGCCGCCAAACTGGACGATGACGCCTTCCGGCTTTTCCTTCTCGTAAATAGCCAGTACGTCTTCCACGGTCACGGGTTCAAAGTACAGCTTGTTGGCCGTGTCAAAGTCCGTAGAAACCGTTTCCGGGTTGCAGTTCACCATGATGGATTCATATCCGTGGTCGCGCAGGGTGAAGGCGGCATGCACGCAGGTGTAGTCGAATTCGATGCCCTGGCCGATGCGGTTGGGACCGCCGCCCAGAATCATGATTTTCTTTTTGTCGTTCACGGGAACTTCATCCGCCGCGCCGCTGTAAGTGGAGTAGTAGTATTCCGCGTGTTCCACGCCGCTGACGGGCACGATGCGGAAGGTGGCCGTGATGCCGTCTTTTTGCCGGCGGCCACGGACGGCCTTTTCAGGCACTCCGAAAATCTGGGCCAGGTATTTGTCGGAAAAGCCCATTTCCTTGGCCTGGCGCAGGGTTTCCGCGGAAAGGGAATCCCAGTCCTGCCCGTCCAGGGAAAAGTCAAAGTCCGCCAGTTCCTTCATCTGTTCAATGAAGTACGGAGTGATGCGGGTCAGTTTAACTATTTCCCCCACGGTCACGCCGCGGCGCAGGAGTTCATAAATCTGGAAGAAGCGTTCGCTGTTGCCGTAGGTGATTTTTTCTCGCAATTCCGGGGTGGAGAGGGCTTCCAGCTTTTTCACGCGGCCCAGGCCGGCGCGTCCGATTTCCAGAGAGCGCACGGCCTTCTGGAAAGCTTCCTTGAAATTCTGTCCGATGCTCATTACTTCGCCCACGGCTTTCATCTGGGTGCCCAGCTTGTCGGCCGCCTTGGGGAATTTTTCAAAGGCCCAGCGTGCGAACTTCACGACTACATAGTCGCCGTAAGGTTCGTATTTTTCCAGAGAGCCTTTGCGCCAGTAGGGAAGTTCGTCCATCGTGACGCCGGAAGCCAGCTTGGTGGAGACGGAGGCGATAGGGAAGCCGGTGGCCTTGGAAGCCAAGGCGGAGGAACGGGACGTACGGGGGTTGATTTCAATAACGATGATGCGGTTGTCTTCCCGGTTGTGGGCGAACTGCACGTTTGTTCCTCCCGTGACGCCGATGGCGTCCAGAATGCGGTAGGAATAATCCTGAAGCTTGTCCTGCACTTCCTGCGGAACGGTCAGCATGGGCGCCACGCAGAAGCTGTCTCCGGTGTGCACGCCCATGGGATCCACGTTCTCAATAAAGCAAACGGTAATCTTCTGTCCCTTGGCGTCGCGGACGACTTCCAGTTCCAGTTCCTCCCATCCCAGCACGCATTCTTCCACCAGCACCTGGTTGATGAGGGAGGCGGCCAGGCCGCGGGGGACCACCTGGCGCAGTTCCTCCACGTTATAAACGATGCCGCCGCCCGTGCCTCCCATGGTGTAGGCGGGGCGCAGCACGACGGGGTAGCCCAGCTCGGAAGCCACCTTTTCAGCTTCCTCCACGGAATAGACGGGTTCGGACTTGGCGACCGGCACGCCGATCCTGTCCATGGTTTCTTTGAAGATGATGCGGTCTTCGCCGCGGGCAATGGCTTCCAGGTCCACGCCGATGACTTCCACGCCGTACTGTTTCAGGATGCCTTCCTCATGCAGCTTGGAAGCCAGGTTCAGGGCCGTCTGGCCGCCCAGGTTGGGCAGCAGGGCATCCGGGCGTTCCTTCTCAATCACGGCCGTGATGCGGTCCACGGTCAGAGGCTCAATGTAGGTGTGGTCCGCCATGCCGGGGTCCGTCATGATGGTGGCGGGGTTGGAATTCACCAGAACGACGTCGTAACCTTCGGCGCGGAGGGCCTTGCAGGCCTGGGTGCCGGAGTAGTCGAACTCGCAGGCCTGGCCGATGATGATGGGGCCTGAGCCGATAATGAGGATTTTGCGGATATCTTCGCGTTTTGCCATGGTATGATGCCTCTATGTGGTCCGTGGTGGTTAAAAATAAATGCCGGAAACAAGGTCCGCCCAAGGTGCGTTGCCTCTCCGCTCCGCATACCCGGCGCGTGACCTGACGCACAGTACGGGACGCCGGAAGATAAGTCCAGACAAAACAACAGGAATTCCGGGGAAAAGGCTATGGCCTTCTTTCCTTTTCGTACAGCTCCGTACGCAATCCGCCCTTGATATTTTCCGCTGTCCGTATACCCTGCGGGGCAAGGATGAGGAATGCCCTGACATTGATTTGCTGTCTCGGATTGCTGTGTTCCGCGGCCGCGGCTGCGGACCTGTCTTCCACGGGGCGGGGGAGCGCCGCGTCTTCGGGGGCGGCTTCCTGGTACCAGGCCCTGCGGACCGGGCTTTCTCAATTCCGGAACGGCGGCGGCTACCAGACAAGCAGGGAAGCCATGCAGGCCCTGGCGGAGAAAACCTGCCGCTGGGACCCCCGCGCGCGCCGTCCCGTTTTTCTTCTCCGTAACGCCGCGCCCTCCTTCTGTTCCTCCGCCTGCTACCTGCTCCTTTTGAAATCTTTGGAGATATGGGACTCTGTACAGCCACGGCCCGTTATCTCCGAACGCGCGTGGCTGGCCCTCATCCCCCGCCTCGGCCAGCATGACGGGGAAGGGCCGTGGGGATGGGCGAACGCCAATGGCCCCGGCCTGGCCGTCCTGGTGCACAGACTGGGGGCCGGCATCAACTTTGAGGACTGGAGAAAGGCCCGCCCCGGAGACTTCATGAAAATTTTCTGGACGGATCGCATCGGGCGCCGGGAATCCGGCCATCTGACCGTCCTGGTGAAGGACGGAGGGGAGCAGGTAACGTTCTGGTCCTCCAACATTCCGGACGGTTACGGAGTCAGGACGGTGCCCAAATCCCGAATCAGGCGCGTCATTTTCACGCGCATCACCAGACCGGAGCGGTTCAACCTGGCCCCCTCCGTGGGAAGCCACCCGTGGCTGTCCTCCCTGCTCCGGCAGGAAGTGAGTATGAAGGAAGTGCGCCGGCATTCCGGCATGCAGAACCCCTGACCGTTTCCAGCCGTGAAAAAATGCTCCTTCCCTCCTTCCGTCACCCCGGACTGTTCCGTGCTGGTGCTCGGTTCCCTGCCGGGGGACGAATCCCTGCGTCAGGCCCAGTATTACGCTCATCCCCGCAACGCGTTTTGGAAAATCATGGGTGCCCTTCTGGGCTTTGATCCCTCTCTGCCATATGGGGAACGCCTGTCCCTGCTCAACCGGGGCGGGGTGGGGCTGTGGGACGTAGTGGCCTCCGGCGTCAGGCCCGGAAGCCTGGATCAGCACATCTCCCAGGAACGGCCCAACGATATTGCGGCCCTGCTGGATCGCTTCCCGGGCATCGGCGTGGTCTGCTGCAACGGCACCGCTTCCCATAAATACCTTAAACGGTATTTTCCCGAGCTGTTCCTTCGGGAAACGCTTTCCGTCATTCAAATGCCTTCCACCAGTCCGGCGGCGGCGCGGCTGACGTATGAGCAGAAATTCCGCGCCTATGAGGAAATCATGGCGCCCCTGCTCCGGAAGGAAAAGCAAGAATACTGACCTTCTGCGCCTTTTCCGGTGCGGGGCGCGGCCCGACGGGGCAGGGGGGATGTGAGTCAGCAGGACCCGACGGCCGCCAGCAGGTGGACATCCAGGGCCAGGGCTTCGTGAATATTGAAATTCAAATCATCACGGAGCTTGTTGAGGGCCTCCATGCGCTTCAGCAATTCGTTCACGGGCATCTGTGCGGCCAGCGTGCGCACCTCCGGATGAATCGGAGTGACTTCCGGGGCTCCTGAGGCAATCAGGGCTGCCTGTCCGAACCAGCTGATCAGCAATTCCAGGGCCTGATTGCGCTGTTCCAGGTATTCCGTCTCTATCTGGGCGGCGTTCGCGTCCTTATTGCGGGCCTCCCAGTCGGAGGCGTCCGTACCCTGGGCCGCTTCCCTGGCTTCATCTTTCAGAGCCTGGTTCAGGTTTTTGGTGATGGCGGCCTTGGCTTCCGCCATGACGTCCATGAACCTGCTGCGGAAGGCCAGTGCTGCTAGGTCATTATTCAGATTGCGGCAGGTCTCCAGCCAGTGCGGGAGCAGGGCCTCCTGAATGGGGGTGAGCCTGAATTCCCCGGATTGCAGCAGATTGACGCGCACGCAGCGGGAAATAATCGTCTGAAGGAGCTGGTCCGGCTGGGAGGTGGACAAAATGAGCAGGCACTGTCCGGGCGGTTCCTCTAGGGTTTTCAGGAAAGCGTTGGCGGCCTCGTCATTCATCCGCTCCGCATCCATGAACACGGCTATCTTCCATTTCCCCTCCGCCGCGCGCTGTTGCAAAAAGGGTTCCACGGCGCGGATATCATCCCGCAGGATGCGGCGCGACTTGGACTTGGGGCGCACCAGCCGGCAATACTCGTCCCTCACACTGTCCAGGTGGTCTGCCCGGATGCCGTTCATTAGCTCCAGCAATTGCAGGATCAGGCGGGAGGCTCCCTGGTGCTCGTCTCCCACGATGAGCAGGGCATGGGGAAGCCGGTTGCGGGAGAAGGCGGTGCGCAGCAGGTCGAACGCTTGGGATGCCGTAAATGCCATATGCTCCTATGAAAACATTTCGTTGCGTCAGGGCAACAGAAAAGATTGGTATATGTCGGATATTTCATGTACTAAGGGGGCCGGTTATGGAACAAAATGACATCTCATCCCGGATTGTCTTTGCCGACCGCGGCAAGGTGAATGTGGAAAAAGGCGTGGAATTCGCCCCCAAATTTGACCAGAACGGCCTGATCCCGGCCCTCGCCATGGATCATATTACCCATGAACCGCTGATGCTGGCCTATATGAATGCGGAATCCCTGCGCATGACCATGGAACTGGGGGAAGCCGTTTACTACTCCCGCAGCCGCCAGGAAATCTGGCATAAGGGCGCAACCAGCGGCCACGTGCAAAAAGTGAAGCAAATCTTGGTTGACTGTGACCAGGATGCCCTGATTGTGCTGGTGGACCAGTGCGGCGCCGGCGCCTGCCACACCGGGCACCACTCCTGCTTTTACCGTTCCGTTCCGTTCGGAGATGAACTGAAAGCCCAGCCCCAGGGGGCACCCGTCACGCTGCGTGAAGCGGACGGAGGCGTCGTTTTTGATGCCGAAGCCGTGTACGGCAAGGGCCATTAACTCCTTTTGCGCGTCAATCTGCGTTCGCCGGATTGACGCGCCTTCTTTTTCTGCTGTAAAATCATGAATGTGAAAAAACTGTTTCTCATGATGGCTGCCGTTTCCGGGGCGCTGGCCCTGTGCCAATGCTCTTCGGAGGCGCCTCCTCCCCCCGGAACCGTCCGTATGGTGGATCAGCAGGCGATTGCCCTGATGCAGGAAGCCAGGGCAAAGGAAGCGAAGAATGATCTCTTCGGGGCCATTAAAAAATACAGGCGCGTGGTGGAAAAGCACCCCCTTTCCAGGGAAGCTCCCCAGGCCCGGTTCAGAATGGCAGAACTCTATGAGGCCCGCAAGGAACCTGCGGATGCGTTTGACCAGTACCAGAAACTCATTGACCGCCACCCGGACAGCCCCCTGTACAGGCAGGCCATGGCCCGGCAGAAGGAAATGGCCTTCGGCGCTGCGAGCGGCGCGTTGACCAACCGCGTGCTGTGGATGTTTGACGTCAGGATGGATCCCACGAACGTCACGGAATGGCTGAAGCATGTGCGCGACAACGCCCCGTATGCCCCTACCGCCCCGCAGGCCATGAACGTGCTGGGCAATTACCTGGCCGCGCGCGGCCGGATGAAGGAGGCCATAGAGGCATACCAGAACCTGGTGGACAATTACCCCAATTCTCCGTTGGCCCCCACGGCCCAGCTCCAGATAGCCACCCTGTATCGCCAGGCTGCTGCGGACGGAGACCGCAACCACGTCAATGTGGCCCGCGCTCAGGAAGCGTATGAAGACTACCTTCAGCGTTATCCCAACAGCGCCCGTGCGGGAGCCGCCCGTGCCGATCTGGCGGCCATGAAGCGTGAGCTGGTGGCCCAGCAGCTGGAAGTGGCGGAATACTACCTGACCAAGATGAAAGATGCGGATGCCGCCGTCTTCTGCTACCAGGAAGTAGCCTCCAAAGGCAGCATCAATCCCGCCGCCGCCGCCAGGGCGAAGGCCCGCCTGAAAGAACTGCGCGTGACCAGCAGATAACAGGAACTCTCCGTCCTCATGAACCGTATCCGGAACGTTTTCAAACTCTTCCTGCCCGTTTTTTGCCTCCTGGCCGGTTCTTGCGGCTACCAGCTTGGTGGCACCAAGCCGCCCAAGCTGGAACTGGCCCAGACCGTCAAGGTATGCCTCTTTGCCAACAACTCTTTGGAGCCCCGCGCCGCCACGCTGGTGACCGGCGCCTTGGCGGATGAGCTGCAGCGGGACGGCACCTACCGGTTAAGCTCCGGCGCGGATGCGGATATCCGGGTGGAGGGGGAAGTGTACTCCATCACCTTCGACCAGTTGCGCTCCAGCCGGGAAGACACCTACAAAAGTACGGAACTTGGATTGCGCCTGGCTGTCAAATACCGTGTGGTGGACGCCAAAACGCAGAAAATCCTGTATGCCGGTTCTGCGGAGGAAGTAGGTCAATTCTTTGACCAGGGCAACATTCAGTCGGCCCGCACGAATGCCCTTTCCTATGCGGCCCGGCTGGTGGCCACTTCCATTGCGGAAACCCTTACCAATGGCTAACCCCGCCCGGTTCAGGAAGATCAGTGCTTATGGAGGAAGTGGAATACAGCGTTTATTTTGTTCCGGTGCCTATCGGCAACCGGGCGGACATCACCCTGCGGGCGCTGGACGTGCTGCGCAAGGTGGATGTCATTGCGTGTGAAGACACCCGCCATTCCGGCCTTCTGCTTTCCCATTATGAAATCCGCAAACCGCTGATAAGCATGCATGACCACAATGAGCAGCCGCGCGCCGGGGAAATTGCGGCGCGCGCGGCCGGCGGGGAAAGCTTTGCCGTGATCAGTGATGCGGGCATGCCTGGCGTGAGCGATCCGGGCTACCGTCTCATTCAGACGCTCAAGGAAAAGGGAATAAGCTTCACCGTCCTTCCCGGACCATCCGCCGTGGTGACGGCTCTGGTGGGGTCCGGACTGCCTACGGACGCCTTTTTCTTCGGCGGTTTTCTGCCCGTCAAATCCGGGAAAAAAAACGCTGTGCTCCAAACGGCGGCGGAAGCTTCCCATACCAGTATTTTTTATGAATCCCCCCATCGCATCGTCAAAACCGTGCAGGCTCTGGCGGCGCTGGATCCGGATATTCCCGTCTGCGTAGCCAGGGAACTGACAAAAACCTTTGAAACTTATCATCGCGGTTCGGCTTCCCGGCTGGCGGCGGAATTTGCGGAACGCGCCCCCAGGGGGGAAATCGTGCTGCTGGTGGGCGGCGTCAATGCCCCGCGGCCTACCCGTTAACGGGCCGGAAGCATCATGTCAATAGCTGACCGTCACTTTAACCGGGCGGTGGTCGGAGGCGGCGGGAGCTTCAATCACCCTGCGTTCCTTCACGTGGAACGCCTCTGTCTTTTTTCCCCTGTACATCCAGATGTAGTCAATGCATTCCTCCGGATTCTTGGCGGGAAACGTTTTTTGGGCCGGATCGTTCAGCAGGATGAAATGCTTCTTCATCCGGGTTATCGGTTCCGAATCCGGCGTTAAATTGAAATCTCCTGCAATAAAAAAGGGCTTGCTGCATTTTGCGGCCAGGGCGGCAATCATATCGATGGAAGCGCTGCTGTCTTCCCTGATCAGGGACAAATGCGTGACGCAAAACCAGTAATCCCTGAACTCTGCCATCAGCAGCACACGGGCCTCCTCCCTGCCAGGCAAAGGAATCCGTTTGACGCTCAGAGGCTTTTCCTTGGATAAAATGCCTACTCCATAGGAACCGCCCGAATAATCAATGGCTTTGGCATAGGTTCCCGTCAACGTTGTCCTTGCGGCCAATTCCTGCAGGGTATCCCTGCCGCTGCTCCTGATTGTCCCCTGGTCCAGCTCCTGAAGGGCCACGACATCCGGTTTTTCCTCCGCGATTACCCGGGCCGTGCGGTCATAATCCCTCCTGCCGTCCATGCCGGTGCCGTTCTTTACGTTATAGCTCATCAATGTGAATTCTCCGGTCTGCAGAGGAAAAGGGCTGAAAAAAACAGCTACGGCTGCACCTAACCTGAAAATGGACCATTTATTTCCTTTCATATCTGCAACAGGCTCCGTATTGCCCGGACTGCAGATAATACGAGCTCCCCTCTCCCTTTTCTTGCAGAAAATTTTCCCCATCCGGATACGCAATCCTCCTGTGAGGAGAGGCGGCAGCTCGTTTCCGGTTTCCGGAGCAGGGCCTCATCCCTGATCGGGCCAGCCGCCTTGGATGCTCTTGGAGCCATATGCCGGCGGGAAATGACGCAAATTTTATCAACTTGACGGCTGGAAGTGTGTCATGATAATATCCTGTCATCATGCTGGAGGATAGGAAATCACGTTCCTCGCGCAAGACACCGGATTTGGTGGCTGATGAGCTTATTCTCATTCTTCATGAAGCGGGCATGCTGGAATTCAATGACATTTTTCAGCGTACCGTTGCCGTGATGAAGGAAAAGCACATGTCCCTGGGCGGGGAGGAAATCCTGAGGCTGAGGATTTACGAAAAACTCCAGAATCTGGTGAGCGCCGGCGGCCTGATGAAAAAAGGCCGCGAATACACGGCCCTCCCCAGGCTGATGGCCTTAAAATCATCGGCAGGCGGGGGCAGACTGGGGTAACCCTGATTCGGGAAAGGCATGGGTTGCGGTTTTCTGAAATGGGTTTCCCGTAAAAGAGAGGCTCTTTTACGGAAAAGCTCAGGGTTTCATCACCCCTTCCTGGAATGGCCCGCGGCAGTCATAAGGGATAATGAGAAGCAGGTTGTTAATCCGGGTTACCATTTTCTTCTGCTTGGTTTCCTGGATATGGAACAGGTGGACACTGTCATTTAAGGATCTCAGATACTCGAACGTCATGCTTTCCCCCTCCATTCGGAATTCTTTCGGATCCTTAATTTGAACGGCGCCTGAAGGGAAGTCCCATGTTCCGGTGATGTCCTGGAGTTGCTGTTCCTGAAAAGTCAGTTCCAGCATCTTTGCCTCCGGCGGTATTTGCGCTGAAGCCGGGACGGTAAGAAGAATGAATGCGGCAGCTCGAATAATATTAATGGCTCCGCCTGTCCGGGAAAAGTGCTGAATGTCTTTGCGATATTCATATGTATTTAATATGGTGATGGTTGGTAGTTTTCGTCCGCTTAGAGACCGTTCATCTTGATAATGTCCAGCAGTTCTTCCAGAGTGCGGCAATGCCGCTCGGTGTTACTGCAGTCCAGGCGGAGCATGTTAAACTGAAACCATTGGCTGTTCTGTTCTTTTTCATCCTCTTCCGTCAGACATGCGGCATATGCCGCTCCCAGGGAGTCCTGGAAACTTTCCCATTCCTTCTGAGCCGCCTTCAATTTTTTTGCTATGGCTGGAGCATGGGAGTAATGCTCCATGAGGGCCGAATGCGCTTTATGGAGCCGTTCCGTCCAATATCCGAGCAGCTCCTGACGCACCCAGTTGGCTTGGCGCCCCGTAAGTTTTCCGCTGTCAAGCTGGCCGAGCAAAGCTGTCAGTTCCGGATCGGGAGTTTTTTCTCCATCCAGCATAATAGTTACCGGAATCCCGGTGAGATTTTCCGCTTCCTGTTTTTGATCGCAGGTAAGATAGCCCTGAAGAATCCCTTTGTAATAGCAATAGCCTCCCTTGTCTGTGAACGTGATGGTGGCCGGCTTCGGGTTTTCTCCCTTTGCCTTCTCATAGGATTGTTCCCCTGATAAATAATAGTGTCTGAACAGGGATGGATCCTCTTCGTACATTTCCCCGGAAGAATGATTCTCTTTATGCTTATCACAATAAGCGACAATGATATGAGCGGTTTTCCCTTTAGGCTTGTATGTAACGATTTTGTCTTCACTCCCCTCCCAGGAAAGGCCGTCCTTTAAATTCAGAAAAATCTCATGATGCAAATTCTTATATTCTTCCTTTCTTGCGTGAATTTCCAGCGATGCCCCTTCCAGGGACGGAGGAGATTGGACGTCTCCGGCAAATGACCGGCTCCAGCACAAGGCGGCAATGATGAGAAAAGAGAAGGAAGGGAGAATATCCATTAATTGAAAAAGGGTAAATGTTTTAAAGAAGATAAAATTTTATCCATATTCAGACAGGGTTGTAAGATTATTGAATTTATGAAAATACCCAATATCGCCAGGGTCAATGATTTGTGATTGGAAAAAGATCCGTTCTGTTCATATTTGATGCGGCCCAATGCAAAACAGGCAAGTACCGACAATAGCGGAATCGCATAAGGCCATCGCATGCCTTCAAAAAGATAATAGGAATTCCTGAAAAGCAAAATAGACAGCCATGAAAACAGGATGCTTGCCATGAGCGCAAATTCAAATCGAACGGATTTATAATAGAATTTTGTCAGGAAAATAAGAAGATAAAAGCTGAATATGGTGGTAATGATATAATAGGCTTCTCCTCTGTAGGATGTTTGAAGAAACCCCATGGCCCCGCCAAGGGACATCGCTGACAATAATATTATTGTCAGCGGATTATAGTGGATCCCGGAAATGCGTCTAAAGACAGGTCCGTATATGGCGATGATGAGTAGCGTCACCCCTGATAGAAGGTAGGCCAAATTGACGAAGGCAGTGTTTTTTGCGGATGGGAAGCAGTCGCCCATGAGCAGATAGATGGCATAGGGATCCGAAATGCAATTCTTTACATCAATGGCTATTCCAGGGATAAGCAACGCGAGGATAATGAATAAAGAAACCAGGGAAGAAACAGGGTGTTTTTGAATGGGATAGATGACGTCGTAAAATGAATTTTTATAAGAAAAGCTTCTTTTCCAGGAATTGTTTATCCATTTTCCCTCCTCTTTTCTTCCTTCTGGAGAGCACATGACTCCCTTGCCTTGCAACCCTTCTTCCGTATCGTTCCATGTGCCTTCATAGATATGGCCGTCTTTCCATGTCATCGTTCCATGGCCTTTTCTGGAGGTCCCGCAAAAAGTTCCCTGGTCAGTCCGTTGCTGTGTTGCATGGTAAAAGATGGCTTGGCCTGACAGGTTGTCGTTCTCCCATGTTCCCAGGACCCAGGAGCCATCATGAAAGTGGTAGGTCCCTTTCCCATGTCGGCATCCGTTCTTTAGTTCTCCGTCATAGCTTTCTCCATGAGCATAGGTCTGGGTATTGTTAGAGCAGCCGCTTTTTTCAGAGGAAGCTGTTTCCGGTTTTATAGAGATGTTCAACATAAAACGTGGGATTATTCAGGCTTTTGATTAAAGGCAATACATCCGGCCTCAAATGCCTGCCAGACGCATGCTATCCAGGCAAGCGGTCCGATGATGGCGGCTCCTATGGCTAGACCGATTCCGAGCGCTCCAAGCCGAAGCCCCCATTTTTCCATGGAAGATTCCAGGTCTTCGCCCCGGATAGTTGCTCTGGTGCCATCGTCGAATACAATGCTTTTACCTTCAAGAGAATTTGCGTATTTATCCTCTGCCCTCCATTCGGCCATTGTTTCTTGAATGACGCTCCCGGAAGTGTCCTCTTCCGGGAAGAACCCCATGGCCTTTCCTATGCCGAGGGTAATGCCGCTGAAGATCCATAACAGAGTCATGCTTGGGAAAAAGCCTTCCGTCATGTAGCCGTAGATGGTTACTACCAGGCATATTCCCATCAGCAGGACAATGACCATGGGAGCAATATTTTCAACATTCGGCTTCAGCGTTTTCCTGCAAAAGGCTACAAGGTATAAGATAAAGGCTATCAGTGAGGAGACAATGATGAAGGCGATGATTTCTTCCGCTCGTGTCAGAGAATCTCCTCCCGTCAGGGATTTTTGAATGATGGAGGCAACATGATGAAAGACATCCGACAAGTTTTCCGATTTTTTCATGGGGTTTTCAATGTATGGAAATCTATAAAATGGCAGTTATTTAGTTGAGTATTCACGGTCAAAGTAAATTTCTTTAAAATTCAGTTCTCCCTTATTATTTATAATACCTTTTTTCATCAGAAAATCTACGCCTAATTTATAAAGAGCTGCTTTCATGCCATTGGAATCTATATATCGAATTTGCATGAAATCTGAGAGACTTATGCATATCTTTTTTTCCTTTTGGTAAACGGCATATTCAGCAGCAACGGCTAGACCTTCTTCAATAGCTTTGGTAGCGCGTTCATCTTTATCCGGATATGATGATATATTAATTGTTTGCTTGTTTCCTCCAATCTCTATATCTGTTTTAAAATTTTCCTTTAATAATTCATTAGCGATATTGTTAATGAATCGTCTGGAGTAACGAAAAAATATTCCATGTCCTAATACTTCATGAGCGATCAGTGACAATCTTGACTTAAATCGTTTTTTATCTTCAACCATGTTTGTGAGAAATGTTCCCGTTGATATATTTAATATCCAGGGAGTAGAACGTGAGAATTGCATAGGAACAAGACTAGATGAGTTATCTGAATAGAATTGATGTTTCAGATTAACTTTAAATTTTAAAATATCACCTTTTTTTGATTTAATATTGGGTGGGAGATTTTCTGAATAGAAGTCCCATGCCTTATCCACACAATAAGCCACAAGCTGTTCCTGCTCCTCGTGAGTGAAGAAATATGGGAAATACTTCGTGCCTAAGATGGATGCTATATTATTGAAATCGTTAATGGATTTTCTAACTTTTTCGTCATTCCATTCCCGTGAACGTTTGACCTTGTTCATATCAAAGGAATAATCTTCGGGATTGAGCCGTCCAAGAATGATGCGCATGGTTCCTTTTTGATGCTCCATGCCCTGTATTTTCAGCTTTTCGCTATACGCTTCCCAGTCGCCGCAGATGGTGGCATTGTCCGGATCAGCTTTCCCACGAATAAAATGTTCGTATCCTTCTGAATCGTGGATCTTCCCCTCCCCTTTTCGATCTACCCGGCGCCATTGGAGTTCCATCGGACCGTCTTTCCCGGATCGCTCCCAGCGTCCTATAAAGGCCCTGGATACGCTCTCAAAAGCGCCATAAGTCCGATAATCGGATCCATTGGCTCCAGCATACCAACCGGTAACGTACCCTGTCTGATTATTGCCCTCGTCAGCTTGATGAAGGCGGATGACAAGGTAAGACCAGGCAATTCCCTTGGAGAAAAAATTGTTCTCATCTACCGTTTTGTTGTGCAGCCTGCTGTATGCCAGGAAGGAAGCTGCTACAGGGGTGGTGATCTTGTTGAACGCGTTTGCGATATCGGCGGGAAGCGACCGGGTTTTGTCCAAGACCAGCATGTCAAGTTCGGATCTTTTTTTGTCTTCCGCAAAATCAAGGATAGCCTTGCCTAAGGTAAATCCTAACCCTTGGGGGGCCAACCAGGGCAGGAGAATATCATATCCCGTTGCCTGTGCCGGGAGTAGTAAGGATAAGGCCAGGCAGACGCTCGCCAGGATGGTTTTCATAAGATGGCGGTATTTTATCGTTTGTGGGTTAATTGCTGGGCTTCTTGTTCAAGCTGTTTTGTGATTTGCTGAAGCAGGATGATTCTTTTTTCTCTTTCTTTCGCGGACGCCAGAATTTTATCCAGGTACTTTTGAAAGACGCCGTCCGCCACAGCCTGTCTGCGGCCGGCTATTTGCCGGTGCTGGACGGCCATCTCCCGGAACTTTTCTATGGTGGAAGGGAATTGCCGGAAACGTTTTTCATCCACTATCCGCTGGGGAATGGTTTTCTGATAACGCTCTTCCTGTTCATTGAAGAAGGAAAGTTCCCGGTTCATGGAGCGCGTTTCGCTGCGGAGCGTAGTGAGGGCGTACCAGGAAAGGCCCCAGGCGGACAGGCACAGGGCAAGGAAAAGGGTGGAGTAAATGGTCAATCTCTTCATGGCGTTCGATAAATCAACGGCTTTTTTCCTGTAATTTGTTCTCCAGAGAGGAAATGCGGTTTTCTATATCTTTCTGGCTGACTCCCGCCGCTCTGAGCGCGCTTTTGGAGAATTGCATTTCCGACTGGGCCTGGAGCAGTACGGTTTGTTGACGGTCAATCTGTTCTGCGAGGTCATTCCAGGCGCTTTCCTCTTTCCATATCTCCCGTTTGATTTGGGAAGTTTCTTCTTTCAGTTTGGCCATTTGCTGTTCCGTGAGCGCCATGCCGATGGATTTTTCCTGCCATTCCAGCTGCAGGGAAAAATGCCGCAGGCGGATTTTACGGGCGTGCTCCACCTGGGTGCGCAATTCCCCGGAACCGGGCAGGGCTTTGCTCCATTGGGCGTAGTGCTGGCAGGTGTAGACGATAAGAGTGATTCCTGCGATGGCGCAGCATCCGATCCACACGAGCGCGGGGATGGATAAACGGGGCATGGGAGAAGGGGGAGGATAGTTCATGGTTGGATGGTTTTTGTTGAGGGTGACGGGGTGAGGCCGCAACGGCGGAGTGTTTCTTCCATCGTGGCGTTTTTTTTCAGGAGGGAGCCCAGCCATGGATCCGTTCCGATATGGGGAGCGTTTGCGAAAGCTTCCGGCCTGGTAATGCGGGTAAAGAGGACGTGTTTGACGGTTGATTTGGGGATGGTTTTTGTCCCGTAGCCCGGCGTTCCGCCAGGGTTGGACTGGTTGGAGGACCAGAAGGTCAGGCTGTTTTCCGTCTGGGAGAGGTAGATGGTCAAATGGCCGCGTTCCTTCGCGCCGACGGCTTCCGTCCACCACAGTTTCATGATGTCTCCGGAGCGGGCTTTTTCCCATTCGGTGAAGCTGTGCCCGGCTCCCAACTTATGGATCAGGACGGCCAGGCCGGGGCCGTTGGCGTTGGCGCAGCCCCAGGCCCCCGTGCCGTCCGGGGCTTTTCTGGGGGCCAGGGTCTGCCAGGCGTTTCCGTCCAGGCCGTTTTTCCCCCTGCCGGAGTTCCAGAGCTCCAGAGCCAGAAGCAGCGCGCCGTAAACGGCGGAAGAACAGAAGGAAGGCCGCGCTTTCCCGGGCTGCAGCCGGAGGCCTTCCTGTTCATCCCGGGAAAACGCCCGGATGAAATTGTCCAGCGCTTTGCCCGTGCAGGCATATCCTCCGCCCTGTCCCAGTTTTTCCCTGGCCTCCGCCATGCATGCCTCCCATGTTTTTCCCTGTATGGCGGGTTGGGGGCCGGGAGCCGCCCCCTGCCTCTTATCCGAATCTTTTCGGAAGGGCCATAACCAGGCGCAACGCAGCGCAAACGGCGGGAGAGCGGTGGTGAAGGAGGTTGTTCCTGTTTTGCCTGATATGGCTGGCCGGGCGGACGCCTGCGCCTCCGGCTGCGTTTCCGTTGCGTGGGGGGATGCGGCGGAGAGGAACAGGAGGCAGGCCACGGAGGGAAAATTCATGGGGACGGTTGAGGGCGGTTGCCCGGAATGCTCCGGCATTCCGGGGGGATGAGTGTGTCAGGAGGGGGAGGAATTCTGGTAAACGAGCCGTTTGTAGATGGCGGCAATAAGTCCTACGCCCGTAGCCGGAATGAGGATGATCGCCAGAAGAATGGCGATAAGGCCTAAGGCGTCTGCAATAGCTCCCAGGATGAAACCCAAAATACCGAGAAGAACGCCAAGGCTGACCAGAAGGGCCAGGAAAAGGATGAAGATGAGGAATTTGTTGCCGTAGGTATATTTATTGCTGAGCGTCAGCGCTTCCGAGGCATTGCAGCCTTTGTCCAGCACAAGCATGGGGGCTAATGACCAGGAAATGAGGATGACGATGGCCGGAAATCCGCAAAATAAGGCCCCTGCCAGGATGCCGGCAAGCATCAGCCCGCCGGTCAGGAAAAATTCCCCGAAGAACTGGCGGTAACGTTTGTCGAAAATAAAGGTGGGGGAGATGGGCTTATTCCGGCTCAGCGCAAGAGGCATCGTACACAGGGCGATGGTGGTGCCGATGTTGATGTACGGAATCCAGAGAGTCAGTATCCAGAGCAGGATGGCGAGAACAATGGAAAGGGCGTTTTTAACGGCAATGGAATAGGCATCCAGCAAAGTGGGCATAAATTCCTTCTCCATAAAACCGGGAGCGGCGGATTTAGCCGCCTGGTTCATTCCGATGTAGTCGTCCAGACCGTTGTCGGGAGTCTGGGAAGGGTGATACGCCGGCCTGTTTTGTTGCCGGGGAGGGGCTTGCCGTACTACGGGTTGGCGGCAGGGGGCCGAGCCGTTTCCCTGCGGGCGGAGCCCCGGCTGTTGAAGCGGAGGTTGCCCGGAATAAGGGGACTGGGCTGGACGGCCGCCTTGTTGGGGAGGCATGGGGCGGTTGTATTGCTGAGTTGCTGCCGGGCGTGTTTGTCCTGGCCGTCCCTGGGAGGGAGGGAAGGCTCCGGCATGATTTCCTGTAGCACGGGAGGCGGATGTCCCGGGGAATGGTGTCCGGGATGGTGAGGGGTGGGGGGCTGCTCCTTCCTGATGGGGCGGCATAGGACGGTTCGCCCGCCGCGTTTCCTGGGGGACGGGATTCGGTTGTCCCTGTATGGAATGCCGGGGCGGAGCGGCCATGTTCGCCTGTGAAATGGTGTCCGGCCTGTTTTGTTGCTGTGGTGTATTCATAAATGGTAAGGATGGCGGCAAGCGGGAACGGCAGAGTTCCTTGATATTGACTGATATTTTGTCTGGAAACCGTGTTTCCCGGAAAGTTTTACTCGGACAGTTGGCTCTTCAGGTCCTTCAGCCGTTCTTCCAGGAGGCGCAGTTCTTCTTCGCTGTTCAGGATATCCCGGCGCTCTTCATCAAGCCGTGAAAGTTGTTGCCGCAGGTATTCCATTCTGGTGCGAATGCTTTCCAGAGAGTTCGATTGTTCAATGGTCTTCAGGTCTTTGGCCAGTTTTTTTGCCAGTTCGGCTTTTTCCTCAGATAAGCTCCTTTCTGCCTCCAGGGCCTGCCGGTATTCGGCATCCCTGCCATAATAAGTCCGGATGAACCATCCGGAGGAACCCAGAGACAGAAGGAAGCCGGCAATAATGATCAGAATTTTCATGACGGCTGTTTCTAATAATTCATTTTGAGGGATCGGTAGCCGGCTGTGGCGTCCGGGGCTTCCCTGCTATTGAGGACTTCATTCCACTGGATGATTTGCCCGGAGGGTGAAGTCTGCCATATTTCCTTAGTATACCCCCGGATGGTCTTTCCCCGGTAATTGGAGCATTCGTAAAAGTAAACCAGCTCAATGGTGTTTCCGGAATAAGCAACTTTCAGTAAGCGGTAGTCGCGGATGGGCCATTTGTCCCAAAACTTCTGAATATCATTCATAATGAATTCGTTGTCCACTTCTTTCCCGTTGGCGTACATATAGTTGCTGCGAGGAGCGAACATTTTGGAAAGGCTGGCGATATTTCCTGTCTGGCGGGCTTTCAGGTAAGCTATTCCTCTCTCAACCATTTGCTTGTCAAGATGGGGATCGGAAATAATCGGAGGGGGCTCGGGAACTTGAACTGTACCTGGTCCTACGGGCGAGAGGTCAGGAACAGGGGAAGTAGAGGGATGAAGGGCAACGGAAGGCGTTGAATGATTTTCCGGTTTATGGATGGGGTTGGGTGCTTTTTTCCTCTCTTCCAGAACATCAATAGTCTGTTGGACATCCTTCAGCTTTGACAGGGTAGGTAAATGTTCCTGCCTGATTTTTTCAATTTCCTTTTTTTTCGCTTCCAGGGAAGTTTGAAGCTGTTCTGTTTCTTTGAATGCCTGGGCAAGGGTTTCCGCCGTTTGCCTGACCGGATCATACTTTTTCCGTAGAAGCGCTGTTTCGTCAGTGAGTGCGTAAATATCACTTTTCAAGAAATTGGCCCGTTTGATGAGTTTTTCTCCTTTATCGTAAAAAATGTAGCTCAGCACTCCTCCTCCAATCAGAAGGAGCGCGGCAATGGATGCGGAAATCACGATCCCTCTGTCAATAGGGCCGGTTTTTTGAACCTTAGAGAGAGTACCCGGCGGTGAAGGAATGGAACTTTCTTCCTGTTGCCAGTCCTGCTGAGGTTCTTGTTGCCAGTCCTGTTGGGTTTCCTGTTGCCAGTCCTGTTGGGTTTCCTGTTGCCAGTCCTGCCGGGTTTCCTGTTGCCAGTCCTGTTGGGTTTCCTGCGGCCAGTCCTGTTGGGTTTCCTGCGGCCAGTCCTGCCGGGTTTCCTGTTGCCAGTCCTGCCGGGTTTCCTGTTGCCAGTCCTGCCGGGTTTCCTGTTGCCAGTCCTGCCGGGTTTCCTGTTGCCAGTCCTGCTGAGTTTCCTGTTGCCAGTCCTGCTGAGTTTCCTGTTGCCAGTCCTGTTGGGTTTCCTGCGGCCAGTCCTGCTGGGTTTCCTGCGGCCAGTCCTGCTGGGTTTCCTGCGGCCAGTCCTGCTGGGTTTCCTGCGGCCAGTCCTGCCGGGTTTCCTGTTGCCAGTCCTGCTGAGAATGACGTTCCCTGCATTTCTCCCGGGAAGAAGCAACGTTCATGGGAATATGATTATTCATCAATGTGAGAAGTATTTGAGTCAAATTTGCTTTTTTGAATCGTGTATCATTTCAACCGTTTGAAGTGGTTTGTTATGAACAACATATTCTTGATTTTTCCGTGGGTGAAACGATTGGTTGCAGCTTCAGGCAATTTTTGGTAACCTCTTCTTTCTTCCTCTGCAGTATTCGTGATGCTGTTCAGAAAAGATGCGCTGTTTGGCATGTTCAGTTTTTCGAACAATTCGACCGTTTCCTGTTTTTAAGGAAGAATGTCCTTCTGTTTATTTTCTGTTTTGTGGATGAGGGAAAACCGCGGGAAGCGGCCGGCAGAAAGAACAGATGCTAAAGAACCATTCTTAAAGCTTCTGAATTGTAATATTTTTTTTCGGAAATTTGTTCCCGAAGCTCGCGGAGACGTTTTTGGTTTTGTTCCATGTCTATCTTCTCCTTTTTGTATTCTCTGTAAGCCTCGTTGATGAGCTGCGCGGCTTCATCGGCGCTTGCCTTGTCTTCCACATTTTCCAAGGCGCTGACAATCTCTGCCTGCAATATTTTGCTAGGGCCTTTTTGTTCGCAGGAAGTCAGTAATGGAGCCAGGAGCGCCATACCTGCTCCGGCAAAATAGAGATGATGGTTCATAACGTAACGGGATTGGTAAATAGATATTAATTCCGAAGAGTTTCCTTTAATTTTTCAGAGTTGTAATAGTTCTTTTTTTCCGCTTTCCTGATGAGTTTTTTGAAATTAACTTTCGTACGGAAATGTTCATTTTCGTATTTCCGTTCATTGAGGTCGATATCTATCAATTTCAAGGCGGCGGCGTCTGCGCTTTCTTCGTCCACAACGGATTCCAGAATGGATATTCTGTCTTCAATGAATTGGTTTTCTTTATCCTTTCTGCATGAGGCAAGAAAGAGTGTTCCCAGCAGGAGCGGGATCAGAATGGGATAAGAGGTTGTTTTCATAATAAGAGTTAATGTAATTCGTGCGGAAATTGTTGTTGGCGCATGTTTTATTGTTCTGCAAGGCTACTCCACCGTAAAGCCGGTGGGCGTGCTGCCGGTGCCCTCGGATTCTACGCTGAAAGTTGGAATTTCTCCCTTTTCTGTGGGTGGGCTTTCTGTACCGTTTTTCTTGATTCCCGTTTTTCTGGTAACGGCTCTGCCGTTGATATGGGTCAGGTTGAAAGAGAAAGAGCCCCCGCGGAGGTAGGAGCGGTAATCATTGGCCGCATGCCATTTGCCGCTGAGGTAACGACGGTTCCCGGAAATATGGCCTCTGTAGGCGATAGTGGTTCCGGCGGAATTGCCCGCAACCGCCATTTTCGCGCTGAGGTAGGAATCCCCCAGAGAGGTGAGGTAAAAGATAATCCTCCGGTCGTCGGCCCTGCCGCCAATGCTTCCGCAGGAATACGGTTCCACGGCGGAAGATGACGGGATGCTCAATTTGCCTGAAACGGTGCCGTCCCTATATTCCTTCAAGGTCAGCATGCGGGCTCCGGTTCTGCTGCTTGTGCCGGAGACGGAGCCTCTGTAAGTGTATTCTGCTACGATGGGGGAGCAGGAGGCAGCCGCCAAGGCCAGCAGAGCGGCGCAGGCGGCGGCTATTGTTTTTTTCATCATGGTTGGTGGATGGGGTATTGTTTGGCGGTTGATGCGGCGGTTATTTGCGTCCTAAGGCGTTGCGCAGTTTTTCCGAGCCGTAGTATCCCTTAAAGAAAAGCTGCATGCCCAGGGCTTCCAATTGTTTACTGCTTTTCTCGTATTGAGGGTTATCCTCCAGTTTTTTTTCTTCAGGCGTATCGCTTATGGAATCATGCAGCTTGAAGAATTGGTTCGCGAGGTCATCCACTTCGTCAGCGTATTTGTCCGCGCTGTCCCGGTCATTGATTTTTTGCAGGGTTTCCACCAGTTCGGTTTGAGCGTCCAAGCATAAATCCACGTCGCTCTTTTGGCAGGAGGCGGAGGCCAGGGTCAGCAGGACGGCGCAGGCGGCGGATATTGTTTTCTTGATCATGGTTGGTGAATGGGTTGTTGGTTTGGAGTTGGTGGCGCGCCGGGAGCGGGAGTGTCCCGGCGCGCCGCCGGGAAGTTGGGGTTAGAAGCTGCAGGAGGCGTTGAGGTTGACGCTCTGGTTGGTTTGTCCGTTGCGAACTTCCAGCGTGTACCAGGCTCCTGTCTGCCAGTTCCGGTTGATTTGCCAGCCCAGGCCGGTTACGGATTGCCCGGCAGCCCAGGTGCGGGTGTACGGGTTCCTGCGGGCGATGTCCCCTACATAGGCTACGCTCAGCTCCGGCAGCAGGGCCTGGCCGTTGCCCAGACCTGCATTTGCTGATAGCGAATTCGAAATCCGTATAGGAATTCCTGAGTTCTCTTTGTCATTAAACTATTTGGAAAAGAACTGCTGATATACGGTGCGGTGAAACGGCATCAATGGAATTGCCGAATCTTTTGATTAATAAACGACTATTTTTACTTGACTACGGATTTCGAAACCGTTGCAAAATAGATGAAATGAAAGAGGAAATTTCAGAAACGGACCATGCGGCGCTGGCCATTTTGAAGAAGACAGGGCTGGATGTGGTGGAAGCCGCCCAGCTGGCATATGAATTGCTGCAAGCCAGCAAGGGGCGCGGCAGCCGATGGAAGAGGGCAAGGGAATGCATCCGGCTGGGAGAGGAAGCCCTGGTTGCCAGAGGAAAAACGGTAGTGTTCAGGAAAGCCGTGGATGAGGCTATGGAGGCTCGGCAAGATCGCAGGAAAAGAACTAGGGATGATTTTCGTTATATCAGCCGGCGTTTGTTGAGGTTTTGTCCGGAAATAGCCCGAAGGCCCGTACGCTTTATCACGCCCCGGGAATGCCGCGCCTGTCTGGAAAAATCATTTGATACCCTTAGGCAGAGGCATAAGGCCCGGTTGGTGCTCAGCGGTATTTTCGGAACGGCCGTGAAACGCGGATGGTGCACGGAAAACCCTGTGGCGCATGTGGACCTGCCGAGGCTGAAGGAGCATTCCATTCCCGTGCTGTCCCTGGAAGAAATGCGCCGGTTGCTGGCTGCTGCGGAAGAGTATGACGGAGGGGCGTGCCTGGCCGCGGTTGGGCTGATGCTGTATGCCGGCATCCGCCCGGAAGAAGTGAGAAGGCTGGATTGGGCACAGATTAATTTAAGGGAGGGAATGGTTTCCCTGAGGGCGCGCCACAGCAAGACGGGAGGAGCCCGCATTGTGACGATCCAGCCGGTTTTGGGAAATCTGCTGGAAAGAGCGGTTGCTATGGGATCTGTGTCGGGAAGCGTATGCCCGCGCAACTGGCCGGCGAAGTGGAGGGAGCTGAGACGGTTGGCCGGGTGGGACGGGAAGGAAAAGAAGTGGCCTGCGGATATGTTAAGGCATACGTTTGCCAGTTATTTTGCCAGGCATTTCAAGAATTTGCATGTATTGCAGATGGAAATGGGGCATGCTTCTTCCGATTTGCTAAGAACCAGGTATTTGAATATGGAAGGCATTACGGAAATGACGGCTGCCGTTTTTTGGGGGAACTGCCATGCAGGGCGCCACGCCATTAAAAATGGCCGCCCCTGAACAGAAGCGGCCAGCTGTTGACGGGATGATGCCGTCCGGCAATTAGAAGTTGGTGCGGAAAGCGATATTGTAGCTCCATCCGGTAAAGCCTTTCTGCCGGCTGGCGTCCGTGCCGTTGGAATGGGCGTATTCGATGCCCGCCATGATCTTGGCCATGTTCGGGCTGCATTCGAAAATGTAGTAGTTGACGCCCAGGTACAGGGCCTGCATGCAGTCGGAAGTTCCGGAATAAGTGGAGTTCTGCGTATAGCGCTTTTCCCATTTTACGGCGTTGCTGCCCGCCGCCATCTGGTAGCGGACCACTCCTTCCCAGTGGGGGGTGAACTTGTAGGACGGCATGACGGTCACGCCGAAGACGTTTTCAGCCCCCGCTTTCATGCCGATGACGTTGAAGCCGGCCATGACTTCGGTCATCAGGGAGAAGTCCCCCTCGGAACCTTCCCAGGTCAGGGCTACCACGTCCCTGGCTCCGGTACCCTGGTATTTGGATTTAAAGCCGTAACCGGTCAGTTTTTCATACGCCTTGTTTTGGGCGTCGTCCCCCCACTTGGTGAAATTGTGGGCGTAATCCAGCCACAGACGGCTTTTCTTCAGGAAAACGTCGTTAGACGTGTCATAGCTCAGCGTGCCGGTGATGAAGCAGTTGTCCCGGGAATTGAAAGCGGGTTCAATGCGGTTGTTGAACGTGCCGGTTCCGGTGCCCCCGTTGCCGTTCAGCCAGACGCCTGCTGCCCAGCCGAGCTTATCCTTTTTGTCGGAATTGTTCACCTGGAATCCGTAATTGGTTTCCGAGCGGAGCTGGTTGACCAGCATGGAGCGTTCGATAGTCAGAATGGCGGAGGAGGATGTTCGGTATTCCCCGGTGATGCGCGGCTTTATTTTGCCGATGGCATAGGTGACGGGGCCTCCCTTGTATTCCAGATTCAGTTCGTAAAGGGAGTAGGTCAGGTCGGAGGTGTCCCATGTGTTGGTTTTTGCATTGTAGCTTTCCAGGCCGTCCATGCCGCCGATGTTCCAGACGTTGTTGAGCTTGAAGTTGTTCAGAAACTTCATGTTGAACCCGGCGCGGAAGCGGCGCCATTCATCGTTGAAGCGGCGGCCGTTGCCTTCCTTTTCTCCCATGACGCGGCCTTCGCCGTTCGGGTCAATCCAGTCCAGTCCGTACTGCATGCGGAGGGAAACGTTGAATTCCTGGATGTAGGGATTTTTGTGATCCCGTTCCGCGTTGAACCACTTGAAACGGTCGCTGAGCCATTTGCAGGCGGAAAAGCTGCCGCGGGTCGGCAGAGCGTTTCCTGTAGAGGACGCGGCCGCGGCAAAGGCGGAGGCTCCGAAAGTCATGATGCCGATGACGGGGAGAGTATAGGTCTTCATTGGTTTTCCATGGCTGGTTTGTCTGTGGGAAGGTCTTCCGGGGAAGGTTCTTCCTCACGGAGACGGCTTCTGTCTATCAAACCAGCCGCAGGAGTGTCCAAGGCTTAAGGGTGACAAAATAGACACCCGTCCTCCTTTGGCGGTTACAAGGTCATGCGGAGCCATGCCCTGGCGGCCAGGGCGTCTGCGGCGGCGGCTACCTCCGCCTTTCTCTTGCTGGCTCCGGAACCGGCGCCAATGGCGTGACCATGCCAGAAAACGCGGGATTCAAAACGGTTTTCAGCGTCTCTCGGCCCTTTTTCTTCCGTCTTATAGGAAGGAGTTTCGGGCAGGATGTCCTGAAGAATGGCCTGGAGTTCCCCTTTGGGGTTGATTTCCTTGGGATGGCTGGCCGCGGAATCCAGAGCTTCATGGAGGACGCGCAGGGCCACGGCCTTGGCCGTTTCATAGTCGGAATCCAGGGACATGGCTCCGAAGACGGATTCAAATGTGTTGGCGATGATGGAATTTTTGCCTCGTCCGCCGGCCCGTTCCTCCCCCTTTCCCAGGGCAATGTATTTGTCCAGCCCCAGGATAAAGCCGTATTTGCCCAGATTGGCGCGGCTGACGGTTCGGGCGCGCAGCTGGGTCAGTTCCCCTTCCGGGGATTGGGGCATGTGGTGGTAAAGGTACTGTGTGACGGCCAGCTGAAGAATGGCGTCTCCCAGGAATTCCAGCCGTTCATACGCCCGGCGCGTTTCCGGCTTGCTGTCCGTGCTGGGGTGGGTAAGGGCCTGAACGAGCAGATCCGGATTGTTGAAACGGTAACCCAGCTTGTCTTCCAGCGCGGTGTGGTTCATCCCGGAAATGCTAGGGCCGCCGTTCCGGAAATGCAACTCCAAAGGGAATCTGCGCCAAAGAGCCCCCCTGGTTCAGGAAAGAGACGTGGTTGGAACAGATGCCGCAAATGTTAATTTGTCCAAAATGGATGCTTTTCCCAATGTTTGGGAAATCCCATTTCCACAATGACGTTTGAGGGCGTATCCGCTCTGGTGAAGAGTTCCATAACCCTGGCGTTCCATGCGCTGGTATGGGCTGATGCTCTTAGGAAATATCTGCATGCGGTTAATAGAAATGCCGTACTTGTTTTTTGAAAGCTGAACTCCCTTGCGGCTTTTGCCCGTGGGAGCCACTGGTTCTGATTTTTATCCCATTGAAGGTTCCAATCAGTTAATGAGGTGTTTTTGACGATAGGATTCAGCTGTATTCGCGCGGCAGGATTATTTGTTGCTCCACGGCTTTGATTCCATGTCCTGTTCCATACTCTGGCGTGATGCGCACACGCATTTCTTGCATGATGAATGAGAGTGATTAATGAGGTGAAGAAAATAATGTCCGGACACCCGAAGTTTGATGCAATTTCCATCTGTAAATTATTTTTCAACCCGGAGAACAACCATGCTAACTCCCCTATGGTGGAAAGTTCTACGAAGACCCATATGGGAAGGTCTTCAACATTCCGGAACCCCAAATCTTCCTTGTGGTGCAATACGCAGTCATCAATGCTGCGATCAAAAGACCTTTGAAAAGTTTTCAGCAAATTGTCTTTGCGTGAGCGTGTCTGTTCAGAGTTGCCATCCCGGGTGATTTTATTGAAATCCGGTCTGTAACTGGTAGAAAATTTTTGTGGGTTGGAGCATTTGGTCGATTTTGCCCAGTAATAAGCAACATGGGTTCTTAGGGCAATTTCGATTCTTTCGATAGCATCTAATAGGAGCAGCCTTAGCCTTCTGTCAAAAAGATAATACTTCCACACAAGGTCAAGCGTTGTTCCATGGCGGTAGTCATCCGCTTTGGTTCTGTTACCCTGATGATCTGTTTTTGTTTCTCTGAAGATGTGGAGATATCCAGTTAAACGATAGTAATTAACCGCTTTGAGGCGACATATTAAATCATCTTTGCTGGCTTCCAGATGGCGGGTTATTAGTAGTTTGGCCTGCTCCTCGAAGGTTTTAAACGTTTTACATGGAGGAGGATTGGTAGGCATGGGCAGTTCGTCGGAAAGAAAGTAAAATGGCTCTCCATCCGGAGATGAAGAGCCAAGTAGAAAATGCAGCATTTTTCGTGCCTCATAAAGAAGACGCTGCAACCAATGGCTGCTGCTGCTTTGATGTGCACATCAAAGCAGCAGCATAGTGAAGTGTCAACAAAAAATCTTTCGTTCCGCATGTCATAGATGTGAGTGGACAGGCTATTTGATGAGTGGGATTCCCGCGTCATCCCGGCCGTCCCCTAGCTTTGACATATGGGCGGAAGGGTATAGAATAGTTTGCGAACGAATGTTGGAGACGATGATGAAGAAGATTGAACCAAAAGAGATTCAGGATAATGCCGTGCAATTGATTGGGGACGACTGGATGCTGGTGACGGCGGGTTCCCCGGAGCATTTCAACATGATGACGGCCAGCTGGGGCGGGTTGGGGTTCATGTGGAAGAAGCCCGTGGCGTTTGTAGTTATCCGCCCCCAGCGCCATACTTTCCGTTTTATTGAGGTCGGGGACGAGCTGACGCTTTCCTTTTTCAGCCATGAGTACCATAAGGCTCTGACCGTGTGCGGAACAACGAGCGGACGGGATACGGACAAGGTGGCCGCTTCCGGCCTGACGCCATACGTGACGGAGAACGGCAATGTAAGTTTTACGGAAGCGCGCTTGGTGCTGGAGTGCCGCAAGCTGTACGCGGAGCCTCTCAACCCGGAAGCTTTTCTGGATAAATCTATTGTGCCGGAGTGGTATGCCGCCGGGGATTTCCATAAGATGTATATTGTGGAAATCCTGAACGTATGGGTGAAGGAATAGCGCCCCGGAAATGCCGCAGGCGGACGCCTGTTCGTTGTTTCTGTCCGCGCTTTTTCAGAGGGGGGCAAGGGCGCCATCCTCCAGCCGGAAGGCTGGCAGGGGGCACGGAGCATCGTGCAGCCAGTCCAGATGGGTGGTGGTGATGAGGCTCTGCGCGTCCGCTGGAAGCGACTGCAGAAAGGCTATCCGGCGCGTGGGATCCAGCTCCCCGAAGACATCGTCAATCAGGTGGATGGGTGTATGTCCCGTTTCTTCCGTCAGGAGGGAGGACTGTGCCAGCTTCATGGAGATGGCGGTGGTGCGCTGCTGCCCTTCGGAAGCGAATTGAGCGGCGTTTCTGCCGTTCAGCGTGATGTCCAGGTCATCCCGGTGGGGGCCGTTCTGGGTTTGTCCGTACCGGATGTCCCGGTCCATGGAGGCGCACAGCCGTTCATACAGGTCTCCTTCCTCCGAGGCTCGGTAAGCGATGGAGACCTGTTCCTGCCTTCCTCCGATATTGCGGTAGGCCAGGGCGATATGGGGCGCCAGGAGCGCCAGCAGATGGGCGCGCAGGTTTCTCAGTTCCGTGCCGTGCAGGGCCAGCTGGCGCGTGTAGGCGTCCAGCTGGAGTTTGTCCCGGTGCCTGTGCTTGAGCAGGTAATTGCGCGTTTTCAGCGCCCGGCGGTAGCTGAACAGGGCCAGTCTGTAGCCTGGATGCCACTGGCTGCCCAGAAAGTCCATGTATTTCCGGCGGGCGTCCGCGCCGGCCTGCACCAGGGAAAGGTCGTCATTCCCCATCCATACCACGGGATAGCTGTCCGCCAGGTAGCTGCGCTGGTCTTTGCGGGGCTCTCCGTTGACGCGGAGGTCCGGAGCGTCCGGCGCCCACAGGATGCGCCGGATTTGCCCCGGAAGTTCTCCGCGGATGCCGAAGGATTGTTTTCCGTGGGAGACCAGAGGCCCGGTCCGGGCTGTGCGCGGGGATTGCAGGCGCAGCAGGAAGCAAACGGCCTCCAGCAGGCTGGTTTTTCCCCGGGCGTTGTTTCCCAGGATGATGGCCCCCTGCTGCGGAATCTGCCAGGAGAAGCTTCCGTAGCAACGGAAGTCCATTAATTTCAGCCTGGAGATCATGGGGCCGGGAAAGGGGGGTTATTCCGCAGGGAGGGAGCGGATGGCGTCCATGATTTTGTCCGTCAGGTGCTGGTATGCATCTTTTCCTTTGGCGTTGAGTTCCGTCGGCGTGAAGGGGATGGGGTCTCCCACCGTGACCGTGACGGGGCGGAGCCTGGGAAACCGGGCGCCGATGGGAAAGGCTTCATACGCACCGCTGATGCGCAGGGGCTGCACGGGAACTTTCGTTTTGCTCAGGATGAGGCCGATCCCGCCCATGCCGTCATGGATCTTACCATCCGGCGTGCGGGAGCCTTCCGGAAACACGAGTACGCGCTTGCCGGATTTCAGCAGGCGTATCACGTGCTTGAGGCTGGCGGCATCCGGGTTTTCCTGGTCAATGGGGATAGCCTGGCAGAGGGGCAGGGCCCATTTGAAAATGCCCTGGAACAGCGTCTTGCGTGCGAAAAAATAGATGCCGTCCTCATAAGAAATGCCCAGCATGGGCGGATCCAGAAAGCTCTGGTGATTGCTGACGATGAGCACGGGGCCGTCTTCGATGAGTTTTTCCCGGTTGACGACTTTCCAGGAGAAGAAGGCTTTGGAAATGCTTTTGAAGAGCGTGTAGAAAACCCAGTAGAAAGAGTTCATCTGGAGGAGAGTTTTTGTTGGATGTTGTCGGTGATGAAACGGACGACCTGGTCAATCGTCATGTCTGACGTATCCACCAGAAGAGCGTCAGGCGCCTGCGCCAGCGGGGCGGTGGCACGGGAGGAATCCTTGCGGTCCCGCTCCGCGATGGAGTCCGTCAGTCCCTCCGCAGCGCGGCGCGCGGCCCTCACTTCCTCGGAGGCGGTGACGAAGTACTTGAACGGCGTATCCGGAAAAACCACGGTGCCTATGTCCCTTCCTTCCATCACGACGGGTTCCCGGCGGTTATATTCCCGTTGCCGTTCCACCAGCAGGGCGCGTACTTCCGGGATGGCCGCAATGGTGGAAACATGGTCGTTGACCTGCTGGCTCGTGAGTTCTTCGCCCAGCACATGCTGTCCGCACAGAACTACGGATTGGCTGCCGTCCTTGCCGAAGGAGAGGGGCACGGACGGCAGAGATTCCAGAACGGCTGCTGTATCCGCGGGGTTGATGCCCTGTTCCAGCATGTACCAGGTAACGGCCCGGTACATGGCCCCGGTGTTGATGAACGTATAGCCGAGGCGGTCCGCGATGAGCTTGGCGACGGTGGATTTTCCGGAGGCGGCGGGGCCGTCAATGGCGATGGCTGGATGCATGAGTGTCTTCTGAGTTGGAAATGGGGGCTAAAGCCGTTTGAATTGTAGCTTTGAGCCCTGTGGAAATCAAGACTGCGTTCCGAAGGGCGTTGCAAAAAGAGTTTCACTTTTTCCCGTAAATCCGTTATACAGCGGGGCATGGCCCAGCTCAAACACCCGAAGATGGTGGACATCAGAGACATTTTGGACGAGAATACGCGTCTGCCTGCTCTGGTGGCCGCGTCCGCCGAAAAGCTGCTGGGCCTGGAACGCCTGAACAAGGCGTACGACAAGATCGTGCGCGACAAAGAATCCGGTTCTCAGGAAAATTTCTTTCAGCTTGCCTCCAGGCATTTGAACCTGAAGCTTCAGCTGCGCCCGGGGGACCTGGAAAATATTCCTAAGAAAGGGCCTGTCGTCGTCGTCGCCAATCATCCGCACGGCTTGTCGGACGGCATCATGTTCGGGGAGCTGCTTACCCGCGTAAGGGAGGATGTCCGCATCCTGGTCAACGAGCAGCTTTCCCTGTGCGGGGAGCTGGATCCCTGGCTCATCAAGGTGGACGTGTATGAAGATGAGAACGCCCGGCGCAAAAACCTTTCCGGCATGCGCAAGATGATTTCCTGGCTGCGGCAGGGCGGGGTTCTGGGCATTTTCCCCGCCGGCACGGTCTCCAGTTTTTCCTTGGCTCACAAAAGGGTGACGGACGACCCCTGGAACGCGAATATCGCCGCCATTATCCGCATGACGAAAGCGACGGTGGTGCCCGTATATTTCCCGGGGCGCAACAGTCTGCTGTTCCAGGGCATTTCCCTGATCAACCGCAAGGCGCGCGTGGCGTTCCTTCCCCGTGAAGTGGGTCGGGACGGCCGCCGGACACACCGCATTGTGGTAGGCAAGCCCATTCCGTTCAGCCAGCTTGGACAGTATGATTCCGATGAAGCCATCGTCTCCCATCTGCGCCTGCGCACCTATCTGCTGGGCAAAAGTTATGAAAAAAGCCGCCGCCCCCATGTGCACAAAAAGGACCGGAAGGCGAAGATGACCGCGCTGACCTCCCCCGTTTCCGTGCAGGATATGCAGGCGGAAATCGACGCGCTGCCCCCGGAGTGTCTGCATGCCCGTCAGGAAAATGGAGATTGGGACGTGTACGTGGCGGATGCCCTGCAAATCCCCAATATCCTTATTGAAATAGGGCGTTTGCGGGAATATACTTTCCGCCAGGTAGGGGAAGGTTCCGGCAACGCCTGCGACCTGGATACATACGACAACCATTACAAACACCTGTTCCTGTGGGACAGAACGCACCAGAAAATTGTGGGCGCCTACCGCATGGGGGAAACGGACAAAATCCTTGCCCGCTACGGTGTCAAAGGGCTGTACAACGGAGAATACTTTTCCTTTTCCCCTGCCGCTTTGCGGGTGCTGGACCGCTCTCTGGAAATGGGGCGCGCCTTCATTGTTCCGGAATACCAGAAGAGGCCGCTGGCTCTCGGTTTCATTTGGGAGGGCATCGGCCAGTTCATGGCCCGCAACCACCATTACCGCTACCTGTTCGGCACGGTCAGCATTTCCCGGGATTACACCAACCTTTCCCGCGCCCTCATCGTCTCCTATCTGAAGGCGCATGAAATGGAGCCCGTGCTGGTGAATGAGGTGAGGGCCTACAATCCGCCCCGTAAAGCGGATCTGAAGAGGTCGGAATCATGCATCCTCCCTCTGGGGCTGGCAGATGCCCAGGGGCTGTCCCAATTGGTCGCTGATATAGAAGAGGATGGCAAGGGCATTCCCGTATTGCTTCGCCAATATCTGAAATTGAACGGCAAAATTCTTTCCTTCAGCGTGGACAAGCATTTTGGCGACGTATTGGACTGCCTGATCCTGGTGGACATTTTCAAAACGCCGGAGCGTTCCATCAAGCGTTATCTGGGCAAAGACGCGTATGAACAGCTCCTGCCTTACATGCAGCGGGAGAAAGAGGAGGAAAAGGCGGCGGAATAATTCCGCAGGCGTTTTGCGTGGCTCTGCCCCCGATTCTTAACGGGCTAGCTGAAGTGCCTGTAACCTGGGGGAAGGGCGGAGGCCGTTTCCGCAGTCATTTCCCCGATGACGGTGAGAGGCGTTTTCGGAAAATGCTCCGCGGCCAGTTGTGCCGCCCGTTCTCGGTCGCCGGGACGGAAGGTCACCAGCAATTCGTAATCCTCCCCATCCCCTACAGCCTGGGCCGCAGTGAACCCCGGGCGCACGGGAAGAAGCTCTTCATGAATACGGAACCCAAGCCCGGAGGCGGCCGCCAGCCGGGGGAGGTCGGTGCCCAGCCCGTCGGAAAGATCCATCATGGAGGTGGCTACGCCGGAGGCGGCCAGGATGCCTCCTTCCCTGACACGCGGCATGAAGGAAAGATGGTGACCGGTGGGAAAGCTGCCGCCGAGCGTTCCCGTTACGGCAATCAGATCCCCCGCCCGCGCCGTGCTGCGCAGTACGGCTTTGCCTTCCTCCACTTCTCCGGTCAGCGCCACGTTGATGATAAGCCCGTCCGCGGGCAGGCCGGAGCTTTCCCCCCCGGCGATGCTGATGCCGAACTGCCGCGCCAGCCGCCCCATGCCGCGGTAAATTCCTTCCACCTGGGAGATAGGGCGGTCTGCGTGCACGAACAGGGTCACCAGTGCGTGAAGGGGCGTGCCGCCCATGGCCCCTATGTCTGAAACGGCCCGTGCCAGCGCCTTCCTCCCGATTAGCTCCGGGTCCGTTCCGGGCAGGAAATGCATGCCTTCCACCACGCAGTCCGTTTTCAGGAGCAGCTGGCGGTTTCCTGACCCCCGGATGATGGCGCAGTCGTCTCCCGGCCCCGTTTCCAGGGACGGATTGGAAGGCATCAGGGGCAGGAGGCGGGCTACCAGCGCATCCTCTCCCGTCTGCCGGATGCTGGGCTCAGGTTCCATACGGAAGAAGGATGCCGGGATACAGAATGTTGATGAGAGTGGCGGTGTTGAAAATGCAATGGGCGATGATGGGCGTCCAGATGCTGCCCGTGTATTCGTACAGCAGCACCAGTACGGCTCCGAAGATTGCCAGGGGGATGAACGGAACCAGGCTGACGTGGATGATGCCGAAGAGGAGGGAGGTGGTGATCAGGGCAAACCAGACGCCCGTGTATTTTTTCATGATCGGGTACAGATAACCGCGGAAAATAAGTTCCTCCACCAGAGGGGCGGCGATGGCGGCGCTGAAGCAGATAACCGTGATCAGGGGAATGTCGCTGGAATGCCTCAGCACGGAAACAATGGATTGTTCGGCCGGGGCGTTGGTGGCGTGTTTAATCCACTGGAACAGGCCCGCCTTGTCCAGCAGGAAATGGATGGCCAGCACAAGCAGATAACCTGCCGCCGGAGCGTAGAGGAGGACTTTCAGGGAATGTTTTTTCAATCCCAGTGCCTCCATCCGGCCCGTATGGAACATGCGCACCAGCAGGACGAAGGCCAGAATGAGATTCAGGCAGGTTCCGTTGAAAACCTTGTAGCTGTCCAGCTCCATGTTGGTTGTGCTGGGCGGAGCGGAAGCCCCCGGAGGCGTGGCTGCCGCCAACAGGGCCCCCAGGCTGAAGTAAAGCACGATGATGCCGCACATGGCGATGTCCAGCATGTCCAGATGGCCTACGGGAATGCGCCATTTCAGCGGATGCCGGGTATCAGGCGCATGATTCCGGCGGAATATGTTTACCGCCACGGCGAGGAACATGACGGTAATCAGGATGGAAGAAAACAGGGTAATGAGCTGGTCCGTTAATTCATTCATGGAATAGGCATGTGTGGAATGGGCCGCCCTTCCAGGGGGCCGTGCCGGAAGAAAAGCTCCTGTTTCTTTAGTGGAAACACGGTGATTTTCCAGCAGAAAATGAGCTATCTCCCCTCATTCCGCAAAAAAAAATCATAAGGAAAGGGAATGAATACTTTTCAAGGAAAAGCGGGTATGCTACGTTCCCAACGGATTATCGCCATGAATATTCAACCCAAAATCACGCCTGTGCTGGACCCCGGCTTCGTGCCGGCCGTTCTTTGGAATCAAGCTTTTGAGGCCAAAGCCGCCGCCGATCCTGCTTCTCATCAAGTGGATATCGCTCTGACCCGCAATGACGGGACCTGTTTCCGCTGGTCCGGCAAGCTTCTTCCCCATACCGGAGAAAACATTGCCCTGAATGAAACCTATGTGGAGCGCATTGTGAAATTCCTGCTGTGGCAGAAGGGCGGCAATATCATCCTCGTCGCCGGGGATGACGCTATTGCGGACATGCTGGCCTCCCGCTATTGCAAGGGCGGTATCCGCGAATTCGACTGGGATTTCATCGGCAAGAAGATTTACGGCTCCCCGATTGAAGTGAAAAAGGTTTCCGTGGAAGAACTTCCCGAGGAATACTCCGGCTCCATGACACTGGGCCGCAACCTGGACGGATGCCGCATCGGTTTTGACCTGGGCGGTTCCGACCGCAAATGCGCCGCCGTGGTGAATGGGGAAGTAGTTTATTCCGAGGAAGTGGTCTGGGACCCTTACTTCCAGAAGGATCCCCAGTATCACATTGACGGAATTCAGGATTCTCTGGAACGCGCCGCCGCTCATCTCCCCCGGGTGGACGCCATCGGCGGATCCTCCGCCGGCGTGATCATCAACAGTGAAGTACGCACCTCCTCCCTGTTCCGCGGCGTCAGCCAGGAAGACATTGAAAAGACTCTCGGCAAGGTATTCCGCACCCTCCAGAAGGAAAAATGGAACAACATTCCCTTTGAAGTGGTGAATGACGGTGAAGTCACCGCCCTCGCAGGGGCCATGGGCATGAACGATAACGCCGTGCTCGGCGTGGCCATGGGCACCTCCGAGGCCGCCGGCTACGTGGATCCGGAAGGCCACATCAAGCCCTGGCTGAATGAACTGGCTTTCGCCCCTGTGGACTACTCGGAGGAAGGCGGAGTGGACGAATGGTCCAAGGATATGGGCGTAGGCGCCCTTTATTTCTCTCAGCAGGCTGTGGCCCGCCTGGCCCCCCGCGCCGGCTTCCAGTTTGAAGGAATGCCCTTCCCGGAACAGCTTAAAAAGGTTCAGGCCGCCATGGCGGAAGGCGACGAACGCGCCCGCAAGATTTATGAAACCATCGGCGTGCACTTCGGCTATGCCATTGCCCATTACGCCAGGTTCTATGATATCCGCAACCTGCTCTTCCTGGGCCGTGTGGCTTCCGGAGACGGCGGCCAGATCATCATTGACAAGGCGGAAGAAGTGCTGCGCACCGAATTCCCCGAGCTGAAGATCCAGCTCCGCGTGCCGGATGAAAAGACCAAGCGCCACGGACAGGCCGTAGCCGCCGCTTCCCTTCCGGCTCTCTCCTGACGGGATTAATCAAATTTGCGGGAGGGGCCCTGGCTGGGGTCCCTCCCTGCTCATATTCGGAGGGGGGCGGACAATCCGCGCCATTTTTCCTCCTTCCTTTTTTCTGATTCCCGTTCCGCCGCCCTGCGTTCATGGTTCCCCAGCAAGAAAACATCGTCAATTGCCCGGCGTGCGGACAGCCCATGGATGTTTCCCTGCTGCCTCCGTACGCCAACGCCATTTGCCCGGGCTGCCAGGCGCTGACGCGTGTAAAAACGCGCATGGGGCCTTATCGTATTACCGGAAAACTGGGAAAAGGCGGCATGAGTGTGGTGTTCCGGGCGGAGGATGCCGTTCTGGGGCGGGAAGTGGCCCTGAAAGTGCTGAATGATACTTATGCCGGGGATGCCCTGCGCTGCGAACGTTTTGAACGGGAGGCCCGGATCATGGCGCGGGTTTCCCATGAAAATCTGGTGCAGCTTTATGCCGTTGGGCGTGACCAGGGCCTTTTTTACATTGCCATGGAGCTGGTGGAGGGCAATGGCCTGGATGCCCTGATTGCTGCGGAGGAACGTGTGCCGGAAGACAGGGTGCTGCGCCTGACGCTGGATATCGTGCGCGGGCTGGACGCCGCATGGAATGCGGGCCTTATGCACAGGGATATCAAGCCCGCCAATGTTCTTTTGTCCCCCGACGGAGTCGTCAAAATCGTGGATTTCGGCCTGTCCCTGCTTCATAGCGAATCCGACATGGAGCGGGAAATATGGGTTACTCCTTATTACGCCGCGCCGGAAACGCTGCTGCGAGGAGAGGAGGACTTCCGTACGGACATGTACGCTTTGGGTGCTACCATGTACCATTTGCTGGCAGGTGCGCCTCCCCGTGTGGACGCTTCCCAGTCTTCCGATATTCTTCTGGAGAACAAGAAAAATCTCCCTCTTCTGGAGCAGGTGGTGAACGACATTTCTCCAATGACCTGTTTCATTGTGGACAGACTGATGGCTTTTAATAAAGAAGACAGGTTTTCTTCCTATCCCGAATTGATGGATGCCGTGGAACAGGCGCAGGAGGAATACGCCCGGGCCATGCAGGAATCCGGTCTCACCTGGGCGGAACGGCGCGCGGTGGAGGCCCGGCACGCACGGCGCAGGAAATGCCGCATCATCGTTGCCTCCTCCATTGTTTCCGTAGTGGCGCTGGCGTTGGGCGTTTGGGGATGGGCGGAATGGCGGGAGGATGGAGCTCCTTCTCCCGTAACTCCGCCTTCGCCTATTTCTCCTGCGGCGGAAGCAGCCTTGGAAGACAGGGAGGCGGCGGAATCGCGGCTGGAGCGCAGCATACGCTTCGGCAAACTGTTTAACGAAGCCCAGGAATCCCTGAACCGTGGGGATCTGGTGAAAGCCTCCGCCATGTTCGGCGATTTGGCGGCTCAGCCGGACTGCCCTCTGTCTACATCCCTTTGGGCCGGTTTGAACCAGGTTCTGTGCATGTGGGTGCGCGGCCAGTTCCCGGAAGGGGTGAAGCGTCTGGAAGAACTGGGCAGAAAGATGGAAGCCTGCGGGGACCCTGAGGAACTGGAACGTTCCAGGGATATTGGCAACCTGGTCATGTACCTGAGCTCCGCAGACTGGTCTTCCCGGATGCCGGGGCTGCGCTCCAATTCTGACCTGGCCGTGCATTATTATGTGGGCATGGCGCTGAAATCCTGGTACTTTGCCGGGAGATGGACGGAATACGGTGGCTTTCTGGACCGGGTGGCCGCTGATGCGGCGGATGACCGGGACAGGAACGTCCGTGAGCTGGCTTCCGCGTGGCTCAGCAACCTGGAGAAGTATACGGACCAGTACGCGCGCTTGAAACGTCTTCAGGACATGCCGGAAAAAACGGTGGCTGAAGTAGAGGCCAAACGGTCCGCGGCGGACTTCCTGCGGGAACAGATGGTCATTGGGGAAGTTCCTTCCATGTCTCCGGCTTATGCCGCGCTGGAAGGAATACTGGATCATTTGAGGATGCAGTACCAGGCTGCGCGGGACTGGGAGGCTACGGAAGCCGTGAAGGCGTCTGAAAGGAAAAAGGCGGAAGAGATGCAAAAAAAACTGGAGGAGGAAAAGAGGAGGGAAATCCTGCTGGCCGCCCAATCCAGAAGTTATGAAGACGTCTGCCGGGAAGCGGAGGGCATCATGAAGGAAACCGGTGATTATGAGAAAGTTTCCACTGTTTATGGAGAGGCTGAAAAAGTCATTTCCTCTCCTGCGGTGAAAGCCCGTTTGGCCATGCGCCGGGAAATGACGGACCAGATGCTGCCGTTGTTCTCCCGCATGGAGAAACTTTTGCCCGTACTGTTGGAAAAGAAACCGGGGAAAACTCTGGTGCTCAGAGATGGCTCCAGGGTGCGCCTGAAAGGGATGAAGGGACATCTGCTGACCGTGGAGCCTCAGGACAGCCGGGAAGGAAGCGGTGCGTACCAGGTCAGTTGGAACGAGCTTCCGTTCAACTCCCTGCATGCTCTGGCGCGGGAATGCCGCCAGAAGCAGCCTGCGGAATTTTCTTCCCTGGCGGATACGTATTCCAAGCCTTTGCTTATTTTTGGCAGGCTGACGGGAACCATTTCCTCCGCACAGCAGGAAAAAGCATTGCTTCAGATGGACCGCTCTTTCATTGAAAAATGGAATTTATGGATGAACAGTCTGGAGGCGGAGGAAGGGCTGCCGGGAGACGATGGAAAATCAAGTTGATTCCGGAAGGGAATAAAGTCCCTTGAAAGGCGGCGGATTGCTGTCGCCGGCAGGTTTCTGCCCCCGCCGCGTGTTTTGCCGGCTGCCCCCGGGCCGGAAAAAAGGAAAACCGTCCGGGCAAATGCCTTTGTTCCGGATTTGGAGAAAAGTAATGGTGATGAAGTAAAATTTGCTTGCCTAGGGTACTTCGTGCGGGTCTCATAGCCGCATGAGACTGATCAGCTTTCTGACGCCGGCATGCGTGGCCGGCTTCCTCTCTTCATGCAGTTGTGATTGTCATAAGCCCGCGGACTTCGCTCTGAAGGATTACCAGCCTACCTCCAGCAAGCAGTTCCGTTAACTTCCCTGTATGTTTGAAATCCGCGAAAAACCGGAAATGGTGGAACGGGCCATGCTCGTTTCCATTTACTTCGATCCCTCCGAGGCCGGGGAAAAACAGGCCATGCTGGATGAGCTGGAAGACCTTGTCTCCAATCTCGGCATCGGCATCGCAGGGAAGCACCTCGTCAAGTCCAGGGACATGCACGCCAAATTCCTGTGCGGCACCGGAAAGGCGCAGGAAGTGAAGCAGCTGGCGCTGGATTGCCGGGCGGATTGCGTTGTTTTTGACAATATGCTCTCCCCATCCCAGCAGAGGGAATGGGAACGGCTTGTTGACGAATGCGTCATTGACCGTGAAGAGGTCATTCTGGACATCTTTGCCAGGCGCGCCCGGACACGGGAAGCCTCCCTGCAGGTGGAACTGGCCCGCATGCAGTATTCCCTGCCGCGCATGGCCCGCATGTGGAACCACCTAGACCGCCAGGGCGGGGGCTCCGGCGGCGGCAAGGGAGGCGGCGGAGCCGCCAGGGGGGAAGGGGAAAAGCAGATTGAAGTGGACCGTCGCCTGGCGCGCGCCAGAATTGAGGCTATTCAAAGGGAACTGGTCCTGGTGACCCGTCAGCGTGCCACGCAGCGCAAGGAACGGGAGCGCCAGGCTGTCGCCACGGCTGCCATTGTAGGTTATACCAATGCCGGAAAATCCTCCCTCCTGTCCCTGGTGTCCGGGTCTGAAGTCATGGCCAGGGATATGCTTTTTGCCACGCTGGACACCACAACGCGGAAGATAGAGCTTCCCCATGGGCAGCCGCTGCTGCTGACGGATACCGTGGGCTTCATCCGCAACCTTCCGCACCGTCTGGTGGAAGCGTTCAAGTCCACGCTGGAGGAAGCCGTTCTGGCGGATTTCCTGATTCAGGTGGTGGACGCTTCCGATCCGGAAGCCGTGCGCCATTATGAAACGACTCTGGAGGTTCTCAATGAACTGGGTGCGGGTGACAAGCCCATGATCGTGGTTCTAAACAAGGTGGACCTGGTGCCGGAAGAACGGCGCGGGGCCCTGGAAACGCTGCTGGCGCCTCATTTCAGCGGCAGGGTGGTTCCCATGTCCGTGAAAGAAGGTAATGGTGAGGGAGACCTGCTGAATGCCTGCGTGGAAATGCTGGAAAGCCGTGTCCGGCGCGCCCGGTTCCTGATTCCCTATACCCGCAGCGACCTGGTGGCCGCCATGCATAGTGAAGGCAAGGTTTTCTCTACGGAATATGTAGAGGAAGGGACCTTGCTGGAAGCCGTGCTTCCTGTGGCCTTTTACAATAAACTGGAATCATTCCTGGCAGACAGGTAATCCCCTGTTCCTGAAGCCTGGGGCTTTGCCTTGCGTTCCAAAGGCCGTTCCGGGGCGGGAAGAGTTTTTTCTTCCGGAGACAGTATCCGGATTCCTGGACGGGTCAAACCCGGTATCCCAGGCCGTTCAGGCATTTCATCACATCCCTGACAGGCAGTCCGATGACGTTGTCCGTATCCCCGCGCACGGAGGAAATAATCATCTCCCCGTGTTCCTGGAAGGCGTAAGAGCCGGCCTTGTCCATCACGTCCACCAGTTCCATGTAATGGCGGATGTCTTTTTCCGTCAGCTCCCGGAACGTTACTTCCGTCAGCACGGCCAGGTTTTTCATGCCCAGCGGGGAACGGATGGCAACCGCCGTGCAGACATGGTGCGTGCGTCCGGACAGCTTCCGGAGCATGGACCGGGCTTCTTCTTCATCTTCCGGCTTGCCAAGAGGAAAGCCTTCCAGAAAAACGAGCGTATCCGCGCCGATGACGGTGGAATCCGGATGTTCCCGGAACACGGCTTCCGCCTTGGCGGCGGCATTGTGCAGGCAGAGTTCCTGCGGGGGCATGGAAGCCTTTTTCAGTTCTTCCGTGTCCCGGACAATAATGGAAAAAGGAATGCCGGTTTTCTCCAGCAATTCACGCCGCCGGGGCGATTGGGAGGCCAGGATGACGGGGGGAATCATGGGAGAAAAAAGCGGTCATGAAAAACAGGGAGCCAATCTTTCTCAAGCTCCCTGGATGATGGGCTGTCAATGATTGCCTGTCAACTGTCTGCTTCCCATAATCCTCTGGAAAGCCTCGGGGGAAATTTCCCGAATGGACCTGATAATGTTTTTGGAAAAGGCGCTCATGCGTTTCCGGATGGTTTCCCGGTCTTCCGCTGTATCAAATTCCATGCCCACCAGGGCGCGGCCTACGCGTTCCCCGGTGTAGGTATAGTTGAAATAACAGAGGGAAGCCAGATCCGCGATGCGTTCCATGAAGTCAAGGAAGGCGCCGGCGCGTTCCGGAAATTCAATGTGGACGAACAGGGGGTGTTGACACAGTTCCGGCTGGTAGTGAATCATGCGGAAGCGCACGTCGTCGTCCTCGCTGATGTCTTCGAATTCGATTCCTTTCTTTTTCAGTGTCGTGCGGATGGTATCCAGGTCTTCATCGGAAGCGGCAATGCCGAACACGGGGTGCTGGGTATTTCCCTCCGTTTTGCCGTATTGCACATCCACCAGCGTCGTATCCTGCGGAATGTGGCGCAGGTATTTAAGCACCTGTCCGCGCTTGGAATCCATGGAAATGCGCAGATAGCGCGTTTCATGGTTGCCGATGCCCGCCTGCCGGGCAATCTGGGTAAGGTGGGTGAAATCCATATTGGCTCCGGAAATGACCACGAAGCTCTTTTCCTCCGGCTTTACTTCGCCCCGGTTCCATTGTTTCAGGAATCCTGCCAGGCTCATGGCTCCGGATGGTTCCGGCACGACGCGGGAGGATTCCCACATGGCCCGGATGGCCTGGCAGACCTCATTATTGGTCACGGTCACGAACTCGTCAACCAGTTCCCGGCAAAGGGGATAGGTTAATTCTCCGGGGATGTGGACGGCTGTGCCGTCGCAGAAGACATCCACGTAATCCAGATTCACCCGGCGTCCCTGCTCAATGGAAGTTTTCATGGACGCCTGGTCGATGCCTTCCACGCCGATGACCTTGATATGGGGCCAGAATTTTTTCAGCCAGCACGCCACGGAGGCGGCCAGTCCGCCGCCGCCGATGGCGACGTACGCGCGGTCAAAAGGGCCTTCTCCGCTCATCACCACTTCGTCCGCCAGCGTTCCCTGTCCGGCCATGGTCACCAGGTCGTCATAAGGATGGACAAAAGTGCAGCCGTGAGTTTCCGTGTATTCATGGGCGGCGGCGGCCGTCTCGTCATAGCAGTCCCCATGGAGCATGATCTTCACATGCCTGCCGCCGTGGCGGCGCACTTCCGTCTGCTTCACTTCCGGCGTGGAGCGCGGCATGAAAATGGTGGCATGGCAGTTCAGCACTCTGGCTGCCAGCGCCACGCCCTGGGCGTGATTGCCGGCGGAAGCCGCCACAATGCCCTTGTCACGGGCTTCCTGGCTCAATGCGGCCATGCAGTTGAACGCGCCGCGCCACTTATAGGCCCGGATGGGCCCCAGATCCTCTCTCTTGGCGTATACCGGGGCCTGGATGCCCGGCAGATTCAATCGCTGGAGAGGAGTCGGCTCGCCAACGGTGTAGACGCGCTGGCGGGCCTGCAGTATTTCCGCGGAAAGACGGTCCGAAAGTATGCTCATGATTGTAATGCTGGCCCCCATTCTACTGAAGTCCAACCCCTTTTTCCAGTAAAACGTTCCCGGGGGGGGCGGCCTGTTTTCCGGAATTCAGGTTTTCTGGACGAAAAAAGCCGCCCGGAGGCGGCTGTTTCTTCTGAACAAGGTGGCGAAGCGGACGGGGCTCGAACCCGCGACCTCCAGCGTGACAGGCTGGCGCTCTAACCGAACTGAGCTACCGCTCCATGACCTTGGATGCCGTCCCTGCCTTGCGGCGGGGACGGGAAGGCTTATACAGGCGCTCCCGCAGAAATGCAAGACAAGAAATCATTTTTTCCTGCATGCGGGGTTTTCTTGCTGGGAGAAACAGGTTAAATAACCGGACGGATTCGAAATCCGCAAATGATGTGAATTAACCCAGATAATGATTAAAATATTAATAATGCCGATTCTTGAAACTGGTATCCCCGTTTTTTTCTCTTTCCCCTTTCAGGCCGTTCCATGCTTCCTAAAGGGCTTGGCCTCAAAAATGGTCATTGACAACGGATTTCGAATCCGATATTGCATATGGTTAATAGCGTATTTTATCTCTGTTGAAAAAATTACGTCGTGTTGAACATATTGACTATTAGTTATTTTTTATGAAGCTTCATCTGCCTGTCAACTTGTTGTCCGCTCTTCTTGCCTGCTGCGCTGCGTTGTCCGCCTCTGTTCAGGCTGATCCCCTCACCATTACGACCAACCAGACGTTTGATACGGACGTTACCTGGAATGAGGCTACGACCATCGGCGCCAACGACCTGACGCTGACCATTGAGGCCGGAAAGACGCTTACCCAGGCGGAGGGTGCGTTCAATATTGGCAATAACAGCCTCACCATCACCGGCGGCGGCGTTTTCAGGATTAAAACGGCGGCTACGCAGAAAATCGGGAGTGATCCAATCTCCAAAACACTGACTATTAATAACGCCACGCTGGATTTGAGCTCTCCGGGAGCCAGCCTCAGCATGACGGGGGATAATTATACGCGCTACAAGGTAACCGTCACCAACGGCGGCGTGCTGCGCGTGGGAGAATATACCTATGACGGCGCGGGGCTGGGTTCCATGGCCGTCAATACGGGGTACTGGACCTTGAACAACGGGCGCTTGGAGATTACCAAGGAAAGCGACGGAACCTTCGGGAACGGCCTGACAGTCGCCGCGGGCGGCGGCGCCGTGGAGGTGGTGAATGCCGGCAGCACCATGTCCATCACTGCTGACGACACTCATAATATCCAGCTGAACGGCGCCCTGACCATTACCGGGGCAGGGAACATGATCACGGGCAGTGACAATGCATTCCGTGGAACCGGGCGTTTGATCAAGGACGGCTCCGGAACGCTGACCCTGGCCAATTCCTCTTCCTTCACGGGCGGCGTGGAACTGAAAGGGGGCACCCTCATTGTCAGCCATGCCTCCGGAATGGGAACGAACAAGAACCTTTCCGTAACGGGGAATGCGGCCATCGGCGGCATTTCCGCGGGGTACGGCGGCCTTTCCCTGTCCGCGGGAGCGGGCCTGGACGTCTCCGCCGTGGACAGCAATGCCGGCCTGTCCATGACCGCCGGCGTCCTGTCCCTTGGGAGGCAGAATACGATGACCGGCAACCTGAACCTGGGAGCGGCCGTGCGGATTGACGCCACTCACATGACGGTGAACGGCAATCCCCTGCTGGCCCTGAACGGCGCCCTGACGGTGAACGGCAGCCTGCTGCTGGAGAACAGCGACAGCGTGAGCTGGAGCGCGGGCACGTACAATCTGATTAATGCCACGGGCGGCATCACCGGGGATCTGGCCAATACCATTCTGCTGGGGACCGAATACATCGGCAACTGGAGCACGACGGACAATACCCTGAAATTCGTCGTGGCGCAGGTCACGTCCCTGACCTGGACGGGCGGCGGAGACAATACGTGGACGGTGGGAGGAACGGGGGATTCCCCCTGGAATGCGGGATTGCCTTTTGCCAACGGCAACGGAGTCATCTTCGGTGACGTAGCAGGCAATGCGCCGCAGACCGTGAACATCGCCGGGCAGGTGAATCCGGGCCTGATCGTCGTCAATGCTGACGCAACCGGTTATACGTGGACGGGGTCCGGTTCCCTGGTGGGAAGCTCCAAGCTGCAGAAGACCGGCAGCGGAACCTTGTCCATCGCCACGGACAACGCCGGTTTTTCCGGAGAAGTCCTGCTGGGCGGCGGCACGGTGGAAATGCGGCATGACGCCGCGCTGGGTGCCGGCAGCATCATCTTTAATGGAGGCTCTCTGAAATACGGCGCTGGGATAACGGCGGACATTTCCGGACAAATTCAGACAGGCGCGTTGGCTTCCAACGCTGTTCTGGTGGATACGAACGGGAATGCCGTCACATGGGCATCCCTGGCCGGCTGGATGGGAACCATCACCCGCACGGGAGAAGGCAGCCTGAATCTGGCGGCGGGCGCCTACGGAGGCAAGCTGATTAACAGCGGAGCCGGCTCGCTGGTGATCGGAGCGGGCAACGCCACGCTGGGAGGAGGCATTTCCGGGACGGTCGTCAAGACGGGTGACGGCACGCTGTCCCTGAGCAGGGACGCGTTCAACGCATCGGGTGACGGCACGCTGGTCATAGAATCGGGAACGCTTGACTTGCTCACCGACGGGGCGACGAGCAATGTGCTGAGCGCCAACCTGAATATCACCCTGGGAGAAAACGCCGTTATGAAAGTGAGCCACGCTTTTACCTCAATAACGGGCACGGGCACGCTGACGATGGGGAACGGTTCCAAGCTGCGCCTGTGGAACGGGAACACCTGGGCCGACCGCTCCATCAACATGCAAATCCGGCTGGATGCCGGGGAAGGCGGCTACGCCATCATTGACGGGGCCGCCAATGGGAATAATGCCACGCTGACCTCCGCCATCACGGGAACGGGCGGCCTGAAAATCATTTCCGATGTTGGGGGCAACGGCTGGAATTTTAAAACGGGATGGGTGAAGAATTCCTATGACGGCGATACGGAAATAGCCGGAACCGGTGGTAATATCAGCCTGACTTATAATGTCGGCACAGCCTCCGTCGCTGCCGGGCAGGTGCTGACCCCGTGGGGGCAGGGCAGCGTCACGCTGGGCGGCAGTGAAAAAAATGTCACGGTGACGTTCAACGGCTTGAATGCCGCAGCCGCGGCGGGGGGAGTGTCCCTGGACGGGGATGTCACGCTGAAAGGGACGAACGCCGCGACCGTCCTGAACGTCTTTACCGGAATCACAGGAACCGCGACGCTTAACGGCAAGGTATCCGTGGAAACGTCCGGCACGGGAACGGCGACCATCGCGAGCGGGGACAGCCTCAAGATGCTCGGCGGCCTGGGCGGAACGGGAACGCTGGCAGTCAATACCCGCAACAATGCGGGAGCCCTGACGCTGGGCGGGGATGTCTCCGGCTTTTCCGGAACGCTGAACCTTTCCGGAGCCAACCTTTACCTGAATGCGGATACGCCGCTGGCCGGAACGCTGAACGCCTCCACCGCCAAGGTGACGGCGCTGCGGAAGCAGAACGTGACCGGAACGCTGAACGCCGCTTCACTGGCGGTTGACGGAAGCGCCCTGAGCTCGGACGGAGCGACGCTGACGGTGAGCAACCTGGCGCTGGGCGCGGATGCAGGCGTCAGCCTGGACATTAACGGGAATATCACCGCGGGGACTTATACGCTGGTTTCCTGGGACAACCTGACGGCAGGCAACTTCGCAGATGCGGGGACGATGACCCTGACCGGTACGCTGGCCAGCCTGTACCAGGGAACCTTCAACGTGAATACCGGTGACAAGACGGTGACCGTTTCCGTCAGCATGGCGGACGGCGTGGTGGTCTGGGACGGCAATCCGATCGGCGCCGTGGACAACACGACGACCTATCTGTTTGACGGAACGCACACGGGAGTGGCGTCCCTGACGGGGGACGTGAATGCCAAGGCCATTTATTTCAACAACGGGATAGGGCAGGACCTGGAGCTGACCAACAACGGAGGCAAGCTTGCCGGAAACGGCGCCATGACCAAGCTGGGTGAAGGAAAAGTGACCTTCAACAGCTTCAACAACGATTATTCCGGCGCGGTCAACATCAAGGAAGGAACCGTTGCCGTGAAGGCGAACATGGCCCTGGGGACCGGAACGGTGACCGTGGACAGGACGGGACGGCTGGAAATCGGCGTAACGGGCGGAATTGCGGATATTCTGGGAGCCACGATGCCGACGATCAACGGAGGCACGATCGCCTTTGCCTCCGGAGGGGCCAATACGCTCGGCAAACTGCTGACCGGCTCCGGCATCAATCTGGAAGTGTCGGGCGCCGGAACGGCCCTGACGGTTTCCACCGCCCAGACGAAAACCGCGCTGACCACGGTGGGCGAGGGCGCGGTCCTGAACCTCGGCAAGAATGGAGACGGACAGCAATCCATCCTTTACGGCGATTTGATAGTGAACGGCGGCACGCTGAACACTACCGCGGGCGATCCGTTCGGTTACAACAACAATGGGAATTTCGGCACGTTGACCCTGAATAGCGGCACCTGGAATGTCGGCGGCGGCAATACGACCATGGCCAATACCAGAATGGTGTTCAACAACAGCCGGGTCATTCTGAACATGCCCGGCGGGGGATTAAACGGCTTCGACTTGTTCAGCGGCACCAATACCATTGTGACGCAGCAGTCCGCTACCGGAATGAGCGTCTTCTCCGTGGCGGAGGGAGCCCCCTCCACCGGTCAGGCGAATGCCCTGACCCTCCGCGGCGGCACGGCCATCTTTGACATAGCGCGCGGGAATTTTGCGCTGGACGATACTAATACGGCAGATTTGAAGCTGGATGTAATCGTAGCCAAGGAAGGCAACGGCGCCAACCTCGTAAAGCAGGGGAACGGCGTGCTTCAACTGACCAAGGCCAGCGATTATACCAACCAGACCCTGATCAAGGAAGGGACCATCCTGCTGACGGGAGCCGGCTCCCTGGGTTCCGGAGCGGTGACGCTCGGCGGCAATGGAGACGCTTTCCTGACCTATGCGGTGGATGCGGACCAGACGGTGGCCAACGTCATCGGCGGAACGGGTTCCATCACCCAGAAGGGTCCGGGCAAGGTGACGCTCAGCGGCGCCAATACCTATGCCGGCACGACCAATGCGGAAGCCGGAACGTTGGCGGCGGGAAGCGCTACGGCGTTCGGGACCAGCACGGTCTCCATCTCCTCCGGAGCGACGCTGGACATCGGCAATTATGCGGTGAATAACGCGGTCAACGTGAAAGCCGGCACGGCGGATGCGCTCTCCACGGGCGCCATCACCAGCAACGGCGGCTCCATCGGCAGCCTGACGCTGGGCAGCTACTCGCGCCTGAACGTCACCGGAGACATGGCCATGGCCGCGGGCTCCTCCTTCACCTTTGACATGACAGGACTGACGGCGGGAGGAAACGCCCTGGTGACGCTCACCGGCGGACTGACGCTCACCGGAACGCACAACGTCACCCTCAACAACTACGACACGCTCACCGACTCGGGAGACTATTCCCTGCTGACGGTGGGAAGCGGAACGCTCACGCTCGGCTCCTTCAACATCGGGGACCTCATCAATGACGCCCATCCGGAACTGACCTACACGCTGGGACTTTCCGCGGACGGCAAAACGCTTCAGCTCAAGATCGAATCCTCCGCGAACATGCTCACCTGGAACGGAACGGCGGACGCCGGAACATGGAGCGCGGGCGACGTGAGCAACTGGACCTACGGCGGAAGCGGCTCCGCGCCGGCGACCACGGACGGCCAGCCCCTGCTCTTTGACAACACGGCAGCCAACAAAACCGTGACGATCACGGGAGACGTGGCTCCCTCCTCCATCGTCGTCAGCAACAGCGGCGCGGACAACACCTACACCTTCCAGGGAGACGGGCACATCACGGGCGCCACGACCATCCTGACCAAGAGGGGGGACGGCACCCTGCAAATCCGCAATACGAACACCTACGGTGGTTCTACGTCCCTGGAAGGGGGCATTGTGGACATCAACGGAGACGGAGCGCTGGGAACGGGTTCCATCATCTTCGGCGGCGGCATCCTGCAGGCCTCCGGGAACGTGACGCTGACGCAGACCATGGTGCAGAAGAACGCCGGGGACGCGGTCAAGCTGGCCGCCTCCGGAGCCGGCACCACACTGACGGTGAATACGGCCGGGCAGGACAGCTTCCTGTCCCTCAACTGGAACATCTCCGGGAATGGAGCCGTGGCGCTGGGGAACATCGCCAATACCAAGGTCCTCTCCGGAACCGTGACGGTGGCCAGCGGCTCCACCCTCAAGCTCTCCGGCGGCAATGAAATCGCCCTTTCCGGCGTGCTCAAGAACATCAGCGGCACCCTGGCCAAGACGGACGGAGGCTCCCTGCTCGTCAAGGCGGCCAACGGCAATGACGCGCTTAACGGCACGCTCAGCAATGCCGGAGGCAGCATCGTTCTTTCCGGCTACGGAGCGGCTACGGCCAACCGTACCATCACGATGAACGGCACGCTGAATGCCGATCTCATTGACGTCACGTACGGCGTGACGCTGGACTTGAAGAAAGACCTTGATATCGCCACGCTGCAAATAGGCGGCGGCACGATGGGCAGCAACACGCAGGCTTCCGCGGTCAACGTGGGGACGGGCGTCACGCTCACCTCCACCACCGGCGTCAATTTGGGCGGCGCCAACGGGCAGGGAGCCCTGGCAGGCAATCTCAACATCAACGGCGGCACTGCCGTGCTGGCGGCCGCCTCCTTCCTGGATGGCTCCGACTCCGGCATCACCCTCAGCGGCGGCGGTACGCTCACGATGGGCGGCGATATCACCGGCACGTCCGGAACCCTCACGCTGGGAGAAGGCACGCTCAACTCCTCCGCTGCCTGGACAACTTCTGTCGGAGTCGCCCTCAACGCCGCTTCCGGCAAGACCGCCACGGTGGATACCACGGGGGGGGACATCACCCTCAACGGCGCCTTCACCGGTTCAGGCAACCTTCTGAAAACCGGTACGGGCACTCTGAGCATAGGGGCCGCCAGTGCGGGTTACACGGGTACCGTGACGCTTGCTTCCGGAACGCTTTCCTTCCAGGACACCGCCGATGGCTATAAAGCCGGGCTCAACATCACCGGAGGCAACGTGACGGGCGGCCAGAATTACAAGGGCGTCAAGAACGTCTCCGTCAATGCGGCCTCCGGCGTCAGCGCCATTTCCCTGGGCGGCCTTTCCGGTTCCGCGCTCAAGACCGTCAACATGACGGACGCCGGAACGGTCATCAGCGGCATCAACGGCGCCGCCAATCTGGACAGCGCCAGCCTGGTGGTGGGCACGGGGAACGTCTCCAAGACGCAGGACCTGGCCGGAAGCACTTCCATGATTCAGTTTGACGCGGCCGGAACGCAATTGGAAATTGAAACGCTCACCCTTACCCTCTCCGCTGACGTGATTAACGCCATGCAGGGCTGGGGCGCGGGGGACCGCACGGCGTGGCTCAACCTGACCAACGGAGCGCTGGGCTACGGTACGGCCATCTTCAACCCGCTGCTGGAATCCCTGGGCTTTACGGTGACGGGCATCAACGGAGGCTCCATCGGCATCACGGGGGACGCCACGCAGATTTACGCCGTGGGAAGCGAAGACAAGACGGTCACGAACAATTCCGAGCTGGACCCGTACCGCGCGGTCATCGTGGACGGCAACCTGGCCCTCAACCTCCCCGGCGTGGACGATACGGCTGACGGCCTGACGATCAACAATCTTTCCGGTGCGGCTTCCGGCGTTATCAACATCACCAGCACGAACGACAAGACGGCTTCCGTCATCCTGAACAACGAGCTGCTGGGAACCGATCCGAATACGTCCGGTCCCGATACGAAGTACTCCGGAACCATCAATGGGGGGACGGCCAATATCACCAAGACGGGAGACGGCTCCCTGGAGCTTGCCGGAACCCTGGATACCAGCGGCACGCTGGACATGCAGGACGGCCAACTCATCCTCTCCGGCACGGCGGACCTCGGCTCCATCAAGCTCAACTCCTCCAACTCCGGCGACCTTTCCTCCCTGGACATTACCGGGAAGGCGGAAGCGGGAACGCTGACGGATGAAGGCAACGGCGGCAACCTCTCCATCGGGAAAAACGGTACCCTCTCGCTCACGGGAGCCGGTTCCGAACTTTCCAACAGCACCGTTTCCGGAGCCGGCGTGCTCCAGGTGGCGGACAACGCCTCCCTGGCGCTCAACGGCACCTCCAAGCTTGACGGCGTGCAGGTGGACCTGGACGGCAACGGAATGCTGGAGCTCGGCAACGCGGCCAACAGCATTTCCGGCCTGACGGGAAGCGGCGCGCTGAACAACGGCTCCGCCCTGGAAATCACCACTGCCGGGAATGCCCTGTATGAAGGCTCTCTCAGCGGAGAAGGCAGCATCACCATGAACGGCACCGGCACGCAGGTTCTGAAGGGGAACGGCGCGATCGGGCAGGCCCTCAGCGTCACGAAGGGAACGCTGGAACTGACGGGTGCGGAAGGCGGCAACGGCTCCGTTACCTATAAGAGCCTCACGGCGGGAAGCGGCGCCCATGTGCGCCTGAGCCCGGTAGGGGAAGGAACCGGAGCGGTCAACACGACGCTCACCGTCGCCAACGGACTCAACCTGCAAAACTCCCATCTGGACCTGGTCATCAACACCAACCGTGACGACCTCTTCTCCAGCCCGGTCATCACCGTGCAGGCAGGAGACGTCAATCTGGACGGAACCACCGTTTCCCTGGGAAGCCTGGGGGACTACGACGACCCGGCGGACCCGACGGCCAACCTCAACTTCACGCTGGTGGACGCGACGGGAGCCGGAACGGTTTCGGCCAACGGAGCCACGGTGGACGCCTCCGGCTACTTTGACTTCTACTACCAGGAATTCGGCATCCGGACGGAAGGCGGCAAGATTGTGGTGACGGGCATGGTCAAGACGGAGAACGCCTTTATGGACGCGGCCAACACGGCCAACTCGGAAGCGGGGGCCAACCTGCTCTGGAACAACCGCGGCAACGCGCCGAAAGGCACGCAGCTCGGTGACCTGAGGGAAGCCGTCAGAAACGACATCCAGTCCGGCAACACCTCCCGGGCGGCACGTTCCATGGCAGCCGCGGCAGGCAGCACGGTCAACGCGCTGGGAACGGCCCAGAAGGACGCCCTGCGCGACCAGATGGGCTGGATCAGGAACCGCACTACCCTCATGGGCGTCAACCCCGCCTACGTCAACGAAGACCTCCCCTGCTTCCACATGTGGATGGAAGGCACGGGTTCTTACGCCAAGCTGGACACCAGGGGGGATGAAAGCGGCTACCAGCTCACCACCTGGGGGGGCACCGTGGGCATGGACGTGGACCTCAGCGACCACTTCACGATGGGAGCGGCCTTCACGGCCAACTACGGCGACCTGACGGCCAGCGCGGCGGACAGCGCCGACGGGCACCTGGACAGCTACTACGCCAGCCTCTTCGGCCGCTACCAGAACAAACGCTGGGCGCACACGCTCATCCTGACGGGAGGGTGGAACGACGCGAAACTCAACCGTACGGTCAACTACGGGGAAGGAAGCTACGGGACGCAGGGAAGCACCAGCGGGTGGGGCTTTGGAGCGATGTATGAACTCACCTACGACGTGTACCTCAACGAAAACCGCAGCAGCGTGCTGCAGCCGCTGTTCAACGCCTCGGTGGTGACGACGCGGATGGACGGCTATGAGGAAACGGGTGCGGGCAACGCGGGCCTGAACGTCGGCAGGCAGGACTGGACGACGGGGACGCTGGCGTTGGGCGGCCGGTGGATGGGTCTGGTGGGCAGCAACATCTTCGGACGAGAAGCGCTGGCGGAAATCCGGGTCAACGCGGCGCAGGACCTGGGAGACCGGAGAGGGGAAACGAACGTCTCTCTGCTGGGCAACCCCGGCTTCACGCAAAGCGTGAGGGGAGCGAAAGTGGGAACGACGGCGCTGCAGCTGGGAGCCGGACTGAGCGTGCCTGTAGGAACGAAGGGAACCATCTACGTGAACGGGAACGCGGACATCCGTGACGGGTCCAGCGCGCTGAACGGAAGCGTCGGCTACCGCTACGACTTCTAAAAGAAAGAAAACCCAAGGAGAAGGCTCCCCACCCACCCCCGAAAAGCCTTCCTCCTGGCCCTTCAGAGCCGTTCCGGATTTATTCCGGAACGGCCTGGTAACGTCAGAGCTCGTCCGGCAGGGAAATGGCGGGATCCTGGCGTCTACTTTTCCAGCAGCCGTCCTCCGTCGTGCCATTCTCCGTACATCCTGTTTTCACGGGTATTCTTCAGAAATTTTTCCAGGCGCTTGCAGAACAGTTCCGGCTGGTTTTTTTTAATTTGAATGGTATCCAGGCGCACATGGCGGTATAGCCGGGGAAACGCCAGGAAATTGGCGTAAATAAGCGGATCCTGTTGAAGGAGCTGTAAAATATACGAGTTCGGGGAGTGAGACGCTGGGCCAGGAAACCGGAGGCCGTCTTCTTGCGGGTGCTGTCAATCCATCCGAAGCACAGGGCTTCCTCCACGGCATCCAGGTAAAGGAGGGCATGTGGGGAAGGTTTCCTCGTTGTGAGAACCCAGCAGCAGGAGGAAGTGAGGTGGTTGTTTTCCAACCATATTCTTAATTCCTTCCGTGTAGTGATGGGAAGAAGGTTGCTTATTTCCATGGCGTTTATAGGTCGGTCTTCCGCTGATGTTCTAAGGGCTGATGATACTTCTCCGGAGCCTGCATTTCCAGCACAGACATGTTTTCTATCCGGGGGAACAGCTTCGGGCAGAGAACTTTTCTCTGGAACCGCCCTCCTTTCCGTCTTCCTTTTCCTTCTTCGGAGAGAATCGGCTGGTTTTCTGCTTGTCAAAACAAAAGCCGCCATTATAGATGATTTATGAAGAAGAGTGTAGCCCTGTCCTTGCTGGGGCTGGTTCTGCTGGTTTCCTCCGTAGTGGCTTTCAATATGGCATGTGCAGAAAAATCCTCCAACCGTGCGGATATCGCGCGGAAACGGGTAACGCCCGTGCTGAATTCCTTTCTGGAGTCGTGCGGCGCCAGAGTGGGGAATCCTGTGTTTTTACGAGCCGTCAAGGAAGACTCCGTCCTGGAACTGTGGGTGAAACCGGACAAGGCGGAATGTTACGTGCTTGCCAAGCGCTATCCGATTGCCGCATGGTCCGGGAAGCTGGGCCCCAAGGAGAGGGAGGGGGACAGGCAAACGCCGGAAGGTTTTTATGAAGTGGAACCGTCCGGACTCAATCCCCGGAGCAATTACCATCTGTCTTTCAACATCGGGTATCCGAATGCCTATGACCGCTCCCTGAACCGGACGGGGAGCTTCATCATGGTGCATGGCCGGGATGTTTCCATCGGCTGTCTGGCGATGACCGATTCCGGAATTGAGGAGATTTTACTATGGTGGAACAGGCCCTGGTTCATGGGCAAAAAAACGTTCCCGTGCAGATTTATCCCTTCGTGCCTACTCCGGCGCGTTTGTCAGAGGAAAAGGATTCTCCTTACGCCGCTTTTTGGGCGGACATGGCCCGCGCATGGGACTGGACGGAACGGACCCGTACTCCGGCCCGGGTGAATGCCGTCAATGGAAGGCTGGTTGTGGTGGAGCAATAAAAATCCTCCGGCTGTGGGCCGGAGGATAAAGGGAGACTTGCGGAACAGGGGCGGCAGAACCGCCCCGGATGCGTGTGTCCGGAATGCTCCGGATTAGACCAGCTGGGCAATCAGTTCTTCGCGGTCGCCCGGCAGAAAATCCATCGGGGCTATTTCCGGCAGCGTGTAGCAGCCTGCAGCCAGTTTCATGCTGGCGCGGGCGGAAGCCACCATGACCTGGGCGGTCAGAGCCGGATTATTGATGCGCATTTCAAACGTGAACATCTGGTTCTGCGTGGAGCCGGAAACGCCCTTGCGTTCCATCAGCACACCGTGGCCCATATCTTTCAGCACGTCGATGTCGGGCACCTGCAGCACACGGGTGTCGTCATGGCTGAAGTAGGAATCGGATTTAATGGCGAATTCCACGTCGGAGAATTTGGCGCCTTCCTTCAGCACCACATAAACCATGCGGCGGTGTACGCCGGAACCCGTAGGAATGGTGAGGGAGAGCGCATCCGCCACTCCTTCCTTGGAACGCGCCACGACGCTGTGGCCCATGCTCATGCCGGGACCGAAGTTGGTGTACGTAATGCCCTTGGGAGCCATGGCCAGCATCAGGGTGCGGATGACGGAGTCCGTGCCGGGATCCCAGCCGGCGGAGATAATGGAGACGGCGTCGTGCTTGATTGCCTGGGCTCCCAGGGAACGGCGCAAGGCCACGATATCCCCGTGAATATCGAAGCTGTCTACCGTGTTGATGCCGCGGGCGAGCAGGGGCAGGGCCGTTTCTTCCACGCTGCGGGTGGGGGTGCAGAGCAGGGCCGCGTCCACATGGCCCAGTTCCTCCACATTACTTGCGGTCCTGATGCCGTGTACAGGTTCGCTGCCGGGGCGGCGCACGATGCCTGCCAGTTCCATATCGGGAGCGGCGCGCAAGGCGTCCACAGCGTATTTCCCGATGTTGCCGTATCCTACGATGGCTACTTTAATCATTTTGGTAGTAAATAGTAATGGTTCCGGGTAATGGGAGCGGAATATCCGCCCGGCATTTTTTCCGTTGGCGCATGTTTTTTAAGTGTTTCAGGCACGCATGGCAAGAACGGAGAATGACAGGAGGCTTTGTGGCATGATTACCGGTTCTTTGAACGGGGAATGAAGGAATGGAGTCTGATTATTCGGAACACTTCCAATAAAACGATGAAAAGCAAATTAATTATTCTGAGTATCGCCACCCTTCTTGGGTGCGTTTCCTGCAATACGATCGGCGGGGTTGGCAAGGATGTGGAAGCCGTCGGCAGCGACATTAATTCCGCAGCCCGTTCCACCAGCCGGGCCATGTAAGAAGGTTGTGTGGAGACCTTGAACGAAAGCCGCTTCATCCATTTGGATGAAGCGGCTTTCAGGTAAAAAATTTGCTGCCGCCCGCTTGTCCTGGTTTCCGGATTGCCGCAAAGGTTTGGATTGTTTCATGCAGGATGTAGCCGAACCTTGTCAATTCGTTGGGAATCCCATGGGGGCCGACTGCCATTCAAACAGAATGGGAGACGACAAAATACCGCCTCTTTTCCCTTAAAAGAGGACTCAAAATGGCGTCCGGCTACGTTCCGGGACTTATTGCATGGACTTGCTGGTAGCCTGGGAGGCGCTGTCAATCTTGCTTCCCATGGCTTCCACGTCTTTTCCTATTCCGCTGATCGTATTGCAGGAGGAGAGAGCGAGGACTGCGGCGAGCGTCAAAAGGGCGGATTTGATATTCATTAGTCGAAGAGAGGTTGAAAGCCGTATCCTAACCTGCTTCCGGTTTCTTGTCAATGAACCTGGCGAGCAGTAATCTGTTATAGCTTTTTTCTATTATGCTATAGAATAATTGTATTATCGAATAATAACGCTATTTCCCATAAGAATCCTGCATTTTGTTACAGATTGAAAAATACCATGAAAACATCAGTTACAGGACAATAAATCAACATGGTGTTTACCGTTTTCCAGGAGAGGGCATGCCTGCCCTGCCGCTTTCGATATTACCGGGAATAAAGCAGAAAGCGCCGACGCTTTTCTGTTCATCCGGGCAGGTGGCGGGACACAGTACTTGCTGACCTTTGCCTATTAGCCTTGAAGGCAGGCATTCTGCTTTTCCCTTTATATTTCAAGACCCGTTTCCCTGTTGACGGGGAACGGATTTTGCCATTGCAGCGTGCGCCTGCGTCAATATGGACAATGCTGTCCATATCTACCCTTGTCTGTTCGGGGGAGAGGCGGTTGCCGTCAGGAACGCAGGGATGGAGGGGTCAACTCGGGTTGACGGTAGTTGCGGTATCTGCCGCTGGGGCATCGGCTGAGGGAGCAGGGGAGGAAGCTGCGGTTTTCCCTTCCATGGGTTTGCCCAGAAAAGCGGGCAATTCCAGCCCTACGCTTTTGCCGAGTTCATGAAGGGGCAGCGTATCCTTTACCAGATTCTGGACGAATCCTCCTACAGAGGAGTTCCCTCCGTTGCCCATGACGACTACTTTGTCAAATTTCAAACCCTTAATGGCGCCGGACTGGAGCTCCACAATCTTGGTAAGCTGTTCCGTCACCAGCAGGTTGGAAGCGGCCTCGGAAGAACCTGCCGCCTGGACGATCTGCTGAAAACCACGGGCCTTGCCTTCCAGCACGGCTTCAATCGCGGCCGCTTCACCGCGTCCCACCATTTCCATGCCTTCCCCTTCCGCTTTTTTCTTCAGGAGGGTAGCCTGGGCTTCGCCTTCCGCCAGTTGGCGGATGGCTTCCGCTTCCGCTCTGCGCTGGATGAGCAGAGCCTGCGCCTTGCCTTCCTGTTCCAGTTTGAGTACTTCCGCCGTGGCCTGGGCCTGCACTTCGCGCTGGCTCTTTTCAATGCGGGCTGTTACCAGGATGTTGGCTTCCTGCGTGGCGCGTTCGCGTTCCGCGCGCTTCAATTCCGCTTCTTTTTCCGCCTGGTAGGCTTCTTCCAGGGTTTTTGCCTCCTGCACCTTCTGGGCCACTTCCGCCAGCTTTTTGGCCTCCGCCTGCTTCACTTGCAGCTTGGCGGCGGATTCCGCAATTTTAATCTGGGCTTCGTTCTGGCCCTCAATGGCGATGGCGCGGGCGTTCGCCACTTGGATGGTCTGGTCCTTTTCCGCTTCCGCTTTACCAATTTCCCCGCGGCGCGTTTCTTCCGCCACCTTGATGGTGGCGTCATTGATGGCGCGCGCAGCGGCTTCTTTGCCCAGGGCGTTGATGTAGCCGGAAGCGTCCTGGATGTCCGTGATATTGGCGTTGATGAGATGGAGGCCCACTTTGTGCAGTTCCACGTCCACGCCTTCCGTGATGCCCTTGATGAGTTTTTCGCGGTCGGAGTTGATTTCCTCAATGGTCATGGAGGCAATCACCACGCGCATCTGCCCCATGATGATTTCCGCAGCCAGATTGCGGATTTCCTCCCGGGAGCGGCCCAGCAGGCGCGCAGCGGCGTTCTGCATGATTTCAGGCAGGGTGGAGATGCCCACGATGAAGGAGGAGGGCACATCCACGCGTATGTTTTGGGAGGAAAGGGCGCCCTGGAGGGGCACGTCAATATTGATAGGGTTTAGATCCAGATAGCTATAGGACTGGAGAACCGGAAGCACGAAGGTGGAGCCGCCGTGGTAACATTTGGCTGGTTGGCCTGTGCCTACTTTCCCGAAGACGATGAGGATTTTGTCCGGAGGGCACATGCGGTAGCGGCTGAACAGCCAGGAAGCGGTCAGAATGATGAAGAGAACCAGAATGGCGATGGGGATGATTTTGTCCATAGTCGGCTAGGGGTATGATGATTGGGGTGTTTGTTAATGAAGAGGTTTGACGGTGACGACTCCCGCAGTGACGGCTACCACTTCCACCGGGGTTCCGGAGGGCAGGGGATGTTCCCCTTCCTGGACGGCAGGGAGGTACAGCAGCTGGCTGGGATGGGCGATTGTAACTTGTCCGCCGCGTTGGAGGTTTCCGGGAATGCTGATGTAAACGGAGCCGGTCATTCCCTTGAGGGTTTCATAATTCAGGGTGCCGTCTGATTTAAGGCTCATAATGAAACGCATGGAGATGCCGATAATCAGGAACATCAGCACGCCAGTGAAGAAAGCCGCCGCCAGGGAGGCGGCCATCCCCCAGTCCAGACCCTGGGCGAGCACGCCGCCCCAGCCGAAGCCCAGAAAAAAGCCGATGCCGGATTTAATGGACAGCAACCCTACGTCCGCTCCGCCGGAATCCGCATCAAAGTCCAGATCATGTTCCCCCAGCCCGAACAGGGACAGGAGAAACAGGAGCGCTCCCACGCCCGTTGCTACTACGGCGATGATAAAGAAAATGGAGTAATCAGTCATAGGGTGGATTGATTACCGACAGTATCCATGTTTGAAGGTTGCTTGTCTATGGAAAAAGAGCGGCGGCCGGATATCCGGCCGCCGACGGAAGGGGAAAATTTCCTGCGACTTGTTTTTCTCCCACGCTTATTTCATTTCCACGACGGCTTTTTCTCCCTTTTTGAGTTCCAGTTCCCGGAGCAGAAGGAAGTCGTTGGTCAGCAGGCCTGCCTTTTCAATGGGTGTAGCGGTTCCGCCGATGGTGACGGTGGCTTTGCCGGCGCTGATTCGGTTGGGGAACCAGACCCCCAGGCGGCCTTTGGCGTCTTTGTTGGCTGTAACGGTGAAGCCTTTGGAGGCGTCTGCGGGGTCATTCCAGTCGATATGCCACGGAGACGGAGCGCGCGATTCGTCAAGACGCGCCGTCCAGGCAGGGTCTCCGTAAAAGGCCACGGTGTCCCGGTCGTGGATAAGGCCCAACTGATCCTTGCCCATGCCGTATCCGGCGGAACTCATGCCCCTGGCAAAGTCCGGATCGTTCCTGATTCCATTGATATCCGGGGAGTTAAAATGGACGTTCATGAGCTTGGGAAAGCGGGTCATGGTCTCGTCCAGAATAAACTGGTTGTTCAAATACCAGGCTTCCGCCAGGCTGGAGGCGTCATGATTGCTGAACAGAAGGCCCAGCGTTCCCCAGCCTCCCTTGCCATACCAGGAAGGGACGGTGTAGCCTACCAGCTGGTTGAAGCCGTAGCGGCTCAGGGCGGTGATGGCCATGGAGTTTTTCGTTTTCTTGGCGTCTCCGATCAGGCAGTTCCCCGCTGCGACCCAGACAGCCGGAACCGGCTTGGTTTCAATCACCGGCGCTTTAATTCTCTTTAGGAAGGAGAGCAGGTCGTCTTCCTTCCCGTTGAAGAGGACGCCGCGCAAAAAAGTGGTGAATTCCCTGAACTGTTTTTTGTCCAGCGCATAGAACCGGTTGTTGCCGGAAACGATGAGTCCCTTGCCGAAAGGCATTTCCAGATTAAACTGGGTCGCGTGGGAGGCCGTTACGAAGAGCTGCGGGGAGTAACGTTTCCAGTATTCCATAAGCTTGGGCGTTACGCCCAGCGTGGTTTCATCCCCCTTGTCCTGTTCTTTCAGGCCTTTCGTGTAGAAAGCCGGCGTCACCTTGCCCTTGGAACCATGCTGTTCCAGGTATTGGAAGGGCTGCCAGTCCGTGATGCTCATGCTGTCTTTGAACCGGGAGGAATCCACATTGGTTGTTCCCATGGCGCGGCTGATGACGAGAGGCTTCGTTGCAGAGGCTATTCTCATGGCTGCCTGGGGGGTGTATCCTGTGACAATGCCCCAGATACAGTCTCCGTAAGGGTCGTCGTCCAGCCGGCGGCTCAGGCGGTGCAGGTCATTCACCAGCACCCGGTCTATTTCCTCCGGGCGCGCGACGACGGCCATGAAGCGGGGAGCCATTTTTTTGAGCGTGTCCAGCTTGGAGAATACGGAATCCTTTACGGTGACGATGGTGCCTCCGTGTTTTTCGGCCAGTTTGTCCGCTACGGCCTTCCAGTCCGGCATAGCGGCTGTTTTTTCAGAAATAACGATGGCATATCCGTTCTTGCCGGAGTCTTTGTTGACAGTCTTTACGACGGTGGCGCGAACGCAAAAAGCCGCCGGGGAGACGGCGGCCTGGGGAGAAGTGGCTTTGTCCGCCTGCTTTTCAGCAGGCGGAGTTTCCACAGCCGGATGATCCGGAAGAATGTTCAGGTTGAGGTGCTCTCCCTTGCCGAAGATGTCTCTGGCAAGTTTGTTGACCTCTTCCACGGTGATGGCTTTTACGTCCGGAATGCCTTCCCTCTGCTGGTTCAGCCGTTCCGGCTTGGCCTGGGAGTCTCTCAGCAGGGATGCCCAGTAGCCGTTGTCGCGCTGGGCGCGGTCCATGGAATTGAGAATGGGATTGCGTGCACGGTCCAGTTCCTCCTGGGTGATATTTCCCTTGCCGAGATCGTCCGCAATTTTGGCGATAGCGTTGCGCACAGCCTCCTTATTGCGCATGACGCCGGAACTCATCGTGATGATATAGCCGCCGTCCGGATAGGTTTCACTGATATTGAGGCCGGTGGAAGGAGAGTAGGTTTCTCCCATGTCTTCGCGCAGACCCTTGAATACGCGGTCATAAAAGACGGCCTTGAGCATATTCAGCCTGCGGGCCAGCTTTTTATCTTCTCCTCCGGGCGTTTTCCAGAAGAGGCAGACCAACGTTTTATCAATGGAGGAGTCATAAGTCAGATCCTTGGAGAAATTAAAGTCCGCCATGGCCGGATGGCGAAGTTTTTCATCCAGCGCGGCCGGAGCTTCCGCACGTTTGGGAACCGCGCCTACGGTGCGTTCCAACAGGGGGATGATATCTTCCGTCCTGAAGTCTCCCGTAACGGTCACTTCCATGTAATTGTTTTTCAGCGGGGCGTCCACCCAGTCCCGCACGTCCTTGATCTGGTAGGAGTTCAGCTGTTCCTGAGTGGGGAAGGTGAACCGGGGATTGTTTTTGTAAAGGATGGCCGGCACCTGCTTTTTCATGGCTCCCTGAACTTCATGATCCATTTTGTTATAAATCATGGGAATGGTCCGACGGAGCAGGGTAACGCCGTCCTGGCGGTAGCCGGGGTGCATCAGGTAGGCCGTCTGGAGCTGGAGTTGCGTTTCCAGGTTTTCCCTGTTGGTGTTTCCGGAAAGCAGGAAGAAGCGGTCCGTCATGGAAAAGCCCACACCGACCTTCTTGCCCGCCATGATAGCGGCCAGTTCATCATTGGAATGGTCCTTCAAGCCTCCGCCGTTCATCACGGCGCCCGCAAAGAGTTCCAGCCCGGAGGCTTTTTCCGGTCTGCTCAGTCCTCCGCCGTCCACGGCAAAGGTGATGTTGATGGAATCCTTGTCAAATTCCGTGGGTTTCAGGTTGACGCGAACTCCGTTGGAAAGGGTGAGCTGGGTGACACCCAGGTCCGCAGCTTCCGCGCGGGCCGTCACCTTGCCGGGTTCCCCGAATTTATAGGAGAAATCCTTCCGGCTGTCCGTCTGGTAGGGCTGTACTTTGGCGGTTTGGGATTCCCGGTACGTCTTCATGATTTCGGCGCTTCCCCGGGCGTTTTCCTTATTGGAAGTGACGATGACGCGGGGAAAGGCTCCGGTCCAGGCTTCCTTCAGGGCGGCCTGGCATTGTTCGGGAGTCAGGTTTTCCACGACTTCCCTGGAAATGGCCCAGTCTTCCTGCGGCGTGGTGAAGACCTTGTCCTGCGCGGCGCTCTGGGCGATGGCGGAAGCCAGGTCTTCCGACTTGGCGGTGGACCAGGACTTGATGGCGTTTTCCGCGGCGGCGGTAATGTTGCTGCGGGCTTCCGCCAGTTCTTCCTTGTTGAAGCCGAATTCGATGGCCCGGCGCAATTCCTGTTCAATGGCGGCCAGAGCCGCTTTCCAATTCTTGTAGTCCGCCTGGGTCTGAATGGAATCCACTTCCGCCGCTTCCACTATGTCCGTGCGGCCTCCTGCCGCGGAGATAAAGGGGCAGTCCGCATTCTTCGCCATCTTTTCCAGACGGCGGTTCAGCATGGCGTAAGCCACGTTCAAGGGGATATCTTTGTTGCGGTTGGCGACGGTATCCGGCTTGTTCACGTAGGGCCGGGAGATGTTGATGCTGGCTTCCGTGCTGGTGGCCTCTTTATTGGTGATCCAGTGGGCAGTGGTTTCCGCAGCCGTTTTAAGCGTGCCCCGGTCCGTCTGGAAGGAGTAGTTGTCCTTCTTCATGGAGCCAAAATATTTTTCCACCCAGGCTTTTCCCTGTTCCGGGGTGATGTCCCCGGCGATGACGAGCTGCATTTGGCTGGGAACGTAGTGGGTCCGATAATAGTTGATAAATTTTTCCCGCGGCGCGGTGCGGATTACTTCCAGCGTGCCGATGGGGTAGCGTTCCGGAATGCGGGTGCCGTCCAGCATGATGGAGAAGACTTCCTTCATGACCCGGTAGCCGGCGGAGTCGCGCACCTTGTATTCGCTGGTGATGATGCCGCGTTCCGCGTCAATGGCGCTTTCTTCCAGCAGGGCCCCGTCCGCAAAATCCCTCATGATGGTGAAAGCCAGGTTCACGGTGGATTCCTTCATGCTGGGCACGTCCATCATATACACGGTTTCGTCAAAGGCGGTGTACGCATTTGCGTCCCCTCCCAGGCCCAGGCCTTCTTTCTGCATGGCGGGAATCATTTCCCCGCGCTTGAAATGGGTGCTCCCGTTGAAGACCATGTGTTCCAGGAAGTGGGAAACGCCCTGGATGTCATCCGTTTCATTCAGGGAACCCGTGTTGACGCGCAGGCGGATACTGAACCGGCCCTTGGGTTCCGCATTCGGGCGGATGAAGTAGGTCAGGCCGTTGGCGAGTTTCCCCTTGATAAGCTGGGGGTCCTGCTTGGGAATGCCTGCCGCCGTTTGCGTTGAGGCAGCCTGAATCTTGTTTTCTGTTGCGGCTCCGGCCGGCGAATAGGACGGAAACAGGCACGCAGCAGCCAGAATGGAGGTAATGGTAAATGCCTTCATGGGAAAATACTGCCTTTTTGTTTCACACGATTTTCCGGGCAAGTCAAGCGGCCTTCTCTGCATAAAAGCGGCGGATTTCCGCAGACTTTCGGGAAATGTCATTCTTTCCGCACGCAGGCGGCCATGGCAGGATGTGAACGGCGACAATGAAAAAGCGGGATTCTTCGCTTATGGAGTGGCATACCCGCCGGGAGATTCCAATAAATGTGCGGATTGGCTTCATGCCGTTCGCCGTCAAGGTTCTGCCGCGTTTCCGTCAGAAGGGCGTAAAGACCGCATTTTCGGGGAAACTGCCTTTTTCATTTCAGGCCGCAGGGGACTCTTTCCTGGACCTTTTCATAAGAATGACGCCCCATGTTGCCGCATAGAGCAGAATGTAGATTCCTGAGAAGGTCAGGATCATTATATTCTTTTGCTGAAGTTCTGCTGTATAGCTTTCTGCAGTTTCATCCGATTCTATGGTGATATAGGAATGGTTGTCGGCAGGGATGCTCAGCACGCGCCGCCCTACGGCGATTTTCTGATTCACGATTTTTTGTCCCGTTTCACGGGTAGCCGCCTGGAATTTCCACTGATAGCCTTTTCTGCCGGTATCACGGTAGTGGACCATGTAAACGGTTTTGGTGGGGTTCATGCGGCGGGCTCTTCCGGTTGCGCCGGTATTTTCCACCTGAACGGGAAGCACCCGGACAGGTACGAAGGAATAAACGCCTTTATCTTCATAACCGGACGCCGGAATGATGGAAGACAGTCTTTGAGCGGAAAAATAACCCATTGTAACTGCCGCGAGCAGAAGCATGATGCCGGCCACGGTGATGAATGGTTTTAATTTTTTGATGCTCATTTCAGGAACATTTTAGATAGTTCTTTTCAAGAAAAAGTGCAACGCATGTTCACGATTTTCTTGATGTATTGCCTCAAGCCGCTGCGCTCTTGCTCAGAAAGATGAGGAAGGTTGCCATTCATCCCGTGGGCGCGGTTTTGAAATTCCGCAAATGCGGTCCACACAACGTTCCCATGCTTCCTGGCCCTGGTAGATTTCCACTTCAATGCGCAGGAAATAGATGGGAACCTCCGGGTCTTCCGCCGGTTTTTCCAGCCGCACGGCATCCTTTTCCGTAGTTACGATCATGTCCATGGCCCGGTCCGCGCAGCGGTCATAAAATTCCTGCAATTCCGTTTGTTCAAACCAGTGGTGGTCCGGAAACCTGCGGCAGATTTCCACGTGGGCGCCCAGGGAGCGCAGGGAGTTTTCAAAACTTTCCGGGCGCGCGATGCCGCTGAGGCACGCCACCCATTTCCCCCGCAGGGCCTCCAGAGGAAGGCGTTCCCCCGTGAACACATTTTCCAGGTATCGGGGGCCGTGGTCGCTCACGATGATATCCGCCACGGGATTGTACTTCCTGATGGCGGAAATCAGCTCATCCTGCGGTTTCCCTCCGCATTTGGTCAGGATGATATAACTGGCGCGCGCCAAACTGCTTCTGGGTTCCCGCAGGGTGCCGCGCGGGAGCATGGCTCCGGTGCCAAAGGGCGCGCCGCAATCCACCAGCACGATATCCAGTTCATGCGCCAGTTTCAAATATTGCATGCCGTCGTCCAGCAACAGGGTGTCGCAACCCAGGTGCTCAATGGCGAAGATGCCGGACTTGATGCGGTTTTTATCCACCAGCACCGCCACGCCGTCCAGATTTTTGGCGAGCATGAAAGGTTCATCACCGGAATACAGGGGGCCCAGGTAGCGCGTTTTTCCATCGCTGGCGATCTTGGGAAGATTCTCCGGCTGCTTGCCGTCCTTGTCCCTCCATTCCTGCGGCTTGTCCAGCTCTGCGCTCTTGTAGCCGCGTGTCAGGATGGCTACTTTGCGCCCGCGCCGGGTGAGGGTGCGGGCCAGCAGTTCCACCACCGGGGTTTTTCCGGTTCCTCCCACGGTGATATTGCCCACGCTGACCACCAGCATTCCCAGCCTGGCCTGCCTGGCGATGCTGGAATGAAACAGATACAGCCGCGTCAGAACCGCCAGCCTGAACAGCCAGGAGGCGCCGCGCAGGACCATGCGCATCATGGCGGCGCGGAATCCCTTGGCACGGCCGAAGATGACTTCCGTCCCCCACTCTTCAAATTCTTCCGATCTGGATTTCATGGCAAGCCCGGCGGCGTTCCTGGAACCTCTTTCAGTAGAGGATGCGGTGGCAGCTGTCGCAGTAAACGGTTTCGTGGCCGCCCAGCACTTTCATACGGGCGTTGTCCGTGATAACCATGTGGCAGCCGCCGCAATGGCCTTTTTCATCCATGGGCACAATGACCGGAACCCCCTTGCTTCTGGTCATCCGTTCGTATTCCCCCAGGGAATCTTCCGGCACGGCAGCGGCCAGATCCGCGCGTTCCGCATTCAATTGGTTCAGAAGCTCCTTGTCCGTCTCTGCCGTCCGGTCAAAGCGCGCGAGCGTTTCCTCCAGCTCCCGCTGGGCGTCCTGTACACGGCGGATTTTCTGCTCCATGTCCGTTTTTGCTGCTTCCAGGCGCTCCATCAATTCCAGCTCCGAGGTTTCCAGAGCGTCAATAGCGGCTTCCGTTTTCTCCACCTCCTGGATGCACCTCTGGTATTCCTCGTTTTTCCGGGTGTTGGACTGGAGGGTTTTCATTTTGCCGATGTAGGAGCGTTTGGTTTCAACGGCGGCCTCCACATCCCGTATGCTTTTTTCAATGCCTGCCACTTCCTGTTTGGCGGCCAGGGCCTTCTGCTTGATGGCCTCCATCTGCTTCAGCAGGCGTGTTCTCTGTTCCGGCAGGGAAGCCAGATCCTTCCGGAGTTTGGAAATCCGCACATCCTTTTCCTGAAGGATCAGCAACTGGTCTAAATCGGCATGATTCATCGCCTGCCACCCTAGCATGCCCTGCCGGGAGGGAAAAGATTTTTTCTCGGCTCCGGGGCGGCGGTGCTGCCGTCTGTTGACGGTTCGGGGAAGTCTGAGAAATATTTTTCTGCTCTCCGCTGAGTATTTCGAGTAGGGCCTTTTGTTGCGCCGGGGTGCTTCCCAGTGAGGGCTGCGGCATGGAAAATTCCGCGTACTGCCGCGCCAGCCGTTTTTTTTTCTCCCGGTTCTGCCAGGAAAGGAAGGCGCACATGGCAAAAGCGCAGACGCAGACGATTGCCAGGACCATGTATGAATGGCTGTTGGAGGGCATGGAGAAAGGGGCTTGCCCTGCATTATAGAAAACGACTGTCTTCTGCTCAATGTAAATAGGCAGGTAAAGGAAAACGGCGTTTGCGGGGGAAGAGTTTTCGTTCCTTGCCTGTTCTCCCTGAGCGGAGAAAGCCTTCAGAAAGCCGGGAATGGCCAGAGAGAAGGCTTGTATTGGCCCTCCGTGATGAAGGACAAATGATGCTGGGCGGCTGGGGGCGGGTGTTTTGCCGTTGCAAAAAGAACCGCTTAAAAACCCAGGGCTTCCCTCTGCCAGTTCAACAGGGTGGAAACGCCTTTTTCCCTGTCTTCCGCAATGGCTTCCAGAGAGGCCCGGGTAATCAGGAAGGAGCCTTCCATGCCCAGTTCTTCAGCTTTTTCATCCCTGAGTTTGCACAGGCGGGCCAGATTGTCTTCAAACTGTTCGGAATGCTGTCGGCGCTGGATGCGGGGCCGGCATGGGTAGTCCTCTTCATCCAGCAGGTAGAATTTCTGGAGCGCATTCATGAACCGGCTGCGCCTGTGGGCATGAAAACGGGGCGGAGGAGCCACGGTGCGCTGCTCCTGAAGAGCCACGCTCCACTGGATGAGGTCAGCATTGGAGCAAACCATGAATGCGGGCTTATCCCACGTTTTGGCTTCCGCATCGCGCCAGGTCCACATTTCCCGCAGGGCGGCCAGCCCTTTCCTGTTCAGTTTTCCGCAGCCCTGGATGCGCCAGGGGTCCTGATGTCCGGCCAGATGGCGTTCCCGGGCGCGTTCCATGGAGTGTCTGCAAATTTCTTCAAACCAGCCCATGCGGCCTTTTTCCCGTAGGGCGGCCGTCAGTTTGTCCGCCATGTCCAGCATGTAATTTACGTCGTTCAGGGCGTAGGTGACCATGGTCGGGGAAAGGGGGCGCCGCGCCCAGTCCGCCTTTTGGGAGGATTTGCTCAGGGTGATGCCGTAGAAGTGTTCCACCAGGGCGGCCAGTCCGAACTGGCGGAATCCCAGCAGGCGCGCCGCCGTCTGCGTATCCCAGATCATGGCGGGCAACGTTTCCCAGGCGTTTTGAAAGAGGCTCATGTCGTAGTCCGCGCCGTGCATCCAGACTTCCGTTTCTTTCAGCCAGTTGTAGAAAGGCCCCATGTCTTCGATGGAGAGAGGGTCGATCAGGCAGGAACCCGTTTCATCCGCGTATTGGATCAGGCAGATTTTTTCCTGATAGCGGTGCAGGCTGTCTGCCTCCAGATCCAGGACTACCCGTCCCGCGGGCTGTGCGGCGGCGCGTTTGCGCCATTCCAGTAATTCCTCTTTCTCGCTAATCATCTTATTGCAACGGGGCGGGATTGAACCATGTATCCGGACGCCGGGCAACTGGAAATGCAAAAAAAGTGCTGATGGGGCAATCATGTATTGCCTATTTCCCGGAAATAGGGCACGAAGAAAGGCGTATGGACGAGGAAGCCACAGCAACCGGACGCAACCACGGAGAACAGCCTTTGGATGAACTGATGAAGCGCTGGCATCTGACCAATCACGACCTGGTGGAGATTTCTCCGGAGCAGCTTACCCACAAACAGGTTCAAAAAGCCCGGCAGGGGCGCCAGCTTACCCTGAAAATGATGCAGAAGGTGTGCCGCGCCTTGAACGTAGCCATCTGGGAACGGCTCACCCCCATGCAGAAGGAGCAGTACTTCGAATACATGCACAAGCATGTGTTCAGCTATGCCAGGGGATATGATCCGGCCTGGAAAGACCCGAACATGGACATGATGGCCTGACCCCGGTTTTCGTTACCGGGCGGATTTCGCCTGCTGCCAGCGTTCCTCCATGGCGTCCGCAGAGGCTTCTTCCAGAGAAAGTCCGTCTTTGGCAAGCAGCCGTTCCATTTCGTTGAAACGCCGCTCAAACTTTCTGTTTGCTCCGGCCATGGCCGTTTCCGGGTCGATTCCCTTTTTCCTGCACAGGTTGACTACGGAAAACAGAAGATCTCCCAATTCCTCCGCGACGCGTGGGTCTTCCTCCGGCGCGGAAAGAATTTCCCCGCATTCCGCGGTTTCTTCCTTCACCTTGTCAAGGGCGCCTTGGGCGTCCGTCCAGTCAAATCCTACTTTGGCGGCTTTTTTCTGGAGCTTCCATGCCTGGAGCATGGGAGGCAGCCCCTTGCCTGTTCCATGCAGGTATGGGGTTGTTTCCGCCCCCTTTTCCCGGCGTTTGATCTTGTCCCACTGTGCCAATACGGCATCCGTCGTGTCCGCCTTGGACTGGGCAAATACATGGGGATGGCGGCGGACGAGTTTTTCGCTTACTTCCGCAGCCACGTCATTGAAATTGAAGCGCCCTGCTTCCTGGGCAATCTCCGCATGAAAAACCACTTGAAGCAGAACATCGCCCAATTCTTCCTTCAGCTGCGTCCAGTCATTCCGCTGGATGGTGTCCACGACTTCATAGGCTTCCTCAATCATATTGGAAATCAGGGAATGGTGGGTTTGCTCCGCGTCCCAGGGGCAGCCGTGGGGGGCGCGCAGACGTTTCATGATGGAGATGAGGCGCTGCATTTGAAGGGCAGGCTCGCGGCATTCGATCATTTCAGTGTCGTTCATGACGGAGCCATACTAATCGCGCAAGGGCGGATGACTAGAAAAAATTCCTCTTTACCCGGAACGCTTCTTCCTTACACTCGCCTCCATGGAAGTTCACACGTGGAAAGAACGCACGGAAGAGGGAACCCTGGTGTACAGGGCATGCCACCATGCCGGCAAATGGAAGCTGGAGTGCGCCCCCAAGGTGGGCCGTGCGGAACGCGACGATGTGGAATGGGAACGCGTGGAATTAACGCGGGCGCACTGGGTGACCCTGCGCGATGTGCTGTGGCGTAAATACCAACGCAAGCGATGCCCGTGGCGTTTCATTGAAACCATAGACAAGCTTCTGGAAGAGATGCCGGAAGAGGAGGATGCCGATTTCCCCGATGGGAAAGGCGGACGATAGGAACCCCTTTCACCTTTCTGCCGTGCGGGGAATGCTGGGGGCGGTTGCCAGGGAATGGCTTTCCTGGGTGTATCCCTTCGTTTGCGAGTTGTGCGGGCGCGGCGGCCTGGACGGCTGCCATGTCTGCCCGGACTGCCGCGGAAGTTTCGTGCCTGTCGAGCCTCCTTTCTGTGCCGTCTGCGGGGAACCGGCGGAGGGTTCCTTCATTCCGTCCGGATTATGCCGCCGCTGCGCGGCGGCTCCTCCCTCTTTTGAGGAAGCCCGCGCCGTGTATGTGAATACGGGATCATTGCGGGATCTGCTGCTGGCCTTCAAATATGGGGGAGCCGTTCATCTGGCCGGCTCCTTCGCGCAGATGATGGCGGAGGCTGTGCGCGGAAATCTTCACTGGTTCGGAGGGAAAGAGCGCCTGCTCGTTCCCGTGCCCATGCATCGCGGCAAGCAGGCTCAAAGGGGGTATAACCAGGCGCAGGAACTGGCGGAGCTGCTGGGGAAGGAACTGGACTGGCCCTATGCCGGCGTGTTGAAACGCCTGCCGGATACGCTTCCCCAAGCCAGCTTGTCGCGGGAGCAGCGGCTCAGACATGCCCGCAAAATTTATGCGGCGGATGAAAAAGGGATGAAACGCCGCCCCGTCAGGGGCAGGGATGTGCTGCTGGTGGATGATGTTTTTACGACCGGAGCCACGGCAGATTCCTGCGCCCGTCTGCTCCTCCGCGCCGGGGCTGCTTCCGTCTGCGTGCTGACGCTGGCGCGTACGCATCATGCATGGCGCGGCTGAACCGGAATTTCCTTTCAGCCCGCCTGTTTCCTTTTTACAATGGCAGACATGAATCCGGAGCTGATGTTTCATACGGAAGATGAAGTCATGTTTTATGATACGGACTGCGGCGGGGTAGTCCATAACCTGGCCTATTTGCGCATGATTGAAGCCTGCCGCACCAAGCTTGGCGCTAAACTGGGAATGGATTACAAAACCATGAGCGATTTGCAGCAGTTTGCCGTGGTGGTGCGCCATGAGATCGACTATGTGCGTCCGGCTGTTCTTGGAGACACCATTTTAACGACGGGATGGCTTCAATCCGTGGAGCGGGCCCGCTTCTGGTGCGATTTTGAAATGCGGCGCGCTTCCAATAATGATCTTTTGGTCAGGGCTCATCAGCAGCTGGCCCTTGTCCAGATGCCGCAGGGGCGCCCCGCGCGTATTCCTGCGGAATGGCGCGCGAGATGGATGGAATGCATGGAATCCTGATCTTTTTTTGTTCATCTTCCATTTTACGCTTGCCATGAAAGGAGGTGTGGTGTTTACTGCTTGCGCCCTTCCAGCAAGGGTAAGTGCTTGGGTAGCTCAGTTGGTAGAGCAGTAGACTTTTAATCTATTGGTCCCGGGTTCGAGTCCCGGTCCAAGTACCATTCCTTTTTTTAAACCCCGTAAGTTCAGCGACTTACGGGGTTTCTCTTTCTTATTTCTGGTGTTGGATATGACTCCGGCGCTATATGTTTCACCAGGAGGTTGATAGCATGATATGGCGGTAAATCACATGTCGGTTGCCGTTCTTTGAAGAGACGGCCCGGAACTCTTTTCCGGCAGGGAATTCCCATAGAAACGTTCAGGGCGCATATCCCTCCTGCCGTGCTGTGTTATTCGGCATGATTTTTCGCCGCCCATTTCCTGTACTGCGTGGACAATTGCTCCACAAGCGTCTGGCGCCTGGATGCCAGATTGTTCTGCTCCGTCCTGTCCCTGATGTCGTACACCTGCCAGGGGCCCCGGTTGGGAGCCACCAGCTTGAATTGACTTGTCAGGGCCGCCCGGTTTCTCTGATGTTCCCAGAAAATAGTGCGGGGAGGGCAGGTATTGGGAATGTAGTCCCACACCTTGGACGGAGGAAGTTCCGGAGGATTATTCCAGTAGGTGTTGAGCGGCTTGCCGTCCATATGGGCCGGAATGGGGAGGGCGGCCCATGCAAGGCAGGTGGGAGCGATGTCCTGGAGCAGGAAAGGCGAGTGGTAGCGCGAGCCCGGACGTATCTTGGAAGGGTAGCGAATGATGAAGGGGGCGGACAGCCCTCCGTCAAAGGTTTCTATTTTATACTGGCGGTAAGGGGTATTGGACACAGCCGCCCACATGGGGCCGTATCCGTCTCTGCAGCCGACTTCTCCCAGCGGACCTGTGGGAAGGGTGGTTTTCTTGTTTTTATTGTTCTGGGGCATTTCCGCTGTTGCGCCATTGTCTGATAAAAACATGACGATGGTATTGTCGCAAAGGCGGTGACGTTCCAGGGACGCGAGAATGCGGCCTATGCCGCGGTCCATGATAACGATTTGGGCGGCGTAGGCGGCCATGCATTCGGCCATATAATCCTTGCGTTTTGCGGAGGCTTGTTCATAACCTTCGGGATTGAATTTGCCGGCCATGCCCAGGTTGGCGGCAGGCGGGACGATTCCCAGCAGCTTTTGTTTTTCCAGTCTTTGGGAAGCAATAGCGTGGGGGGGATTTGCCGTTATAGAACGGGAGCATTTTTTCTATTTCCTTCCGGGGGGCCTGGAGGGGAGTGTGCGGAGCCGTATAAGCCACGTAGAGGAAGAAGGGCTGATTGCTTTTGGCGGCGTCGTCAATATAGGCCAGAGCCGTTTTGGTGATATCGTTCGTCATGTAGAAGTCCTCCGGCAGATCTTCCGGACGGAGCAGTTTCCCGTTTTCCCCGAAGGGTCGGTCCGGCATGGGTTTGTAATAATCTGCCGCACCGCCCAGCAAGCCGCGGGAGCGGTCGAAGCCTCGGTCCCATGGATAGGCTCCCCGGACTTTTCCAAGATGCCATTTCCCGGAAAGATAGGTACGGTATCCCGCTTTTTTCAGAAGTTCCGGCAGGGTAGGGATATTCGGGTTCAGGCGCCCGCTGTCGTCATCCAGCAGCCCTATGTCCGCCTTGTGAGGTTCGCAGCCGGTCATGATGGAAGCCCGGGAGGGGGAACAGCGGGAAGCGGTGTAGAGCCGGGTTGCCAGCATTCCCTGCCTGGCCAGGGTATCCAGGGCGGGGGTGGGTATTTCCGAGCCGTAGCAGCCCGGGTCGGACCATCCCATGTCATCGGCCAGGATAAGCACAATATTGGGCCTGTCCGCCAGGGAAAGGGCAGGGGAAAGAAGCCAGAGGGCTATGCCGGCTAGGATGGAGGAACGCAGGATAGAGCGCATGAAAGGAAGATGAAATAATCATCTATAAATAAGCGGAACCGCTCTTGAATATTGCAACAGGAAGGAAAAAACAGGTTGTTACGGAAAGGGCCGACGTTGCGTATGCCTGTTTTTCCCGGAGACTTTCTCCAGTGGCTGGATATCTCTTCTGCGTGGTGAAGCGTTCCGGAAGGGGCTCCCTACCACCACAGGATGGCGCAAAGCAGAATGGCGGCTCCATAGGCCATGCCTCCCAGGCAAAGAGGCGTCCACCAGGTTGGCTTGGAGCATATTTTATTGACCATGTCGCGGTACAGGTAGGGCTTGCCTATCCAGAGAATTGAAAGGAAAATGACGATGTAACACCAGATGGGAATGAGGAGCCTGGTCACTGGCTCCTGAAGGAAGGCTGCACTGAGCAGAGGAGCCGCCACCATCAAGCCGAAGATGCCCAACGCCCGTGGAAAGAGCAGGTTTTTCACCTGCGTGACCATCAGCACCAGAAAGACGGGGCATGCCAGCTGGAGCAGCCAGCGGATGCCTTCAAATTCCGCCAGTCCCACCCGGAAGCGGCTCAGCACGCCCAATCCTTCGGGAGCCACCAGCAGAAAGAACCAGAACAGGCCGCCGGCCAGCAGAATCTGAGCCAACAGATGGTTGCGCGGAGACGCCAGCAGAAGAGCCTGCACCTGCCGCCTTTTTACCAGCGCATACAGGTGGGCCAGCAGCAGGACGGTTCCCAGGATATCCCCCGCCACAGACAGTGGTATCATGCCGTCGTACGGATGCAGGAAGGGTGCATGCTGGTTCATCTGGACGCTAACCTTAATGATTATCCCGGTTTCGTAAAGACGAATCAGCGGGAGCAGGAAGAAAATTCCATTGGATTACCGGCAAAGGTCCGTTGGCTTCCTTCCCGCGCCGGGAGGAAAAACAGGGGGATCAGGAGCCTTGGGTGACTTTGTTAAGTGTGGGGTCCTCAATGGGGGATATTTTCCCGTCCGCATAAAGCACCATGATTCCTCCCTGGTGGCGTTCAAGGGCCGGAACTACGATTTCCTCAAAATCCTGTTCCGTGATGACGCTGCGCCCGTCAATCGGGACGCCGTCGCTGATCCAGGGTTTGCCCCGCAGGGCCTGGCCGCGCGCCACATTCATGGGACGCCCCTTCCGGTTGTCCAGCCAGCTGGTATAGGAAATAGTGTTTGGCCCGGCGGGAAGATTGGCGTCCTCCGCTCCAAGGATTTCCGGACGCTTGTCGTTTTTGCAGCGGAACGTGTCCGGAAGCATGTTGGGTTCCTTGGCGTTCCGGGCGATCAGGTCGGGTTGTTCCGCATTGACGATGGGCGCCAGGGCGTCCCACCAGTTCCTGCATTCCCTGGCGCTCAGGAGGCTGTCTTTCATGCCGCTGGAGGGCAGTTTCCCGCCGTTCTGGCCTGCGAATTCCTTGCCCCAGTCGCTAATGCGGCGCAGGTTGTCCGTACAGCGCGTTCTGGCCGCCGTTTCCGTGGCATGGGAATAAATGCTGTAGGAGACGCCTGCCAGCAGGGCGATGATGGCGATGACTACGAGAACTTCAATGAGCGTGAAACCTTTGCTGCGTGGGGTAAGTGAGCGGGTTTTCATGATTTCTCGCCATTATGCACGATTGAGGCCGCTTGAAAAGGCAGAAACTGCGCTTTTGGGTGAAAAGAGCGTGGCCGGTGTGCCGGGGATGAAAAAGGCCGGTCCCGTGAAGGACCGGCCTGTAGAAAGGGGGGAACGCCGAATTTCGCTTACTTGGCGGAAGTTACCAGAGCGGCGAAGGATTCCGGCTTCAGGGACGCGCCGCCCACCAGGGCTCCGTCAATGTCCGGCTGGGCCATGAGTTCCTCCACGTTTTCCGGCTTTACGGAGCCGCCGTACTGGATGCGCACCTTGGCGGCGGCGTCTGCGCCGAAGACGTCGGAAATAACCTTGCGGATGAAGGAGTGGGCTTCCTGAGCTTCCTTGGAAGTTGCGGTCAGGCCGGTGCCGATGGCCCAGACAGGTTCATAGGCGATGACCAGGTTGGCTACTTCTTCCGGGGTGAGATCCTTGAGGCCGCCCTTGAGCTGGATTTCCAGCACGGGTTCCAAAATGCCTCCCAGGCGTTCGTCCTTCGTTTCGCCGATGCAGAAGATGGGGGTAATGCCTGCGGCGATGGCCTTCTTGATTTTGGAGTTGATGATGGCGTCCGTTTCTCCGAAATATTGGCGGCGTTCGCTGTGGCCGAGCACCACATACTTGAGCCCCAGTTCATTCAGCATGCTGGTGGAGATTTCCCCGGTGTAGGCTCCGTTGTCATACTGGGAGACGTTCTGGGCGCCGGCGGCGATGCAGGAGCAACCGCCCAGGGCATTCTGCACGGAGGGAATGGTGGTGAAAGGAGGGATGATGACTACGTCGCACGCGACGTCTTTCCCATTAATAAGGTTTTTGAAGCTTTCGATGAACTGGGCGCCTTCGGCGGGGCCGATGTTCATCTTCCAGTTGGCGGCGATGATGGGTTTGCGGGACATAATGGAATGATATGAATCAGGAACACGCATTGTTGACAAATTGGAGCCGAGGTCAAGCACAGATCAAAAGGGCCGCATATGCGCCGTCTGATTTTTCCTCGTGGGGGAGGACAAGTTTTTCTTCTTTCAGCGTCCATTCCGGGTGGTTCTGCAGAAAGTCCCTGACCAGCAGTCCGTCTTCCTCCGCGTCAATGGAACAGGTGGAATAAACCAGTCTGCCGCCCGGTTTGACGGCGCGGGAGGCGTTTTCCAGAATGGTCTTCTGGAGCGCGGCCAAGCGGCGGATTTCCGCCGGAGTCAGGCGCCAGCGCACATCCACGCGGCGTTGGATGACTCCGGTGTTGGAACAGGGAACGTCCAGAAGCACGGCGTCAAAGCGGCCCTCCCATTCCGGGCGGCAGGGAAGGGACCAGTCCGCCTGCGCCGTCCTGACGAAGGGGGATCCCTGCCTGTCCAGGTTTTCCTTCAGGGTGGGCAGCCGGTGTTCGTGGAGATCCGTGGCGGTCAGGTGGGCTTTGCCTCCGGTAGCGGCGATGATGGCTGCGGATTTGCCGCCGGGGGCGGCGCAGGCGTCCAGAATCTCCTCCCCGGGCTGGGGGGCCAGCAAATCAATGGAGTAACGGGTGGAAGGGTCCGCCACGTAAAGGGAGCCTGCTTTAATTTCTTCCAGTGGCAGAAGGCCTTCCACGGAGAACCAGCCGGGCGCGCGGTCCAGCGGGGCGAGGGATGCCGGAATATTTTTCATGGGAATTAGAGGATTGGCGCGCACATACAGGCGCGGCGTGGTGTTGTTCCAGCGGAGCAGGTCACGGATCGTCTGCGGCCCCATTTGTTCCGTCCATCTCCGCACCAGCCACGCGGGGGTGGAATAATGAATGGAAAGCGGAAGCTGTTCCCGTTCCTCCAGAATGGCTTTCTCCCGCCGCAAAGCGTTGCGCAGAATAGCGTTTACCAGTCCTCTCAGGCGTACGGACGCAAGATTCACGGTTTCATACACAGCGGCGTGGTCCGCCATGCCCAGCAGGAAAAGCTGGCTCAACCCCAGTTGGAGAATAAGGCGCGCTTCCTCGTCCAGTCTGCCTTTCCGGAGGGTTTCGATGATGTGGTCCAGCCAGGTCCGGTTGCGCAATACGCTGAAAACCAAAGCCTGCACCAGGTGCCTGTCTGCCGGTGGAAGCGCAGCCCGTGAACATTCCCGGTCCACGAGGGTTTCCGCGAAGGAGCGGCCTGCATGCCAGCTCTTCAGGCAATTCAGTGCTGTCTGGCGGGGGGAGGGGGGATTGTTCTTCACCGGGGAACTCTACATGCGGAACGTTCAGGTTTCAACCTGCAAAAACGCCCGGCGGAAAAAGGGGTGCGCCGGGCCGGTTCCGGTTTTTACCGGTCTTTTCTGGGGCTGCCCACTTCCTTTCTGTAGATAGCCTGGAGTTTTTCCAGCTGGTCTTTCCTTGTTTCCGCAAGATTATGCCTTTCTTCAGGGTCCCTGCCTATGTGAAAGAGGAACGGTTTATTCCGTTTTTGCGTAAGTTTCCAGCCGTCTCCCGTGATGACGGTGTGGTCCACGACCACATAATCGCGCTGCCTGGCGGAGTTGCCGAACAGTATATCTTTATAGGAAACGGCATCTTTGCCTTCCGGCATGCGGACCCCTGCAAGATCGGCGAAAGTGGCCATATGGTCGTAGTTGGCCACCAGATTGTGGCAGACCTTTCCATAGGGCAGCGTACCGGGCCAGGAAATGATAAGGGGAACACGGATGCCCCCTTCATGGCTGGTCCATTTCAGGCCGGCCAGATTGGCCATGGATTTGTTTGGGCCAATGCGGCCGCGGCTGCCGCGGAAAACATCCAGCAGTTCCCCGGTGCCGTCCAGGACGCCTCCGTGGCAGTCGAGCCCGCGGCCGCGGCCTTTATCCGTACGGTAGTAAAGTTCATGCCCGTTGTCGGAACTGAAAATGATAATGGTGCGCTTGTCCAGGCCCAGCCTGCGCACCTGGTCCACGATGGCTCCGACCTGCCTGTCCAGCTTGTCCACCATGGAAGCGTATTCTTCTGCCGCTCCGGCGCATTCCCTGTTGGTTCCGCTGGCATTGTCATAGGCCTGGCGGATGGCAGGGAAGCCCGCGTACGTGTTTTCTTCCGGAGGAATATCTACCGGGCCGTGGGGAAGGTTGGTGGAAAAAAAGATAAACATGGGCCTGTTCCGGTTTTCCTCCATGAAACGAAGGGTTTCCGCCAGCATCACGTCCGGAGCGTAGGTGACTTTGCCTTCCCTGTTGCCTCTTCGTTTTTCTGTGGCTCCCGGACTGTAGTCTTCCGTGGTTTTCCCTCCGTCGGCATGAGTATTGCCTTTCAGGGGGAGGCGTTCGCCGTCTTTCCAGAGGAAGGAGGGATAAAAGCCATGGGCCCGCTGATGGTCCATGTACCCTGCATAGCGGTCCCAGCCGTGTCTTTTCAATTCTCCGTGCCAGGTGGTGAATCCCCATTCCAGCTTGCCGAACTGTCCCGTGACGTATCCGGCTTTTTTCAGCAATTCCGGGAGGAACACTTCTCCCCTGGCGGCCTTGATGCGTGCTGCCCGTGCCGCTTTCTCTTCCAGTTGCTCATTGGACCAGCCTTCCCGTTCCGCCGTGATAACCAGGGCTCCCGCTGTCTGGGTGTAGGAATGGGAGTGGCTGTCGTGCACGCCCATAAGCAGGGAAGCGCGCGCCGGGCAACAATATTGGCTGCTGTAGCACCGGGTGAACATGATGCCCTGGCTGGCCAGTCGGTCAATATTGGGTGTTTTCATGATTTCCTGGCCATAGCAGCCCAGCATGCCCATGCCCAGGTCATCCGCGTAAATAAGAATGATATTGGGTTTTAAGGCCGCGGCAGACGCCAAAAAGGGAGAGAGCGAGAATACAGCCGCCAGAAATGCGTGTGAAAGGAATCCCATACGGTCACTACGCGGGAAAGGAAAAGGTTATTGCAAAGAAAAAACCGTCCGGAATACCTTTTCCGGACGGTTTGATAAAGAGCGGCGCCGTTACGGGCGCTTAATTGCCGTAGGGTTTGTTGACGCGGCTGAACTGCTTCAGGCGCAATCCATTGAGGTGGATGAAGCCTTCCGCGTCGTTCTGGTTGTACAGTTCCTCGTGGCCGCCTTCCATCGTGGCGATTTCTTCGGAATACAGGGACTGCGGGGAACGGCGTCCGGCGTACATGACGTTGCCTTTGTAGAGTTTCAGGCGTACTTCCCCGTTGACGGTTTCCTGGGATTTGGTCACGAGGGCCTGGATGGCCTCGCGTTCCGGAGCAAACCAGAAGCCGTTGTAAACCAGCGTGGCGTATTCCGGGATGAGGGAGTCGCGCACTTTCTGCACTTCCCGGTCAATTGTAATTGTTTCAATATCGCGGTGGGCCGCCAGCAGGATAGTGCCGCCGGGAGTTTCATAAATGCCGCGGCTCTTCATGCCCACAAAGCGGTTTTCCACGATATCCACGCGGCCGATGCCATGCTTGCCGCCCAGGGCGTTCAGCACGTACATGACGCCCAGGGGGCTGAGGAGGGTGTACCCGTCGCGTTCTCCCTTCGGGGTGACGCCCAGTTCTTTCAGCAGGGCGTCAAGGCCATCGTACTGGATGCCGATGACATTGCCCTTTTCATACAGGAGCTGGATGTATTCGGCCTGATCCGGAGCGTCTTCCGGGGAAACGGAAAGCTTGTACATTTCACGGTCGGCGGGGGTGGTGCCGTCGTACCAGGTATCTTCCAGCATCCCGGCTTCAAAGGAAATGTGAAGCAGGTTGCGGTCCATGGAATAAGGCTTTTTCAGAGACTGCCGGATCGGGATGCCGTGGGATTCCGCGTAGGCGATCATTTCCGTGCGGCCCGGGAACTGCTGGCGGAATTCGGGATCGCGCCACGGGGCGATGACCTTGATGTTCGGAGCCAGGGCATTGACGGCCAGTTCAAAGCGGACCTGGTCGTTCCCCTTGCCGGTGGCGCCGTGGGCGATGGCGTCCGCGCCTTCCCGGATGGCCAGATCCACCATATCCTTGGAAATGCAGGGGCGCGCGATGGAAGTTCCCAGCAGGTAACGGCCTTCGTAAAGGGCATTGGCCTGCATCATCGGGAAGATGTAGTTGGTGGCGAAGTCTTCCTTGAGGTCGCCGATGAAGCACTTGGAGGCGCCCGTCGCCAGAGCTTTGGCCTCCAGGCCGTCCAGTTCTTCCGCCTGGCCTACGTCTGCGCAGTAGGCGATGATTTCGGCATTATATTTTTCCTTGAGCCACTTCAGAAGAACGGAGGTGTCAAGGCCGCCAGAGTATGCAACTACGATTTTCATGTACGTCAATGATTAGTGTGCGGTGGCATGATGCCCCATTCCCCCCCCGGAGAAAAGGACAAAATCATGTTTCGCCGCAGGCTTTTCCCAGGAGCCTCCGGAGACTGCTTTGATGAAACGGTTCCGAGCGGAGGTGAACCGGCCTTTCCGGGAAAAGCAACGCTCATTTCTTCCACAGCTTTTTCCGGAGTTTTACTGGGAATTGCTGCCGGAACTCATTGGAAAATAGTGTTCCATGCAGAACGTTGCATATCTTGCCTTCTTCCGGGTTTTGTTCATGTCTCCGGCAAATGATTCAGCCATCATCCGGAACAGGAATGAAACGGGTGCTTTCCTCTACAGAGGTAACCGCATCTTGCGTTCCTCTTCATACTCCCACGGAAATTTTCTGTTGAGGCATACCCGGCGAACGGTTCCGCCGCCAGTCTGCGTGAATGGTCCAGTTCCCGGCCGTGTCCTTCCTGATGAAGAATGTTGATCCCTCAATGGATTGGAAACAGGCGGCGCGTGTATGTAGAGCCCTCCATGTTTTTTCTCATTCTTCCTTGCAGGCGCCGGAGGGAAGGGCCGTTTTTTTACGGCAGATATCCCTGTCCGGCTTCCGCTTTCAAATGCCGGGATGATACACTCGCCCATGCCTGCGCAAGCAGCGCCTCCAAGGTGCGGATCTTTATCATGATCACCTTATTTGTTGGGATATTTCTAAAATCAGAAAATGTCCTTCGTGCTCAGAGGGTCGGCGTGTTTTGCATGGACTCCTTCCAGATATGCTCCCATGGGGTGTTGGAGATAATGGTTAGGAAGAGTTAAATAAACCGGCTTCTTTCATCCTGTTGTGAACGTTGCGGATGCCTTCTCACGTGGTATCTTTGTAAAAGAAACAGGTATTCAATCCCATGCGTGAAGGCTGGAGAAAAGGCCGGATGACATTGAAAACGGCCTGAATTTGATAAAATCGAAAAAAAGCGCTTGATTTTTCATCCCCGTCCCTCTACTTATTCCGCCGAACTTATGGCTAAGAAGAGCTGGATCGCAAGAGACAAGAAAAAGGCTGAAACCGTCAAGCGCTATGCAGAACTGCGTGCGCAATTGAAGGCTGAGAAGGATTATATCGGTTTAACCATGCTGCCCCGCAATGCAAGCCCGACCCGTACGGTCAACCGCTGCCTTGTTTCCGGCCGCCGCCGCGCATTTATCCGCCGTTTCAAGCTTTCCCGTATTTCCTTCCGTGAACTGGCCAACGCCGGCATGATTCCCGGTGTGACCAAGTCCAGCTGGTAAGGACAGGGAAAGGTTGCAGCCTTATAAAGATTTTGACGCTAGGCTGATTTTTATTTAGCCTAGCGTTTTGCTATGCCCATATACGAGTATATTTCCGAAAACCCTGACGACCCCGGCCTGTCCTGTCCGGTGTGCCGCCGCGGTTTTGAGTTGAGGCGTCCCGTGGACCGTGCGCCGCTTGAAAAATGCCTGGTGTGCAAGCATCCCGTGCGTAAGGTCATCAGCCGCATTAATGTGCCGGAGGTAACCAAGCCTCTTTCCGTTTCAGACGCCAAGGCTGCCGGATTCACCGTGCTGGAGCGCCGGGATAAGGGCGTTTATGAAAAACTGTGATGACAAGTGCCGGGCAATATCTCTGCCTTCTTCTCCGAATATGTTATTTGAATCAGAATGAATGATCCGGATCCTCTGAGTATTCTTGCGGCCTTCGGGGCCGCTGAAGCGCCCGGTTCAGGCCCGGCGCTGGATGGGATGATGCTGGCAGTTGCCGGCTTTGTCCTTTTTTTACTGTTGAATGCGTTTTTTGCGGCGAGCGAGTTCGCCTTGATGAAAGTTCGCGAAAGCCAGCTGCACGCCGGAGAAGGCGTTCCGGCCCGAACCCGGAAAAAACTGGCCCGGGCACGGAAGGCGGCCAAGCATCCCGATCTTTATTTGGCCGCCTGTCAGGCGGGCATTACTCTTTCTTCCCTGGCGCTGGGATTCCTGGGGACGTTTTTTGTATCGGAATTGACTGCTCCTTTTCTGGTTTCCGTGGGACTGGGAGGCATGGTTTCCGTTTACGGAACTGCTTTGGCCGTGACATTTATTTTCTTTGCCTGTTGCCAGATGGTATTTGGGGAATTTATCCCCAAGGCCATGGCGATGCGCCATCCGGACAAGGCCGCCCTGGCGACGGTTCCCCTGCTGTATTTCTTTTATACGGTGTTCAGGTATACGGGTATTCTAGGGCTGACGAACGGAATGACCCGGTTTGTGCTGAAATACCTGCTGGGCATTGATCCCCGTTCTACGGCGTGCCCGGTGCACAGCACGGATGAACTGATGTATCTGGTGGAAGAAAGCGAACGTTCCCGAGAGCTGACGAAGCAGGAGGCGGAAATTTCCAAGAATGCCCTTGAACTGAACGACATGTGCGTCAAGGACGTCATGACTCCGCGCTCTGAAGTGGATGTGATGGACTTGACGGCTCCCTTTGAGGAAAACTGGGAGCTTGCCCGGAAATCCCGCCACACCCGGTTCCCTCTGGTGGAAGGAGACCACCTGGATGAAGTGAAGGGCTGGGTGCACGTCAAGGACCTGCTCAAACTGGTGGGACGGGAAAATCCGGATCTGATGAGCGTGCGGCGTGAATTGCGCGTGGTGCCGGATACGATGCCCCTGGACAGCCTTCTCACGTTCTTTCTGAAAGAACATGCCCACTTTGCCCTGGTAGTGGATGAATTCGGCGATTCTATCGGCCTGGTATTCCTGGATGATGTGCTGGAACAGATTGTAGGGGATGACATTCAGGACGAATTTGACCAGGAGGAAATGCGGGAGTTTGTGAAAACCGGCAAGGACACATATGCCGTCAATGGGGCTATTACCCTGTTTGACCTGGCCGATTACCTGCCTGAAATGGATTTGGATTGTCCGGGCGTGACCACGCTGGGCGGTTACGTAATCAGCCGGATGGGTTATATTCCGGAAGAAGGGGAGGAATTGCGGATTGGCCGCTACCGGGCTGTGGTGACGGGATCTGACGGCAGAAGAATCACGCAGATTCTGCTGACTCGCCTTCCGGAGGAACAGGAGGAGGAATAGCGCCATGAAGGAACAAACGCATCCGGATATGAGTTTTGAAATGGAGGCCCGGGCTTCCGGTTTTCTTTGCGTGGCCGGAGTGGATGAAGCCGGGCGCGGGCCGTTGGCCGGCCCCGTAGTAGCCGGAGCCGTTATTTTGCCTGTTCTGGCGGAGGACCTGGCCGGTCTGAACGATTCCAAGCAATTGACTGCGGCAAAAAGGGAACGCCTGTTCCTGGCTCTTCTGGAGTGCGAACAGGCGGTTTGTTCCGTAGGAGTGGCTTCCGTGGAAGAAATAGACCGGTTCAACATTTTGAGAGCCACTCATCTGGCGATGGCGCGCGCGGTGGAAGGCCTGGCCCTGCGCGCGGATTTCTGCCTGGTGGATGGATTGCCGGTCAAGGGGCTTCCTGTTCCGCACCGCGCCATTGTGAAAGGGGACGGCAGGAGCCTTTCCATAGCCGCCGCCAGCGTTTTGGCCAAGGTAACGAGGGACCGCATGATGACGGAAGCGGACGCTTCCTACCCGCAGTACGGTTTTGCAAAACACAAAGGATATGGCACGAAAGCCCATATGGAAGCTCTGCGGAGGCATGGGCCCTGTCCGCTCCATCGCCGCTCGTTTGCGCCGGTTTCACAAATGGAACTGTCCTTCCCTGAGCAGGGGTGAGCGGGATACGGCATGGCTGGGAATGTACGGGGAACTGGCTGCGGCCTCCTTCCTGCGTGCGGAAGGGTGCGTTGTCCTGAGAAGAAATTGGCGCCCCGTCAGAGGCGGAGAGCTGGACATGGTGTGCCGGGAAGGGGAGTGCCTTGTTTTTGTGGAGGTGAAAACCCGTACGGGAAATGGTTATGGTGGCGCTCGCCGCGCCGTGAACGCCCGCAAAAGGGCGCTGATACGCCGGGGCGCGGCGGAATGGCTTCGTCTGCTTCCGGAACCGGTGACTTTCCGCTATGATGTTGTGGAAGTCCTGTACAGGGAAGGGAAACCCCCGGAATTCAGGCATATCCGCGGGGCGTTCGGGGCGAAGGATTTACAGTGACGAGATAATTTCTTCAATCCCGCATTTCCCCATGCGTGCGGATGCAGAGGTTTTTTCTATTATAATATAGTAAGGGCGGAAAATCAGTCCGCCCGGAGAGCCAGAATGGCCTCCATGAAATCCTGGGGAATATCCATGCGGGCAAGTTCGTCTTGGAGAAGAACGCCGTTGGCTCCCGCATCCAACATGCGGCGCGCGTCTTCCACGGTACGGATGCCCCCTGCGGACAGGACAGTAACGGAGGCGGGTATTTCTTCAATGAGTTTTTCCGTGACTACAGGATTGGCCTGGAGCGTGTGAGGGTCTGCATTATTGATGCAGATGAATTCCGCTTCCAGATCCATGACGGTTTCCAGTTCTTTCAGGGTGTGAACCTCCATCATCACGTCCAGGCCCAGCCCGGAAGCCATGCGGTACATCTCCGACAAATCTTTTGCCGGCAGGGCGGCCGCGACCAGGTTGACGGCATCCGCTCCCGAGACGATAGCCTGGCAGATCATGGCGGGATGAATGAACACGTCGCGCGCCATGACGGGAATGGAGCTGATTCTGGAAACAGTGGACACCATGTCCCATGAGCCGCCGTATACTTCCGGTTCCACAGCGATGGAAATGCCCTGCGCTCCGCCCTGGAGGAACATGTCGTACATGTGCCGGATATCCTGTACTCCTTCCCGGAGGCTGAGGGCGGGATGCACCCTGGATATTTCCGGAACTACGGAGAGGCGGGTTTCCCCAAGATCCACCGCGGTGCGGAATCCCGCATAGTCGTTCCGCTGGATGGCGGAGGCCCGTAATTTCCCTTCCAGAGGAAGAAGTTTTTTCAAATCGGCGCGTTTGCGCTCCAGAATGCTGTTTAGATAATCCATATATTACTTTTTGGGCAGGAAGTAGGAACGTTGTTTTTCAGAGATGGGCAGACCGGCCTGTTCCATGACACACAGCATATCCTCCCAAACCTTTCGCTTTTCTGAAATATCTTCCGTACGGAGAAGATAACTGGGATTATAAGTAACGCGCACGGGCGTGTTGAAAGCTGTGTGGAAGGTGCCTCTCAGGGCGGAAAGAGGCGTTTCTCCTGACTGGAGGATGCCGCGGGCTGCGATGGCCCCCAGGGCTACCACTACTTTCGGGCGCACCAGCATGATTTCCTCCCGTAAAATGGGCAGGGAAATTTCTATCTCCCGGTCTGTAGGAGGACGGTTGTTGGTAAGCTGCCGGGGGAGGGCGGGGCGGTATTTGACCAGATGAGTCAGGTAAATATCGGAGCGGGAAATCCCCATGGCTTTCAACATGGCGTCCAGTTTCTGCCCGGAAGGGCCGGCCAGGGGAAAGCCCTGTTTTTCTTCATACAGTCCGGGAGCGTCCGTTACCATCATGATATCCGCCCTGGGGTTGCCGGAGGAAAAGACGGGCGTTTCCCTCAGGGAATCCATGTTCCGGAGCGGCGGCCAGTTAACGACCAGTTCCCGCAGGGAGGACAGTTTTTCTTCCTCCGTTTCACCTTCCAGATCAAAAGAGATATGGCGGGGTACCGGAACTTCCTCCTCCGTTCTGTGCGGCTGTACTCCGTTGAGGATATCCCGGAGTTCATTGCCGAAGGATGCTTCATCCACGGAGTCTGAAGGCGGCTGGTCCGGGGAGGGCTGTTGCGGCCGTGTTTCACTTGCGGCAGGATGGGCGGAAACGGAAGAGCGGAGGGGGCTTCCGGATATCCGGCGCGCATCCATGACCCATTTTCTCAGAACCATTCTGGCTTCCTCCGTGACGGTGGTTTTCTCCACGCCCCGGGAGAGCAGGGCGCGCAAATAATCCAGCGTGAGGTGTTGAGGAAGGCCGGCGGGCATGTTCGTACCGGAGTGTAATCTATTTCCGGACGGATGCAACAGCCCATTCGGTATGTGCCCGTCTGCCGGGTGAAACGCCGGAACCTTTTATGGAAGGCTGCCCGGAAGGGAAAAGAAATGAAGGTCATAGGCACTTCCTTCCCGTGGCAGCGCCGTGAAAACGGACAGGAAGCCCTTTCTCCGGCTGAACTTCCTTTTTCCGGTATGAGCGTTATCCGGATTTGGAAGACAGCGGCCAGGGAGGGGGCTTTTTTCAACCGGGCTGGAGCGTCTTTTCCCGTGGCGCGTTTTTGCGGCGGGAACGTTACTGATAACATCCGGACTTTCCGGCTTTCCCTTACAGGGGAATCTTCCTCCCAGTCTCTTCTTGACCCCTTCCTTCTGCTGCATGGGAAGGCTGTGAAAATGCGGAGATGGCAAGGGAACGGGCAGGAATTCGCGTGGGACCTTGAACGGCAAAGGGAAATTCGTTCAACGGGAGACGCGTTTTTCTTGCCCATGACGCCTTTACGGGATATCTGCCCTTGAGCTTTTTCAGGAAATATTTTTGAGTGATTGTGTGCTCTTTGTGTGCGTAATATTTTTATTATAAATTGAATATGGTAAAAATAAAAAAGTGTGTCGTGGTGTGATAGAAAAAAGTGTTTCGGGAAGTATATTATTTGTCATGATATGACAAAAATGCGGCATGTTTTATATATTGTTTATTTTTAGCAATTTATAATAATAGATCTTCCTTGTTTGGTAAGGGCTGAGGGGAAAAAAGGATTGCCAAGGCAGGGATTATTTCGTACCCAAGAGCCGCCGTTGCCGATTTTCCGGCTTCCGCACATGGCCTGAAGGTTTTGCCGGAGTGATTGCCATGTGTATGGCGCCTAACCTCGTACCGCATGAATTTAAGAATAATTGCCACCCTGTCTTGTGCCGTCGCGGCCATGTTTGTCAGCAGCTGCTCGACAAACGGAGCCGTAACCGGCATGGGGAAATCCAGTAGTGACGCTCTTGTTTTAGCCCGTGTAGGTGAAACTGCCCAGGGATTCGTCCAGCCCCTGGCCCCCAGTCGCTCGGCAGCGCCTTCTTCCAAACTTCCCAAGTTGGGGCGCGACAAGCACAAGATGCCGTTTTATCATCCCGCTCAGCGCACCCGTGTAGTGCGCACCACGGCTTATACCCATTCCGAACGCGACCATTTGGCTTACGGCCCCCGGAATGCCGTTGGGACGACGCTGAAATACACGTCTTCCGTCCGCAGCGCCGCTGCAGACTGGTCCGTTTATCCCCTGGGGACGACGTTCCGCATCAAGGGCCAGCCCTACCTTTACGTTGTTGATGATTACGGAAGCGCCCTGGTCGGCACCGGCACCATTGATATTTACCAGCCCAACAAGAAGCTGATGAAGGAGTGGGGCCGCCGCTATGTGGAACTGACGATTGTCCGCTGGGGAGATCCCGCCAACAGCTTGGAGGTGCTCGGCAGCCGCCGCGGCTACAGGCACTGCCGCGCCATGTATGCGGCCCTGCGGCACCGCGTTTCCAAGGGGTTTTATGCCAAGGCTGACTGACCTGTGCTTTTCATCCCGGCGCCGCCATCACTGCATGGCGGCGCTTTTTTATTTTCCGCCGTGCGGGCGGAGTGGTAATCTGGCGGCATGAATACGAAAAAACGGGCTTCCATTGTCCGGGAAGAACTCATGTCCCTGTACGGGGCCCCTCCTATTCCCCTGGTGCATCGCGACGCTTATACGCTGCTGGTGGCGGTTCTCTTGTCCGCCCAGTGTACGGACAAGAGAGTAAATCTGGTGACTCCTGCTCTGTTCGCCCTGGCCTCCACCCCGGAGGAAATGGCACGGCAGGATGTGGCTGTGGTCCGGGAAATTGTGAGGCCCTGCGGTCTCTCGGAAAGGAAGGCGTCCGCCATCGTGAACCTCAGCCGCATCCTGGTGGAAAAATACAACGGGAAGGTTCCTTGCGACTTTGCTGCTCTGGAATCTCTTCCGGGGGTGGGGCATAAAACGGCTTCCGTCGTCATGGTTCAGGCTTTCGGCGTTCCCGCCTTTCCGGTGGATACCCACATTTTCCGTCTTTCGCGTCTGTGGGGGCTGAGCAAAGGAAAAACGGTGGAAGCCGTGGAACGTGATTTGAAAAGCCTTTTCCCTGAAAATTCATGGGGAGATCTTCATCTGCGTATTGTCCTGTACGGCCGTGAATATTGTCCTGCGCGGGGATGCGGGGGGCGTTGCCCCATTTGTAGCCGGCTGGCCCGGGAATGCGGTTCCGCAGGCGGCTGAATTTTTTACAAGGTCTAAAATGAATGCTTGCAAGTCTGAATGGGCATGCTTTAATACGTCAGTATCTTGTTGAACAACCATATAACTTAAATTATGAAGAACCTTTTTAGACTGGGCTTCCGTTTCGTTGCATTTGTTTCCGTTCTGATGGCTGCGTTTTCTACATCCGCTTTCGCTCAGGAAGCCGCTGAAACTGTTGCTCCGCAGGAACAGACCATGCTTGACAAATGGATCATTGCCGGTGGTTGGACCATGATTCCGATTATGCTGGTGGAAGCTTTCATCATCTTCCTGGTGATCTACAACATGGTAGCCCTGAAAAAGGAAAAATTCTGCCCGGAAGACCTCAAGGTCACCCTGTTGCAGCTGATGGCCGAATGCCGCATCCGGTCCGCCATTGAAGTGGCTGCCGGCAGCCCCACCTATCTGGGCCGTCTGGTTGCCTACGCTCTGCCGAACGTGGATGCCACCCGTCCGGAAGACCTTGGCAAGGATGCTATTGAAGACGCCGTAGCCGACTTTACGGCCAACGAAAGCCGTGCCGTGTTCAAGTGGATTAACATGCTGGCCCTTTGCGCGCAGATTTCCCCCATGCTCGGTCTGTTCGGGACGGTGCAGGGGATGGTGGGCGCGTTCGGTACGCTGGCTACCGCAGGCCAGGCGGACCCCACCCAGTTGGCCGGTGATATTTCTGTGGCCCTTCTGACGACCTTCTGGGGCTTGATCAACGCCATTATCGCCACTCCGTTCTTCTTCTTCCAGAAGGGTATAGCCAATGCCCATATTGCTGAATGCGTGGGCACCGTGCAGGAAATGGTGAATACCTCCATCAATGTGGTGAACGCTGAAGCCCAGCTTGCCCGTATTCCTGAAGGTTTGGCCTGATTGCCGGAACAGACGGTCCGGTCCGGAAGCTTCCGCGTGTGCGGAGCCGGACCGGAGAATCTCAACCAAATGTAGCTTATGGGTAAGAAGAAAGCTAATGTAGCGCCTGAAGAAGTAAATGGGGAAATGGATATGTCCCCCATGATCGACATGGTTTTCCTCCTGTTGATTTTCTTCGTGGTGAACGCTACGGCCATTACCGTTAAAAAAGATAAGAACATTCAGATGCCCACGGCCAGCAGCTCCGGTGAAGTGAAATCCGCCAACGGCTGTATTGTGGTGAATGTTTATGGGGAAGGCGCGGGCAAGCGACCGCCCGGCGTAGATCCCAGTGTTCTCTGGTCCTCCGACGTAGGCACCCCGCTCAACTCCACCGACGAACTCAAGGAATATATCAAGAACCTTGCGGAACGCTTCAAGGACAAGCAGGATTTTGAAACGCGCCTTTATCTGCGCGGTGACCAGCAGGCTCTCTTCAAAGGGTCCCGAGAGGTAATCCGTGTGGCTGCGGAATGCGGTGTAATCAAAGTGATTTTTGCCGTTCTGCCTGCCAAGAATTCCTCTACTGCAAACAAGGCTGAATAACTTTACGCGCTATGGCAAGACACAAAAAACTGGAGACGGTTGAGGATGAAGATCCCAAGCTGGATATTTCCTCCCTCATCGACGTGTGTTTCCTTCTGTTGATTTACTTCATTGTGGCGACTTCCCTGATTCAGGAACGCAAGCTGGATATGTCCATGCCGGGTCAATCCATGGGCGAAAACGCCTCCCAGATTGAGCCGGCGCTGATCCGCATCATCAAGGACGGCACTATTTACTGGGGCAAGGACAACAGCCTGATGATCGACAATGACATGAACAACCATAACCTGGCGACGCTCGTGCAGCAGCTGGAAGCCAAAAAACAGGAAGCCAGCGCCGTAGGCACCAAGCCGGTAGTGCAGTTGTGGGTGGAAGGGGATGTCCCCCACCAGCGTGTTATTGACGTCATGAACGCGTTGACGGAAGCCGGAATTACAACGGTGGCTCTGACCGATCTTAAGGACGACTGAAAGTAAATTACCTTTATTTTTTTCATTGTCTCTTAGCTTCCGTTCCCTTTGGGGAGCGGAAGCTTTTTGTTATTGCCGGGGGAAACAGAGGCTTGCATACGGCAGCAAAGCTCCGTGGAAAAGTTCGGAGCAGGGCATGCCCCTTTTATTGTACGATAAATGTTCTGGTTGGGAGATGCAGTTTTGGCTGGAGCCATACTCCTTCATGGCCCGTCGCGGAATCCGCTTTTCCCTTCCGGGGAACCGCAGGCGGCGGATAGCCGTGAATTTTGACCGGGGACGGAGCTTCAAGAAAATGTTGCTGTCTTTCTCCAGTATTGTATTCCGTGCACGTTCGGGAGGGGGACGGGCGGTCTGAAGATGCGCATTCGGGAGGACGTTGGAGGTGCCGGCTTCAGGAAACCTGTTCATTCACGGGAGGGATTGAAAGAGTGATATTGGAAGGCGGGTGAAACAGATAAAGGAGAAAGCGGCTCGAACTCTTGATCTTATTTGTGCAGTGACCGGAAGGCCCTTATTGGTGATTCCCGGAAGTGATCATTTGTTATTGGGGAATACGGGGGGAGTAAGTATATTTTTCCCGTATCTCCCCGTGGGGAGGAATGGCTGTTTTTTCATCAGAGAAGGCGAAGGCGTTTATTCCGCTCCGTTTTTCATGATATTTCCTTTCAGTTCGCGGCTGGGATTTCCTATTGAAAAAAGAAAATTGGGCGGGGCTGTTGTTGGGGGAGAAGGCGGGCATGGCTGTGGATGCCGGAAAAATGGCATCCGGTCCGGCGGACGCTGTTTTCGCCATGTTGCATGTGCCTTTGATGTCTCGATGGACGGAATCCGGGGCTGATGAAGCCGTGAGCCGTGTCCTGCCGGGAAATGGTGAAGGAGGGAGCGTAGAGTTCCTTTGGCCGTAGAGTGGTGCGGCGGGATATTGAAAAAGCCTTTTTATGCCGGGAAAAGCAGTATTTTCCCGGATGTCCGGGCCCACCTGCCTCAGCTTCAAACAGACGGAGGCTGAAAGAACTTTCTTGCAAGGATGACTAAAAAGGTAAAACTTTCTTCTTTAGAGTTTGACACATCCTGTTAAGATGACGCAATCCATTACAGATAGGTGCATTCCGTGTATTTGCACAGATACTGTGCCTGTTTTATTATCTCTTCTGTTTCAACGAATTTTAAACACATGATCAAATCAAACTATACTACTGCACTGGCTGCAGGCCTGGTCTCCGTGCTGAGTATCGGGGCGGCACTTCCATCCGGCGCCCAGCATGGCCCGCGCGATTACCAGCGCACGGCCCTGACGGCCATGAAGGAAGGGAAGTGGCAGGAAGCCCTGGAGGCCGTGGAGCGCTGCATCCGCGTTTATGAACCCCGTATCAAAATGCTGGGGCTGGATGACGGCTTCGGCTGGTTCTATTATCAGAAGGGCGTTTGCTTGGCCCAGTTGAAGAATTACAAGGAAGCGGTGGAAGCGTTCAAGACTTGTTACACCAAGTTTCCGAGCGCTAAAAACCAGCTCGTGAAAATGGCCCTGTTCCGGGAAGGGGAAAATTACTGCCGTCTGGGCGATTTTGCCAAGGGCGCGGAGCTGCTGGAGAAATTCTTGAAAGAATACCGCAGCGACCCTGTCGCCAGAAACGTCAATGCCGGTGAAGTGCAGGGGCTTCTGGCCCAATGCTATTTCAAGATGTCCCCGCCTGCTTTTGAAAAAGGTCTGGAAAACCTTGGCTCCTGCGTCACGTCCCGCTACAAGGGCCGCCGTATTACGGATGCCGTTATCACCAATGGCTTCCTGGCGATGGTGGATGCCGCCATCAAGACCGGCAAATGCAGCGAAACGGTGAAATTTGTGGAAAACTACCCTTCCGTGATGAATATCAGCCCCACGCGTGTGGCGTTGTACGCTCCGCGGCTGGTGAGCTACGTTGCGGAGGTGCTGGAAAAATCCCGCGCCCTGCTTCAGGAAGGAAAGCAGAAAGAGTCTGAAGATTATGCTTCCCTGGCGATGGTGCTGATGGGTCTTCTGCCTGATCAGGCCGGAGTCATGGCGGATGCCAATTATTCCCTGGACCGTCTGGGCCGCGCCAACGGCGCCGTGCCGGGCGTGACGGATTTCTCCCATACGCTGGACAGAGCGAAGGTGACTGCCCTGATCGACCAGTTCAACAAGATGAAGGAGGATGGAAAGGTCATGGACGCTTTCACGTTCAGCTTCATGGGCAATCAGGCTCTGGTGCATGGTTCTCAAAGGGTTGCCCGCGCTGCCTACCAGCTTATCAATGAATCCTACCCGGACGCTCCGGGCAGGGAGGATAACCTGTATTACCTGGCGATGACCACCTGGCAGCTGGGAGAAGCGGACAAGGGTGGCGAGCTTGTGGCGCAGCACCTGAAGGAATTCCCCAATTCCAAATATGCTCCCATGCTTAATACGCTGTCTCTGGAGGGACTCCTGAAGGAAAAGAAATTCGACCTCTGCGTCCAGCAGGCGGACAAAGTCATGGAGCTGCACAAGAATGACCCCACCCATAAGTTCTATGAACTGGCCCTGTACTGCAAAGGAGCTTCCCTGTTCAACCTGGGGGCTTCCGACGCTTCCCGTTACAAGGAAGCGGTTCCGGTGCTGGAACGCTTCGTGAAGGAATACCGTGACAGCACCTATCTGAAAACGGCTATGTACCTTCTTGGCGAAACTTACACGAACCTGGGCAATACGGATGAAGCTATCCGGGCCTTTACCAATTACATTGCCCGTTTCCCGGACAAGGATGATGCCAATATGGCCGCCGTGCTGTATGACCGGGCCTTCAACTACCTGAACCGCAAGAACCCCGGAGATGAAGAGCTTGCTGCGAAGGATGCGAAGGAAATTGTGGACAATTTCAAGGACCACCGCCTGTTCCCGTATGCCAACAATCTGCTGGCTAATCTGTATGCCGGCAGCAAGGAACATGAGCAGGAAGCGGAAGGATATTTCCTGGCTGCTCTGGAGTCCGCCAAAAAACTGGGCGACAAGCGTCCCGCTGCGGAAGCCGTGTACAACCTGTTTATCAATGCCACCAAGAAGCCTCTTCCGGTAGAACCGAAGGAAGCCGTGGAAACGGCCAGGACGGCGCGCCGGGACGAGGTCAAAAAATGGTATGACGAGTACTGGAAAGACAGCGATCAGCCCGGCAGCCGCTACAGCCTCCAGCTGGGCGCCGCCGCCATGGACTTCTTCAAGGATGACAAGGAGATGTTTGACCCGGCATCCGTCAAAATGCAGGAAATTATCGTGAGGGAAGGCAAGAAGGACGATCCCAAGATGACTGTCCTCCTGGAGGAAGCCGTCAATTCCTATACCAAGACGTATATGGCCGGCAATCAGGCTCTGGGCCGTAATCTGGATGCCAATGCCATGCGCAACCACTTCTACCGGTTCCCCGGTGTGGACAATGATAAAGACAAGACGCTGAGCGCTATGCTTCGTATGGCCGTCATTGCCCAGACTCAGGAACGGTATGAAAAGGCTCCTGTGGAAACGGACGAACAGCGTGCCGAGAAGGCCGCTCTGGAAGGTCTGGTCAAGCAGCTCTTCGTGGAGCTGAAGCGCGACTTCAAGCCTTCCGACCTGCCTCCGTATACGCTTGTGAAGCTGGGCACGCACCTGGCCGGCGCTTCCCAGCCTGAAGAAAGCATCGCTTACTTTGATGAAATCCTGGATCCGTCGGAACCTGATCCGGTGCGTAAAAAGGCCCGCATCAACGGCATGTCCAAGTACCGCAAAAATGCGGTCTTCGGGAAAGCCGTAGCTCTGGGGCGCAGCAAGGATAAGGCCAAGGTGGACACCGCCATCAAGATGATGAAGGATGAACTGAGTAAGGAAGAATCCAGCTCTAATCCGGACCGCAAGGCCATGGAAGACGCTCAGTACAATCTGGTCAAATTCACCTCCGCTCGCCAGGATTGGCCGGCCGTCATCGCCGCTGCCGACAAATACCGCGAAAACAAGACCTACAAGAAGAATCTGCCGGAAGTCCTCTATCTGCAGGGTGAAGCCTACCTGAAGCAGAATGAGCTGGACAAGGCCCTGATCAACTTCATGAACATCACGGGTTCGTACAAGGGGCTCGTGAAGTGGTCCGCCCCCGCCGTGCTGGCGCAGATGGATACGCTGTGGAAGAGGAATACGATTTCCCAGGGCGCGGGCAAGCAGCCTTCCGACAGGTACGTTGCCTGGAAGGCCGGCAACCAGTACGTGCAGTTGCTGGATACTCCCACCAACCGCAAGAAGATGACGGCGGAGGACAGCGCCCTGGTCAATGAGGTGAAGGATAAGACGGCCAAGTTCGGTTCCGATCCTGCCGTCAGCCAGGAACGGGCGGACATCGCCGCCTATGAAGCAGCCATACGCGCCGCCAAGGGCCAGAAATAATAACAAGAGGTTTAGTAATCAATCATATGAAAGCACTTTCAGTAATAATGGTATTGGCCGGTTTGTCCGCCCTGGTCCCGTCCATGGCCCAGAACGCCCAGAATCCCCAGCGCCTGCGCGCCAGAGTTGCCGCGCCGACCATCAAGAATGGCCGTCCGACGGATATTTACATCCTTTCCTCCAATGGACCCGCAATCCAGTTTGTGGAGAGCAGGGAATCCCAGGAAGTCCTTCAACAGATGGCCAGCGCTTTCAAGACGCTGTATATCTTTGAAACGGACGATTTTGTGGATGCCAAGGTGGCTATGGAAAACCGGAAGAACCAGGAAGCCCGCAATAAGTTCCACGCTCTGGTGAACAAGTATGCCTCAACGCTTTCCATCAAAGACAGCCTGTCCGCCCGGGCGGCCGTCTATGAGCTGGAGTGCGCCATGCGCATGATGGACTGGGCTGGAGTCAAGGGATTGGCGGCCAAGTTCCCCGTCAGAGGATCCAATCTGTCTCCTGCCGCCCAGAATGACCTGGAGGTGGCGAAAATCATGGCCCTGATCCCGGATAAGGACTGGAACGGCGTGAAAAGCCGTGCCGGTTCTTTCCTGGCGACCAAGAAGAATGCCACCCGCCTCCAGCAGGCGCGGATGAAATATGCCCTGGGTGCGGCCTCCATGGTGGCCCAGGATTGGAACAAGGCGCTGGATTATTTTGCGGAAGCCCTGGTTTTGCTGCATGGCTCCGATGAGGAACTGGCGTCCGCCTGCGTGGTCCGCTCCCTGGATACCTATCTGCGCATGCCGGATGTCGCCAAGTTCTTTGAAAATCCCGCCGTCGCAGCTGTCGCGGAATCCAGGAAGAATAATGCCGACGCCGTCATTTCGGATTCACGGATGAAGGCCCGTCCCGCTCCTGTCAGGGAAGCGGCCGCCCTGTACCGTCTGCATGAACTGATGTTCCCGGACAGGAAATTGCCGGCCAAGTACGACGGTTTTGCGGTTTCCTACAAGCATCCTGCTGCTGTTGCTCCCGCCAAGGCTCCTGACCAGGCGCCTTCAGAGCCGCAGAAGAAGCAGTGATGAACTGATGCGGCAGGTTTATTCGCCAGCCGGTCTTTCTTTAACAAGGGCCGTCCTCCCCATAAGGAGGGACGGCCCTTATTTTGTATTCCTCCTGTTTCTGCGGACGAAACTTCATCCGGTACATCCGGTAGGGAAATCGCCCCGTGATCAGGGAGATCATGAACAACTCGTCAAGTTGGAGCGCGCATCTTTGAAGGCCTGAAACGAACTCTTTCAGTCCTGTTTTCCAAGTGGCGGAGGACATGTCAAAGGCTTCGGAAGATTTGGAAAAACGGTATTAGGCCGCTATGCGCCGGGAACAGGGAACCGGACGAGGCAGCAAGGACGGAGGGAGAAGAGCGGCGCCGGCATCAGCAGTTGTGGAATGAAAAATGCTGTGCCTTCATGACAGCCTCTGCAGGAGGCCGTTCGGACAGGGGAGAGCCGCCGGAGATGGGCGGGAAGAGGGGCGTTACTGCAGAACGGGGGCTTTTTTTACTTCTTCCATCCATTTCCTGTACAGCTCCGGAGAAATCTCGGAAGGCTTGATTTCCGAACGTTCGCCCCAGAAAACGGCCGTGTGGAGGATGGGAATGCCGGAGGCCTCCAGATGGCGGTCAATCGCCGCCTTGTGTTCCAGAACGGCGTTTTTTTCCAATCCGTGTACCACACCCATGATTTGCGCCCCTCCAAAAACATCTCCGCCTGTTCTCCAGTAACAATGGGTCATGCAGATGTGGCGCCCGCATTCCGCTCCAGCCCGGATTTCCATGCCGGTGGGAACCGTCCAATGGAACAGTCCGTTGTATTTGGTGACGGGGCCGTCGTTCGTTTTGGCTCTCACATGTTCCAGAAAAGTGGCGAAACGGCCGATGACCTGCTTCCGGTCCAGTTCTTCCGCCGTGCGGCAGTATTCTTCCGTTCCCAGTCCTTCCCGGGCGGCACGGAGGGACCAGGGATCTTCCACCATTTCCTCAGGCCTGAGCTGTTCCTTGACGGAGAGGAGCACTTTCCATTCCTGTTCGGAGAGAGAAACGGTTTTCGTTTCCTGCATGAGGGCCGGCTCCGGGGTTTTTTCTCCGGGCCTGAGTCCCCTGCGGCGCATGTGTCCCACTCCCAGCGCAAAGACGCCGCGCGCCGGCAGCAGAACATAGCCGTCCGCTCCGATATGGCGTTTCAGGATGCCGCAGTGTTCTTCCGGAGTGCCGCATCCCACGGGCACCTTGACCGTGGTCCAGAGCCTGTAGTTGGCGCCGGGATTGGCCGCATCCGTATTGCGGAGCACCACATGGCCCGTAAAAGGGTCCTGCTCCTTCATCCAGTCAAAAGCGGCATCCAGTTTTTTCTCCGGCAGAGACCAGGCCACCAGGGCTCCCTGGGCCAGCTTGGTCGCCAGCAGCGTCTGGCGCACGCGGCGCACTACTCCGGCTTCCATCATGGCTTTCAGCCGCTGGATAACCACGGGAACAGGGTAGCCGCATTGTTCGGAAATGGCATGGAAGGGCCGGCGGCGGAATCCTTTGATGCGGTCTTCCGCCACCAGCAGGATGTCCGTGTTGACGGGGTCGTTCGGAGAAGTGGGGATGTTGTTCATGGCGGCGTAAAAAAGGCCGGGCGAGAGTATCGCCCGGCCCGGAAAGCCGGATTTGATTTTCAGGCTATTGCCCGGACTGGTAGAGGGGCTTGTTGTCGTACCGGGCGTCGTAAATGGCGAAGGATTCGCGGTGCTGGTTGTGGTCGCCCCGGAAGATCAGCCTTCCGCTGTGCTGGCGTTCCAGTTCCATGAGCAGGCTGGCGTCTTCATTCTTGAAGCGGGAGAGCACTTCCGAGTTGACGACGATGACCATGTCTCCGATAGTGTCCCGGTATTTCTGGATGCAGGCGTAAATTTGCCGCTGGATTTCCACGCTCATGGTCATCACGGATTTGACGCGTCCCCTGCCTCCGCAGTACGGGCACGGATCATGAACGGATTCCCGGAGACTCTCGTTGAGCCGCTGGCGCGTCATTTCCATCAGGCCGATGGGAGTGATCTGCAGTACCTGGGTTTTTGCCTTGTCCCGTTTAAGGCGGTCCTTCATGGCCTTGTAAACGGCCTGCTGGTCCTTCCTGTGGCGCATGTCGATAAAGTCCACCACCACCAGACCGCCGATGTTGCGCAGACGGAGCTGGCGCGCGATTTCATAGGCGGCTTCCAGATTGGTATCCAGAATGGTCTTGTCCAGATCCTTGGTGCCCTTGTTGCGTCCGGTGTTGACGTCAATGGCGATCAGAGCCTCCGTTTCGTCAATCACCAGGTAGCCTCCGCAGGGCAGAAGCACCTGGCGCTGGAACGCCTCATTGATTTGTTTTTCAATTCCCAGTTCTTCAAAGATGGGCGTGCGCACGGGGAAGTGCTGAATGTGGCGCTTGGCGCGACGGGAGATTTTTCCGGCAATGGCGCGCATGTGCTCCGTGGTTTCCGCGTTGTCGCAGATGATGTTGTCCACGGTGTCCGTGAGGAAATCCCGTGCCGTGCGTTCAATCAGGTCCGGTTCCTTGTACACGCAGACGGGAGCCGGGTTGGCCTCCTTCTTTTCTTCCACGCTGTACCATTGTTCCAGCAGCATGGCGAGGTCGCGGACAAAGTGGCGGTAGCGCTGGCCCTGGGCCACCGTGCGCATGATGATGCCCATGCCGTCCGGAACATTCAGTTTCTGCATGATCTGGCGCAGGCGCAGGCGTTCTTTGGGATCTTCAATTTTACGGGAGATGCCGAACTGGTCCGTGAACGGCATCAGGACCAGGTAGCGGCCCGCCAGGGAGACGTTCGTTGTGACACGGGGGCCCTTGGTGCCGATAGGCCCCTTGGTGACCTGCACCATGATTTCGGAGCCGATGGGGTAGATGTCCGGGATGTCTTTGGACGTGATTTTGCGCTGCTGTTTTTTCGGCCGGCCTTCGCGTTCTATTTCTTCCAGGCTGGAGTCCAACGCGGCGGGAAGAGCGTCCCAGAAGTGCAGAAAGGCGTTTTTTTCCTGGCCGATGTCCACGAACATGGCTTTGAGGCCCGGCTCAATGTTCTTGACGCGGCCTTTAAAGATGCCGCCTACGATGTTGTCTTCGCCTTCGCGCTCGATGGTGTATTCTTCCAATACGCCGTTTTCCAGAAGGGCCACGCGGCGTTCGAGCTTTTCGGCATTAATGATGATAGTGGAGCCTTCCATGGGATCACAGGATCCGAAGCCGAAGGCCCGTTTGATTTTTTTAAGCATTTTTGTAAACACGGGGTGAGAATAAGCTAGGGTGTGCTATTGCCCGTAATGTTTCCGGTGGGCCGTCTCCCGTCAGGAGCGGCTGGAGTTGAAGCTGTAGAGATGGCCGGAAAGGAATCATGCAGGCAGTTGCGTTGATGTGATGCGGCAGTACGGGAGACGCAAGGCCGGAGCGCTTGCTCCGGAGATTCCGTCTTCAGTCTTCCGCATCAGTAACATTGGTGAAGAAGTCCAGTTCCTGGAGGGCTTTCCCGGTACCTTCCGCAACGGCGCTCAGAGGGTCTTCCGCAATGTGGATGGGCAGTCCTGTCTGGTCATGCAGGAGCTGGTCCAGCCCGCGCAGCAGGGCTCCTCCTCCGGCCAGAACGATCCCCCGGTCCACAAGGTCGGCGGCCAGTTCAGGGGGGCAGCGTTCCAAAGTCGTCCGCACGGCGTCAACAATCGTGTTGAGCTGTTCCGTGAGCGCTTCACGCACTTCTTCTGATCGAATCGTCACTGTCTTGGGCAGGCCCGCGACCAGGTCGCGGCCCTTGACCTCGATAGAGAGTTCCTGAGGCAGGGGGTAAGCGGAACCGATACGGATTTTGATGTCCTCGGCGGTACGTTCCCCGACCATGAGATTGTAAGTTCTCCTCATGTAGGAGATGATGGCGTCGTCCAGTTCATCCCCGGCGCAACGGACGGAACGGCTGTAAACGATGCCGGAAAGGGAGATAAGCGCTACTTCCGTGGTGCCGCCGCCAATGTCCACGATCATGTTGCCTGCGGCTTCCTGAACCGGAAGGCCCACGCCGATGGCGGCGGCCATGGGTTCTTCAATCAGATGCACGCGGCGTGCTCCGGCCGCTTCCGCGGATTCCTTGACGGCCCTGCGTTCCACTTCCGTAATGCCGGAGGGGATGGCGATGAGCACGCGCGGTTTGATCAGGTAATACCTGGCCGTGGCTTTTTTAATGAAGTAGCGGAGCATTTCCTCCGTGATGTAGAAGTCGGCGATGACGCCGTCCTTCAACGGCCGGATGGCCGTGACGGAGCCGGGGGTGCGGCCCAGCATGCGCTTGGCTTCGTCTCCCACGGCCAGAACCTTGTCCCCCTTGACGGCGACGACCGAAGGCTCGCGCAGAACGATGCCCTGGTCCTTGACGTTGACCAGGGTGTTGGCGGTGCCCAGGTCAATGCCAATGTCATAGGAGAAAAGTTTGACAATTTTCTGAAAGAAAGATGACATAAAAAACTAGTGGATAAAGGCGTAGCCCTGAAACAGCCGGTGGAGGAACGCCTCGCTTCTTCCTTTTCACGGGACTGAAAGCCTGGCACTCGGACCGGGGCTGCGGGATAATCCCGTACAGGGCGAATCGACTATGAAAAAACATGCCTTCCAGGTCAAGCGGAAGATGCCGGATGACATATGTATTTGCATTATCTGCAAGGATGTATTATATGAATGAAAGGTGGCGCCGGGGAGTCTCCGTATATTAAAATCGCATTCCCCTATTCCATGATGAAAGTTACTGCTATCCGAATAACGGCGGCATGCCTGGCCGGCTCTTTTTCCCTTTATGCCGATACGGTTTCCGATCAGGAAGAGGCCGTCTCGTCTACGGGAACTTATTCCGTGGCCGGGTCTCTCCGCCTGCCGGAAAACGTGACGAAGAGGGACGTTTACGGCATGAATGTGGGCTGGAAGCTGTTCAAGGGCCGGAAGGCACCGGAGGAAGCGTCCAGCCCGGATGGCGACGATTCTTCCTGGGAGTCCGTCAACCTCCCCAACGGCATTGAGCTTCTTCCGGAAGGGGCCAGCGGCTGCTCCAACTACCAGGGGCCGGTATGGTACCGGAAAACTTTCATTCCTCCCTCCCGGCTGGAGGGGAGGAGGAACACCCTGTATTTTGAGGGCATCATGGGAAAGAGCGAGGTTTGGGTAAATGGAGAAAAGGCCGCGGAACATTTCGGCGGATATCTTCCCGTGATCGTCAATCTGGACAAGTGGCTGAAACCGGGACAAAAGAACGTCATCGCCGTGAAGGCGGACAATTCCAACGACGCTTCCTATCCCCCCGGCAAACCCCAGGAAGGCCTGGATTTTTCCTATTTCGGCGGTATTTACCGGGATGTGTACCTCATTTCCACCGGTCCCGTGTATATTACGGATCCGAACGAGGCCGGCACCGTGGCCGGCGGGGGAGTTTTTTTCCGGACGGAATCTCTTGATCCCCGCACCCGCAAGGGCAAGGTAGGGGTGAAGGTTCAGGTGGCCAACCAGACGGATAAGGAACAGAAGGTGCGCGTGCAGGCGGTGATGACGGACCCCAAGGGGGTGGATCCTGCCGGGGAGACGGTCCCTCTGGCCATCCCACCCCATTCCACGGGTGAAGTGGATATCCCTCTTGTGCTTTCCAACGTGAAACCGTGGTCTCCGGACAATCCCGATTTGTATACGCTGAGCGTGGAAATATGGGATGCCGCCGGAGGGGACCATGCCAAAGATCCGGTCCATCTGCTGGACAACCGTTCCATGAGGGTGGGCGTTCGGACGGTGGAAATAACGGAAAAGGGGCTGGTGCTCAATGGAACCCTGTTTCCTGAAAAGCTGATTGGCGGCAACAGGCACCAGGATTTTGCCATGCTTGGGAATGCGGTGCCCAACAACCTGCAATGGCAGGATGCCGTGAAATTGAGGAAGGCAGGCATGCGCGTGATCCGGAGCGCCCATTATCCGCAGGACCCGGCTTTCATGGACGCCTGCGACCGCCTGGGCCTTTTCGTCATCGTCGCCACGCCGGGCTGGCAGTTCTGGGGCAGCGGCCCTTTTGCGGAGCGGGTGTATGACGATATCCGCCAGATGGTGCGCCGGGACAGGAACCATCCCTCCGTGATGATGTGGGAGCCTATTTTGAATGAAACTCATTACCCGGCGGATTTCGCCAAAAAGGCCCGCGACCTGGTGCATGAGGAATACCCGTACAAGGGATGCTACACCGCTTGCGACGCGGTGGCTCAGGGCAATCAGCATTATGAGGTTCTGTATGCCCACCCGGCTACAGGCGACAAACACTGGTCCATCAAGGAGAGGAAGAACAACAAACCTTACTTCACCCGCGAATTTGGCGATAACGTGGATACCTGGGCCGCCCACAATTCCACCTCCCGCGTGGCCCGGCACTGGGGTGAAGAGCCCATGATGGTGCAGGCCCTTCATTACCTCAAGACCTCGTTCCCATATACCACATACGATACGCTGAACGCCGCTCCCGCCTACCATTTCGGCGGCTGCCTGTGGCATCCTTTCGACCATCAGCGCGGCTATCATCCGGATCCTTTCTACGGAGGCATGATGGATGCTTTCCGTCAGCCCAAGACTTCCTATTTCGCGTTTATGTCCCAGCGTCCCCAGAAGACGCTCAACGGGTCCGGTTCCGGCCCTGTGGTGCACATTGCCAACGAATGCACTCCTTTTTCTCCGGAAGACGTGACGGTGTTTTCCAATTGTGATTCCGTCCGCCTGAGCGTCAACGGAGGGCTTCCGGTGGAAAAGAAGGTGGCATCCTGTCCCGGCGGCCTCAAGCGTGTGCCCGTCGTGTTCCCGAAAGCCTGGGATTTCATGGAAAACAAGAAGCTTGCCCGGTCCGGCAAGGAGGGCGCGGTGAAACTGGTGGCGGAAGGCCTGATAGGCGGCAAGGTGGTGGCCAGGCATGAAGTCCGCCCGGCCCGGAGAGCGGAAAAAATCCGGTTGACTCTGGACCGGGAAGATGGCGTGGATTTGTACGCCAACGGTTCCGACGTGTTTGCCGTGGTGGCGGAGGTTACGGATGGCCGCGGAACGGTGAAGCGCCTGAATGATGAGGAGATTGTCTTTTCCGTGGAAGGTCCTGCCGAGCTGCTGACGGATTCCCCGGACGGCACGCTGAGCCAGCCCGTTAAATGGGGTTCCGCTCCGGCTCTGGTGCGTCTGGGCGCCAAGCCCGGCACGGTGACGGTGAGGGCCTCCGTGAAGCATCCCGGCTCCCAAAAGCCTGTTTCCGGCGTTATAAAGTTTGACACGAAGGCTCCCGGGTTGAAAATGCTCTTTACGGAAGACGCCGTAGGCTACGGGAAGAAAGCTGCCGGGACGCCGTCTTCCGCCGCGGCTTCTGTCTCCGAACGGGAGAAATCCCTTCAGATGGAGCTGGAAAAGGTGCGTCATGAACTGAACAGTTTGCGCAATGAAAAAGTGAGCGCCCAGCAAACCCACTTCGAATAAGCGGAATACGCCAATGATGCTAAGGGAAAAAATCGTCCGTTTCTGCCTGCTCCTGCTCCGGCTAGGGATGGGGGGCTTTTTCCTGTTCGTCGCGGTGCGCAAGCTGCTTCATCTGGACCAGCTTCAGGAGACGATCGACCGTTTCGCCATTTTCCCGGAGGCCTGGGGTCATCCCCTGGCCTGCCTGGGGGTGTCGTGTGAAATTGTGGTGGGGCTGGGGCTCCTGTTCCGCAGAACCTGCGCCGGGGCCGCGCTGCTGGGCAGCGCGCTGACATTCACGTTCGTGGCGTTATTCGTCCAGGGCTGGGCCAGGGGGCTTTCCCTCTCCTGCAACTGCATCGGCGTGGAAAGAGCGGTAACCAGTTATCCCTTTGAAGTGGCCTGGAGGCTGGTCCTCTTTTTCCTCATGCTTATTCTCCTGTGGGATTCCTGCCGGAAGGGAAAAACGTACTTTAATGTGACCCGGCTGGATTTCAGTGAAATGTGACCGGAAGGAAAGACTCCTGCCGTTTTCCGGTTCGGGATAGTTTCCGGGAAAATGTTCCGGGAGAGGAGGCCGGGAACCATCGGGCGGGTAGTGACGGCGGCCATTGCAGTACCGAATGAAGCCGCAGGACGCCTGCAAGGCCAATGGTTACGCCCTGCTCCATATAAGGGGGCTTCCATGCAGCCGCATGGAAGCAGGCCGGGGAAATGGCCGTTTTGCGCGCCTTTCCCCGGCAGGACGGTTCATGTCCTCATGTTGTCAACGATGCCGCCGTCCGCTCCGTATTACAGCCTGTGGCCGAAAGAGTCTTCCGGCGTCAGGGATTTGACCAGTTCCAGCAGCAGCTTGATGGTGTTTTCCACATCTGTCAGAGAGGCTGTTTCCACCGGGGAATGCATGTAACGCAGGGGGAGGGACACCAGCGCGGAGGCCACGCCGTCGCGGGAGATGTAGATACTGTCCGTGTCCGTTCCGGTGCGGCGTCCGGCGGCTTCATGCTGGAGCGGTATTTTGTTCTTGTCCGCCACGATTTCCAGACGGGCCACCAGATTGGGATGGTTGGCCGTGCCGTGGATAACCGCTGGGCCGCCTCCAAGCCTGATATCGCCAAATTTGCCCTTGTCCAGTCCGGGCGAGTCCGTGGCATGAGTCACGTCAATGCAAATGGCCGCGTCCGGGCGCAGGCGGTGGGTAATCATTCCCGCGCCAATGCAGCCCACTTCTTCCTGCACGGCGTTGACGAGCACCACGTTCCAGGCGACGGGCTTTTTCAGCTTGCACAGTTTGCGGGCTATTTCCGACAGGATGAAGCCGCTCAGCCGGTTGTCCAGAGCCCGGCATACCAGCTTGTTTTCATTCATCAGCATGGGGCCGTCGCAGTAAACGCCCACATGGCCCACGCGCAGGCCGAGTTCCGCTACTTCCTTGTCGGAGGAGGCGCCTACGTCAACGTAAATTTCCCAAATCTTGGGTTCCTTTTCTCCGGGTTCCCGCAAGTGGATGGCCGTGTTTCCGGTTACTCCCATCACTTCGCCCTGGGAACCCAGGAAGCGCACGCGGCGCCCCCGCGCGATGGCCGTATCCGTGCCGCCTACGCGTTCCACATACAGGAAGCCGTCCTTGGTGATATGGCGGATCATGAAGCCGATTTCATCCGCGTGGGCTTCAATCATCAATGTGGGGGCTTCTTCCGCGTCCGCGTGGAAGACGGCCCAGGTATTTCCGTAGGTGTCGCACTGGACGTCTTCCGTATATTTGCGCAGTTCGTCCGCCCAGATGCGCTGGGCGTCTATTTCAAAGCCGGAAGGGCTGGGGGTTTCCAGAAGTTCCGTTAAGAATTCAAGGCTGTCGTCGCTGATCTTCATGGCTTTTGTATAGCACCGTTCCGGCATGCGCTCAACAGGAAAGCACGGCTCCTGCAGTGGAGCTCTTTTTGAAGGCGGGGAATAAAAAGCCCCGACTGCGCAGGAAGCAGACGGGGCCTGGAAAAAGTTTTTTTGACCGGGGGGGGCTAGGACTGTTTGTCCGGGGAAAGCCCCGCCAGGACATCCTGCTTGTCCATGATATAACCGGTGTCCGGATCGTGGTACTGAGTGGAGTAAACGGATGTTCTGGCGCTTCCGTACGGGTCCGTTTCCTTCGCGACGGGGAGGCGGTTGACCAGGGAAGGGAAGCACTGCTCCACCAGTTCAAAGGCAGTGACGGGTTCCGGCACCAGATTCACGGAAAAGATGCCGCACTCCCAGGCTTTTTCCACGTCCCTGACCAGGCGGTGCATGGGATAAAGCTGGTGGCGCTCCAGCAGGGCCACGTCCAGCTCTTCCGTCCCTTCCGGAACTTCTGCCAGCAGATCCGCCACACTCATGCCTGCTCCCGTTCCGGTGACTTCCGGAAGGTACACGGTCAGCACGCGGCCGAACCGGAGGTTGATGAAGTCTTTCAACTCCACCAGAGCCGCCAGCCATTCGTCCTCCGGTTCACGGAGCAAGGGGGAAAGTTCATTGCCCGTTTCCGGCTGGGTGTCAATGCTGGTGATGTAGGTCACCCGTTCCGCCTTTACATCATGCAGGAGATCAATCAGGGTTTTAACCTGAGCCAGAAGGGGAGCCGTATTCCGCCGGATAGCCGTGCCCCCTTCCCGGAGGGAGGGGCAGATAATGACGGCCTGCCCGAATTCCTTGCCGCGCAGCAGGGACAGGTTGGTTTCATCAATCAGGTAGTCAAAATACCGTTTTGAGGACCAGAAAGCGCCGAGGGCGCAAGAGGAACCGATGAGGACCGTGTCTGTCATGGAATGAGTGCGGGGAAAGAGGTTGCGGGGGATGAACCTTTATTTCAGGGCGTCAAAGGCGGATTTGAAGAGGAAGTACCCCCAGCCCCAGTCTTCGTTGCCGGCCCAGTCCTTGTCATAGTGGTGGCGGGGCAGCAGAAAGCGTTCCGGGTGGGGCATCAGGCCCATGGCGCGCCCGGTGGAATCCTGGAGGCCGGCGATGCTGCATTCGCAGCCGTCGCGGTTGTCCACGTACTGGAGAGCCACATTTCCGGCGGCCAGGTATTTTTCCGCATCTCCGGGGCGGGTGACCAGGCGTCCTTCCGCATGGGCGGAGGGCAGTTCGAATTCGTCCGGCAGGCCCTGGAGGAAGGGGGAGTCTTTGGCTACTTTCACCAGTTTGGCCCAGACGCATTCAAAGCGTTCCTTTTTATTGTCAATCAGGCTGGAATCGGGAAGAATACCCAGCTTGGTGAGAATCTGGAACCCGTTGCAGATGCCCAGGAGCATGCCTCCACCGGCGTGGTGCCGCTGCAGGGCATCCCCCAGGAAACGTTCCGTTTCCAACTGGGCCAGGCGGCCGCTGGTGACGTAGTCCCCGTAGCTGAAGCCGCCTCCCAGGACGACAAGCTGGGATTTGGCGACATGTTCCGGCGTAGCCGTGGCGATGGGCTGGATCTGGGTGGAGAAACCTGCCGCGCGCAGGGCGCGTTCCGTTTCCACGTCGCAGTTGGTGCCGGGGTATTTCAGTAAAAGTGCGTGAGGCATATTGGTAGAAATGAATCGTTGGTTTGGTAAGATGCCGGTTTCGGGAGATCAATAATAGGGGGTAAGTCCGTCCTTCCAGAGCTTTTTGAGGTTGGCGATGTCGCAATCCAGCACCTTTTCTCCGCCGCAGCAGGTGGCCGTGAGGCGCTTTTCTTCCGTAACGCTGCCGATGCAGGCGCAGGGGAATCCGTCCATAGCCGTTTCAAAATCCGCGGCGAATTCCGGGTCCACCTCCACAAGGATGCGGCCCGTGCTTTCGCTGAACAGGGGGACTGCCGGGGATTTCCAGCCGTTGACGGTCGGAACCTTCGTGAGATCCAGCCGGACGCCTCCCTTGCCGGAAAAGGCCATTTCCGCCGCCGTGACGGCCAGGCCGCCTTCGGAAATGTCATGGGCGGAGAGCACCAGGCCGGAAGTCAGGGCGCTGTAGTAGGCTTTGTACAGTTCCATGTTCGCCGCGCAGTCCGTCTGGGGAACCTTTCCGTCTTCCACACCGTGGGTGCGGGCGAAGACGGAGCCGCCCATCTCGTCTTCCGTATGGCCGATGAGGTACAGCAGGCTGTTGTTCCGCCTCAGGGAAGAACCAATGACGTGATCCGGGTTTTCTACCACGCCGAAGCCGGAGCAGAGGAAGGTGACGGGCACGTTGATGGGGCCGTCTTCCGTTTCAAAGTAGTTGTAGAAGGAGTCCTTGCCGGAAATGAAGGGGGCATTGTACGCGTCCGCCGCCTTGGCGATGGCTTTCACGCATTCCACCAGGCGGCCGAGTTCCGCCGGATCTTCCGGATTGCCCATGCAGAAGTTGTCCAGCAGGCCGATTTTGTCCGGATTGGAGCCTACCAGGATGAGCTGGCGCACGCATTCATCCACGGTGCCGGTCCCCATGGCGTAGGGATCCGTTTTGCCCCATTCCGGAAGAATGGCGCAAGCCATGGCCATGCATTTGTCCGAGCCGTCGATGTCCACCACGGAACCGTCCTGCGGGGCGTCCGCCTGCGCGCCCGCCAGGGGCTTCAGGATGGTGTTGCCCTGCACCTCGTGGTCGTACTCGCGGATGATGGGTTCCCGGGAGACGATGGCGAAGTCCCCCATCACGGTTTCCAGGGATTTGTTCAGGTCCTTGTCCGGGAGGGGCTGGCCTGTGAGCGCCTTGCCGGGGGTGAATACGGATTCCAGCTTCTTGATGGGGGCGTCATGCAGCTTGGAGTTGTCCAGGCAGCAGACGAGTTCCCCCTTGTGCCAGACCTTCAGAATTCCCGTGTCGTCGGAATGGCCCAGGACGGTCAGTTCCGTCTGGAAAGTGTCTGCCAGCTTCCGGAGTTCCGGAAGGTCTTTTTCCTCCACGGCCATCACCATGCGTTCCTGGGATTCCGACAGGAAGATTTCCCAGGAGATAAGGCCGGGTTCCTTGAGAGGGGCGTTGTCCAGGAAAATTTCGCCTCCTGTGACGGAGAGCATTTCTCCGGCGGCGGAAGAGAAGCCGCCGGCGCCGCAGTCCGTAATGAAGACGATGAGACCGCGTTCGCGCGCTTCCAGAATGAAGTCCAGCGTTTTCTTCTCTTCAATCGGGTTGCCGATTTGCACGGCGGTGAAGTCTTCCTCATGGGAGGCTTCATCCAGGGCGGCGGAAGAGAACGTGGCTCCCTTGAGGCCGTCCCGTCCCGTGCGCCCGCCGATGACGATCACCTTGAGACCGGGGCGCATTTCCTTCAGGATGTCGCCGCGCGGAATCACGCCGGCGGTGCCGCAGAAGACGAGGGGGTTGTAAATGTACGTGGGGTCAAACTGGATGGCGCCGTTGACAGTAGGAATGCCCATGCGGTTGCCGTAGTCGCGCACGCCGCGCACCACGCCGCGCATGATGCCCAGGGGGTGGATGACGTCCGGGGCGGTGATGTCCGCCGGATTCGTGTCCGGGGCGCCGAAGCAGAAGACGTCCAGGGAGGCGATGGGTTTGGCTCCCTTGCCTGCGCCCAGGATGTCGCGGATGACGCCGCCCAGCCCGGTGTTGGCTCCGGCATACGGTTCAATGGCGGAGGGGTGGTTATGCGTTTCCGCTTTCAGGCAGACGGCCAGGTTGTCGTCCAGGGCGATGAAGCCGGCATTGTCGTCGAACGCGCTGAGCACGAAGCCCGGCTTACGTTCCATGATTTTTTCGGAAGGTTTCTTGATGTAGGTCTTGAACAGGCTGTTCACCGTTTCCGGCGCGCCTCCGTTGACGCTGTGGCTGATGGAGGCGGAGAAGATGCGGTGCTTGCAGTGTTCCGACCACGTCTGGGCGATTACTTCCAGTTCCACGTCAGTGGGATCGCGGTCGATTTCCCGGAAGATCTGCTGGACGACTTCCATGTCCTCACGGGACAGGGAAAGCTTCTGCTTTTTGCTGAGTTCAAGCAGTTCGTCGCTGCTCAGGTTCCTCACGGGAACGGTTCGGTAGGTTTTGGCGCACATGTGGATGGGAAAGAAAAAGGGTTAGGCGATGGTCCAGTTGTGAATGGCGGGGTTGCAGACGTCCTTGGCAAAGAGCGCCGCCAGGGTTTCCTTGTCTCCCTGGCCGAAGATGTACACGCGCTGGGTGATTTTCAGACCGTCCAGAGTAAAGCCCATATTCCGGCGTCCGCGGTAGTTTTGCAGGATGGCTTCTTTTTCCAGGTCCAGGGCGCCGGCTTTCATGCCGTAGTCAATCGTGAACAGGGCTCCTTCCAGGATGGGCGCGTTCTGTTCCGTGCATTCCTGGGAAATGGGGTCCACCAGCACACTCAGGAGATATTCGCGGGCTTTTTGTTCGTCCCCGTTGATTTCTACGGTGTAAACGCGGCTGCGGCGGAACGTGAGGCCGGCGTTCAGGGGGGTATAGAGCAGGGCGTCCGCGTTGGCGGCGGCCTGGAACCGGCTGATAACTTCAAAGTGGAGGGTCATATTGCTCAAGAGTGTGGTAAAATGAAAAATGGGGGCCGGCGGAAAGGCCGGCTCCCATGGAGGGGGGAAGATGCTTAAGCCTGGTTCTGGAGCCGGGAAAGGACTTCTTCGTAGGCTTCCATCACGTTGCCGAGATCCTGGCGGAAGCGGTCCTTATCCATCTTTTCGCCGGTCTTGATGTCCCACAGGCGGCAGGTATCCGGGGAAATTTCATCCGCCAGCACGATTTGGGAAGGATCTTCCGCCAGGCGGCCGAACTCGATTTTGAAGTCCACCAGCGTAAGGCCAACCTGTTTGAAAAAGTCAATCAGCACGTCATTCACGATGCGGGCCTGGTTTTTCAGGAAGGCGCATTCTTCTTCCGTAGCGGCGTTCATTTCCCGGGCGTAGTCGTCATTAATGAAGGGATCGCCCAGGCTGTCGTCCTTGTAGGAGAATTCCACAATCGGCTTCTTGAAGGGGGTGCCTTCCTTGACGCCCATGCGGCGGCTGAAGGAGCCGGCGGCGATGTTGCGCACGATCACTTCCAGAGGAAGGATGGAAACCTTTTTCACGTCAATGTTGATGTCGTCCACGTCCGCAACCAGGTGGGTTTTCACGCCCTTGCTTTCCAGCATGCGGTAGATGACCAGGGTGATGGCCTTGTTCATCCTGCCCTTGTTTTCAAACTGGGCCTTCTTGGCTCCGTTTCCGGCAGTGGCGTCGTCCTTGTATTCCATGCGGAGGACGTTGGGATTGTCAGTCGTATAAAGGCGTTTGGCCTTCCCTTCGTAAATAGGTTCCATGATACGTGTTGCGCAGGGGTTAAATGCGTGCGGAAATGTTACGCCAGACGCTCCGCACGGTCAAGCCGCAACTGGATGGGGAAGGGAAGGGAAAAAAGACGCGAAGCCCGGATGCGAAGGCGGAGCATGACGTGGGCGGCCGCTGTCTCCGTAGCGGCTCTGGAAAGCCGTGCAGGCCGTCTCCGGGCGAAAGAGGGAATATTAGTCTTGATACCGGTAGGGGGGGGCGTATCATGTGCCCCAGTATGCACGCCGACTTGGAGAAATTATTGTCTCTGGGGAAAATTACCCCCGCTCTCGCTGAAAAACTTGATCGCATCGCACCTGGCCGTTACTGCTTCCATGCTTCCTGGGGCGCCGGAAAAGTCATTTCCTGGAATCTTCCCGCCCAAAAGCTGGTCATTGATTTTGAGGAAAATCCGGAACACGAAGTTGCCTTGGGATTCGCTCCCAAAATTCTGGAATTCATCAGTGATGACCATTTCCTGGCCAAGCGGTATGAAGATACCGAATCCCTGATCAACCTGTCCGTGGATGACCCGGTGGAACTGGTGCGCGTTACCTTGCAGGGCTACGGTAATTCCCTTACTCCTGAGAAGCTGGAAGCCGCGCTGAAAGGCACCGTGATTGCGGAGGACAAGTGGAAAAACTGGTGGGACAAGGTGCGTGCCATGCTCCGTTCCAATGTCCAGTTCATGATGCCCACCCGCAAGGGAGAGCGCATCACGCTTCGCGCGAATACCCTTTCCCGCGCGCAGGCTGCCCTGGAAGATTACAATAAGGCCGCCGATCTGAAAGCCAAGGTGCGCGTTTTGGACGGCATTAAAATGGAAACGGTCATGGCGGAGCCGGATGCCGTCAACGCCCTGATTCGCGCCGTGGATGCCGATGTGCGCAACGGCGGCAGCCTGGCTCTCCAGCAGGTGCTGGAACTGGCCGTGCTCAGGGATGACCTGATTGCCTCCCTGAAGAATACGGAGGCGGCCAAGGAAGCTTATCCTCTCCGTTCCATCGTGGAAGCCAATATCGGCGATGTGGGACGCTTCGCGGAAGTGCTCAATTCCATGCCTGCCGTGCGGCAGAAACGCGTGTACGCCACGCTGCCCGCCATTTTTGGTGAGGATTGGCCGCAGAAGGCGCTGGAGCTTTTTGACGCGGGCGGCGCACGCGCCGTGGGGGAAATTGCCAAATTCCTGATAGAGGAAGGGCAGGACAAGGTGCTGGTCAAGCATCTGAAGCATGAATTGCTGCGCCAGACCCTTCCGGCGGAGTCCCTCATCTGGATATGCCGCCAGCGGCATGACGCTTCCAAGCCCCTCTTTGGCCTCCCTGTGGGCATTGCGATGCTTTCCCTGATTGAACAGGACCACATGGACGGCGGCCCCAACCGCATGCTGCGCCTGAAGAACCTGTTCATGGAGGACAAGAGCATCATTCAGGAAATGATCAAGGGGCAGGATGTGGCGGAAGTCCGCCAGTTCGCCAAGATGCTGTACAACACCTCCGCTTTTTCCGAACAGGATCGCGGCGCGCTGATGGCCCGCGTCATCAGCGTCTTCCCGGACCTGCACGCCATTGTGCTGGACGCCCTGGTGGACAACTCCGACAAACCGGAACCGATTTTCGTTTCCTGGGAAAGCCTGGAAGCCCGCAAGAAGGAGCTGGAAGAACTGGTAAACGTGAAAATTCCGGAAAACCTGCATAACAAGAAGATTTCCCGTGCGGAAGGGGATCTCCGTGAAAACGGCGGCTACCAGGACGCCAAGGAAGTGGAAAAGGTGCTCAACCGCCGCCGGGCGGAACTGGAACATGCGCTGGCCCTGGCCCGCGGCACGGATTTTGCCGTAACGGATACTTCCCGCGCCGCCATGGGCACGAAGGTGACTCTTCAGCCGTTGAATGGCGGGGAGCCCGTGGTGTACACCATTCTGGGCGCGTGGGACACAAATCCGGAAAAGCATATCGTCTCTTATCTTTCCCAGGTCGGCAAGGAGCTGACGGGCAAGAGCGTAGGGGATCAGGTGAAGATTGTCCCGATGGACGGCGACAAGAAAAAGGTGTATACCATCATGAAGATTGAAGCCGCTTTCTAACGGAGCCTCTTCCCTTTTTACCAAGGTCTTTATAAAAACGCCCCTTTTTTCGGAAAGGGGCGTTTTTCATTGTTCATGGTTCGCCCGCCCGTTATTTTGCAGGGTTGGGGTTTATTGCATTGTCAATAGAAGCATCGCTTTATCCTGACCATTCCGAATATTCATTGGCGCCAGGAAGGAACCCGGACATTGTCCGTTCCGGCAGCCATGATGAAAACGGGCTGTTGGCAACCGGGGCTTTTGCGGCCTTAAGCTTGTCCGGGACCGGTTCAGGTCATGGGCGCCGCTGTTGCAGAGGTCATGTATTTGGAGAAGTCCGGACGGGAAATGAACGGAATTTTTGCAGGAAAGGATAGTTCCTGCGTTACGGATAATGGTGGTTCGTGGGGACGGCCTTACTTTTTTCCTGGCAACCGGGGAGACATGAAAAAGGGACTGTTCCGGCGAATGCGGAACAGCCCCTGAAAAGAGATGAAGGGGAAAATTTCTGTTTATCTGGCAAGCACCTTGTGAACGGCGGCAACGACGTTGTCCACATTCATGCCGAGTTCCTCCAGCACCTGCGTTCCGGGAGCGGAGAAGCCGAAGCGGTTGATGCCCACGGCCTCTCCCTGGCAGCCCAGATATTTCCACCAGAGGTCCGTGACCCCGGCTTCTACGGAAACTCTTCTCATGCAGGAAGAGGGAAGCACGCTCTCCCGGTATTCGGAAGGCTGCGCGTCAAAGCGGAAGAAGCTGGGCATGGAGACGACCCGGATTCCTTCCCCGATGTTTTCCGCCGCTTTCAGGGCCAGTTCCAGTTCGGAACCGCTGGCAAGAATAATGGCTTTCAGGGGGCCCTGTTCCTTCCGGGCGATGTAGGCGCCTTTCAGCACGCCTTCCCGGCGCGTCTCAACGGGGATGCCGTTCAGCGTAGCCACTTTCTGGCGCGTCAGAATGAGGGCGGTAGGGCCGTCGGCACGCTGCATGGCGGCCATCCAGGCTCCTGCGGTTTCTTCCGGGTCCGCCGGACGGATGACATCCAGGTTCGGAATGACGCGGAGGCCGGAAATTGTTTCCACCGGCTGGTGGGTGGGGCCGTCTTCTCCCACGGCCACGGAGTCATGCGTCAGAATATAGGTGACGGGGAGCCCGCTGAGGGCCGCCACGCGGATGGAGGCGCGCATGTAGTCTACGAAGACGCAGAACGTGGCGGCGCTTACGCGGAACAGGCCGTCATAGGCAATGCCGTTGCAGATGGCGGCCATGGCGTGTTCGCGGATGCCGAACCAGAAGTTGCGTCCTTCCGGGGTTTCCGCAGAGAAGTCTCCTGCGCCGGAAAGGTAGTTTTTATTGGAGCTGTAAAGGTCCGCGCTGGTGGTCAGGAAGCAGGGATTCGCTTTAGCGATGGCGTTGATGGCAACGGCCCCGGCTGAACGGGTGGCATCGCTATAGTCCTGCGGGAAAGGGGGAATAGCCTTGTCCGAGTCTGCCGGATTGACGCCGCAGGAGCAGGCGTTGATGCCCGCGTCCAGTTCCTCTGCCAGTTCCGGATAGGTTCGGCGCCATTGTTCGTACGTGGCGTTCCAGGCCTTGAAATCTTTTTCCCTTCGGGCTTTCAGGTCTACGAAAGCGGCACGAATGTCTTCGGAGACGTAGTAGCGTTCTCCGGCAGGAATGCCCCAGTTGGCGTGCGCTTCCTCCTGAAGCTTGGCTCCGCCTTCCCCGTGGCCTTTTGTGGTGCCTTCAATACCGGGAATGCCCTTGCCGATGACCGTTTTGGCAATGATGAGCTGGGGTTTCCCGTTTTTGGCGTTTTTGGCGGCTTCAACCGCTGCCGCAATGGCCTTGATGTCATGCCCGTCAATCTGGCGCACATCCCAGCCCATGGCTTCGTATACGGCGCGCGGATCCGTGAGCTGGGTCCGTTCCGCGGGAGCGTCCAGCGTGATGTCGTTGGAATCGTAAATGAGAATGAGGTTATCCAGCTTGAGCACGGCGGCCAGAGCCAGGGATTCCCGGGCTACGCCTTCCTGCAGGCAGCCGTCTCCCGTGAGGCAGAAAACGTGCTGGGTAAAGATGTCCATGCCGGGCCTGTTGAACCGGGCGGCCGCGCGCCTAGCGGAGAGGGCGAAGCCTACGGCGTTCGCAATACCCTGGCCCAGCGGCCCCGTGGTGCATTCTACGCCTTCCGTATCCCGGAATTCCGGGTGGCCGGGCGTGATGGAACCTTTGCTGCGGAAGCTCTTGATATCTTCAATGCCGACGTTGAATCCTGACAGGTGGAGCCAGCCGTAAAGAAACATGGAGCCGTGGCCGGCGGAGAGAATGAAGCGGTCACGGTTGAGCCAGCGGGGCTGTGAAGGGCAGATGTTGAGCAAATCGCCGAACAGGACGGCCCCGATTTCGGCGCACCCCAGCGGCAGGCCCAGGTGGCCGGATGCGCAGTCGTGAACGGCATCCATGGCGAGTCCCCGCGCCTGGTTGGCGGCTTTTTGGAGAAGGTCAAGATTCATGCCCGGGCAATATGAGCGGATCAGCTTCATATTGGAAGCCTAAAATGCGTCTCCCGCGCCAGTTCCGGACCGGGGAAAAGCCTTGAAGATGGAAGCGCCGCGCATGCTGCCCCGGTTTTACGGCGCGCTCGCCGGCATGTATGGCGATTTAGGGAATAAAGCCGGAGGAAAACATGTTGGACGGCCAGCTTCATTCCTGTTCCGCGGTTTCGTCTGGCTCCGGTTTTCTTGGTTGCCCGGGTATTGTCCGGGACGGAGCATTTCACCCGCGCCGGCGGCCTGTCAAGCGGAGGGGATGATCCTTTTTTATCCCTGTAAAGAGGGGAGAAGTCCTTCCGTTTTTTGCGTCCGGCGCTTTCGCGGGTTAGAGCGGAAAAGACGCGTTTTCCGCTTTTTTTGGGAAAAGGAATTGTTGTATTATAAGCGGCGGAAATACATGAAAATCGTAATTAAAGTAGGTACGGGCGTGTTGACCCGTGAGAATGGGACATTGGACGGTTCTTCCATCGTGCATTTGGTAAGCGCCCTGGCGGGGCTGATGCAGCAGGGGCATCAGGTGGTTCTGGTCAGCTCCGGCGCTGTAGGGGCCGGCGTGTCCGTCCTGGGTCTTCCGTCCTATCCTCAGGAGCTGTCCTTGAAACAGGCGTGCGCCGCCGTAGGGCAGACGCGGCTGATGCAGGCATATGAGAATCTTTTCAACCACTTTAACGTAGATGTGGCCCAGCTTCTGCTGACGGCGGAGGATTTGAAACGCCGCCGTGGCAATGTGCAGGCTACGGTGCTGCGCCTGTTTGAGCACGGCGGCATCATCCCGATTGTGAATGAGAACGACACCGTATCCGTGGAAGAGCTGAAATTTGGGGATAACGATATTCTTTCCGTGCACATCGCGCGTCTGGTGGAGGCTGACGCGCTGTTCATTCTGACGAGCGTGGACGGCCTGTATCCCCCCGGAGGAAAGCGGAAGGCCATCATTCCCCGGGTGGAGGACGTGGATGCCGTGCTGGCGTTCGCGGAAGAGGACCGGGGGCGCTTTTCCATGGGCGGCATGAGCGCCAAGCTCCAGGCTGTCCGGGAGGCCGTGAATGCGGGGACGGGCGTTTACATGCTGCATGGCCGCCATCCGGAACGCATTGCGCTGCTGCTGGAGGGGAAGGAGGAAGGAGCCGGAACATATTTTGTGCCGAAGGGATAAAACTATGAAGATGGAGAATTCTCTTGAACCGGCGGGACGGGCCGCGCTGGCGGCCTCACGGGAGTTGCTTGCCCTGGAGCCGGAAGAGAAGGCGCTGGCCCTGCGCCTGATGGCCGCAGGCGTTCGGAACGCCGCGGAAAAGATTGTACGGGAGAACGGCCTTGATATGGAAGAGGCCCGGAAAGGCGGCCACAATGCCGCGTTTCTGGACAGGCTGCTCCTGACTCCGGAGCGTGTGGAACACATGGCCCGCGGCATGGAACAGGTGGCGGCCCTCCCTGATCCCGTGGGCGAATGCATCCGGGAATGGACGCGCCCCAACGGGTTGCATATCCACCAGGTGCGCGTTCCCCTGGGGGTCATCGGTTTTATTTACGAGAGCCGCGGCACCGTCACCTGCGATGCCGCCGCCCTGTGCCTGAAGTCCGGGAATGCCGTTATTCTGCGCGGCGGAAGCGAGTCTCTGCGGACCAACCGGGCGCTGGCGGAGGTCCTGCGCGCCGCGCTGAAGGAGTCCGCCGTTCCCGCGGACGCCGTGCAGCTTCTGGATTCCGGTAGCCGTGATGAGGTGCGGCAGTTGTGCGGGCTGGATTCTTTCCTGAACGTGATTATTCCCAGGGGTGGAAAGGGGCTGATCCGCGCCGTGACGGAGTACGCCAGGGTTCCCGTGCTGAAGCATCTGGACGGCGTTTGCCATGTGTATGTGGATGCGGCGGCGGATTTAGAGATGGCCGTGAACGTGTTGGATGACGCTAAAACGCAGAGGCCCGGCGTATGCAATGCGGCGGAAACCCTGCTGGTGGACGCTGCCGCGGCAGAGCGGTTCCTGCCGATGGCGGCGGAACGCATGCGCCTGCGCGGCGTGGAATGCCGCGTGTGTGAGCGAAGCCGCCCGTTTTTTGATCCGGAAGCCATTCCGGCAGAGGAAGAGGATTGGTCCACGGAATATGAAGACCTGATTCTTTCCGTGAAAGTGGTGGACGGCGTCCGTGATGCCGTGGAGCACATTAACCATTACGGCTCCCACCACAGTGATTCCATCATTACGGAGGATGAACGGGCGCGCGATTATTTTATGAACCGGGTGGACAGCGCGTGCGTTTACCATAATTGTTCCACGCGGTTCAGCGACGGGGAGGAATTCGGCTTCGGGGCGGAAATAGGCATCGGTACGGACAAATTTCATGCCCGGGGGCCAATGGCTTTGCGGGAACTTACTTCCTACAAGTATGTTATTGAAGGAGACGGGCAGATGAAGGACCCGTCCCGAGTTCCGCGGAAAGGCCGTGCCTGAGCAGGAGGCCCGCCGTAAACAAGAAAGCACCGCGGCATGGCCGCGATGCTTCCGTTGATATATACTCCTGAAGAAGTCGGTCAGAAGGTCAGCCTGTAGCCGATGCTTCCGTTGAAGCTGTTGGCACGGCTGCGAAAGTCCGCATTGACGTCTGCAAAGATGGAACCGGTATAACCCACCGGAATGGTGATTCCGGCTCCGACCTGCACGCCGGTGGCTCCTTCCCTGGCTCCGTTTACGCGGAACCCTGCGCCGGGTATGCCGGCGGGCGCCAGGACGGCTGCGGTGTCCCGGTCGCCCAGAAGCTGGACAACCTGCACCCGCAGTTCACCCAGGGAGGCGCGGCCCGTCAGGTTGGCGGACAGTTCTCCGCGGAGCCTTGCGCCCATTCCCACGGTTCCGAAGGTGGAGTCCATGTCATCCACGTTCATGCCCAGGCCGCCGGATTCCGTAAAGCCGTCCATCCGGCTCCTGTACACGGAGGCATTCACCAGGGGCTGGAGGGCGGAAGTGTTGTTCTCATTCAGGTACAGGTCATACGTGCCTTCATAGAAGGCGCCGTAGCTGCTGCCGCTGGTGCTGCCGTGCATGGTGTACATGCCGGCTCCGGGGATTCCCGCAGTGCGGTCCAGGGAAGCGTCGTTCCATCCGTAGGTAAGGATGATGTTGTGCGCCCAGCGGCCCGACTGGATGCGGAAGAACAGATTTCCGTAGTAGGAGTCCAGATTCCCGTTCGCCATGTAGGCGTCCAGGTCGCCGTAGCTGGCGGAGAAGGCCGCTCCCCATACGAAGCTGTCGCTGCACGTTACGTCAAAACCGAAGGTGCCGCCCCAGGTGCTGAGCTTGTAGCCTGATTCGTCCGTCCGGTCATCCAGCCTGCGGTAGCCGCCTTCCCCTTCAATCCAGGCGTTGAAGCCGGGCAGGTCATCGTGAATGTACTGCGGGGAGACTCCCATTTGGGAGAGGCGGTTGCGCAGGTGAAGCACCTGGTCCCGGAGGGCTCCCTTCTGGGCGGAATGCAGGGCGGTAATGCCGCTGCCCGCATAGGAGGAAAGGGCTGACCAGATAGCTTCCGCATTCCCCATGGCCTGGGCGTTGCCCATGGCGTTAAGGAATTCCATCATGTCCGGAGTGATGTTTTCCGGTGAGGAGGTGACGGCCCACAGACTGTCCGCCGCGCCTTGCTGGTTGCCCGTGGAGGCGAAGTCTTTCAGAGGGCTGTCTCCCAGCTTGGTGAAGTGAACCTGGAACAGCTTGCCGTCGTCGGAAAGTATCTTGTTGACGTCATAGACGAGGTTGGCGAAACCGGCATAGGTCAGATTAACCATGTCTTCCGTCCAGGTTTCCCCGTCCGCCGTGACCAGTCCGTTTTCCGCATAGAAGGCGTTGACGGTGAATTCCGGCAGGATGGCCCAGTCTCCCGCGGAGCCCAGGCCGTAAATATTGACGTTGATGGACGGAGCCGTCCCATTGATGCGGATGGAGCCGTTTTCCGCCTCCAAGGCGGCCCAGGCGTTGTCCGCACTGCGGGCCAGCGTTTCCGTATTGACGGTGAGGTCCAGGGAAGCGCCGGTGGCCAGATCGGCCGCCACGCCGCCGTTACTGCCGGTCAGCACGAGCTGAACGGCCCGCTGGCTGGGATTGCCGCCCAGGTACAGTCTGCCGTTGGAGGCGATGGAGAGCGTGTTGGCCGTGGTATTGTTCATCAGGGAGAGGTCCGCCGTAGCATCCACGTCGGAAGCGTCCTCGGTGTTGCCGCCGACGGAAATGTCCCTGTAGGTCATGGATCCGTCCGCGGCCAGGTCCTTGTCTCCCAGGACGAGGTGGCCGCCCGCCCGGATATGGCTGACGTCCACGCCTCCAGCCCCGGAGGAAAGGATGACCTGCGTGCCTTCGCCCCGGTGGATGATGGCTCCCGTGCCGGTGATATCCCCTTTGAAGGAGTAGGTCTTCCCGTCGTTGGAGGCCAGTTCCAGACGTCCGTCGGCCCCCAGGTGGAGCGCTCCGTTTTCCTGCTCCTGGTGGAGCCCTTCCAGAGCGATTGTGGAGCCGTCCTGCAGGCGCAGGCTGCCGCCCCCCAGATGGAGCAGCACGTCTTCGCCCAGGTTGCTGTCCGTCTCCAGAATCAGGTTGCAGTTGTCCAGTTTCAGGGTGCCGGAGCCGGTGACGCTTGCGTGGAGCGTCAGGTCTGAAAGAGTGTCTCTGGCGATGGTGAGCAGGGCGCCCCCGTTCAGGGCGATGGAGCCGTAACCCGCCAGATCCCCGGCGGACAGGGCGGCAGCGTTCAGCGTCAGCGCGGCGTCCTGTTCCACGTTCAGGGCGCCGGAGATGATGGAACTTTCCTTCGTGTTCTGGAGCACGAGTTCTCCCTGTCGCACGTCCAGAGCGGAGGCGGTCACCCTTCCGTCAACGGTCAGCCTCTGTTCCCCGTCCTTGACGAGCTGCGCTGCTCCTTCAATGGAGCCCGCATAGGCGGTGTTGCCCGTTTTGTCCGGATCTTCGGAGGTTTCATTCAGAAGCGTGATGATCACGTTGCTGTCCGTTCCCGTGTTCACGACGGCATCGGCCTCCGTACCGGCCAGATAGCGGATGGTGGTTGTTTTGTCTTCCGGCGCAGTTGCCGCGGACAGGTCGATGTTCAGCGTTCCGTTGTTGGTGACGCTGGGGGTTGCCCCCAGCGTGCTGGCGGAGGTGACGTTTTTGGAAGATCCCTTGTTAATGACCATGGCGTCCAACTGGCCGAAGGAGATGATTACCTGGCCGCCTTCCGTCCGGGTAATGTCCCACGCCATGCCGTTGTATTCGCTCAGGGTGATATAGTTGGTATCCGCATGCAGGGCGGCGTTGGTGACGTGGAAAGAGTAGTCCCCCGGAGCGGCGAGGAGCGCCACGGCATCCGCCGTCAGCGCCAGGGTCAGGTTGCCCAGCGTCAAGCTGGCGTTGTCCGCGTCATTGAACTGGATGATTCCCGTGCCGCCCGCGCCCATGTTGGCGGCGGAAAGCCTTAATTGCGTGTCGGAACCGGACAGGTCCGCATGGCCCGTCAGACCGGAAATGGTTCCTGTACCTCTACCCATGTTGATGGAGTTCAGCCTGCTGCCGTCCAGTCCGCCCAGGTTGACGTTCCCGGTGATGCCGGAGACGGAGACGCTCCCGGCTCCCAGTCCCTCCGTATTGGAGAGCGTCCCCGCAGAGATGGAGATTTTCCCGGAGACGGCCTGTCCAGCCAGGTCCAGCGTTCCCCCTTCCACCCAATAGGTTCCGGTTCCGGTGTCTGCGGATTTGAGGGTCAGGTTGTGCGAGGTGCGAATCGTGCCGTTGTTGGTGATGTCCAGCGTGGCGTCCTGGTCCCGGTTGAACCGGAGGGAGGAACCAGCGTCCACGGACAGGGAGGTGACGGTATTCCCCAGGGACTTGTCCAGCGCGAGATCCGAATTTCCGGTAATTTGTACTTTATCAAAATTCTGGAGCGTTCCCAGGAAGCTGGTGGCGTAGTTGTCAAAGACGAGCTTCTTCTCCCCGTTCACCGTCCCGGCTCCCCTGCCGTCGATGGTGCCGGCGTATTTGTCGAACTGATGTTCCGTTCCGGCTCCAGTAGTGGCGGCGATATCTTTCAGGGTGATCGTGGTGCCTCCGTTAATGGTGCCGCTGGTTTTATTGCCTCCGCACAGAAGTGTCCACGTCCAGTTATCCCCGTCAGCCTTGCCCAGAATGGCGTCCGTGCCCGTGATGGTCAGGCTGGTCCCCCGGGAAATGGTGCCGTCCGTCTTGTTCCCGGCGTAGATTTCATTCATGAACGTTCCGCCATTGATGAAAAGGGAGGCGGAGCCGGAGATGGTTTTATTTCCCGTGTAAAAGCCGCCGAAAATGCGGTGGGAGAATACGCCGTCATTGAACACCATGGTGATGTCCCCGTTCACGGCGGAGGCATAGGAGCCCGCCACGGAGGTGCGGTCCGCTTCTCCGGTGGTGAAGGAAGTATCGTAAACCCCGGTGGATGAGGAGAATTCCAGGTAAATGTCCCCGTGAACGGTTCCGGCGTTCACAACGCCGAATACCGTGGATTTGCCGATGGCCCCCTCCGCCAGGCGCAGGTGGATGTCACCGTACAGGTCTCCCGTTGTATGGCCGCCTATCCAGCCGTTGGTGCTGCTGGTTCCCGCTCCCAGCGTCACCCACAGGTCCTGACGGTTACCCGCGCTGCCGTAAGCGCCGTTATTGGCGTAAATGAATTTGGTGCTTCCCGTGCCCGTAATGCTGGCAATGTTGGAATTGGTTGTGTTACGGACATTATACGTGGCATTGGTTCCGGCAGTGGCTACGGCGGTGGCGGCGGTTCCCGCAGTCCATTCAATCATGCCCGGTTTGAGAGTGGAGGGAGACGCGCCATTTGCCAGATAAAGAGATTCAGGGCCAGTAATGCCGGTGGTAGAGGGGGCGTAGGAAAGGGAACCGTCCAAAGCCAGATTGGACAGGATGGCGTCCAGCGTGCCGGAATAGCTGAACGTGAGGCCGGAAGAACTTCCCCCCGCTGCCGTCTGCGCTTCCCCGATGAGAACATCCCCCAGCCAGATGTAATAGCCCGCGTCCAGGCCGTTGGCGCGGTCTCCCGCCACGTAGGCTACGCGGATGGAGTCCGCATTGGCGGACATGTCTTTGGAATAAAGAATGGTGCTGCCCCATTGGATATACGCTTCATTAATGTTCAGCGTTCCGTTTCCCAGGTTCAGGGAGAAATTGTTTGTGGTGTCCCAGCCGCCCGTGGCCCCGTTGCCCAGGCGCAGAGTGAAATCTACCGTGTAGCCTTTGTCCTGTCCCTGGGCGGCTCCCCAGTTATAGGTCAGGGAGCTGCTGCCGGATTTGTTGAAGTTGACCGTATTATTGGAGATGGTAACGTTATTAGCGGTGAAGCCGTTGGCCTCCAGCGTCTGCTGGGTGATGGAAGGGCTTTGTCCGAAGTTGACCTCCAGCTCATGGGCGGCTTTCCTTTCCTGCCCGGCTGACCGCCCGGCATAGCCCATGCCTTTGGCCAGGTTGCCTGCCATCAGGAGGTCGCCTTGGGCATTCGGGTGCAGCCCGTCCGCCGTGGGATTGTTGAACATGGAGCGAACCCCGTAGAATGGTGTAGAGGAAGCTACATCGATGATGCCAGCGTTGATGTCGATGACCTTGACGCCATTGGCGGCGTTATTCGCCCCCCATTTTTTCAGGGATTCGTTGTAGGAGGCTACGGCCTGGTGCGTTTCAGCCAGGTTCCCGTTGGAATGTTGCGTCCAGCAGGGAATGGTCATCACTAAAATGCTTGCTTGGCTGTTGGCGGTACGGATGGAAGAGACGATGGAATCCATGTCGCCCAGCAAAAGGGAGGAAACTCCATCCAGACGATAGAGCAGCAAATTATTATCGCCGTCGGAAAGGAGATCGTTGGTCCCGGAGAGCAGGAAAAACGTGTCCGGTTTATCGGCCCCGGTAAAAGTCTGGCCTGCATAGGTTCCTCCCTTGGTCTTTTCCGTGCTCAGGCCCAGCCAGTTTTTGATGTTGGACCCGTCAAATCGTCCGTAATTGCTGCCGTTCGCTCTTCCGGCGATTTCATAAGTTCTTGCGGAAGCCGCAGAGGAATGGACATTCTGGAAAATCTTACCGCCGTAAGAGGCGCCGGCGGCCACGCCCCCGCTGAAATTGTCGGTCATGATGCCTTTTTCAGTATAGCTGATGCCGTTGTCCGTGAAAATTTTGTGCATGGCCCAGCGCCAGGAGCCGCTGTTGACGCCATGGGTGATGGAGTCCCCTATGTACATGACATTGCCGAGGTTTCCGTCTGAAACGGAGGCGGAAGCCACGGTTGTAAACAGGACGCTGCATGCAAGCAAAGCAGACCTTAGAGAGAGGGGTAATCTTAAACGCATATCCCGTGCAGTATGCGAATTAGAAATCCGGTCTCAACTCAAAATATTCAAAATAAGCGCATTGAGAATTTCAATGTATTGAGGTTGAAACTATTATATTATGTCTGGTCTTTTCAGAATTTACCTTTCCCGCTGATGTTCGCGGAGTTGCGGATTTAATTTATTTTCTGCTGTAAGTGACGGATTTCTAATCCGTTATCTATTCAGTTGCAAAGGCACTGGTTCATGTCCAGCGCGGGATTGTCCGGAATGGAGTCGTTGACGATAACGGCGGGTACGCCCGCTACCGTGGTATGGGGAGGGACATTTTCCAGAACAACGGAGCTGGCTGCGATTTTGGCGCAGGCGCCGATGGTGACGCGCCCCAGTATTTTAGCCCCCGCGCCGATAAGAACTCCGGATTCCACAATGGGATGGCGGTCTCCTTCCTCCTTGCCTGTGCCGCCCAGCGTGACTTCATGCAGGATGGAGACGTTATCCCGGATGATGGCGGTTTCCCCCACTACGAAACTGGTGGCGTGGTCCAGCAGGATGCCGCAGCCGATGGTAGCCGCCGGATGGATGTCCACCGCAAATACTTCACTGGCCAGGCTCTGGAACTGAAGGGCCATGATCGTCCGGTCATGTTGCCACAGCCAATGGGAAATGCGGTACGTGGTGATGGCGTGGAACCCCTTGTAAAAAAGCAGGGGTTCCAGCGGCGTACGGCAGGCGGGATCCCGGTCCACGATGGCGATCAGGTCCTGGGCGATTTGGCTGAGGATGTTCTGGTCTTCCGCCAGCGCTTCCCGGATAAGGGGCTCAATCAGCTCCCGCGGCATGTCCCGGCGGGAGAGCTTGCGTGCCAGCCGCGCCGAGATGGACGTGGCCAGGGAATTGCGGGAAAGGCAGACGTCGTCCAGAATGCCGCGCATGGCGGGTTCTTCCTCAGCCGCCGCGCGGGCGCATTCCTCCACCCATTTCCATACTCCGTTAATGACGCATTCGCAGTTGGTGCACTGCCGGAGTTTCAAGCGTTTATGGCTGGTCATGGCGGGAAGGGTTAACAGGGCAAAAGAAAGCCTCCCCATAAATACCGGAATACAGAGGATTTGAGAACCGGAAATTATGTCCTATGCCCAGCCGGGGATGAACTGCCCCCGTCAGCCGAAGATAACGTGCACGATGTCCATGCACCAGGCATCCACGGACCACGGGCCGGGACCGGTCAGCAGCAGCGCCAGGGCGGAGCCGGCATAGAGCAGGTGGAATTCCACCCCTTCCCCGGTTTTTTTACCGGACCAGTTGGCAAAGTAACCGTTTTTAACGTGCTTGGTCATGGCGACGGCCATCATGATGATGACCGCAAGCGCCGCTATTCTGGTGAAGACTCCCAGCACCAGGCAGATAGGGGCGAAGAATTCCGTCAGCATGGCCACCTTGGCCAGGAAGGGGGGTATGCCCATCTTTTCCGTGAAAGCCTGGTACGTGCCGTCCCAGCCCGCTCCCCCGAACCAGCCCAGCACTTTCTGGGCTCCGTGCGGCCACAGGATCAGGGCCAGCGTCAGCCGAAGGACCAGCAACCCCCACGCCGCCGCAATCATGGTAATGGAATCAATGGTGTCCATGGATTTGAAATGGTTGAGGAAAAGACCCTTTTATTCCATGGGACGTTCATTTCCGGGCATGGGAAAGGCCGGAAAAGGAGGTCATTTCCTCCCTCTCCGGCCCTTGAAGTCGGGATGAAGCGGTCCGTTACCGGGGAATGGAATGGTAAAGCTGTTCCAGAGCCAGCACGCAGTAGGAAGTCACCAGAATGGGATCCGCCTCCCACCAGCGGTTGTTAGTGTTTACCCAGGAGCCGTCGCTTTTCTGGATGGAGATGAGCTTGTTGGCCAGTTCATCCCGCCAGTCCACCTTGCGGCCGTCTTCCAGCGTCAGGGTGTCTATTCCCATGGCGCTGAGCGTTTTGGACATGGCCTGGTAGTAGTAGTACAGGCCCTGGACGCCCATGCCGGGGTTTTCATCCAGATTGTAGCTGTTTTCCAGCCATTTGAGGGCCAGTTTGACGCGGGGATCGTTCCTGTCCACATTGGCGTAAATGAGGGACTGCATGCCCGCGTACGTCATGCTGCCGTAGGCCTTGGGCGGTTCCGTCTTGTCAAACGCGGCGCTTTTGCTGTCCCTGGCGCTGGAGACGCCCGGGCGGTACACGAAGCCTCCGAGCTGGGATTTGTCGCTGGAGACCCAGGGTTCCTTGTTGACGGCCGGGTTTTGCTGGCAGCGGTTGATGAATTCCGTGGCGGCGTTCCAGTCCAGATCCGGCTGTTCCCCGTATTTGCCGTCTTTGGCGAGCTTCTGGGAGTAGTAAATGGCTTCCAGGGCCAGGGAGGTGTTGGAAAGGTCTGCAATGGGAGGAGCTTTTTTATCCCCGTAGCCGATGCCGCCGTTGTAGGGGTTGTCCGGAGCAAAATGGTTTTGCTGCTTGATGAGGTAGGCGCGGCCCTTGAGGATGGCGGGGGCGTATTCCTCCTTGTTGGCGGCCAGCAGCGCCATCATGCATACCGCAGTGTTGTAGGAGGACATGCCGCGGTTGAAGATGGAGCCGTCCTCTTTCTGGGATTTCAGGATGAAGTCATATCCCTTCCGGATGTATTCCGGAAGGGGCTTGCCCTGGTTGGCGGGGTCGCGCATGTAGGCGGTGACCGCCAGGGCCGTCAGAGCAGGGTAGGACGGCTGGGCCCAGTAGCCTTCCGGGTTCTGCCTGGTTTTCAGGTATTCGTTCCCTTTTTCAATGGCGCGCAGGATTTCCTGGCTGATGGAGGCGTATTTGGCGGAGGCCGCTTCTCCGGGCACGGCCGTCAGGGTGGTCTGTCCGAAGGAGGCTGTGCCCAGCGCGGCGGCCAGCGTTAGTGAAAGTACGGATTTGAACATAAAGTGTTATTGTCTGGGTTGAACCGGTTTCTGGGAAATGGTGATGGTAACGTTCGTGCCCAGAGGCAGGTTTTTTTTCGGGTTGACGATCCAGCCCGTGTCGTTGACGCCGTCATGGAAGTCTCCGATGTAGTTGATGGGGGAGGTACGGCTCGCGAAAATGGAGATTACTTCCCCGCTCAGGCTGGCCTGGTAGGCGCCTTCGTAAAAGAAGGAGTTGGTGTAAAGCCAGTCGCTGGGATTCAGGCCCTTCCGCGTTTGTGAGTTTACGACGATGTCGGAAAAATCGCTTTTCTGTTCCCTGCCGTTTTCCGTATAGGTCATGACAATCTGCACGTAGGCGTCTGCGTAGTCCTCCGGCTTGGGTTCCGTGAAGGGCAGCCATTCAAAATTTTCATCCCTCACCGGGAAAAATTTTTCAAAACGGCGGAATTTGAGCAGCGTCATTCCTAGGCTGATATGCAGGGGATCCGCTTCCGTCACCAGCAGGGATTCATGCAGCTTGCCGTTGGGCATGCAGCAGACGTATTCCAGAATTCCTTCCTTCATGTTGACCTGGGCCTGAAAACTGACGGTGCGCTCCTTGTGGTTGACAATCACATGGCCTATTTTGATGCGGTGCTCATCCAGGGGTTCGAATTTGGGAACCGTTTTGCCGTCCGGAAGAGGGACTTCCCGCGGGGCTTCCTCCGCAGCGGGAGCATTGGGATTTTCCTCCGGGCCGGAGATGTCCTGTGCGCAGGAAAAGCCCCAGGTGCAGGCAAGCAGGGCGATGGTAAATTTCAGGAACATGTTTATGGAATTAAGATTGTGGAAACGGAAGCTTCCGTTCAATGAAAAAGGCATCCGTGACTGATTTGTTACTTTTGAATCACGGATGCCTGAAAGGAATGGGAAAGGGAGGGCTTAAACCAGTTTCAGCCTGGCAAGGTCCTGGAGGTCAATGATGCCCACGGGAGTCATTTCCGCATTGAGCACTACCAGGTCGTCAATGCGGCGGTTGCTCACGGCCTTCGCCGCTTCAGCGGCCAGGTCTTCTTCCATGACGTAAATGGGATTGCGGGTCATGAATCCGCTGACGGGCTGTTCTCCAATGAGGGGATTGGCCCCGTATGCCCGGACAAAGTCTCCGTGGGTGAAGATGCCGGCCAGTTTGCGGTCCGCCGTCAGCAGGACGCAGGCGCCGGCGTGGGCCGTGGTCATCGCTTTCAGGCAGTCGTTCACGGAGGCGGTTTCCGGAAGCATGGCCATTTCTTCCCCGCGGCGCATGATGTCGCTCACCCGGGTGAGCAGGGCGCGTCCCAGCGAGCCGCCGGGGTGGCGTTTGGCGAAGTCCCGCGCGGTGAAGTGGCGCGCTTCCACCAGAGCCATGGCGAGGGCGTCTCCCATGACGAGCATGGCCGTGGTGCTGGAAGTGGGGGCCAGGTTCAGCGGGCAAGCTTCCCGGGAAACGCCCGTGTCCAGCACGATGTCCGAGTATTTGGCCAGGGAGGAGGCCGTGTTGCCCGTCATGGAAATGATGGGCAGTTCAAAACGTTTGATAAAGGGGAGCAGGGCCAGCAGCTCCGAGGTTTCTCCGGAGAAAGACATGGCAATGCAGACATCCCCGTCCTGGACGATGCCCAGATCCCCGTGCAGGGCGTTCAGGGAATCCAGCAAAACGGTGGGCGTTCCCGTGGAGTTCAGGGTAGCGACGATTTTGGCCCCGATGTTGCCGGATTTGCCTACGCCTACAATGACGATCTTGTTGCCGCGGTCCAGCGCCTGGGACATGAGGTCCACAGCCTTGTTGAAATTGTCGTCCAGCCGGGACAGGACGCCGCGCAGCTCTTCAATCTCCATTTCAAAAACGGATTTGGCGCGTGTTAAATGATTCATACCTGTTGGAAATGATGCCAGATGCCGCCGTCGCCGTCAATTTTTCATTGCGGCTCCGCACCCCCGCTTGTCCGGCATCTGCACGCGGGATTAGGCGCCAGGGGAATGGTGGAGAAGCGCATGCGCCGCGTGTCCGCGGAGAGCATGGCTCCTACCAGCGGAGAGGGAATGCCCGCAAGATATTTTAGGGCTTCCATGGCCTGGATGCAGCCGATGATGCCCGCATGCGCGCCCAGAATGCCTGCGGCGGAGGCGGTGTCTTTTTCCTGCATGGGCGTGTCTGCCGGGAAGAGGCAGCGGTAACAGGCGGTTCCCTGATGGGGGGCGAAGACGGCCACCTGCCCGATGAAGCCTTTCACGGCGCCGTACACCAGCGGAATGCGCAGGGTGCAGGCGGCGTCCGCCATGGCGAAGCGCGCCGCGTAATTGTCTGAAGCGTCCAGAACCAGGTCGCACCCTTCCAGCAGGGAAACGGCGTTATCCGGCGTAAGGCGCCTGTGGACCGTGTTGATGCGTACGGAGGGATTCAGGGCGTACAGGCGTCTGGCGGCGCTGGCTGTTTTAGCTGTGCCCGCCGCATCCGTGGCATGCAGGATTTGCCGCTGGAGATTGGAAAGGCACACCTCGTCCGGGTCAATCAGGGTCAGGCGCCCCACGCCTGCGGCGGCAAGATAAAGGGCCGCCGGGGAGCCAAGCCCCCCGAGGCCCGTCAGGGCGACGTGCGCCCGTTTGAGTTTGTATTGGCCCTGTTCTCCCAGTTCCGGAAGGGAAAGATGCCTGGCGTACCGTTCGGTTTCTTCCTGGGTGAGGGTCATTGTCGTCGTCTGGATTAACGGCGGGCGGAATTGCCGCTGAAAGCATACAGGAGCAGCGTCCACCCGGAGAAAATCAGTTCCACCGCAATCAGGGTGCCGATGAACCAGGCCGTGGATTCAGGCCAGCCGAAGATGACCATGAGGCCCAGGATCAGCGTGATGATCACGTTGAACAGCCGCCACCCGCTGGCGGGCAGGGAACGGGTTTGAAGCCAGATGGCTCCCTGAAAGACCGCGGCAATAACCAGGCCCCATCCGATGATGAGCGTGGTGATAGCCAGGGAAATATTGGGGTCCCGGAACAGGAACCAGCCGGCGATGCCGTACAGGATGGCCGTCACCAGGTTCCACCCCCGTGAGGAGGGAACGGTGAAGACCTGGATCAGCCGGACGACGGCCAGAACCATCAGCATGATGCCGATTACCCAAATAAAGCTGGCTCCGACGATCCAGGGAGAGGCCAGGGCGATGAAGCCAAGAAATAGCTCGATGACGCCAAGGATACCCATCCACCATGAGTTGCCGGATACCGCAGAGCTGCTGCCTTGAACTTGAGGTTGAGTTGTCATATGGCGGTATGACCGCGCCCGCAACGGAAACGTTGAAGAATGACGGTTTTATTTGCCGGCGGCTGCCTGCGGGGAAGAAGTTTTCGGCTCCATGGTCTTCAGCAATTCCGGCGTGACGTTAATCAGCACGGGGCCGCTTTTGGGTTGCGCCTGGGGGGGGACGAAGTAGGAAAAAGCCCTGGCGGGCAGGTAGCCCGGGGTTTCCGGCATGATGTACACTTCCACGAGTACGGCGCCTTTTTTCCCGTTCGGGCTGTCGGAAAAGTTCAGCGTGAGAGAGTTGGTTCCGTCCCTCAGCCCGCCGGAGATGACTTCCGCCAGGCGGGTGTTGTCGAATTCATGCAGGGAAATATTGTTCACGTTCGCCTGGACGGTGCGACCGGGGCAGTCCACCAGAATTTTTGCGATGTATTTGGGCGGCGGGCAGACAGGCGGCACGGCGGGAATTTTCCCAAGGGGCTGGAATCCGTCCTGCTCCATCAGCACGGAGGCGTCTCCGCGTTTGAGGCGTTCTTTGACGGCGGGCAGGCGGGTGAGGTTGAAAAAGCGCGCCTGGTCATATTTCCATTTGCCGTTTTCATGGGTGAACAGCAGCACCAGGGCGTTCGAATCCGTGGGTTCCTGGCCCAGCCCCAGATCCACCTTGCCGTAGTAGGTGGCTGCGGCCGTGGGGCCGTTTACGACGGAACCTACGTACATCAGCGGAGCGAGCGCGGGGGGAGCCATGGGCTGCCGGAACAGGGAGGCGGGAAAGGGGCGTTTTTCTGAGACGGCCAGATTGCGCACTTTCACCTGGCGGTAGGCGGAGGTTGTGGCTCTCCAGCCGTCATAATTGCCGCGCAGCAGATGCAGACGCCATGTATTGTAAGCCACGTCCAGATCGTCTCTCAGTTTGGCGTCTCCGGGGCGGGGAGCTGCGGAAGCGGGAGAAAGAAGGGCTGCGGCGCAGCAGGCCAGGGAGAAAATGGAACGGAAAGTCATTACACGATTATTTAGACATCAAACTTGCGCGGAGTGCAACACAATTGCATCATGAAGCCGTTCTTATGGAATTGTTCACAGAAGCCGATCATTTGGCGGAAGCCCGGTACAGGAAACTGTTGCGGGAACAGCCCGGCTTTGTGTGGAGGCGGTTTTCAGACGGGGAGGAGCTGATGGCGTACGTCTTTTTTCCCCCCGGCCACCGGGCGGAAGCCGCCGCTCCTTCCGTGCTCTTTTTCCACGGCGGCATGTGGGTGGGCAAGAGCCTGGGGGATTTTGTGCCGTGGGCGCTTCATCTTGCCCAGCAGGGTATTGCAGGCATTATCCCCATGTTCCGCACGTGCGGCGATTATGAAGTGGAGCCGATGGACATTCTGGAAGAGGGCCGGGAAGCCTGGGCCTGGGTGCATGGGAACGCCGCACTGCTGGGGCTGGACCCGGCTCGCATTACTGTGGCGGGAAGTGATGCCGGAGGGCTGATGGCCCTGCATGTGGCCCTTCCTGACCACTCCGCCCGCTGGTCTCTGTTCCGCAAAAAGGCTCCCCTTCCTCCTGGCCCCGCCGCCGTGGCCCTGTTCCGAGGCGTGTGCGACCTGACGGCGCAGTCCGCTTTTAAGCTGGGCGGCATGATGCCTCCGGACCAGAGGGATGCCGTCAACCCCCTGCGGCGCGTGCAGAGGGGGCTTCCTCCCCTGTTTGCGAGTCATGGAGGAAGGGACAGGCTGCTGCCGTGGCGCAACAGCGAAAGGCTGGCGGAGCTGTGGAGAAAAAAGAAGAACCGTTCCCGATTTGAACTTCTGGACGTGGCGGACCACACATTTTACCATTTCAATGTGAATGCCGCCTATTTTGAACAACTGCTCAATAGCTGGAGCGCGTTTATGGTGGAGCAGGGAATTTGGGAATATAACGAAGGAATGGATGCCGGGCTGCTGGGGTGACCTTGGCCTGATATCCGGGAAGGTTCCCGGAAGGCGCTGCATGCGGAAAGGCTGTTTTCTATCTGCCTCCCAGCATGTTTTCCCGGATTTCCCGCATGTCCCGGCGGAAGGCGTCCTGCGTCTGTGGCGTAGGCGGCTGGATATCCCATTCCTTCATTTTTCGTCGCACCTTGAGAAAGAGTTCCTGCTCGTTGGCTCCGTATTTTTTGCAGACGGCGGAGAGAGTCAGCTCCGGCCCCGTGAAGCGGCCTTTGAGAAAGAAAGGCAGATCGTGCTGCCAGGCGCGCCGGAAGTCTTCCGGGCATCCTTCTGTTCTGATGGGGGCGAACAGTTCCCTGACCTGGCTTTCCCGGATGCCCGCAGTATCCATGCAGATGGCGGTTTCCATGTAGGCCAGCGTGAATTCCAGCATGACTCGTTCAATGGACTGTCTGGCTTGGGACAGCTGGGCCGGGGTGAGGCCCATGACCTGGGCGCGCAGGGCGGCCAGGGCTTCCAGGATAGCCTTGGGGTCTCCGCATGTGCGCGGGTCCATGCGTGGAATTTGTTCCCCTTCGTCGTAAAGGGGGATGGGTGGATGCACCCGAGGGTTGATTTTGAACAGTTTGCCCTGGAGCCTTTCCCTGAGGTCTTTCAGGCTGACGCCGTACTTGCGCAGGACGGGAGCCGCATAATTGCGTCCCGGCCTGGCCGTTTGCCGCAGCCATGCTTCCTGAAAGTCCGCGGGGCATTGCTGAAGGCCCGCCGCCAGCATGGCATTCCGGAAATTCTCCGCCTTGGGCGTTTTATTGGCATAGGCGTGGGTCCATTCCATTTCCAGCATCCAGATGGCGGTAAGACCCAGGAATTGTTCTATCGCCTGCCTGGGAGTCTCAGGTTTCGGCGCGGGAATGGCAGTCGGGACCGCGTCGGAGGCCATGGAATGCCGGCAGAGCGGGAGCAACAGGGAGAAAGCAAGGAGGGGATACAGCGGGTTCATGGAAAATGAAGCAGGGAAAAATGAGAGGAAATGTGCGGAATTATTCCGTTGTTACAGTAACGTCCAGGGGGCGGTTGGAGACGGGGAATTGCAATTCATAAAACCCGTTCCCCAGATTTCTGACGGGGGTGTTTCCTACTTTGACCGGGCCTTTTCCCCGCCAGATGACGACCGGCCCGGATTCCTTCACGCGGAAGCGGAGGCTGTCCTCCCTGTACCCGGGAGCGGAATCCAGGGCGCAGGGAGAAAGAAATTTGTCCCTTCTGCCAATGACGGCCCAGCCTTGGACTATAGGGGCCATGATGAACAGGCGGTCCTTGAATCCCGTCAGCTCTACGTCCAGATCCGGCTGTGCCGGAGTCAGCGCGCGGCCTCCCTCTCCGGAATAGGCGGCGATGCCCTCCGGCGGGAGAGAGGCATACGCTTCCGCCGCATTGCCGTTCAGCAGGGCCGCCGCGCTTTTATAGTCCTCCAGGGAAATTTTCCCCCGTACCGGTTTCGCCGGGGAAGGATGTTTGAGGTTGTACACCACCACGGCGGCGCTTTGACCGGGCAGAGGGGCGATTACCCGGTACAGGCGGTTCTCGTTCAGAGCATCCGGAAAGACGGAATCCGGAAGGGGCACGGCGGGAGCCAGCGGGCGCAGCAGAAGACCGTCCGACCAGACGAGAGGCATGATGTTTTCCGGATTAAGTTTGTCTGCCGGGTCTGAAAGATAGACAGGGCCGCCTGAGACGGCTTTGGATACGGCCATGAGGCGGGCGCAGGCGGGGTCTGTGGAATGGAACATGTCATGGTCCGGCCACACGGTCTGTCCCAGCCAGAGGGTATTGGCGTAGGACTGGAGGATATGGGATTTGGCCATGGCTTCATCTCCCAGCTTGTAGTCAATGCTGCACCGGGTGACCGCGCTGTAACGCGTGTTCTGAATGTTGACGGTACCCTGCGCCATGCAGTTAACCAGGCTGAGCCCTGTTTTCAGGCAGGCCTGTTCCAGGGCTTCCGAGCACTTGGTATTGTGGCGGACCGGGTTGTCCAGCCCGTCCGCATGCTTCAGGTATTCCGCCTGCACATCAATTTTCACGAAGTCGAATCCGGCGTCTTTGACGGATTGCAGGAAGGGGGTATAAAACGCTCCGGCTCCTCCGGGGCCGTCACCGGGGAGGATTTTCCCTTTGGCGGTACGGACCAGACCGCGGGCAGTCTCGTCATCCAGATGGTGCCTGGGGTGGATGCCGTTCCAGAGGCCGTAATAGCAGTGCCACAGGCCCATCCATTTCAATTTGGGGCTTTTGTGTTTCATCAGGGGCTGCCAGCCCCGGGGGAATTGGTCCTGCCGGGGTTGGAAACTGACCAGCTGAAGCCTTTCCTGGGTCTGGAATCCGTCGTCCACCAGCATCCACCGGACGGGGACGGGGGATGCCTCCAGTTTTTTGGCCGTTTCTTCAAGCAGCTTGGAGGAAATGTTCTTTTTATACTGTTCCCAGCTGCACCAGCCGAGGTACTTGAACGGTTCCGGATAAATTTTCTTTTCCCGGGGCAAGGTTCTGCCCTTGATGAAAGGGAGGGAAAGGGCCTTGTTCCATACGGCGGAACAGGCGCGGTAAATATCCTTGTCCGTGGCGGTGACGGCCAGGACGGCCTGCGGTTTGGCGGGGGAAGTTCCCAGCGAACCGGCTTCCACAAGGAATGTCCCGTCCCTTTCAAGTTTCAGCCACGCGAGGGAATCAGGGGCGGCGACGGGGAGCACGGCCATGAAATTGCCGTCTTTGAGGTGGAACAGGGCGAACATGGCATGGTCCCCCGGTTTGGCGGTGCTGGGATTCGGTCTGCTGTCCAGCAGGTTGCCGGGGGATGTCCGTCCGAACCAGGGAAGAACCCGGTTCCCGTCTCCGGGCCAGCGGCCGCGATCCGCTGAAAACCAGCAGAAGGTCTGGTAGGGCGGGAGCGGAAGCCGATACGCCTTTTTGCCCGATATGGGAGGAATGGCGGATGTCCGGGGTTGGGCGGCGCTGGTCCAAGCGCTCAGGGCCGCCAAAGCAAGGACCGGGAACATGATTGCTTTCATGGAATGATCACAGGGTTGGAAAATGGGGCAGGGGAACCCGGGGGAATTGTGGAAGGAACGTGCTTTGCCTCTTTCGGAAAAGATGGCAGAGCTTTTCCCTGAAACGAGCAAAAAATGATGTTTCCGCTTTATTTCTCTTTTCAGGGCGTTGAGGGAAAGAAATAACGTCGGCCGGCCGTCTCACAGGGGAACTTCGTTTTTTCAGAGAACACCGGCCGCCCTGGCCGGGAGTTCCGCCGCCCGGTTACTTGGCCGCTTTTGGAGCGAGGGAAGTGCGGCGCCTGTCAAGGAAGTACAAGACGAGCCATTGCAGCACCAGCAGGGACACAGCCAGGAAGACGGGTTGGAAAGGTGTGAAAAAATCTGCTATACCGCTGAAGACGCGTCGGTTAAGTGCATGAATGTTGAGAAGAGAGTTAATGAGGTAGGCGGCCAGGGCATTGATGCCGATAACGCGGAGGGGAAACGCCCATAGGGCCCATTTCCCTTTGTTCCACACATCGACGGCCAGATGAAACAGGGAAAGGAGCGTCAGGGAGATGCCGGCGGCGGCCAGGACGAAGGTGCCTGTCCACATGCTTTTAATGATGGGGTAGAGGCCGTCCAGCATCCTGGCGGCGCAGAAAAGGAGAAGGCCCGCTCCTGCCATTGCCGCGCAGAGGCGCGCGGGAGAGAGCCGGCTTTCCTTCAACAATTTCCCGGCCAGCCATCCTCCCAGACACAGGACGGAGGCGGAGACGACGCAAAGCGGTCCCTCCGGGTCGAAAACTCCCCCATGCAGACGCCCGGGGAGCCAGTGCCTGTCTACCCATGAGTTGACGGAGCCGTCCGGCGTGAAGTTGCCGCAGGTGAACTGGAGCAGGGTAATGAGGGCCAGGATGACCCCCGCCGCTGAGGCAATGGCCCCCGTCCGGCGGCACAGCAGGATGCAGGTTCCCGCAATGGCGCAGGAAAAACCGATCAGCCCCAGAACGGAGGCGTAACGCATGCTGTCCGTCCAGGTAAGCGTTCCGTTGACCAGGAGCCCCAGAAAAGCCAGGACGAGAGCCCGTTTCCAGAGATGGAGAAGCCCTGGGGCGGAGGAAGCGTTTCCGCTGGTGTATTTCCCCAGGGAAAAGGGCATGGAAACGCCGGAAATGAAGACGAAGACGGGGAATACCAGATCATACAGGTGCAATCCTTCCCAGCGGGCATGCGTCATCTGGCGTGCGGCTTCCTGAAGAAAAGAGCTTTCCGGATTTCTGGAAGCCAGAAGCAGAACCAGGGCGTCCAGGCCCAGGATAATGAGCATGTCCAGTCCGCGCAGGGCGTCCAGGGAGTGCAGGCGGGGAGAACGGGCGGAGACGGAAGAGGAATCGGGCATACAAAAGCATCATACGGATAAAAAAGGAGTTTCTATCATGTTTCTGCCTAACATGGCGGGACGAAGGGGAATCGTGCTTGATTTCCACGGGGGAAGGAGGTAAAGCAGGCCGCATGCCGCACACCCTTCCCGCTTTTCTTTTTTTTCTGTGTGTCTCCCTGTTTTTGTCCGCTTGTTCCTCTACCCCCAGGACGCCTCATGGAAAGCCGTTGATGAAAGACGGCAGGTATGCGTCTTCCTATGAAGCTTTTGTCGCGGACTCCCAGTACCGCTTCACGCGCGATATCTGGTATCATGACGAACGTATCCAGCAGGCGCGGACGCGGAACAGCAAAATCGTCATTCATCTGAAGGATCAGCGGGGCGTGTTGTGGGTTGATGGCAAGCCGGCCATGGACTTTCCCGTTTGCACGGGCAAATCCGCCCATGAAACGCCGCGCGGCAAGTTTTCGATCATTCAAAAAGATGCGGACTACCGTTCCCGGTCTTACGGCAGCGTGTTTGACGCAAGCGGCCTGTGCGTAAATTCGGACGCTACCTCTTCTTCCCGCGTGCCGTCCGGCGGTAAATTCATCGGCGCCAAAATGCCGCTGTGGATGCGCATTCATGGCGGCATAGGGCTGCATGTGGGCACCGTGTACCGGGACGCCAACTCCCATGGGTGCATCCGGGTTCCGGTAGAGGCATGCCGCATCCTGTTTGACAAATGCGGCCTGGGAACAACCGTCATCGTTCAGGAATAAGCGTGAGCGCGAATAATCGTTGATTCCTTGCGGTATATTTGCCACACTCCTGCAAACTGATGAAAATAAAGGTTCTGATACGTTCCCTGGTATTGTTGGCCGCGTGGACGGCGGATACGGCCTGGGGCCAGTCCTCCCCGCGCCGTTCATCTTCCGGAGGGGGCGTGCGCCAGGCCGCGGTGGAGCAGCGCGGAGAGGATGACGCTGTGGAAACGGTTGACCTGGGAGACAGGAAAAAGGATTCCGATACGGCCTCCGGAGAACGGGAAGGCGTGGCCGCCGCTCCGGAGATGCCCGGGGAAACGGAAAAGGAACAGAATGGCTTGGATTCCCTGTCCCTGATTCCTTCCCTCGGAGGGGGACGGTTGGACGCCGCGCGGGAAGCGCACACCAGCACGCGCCCTTCCGCCAGGACCATGGCTTTGCTGATTCCCGCGCCGCGCGGCCCCATTCTGGACCGCAACGGGGAACCGCTGGCCGTGACTTCCGTAGCCTACCAGTTGGCTTTGCGGTTTGAAATTTTTGAAAACCCCGACCGTTCCCGCGTGGTGGAATTCGGGCGCAACTGTTTGGAACAGGCCAAAAAAATTGCCGGAAAGGCGTGGTCTTTTTCCGACGAACAGCTCTGGAAACATTATGAGCACCGCCGCTGGCTGCCTCTTCCGCTCACTAACGTCATTCGTGCGGAGGAAGCGGAAAAGCTGAAGGACAAGGTGAAAAGCGTGCGCGGGCTTCAACTGTTGCCCATTTACATCCGTTCTTATCCGGAGAAGGAAATCGCCGGCCATATCATCGGCTATGTGGGATCCAAGGGAAAACTGCCAACCGGCCCCATCAACCACATGGACCCGCTGTGGGAACAGGTGGAAGGCCGTGCGGGGCTGGAAAAGGAATTCAACAAGAATCTGACCGGAACGCCCGGCGTATGGCGTTTGATGTTTGATGAAGACGGCAACAAAATTCTGGATGAACTGCAAATACGCCCTAAGCCCGGCGGAGCTGTCGTCACCACCCTCAACCTGAAATGGCAGAAGGATGCGGAACGCATCCTTTCCCGCGGCAAGAGGCGCGGCGCCATGGTGGTGCTGGACTGCGTGACGGGTGAAGTTCTGGTGATGGCGTCCACGCCGTCCTATGACCCGAACATGTTCATTCCAAACATATCCCAGAAGGATTACGACGCCCTGCGCAATGATCCTGCCGGTCCTCTGGGCGCCCGTGCTTTCCAGGGCCGTTATCCTCCCGCTTCCACATTTAAAGTCCTGACGGTAGCCAGTGCCTTGAGGAACAACAAAATCACGGAAAATACGCTCGTTTACTGCCCGGCTTCCGTGACGATCGGCAACCACGTTTTCAAAAACTGGAGCAAGACTCCCCTGGGGGATGTCAACTGCGTCCGCGCTTTGGCGATGTCCAACAACCCGTTCATGTATCAGATGGGCCTGAAGCTGGGTGCGGAAACCCTGATGGATACGGCCCGCGCCTTCGGCCTGGGAGAACGGACCGGCCTGCCCATTCCGGACGATCCCGGCCTGGTTCCAACCAGTGATTATATGATCCGCAATTACAAGCGCGATTTCATGTCCGGAGACGCCGCCAATTTGTCCATCGGCCAGGGAACGCTGCTGGTTACGCCCCTCCAGGTGGCGCACATGATGTCCGGCGTGGCAAACGGGTATCTGCCCAGGCTTCAGCTCATCAAGCAGATTCAGGACGGCAACGCCAATGTCGTTTACGCGCCCAAGCCCCAGGAAGTTCAGCGCCCGCTGCCTGCTTATGAGCGTGCTCTGTCCAGCGTGCGCAAGGGGATGAGGGAAGTGGTTGAAGCCGGTACGGGGGGGCGTGCGCGCCTGTCCTATTCCAGTATCGCCGGCAAATCAGGAACGGCCCAATGGGGGCCGGAACGGGAAGACAAGCGTCTGGCGTGGTTTGCCGGTTTCATGCCCTGCGACAATCCGCGCTTTGCCTATGTGGTGCTGTATGAAGGCCGCGCCCACGAACGGCTGGGCGGGGGAGCCGCCGCCGCTCCCATCGTCAAGGAGTTTTTCGAAACGGAGAAAAAAGACATCAAGGCTATTATTGACCCGCCCAAGGACGACATTCCGGTGGCGGAACCGGTGGAGGAAACCCCGGAAACGGCCGCGGCCGCTCTTCGGGAACGGAGCGGGGCCCCTGCCGTCGTGCCGGACAACCTGCCCCCCGGGTTGTATGATCCGGAAGGGATGGAGCCGATCAAGGCTGATGAAATCCCTGCCGATCTGGATGACTCTTCCGATGCGGAAATCAAGGCAACCCCGGTGGGCGGCTCCTCAGGGCATGCCGGGCCGTCGGCGCCCCCGTTGTCGGAGGAGCCTTCTGCGGCCCCCCTCACGCCGCGCCGGGGAGATTCCGATTACATTCCCGGGCTGCCCCAGCAGATTCCCCGCCATCTCAACCGTTCCACTCCCGTAAACGCTCCCGCGCCGCAGTCTCCCCTGCCGGAGGATGATATTCCCATGGCGGAACCCCTTTAATCCGTTTTTCAGGGAAATCCGGAGCGTTTTTGCGGTTTCCGGAAAATCCCGGGAAGATGCGGAAAGGGGCGGCGCGGAAAGGTTCTCCATGCGTCAACGTCCTGCGCGCCCTGAGTGGCGTTAATGCTTTGCATTGTGCTTGCGTCTCGCGGGAAAACGCCTGTATAATAAAGACGGTGCGCTGATGAGAGTGTTGCCGCAAGGAGCAGCGTTCCTGTCGGATGACATCATGACCCCACGTTTAAAGATAATGAAAAAGCATTATTTCTACTCCATACCCTGTTTGGCGCTGACCTGCGCTCTTGCCGCCTGCTCTGACGATGATAAATCATCTTCCGCCAAGGCCGGCCAGGATACGGCCGGCCTGACTTCCGCCGCTTCGCCTGATCCTTTGACTTCCGTTGCTTCCGATCTGGTGGCAAAGCGTGCCGAACGCCTCGGAATAGCCGCCCTCTTTCCCAAGGATATGGGGGTGGTAGCGGGGGTTTACGATATCCCCGGCATCATGAAGAGCGTTCAGAATTTGAACATGGTTAAAACCTGGAGTTCCTGTTCATCCGGGGAGGTGGCCGATGAATCCATAGCCATTCCGGGAGAAGACGCTCCCGAACCCGTGCAGCGGAAATGTTCTTTCAGCAGTCCTGTCATTGACGCGATGATCGGCTTGGGCCCCGAATGGGCTCCGTGGCTGGATAGCGCGCAGTCCTCTTTTACCAGGATGGGCCTGAACCAGATGAAGGAAATTTTATCCGTTTACAGGCTTTTCCAGGGAGTAAAGGATGGAAGCGGGGATGACGATGGCGTGGAAGCGGAGGCCATGGGCGGCCAGGGGGTCGAGATGATTGCGCAGTGGGCTGAGCTGATGGATTTACGCCCTTCCCAGGCTGCGACGGCGCCCGTGATGATTGCCGCCAAACTGACGCCGGAAGCCCTGGCCCAGGCCAAAGCTTTCCTGAAGGACGCCAATCTTCAGGAGGATATGGAGCTGCATGGAATGGTTTCCCTGTACGAAAAGACCTACAATGGCTTGGCCTGCAAGGTGGCGGAAGTGGACTGCAAAAAGGTGCGCGCGAAGCTGGAAGAGCTTCTGGAGGAGGCAAAGGGGCAGATGGACATTTCCCAGGAAAATATGGACCGCCTCAAGGCGGCGCTCGTTCGTCTGGATGAATCCAGGCTGTATGTAGCCGTCTCTTTTGTGGAGGATACCCTGGTAGGCTTTATAACCACCAATCCTGAAAAACAGGTCCGCATAGCCTCTTCTCCCCAGGACTCCGTGCTGTCTCGACCTGATTTTTCCATGGCCGATGCCCGGTCCCAGTATCCGTCCTACGGTCTGATTTTCGCAGACAAAGCCTCCGTCAAAGGGGTTATTAACATGGATCTGGCCTATTACAAGGGCATGTTCACCGGGTTGAAGGACGTGATGCAGGCAATAGGCGCCGATTGGAAGATTGCCGATCCGGCTCCTTCCATGACGGCTCTGGATTCCATCAGGGGCAGCACGCTTGGCATGTATGAAGAGCTGGCCCGGAAGGCCACGTCCGTTTCCTACTATTCATGGCAGGATCAGGGGGTGCATGTGGAAGCATGCACATATCCGCTTGAATTTTACAAGCTGGACGCTCCCTCCGCCATGAGCGGCGTGCGTCCGGGTGCGTCCACAGTGCTGTATTCCTCCTGCACGGTCAATCCGCAGATGATGGATATGGGTTGTTCCCTGTGCGGTAATCTTGCCCAGATTGTATGGGACTACGGCAATGCCTATATTTCCAACCCGAAGCATGATGTGAGCGATCAGGTGCGCATGGCCGCCCCTATGATCCAGATGGCCAGGCCTACCATTGAAGAGCTCTGGAAGGCTTATAAAACTGCTCTTTCCGGCCTTACGGGTTCAGGCGTATTCATGATGGACATGCAGGGCGCTCCCAATCCCATGCTCAAGAATGTGCCGGCGCCGCGCTTCTCCGCTGCGTATGAAGTGAACAACCGCGCCGCTCTGGGCGAGGCCTGGCAGAAAGTGACTCATGCCGCCAAAACTGTCGTCACCCTGCTCAGCCAGGGTAAAATGGCGGAGCTTCCCGCTCCCCAGTCTTCCGTGGACGGGGATATCACTACCTACGATTACCAATGCCCTCTGGGCGCCGATCTGAACCCGGTAGTGAGCATTTCCGACACCCGCTGGGCAATCAGCATGCCGAAGGCTTTCGGCCTGGAAGTCCTCAGGGAATCCGTGAAATCTCCGGCGCAGGGAGCCCCTCTCGAATTTCAGCTTAACCTGGTTCCGGTCCGTGACGCCCTGAAGAGCGCGGCGGAGGGCAGCAAGAAGCTCCGGAAGACTGTGGAAACCCTGGATGTAATCACTTCCGATGTTACGGGAGTGCATGCCACGGGGCGCAAGGCCGCGGACGGCAGGGATGTGTACCACATCCATATTATTCCCGCCGCCAAGTAACGGCCTTCCTCCGTCCAGTTTTTCCTGCAGGCTTCCGGGAGTTTATCCCGGAAGCCTTTTTTGTTGATGGAGAAAAGGTTGTGTTCATGACGCGGTGGTCATCCAGGCGGGCTTTAAAATTATGTACAAATGTATACAATTTGCGTGTGCGCCAAGTTTTGGGCTTGCCAAAAGAAAGAGGGAAGTACATAATCAAAACCGTCAAATAAAGGGAATGGATTCCCTCTTCCAGTATTTACAGGAGTTGGCACAAGTAATGGTGAGAGAAAGATAATGAGCAGATTTTTCCAGTTCCTGTGGTTGGCGGCGTTGACCGTGTCCGGCGTTATGGGCGGCAGCGCCTGTGCGGCGGAGGAAGGAGCGGAGCACGGATTGGAACAGGCTGCTCCCCATTTGTTTTCCATTCCGCTGCCCGGAGGCATTGAGCTCCCGGTGTCCAACTCAATGCTGATGCTGTTTCTGGCGGTTCTTCTGATAGGGGTGGTCGTATGGTCCGCCACCCGTTCCATGCGCATCCTGCCTTCCCGTTTGCAGAATGCGGTGGAATACTTTTTTGAGACTCTGTACAACTTTGTGAAGTCCCTTCTGGGGCCGCGCCTGACGCGCAAGTATTTCTGGTACTTCGGGACTATTTTCACCATTATTCTGGTCAGCAATTACATGGGGCTTCTTCCCGGGGTGGGAACCGTCACTTACCATGGGGTGCCGCTGTTCCGCGGTGCGAATGCGGACATGAACGTGACGATGTTCCTGGGTATTTTTTATGCGCTGATGTGGCTTTACTGGTCTATCCGGGAGCAGGGACTGAAAGGCTTCTTTATGCATCTGTTCGGCCCCAAGGGAAGGCTGCCGGGGTTCATGGGATTTGTACTGGTGTTCATCTTCATCTTTGTGGGGCTGGTGGACGTCCTGAGCATCACGATCCGCCCTATTGCGCTGGCAGCCCGTCTTTACGGCAATATTTACGCCGGGGAGACGATTATTGACACCATGGCCCACATGTTCGGGCCTGTGCTCAGCGCCCTGTGCGTACTGCCGTTTCTGGCGATTGAACTGCTTGTGGGGTTCATTCAGGCCCTGGTTTTCCTGCTCCTGACGGCGATTTTCCTGAAACTTCAGGTAGGGGACGATGACGCCCACGGCCATACCTCCAAAAATGAGGAAAAGGAACTTCCCGTTCCGGACAGCCCGCCTCCCGGAAAAGCCTCATAAACCGTACCGCCAACTTTCCGTTCCGGACCATGGGCGACCTGTGGGGGAACGTTCAACAAAAAACATAAACCATACCAATAACATGATCGATCCTATCGCAATGACCTCACTGGCCGAATTGTCCGGCAACGTAGGTTTCGGCCTCGTCACCATCGGCGCCGGCCTCGGCATTGGCCTCATCGGCTCGAAAGCCGCGGAAGCCACCGGGCGCAACCCCGGAGCCTCCTCCCCCATTATGGTGATTGCCATCACGCTGGCGGCCCTGATTGAAGGCGTGGCCCTGATCTCCATCTTTGTGAAATAAAACGGAAGTTCCGTCCCCGGAGGGAGCTTTTCCGCTCCGGGGCGGCGCGCCCGCCCCCTGCCGGTCTGGAAAATTTCCGGCATGTTCAAACCGCTCATCTTATGCTGAATCTCATAGCTGACCAAGCCTGGAATCCTTTTGCTCCCTTCGGGGTAACGAGTTGGGAGCCTTTTGTTGCCAACCTGATCGCTTTCATTCTGATGGTGGTGATCCTGCGCTATCTGGCGTTCAAACCCATCCAGAATGTTCTGGAAAAAAGGCGCCGGCGTATTGAAGAAGGAGAGGAAATGCGTGAGGAAAGCGAGCGGCAGTTGGCTTCCGTCAAGGAACAGACGCATGAAATGCTGGTGGAAGCAGGGGAAAAGGGACAGGAAAAAATAGACGCCGCCAAGGCTGCCGCCGCCCGCCTGTTGAAAGAACAGGAAGCGGAAGCCTCCCGGAAGGCTGAGGAAATCATAAAAAAGGCCCGCCAGCTTGCGGAACTGGAACAGCAGAAAGAGCGTGAAGCGTTAAAAGAACAATTTGGCCAGCTGGTGGCCCTGGCGGCGGCCCAGGTTACCGGAAAAATGCTGACGGAAGAAGACCAGCGGAGAATCAACCGGGAAGCGATCGACAGCCTGGATTCCTGAAACGTTTATGAAGATCGGAAAGGACACGCAAAATGCCGCCCGCAGACTGTTCCGGCTCTGTATGGACGGGAATGCCGTGGCGGAGGACCGCGTGCGTCTGATCGCCCGGAAGATTGCGGAACGCAAGCCCCGTAATTATGCTGCTCTGCTGAAGGCTTTTTCCGGCATGGTGGAATATGCGGTGAAGAGCCGTACAGCCACTATTCAAAGCGCCGTGCCCCTTACGGAAGAGGAACGTTCCCTGATTCAGGCCAAACTGGAGGCCAGATATGGCGGCGCCCTCTACTACCGCTGGGAGGTGGAGCCGTCTCTGCTGGCGGGTGTCCGCATCCAGGTAGGGGATGACGTGAGGGACGGCTCCGTGCGTTCCAGAATCGACCGTCTGGCTGCGGTGGCCCGCACCCTTTCCAATTAACTAACGAATTTTTTCCCATGAGCAACATACTTCAAGAACTCGAAGCAGAAATAAAAAAAGCCACGGCTTCCGTCAGTCAGGAAAACGTGGGCGTCATTCGTTCCGTGGGGGACGGCGTCGCCAAGATTGAAGGATTGAGCGGCGTCATGCTCAATGAAATGATAGAGTTCCCCGGCGGGGTGATGGGGCTGGCGATGAACTTGGAAGAGCATGAGGTGGGCGCCGTGATTCTGGGGGATGATTCCAGGTTGAAGGAAGGGGACACGGTCAAGTGCTCCGGCCGCCTTCTTTCCGTGCCCGTGGGCCGCTCCCTGCTGGGCCGGGTGGTGAACACGCTGGGAGAACCTATTGACGGCAAAGGGCCGATTGAGGCGGAAGCGTATTATCCGGTGGAAAAAATCGCCTCCGGCATCATCTCCCGCCAGTCCGTTTCCGTTCCCGTCCAGACGGGCATCCTTCCCATTGACGCCATGATTCCCATCGGCCGCGGCCAGCGCGAACTCATCATTGGGGACCGCGCCACCGGGAAGACCGCCATTGCCATGGATACCATGATTGCCCAGGCGGAACAGAACCGTCTGGCGGAGGAAGGCAAGCTTCCGGATCACCAGCCCCTTTACAATATCTACGTGGCTATCGGCCAGAAGCGCGCCAACATCAGCCGCCTGGTGGCGAAGCTGGAGGAAACGGGAGCCATGAAATATTCCATCGTGGTGGCGGCTTCCGCCTCCGATCCCGCCGCCATGCTGTACCTGGCGCCCTACGCCGGCTGCGCGATGGGAGAATACTTTATGGACAAGGGGGAAGACGCCCTTATCGTTTATGACGACCTTTCCAAGCATGCTGTGGCCTACCGCCAGATTTCCCTGATTCTGCGCCGCCCCTCCGGCCGTGAGGCGTATCCGGGGGACGTCTTCTACCTGCACAGCCGCCTGCTGGAACGCGCCGCGCGCATCAACAAGGAACACGGCGGCGGCTCCCTGACGGCTCTTCCCATTATTGAAACGCAGGCCGGCGACGTCTCCGCCTACATTCCTACGAATGTCATTTCCATCACGGACGGCCAGATATTCCTGGAAACGGACCTGTTCTACCAGGGGGTGCGCCCGGCCATCAACGTGGGCATTTCCGTCTCCCGCGTGGGTTCCTCCGCCCAGACGAAAATCATCAAAAAACTGGCCGGCTCCATTAAGCTGGATCTTGCCCAATTTACGGAATTGCAGGCGTTCGCCCAGTTCGGGTCAGATCTGGACTCCAGCACGAAGGCCAAGCTGGCCCGCGGCCAGCGCATCGTGGAGCTCTTTAAGCAGAACCAGTATGAACCCAAATCCCTGGGGCTGGAGGCCGCTGACTTGTATGCCATGCAGAAAGGGTACTTTGACGATGTACCGGTGGACAGGGTCAAGGAATGCCAGAACGCGTGGGAAGCGGTGATGCAGGATCAGCATCCGGACCTGCTGGAAAGCATCCTGAAGGAAAAAGACCTGACGCCGGAAATAGACGCAGGGCTTAAAGCCGCCATCGAATCCTTTAAGCTCAGCTGGAACTAACGATTACGGGAGTACTGACACATGGGCAATCTGAGAGATATCAGACGCCGGATCAAGTCCGTCAAAAACACGTCCCAGATCACCAGGGCGATGCAGATGGTGGCTTCCGCCAAAATGCGCCGCGCCCAGGACCAGGCCGTCAAGGGCCGCCCCTACATCCGCGCCCTGGCGGAAGTGCTCTACCATCTCCAGGATGAAATTGACACCAGCAACAGCCCCCTGATGCAAACCCACGGCGGGGCGGATCTGGTGCTGCTGGTGAATACGGACCGCGGCCTCTGCGGCGGCCTGAACGCCAACCTGATCAAAATGGTCCGGGAACAGGCCCCGGAAAACGCCCATTATATCACCATCGGCCGCAAGCTGAATGCGGCGCTCGCCAAATTGAATGAACGGTTGGAGGCCACCTGGAGCCTGACGGATCCCCTTTCTCTGCTGGAACTAAAGCCGGTATTTGATTTTATCGTGCAAAAGTTCAAGGCGGGGGAATATGGGCGCGTTTTCGTGGCTTTCTCCGGTTTTGTGAACACGATGGTTCAGAAGCCTGTCTTTCGCCAGCTTCTTCCCATTGAGCCGGAACCCCTGATGAACATGGCGAAGGCCGGCGGCTCCTCCCTGGACGGAGCGGAAGCCCATAAGCAATTTCTGCTGGAACCCAGCCCCGCCGCTCTGCTGGATACCATCCTGCCTCTTTACGTTTTCCACGGGTTGGTCCAGATTGTGCTGGAGGCCCGGGCGTCCGAACACTCCGCCCGCATGGTCGCCATGAAGGGGGCCACGGAAAACGCCAAAAACATCATCGGCGGCCTCACCCTGGATTACAACAAGGCGCGCCAGACGCAAATCACCAACGAACTGCTGGAAATCACCACAGCCATGCGCGCTATGGAATAACATGGCCCCCTTTTCTTTACCCGTCTTTCAAACAGAACATTCTTTCCACTCCATTTCAACACCAAGTTTTTTTCCATGATGAATAACACAGGCATTCTCGTTCAGATCATCGGCGCTGTGGTCGATGCGGATTTCTCCCAGGCTGAAACGCTTCCCGCCCTGCTCAATGCGCTGGAGGTGGATTACGAAGTTGACGGCAGGCGCAAGACCCTGGTTCTGGAAGTCCAGCAGCACATCGGAGACGGCTGGGTCCGCGCCGTGGCCATGAGCTCTACGGACGGCCTGCGGCGGGGGATGCCCGTGCGCGATACGGGGCGCCCTATTGAAGTGCCTGTGGGGCAGTGCGTTCTGGGACGTATTTTCAATGTGCTGGGGGAAGCTGTGGACGAGCGCGGCGAACTCTCTTGCGCCGGCATGAAGAGCATCCACCGCGGCGCTCCGCCGCTGGACGAACAATCCACCAGCACGGAAGTTCTGGAAACGGGCATCAAGGTCATTGACCTTATCTGCCCCTTCCTGAAAGGCGGCAAAATCGGAGCCTTTGGGGGTGCGGGGGTAGGCAAAACCGTGCTCATCATGGAGTTGATCAACAACATTGCCAAGGCGCGCAGCGGCCTCTCCGTCTTTGCCGGGGTGGGAGAACGCACCCGTGAAGGGAACGATCTGTACAATGAAATGATAGAGTCCGGGGTCATCAACCTGGAAAAACCGGAAGAATCCAAGGTGGCGCTGGTGTACGGACAGATGAATGAACCTCCCGGCGCCCGTCTGCGCGTGGCCCTGTCCGCCCTGACGATGGCGGAATACTTCCGTGACGAGGAGCATAAGGACGTGCTGCTGTTCATTGACAATATTTTCCGTTTCTCCCAGGCGGGGTCGGAAGTGTCCGCCCTGCTGGGCCGCACGCCGTCCGCTGTGGGCTACCAGCCGAACCTGGCGGAGGAAATGGCGGATCTTCAGGAACGCATCACCTCCACCAAGCACGGTTCCATCACCTCCATGCAGGCCGTGTATGTTCCTGCGGACGACTTGACGGACCCGGCCCCGGCCACTACCTTCGCCCACCTGGACTCCACGGTGGTGCTGGAACGCTCTCTGGCGGCCCAGGGGCTCTTCCCGGCGGTGGAACCGCTGTCTTCCACATCCAAGGCCCTGGCCCCGGAAATTGTGGGGAATGAGCATTATGAAGTGGCTCGTGGCGTGCAGATGGTGCTGCAGCGCTACAAGGACCTTCAGGATATGATCGCCATTCTGGGCATGGACGAACTTTCGGAAGAAGACAAGCTCATCGTAAGCCGCGCCCGCAAGATTCAGCGCTTCCTGACCCAGCCGTTCCATGTGGCGGAAGTCTTTTCCAGCATTCCCGGAGCCTATGTGCCCGTGGCGGAAACCGTCCGGGGGTTCAAGGAAATCCTGGAAGGCAAGCTGGACATGGTTCCGGAGGACGCCTTCTTCATGCGCGGCGGCATTGATGACGTTCTCAAGGAAGCCAAATAACCCTTTTCCCGCCGTTCCGAACCATGAGCATGGAGTTCAAAGTCATTACCCCGGATGAAGTGGCGGTTGCCGCTACTGTAGAGTACGTTTATCTGCCCGGCAGCCTCGGGGAGATGGGGGTGCTGGAACATCATACGGCCCTGATTACCTCCCTGGAACCGGGGGAACTCCGCTACAAGCCCATGGACGGCCCGGAGGAAAGCATGGTGGTGGGCACCGGCTTTGTGCAGGTCAATGACGACCAGGTTCTCATGGTAACCGACCTCGCGCTCAATTCCTCCCAGATTGATGAAGGCAGCGTGGAGCGGGCCATTCAGGAAGCGCAGGAGGTGCTCAAGACGCGTTCGGAAATGTCCCGCGAGGAACAGGCCCGCTTTGAAGCCAATCTGACCAAGCAGATCATGATGCTTAACTTTAAGCGCAAACACAAATCGCCGGGCCGATGATGGAGGAAGATTGGAATGATACGTTTTACGACCTTTTCCGCGAAGCGGTGGGGCGCTACCATGAAGGCCACAGGAATGTGGACGGCTTTTTTACGGATCAGGAAATTATCTTTCTGTCTTCCATTGGCTGCCGCACGCGGGAATTGTTTGATTTTATAGAAACCTATGCCCGCACGGGAGAACCTTCCCCCACCACGGTTCTGCTGATGGCGGCGGCGCGCCGGGACTTCTTCCTGACCGTCCAGCACGGGCAGTTTTACCAGGGAAAACCTGTAATCGGATACGATTTGCCGGGGTTCGGCGACGAACTCAGCGGCCTTCCCTACCTTCCGCGCCTGATCGCCAAGGCGCGATCCAAGCTCGTAGGTTCCATGGGGAATGACGTCATTTACTGCTGCGAGAATGACCGCCGCTTCTTCCGGGACCACGGAAACATTCATCCAGCCGACTTCTTGCGGGTGGTCTGGGCCGCAGGAGACAGCGACGCGAAGGTGTATGACTACGTGCGCCAGTGCACCTTGAATGTTTCCTCTTCCGTTCCGGAAAATGAGCGGGCGTAAGAAAACGGAAAGGCCCGGAATAGGAGGGCCGTTGATTCTGGAGAATAGCCGGGAAACGGCGCGTTTCTTTCAGCTTTTGTGAAGATTATTCTTCATAAGGCGCCAGTTCCAGCTGTCCCAGCGTATCGGGGCGGTCTTTCAGGGCCATGCGCTTGAGGTATTTGGCAAAAGAGGGGCGGCGGTGGTATTTGCCGACGACTTCGCCCGTCGTTTTTAGACGCAGGATATATTTGTACGTGGTGACGCGGACGGCGTCCTGTTTGGCGGCGGCGCGTGGAACGGCCCCTATTTCCCTGCAAATCTGTTTCCATCGCGGTCCGTGGGTGCGTTCCCCATGGCGGGTCCACGCCAGGGCGTGGGCGATCTCATGCAAAATCGTGTCACGGATTTCGTGAGGGGTTTCCAGATTGGCGCGGACGAAGTGGATGGAAATCGTAATGCTTTTTTCCAGCAAGCGGCACACGCCCAGCCTTCTTTTGGCCCGGTCCCAGCCGAATTGCCAGTCTGCCAGACCAAGTTCATCCATTTTCAGGCGGGCGTAAGTTTCAATATTCCGGACGCTGTCGCGTTCGCCGGATTGGTCGTTCCCCATGGTCATGTTGCGGGGAAAGCATAGCATGGAAGACGGGGAAGGGAATATGGAGAAAGGCATCATGACGGAGTTGCCGTGGAGGACAGGTTTTTCCGGAAACAGCCGTTTTTTTACGGAGCCTGAGAAAAAGAAAGTCTTTGGAAAGGTTGGCGGACATAATGCCGTAGTTGGAATATCGCCATGAGTTCTCTTTCCGATACCAAGCCGCAGAGGATTGCGGCCATTGACGCCCTGCGGGGATTTGACATGTTTTTCCTGACCGGGGGGCTGGCTCTGGTTGTTTCCGGCATCAACCTTTTTTATGACCGGAGCCCCGAGTGGCTGGTGAAGCACAGCACGCACGTGAATTGGGAGGGGTTTGCCGCCTGGGACCTGGTGATGCCCCTCTTTTTGTTCATTGTGGGAACGGCCATGCCGTTTTCCTTTTCCAGGCGCATCGGTTCGGAGCCTGTGTGGAAGATTTACCTGAAAGTTGCCAAGCGGGTAGTGGCGCTTTTTTTGCTTGGCATGGTGGTGCAGGGAAATCTGCTGAGTTTTGAACCGTCCAAAATGTCCCTGTACTGCAATACGCTCCAGGCCATCGCCTCCGGCTACTTGATTGCGGCCATTTGCCTTCTTCATCTGTCCGTCCGGTGGCAGGTGGCGGTAACAGGGTTGTTGCTGGTTGTTTACTGGCTGGTGATCAAATTCGTTCCTTTTTCCGATCCCTCGGTGGGTTTCTGTGCGGCAGGAATGCTTGAGCCGGGGAGGAATCTGGCCCTGCTGCTGGATAAATACCTGATGGGGAACTGGCAGGATAAAACGAATTACGCGTGGATCCTGGCGCAGTTCGGTTTTGGCGCCATGACCATGCTCGGCCTGCTGGGCGGCCAGATGCTGAAACGGGTACAGGGGCACGGGAAAAAGCTGGCGTGGCTGCTGGGCGCGGGCGCGGGCTGCCTGGCGCTGGGGTATGTCTGGAGCCTGGATTTCCCGATAATCAAGCGTTTGTTCACCAGTTCCATGGTATTGTGGGCGGCGGGATGGTGCTATTTGCTGCTGGCTCTGTTCTACCTGCTGACGGATGTGCTGAAATTGAATTGGTTGACATTCTTTTTCTCCGTAATCGGAAGCAATGCCATTTTCGTGTACATGTGGGTATCGCTGTGCCCCCCCACGGGCAATTTCTCCCGGGTGCTGTTTACCGGGTTTAGCGGGTGTTTCGGGGATGCGGACAGGTTTGTCTTTTATCTCTGCAATTACGCCCTGATCTGGGGCGTGCTGTATTACATGTACAAAAACCGGACCTTCATCAAGGTCTAGGCTTGTTTTCAGTCCTCCGTTCATAGTAGGGTCTCCCCGTGCGGAAGGCGGGGAACGCCTTCCGCACGGGATCGGCATGCCTGCGCCGGGCGTCCGTTATGGGCCGGTCTTTTCTGAAGCCATGGAGATTCCTTTCAACCAACCTCACCAGCACGGCCCCGAATTGGATTATATCCGGGATGCCATCCAGCGCGCCCATTTGTGCGGAGACGGCTATTACACGAAAAAATGCCATGAACTGCTTGCGGAACGCACCGGCGCCGGAAAGGTTCTGCTGGTTCATTCCGGAACCGCCGCACTGGAGATGGCGGCCCTGTTGATCGACTGCCGCCCGGGCGACGAGATTATTATGCCTTCCTATACGTTCGTCTCCACGGCGAACGCGTTTGTGCTGCGCGGCGGCGTTCCCGTATTCGTGGATATCAGGCCGGATACGCAGAATATTGACGAGACGCTGATAGAAGCGGCCATCACGGACCGCACCCGCGCCATTTGCGTGGTTCATTACGCGGGCGTGGCCTGTGAAATGGATGCAATCATGGAAATTGCCGAGAGGCACCGCCTGTACGTGATTGAAGACGCCGCCCAGGGTGTCGGCTCCTGTTACAGAGGGCGCCGGCTCGGCTCCATCGGCCATTTGGGCTGCTACAGTTTCCACGAGACCAAGAATGTCATTTCCGGGGAGGGAGGGGCCCTGCTGGTGAATGACCCCTCCCTGATGGAACGCGCGGAGATTATCCGGGAAAAAGGGACCAACCGGGCCAGGTTTTTCCGCGGGCAGGTGGACAAATACACCTGGGTGGACGTTGGTTCTTCCTATTTGCCCGGAGAGATGACCGCCGCTTATCTGTATGCCCAGCTGGAACACGGGCAGGAAATCAACGGCGAAAGGTTGAAATGGTGGAATATGTACCACCGCGCGCTGGCTCCACTGGAAGAACAGGGAGTGCTGCGGCGTCCGTGCGTTCCGGAGCATTGCACGCATAACGCCCACATGTATTACGTGCTGCTCCGTTCCATGGAGGAGCGCGCGCGCTTGATCAACAAGCTGGCGGAGCACGGGATTAAAGCGGTGTTCCACTACATTCCCCTCCATTCCTCCCCTGCCGGGATGAGGTTCGGGCGTTCTGCCGGGGCCATGCCGCATACGGACCGTACCAGCGATACGTTGCTGAGGCTTCCTTTGTATTACGATTTGGGGGAAGAGGGCTGCCGGGAGGTATTGCGGGCCGGATTTGGGCTGGAAGGAGTTGAATCATGATGAAAATTGGACTGGTCAACGTGTCCGATGTGGATGAGGCCATGCGCAGCCGCCTGCGCGTGTGGCGCAATTCCGACAGGGTCAGCCCGTTTTTTTTGTTGGACCAGGTAACGGAGGAGCAGCACCGGACGTGGCTGGAAAGAAACATCCGCGGGGAGGATGCCCGCGCCTGCGTGATTTATGCGGACCGGGTTCCGCTGGGCCTGGTTTACCTGCCCTGGTTTGACCGGAACACGCGCTGCGGAGAGATAGGCATTTATCTTTACGACAGGGCGTTCAGGGAACTGCGCCCGGCCTTCGCCGCGTATGCCGGGATGATGGAGCTGGCCGCGGGGGAGCTGGGCCTGGAACGGCTGTATGCCCGGATTCTGGAAGACAATGCGGCTTCCGTGCGTTTTCATGAGCGCATGGGGTTTGTCCGTGTCCCGGAAAAGGACGAGGTGCGCGTGAAAAACGGGAAAAGGAAGCGCGTTCTGATGTATGTAAAAGCGTTATGACTGATCCACAGATTCAATTGTCCATTGTGGCTACCGTGTATTGTACGGGCGGTTATCTGGCGGAGTTCTGTTCCCGCAGTTTCGCCGCTGCGCTTGAGGCGGGTTATGACCCCTCCCGCACGGAGGTGGTGCTGGTGAATGACGGCTGCCCCAGGGACGGGCTGGAACAGGCTTTGAAGGAGCGGGAGAAGGACGGCCGGGTGCGCGTGGTGGATTTATCCCGCAACTTTGGCCATCATCTGGCCATGTACGTGGCCTGCGAAGAAGCACGGGGTGAGCGCGTATTCTTGATTGACAGTGATTTGGAGGAATCTCCCGAATGGCTGGCTGATTTTTCCCGCGAGATGGATTCCACCGGGGCGGATGTGGTGTACGGGGTGCAGGAGAAGAGGAAGGGCGGCTTGTTTGAAGCCGTTTCCGGAGAATTGTTCTACACATTGTTTAATTTGCTTTCCGACCAGCAGATTACCAGGAATATGGTGACGGCGCGGCTGATGAGCGCGCGTTTCCTGCGGGAGATGCTGAAATTCCAGGACCGGGAGCCTTTTTTCTTTGGGCTGTGCGTTTCCGCCGGTTTCCGGCAGGTGCCGTGCAGGGTGAAGAAGGCGTCTTCTTCTCCAACTACCTACACTTTCCGCAAAAAAATGGCGTTGGCGGTGAATTCCGTGGTTTCCTACAGCGCCAGGCCGCTGGTGTATATTTCCTATTTTGGCCTGGCGGTCACCATGATCGCCATGCTGTATGTAGCCTGGGTGGTTGTGCGCCAGCTTCTGTATAATGTAGCCCCGACCGGCTGGGCCTCTTCCGTGGCCTCCATCTGGCTGGTCGGGGGCTTGATTCTGATGAGCCTGGGAGTTATCGGCATTTACATATCCAAAATTTACAAGGAAACCAAGCACCGGCCCGCCGTAGTGGTGGCGCGCCGGTATGAGTGAGTTTTCCCCACCTTTTTTCTCTCATGATCAATTACCTGATTCTGCATCTGCTGTTTATTGTTTATGCGCTGAATACCGTCCTGGGGCGTATGGCCGCCCCTTACGGCTGGACGGACTGGCGCCGGTTCGCCCTGCTGGCCGGCGTGCTGTTCCTGTTGGGCATTTATGCGGCGGGATGGCAGGTCATGCTGAAAAAATTTAACCTGGGCGTAGCTTATGCCAACCGTTCCGCCGTGGTGATCTGGGGCATCCTGCTGGCATGGCTTTGCCTGGGGGAGGCCCTTTCCTGGACGCTGGCGGCGGGAGCGGCGCTGGTCATCGGCGGTATTATTTTGGTCTCCACGGAGGATGCGCATGAGTGAGGAATTTTACATCGGACTGAATCTGTTTTCCGTTTTTCTGGCTTCCTGTTCCCAGGTGGTTTTGAAAAAGTCCGCCATGAATGACCGGCTGACCGGCTTTTCCTATTTCGTGAATCCGGCCACGATAGCGGTATATTCCGTTTTTTTGGGCTGCTGCCTGCTGACGTTTTATTGCCTGTCCCACCTGCCGATGATTACGGTGAATGTGCTGGAATGCTCCGCATACGTGTACATCCTTTTGTTTGACCGGATTTTTTTCGGCAAACCAATCACCTTGCGCAAGGTGTGCGGCAACGCGATGATCATCGCGGGCATTATCATTTGCCTGAACCGTTAAGAAGGTGGGTACAGTCTTTTATCCCCCCGGTTTGTTCATCCGGATCGGCTCTTGACTTTCATTTTCCCCGTTTCTAGTATGCGTTCCCGAACAGGGAAAACAGTCTGTAAAATCAGGGAATTTGCTTATGTTGAAACAGATTTGGAGATGGGTATCGCTTTTCCCTCTGCTCCATCCCGTATGGTTCAACCTGCTGCTTCTGGTTCTGGCCTGGAGCCTTGTGGGCGTGGCGTACCAATCCAATGACGATCTGGTGATTGCGTCCGTACTTGACGGATGGGGGGACCCCTCTTACGCGGACGCCCATGTTATTTTCGTCAATCCCCTGTTGACCGGACTTCTGTTGAAAGCCGCGCCTGTCCTTGGCGGGGTGTCCGTCTGGCCTGTGTTTCTGACGCTTGCCACGTTGTCCAGCGGCGCGGCCATTTTCACGATGCTGACGGCGTATGCCCGCAAGGCGCGCAGATATGATTTCAATACGCTGGTTCTGCTGCTGGTGTGGCTGCTGATCATGCCGGGTTTTTACGCCGCCCTGCAATTCAGCCATGCCGCCTTTCTGACGGGATTTACAGGTGTGCTGGCGTGTTTGAAGTACGGTTCTTTCTGGAAGGGATGGTGCGCGGGGGTATTCCTGTGCGTGCTGGGCAGCATGGTCCGGCTGGATGCCGCCCTGGCATGCGCCGCTTTCTGGGGGGCCATCCTGCTGGCAGGCAGCCTGGAAGGGCTCAGACCATCCAGGGAGAAGCTGTTTGCCCGCCGCCGCCTCTGGCTGGCTCTGGCCTGCGTGCTCATCGCTTCCTTCAGCCTGAATGAATATAATAAGTACGCCCACCGGAATGTGCTGGAAGGATGTGACGTGGCGGCATGGAACCAGGCCCGCGCCCTTCTCTCGGACACATGCCCCATCAGGCAGGAGAGCGCCTACCAGTGTGAAAAGTACGGCGTGTTCGCCAATGATATCAGGATGGTCCGGATGTTTACCAATTGCGATATGAATGTATTCAACGCGGATTATCTGGAAAGGCTTCTATTGGCGCGGGACGGGGGAGAATTCTGGCCCAGGGCATGGGCCCGCGGAGAGAAAGCCTTGCATCTGTTTTCGTGGGATTCCGTTATGGATCTCCTCCCTTGCTGGATTTTGTTCGGCCTGGCATGCCGCGTTTCTTTCCGGCGCGGAGATTCTCCCGCCCTGGTGTACTGCGTAGGCTCCCTGCTGGTGCTGGTTCTGCTGTACATGGCCAGCATAGACCGTTTGTATTTCCGCGTGGTTTACCCAACGTTCCTGATTGCCGGGCTGTGTCTGCTGTGGTCGGAGCAATACCGCCCCATCCGCATCAACTGGACGGGGAAAGGAGCCCTTGCGGGCGGCGTGCCCATGTTCTGTGCGTTTTCCGTTTCTTTGTCCCAGGCGTGTGCCGCCGTATGGGAGGCTAATCTGGAGTCTTTTTCTCCGGATGCCGGGCGCCTGTTATGCGAGCGGGTGGACCGGGAACACGATTCCCTGTTTTGCGTCCAGATGTCCGGCGGCACTATTGACGATCTGGCTCCGGGGCAGTCCGTTTTCCGCAAGGCCTGGAGCTGTTCCCGCAAGAATGTTGTCACGCTGGGCGGCTGGAATTTCCCGTTGAAACCCGTGCAGCGGAAACTGAAGGAAATGGGGTGGGCGGGGCAGTCCTCCCTGAACCTGTGCAGGGATAATGTGTACATTGTCTGTCTCACGCCGCAAGGGGACGTTTCCGACATGGACAGCAAGTTCATGGGAATGCTCAGCCGCCATATCTGGGAGCAGCACGGCGTTCGCACAGCCTGGCATCTGGATGAGAATATCCAGGGTGTGCGCGTTTACCGCCTGCGCAAGACATGGTTTCAGCCCGGCAGGAAGGAAGCCGCTTCTGTTCCGGAAATGTGTCTCTCCGCAACGTAACATCCCCCGATGCGCATTACGCGACGGGGGATGAAAGGAGGGAGGTTGGGGCTTGGCGACGGTTTTTAGAAGCGCGGGACGCCCGGCATGCGTCTGTTCATGCGCTCTTCGCGGAGTTTTGCCTGTTCCGCGGGGGAAAGAAGCAGAAATTCCAGATCGCGGATGGCGCGCTGTTTTTCAGAAGGCTCCTTGATGCTGGAAATCAGGCTTTTCATTTTTTCAAGGGCCGCTACCTGGTCACCGAGTTCAAAGCAGGCTTTTTCCCGGTCCCACTGCCTTTTGGTCAGGAAAGCGGCTTTTTCCGCTTCCGCCGTTTTCTTATCGCTGGCGGAGTTGTTTTGAAGCAGAGTCGCTTCCAGGGCGATGCGTTTGTTCCAGAGCTTCCGGAAATTTTCCACATCTTTTTTCTCCTTATAGGGAACCAGCAGCACGCGGTCAAAGATGGTGTTGAGGTCCATCAGGTTGTCCGGCAGGGTTTCCGAACGGTAGTCCCCAATGTTTAGATAGGTGCGGATGACTTCGCTGGCTCCGCCTACCATGGGAAGCTGTTCGCCTACGTCCTTGGCGTTGGCGGCTACTTCATCCAGCATGGAGAGGACGCTGGAGGAAACGTTGAGTTCTCGCTCGTTTTTTTCCGCATCCGCTTTTCTCAGGCAAAGCAGCATCCATTTGCACTGGATTTGAAGGGCCTTTTTAAAACCGGGGGCCACGTTGTTTCCCGTGTTCTGCTTGCGCCAGTTGGAGAAGGCGGTGCTGGGGCTGTCAGGCTTGCTGCTGTTGCCTCCCTTCCCTCCGGAACCCGGCATGCGCATCATCCGGAAGCCTCCACCCCGGTTCAGCATGCGGGACATCATGCTGGTGGGGTTTAAGAAACGGTCCTTCATGGCGTCCACGTAAAGTTTCATGGCGGCGTTTTCCGTGCTGGTGGCTGCGGTAAGGGCGGCCACGGCCTTCTGGATGCGGGAAGAGCTGGTGTTCAGGTAGCCGGCTTTGACTTCCTTCAGCCATTCGGAAGCTTCCTTTCTTGCGGAATCGGTAAGCATTTCCTGAGCCTGGCAGAAACAGGACCCCAGGAGGAGAAGCATCAGCGCGGAAAGCGCCGGACGTTTGCGGAGCGGGATGAAATGTGTCATGGCGGTATAAGATTACAGGGTACTTTTACAAACCCCCCTTTTTTAATAAAGTTGCATTTTTCCTTTAAAAAGGAAGCATATATTATTACCGGGGCGGCAGCTCAGCCCAGCACCTTGCGGATGCAGGAAGCGCAGATGGATACGGCTTCCTCCATTTCCTCCGGAGAAATAATGAGGGGAGGATTGAAATACAGGACGTCGCCCAGGGGGCGGAGCAGCAGTCCCCGTTTAAGGGCTTCCCTGTAAATCCGGTATCCCATCCGTTGTTCGGACGGAAAGCTTTTTTTGGTTTCTCTGTTTTCCACCAGTTCAATGGCGTTCACCAGTCCCAGGCTGCGTATTTCCCCCACGTGGGGATGATCCCCCAGGGTCTCCATAATCATCCGTCGGAAAAGAGGGGCCTTTTCCTGCGCCCGGGGAATGATTTGTTCCTCGTCCAGGACCTTCAGCACGGCGAGAGCGGCGGAGCACCCCAGCGGATTACCGGAATAGGTATGGCTGTGCATGAACGCTTTTCCTTCCTTGTAGTCCGCATAAAAGGCGTCGTAAATTTTCTGCGTGGTGATGGTGATGGACATGGGCATATAACCGCCCGTAAGCCCTTTGGAGACGCACATGATGTCCGGGGAAACGCTGGCCTGGTCACAGGCGAACATGCTCCCCGTACGGCCAAAACCGGTGGCGATTTCATCCGCGATGAGGTGCACGTTGTAGGCGTCGCACAGGGAGCGCAGTTTCGCCAGATAGGCGGGAGGGTACATCCGCATGCCCGCGGAGCCCTGGAGCAGGGGTTCCACCAGCAGGGCTGCGCATTCGTCTCCATGGCGCGCAAAGGCTTCCTGTGCCGCGTCAATGCATTCCGCCTGGCAGCAGCCGCGTTTGTTCCCCTTGGGGCAGCGGTAGCAATCCGGGGCGGGAATGCGCACGATGTCCAGCAGAAGAGGCCTGTAAAGTTCCGAGTACAGGTCCAGGCCTCCTGCGGAGAGGGCTCCCAGGGTTTCTCCGTGATAGGCGTCGCTCAGGGACATGAAACGTACTTTCTGGCGGTTTCCGGTCTGGTAGTGGTATTGGAAACTCATTTTCATCGCGGATTCGATGGATGCCGAACCGTTATCGGAGAAATTGAATTTGCAGAGCCCCCGCGGAATTTTCTTCATCAGTTCTTCACACAGGGTGATAGCCGGCCTGTGCGAGAAGTTGGCGAAGATGACATGCTCCAGGGAATCAAGCTGTTCCTTGATGGCGCGGTTGATTTTGGGGTGGGAGTGGCCCAGCAGGTTGCACCACCAGGAGCTGACCACGTCCAGATAGCGTTTCCCGTCCACATCATACAGGCTGACGCCTTTCCCGTGGTCGATCACGATAGGAGGCAGCGTTTCGTAATCCTTCATCTGGGAACAGGGATGCCAGATGTATTCCAGATCTTTTTTTGACCAGTCGGAGTGGTTCATGGCAAAAGTCGCGGAAGTGGGGCGGATTTTATTTCATGCGGACTTCATATCCCAGTTCCGCCAGCATGGCCAGGTCTTCCCGGATGGTGACGCCGGCGGTGGTGAGCATGTCTCCGGAGATGGCGGCATTCGCTCCGGACATGAAGATTTTCCTGCCGTGGTCCTTCATGGTGTTCCTTCCGGCGGCGATGCGGACGAAGCCGTCCGGCATGATGAACCGCACCAGGGCCACGATGCGCAGCTGCTCTTCCTCTCCCAGAGGAGTCATGTCCGCGTACGGCGTTCCGGGAATGGGGGTCAGAAAGTTGACGGGCATGGATTTGATGCCCAGCGCGGCAATGTCCATGTACATGTCTATCCGGTCCTCCATGGTCTCTCCAAGCCCCATGATGCCGCCGCTGCAAACTTCCAGCCCGGCTTCCAGCGCCCATTTGATGGTTTGCAGTTTGTCGTCGTACGTATGGGTGGTGCAAACGTTTGGGAAATTGCGGCGGGAGGTTTCCAGGTTATTGTGGTAGCGTGAAACGCCCGCGGCTTTCAACTGCTCGCAGTGCTTCTTGGAAATAAGGCCGTGGGAGGCGCAGAGAGAGATGCCGCAATGTTCGGCGATGTGCCGGTAACTGGCGCAGAGCCGGTCCACGTCTTCATCCGTCAGCCTCTTGCCGGAGGTGACGATGGAGTAACGCAGAATGCCGCGTTCGTCATTGTACCTGGCCCCCGCCAGGAGGGCTTCATCACTTAAAAGGGGATATTCCTCCACTGCCGTGGAGTAGTGGGCGGACTGGGCGCAGTATTTGCAGTTTTCCGAACATTTGCCGCTGCGGCCGTTGATGATGGTGCAGAGGTCGAAGATATTCCCGCAGAAATGTTCCCGGATGGCGTTGGCCGCCTGGCACAACTCTTCCAGCGGTTCCCGGCTAAGGGCTATCAATTCTTCTCTGGAGCAGGAACCGCCCCCGAGAACCCTGGAAAGGAGGGAAGATGTCAAACTCATGCGTGAAAGACTAATCCCGGCGTCATTCACGTCAAGGTCAGAATGGCGGCGGAGGCGGATCGTAGGGCCTTCTTTCCCGCTTTCTTGTTCGGCTATTGTTCCGGGGCCCTGTAACGCAGGGCCTGGAATCCGGGGGCGGGTTGGTATTCCCTGTCCAGAATGGCGATGGCTCTGTTGATCAGGTCACGGTTTTCTGCGGCGATATTATTTTTCTCTGCGGGGTCTTTCACGATATCGTACACTTCCCAGTTGTCCGGTTTTTTACCGGGAAACAGGTTGCGGCGGATGACTTTCTTGGAGTCAAAACGGACGGCTACCTGGCCGCCGTAGCCTCCTCCTGCCCAAACCAGGGGTTTCCTGTCATGCAGGGCGGATTTTTTGCCCAGAAGGACAGGGGAGAGGTCCGTTCCCAGCGGGGAACCTGCATCCGCCCCCGTCAGAGCGCACAGCGTAGGCATCACGTCCGCATGGAAGGCCGGCTGGGCAATGGTTTTTCCCGGAGCTATTTTCCCAGGCCAGCGGATAATGCCGGGGACACGTATGCCGCCTTCATAAAGCTGTCCTTTCAACCCTTTGAGATCGGCTACGGAGTTGAAAAAACGGTGGTCCACCCCTCCTGCATCATGGGTGGTGCCGTTGTCACTGGTAAAAATGACGATGGTGTTTTTGTCCAGGCCGCAGGCTTTCAGCGTGTCCAGCAGGCGTCCCACGTTGTGGTCCATCTGGGAAATCATGCCTGCATAGGCGGCCCGGGGGCGGGGATGGGGCAGATAGCCCCGGTTGCCGCGGTAGGGGGATTTGTCCCATTCGCGGGGATAGAGGTCAATCCATTCCTGAAGAGGCTGCATGGCCACATGGGGTTCCAGCGGGGCGTAATACAGGAAAAACGGTTGTTTTCCATGGGCCTTTTCCCTCACAAATTCCAGCATTTTATCCGCAATAAGATCGGAACTGTGCTGTTCTGCGCGGTAGGTGTCCGCCAGAACTTCCCCTTTAGGCTGGGAACCGTGTCCGATGGTGGCGGCTGTCAGGGAAGTGTTGAGAACTTCTTTCTTTCCGTTATTCCAGAGGTATGGAGGATAGTAGGTGTGGCAGGCTTTCTGGTCCGTGTAGCCATAGAACCTGTCCACGCCGTGTTTGTCCGGCGCTCCGGTGGAGCCGAAATCCCCAATTCCCCATTTACCGAATACCGCTGTGGCGTAACCGGCTTTTTTCATGGCTTCCGGCAGAGTGTAGGTTTTTTCTTCGATAGGCCAGTCTCCTTTGAGGTCGCGCCAGTTTTCGCCCGCGTCCACGCGTTTCAAATCCTGTACGTCGCAGCTGCCCGTATGCTTGCCCGTCATCAGCACGTTGCGGGAGGGGGAACAAACCGGAGCCCCGGAATAGAAATAAACCCATCGCTGTCCTTCGGATGCCAGCCTGTCAATGTTCGGGGTTTTAATTTTTTTCTGGCCGTAGCAGCCCACTTCCGCCCAGCCAAGATCATCCGCATTGATGAGGACCACATTGGGCCGTGCCGCTTCCGCCACAGACAGCATCAGCAGGGAAAAGGCGGCGGAGAGAGTGATGTTGTAAAAGGTGACCATACGATAATAATAACGGAGGAACACTCTTCCCTGTTTCAAAAAACAGTTTCGCTTTCCTTGCCGGATGAGAGGCTCACATGGCGAACCTGCCGGTTTCCTTTTATTTCGGATTACTTATTTATTCACGCTGTTCCTGTTTGTTCTGGTTCTTATCATCCCCGCCAGATTTTTTGATGCATTGCTTAAGATGCTGAACCGGAAATTCAGAATGAAAATAGTTCCTGGTGAAGCGTTTTTCAATGAAACACGCTCTTCCTTGAGGGGGGAGGGCGGATTTACAATCCGGAGTCAAGCTGTAACTCTAAGGGAAAAGAACTTGCAGATCTTGACGGGTGGATTCTGGTTCAGGAAACGGGAAATTTCTGCTTGCTGAAAAATCCCTTGTACCGTGGACGCTATTTCGTCCGCGCCCAAGGGGAAGAAAATCATTTTTCCCCTGTTGTTCCGGATTGGAGAACGAATAACAAAATCCATGTCACCGTGCCGCCGGGAACAAAGGAGTTGTCTGTGCTTGAGAGCTATTCCAGGGGATGGAGCGCCCGCACCGGGAAGGGAGAAGAGCTTCCTTTATCCAGTACTGAGCGTTATTCCATTCTTGTTTCTGTCCCGGATTCGGAGCAGCAGACGGAAATCCTCCTTCAGTACCATACGCCTTACCGTGAATGGTATTACAGCATGATGGGGGGAACGGCCCTGTTTCTGCTTGTGACAGTTTTCTTGCAGAGGCACATGAATGTCAGGACGGGAAAGAGGGGATAGGGAGGACCTTTTCTCCGCCTTTTTTGTTTTCATGAAATAGCGGTCAGGGCAGGATAAGGCTTTCTACCGCGGCACGTATGGTCTCATCGCCAAATTGGTCCAAGGCATGTTTCAGGAAGCCCTGGGCAATCATGCTGCGCGCCGTCTGCTCCGGAATTCCCCGTGAAAGCAGGTAGAAGATTTCTTCCGGAGAAATGGAGGATGTGGCGGAACCGTGCGAACACTGCACTCTGTCCGCCAGGATTTCCAGACCGGGAATGGAGTTGGCTTCCGCTCTGGGGCTGAGAATGAGATTGCGGTTGCTTTGATAGGCGCTGGTGTCATGTGCTCCTTCCGCCACCAGGATCATGCCGCTGAAAATGCTGCTGGCTTCGTCGTCAAGCACGTTGGCGTAAAGCAGGTTGCTGGAGGCTCCGCGGTAAAGGTGCTTCTGGCAGGTTCTCTGGTCCAGCTTCTTGTTTTCCTTGAGATGGTTGGCGGAAAGCAGACGGACTCCTGCGCCGTCTCCGTTCAGGATGCAGACCGTCTCCTGCCTGGCCCATGCCGCGCCGGGATGGCTGACGAGATGTTCCATTTCCGCGGAATCATCCGCCATCATATGGGAAAGCTCCACGGCACGGGAACGGCTGTTAAGTTCCTGAACCAGCGCGTATTTGACAGATGACGCGGAGGAAAGATGGTACTGCTGGAGCGCTCCGCAGAATTGGCGGCCATGGTCTGCGCTAATGTGGCGTTCCAGAATACGCAGACGGCTTCCGGTTTCCGCAATGAGCAGCGTGGAGGGAAAAACGGCCACGTTATCTCCGGAAATGAAGTGGAGTATTTCCAGAGGGAGGGAGATTTCCCTGTCCGCCATAATAACCAGCCCGTTGTGCTGGAGGGCCGTCGCCAATGCCGACAGTTTTTCGGAACCGAGCGTTTCCGTCTCTGTTTCCAGGTATTTCCGGGCGGTGTCCGGGCATTGCAGCACAAAGTCTTCCATATCCATTACGGAAAGACCTTCCGGCAGTTCTTCCGGGATGGAAACGGGGATTCCGTTGGCGTAGACAATGCGGAGGGCCTCCGGCATGGAGGCACGTTCCCTGATGATGGGGGCCAAGGTTTCCGGATCTGCAGGAGGAGCCGCTTCCACATGTTCCAGGGATTCGTTGCCGGGGGCGCCGAAACGCCAGGATTCCATATGGCGGGAAGGTCCCGGAAGCTGTTCCGCCTGCTCCAGGGCATGGCGGCGCCGGGCTTCAAACCATGCGGGAAGAATGCCTGCGGGGAATTGTTCTTCGTTAAGCAAATGATCCATTATTTCCCTCCTTATCCGATGCTGTCTTCCATTTCCAGATCAATGAGCCTGCGCAGCTCCACAGAGTATTCCATGGGGAATTCCTGAACGAGGTCGTTAATGAATCCATTGACGGCCAGGGACATCGCCGCAGCTTTCGGAATGCCCCGCTGCTGCATGTAAAAAAGCATTTCTTCGGAGACCTGGGAGACGGACGCCTCATGCTGCACCGTGCCTCCATCCCCTTTTACCGTGATGGCGGGGTAGGTGTCCGTACGGCTGTTGGCCGCCAGAAGAAGGGCGTCGCATTCCGTGTTGTTTTTGCAACCCTTGAGCCCTTTGCCCATGATTACCTGGCCCCGGTAGCTGGCGCGCCCTTCGCCAATGCTGATGGATTTGGAAACGATGTTGGACGTAGTGTCGTCCGCCGCATGGATCATTTTGGCCCCCGTATCTTGATGCTGGCCCGTGTTTGCCAGGGCGATGGAGATGACTTCCCCGCGCGCGCGCCTGCCCTTGAGCACCACAGCCGGGTATTTCATGGTGAGGCCGGAGCCAATGTTGCAGTCTATCCAGCGGATTTCCGCATCTTCCATGGCAAGGCCGCGTTTGGTGACCATGTTGAAGACATTGGAGGACCAGTTTTGCACGGTGACGTACTGAATTTTCGCTCCCTTGAGCGCGACCAGCTCCACAACGGCGGAGTGGAGGGTGGAAGTTTCAAACTGGGGCGCCGTGCATCCTTCCATGTACATGAGTTCCGCTCCTTCGTCCGCAATGATGAGAGTTCGTTCGAACTGCCCGAAATTTTCCGAGTTGATGCGGAAGTAGGCCTGGAGAGGATGTTTAAGTTTAACCCCTTTGGGCACGTAAATAAAGGAACCTCCGGAAAATACCGCGCTGTTCAGGGCGGAGAATTTGTTGTCTCCCGTGGGAATGACTTTTCCAAACCAGGGGCGGAAGACGTCTTCATGGTGTTTCAGGCCTTCCGTGGAGTTGACGAAGATAACGCCCTGGCTGCGGAGTTCCTCCTTCATGTTGGAGTAGGCGGATTCGGAGTCGTACTGGGCTTCCACGCCCGCCAGAAACTGGCGTTCCTGTTCCGGGACGCCCAGGCGTTCGAAGGTGCGCTTGACGTCCTCCGGCACGTCGTCCCAGCTTCGTTTGGGCCGTTCTCCGTCGGAGAGGTAGTAGCGGATTTGGGAGAAATCTATTTTTTTAATATCCGGAGAAGCCCAGTGGATGGGCATGGGCTTGCTTTCAAAAACGGCAAGCGCGTTTTTGCGGAACTGGCGCACCCATTCCGGGTCGTCCTTGACGTCGCAGATGTAGTCAATGGTGGCCTCCGTCAGGCCGTATCCGGCATCAAATTTATGGCGCTCCGGGAAGGAGAAGTTTCCCTTACTCCGGTCGAAGTCAAACAGGTTCTGTGTGTTCCCGTTCTCTGGCATGTCAGGTGTATCGCTCATGATTGATGGCCGGATGGCGGCATTACGCCTTTTCCGCTGTTTCCGTGTCTTTCAGGAACTCGTATCCCCTGCTTTCCAGTTCGTCCACCAGTTCTCCGCCTCCGGTCCGGACGATCCGCCCGTCAGCCAGCACGTGGACCACATCCGGCCTGATGTAGTCCAGCAGGCGTTTGTAGTGGGTGATAACCAGGAAGCTGCGGAAGGGGGACCGCATGGAGTTGACCCCTTCCGAGACAATGCGGAGGGCATCGATGTCCAGGCCGGAATCCGTTTCATCCAGAATGGCGTACAGGGGATCCAGAAGAAGCATTTGCAGCACCTCATTGCGCTTTTTCTCTCCACCGGAAAAACCTTCGTTAACGGCGCGGGACGTAAATTTGCGGGCCATGCCGAGCTGGTCCATTTTTGCATAGAGCGTTTTGTAGAAGGTGACCGCATCCAGTTCCTCCCCGTGGGGCATGCGGGCCTGCATGGCCGCACGAAGGAAGTTGGCGTTGGAGACGCCGGGAACTTCCATGGGATACTGGAATGCCAGGAAGAGTCCCGCCCTGCTGCGCTCGTCAATGCTCATATCCAGCAGGTTCTGTCCGTCCAGCCAGGCTTCCCCCTCCGTTACCTCATAGTCCGGATGTCCGCAAAGCACTTTGGATAAAGTGCTTTTCCCGGAACCGTTGGGCCCCATGATCGCATGCACCTCTCCTTTGGGAATTTCCAGATTGATGCCTTTAAGTATTTCCGTGCCTTGCACATTGGCGTGCAAATTTTTAATGACCAGACTCATGATGATGAAAGAGAGTTAGCCCTGCGGCGTGGTGATGGACCCCCTCAGGGTGATTTGGGCTTCTTCCACGCACACGTCGTCGGGCAGGTTGATGAATTCCTTCAGGTCCACGCCTTCCTTGATGGTGATGTCATAAATGCGTCCGGTCCGGGTGTCCTGGAAGTGGCCGTGTTCAACGAGATTGGGACAGAAGCGGGAAGAGCTGCGTTCAAAGTTGACCTGATTGACCAGGCCGTGGTTCACCAGAGCCTCTAGGCAGTTGTAAACGGTGGCCAGGGAAATGCTGGGGAGTTTTTTGCGTACCCGCTGGTAAACTTCATTGGCCGTAGGATGATCCCTTTGTTCCAGAAGAACCTGATAGACTTCCTGCCTTTGCTTGGTAAGTCTCAACCCGGAAATGACCGGCAGGGTAGAGGCGGTGCGGACGGCCTGCTTGGAATCTGTTTTGGGATTCATATCTTATTTTTCATGCTCTGCGTGGATAGTGGGGGAGGGGTAATTGTTTTGCAAGAACAATTCCTGTTATTTGTTGGAGCGCGGAGAAGGGTAGAAAAAGGGGCGGTCATCCCTGTGGATGGCCGCCCCTGCAGGGAGATAGAGTAATCCGTAATTTAGTTGGCGGCTTCAGATCCTTCCGGAGCCACATTGACGCGGCGGCCTTCGCGGTCAAAGAACACGCGGCCGTCCACCAGGGAGAAGATGGTGTAGTCACGACCCATGCCTACGCCCTTGCCGGGGTGCCACTTGGTGCCGCGCTGGCGGATGATGATGTTGCCCGCGATCACTTCCTGTCCGCCGAATTTTTTAACGCCGAGGCGCTTGCTGCGGGAGTCGCGACCGTTCTTGACAGAACCTTGACCTTTCTTGTGAGCCATAAGATAATAAAAATTAAGGGTTGAGATTAGGCGTTGATAGCGGTGATTTCCAGCTTCGTCATGGCGCGGCGGGAACCTTTTTTCTTGTGGAAGCCCTTGCGGCGCTTGAATTTGAAAGCGATGATCTTTTTGCCGCGGAACTGGCTGACCACCTTGGCGGAGACTGTAGCTCCTTCCACCATGGGGGCGCCGACGGTCACTTTTCCGTCATTTTCCACCATAAGCACCTGATCGAAGCTTGCTTCGGCCCCCTCTTCAAGGGTATTGATGCATTCAACGTCGATCACGTCGCCCGTCTGGACGCGGTACTGCTTGCCACCTGTTTTGAAAATTGCGTATGCCATTGCTATCACTGTTAAGGTTCGCCCGCAGATGCGGGAGCCGCAATAAACCATATGACTTTCTTTTAGACAAGCAAAATTTCATGAAAAAATGAGCGAATGGCATAAAATTTTTAAAAACGGTCCCGTTTTGACTCATTCCCCGGAGGAAATGAGGGAACTGGGAAGGCGAATAGGTAAAATTTTAATGCCCGGTGAAATTCTGGGCGTGGTGGGTGAGCTGGGGGCCGGAAAGACGCACCTGACCCAGGGCATTATGGAGGGGCTGGGGAGCTCCGAGGCGGCAGCCAGCCCGACATTTTCCCTGGTGCATGAGCATGCTGACGGCCGTCTGCCGGCGTGCCATTTTGATTTTTACCGCCTGAAGGATGAGTCCGAGCTGACCGGCATAGGGTGGGAAGAGTATCTGGACGGAGAGACCGTGCTCATTGTCGAATGGGCCAACCTGTTTCCGGAAGCGCTTCCGGAAGAAGCCTCATGGCTGTTGCTGGAACATGAAGGAAGCTGCCTGCGCCGCGTGTCTCTGGCCCCTGCGGAATGAAACGGATTAGTACCCGATGCTTTGGGAAAATGCTTTGTCAAAGCCGGGGCTGGACCAGATGGTATTATGCATGGCTCCGGGGAATTCCTGGTAGCTGACCGGTACGGAGAAACAGTCCCGAAGCCGTTTGGCGTGGTTCGGCGGAATGACTTCATCCGCTCCCGCGGCCAGAATGCTGACAGGGCAGGCGACTTTGGGCGCGGCCAGGTCCGACCGGAAGTGGTCCGGAAGGAGAAGCCTGACGGGCAGGTACGGAAAGAGGCCCCGGGCGGTTTCCAGAAGGCTGTCAAAAGGAACCAGCAGCACCAGTTTTTTCACGTGCCTGACAGAGGCTACCTGGGTAGCGACTCCGGAACCGAGGCTTTGCCCGACCAGAATGACGTCATCCGGCGTTCTTCCGGTTTCCTTCAGCACGGAGTCAAGAATAGCCAGGGAGTCTCCCATAATATCCTGTTCCGTGGGGGTGCCGGTGCTGAGCCCGTACCCGCGGTAATTGACCAGGAGCTTGGCATGGGGAAACCGGTCCAGGTAGGGAAGCATCATGGAGATGTCCATGGCGTTTCCCCCGTAATATACCAGGAGGGGCTGCCCCTTCTTTTCAATAAGCCAGCCGCTGAGTTTGGCCCCATTATGGTGGAAGGTGCGCCGATGCGGTTCCCAGGCGGCCCGTTTTTCCAGATACGCGGTTTTGTCCCTGGGCTGGGGCGGCAGGTACACCAGGGAGCGGACGGAGCACTGGAGGCACGCCAGGGCCAGCGCTCCGGCAAGCAGAAGTGTGCACGGGATTTTCCATGTTCCCGTTTTCAGTAGTCTCAGAAGGTTCATGGAACGTTTTTCTTCGTGGTCATGGTTCCGGCTGTCCCGGTGCGGAGCCGGGCTGTGCCCCGTTCCCGGCAGCTCCAGCCGTTCAGGAGGGCCGTTTTGCCCTCCGCGTCCAGGCGGCTTACATCATTCAGGAATACTTCCCGGGAGGGCGTTTTGAAATGCAGCACTGTGGAAGAGGCTCCCTGGCTGTATGTTACTGTAGCCGTTTCCGTCCCCCTTCCTGTGCTTTCCAGCGTTCCTCTTCCTTCCCCCAGCGAATGGTAAAAAAGAGTCATGCCGGAAGAGGAATGCCGGACTTCCCGTTCGGAAACGGGTTCGCTTTCCCCTTCCAGGACAATCTCCGTTCTACTGCCGTTGGGGAACCATTCCGCCTGGACGTTATCCGTTTCAAGCGTGGCGCCTCCGCGCCCGCAGGAGGAAAGCGCCAGCGGGATGCCGGGCAGTAGGAAGAATGCTGATCGCATGGAAACAGTGTTTCTGAATTTGACGGGGAAGGCAATCTCTCTTTTCTCTTAATGATGGTCTTTTTCAGGGATTGAAATTTTTTCGATAGAAGAAAAACGGGAAAAGGGTATAAAGGATATATATGTTCGTCCGGATGTTTTCATGGAGTTTTGCAGCGGCAGCGTGTCTGGCGGGATTTTTCCCGGCGCAGTCCCTAGGCGGGGAAGAAGCTGCCCAATCTGGAGCCATCGCCGTGAAAGTGCCTGCCTCCAGCCTGCTGATGGCCCGCCAGGAGACGGGGGAAACCCGGCTGGACCGTTCTTTCAGTAATGCGGGGTTGAGCATAGGCGGCAAGAAATATGCCACGGGAATCGGTACGCACGCTACGTCCATGATTCCCCTTCCCGTTCCGGAAACCCCGAAAATTCTGAGGCTGGAAGGAGCATGCGGCGTTGATGACGGTGCGGATGGGGACGGAAGCGTGGAATTCCGCGTGATGAGCGGTTCCGGGGTTTTGTGGAGTTCCGGCGTGATGAAGAGGGGGATGGCCGCGAAGAAGTTTTCCATTCCGGTGGCGGAAAACGGCATACGGCATCTTTACCTGATGGCCGACCGGGTGGACAACAATTCCTACGATCATGCGGACTGGGTGGACCTGGCCTGGAAGACGGGAGGAAGTGGGCAGGGGGCGAAGGGAGCTGTGGTGAATGCCTCTGAATTCGGCATGGTTCCCGGCGTCAGAAAAGACCAGGGGCCGGCGCTGAGGGCAGCCGTTTCCGCTCTCCGAAAGCAGGGCGGAGGCGTTTTGAACATCCCCGGGGGCGTTTACCATTTTTATCCGGAGGGGGCTTTGAACATGAGCTTCCATATTTCCAACCATGACCAGCCGCTGATTCATCCGGTGTGCGTGCCCCTGGCCGATTTGAGAAATGTCCGCGTGGAGGGCAATGGTTCCCTGTTTCTTTTTCATGGCAAGGTGGTTCCCCTGCTGGTGATGGACTGCGAAAATGTCAGCGTCAACCGTTTGGCCGTGGATTACGAACGGTCCTGGTGCACGGAGGCGCGCGTCATGAAGGCGGACGACCGGTTTACGGAAGTGGAAATAGACAAAAAAGCCTATCCTTACGAAATTCGGAACAACAGATTCGTCTTTCAGGGGAAAGGCTGGGAAGAAGGGATGGGACACTGCATGGCCTTTGAGAAGGGGACGGGACATATCATCGCCAATACATCGGACATCGGCTGGAACGGACATGTGGAGCCGCTGGGCGGGAACCGTCTCCGTCTGGACTGGAACCTCAAGCAGAAGGGAATCAAGCCGGGGGATACGCTGGTGCTGCGGAATTACAACCGTCCCCATCCGGGATGCGTGGTGTACCGGGCGCGGAAAACATCACTGAATGACGTATCCCTGCACCAGAGTTCAGGCATGGCGCTGCTGGTCCAGCGGTCGGAGGATTTTCATATGAAAGGCGGCGGAGTCATGGTCAGGAAAGGTACGGGGCGCGTGCACACCGCCGGAGCGGACGCTACCCATTTTTCCAATACCCGGGGCGCAATCGTGGTGGAGAAAGCCCTTTTCGAAGGGATGATGGATGACGCCATCAATGTCCATTCCACCTGCCTGGGCGTGATGGAAGTAGTGGACAGTCATACCCTGAAGTGCAAATACATGCATCGTCAGGCGGTGGGGTTTGAGGTATTTCTTCCCGGTGAAAAAATCCGTTTCATCAACGGTCCTACGCTGGAACCCGGAGGAACGGCCACTGTGAAAACGGCCGTGAAAAAAAGTTCCTCGGAATTGGTGATTACGGTGGAAGAGCCGCTTCCCCCCTCCGTCAGGGCCGGGGATGCCGTGGAGAATGCGGATTTTTACCCTTCCGTGGTTTTCCGCGACAATATCGTCCGCAACAACCGTGCACGAGGATCTCTTTTCACAACTCCGGAGAGAGTGCTGGTGGAGGGCAATTTGTTTGACCATTCCTCCGGCTCCGCCATTCTATTGGCAGGGGATGCCCAGGGGTGGTATGAAAGCGGCGCCTGCCATGAAGTGGTGATCCGCAAAAATACGTTCATTAACAACCTGACCTCGCGCTACCAGTTTACGAATGCCATTATTTCCATTTACCCGGAAGTCAAGCAGCTGGGGAGACAGAAGGATTACTATCATCGCAATGTGCTGATAGAAAATAATGTTTTCAAGACGTTCGATGTGCCGCTGCTGTTCGCCATTTCCACGGACAACCTCAGGTTTATCAATAATAAAGTCATTTACAATGATGAGTTTAAGGGGTGGGGGCAGAAACCTTTCCAATTCAGAAGATGCGCCAATATTCTGATTAAAGATAACAAGGTGCTGCCTCCATGCACATGGACTCTTGAAGACTGCAAGCTGGAAAATACTCCCGCAGACCAGGTTCGTTTTGGTGAGTAAGTTTTTTATTTTAAGCAATATTCATAGAAATTACATTTTCCCGCGGATTGCGTATCCGGCGGCAATATATTTTCCGGGATAAAAGCATTCAGAGCTTTTCAAAGTTGCAGAGATAAGAAGAAAAATAAATCTATTTGAATATCTGTTCATTGATATTCAATAGAAGTGTGATTTTTTTCCTGTAAAAAACAGGGCCGGAGATGCAGTCCCGCCATATTGACCTGCACTATGTGCCGGGAACAAGAAAGAGCGGGGAAAGGCAATGACGAAGGCGTCAAACATGGCGGATTTTACTTTTTTGTTCTTCTTGTTTCCCTGAATAATCAAAATTTTTGGATTGATGAAGTTATACTGTATTGTGCGCCATGCAGCAGGGAACGGAAGGCTGTTGGATAAAGTTATTTAATATATTCTGGATATTTTTATCATCCTGTTTTTTCAGGAGGGGGCCAAAGACGCTGGTTGTTTTTTGATTGCGCCGTTTTTACTGCACGGCTGGATCTTATTGCAGGGCAGTGAGGTTAACTTCTGCTTTTATGCAATGGGGCCCGGCAAGGATGAACGTTCTTGATTTATGCCGGGAAGTGTCGTCTATCGCCGGGGTGGAATCCTTCAAACAGAAAAGCATTGATGTTTTACTGTTGTTTCAACAGTTTGAGAAGGGGCGGTGTCATTATAGGAATGATGGATATTTCTTCCCGCCTGGTCAAAAGATGCAGGAAATTTATTGAACCGTACCGGGTGACGGACGGCAGGGGATTCAAGTTGTCCCGCTATGACCCGGGCGATCTCGGCAAACTGGGCAAAGACAGCAAGAAAGAGGCCGTGGATAACCTGGAAAAGGGCATCGAATTGCTGGCACAGCTTCAGGAAGTATTGTATGCCAGCGAGTCTTATGCTCTGCTGGTGGTGTTGCAGGCGATGGACAGCGCGGGGAAGGATGGCATTGTGAAGCATGTGATGGGAGGCGTCAATCCGCAGGGGTGCGTAGTCAGCAGCTTCAAGCAGCCTTCCACGCTGGAGCGGAGCCATGATTTCCTGTGGCGGTGTGTATCCCGTCTGCCCAGGCGGGGAATGATTGGCATTTTCAACCGCTCCTATTATGAAGAAGTTCTTAGCGTGCGCGTGCATCCGGAGTTTCTGGCCGGAGAGGGATTTAATCCCGCCCATGCCAAAAGTGCTTTCTGGGAGGAGAGGTTCAGGTCCATTAATAATCTGGAACGCCACCTGCTCACCAACAAGACGAGCATTGTGAAAATATTCCTCAATCTTTCTCCGGAGGAACAGAGAAAGCGCCTTCTGGCGCGGCTGGATACTCCGGACAAGAACTGGAAGTTTTCAGAAGGAGATATCCACGAACGCGAATTCTGGGGCCAGTACCAGAAAGCGTATGAGGAGATGATACGCCATACCTCTTCCCGGGAGGCTCCATGGTATGTGGTGCCGGCGGACAACAAGTGGTATTCCCGGCTCGTCTGCTTGTGCGCCATTGTGGAGGCCCTGGCGGAAATGAGGCTGGAATACCCGAAGGTTTCCGGGGAATTGAAAGCGTTCTTTCCCAAATTCCGGGAGGAACTGGAACGCCCCCTGTCCGAGGGCGGGGATTAGAGAGGCATTTGGAAACGCGGAGAGAAAAACGGCGCGCCAGCGGGAGATAGCCCTCCTTTTGGCTGCGCCGCCTTATTCCATTTCATGGCGCAGATCCCGTTGTCGTCAGCGTCTGCGTTCCCAGGATTGCACTTTGCCGTTGATAAAGAGCACGTATCCGGTGTTTACTGGAACGTAGGTGACATCATTGTAATAAGGGTAATAGGGGCGGTAGAAGCCCGGCCCCCAGTAGGGGCCGCCCCAGTAAGGTCCGGCCCAGAAAGAGGGCGGCGGAGTGTAAACCGGCTGAAGGGAGGAATAAATCCAGCGCGTGGCGGATTTCCCGTTAAGGTTGCCTTCCGCTACGGCGGAGGGGTCCCCCCAGGCCAGGAAAACGGCCGGCGGAGACATTCCTTCCGCAATTTGCCCGGATTCCACCAGTGTTTTCTGGCTGGGCGGGAGGGAATTGAAAAGGGCCGGATTTTTCTGGATGCGTGATGCCGGGGTGGATACGCAGGAAGCAAGGCACAGAGCGGCGGACAGGGTAGTGAAAAGTAACTTCCAACTCATGATATGCATACGGATAACACTCACTTTGACTCTTGCCAAGGGTCTTTTGTTGAGTAAAATGTATGAACACGTTATGAAAGCGCTCCGCAATCTGGCTTTAACACTGATGGTCCCCGTTCTGGTTTCTTCCCTGTCCGCAGCGGAAAAGCCGGAAATAGTTGGCGAATATCTCCCGGTCGGCAAAATGGCGGAAGCCGCCGCCGTCAGCGTTGTGCTTGATGAAAGCCTGCAGCCGTTTATGGAAAAGATAGACGGCGTTTTCGCCTCCCTGCCCGACAAGGACAAGAAAGAGCTTGTCAGCCAGATTGTCCCCGGCCAGCCCGTCCCGTATGATGAACGCCTGGGCTGGACCAAGGACGAGTATGCCAAGTATCTGGAGTGCTGGAAGCTGAAGCAGGTGCAGGAAGTAGCGCCTGTGGCCCTGGGCATTTTCGCTTCGGGAGAACGGAATATATGGGATTTGGCTGCTGTGGCGCAGCAGGGGCCGCTGCCGATGAGCACGCTGAAGTATGATTCCAGCACCAAGTCATGGATTTCTCCCAACGGAACCCTGTCCCTGAAAGGGGACGTGTCCTATGACGAACTGAATGTGTATGGCGCGTGGAGCGGCAAGGAATGGACGATGGAAAAGAAAACCATCCTTTCCACCCTGACGGAGACTATCATTGCGGGCAAGAGCAAGGACGGCAAATATGCCTATTTCGTTTACAACATGTCCGAAAAGAACCCGGACAATGTTGCCATTGCCAACCAGTCCATTGTTCTGCGCGTTCCCGTCACCCGCATCGCGGGGGACCCTTTGCTGGAGAAGGCCAAGGCCAAGGCCCGCCAGTAGGGATATGATGTTCCTTTCATTTCCGGTAAGACAACAATGCGTATTATCAGCGGAAAGGCCGGCGGCATAACCCTGTCTGTTCCCAAAGGGGAAGTGCGTCCCACGACAGACCGGGTCAGGGAGGCCGTTTTTTCCATCCTGAATCCGCTGATGGACGGAGCCGACGTGCTGGATTTGTTTACCGGGTCCGGCGCTTTCGGCCTGGAGGCTCTCAGCCGTGGGGCGGGAAACGCCCGCATGGTGGATTTTTCCCGTCTCTCCTGCGCGGCGGCCAGGGCCAATCTCGTCAAAACAGGCCTGGAAGGCGGAACCGTTATCCAGGGGGATGCCGTCCAGTTTGTAAAAAGGGACCTGCTGGCCGGCAGGAAGTACGATATTATTTTTGCAGATCCTCCTTATTGCAAGGGTCCGGCGGACCGCGACTTTATTGTTGAGCTGGCGGAGGCAGGAGTTGCCGGGCTGTTGAAGGACGGCGGCGTGTTTATTGCGGAAGTGCAGGAGGGCTGGGGTACCGGAAGGGAAGGCGCTGCGGAAATTGACGGCCTGAATCTGGTGGATACCCGCCGGTACGGGAAAAATATGCTGCTGTTCTACCAATTACCTGAGAAGTAAGATGAAAGCCTTCCTGTTTTCCTTCTGCTACAATATTCTGTATACCGTCGGGTGGCTGGTGACGCTGCCTTCCTATCTGCTTAAGCAGAAGAGAAGAGGCGGATTCGGCACGGGGCTTCTGGAGCGTTTCGGGCTGTACCGGGTCTCCTATAACCGGGAACCGAAGGGGGTATTGTATGTGCATGCCGTAAGCGTGGGTGAAGTGGTGCTGGCTCTCAAGTTTCTCCGGGCGTGGCTCCGGGAACGCGGAGGTTCCGCCGTGCTGGCCACCAGTACGGCTACGGGGCATGATACGGCGGTGAATGCGCAGGTTCCCGGCGTGCGCGTGATTTATGCCCCTTTTGACCTTCTGGGCCTGCCGGGAAGGTGTTTTGACCGTTTTGAACCGGAAGCCATTGTTCTGGTGGAGGCCGAGTTGTGGCCGAACTTTGCCCGCGCCGCCAGGGTGCGCGGCATACCCATGGCGATGATTAATGCCCGCATGTCCGCCAGATCCGAGAGCCGTTACCGCGCTTTTAAATGGATTTCAAAGTATTATTTTTCCTTCCTTGACGCTATGGGCGTACAGGACAAGGGAGATGTCCGGAGGTTTGAATCCGTGGGCGTGCGTTCCTCCATCATCCATGTAACGGGAAGCATCAAATTTGACCAGCAAATGGCGGAGCGCAAGGAGGTTAATGCGGAGTTTGCCTCCATTCTGGACAAGCTGAAACGCGGCAAGCCTGTAGTGCTGGCCGCCAGCACGCATGACGGGGAGGAAGTTTTGATTGCGGAGGCGGCGCGCAAGGCGGGGGGCTTTCCCCTGATCGTGCCCAGGCATGCGGAACGCCGCCATGCCGTGGTGCGGGAACTGGAAGCCCAGGGCTGGCAATGCGTGCTGCGGACTGATGGGGAAATTCCGGAAACCCTGAAGGACCATGTTTGTTACATCGCGGATACGACGGGGGAATTGAGGGACTGGACTGCGCTGGCGGATGTAGCCGTGATCGGCAAAAGCTTTTTGGCGGACGGTGGGCAGAATCCGGCTGAAGCCGTCGCCTGCGGCGTGCCCGTGCTGACGGGGCCTCATATGGAAAATTTCGATGGCCTGGTCCAGCTGCTTGAAGGCGTGGACGGAATCACCAGGTGTGGAGAAGACCGTCTGGCGGACGTGCTCAAGGAGATGCTGGACAATCCCCTGCTGGCTCATGCCCAGTCTTCCCGCGCCCAGGTGGCGCTGAAGGCCCATTTCGGCGCTACGGCCCGGACCATTCGCATGATCTGCATCATGCTCAAGATTCCCGTTTAATATCGGGCGTTTTTTGCCCCTGAGGCTCCGGCCTGGAATGGGGCGGGAGGGCGAAAACTTCCCCTTGCGGCGCATCAATGATGATGTCAAAATGCTGGAAGGTGTCTACGCCAATCTGGTATCGGCCCCCTGTTCCCGTTACGGCAAAGGAAAGGCCGTCCATTTGGAAGTCCGGTCCCATGCGGAGCGTGGAGGGGATACCCAGTTTCATGACAGTACAATCCCCGTTGTGTCCGTTAATGTCGGTCGCTTTGGTGGTGAGCTGATGGCCGTTCGGATCCACGGGCCACTGTTCCACCGGCGCCATGGAAAGAGAAGAGCCGGAGTCAAGGGCCAGGGGGAAAGCGTCTCCCCCACGGGAACAGCGGATGTAAAAAATTCCGGAAGGACCTCGTTCCACATCCAGCGGCTTCATGTATTGGACGGGGAAGCGGGAGCGTTCCAGAAACTGCAGAGAAGCGTTCCTGACGGACAGCAGGAATGGGGAGAACCCCAGGTAGTTGATGCCCAGAATGCCGTCCACTTTCACCTGCATATCCTTTTGAAGGGGAGTAAGATCCAGGGCAAGGCCGAAGAAATTTTTAATATGAAGCCCTCCCATGGAGAAAGACCGCATGGCAAATAGCCGGGGGGCGGCACGGACGTTGGAACCAGGGGCGATTTGAACGTCTTCAAGAGGCAGGCCGGGAAAATTCTTCTTGATGAATTTGATGTCAAATGTGGTGTGGGAAGCCGCCGTGTCCACAATAAGATTGCATGGGACTCCATTGACAGCGCATTGCGCTACAAGAAGCTTGCTGCGGGAATCCCTCTCCAGCTTTACGGGGTTCAGGTCAGTAATGGACACGACAGGGCCACCTGCGGCGGGAACCGCCTGTTCTTCTGCGGATAAGGGAAGCGTCCCTAACGCCAGAAGAGCCAGGGAAGTGCGGATGAAGCTGCATGAGGATAGCATTTTTTCACCATTAAGTGTGTTTTTGCAGTTTGACAAGCCAATTCTGAAGGAGCATCAGTCATGGCTGCGGTGGTTGGGTTTGTGGCGGCGTTCCAGTTCCACGCGGTCTTCGTAGTTCCGGGCCTGCACTTTCCGGTCTCTTTTTCCGGCCCGTTCCACGTTCATTTGCCTTTTTTTCTGGCGTTTTGCAAGCCGGGCGATTTCATTTTCCAAATTCAGGAAGTTCAAGTACCGCTCCTTGTCCAGCCTCCCTTCGTCCACGGCTTTCCTGATGGCGCAGCCGGAATCTTTACCGTGGCTGCAATCCGCGAATTTGCATTCATGAGCCAGCTCCGTCAAATCCGCAAAGCTTTCACGGAGAGTATGTTCATCAGTCCACATCTGGATTTCCCGGATGCCGGGATTATCAATCAGCAAACCGCCATGCCTGAGGAGCACCAATTCCCGCGCCACTGTCGTATGGCGCCCTTTGCCGGTTACTTCATTGACTTCTCCCGTCCAGAGCCATTCATCCCCCAGCAGGGTATTGACCAATGTGGACTTCCCAACGCCTGAGGACCCGACGATGCAGATGGTTTTTCCCTTGGAGAGGCATTTGCGGAATTCCCTGATTCCCCTGTTGTGCAGGGCGCTGATGCTGATCATGGCGCATTCCGGGGAAAGCTCCCGCAGGATTTGCATGGCTGTTGCCACTTCCTCCCTGGAAAAAAGATCCGTTTTGTTAAGCAGGATGAGGGGGGAGGCTCCGCTGCGGCGGATGAGCGTGAAGTAGCGCTCCATGCGCCTGGGGTTGAAGTCCGTTCCCGGCTCCGTCACCACGGCCACGATATCCACATTGGTTCCCAATACCTGTTCCGCGCTGCTTTTCCCTGGGGCTTTGCGGGAAAAACAGGTCTGGCGCGGGAGAATGGAGCGTATGACGGCCTCGTCTCCCGTTTCCCCCGGGTCGATCGCCACCCAGTCTCCAACGGCGGGCAGTTCCGCATCCGTGGCCGCGTCATGCCAGAGTTTGCCGCTGATGACGGCATCTATATCTTCCCCCCCTTCCAGAAGAGCAGTGAAGTTGATTTTCGTTTCCCGGATGAGGCGCCCCGGCACCCAGCCTGGTTTGGCAACGGCGTCGAAAGCGCGTTGAAAGTGGTCGTTCCAGCCTAAATCCTGAAGAGTGACGGGCATGAAAATGGAAAATGTAGTTTTGGGAAAGGCCGCCGGCATTTATATGCCGGCATGGAATCGTGGGGCAAACCTTCTTCCGGTTCAAGCGTGGAACGGGTCTGCCGGCCGGCATGACGGAGCTTTCCCCTGTGCGAGACGGCATGCGCGCTCGATGATTTGGAGGGCAATTTGTGTTTTAGGCGCTTTTTCCAGAAGCTCCGTCCGGTCCGGATAAACGAGCAGCACTTCATTTTCAGAGGAGTTGAAACCAATGTCGCTGCGGGAAACGTCGTTGGCCACAATCATGTCGCACCGCTTGCGTTCCAGTTTGCCGCGCGCGTAATTTTCCACGTCATGAGTTTCCGCCGCGAAGCCTACCAGAATGCCTCTGAAGCCGAATTCCGCGCGCATGGAACCCAGAATATCCGCAGTACGTTCCAGTTCTAAAATCATGCGTTCCCCCGTTTTCTTGATTTTGCGGTCCGGAACGGAGACGGGGCGGTAATCCGCCACGGCGGCGCTGAGGATGGCCGCGTCTGCGTAGGGGGCCTGGTTTTTGACGGCGTCATACATTTCCTGGGCACATTCCACCGGCAGGAAGTCCACTCCGTGCGGAATGTCCAGGGACGTGGGGCCGGAGATGAGAAGGACGCTGTGGCCTTCGTGAACAGCCGCTTCCGCCAGGCAATACCCCATTTTCCCGGAGGAGTGGTTGGTGAGGTATCTGACGGGGTCAATAGCTTCCCTGGTGGGGCCTGCCGTGATGAGAAAACGCATGAAAGGCATTATGCGGAATTACGGGTAAAAGTGAAGAGTGATCTTGTGCAGCCGCGCATTATGTTCCGGCTTGACTCCTTCCCGCGATTGGGGGAGTTATGAGGGCGTGATTTATTGGGATAATAACGCCACCACACCGCTGGCCCCGGAGGTTTACGAGGCCATGGAGCCGTTTTTAAAAGAACGGTTTTTCAACCCGTCCGCCGGTTACGGCTGTGCCAGGCGCGTGCGCGAGGCCGTGGAGGAGGCCCGTGAGGCCGTTGCCGCCCTGTTGGGCGCATTTCCTTCGGAAATTATATTTACTTCCGGCGGAACGGAGGCGTCCAATATGGCTTTCCGCCAGATGGCCGGGGTGCGGGAGGGAGGGATAGGCGTTTTGTCCACGGACCATGACGCCTCCCTGAAAACTGCCCTGGCCCTGGGCTGCGGTCGCGTCTGCCCCGTGGACGGGGAAGGGAGAGCGATTCCGGAAAAATGGGAGTCCATGTGCGCGGGGGGAGTATCCGGCGTTTCTTTTGCCTGGGCCAATAATGAGACAGGAGCATTGCAGGATGCGGCGGTTTTGTGTTCCTCCGCCGGGAAGCACGGAGTTCCCGTGCATTTGGATGTGGTTCAGTGCGCCGGGAAAATTCCCGTGGATTTACACGGAATGGAAGTGGATTATGCTTCCGTATCCGCACACAAATTTCATGGCCCCAAGGGGATTGGATGTCTGTACAGGAGAGCGGGGGCTCCTTTTTCCCCTTTGCTGTTCGGCGGAGGACAGGAGTACGGGCTGAGGTCCGGCACGGAGAATGTTCCGGGAATCATTGGTTTTGGTGCGGCGGCGCGGGCGGCATTGAGGCACTTGGAGGAAGACGCCGGACGGCTGTCCCGGATGCGGGATTCTTTTGAGGCTCTCCTGAGGGCACAGGTGGGGGGCGTGACGGTGCATTCCGGCGGAACGGAACGTATTCCTAATACTTCCAATCTGGCGTTTGACGGGTGTACGGCGGAAGCGCTGATGCTGTTGCTGGAACCTGCCGGCCTGCTGTGTTCGGCAGGTTCGGCCTGCCACACGCTGCAGCCTGTGCCTTCCCATGTGCTGACGGCTATGGGATTATCTGATGAGGCGGTACGTTCCTCCCTGCGTTTTTCCCTGTCTTTCATGACGACACAGGAGGAGGTGGAACAGGCGGCGGCCCTGGTGGGAGCCGCCGTTCGGAAGGTGCGCGGCGTCCAGTCTTCGCGTACCGGCCCGGTGCTTGTGTACAGGCCGTAGTGGAGGGGGGAGAGGCTGGGGCGCTCTTTCAGAAAGCCGTATTATATGATTTGAGGGCCGGCGGTATGTTGAAGGAAGAGGATGAAAGAGAAGCCGGCCGGCATGGCCTTTCCTTTCATTTTTACCGGAAGGCGGGCCTTTCTTTCTTGAGTTCCATACATCCGCCATGCTAATTTGTACAGACTACAGGAAGGTTGCCGAATACCTGTTATTAATGTATGAAGATAGAACATTACCAGAATAGGGATGAAACGGAGGTTTTGAATATTTGGCTGAAAGCGTCCGAACAGGCCCATTCTTTTGCGGGCGTGGGGTTCTGGTGCGGTCTGGTGGAAGATATGAGGCAGGTGTACCTGCCCAGGGCGCGTACATGGGTGTGCAGGGACGGTGGCCGCGTTGTCGGGTTTGCCTGCCTGGTGGGGGAAGGGGAACTGGCCGCCCTGTTCGTGGCGCCGGAACGCCAGTGTGAAGGAATAGGTACAGCGCTGCTGGACTGGGTAAAGGAACACAGCAAGGGAATGCTGACGGTGGGAGTTTATGAAGAGAATGCCCGCGCCCGCGCATTCTATCGGCGGGGCGGGTTTGAAGAAATCGGCTCCAGGGAGGATGAGCTGACGGGAAGCCGGGAGTACCGGATGGAATGGAAAAGAGAGAGTATGTGATCATCATAAAAAAGGCGGAAGTTCCGATGAACTTCCGCCTCCTGTAAAGCAGACAGCCGTCAGGCGAGTTCCACCTTGACGCCGCTCTTTTCAATCTGGTCGGCCATTTCCGGAGAAAGGGCCTCATCAGTGATGAGCATGGAAACCTGGGAGGGCGCAACGGTATAGAATGCCGGGTTGTTAGCCACGCTGGTGGAAGGCATGGCGATGATCACCTTGGCATCCGCGGGGATGACGCTCTTGATGAATTCGGATTGCAGCATGTTCTTGTATCCGGCGCCATGCTTGGGGGAGTAGCAGTCCGGCGTCAGCACAACCATGTCAATGCTCAGGGAGCCGGCAGCCTTGGCGGCGTCCTGTCCTACATAGACCAGGGCTTCTCGGTCAAAGTGTCCGCCCGTGCAATAGAAGCTCAGGTTCGGAATGCCTTCAAGCCGGGTCAGCAACGTGGGGTTGTTGGAAACCACGTGCGTATCCTTGGAATTGATGTGGTTGCATATTTGATAGCCCATGGTGCTGCTGTCAATGAACATAACCACGGAAGCGGGAATATTCTGAACAGTTTTTTTGGCAATCCTGATAGACACATCGTCTTGAGTGACAATGTCTTCATGAAGGGATTTGTGAGTAAGCGCCAGAGCACCGCCGTGGACGCGCTTGAGGAAGCCGCGTTTTTCAAGGTTAATCAAATCATTGCGGACCGTTTCATCCGTGACCTTCATCTGTTTGGCCAAAGCGATGGTCCTTGCAGCTCCATGTTCGGCCAGCGTTTTCAAAATGAACTCCTTTCTTTGGGATGCTAAATACATTTGATTTTGTTTTTCTATGTAGAATGTTTACACGTTCTGGGCGTTAAGTTGTTTTCTAACAATTTTTCACTAGAACAGTCAAGCGTTAGAAATTCTAAGTTTTGATTGTTATTGTGAATAATGCAGATTTTATAATAGTGGGACAACTGAATACCGAGAAATGTACAAAAATAATTTCAAGATGCACAAAATTGTTATCGTTATGACAGATTTTATCAATCTGGAATGACGATGGAGGCAGGATCAAAGTTGGGAGTGGGAAGCGAAAGCTGGAGATGGCGCAGTTTTTCTACCATCAGGCGGGCGACAACCAGGTTTCTATACCATTTCCGGTCTGCCGGGATAATATACCAGGGCGCTTCCGGAGTAGATGTTTTTTCAATGAGATCCTGGTAAGCTGTCTGGAATTCGTCCCAACGATTCCGGTCATCCAGGTCATCCATGCAGAATTTCCAAAGTTTGTCCGGATCCTGAAGCCTGGATTCCAGCCGTTTTTTCTGTTCCGCCTTGGAGATATTCAGGAATAGCTTGATGATGACGGTGCCTTCTTCCGCAAGCATGGATTCAAAATCGAGGACGTGCTTGTAGCGGCGTTTCCAGACCGGGTCCGGGAAGATTTTTTTCACGCGGACGGCAATGATATCTTCATAATGGGAACGGTTGAAGATGGCGATTTGCCCTTTGGCGGGCACTTCCTTGTGTACGCGCCACAGGAAATCGTGGTCCAGTTCCTCAGTAGTAGGTTTTTTGAAGGGGACTACGTGCAGCCCCTGCGGATCCACCCGGGAAAAGACATGCTTGACGCAGCCGTCCTTGCCCCCTGCGTCCATGGCCTGAAGAATGACCAGAATTTTGTGCTTGTGCTGGGCAAAAAGTTTTTTCTGCAGTTCCTGCAGTTCTTCCCTCAGTTTGTCGAATTCAATCAGGGATTCTTCCTTGGTTCCGGAGAAGAGAGATTTATCGTCCGGAGAATAATCCTTTAAACGCAGTTTTTTGCCGGGAGGCACCAGGTAACGGTTCATTGTACGCGGAGTTAGTGTTGAAGATGAGGGTGAGGAGGGTGAAGATGTTTTCACGGCGGCATGTTTGGAAGGAAAGCCGGGCCCGAAGAATTGCTGAAGGGCGTTTTTAATGACTTTCCTTTTGAATTTGGGAAACATTTCCAGTTTGAGATCCTGGAGGGGAATCCATTTCGTTTTTGAAAATTCGGGGCTGCGGTGCAAGTCCGTTTTAGGGCGTCTGGTTTTGCAGCGCACAAGGAAGTAGGTTTGTTCCTGGCCTATCCAGCGCGTAACTTTACGGTTGCCGGAAGGGTATTTGTAGCGCAGGCCGGGCAGACGGTTGACAATAGTGTATTCCGTGGGGCGCAGCCCCACTTCCTCCCATACTTCCCGCGCAAGAGTCCGTTCAATGCTTTCGCCTTTAATGACGCCTCCCTGCGGGAAATGCCAGTACGGGTTGCGGCCGCTGTCCTTGCCCAGCAATACGCAGCCTTCAGCGTCCATAATGATGGCCGCTGCATTGAGTCTCCAGTTTTTTGCTGTGGGGTGGGTATCCATGGCGGGAGGGAAGGCTGCTTAATCTGCGGTTTGATCCGGTGCCGCCGGCTTTTCGTTTTCCAAAGCGGGAGCTTCCGGTTCATCCTGCCAGATGAAGTGTTCCAGCTGGATGCGGCGCGCATAGGCCGCTGCTTCCCTGGCTCTGGGGCCGGAAGTCTGCGCCAGTTTTTTTGCCAGCGCCAGGGCTCCGTCCCAGTCCTGAAGCTGGCCCAGCAGGCGGATGGAGGCAAAACCGGCATTGTAGAACCAGTGCCAGTCCCTGCGTTTGTTGGAGGAACTTCCGCTGGGCGTATGGGCCAGAATGGAGGCATAGTCGTCCAGCGCCTTTTTTTGTTCGTTCATTCGTTCGTAGAACTGGGCCCGCTGGGTCAGGGCCTTGAATTTCCAGGCCAGTCCCAGGTTGGGCGTATTCAGGATTTCCGTACAGAGGTTGATAGCCTTGCGCAGCGTGTCCGAATGGGTGTCTTCCTTTGTCACCCAGGCATCCGCCTGGATGGAGAGGGCCAGCAGGCGCATGTAGCGCGGCAATGGGGTGGAAAGCAGGTTTTCCAGGGCGGAGATGCATTGATCCGCTTTTCCCATGCGCAGGAGAATGGAGGCTTCTTCTATTCTGGCAGGCTGGGCAAAGGGGGTGTCCTCCGCGCCCAGGGTTTTGAAGATGTTCAGGGCGGCGTTCAGCGTGCTGCCGGCATTACTTTGCTGGGCGGCTTTTCCTGCCAGGAAGAGGGCTGCCGCCTGAAGAGGGCTGTCAGGGTATTTGGAGGGAAAGGGCTGGAGAACAAGCTGCGCTTCATGAAAGTCTCCGTTTTTGTACAGAAGTTCTCCCAGTTTGAGATAAAGCATATCCGCCTGTTTGCCTTCCGCATCCAGGGCAATGGCCTTCCGGCAGGCCTGGATGGCGCTGGGCCATTCCTGCCGGCTCTCCGCTTCCAGAATATTCAGCCGTGCCAGCTGCATGGTCTGTTCCGGGGACAACTGCTCTTTTTCCAACAGGGGGATGATAGTCTGCACGGTTTCCAGATCCGGAGGGTTGAGATTCAGGGCTACTTCCGCCTGGTCCAGCCGCGCCTGGGTTTTCAGGGCCGGATTCTCCGCCAGAGCGATGAAATTTGCCAGCAATTCCGCAGCCTGTGGGTCCATTCTTTTAGCGGCGTAATGGGCCTGTTCAAAGAGGATGCTTTCCCGGAGCCGGGAAGAGCCTGCGGCTTCCTTGATGAGCGCGGCGGCTCCGGCGGAGTCATTGGCGTTCAGGGCGGCCAGGTTTTCATTGAACAGGGCGTTTTCCGCCGTTGTTTCCGAAGCTCGGCGGGCCGCTTCCCGGAAAAGGTTCTGCGCCAGGGAGTAGTCTTTTTTGAGGAAAGCCAGGGCGCCCTGTTGAAAGACGAGGTCAGGGGACGAACCGGGATATTTGGAAATAAGACGTTCCGCCTCCTTCAGGCGGTTTTTATCCAGCAGAACAGTAATGGTATTCAGGGAAAGAATTTGAACGGGCAGACTCTGGGGATATTTGGAGAGCCCTTCTTCCGCCATGTTGACGGCGCCCGGCAGGTCATCTTTTTCCAGAAGAAGTTTTCCCATGGCATACATGGCCGCCGGCTGGCGGGAGGCATCCCTGGCCTTTACCCAGCCGTTGAGTTTTTCCAGAGCCTGGGGATTGGTGCGGAAGATGTCTTCATCCAGCAGAATGTTGAAGGCATCCATCAGAAGGGCGGATTCCGATTTGCCGCCAATGAACGCCAGCAGGCGTTCTTCCGCCGTTCCGGCGGTGTGCGGAGCTTCCTCTTCCTGAAGCTGGGAACGCGTTTCCTCTTCCGCCTGCTCCGGATTGCTTTTCTCCCGGGCTATTTCCGCCTTGGCGAGAGCCAGACGGCCCAGATCACGTATTTTTTCCGGATAGGACTTGTTGTCCATAACGGAGGCGAAGGTTTTTATGGCCTGGTCCAGATTCCCCTGTTTGCCGGCCAGCTTTCCTTCTATGAGTTCGGCGTATGAACGCATGAGCTGGTTGCTGTCCGTCCCGGCTTCCGTTTTGAGCTGTTCAAGGATAGCGGCAGCGTCCTGGTAACGTTCCTGATTCACCAGTACATCCGCCAGAAGAAGGCGCGCGGGGCGGGAAACGGCGGGAGATTCCGCCTGCCCCAGCCTGCTGAGGGTTTCCGATAAAAGCTGCCGGTCCTGAAGCTGGCGCGCAAGCCGGGCTTTCAATTGGAACCCGTAGAGGGAAAGCGGATCTGTTTCCGGGATGGCGGTAAGTTTTTCCAGGGCTTTGGTAAAGGAGCCCTTATTGAAGAGGCCCACCGCCGTCCAGTAGGATTTCATGGGAGAGTCCGGCAGTTGCTCCCAGGCATTCAGACCTTCTTCCGTTTTTTTGGCGCGGATCAGGGCTTCCGCCAGAAAAGGGCGGATGATGGCTTTTTGTGGTTCCGCCAGGTTTCTGGAAGACAGGCATTCCTGGAAATGTTTGCTGGCTTCCAGGGGAAGGCGGTTTTCCAGGGCTTTCAGCCCCTGCTGGTATTTTTTGTTTTTCAGGAGATCCTGCCTGTCCTGCGGGAGGGTTTCTCCCGCAGGGAGGGAGGCAGCTGCAGGGGAAGCGCCGCCCAGGGAAAGCAAGGCCGCCGCGCAGGACGTGAGAACGGCATGGGGAACATGGAGTCTGGAGAAGGTTTGCATCATCGTAGGATTATGATTCAGGCCCCATGAAGATGAGCCGGATGTAGCGTTTGCCGGCGGCGGTAAGCTTAGGGGCCTTGCTGGAGCCGGAAACGCGGTTGCAGGTCCTGTACAGTTGGGAGAAAGGATGCGGAACGGCCCGGATGATGACGGGTTCCGCGCACGGCTGGCTGGAAGGAGTCACGGAAACGGGAACCCCTTCCCCCGTAAAACTGATTTCCCAGGATTTTGGGTTGGCGGGGCCCGGCTTCAGCAGGAAGGGGTAGCGTTTGACAAGGCTGGGCGGCTCGCCGGAAGAGGGAGCCCGCACGACGTATTGGACCGGCAGGGAGGAGATATGGCGCGAGAGGGAGAATTCCGTCCCGTCCCTGCATTGCAGGAGGACCGGCGCCGGGTCAAAACCGGCCAGATTGAGTCCGTTATAGGAGCCGTGGCGGTTGGGAGCGCTCAGTTTCAGACTGGAATACCAGTTTTCAAAGTCATCCTGCAGTTTGAGGCAGAGTTCCAGATGCACATGGGCACGCGTTTTGTTCAAACCCGCCCCGGAGTATCCCAGTTTTCCAATGACATTTCCGGTGCCCACACGGTCGCCTTTCTTGCAGGAGACGGAGGCCAGATGGGCGTACAGGCTGTAAAGCGGCCCGTCCTTCAGTTGATGTTCAATAACCACGTAGCGGCCGTAATTGCTGTGGGCGGGGTTGGCGGAGGCATGGACTACCGTGCCTCCGGCTACGGGGTGCACGTCGTCCAGCGGCGTGCCGGAAGCATCCCTCCTGAGAGGTTTAATATCGATGCCCTCATGAAATTTGACGGTTACGGGGCCTGCCTGGGTCCTGACGAGGGTCCGTGTAAAACCGTAGGCTCCTGCTTCCCACGGCTGGGATTTCTCCCCCTCAAAGTTGCGGTCTACATACATGTAAAAATCCTGCGGGCGGTTGTCCAGCAGGGCCGTATTTTCCGTGGGGAAACGCACTACAATATCCGCCATCAGGAGTGGCATGCCCCAAAGGAACAGGAGGATGCCGGTCAGGAGTGGAAAGGAGTTGCCGTGCATGCTGATATGAAGGGTGCTGGCTCAGATCCGCCCCCGGCGGGTGCTGACCACGGTACGGTCCTTGTGTTCTTCAGGGTCTTTGGCTTCCTTCTTCTCCTGAACAGGATCCTTGGTGGGAAGAAGGGGCTTGGTAACGGCGGCCAGTTTGTTGACGGGTTCTTCCCTTTTAGGGTCCGCCGGAGGAATGAATTCAGCCATGGCGGCAAGATCCGCCGGGGAGAAACCTCCCATAATCGCCAGTTTTCCAGAGGTGACAGGTTTGCTGTAAAGGCGCAGGGGCTGCATGGCGTGGCCGTTGACGATGGGCAGTATTTGCCTGCCCAGGTTGGCGGCTGTTATTCCTTCCACCCGGCTGTCCAGGCCTTTCCGGACGTTGACGACGATGCCGTAGGTGTTGTCCGGTGCAGGGAAGGAATAATAGGATTCAATGTCTTTATGGGAAATAAAGGGGGCTTTGCTATAGTAATGTCCGTCCCTTTCAAAGGCGAATTTTCTGCTGTCCGTCGCTCCCGTCTCCATATGAAAGCTGATGGGATATTTATCCGGACCGCAGGAGCAGAGCATGAGGGAACCGAAGAGGAGCAGGAGCATTTTCATATGCGTCCATGATAGAAGATTTAGTTCTCCGGGGGCAAACCAATAAACAGGCATGGAGCGATTTTTGCCATCCTTACGGCAAAAGGGAGAGCGTTTTTTGAACAATCCTGTCCACCGGCATGAGTTTTCCCGCGCCTTCCGCTCCGCAGGCCAGAATTCCGGATTCGCTGGGGCCAAAGATGTGGTGGTCTTTCCTCTGCTGCAGGACGGCCGCGTTTTGCTGCGTAGCCGCGTGTTCCCACATGTGGACATTCATAGCCGGGCAAATGAGCACCGGAGCCTGGCAGGCCAGGTAGAGGGAGCTGAGCATGTTCGGGGCAAGGCCGTGGGCGAAATTGGCCATGGCGTTTGCCGTGGCAGGAGCTATAAGCAGAAGATCTGCCCTCTGGGCCAGCTGGATGTGCGGGGGGGCCCAGTCCTCCTTTTCATCCTCAAAGGAGGAGAAGACCGGGTTGCGGGAAATCGTGTGCAGGGTGAGGGGGGTGACGAATTCAAGGGCCTTGGCTGTGCAGACGCAGTGCACTTCATGGCCGTGTTTGACCAGGGCGGAAGCGATGTCCGCCGCCTTATATGCGGCAATGGAGCCGGTAACGCCCAGAACGATGCAGGCCATGAATGGGAAAAGTCAGGCTTTGGAGGCGTTTTTGCCTTCGTCGATAAGTTTCCAGAAGTGCTTGGACTGGCTCAGGATTTCATCTTCGCCGGCAGTCGGGGAAATATTGGTGCGAAACAGGAAATCGTTCAGGCTGTTGGCGTGCAGGACGCGGTGGACGATCACTTTGCCTTCAATGACTTCAAAGTAGATACGGTAATCTTTGGCGACGTAACGGTAAAGAATTTTGCCATCCTTTTCCATTTTGCCGAAACGGGCGTCATCCAGGGTTTGGAGGGTGGATTCCGAGACTTGAAAGTCTCCGAGCAGATCCAGCTGTTCCAGAGTGGGGATGCTGGATACTTCCGCAGCGCTGATTTTATTGAAGACGATTTGAAGCACGCCCTTTTTTAAGTGCGCCAGCGGGCGAGTTCAAGCCTGAAAGAGGGTTCAGGACGATTTTGAGCGGGAGCCGTCCGGAGACCCGGCATTTATTTGGAGGCCGGGTTTGGATTAACGGGAATCCTGCGTAGGGATGATTCCTTTGCTTTTGACCACCTGGGTGCCGCGGATGACTTCGATAGACAGAGGTTTGTCTCCCGTAAGGTAATAAGTGGCGTCCAACATGTCCCCGTAGTTGCGGATAGGCGTGTCGTTGATGTTGATGAGGATGTCCCCGGTCTGGATTCCTCCCCGCGCAAGAGGCCCCCCGTTGATAAGGCCCTCAATGACGGGGGTGGAAGAGTTGATGTCCAGCAGGCAGCCCAGGCGCACTCTTTTGGCTTCCGGATGGGCCGCCAGGAATGAGATGGCCCGGGCAGGCAGCAGATGGCAAGTTCCCTTGCGGGAAACTCCCAGCACAATGCCTACCAGACGGTTTTCCGAGTCGTAGCATGGCTGGCCGATGGACGGGATGGCCAGTTTGGGGAACTGGGCGCGGATAAGCCGCAGGGGGAAACTGGTGTCCCCGATGGAATGTTCCATGCCCACGTAAATTCCCTGCGTAGTCTCATTCTTGCTGCTGGCAAAGGACAGCTTGTCGCCGCGTTTAAGGATACAGGACGGGGTAAGGGGCGCCTGCCCGTCGTATATGCGGGCAGGGTCCACCTTGAAGATGGTCAGGCCTGTGAGTTTTTCCTGAGCCCAGACCTGAAGGGGCGGGGCGTTTCTGTCCCCGAGGCGGTAGGTTGTGTCTGCGTTTTTTAAAACCCGGTAGGGAATCAGGGAGGCCAGCATGTCCTTGCCGACCTGCGCCGCCATGGTTGTGTACGGCGCTCCTCCCCCCTGGGGAGGAATGGCTTCTATCTTAAAGGGAACAGGCACGGCCGCTGCCTGGTAAATCAGACCAGCAACGGCCATGCCCGTCAATATAGGAGCCAGGTTCATCATGGATTGTTACATCTCAATGAGAACGCGGGATACCGGTTTCTTATCGGTATTGGAATTGGTTTTCTGCTGATTATTGGTGTCTGATGTGTCATATGAAGACGCGCCCGTCGTGAATTCGGGTTTTTCCGCAGGGGCGGCTTCGGTAGAGGTTTGTTCAATAGTTTCCTTACTTACGGGCATTGCTTTTTCCGTCAGGAGAATTTCTTCTTTTTCCTGGGAGGAGGCCACATAAGAGTCGGCTGGATCATCCATGTTGCCGGATGCGATAATAACGCCTACTGCCGCCAATGTCACGATGGACATGGAAGCATAGACCCACTGCCAACCACGAAAGTTCTGCAGATAGTTGTCCAGACGTTCGAGTAACAATTTCCAAGCAGAGTTGGCAGCCTGATCGGTTTCCTTTCTAAGATGAAAATTGCGGAGGAAATCTTCCTCAAAATTGTCATGATAGCAGGGTTCCTTACGGAGAGACGCAAGCATGGCAACCAGAGCTTCTTCCTTGTGATCTGTGGATTGTTTATCCATCTTCGTTAATATTAAATATAATAGAGGTTAGGGTATGTTAGCCCGAAATGCGGGACTATGCGTTTGACATGACAGCGAGAACTGACGTTCAATATTTTTTTAATCTGTTAACTCAGATATTCCGCCAAGAGCCCCTGGAGTTCCTTGTGAGCATAATGCAGACGTGATCTGAGCGTTCCCTCAGAGATGCCCAGAAGGGCGGATATTTCCGTATGATTGAGTCCTTTCACATCGTGAAGGACAACGACTTCCCTGTGTTTGGACGAAAGTTTTTTCAGGGCTTCATTAATTTTAAGTTGCAGCTCATTCAGATGGGTTCGGCGTTCCGGGTCCGCTCCATCCGTTTCATCCGCCATGTTCATGTCCTTTTCCGTATGGTCGCCGTACTCGTCGTCGTCCAGACTGTAGGTCATTCTGCGGTTGCGTTTTTTCAGGAAGTTTCTGGCATGGTTGACGGCAATGGAGTGCAACCATGTATAAAAGGCGCTTTGCCCGTTGAAGTAGCGCAAGGCCCGGTAGGCTTTGGAGAATGCTTCCTGGGCGATGTCATAGGCGTCATCGTAGTTATCCGTCATCTGGTACAGGGTGGCATGGAGCTTGCGGCTGTGGCGAATGACGAGCTCGTCAAAAGCCCGTGAGTCTCCCTCCCGTGCCCTGGCGACCAGTTCGGTGTCTTCCAAGGTCGTGTATGCAATGGGTCCTGACATATCAACGGCAGAATACCCAAAAAAAGGGATGTGCTACAAGGGCAAATCGTATGCACGGCCCCCTTTGCCCTCAAACCAGCGCATGTATGCCACATTAACTGTGGTGTATCCGCCCGGAGTCGGATAATCTCCGGTGAAATACCAGTCGCCGCAGGGGCCTTCTATGGATTCATGGAGGTTTTCGATGGTCTGGAAGATGACTTCCACAGGGCACGGCGCGTCGTGCGGCGTGACCAGGCGGGTGATTTCCCGGGAGATTTCAGCCTCAGTCAACCCTTCGTAAATAGCCTTTACGCAATTGCGCCGTTCTTCCTTGGGCTTGGTCAGTTCTTCCTTGCATGCCGTGTACACTTCTTCCAGCAGACGGACCTGTCCGTGCTGCTTGATCAGGGAGACGGCCGCCTGGAAGGCGATGAAGTTGCCCAGCTCGGACATGTCAATGCCGTAGCAGTCCGGATACCGGATTTGCGGGGCAGTGGATGCAATGACGATTTTCCGGGGATTGGTGCGGCCCAGGATGCGGAGGATGGACCGTCTCAGGGTGGTGCCGCGGACTATGGAGTCGTCAATGGCGACGAGCACGTCTTCCGGTCCTACGGCGCCGTAAGTGAGGTCATATACGTGGGAAACCAGCTGCGCGCGGCTTTTTTCCTGCGTGATGAACGTGCGCATTTTGATATCCTTGTGGGCGATTTTTTCACCGCGCGGCCAGCGCTTCAGGATAGCGCTGTCCAGCATGTTTTCATCCAGAGTTCCGTTTCTCAGGGCCTCCAGAAGCTGGGCATGCACGCGCTTGCGGCGGTAAACGCGCAAGCCTTCCAGCAACCCGTAGTAGGCGGTTTCCGCCGTGTTGGGAATGTAGGTGATAGCGGATTTGTCAAAACGGTCTTCCAGAGAATCCACGATTTGAGGGGTCAGCGCCGCGCCGAGCGCCTTGCGCTCCCGGTAAACGATAGGATCGTTCCCGCGGGAGAAGTAAATCTTTTCAAAGGAGCAGGGAGCCGGTTTCAGAGGGGTGGTAAATTCCGTAATGGCATGTGTGCCGTCTGCTTTGATGGAGAGCATATTGGCCGGCGGAAGTTCTTGAACCTGTTCGCTGTCCACTTCAAAGACGGTCATCAGAGGAACGCGTTCGGAAGCCACAGCAATGAATTCATCCGTAATCAGGTAGTGGCATGGGCGGATGCCGTGTGGATCCCGCAGGCAGAAGTAGTCCCCGTTGCCGATGGCCCCCATGATGGCATATCCGCCGTCCCATTGCTTGGCGGAGTTATGGATGATTTCCTGAATGTTAAGCCGGGAGGAAATGGCATGGGGAATTTCCGGGCCGGGCATGCCGCTGTCCCGCAAGGCGCGGTAAAGGTCCGTATGGGCTTCATCCAGGTGATACCCTATTTCTTCAAGGACAGTCTGCGTGTCTGTTCCGAAGACGGGATGCTGGCCGCGTTCAATCATGCGCTGGTTCAATTCCGGCGTATTGGTCATGTTGAAATTGCCCAGAACCATCAGAGTGCGGGTCGGCCAGTTGGTGCGGCGCAGGTAGGGATGGCAGGAACCTTCGTCAAAGAGGCCGGAGGTGCCGTAGCGGAGATGCCCCATCAGGATTTCCCCGCCGTAGTCGAATTTGTTTTTGATGTCTTCCGCATCCTTCAGGTTGACCAGGCCGCGGCGTACTTTTTTGTTGAGCTTCTTGATTTGCCCATTGAAGATGCTTGTAAGGGCGTCTTTGCTGGCGTCCCGGGTGCGGAACAGATAAGGCTGACCCAGAGGCATGTTCAGTTTGACGCAGCCTATGCCCGCGCCGTCCTGGCCGCGGTTGTACTGCTTTTCCATCAGGATGAGCAGTTTGTTGAATGCCCAGAGGGTGGAGCCGTATTTATCCTGAAAATAAGAGAGAGGCTTAAGCAGACGAATGGCGGCTACGCCGCACTCGTGTTTAAGAAAATCGCTCATGGGAAGATGATGAAAAGATTGTCCTGTAAGTGTGGCGTATCCGCTGCAAGGAGATGGTGTTTTTATTCGCCCTGTACTCTAACATGAATGCCGCGGCCTTCTCCCAGCGTGCCGATGACCGTGCCGCCCGGACCTGCCTTCAATGCGGCTTCCGCGTCTTCAGGCTTCACGATGGCTACCCAGCCAATGCCCATGTTAAAGGTGTTGAAACGGTCCTGCGGATCCACATGCTTCAGGATTTTCTGGGCTGCGGTGTTGTCCCAATAGGGAATGGAGAGGTCTGCGCCGTAGTCGCCCAGGAAGCGTTCCAGGTTTTCCGGGAGGCCTCCCCCCGTGATATGGGCGTATGCCTTCGGGGTGACGTTGAAGCGGCGCATATCTGCCACCACGTCATGGTACAAGCGGGTGGGCTGGAGAAGGGAACGAAGTTCCTCTTCATCAACTACATCCGGATTTTCTTCCAGAATGCGGCGGATGAGGCTCCAGCCGTTGGCATGGAAGCTGTCGGATTTGTAGCCGATGAATACGTCTCCGGGCCGGACGGTTTTCGGATCAATCAGTTTGCTTTTTTCACAACAGCCGATGCAGAAGCCGGAGAGTTCCACGATGGATTCCGGCACCACACCTGGCATTTCCGCCGTTTCTCCTCCGGCCAGGATGCAGTTGCAGGATTCCAGGTAGTCGCACATGCCGGCCACCAGGCGGGTGATGCGGGAGCGTTCCCGTTCCAGATTGGAGATGCCCAGATAATCCAGGAAGAGAAGAGGGTCGCCGCCCGTGGTAAGAATGTCGTTGACGTTCATGGCCACCAGGTCTTTGCCGGCGGTTTCCACCATGTCCAGTTCAAAGAGAATTTCCGTCTTGGTGCCTACGCCGTCGCACCCGGTGACGATGACCGGTTCCTTGTAAGAGCTCAAATCATAGGCAGCGGCGAAAAGGCCAAAGGCCTGGTGAAGAGATCTCTGCTTTTGCGTTCTTTTAACGTGAGAGCTGATGTCGGATACAAAGGCGGCTGCTTCTTTGGTATCGACCCCCGATTGCTTGTAGGTTAGTTTGCCGGACATTGAACGGATGAACTGGGTGTGCCAGCATCCTAGAGGAAGGCTCCTTCCGCGGCGAGTGAAAAAAGAAGTATTTTTGCCATAGGACGCGCGGGAGGAGCTGTTTTCATTCCACTTCTATCTTGCAGTCGCGCCGGAGCCACCAGGCATCCAGGGAGAATTTACCCGGTCCCGTATAGAAGATGGTCAGATAGATCAGCAGGTAGATGGCCGCGAGTTCCTGCGCTCCCCAGCCGGAAAGACCAAGGACAAGAAAGAGCGCTACACACATGTTAATGACCAGGATAAGGGAGGCCAGACGGGTGAGGAATCCCAGCAAGAGGAGGACGGAACATCCGAATTCCGCGCCTACGCACAGCAGCAGGGACAGAAAATTGCCGATTCCCAGCGGATCCTGGAAAGCCGCCCAGTTTCCGCTGATGAGCATGCCCAGTTTGGGAATGCCATGCACAAGCATCATGACTGCTACGCCCAGGCGCAGCAACAGAACGCCGAAGTCCATGCTGGTGTTGGTGGCCAGGGGGCCAAGCAGGCGGCATGCGGATGATTTGCTTTTATTCTGTTCCATGCACTGTAGACCATTTTGGAAACAGAAATGCTCAATTAAAACAGGATGAAAATGAGTTTTTAGGGTAGAGGGGGAAACAGCCTGTGACGCAGGCATGCCGCCTGCCGCGCGTGTGTATGGGCGGAATAGCGTGCGCTGGGCTTATGGGAACATGCAGGAGTTCCGCGTGTTCCCATAAGCCTGTTCTGGAAGTTTTTAATGTTTTTTCGCAGGAATGAGGCGGAAAGCTGCGGGGGATTGGGCGGACTTGATTTGCAGGGGCTTGGTCGGGTCTTTTTGAGTTTCCGGGCCAATGGCGATGATAAGCCTGTCCTTGGGATGAATGACGGTGGAGTTTTCAAAGATGAGCGTATTGGCTCCGTCCGTCAGTTTCCATCCATCCAGAAGAATGCCGGAGTTGCCGGGGTTGTTGATGATCACGTTGTCGGTGCCCGGTTCCAGCCTGGGTGCGGGCTGCTTAAGCTTGAGGCTTTTTGCCAGCTTGGCAAAGGTGATTTCCGCAATGCGCCGTGCGCCCTGCTCCGTAGGATGCAGCCCGTCAACATACCATTCCGGATGGTCGGAGAGCGGGTGCAGCGCGTCAAAGAGGCTGACTTTGTACTTGCGCGCAACGGCGGCGATCAGTTTTTCCGCTTCCGGGCGGTTGGCGGATGAGCCGTTGTCCGAGCCTGCATATTTACGCACGTCCGGATAACAGTTGCCGGGAAATGCCTTCTTGTTGAGCGGGCCGCGGTAGTCCGGGCCCAGCAGCCCCCAGGCAAAGAACCGTGTTTTGGGATTGGCGTTTTTCCATGCATGAAGCAAAGCGTCATAGCCTTTGGAGAACAGTTCGGGGTTCCACCAGCGGCCCGTGTCGTTGATGCCAAGGTTGCAGATATAAATATCCGCCTTGAATTCCAGGGCTTGCTTGTGTTCCTTGGTGCTGCCGTACCAGCGTCCTGCCTGGCCCGGATAGTCGCCTGCCGTTTTTCCGGGATTGCCGAAGCCTCTGACGTCAAAGTCCGGCCCCATAAGTGTGGCGAGCACTTGCGGATACCGGGCTTCTCCGGGTTTAAGGCCGGTGCCGAAGGTGATGCTGTCCCCCACGCAGGCTACTTTGGCGGGAGAAGCTTGTGCCGCCATGCCCAGTGAGAGTGTGGCTGTCAGAGAAGCGATGAGAAGATGAAGGTTCATGGAGTGATGGTGTGGTATGAGTTATTTTTTCAGAACAGGTGCGTCCGTCCGGAAGGGACGGGCGGGGAGCTGGTTGCCGTTGACCAGGTTGGGGGTCACGAAACGGTTCCAGCAATATCGGGCGTGTTTGGGGGATTTTACTTCCGGGGATGAGAGGCGGATAACGGCTGTGTCGCCTTTCCTGTTGGTGATTTCCGCCGCGGCAGGATGGTAAATTCCGTCCGTTCCGGCAATTTCAAACTGGGCCGGTTCTTTGTCGTCCGTGGTGGTCAGTCCTGCGGCTTGGTTCAGTTGAACCAGGATGCTGGAACCGGAGGTTTTGAAGGCCTTGAAGGCAGGTCCTTCACAGGGGATTTTTTTACCGTAAACCTTGTTCAGGGCAGTATTTCCTGCACGTTCCCCCACAGGGCGCTTGAATGGAGGATGAACGTCGGAATTGGTGGAGCCAAGATCAATGGTGTTGACGCTGTAAACTTTCGGAACGGTTTTGGCCACAGCGTCCTGCATTTCACGGAATTCCGGCCAACCGGCGCGGATTTTTGACGGGTCGTTGATGCGGGGGAGCTGGATCATGACGAAGGGCATTTCCGGGTTGCGGAAAGCTTTTCTCCAGGAGGAGATCATGGTTTTCAGCAGCATGCCGTTTTGGGCGTTGTCAATGATCTCCGCATCGGATTCTCCTTGATACCAGATGACGCCCGTGACGGGGAGGGACGTTGTCCATGCAATGCCGGATTCGTAAAGGAACGCCGGCTTATAGGGATGGTCCGGAGAGCCCTGGTTCAAACGCGGAGAAATGTTTTTCCTGGCCCGTCCCCTCACCCAGTCGGAGATAAGGGGGGAGTCCAGCCAGTGGTTGCCGCGCAAGGTACGGAAGCTGTTGTTGGCATTAATGACCTGCCGGGGGATCCACGCTGCGATTTCCGAGCCTCCCAGGGAGGAGTGGATGATGCCTACCGGAATACCCAGTCCTTCACGGAGTTTTTTTCCGAAGTAGTAGCCCACGGCAGTCATTGGCCCTGAGGTGGAGGGAGAGCTGGCGGCCCATTGACCTTTATAGAAGTTGTCCGTGGTGACTGCGTCAAAGTCTTTCGCGGAGTAGGGGACATTGTTGGTATGGGCTTGCGGAACGTTGTTGAGCAGGCGGAGCTGGTCGTCTCCGGAAGCCGCTATGTCTTCTTTGGCCGTCGTGGTCTGGTTCAGACGGAACAGCATGTTGGATTGGCCGGAAGCCAGCCACACTTCCCCCACGAGCACATCTTCCAATTTGGCGGAGTCTCCGTTTTGCTCGGCCGCCAGCGTCTGGCCTGTGGCGCAGGGAGGCATGGGGGGCAGCGTGACGCTCCATTTCCCCTTGGAGTCGGTTGTCGTTTTCAGGGCTGTGTTCCCAAAAGTAACGGTTATTTCCCTGTTGGGGGCGGCCGTACCGGAAACGGGAATGTTTTTTCCATGGGGAAGTACCATATGGGAACCGAAAATCCGGTCGAACCGGGGAGTATCCGCCCACGCCGCATGAAGGGCGATGGCGGCAGCCAGGATGCATGGAGTATGGAGGCGCATGGTTTGAGGATTATTTGAGAAGGAGTTCGTCCCGCGAGAGGCCGGTCAGCCTGCCGAGCCGTTTAATCAGGCGGGTCATGATGAAGACAAGGGCTGCCAGGATGGGTATCCCGATGATCAGGAAGCCCCACCAGGTGATGCTGCCGATGGCGGCGTTGTAGGCCACTTGCTGTTCCGCTTCCGGCTGTTGTATGACGGAAGACATGAAAGAGAGGCTCAGGAAAAAATTGCCGATGGAGGAGGCAACCAGCGTGCCCGCAAGAATCCAGGACGAGTTCGCCAGCAGTTTCTGATAAGCCCGTTCCTCGCCGTTGGCGGCCACCGTTTGTTCTATTCTGCGCACGTCGAATAATTCCGGCGTGTAGATGAACATGTTGAGAAGGGGCGTGCCGGCGGACCGGGAGACGACGACCGCCGCCGCCAGGATGAGGGGAATCAGGGCTTCTTTTCCGGCGAACAGCCAGGGGGTGGCGCTGTGGATGCGCCCTTCCGGGCCGATGACGAAAATGCTGATGACGCCCGTCAGCAGCACGCCGGCCATGCCGACGCCGGACATCAGGTCAAATTTTCTGGAGACGACCAGAGAACGGATGCCATAGACAAGAGGGAGGGAAAGGGCGATGACGAGGGCCCATACCGGGCCGATATGCCAGAAATTTTCTCCTTCCGGGCGTTCCAGTGGATTGGCGGGCCCCGCGCTGCAATAGTCCAGAATCAACACCGGGAGAAGGATGTTGATGAAAATCCCCAGCAGGGAGGACTGTGATTTGTTTGGCGTTTTATCCATGAATTCGAAGGCCGTTATTTGTATCATACGCAAATGCGCTCCTGCAAGTTGCAACTCCGTGTATGAATGTAAAGACCAGAAGCGGGGGAAACCGGTTTTTATTCGCAGGCGGCTCTGCGGAAATCGTGGCATCTGACGGTATCTTCCGTTCTTTTGGCTGGACACGGGAGGGAATAATGTTCAGCTTCTCCCGTGACTCTGACAGATCATTTTTCCCCCATGGCTCAAACATCTTCTTTTTCGACGCTTGGCATTTCACCGGAGATTCTGGAGGCTATAGAAGTGCTCGGCTTCGATACTCCTTCCTCCATTCAGGAGCAGGCGATTCCCGCCGCGATCGGAGGGTCCGATATTGTGGGGCTGTCCCATACGGGCTCCGGAAAGACGCTTGCCTTTGCCATTCCGGCCCTGGAGTGCATTGAGCCTGAGGAACGCTGCGTGCAAGTGCTCGCCCTTTGTCCTACTCGGGAACTGGCCGTCCAGATTTGCCGGGAGGTGGACAAGCTGGCTTTGTTCATGGACGGCGTTTCCGCCGTCCCCATTTACGGGGGGGCTTCTTTCCGTCCGCAACTGGACGCCCTGCGCCGCGGGGTGCAGTTTGTGGTGGGAACTCCCGGACGCGTCATGGACCTGATGGAATCCGGGGCGTTGAGGCTGGACGGCCTCCGCATGTTGATTCTGGATGAAGCGGACGAGATGCTGGATATGGGTTTTCTGGAAGACATCGAACGCATTGCGGAGGCCATGCCGGAAACGAAGCAGACCCTGTTTTTTTCCGCTACCATGTCTCCGGAAATCAACCGTCTGGTGAGCAGGTTCATGAAAGAGCCCGTCCAGATTTCCATTGAACGGCCCACGCTGACGGTGCCTACCATTGAACAGGTTTATTACGAGGTGGTGTTTTCCTCCCGGATTGAGGTGCTCAGCCGGCTGCTCGACACCGGAAAGATTAAAATGGGGCTGGTGTTCGCCAATACCAAAAAGGTGGTGGATGACGTGGTGGACGGTTTGACGGCCCGCGGTTATGCGGTGGACCGCCTTCATGGGGATATGCCTCAAATGATGAGGGAACGCGTCATGGATTCCTTCCGCAGGGGGAGCCTGCGTCTTCTGGTGGCGACGGATATTGCCGCCCGCGGCCTGGATGTGGATGATGTGGATGCCGTGGTGAATTTTGAGTTGCCGCGTGATCCGGAGGATTATGTGCACCGCATCGGCCGCACGGCACGCGCCGGCCGCAAGGGGAAGGCCATCACTTTTGTGGGGCGCCGTGATTTTTCCCTGATGAGCCGCATAGAGCGCTTCATCGGCGTTAAGTTGACTCCGGAACCTGTGTTGACTGCCGTTCAGGTGGATCAGCTCCGGACGGAATCTCTGGTGGATGATATTTTGGAACGTCTCAAGCCGGATGCCGTGCTGCCGGAGGAATTGAAAGAAGTGGAGGCTGCGCCGGAGGCCATGGCTGCGGCCCTGTTTGATTTGCTTCGGGAACGTACGCACCGGGAGGTGCAGCCCATTCCGGAAGACAAGCCGGCACGCAGGGCGCGGCGTATGCCGCAAACCGGGGAGGATGCGGAGAGCCCGCAGAAGGGTGATTCCTGGCAGCATAAGGGTGATACGGTTACGCTGTTTATGAATGGAGGCCGGATGATTGGCTTGCGGCCCAAGGACATAGCCGGGTTATTTTACAATACGGTGGAAATGGAAAAGGGCGCCGTGGGCGATATCCGGATTTTCCCCAAGCATTCCCTGATAGAAGTGGACGCTTCCGTGGCGCCCCAGCTTCTGGAGGCTCTGGCGACGGCTACCGTCTGCGGCTATGAAGTTAATGTCCGTGAAGACAAGGGCGCTCCGGAATATTCCGGCACACCGCGCCCGCCCCGACGCAATGGAGGATTCCGCAGCAGTTACCGTGGAGAACGGGACCGCAGCGGATTCAGGGGAAGCCGCGGGGGCTTCCGCAGTGACCGCGGCGATCGCTGGGGAGAACGTTCCCGCAGGGACGACAGGAAGAAGCGTTTCTGAGCCTCCGCTGTTCCGGGCAAGGTCATCAACATTGCTTCCGGAATTGGCGCGGATGTTTGGGAGCGTTCCGGTTCATGATTACTGTTCCCGCCGGTTTTCTGTATTTTCTGCCTGGCAGAGGGGGGGGAATATCTATCCTGCCGGGTTTCCCTTGCAGGATCTGCCGTTCTCTCCAGGGGCAGGCATAACCGGGCGGCGCGGGAGGGCTGAGGTTCCGGCAGCCGGGAATGCTGGCGGAGCTTTTTCCATTCATGGCTCCGTCCGGAAAATTCGGTCATTGGTAGTATGGCGGGATTGTAGCTGTTCCCGGCTGTAAGGCTGGTTCTTTCATGGTTTTTTTCCGCTGGCCCTGTCGGCTCAATCCTCTGTGCCCTTTCCGTGCAATTCTCTTGAGGGATGAGAAAATTCATGTAAGATGACGCCTTGTTTTAACGTCTTTTTAGAGTCTATTTTCTTTTTGAATCATGAAGCTGGTATCTTTATTATCCGTTCTTCTGACCTCCCTGGTTCCGTGCATGGGAGCTTCCGGGCAGGCTGCGAAGCCGGCTGCCCGGTCTGTCAAGACTTCGAAGCCCAATGTTATTTTCATTCTGGTGGACGACATGGGCTGGGGAGACCTGGATTCCAACTGGAGCCAGCAGAAGTTGAATGGCCGGACGGTGGAGAGAAAGAACGAGTTCAGAACTCCGGCCCTGTCCGCTCTGGCGCGGGAGGGAATTCAGCTGCGCCGCCACTATTCCGCCGCTCCGGTTTGCGCCCCGGCGCGCGCTTCCCTGCTGCTGGGGGTGCATCAGGGGAATTCCCGAGTGGTGAGAAATAACCGTTTCGATCATCCTATTGAAGATTCCCACACGCTGGGCACCGTGATGCGTGATGCCGGGTATGATACTGCCGCCATTGGCAAATGGGGTGTAGGAGGCGGCGGTCAGAGCCAGGTGGCCATGACCGCCGGCCCCCATCAGCGGGGATTCAATTATTTTTACGGTATCCTGGACCATTTGGCGGGGCATTTCCACTATCCTTCCGAATCCCGTGACGTTTTCGAGTACAACGGCTACGCTTCCAATCCCGAGTGGAAGAATATCAAGGATCAGGTGCCCCAGACGGCTTATTCTACGGATTTGTTTGCCGCCCGCGCCAAGCAGTGGATTGTGGATCAGCGCAAGTCCGCCCGCAAAACCGGCAAACCGTTTTTCCTGTATCTGGCTTTTCCGGCTCCCCACGGAAGTCTGACGGTTCCGGGGACTCCCTATCCCTCCGGAGGCGGTTTGAAGGGAGGTCTGCAATGGGTGAAGAAGGAAGGCACGGAATCCGTAAATACGGCTTTTGACGCCAAGGCGGAGAAGAATAAGGATACTTATATTCATCCGGACAATTCCCATTTCCCGAATGATGTGGCCAAACGTCATTCCACCATGATCCGCCGCGTGGACGATGCCGTGGCTGATTTGGTCCGGCTGCTGAAAGATTTGAAGATTGACGATAATACGATGATCGTCTTCACGTCCGACAATGGCCCACACAATGAGGGCGGGAGTGATGCCAGGCACTGGCACGGAGCGCAAAATCCGCAGTTTTTCAAGAGTTATGGCATGATGGACGGCATTAAGCGAGATTGCTGGGAAGGAGGGATGCGCGTGCCGGCGCTGGTACGCTGGCCTGCGCGCGTTCCCAAGGGGCAGATCAGTCTGAATCCTGGCCAGTTTCATGACTGGCTGGCTACGCTGGCTGATGTGGCCGGGGTGCCGGTTCCTGCCCGCAGTGACGGCGTTTCCCTGCTGCCGACGCTAACCGGTCATGCGGACCAGCAGAAGCCCGGCATTGTTTATGCCGAATATAATTTCGCCGGCAAAACGCCGGAGTATAAGGATTTTCTGGGGGAACACAAGGGGGCGCAGCGGGGCCAGCAGCAGATTGTTTTTGTGGATGGATTGAAAGGCCTGCGCATGGGGGTGAAGGATGCGGACTGGGATTTCATGATTTTCGATACTTTGAATGACCCGCAGGAAAGCAGGGATCTGGCATCCTCCAGGCCGGAACTTCAGGCCCGCATGAAAGCCGCCGCTTTGTCCAATCGCCGGGCTTCCCTTCCTTCCAAAACAGTGTTTGACTCTGCGCCGGTTCCCGCCGTGGACGTGAAGGGAACCGTTTCTCCCGGGTTGCAATGGTCCTTGTATGAAGGGGATTTTCCCTGGGTCCCGGATTTCCGCCAGTGGAAGAAGCCTGCTTCCGCCCATGGCGTGACGCCTTCCCCGTCCGTGAACATGAACGGTCCGGCCAGGCGCGGTGTGGAGCTGACGGGGTATGTGAAGATCCCTGAGGACGGGGCATATACGTTTTATCTGACCACGGATGAAAACAAGGGCAGCAAGGCTTTTGTCCGGCTGCACGGCATGGAGTTGATTGACGCGGACAAGACTTATGAGCCGGGAGCCGAGGTTTCCTCTGATCTGGGCGACTGGAAGAATCCCGTTTATTTGAAAGCCGGTCTTCATCCCATCCGCATCGGCTATGTGGGGAATTCCGGTGCTGCCTCCAGGCTGGTTTTGAAGTGGGAAGGCCCCGGTCTGCCCAGGCAGGACATACCCGCCTCCGCCTTCAGCCATGGGAAGGAATCCAGATAAGCTCCTCCATGAGCGGTCTTTACGAGTACCAGGCGATTGACGGTTCTCCCAAAGGCCCCGTTTCCCTGGAGCTTTTGCTGCGGGCCCGTAATCTCGGCCGGTTGTCCAACCGGACGTTGGTCCGGAAGGTTCCCGATGGAGACTGGAGGCCCCTGGCCTCCTTTATTCCTTCCATGACTGTCATGGATGATGATGGAGTGCCGTCCGTTCTGACGGAAGCCGGAACGGGGCCTGAGGATGCCGGACCCGGCTGGAGCAGGAGGAAGTACTGGATGCGCGTCATCAAGGCTTGGTGCAGTTTTAAGGGCCGTGCCGGAAAAGGAGAGCTGCACGAAGTTTTTTCCGGAGTGGGGGTCGCGTGGCTGGCCGTGGCGGGAGCCCCCTCCGTTGTGAAATGCGGTTTTTTCCCTTCCCTGTCTTCGTGGGTTGAACTGGTTTCCCCGCTGCTGTACATGGCGCTTGCCGTGCTGTCTGTTCCGTTGGCGGCTACCATGGTGCGGCGTCTGCATGATGTGGGGAGAAGCGGCTTTTTCCTGGTTTTTCTGGCCGTCCCCTTTGTAGGGTGGCTGCTGTTGTGGTATTTATTTCACGGGGAAAGCCGGCTTGGAGAGAATAAATACGGAGATCCACCCTGGAATTAAAAGGCGTTGGAATCCGTACTTGGTGAGGTTGTTACAAAGGTTTTGACTGCGCTTGCGGATTAGGGCGAATCATCCGGTTGAAAAGTTTTTGCATGGCCATGGCCAGCAGAAGGGAGGAGGCCAGCGTCACGATGAATACTACGCTGATGCTTCGGGTCCCATAGAGATCCCAACTAAAGTGGTAACCGAAAATGAATCTGTGATTCAGCCACATAAGAGCGGAGTAAGTTCCCAGCAGCGTCAGGAGAGGCGTGAGGCGGAGTTTCCGGGTTATCCAAGGCAGGCACCAGAGGGTGAAGAGAAAGATAACCGTCAGGGTTTTGGCTTTTGAAAAACTGAAGAGATGGATGGATAGTATTTCAAGAACCAGCAACAGGATTGCTCCCAGGCGTTGGGTCGTTGAAAGAGCAGAGAAGCGAGAAGCCAGAAAGGCGCACATGTAACCGAGAATGAAGCAGGGAAGGAAAGAGGGGAAGGAGGAGGCGATTTCCGGCAGACAGGGAATGTGGGTCATGCTTTGAAGTAAAAGGGACACCCCCAGCAGGGCGGCCATGGATGGAACAGGCGCAATGTGATGCGTGATCCATGCGCAAGTGGGATAAAGGGCTATGGAGGCTGCCGCGAAAAGAGCCATGTACCACCAGTCGGGATAACAGGGCTTCAATCCTGTTACGGCAAGCAGGCCGTTTTTCCAGCCCATGTCGGCAACGGATGGCAAAATGGGCAAGGGGAATGCCCAGGAAACCAGAGTAGCCAGAAGAAGGCATAAGAAATAAATTTTCCAGAATTTAAGGTAATGGGAAAAGCCTGTTTTAACGAGGGAACCGAGGGTTGAAGATGAATTCGTTTTCCATCCCATAGCATACCCCGTGATGAAAATAAAAATGGATACGCAAATTTTAAAGATGGGAGCGGCTTTTGTAAGACAGGGAGCGATCCATGCCGTATCCACGCCTGCGGGGAGAGCGTATAAGCCGAAGACATGATGAAAGATCATGAAGAGAATTCCATACCCTTTGAGGATCGCGGAGTCTTCCCTGGAAAAAGAAAGATGCTGTTGCAGTCCAGGTACAGTAAGGGCAGAGAAAAAGCTCATCTGAAACCTAGCTCAACGGATTTCTAATCCGAAGTCAACACTCTATTTTGAGAACAAACGGGTCATCAAGATGCAAGGGGGAAAAAGCAGGGTGAGAGAAATATGTCTTTTCTCTTTTTTTATCCATACCTCTTTTATGCTTAATTGTTTTCCGAATGCGTTTATTTCTTCGGATTAGAAATCCGATTTTAACAATAAAAAAGGCTGTCCCATTTATTTGGAACAGCCTTTTTGAAAGGTGGGGTGAGATTTTTTATGACTCTACGGCCTTGGTGAATTCCTCCACCGTGTCGCAGGTGCAGACCAGGTTGCGGTCTCCATACACATTGTCCACCCGGCCTACATACGGCCAGAATTTGTGGATAAGAAGACCGGAGACCGGATAGGCCGCTTCACTGCGGGAGTAGGGATGCCGCCATTCGTCAGCGGAGACCATTTCTGCGGTATGAGGCGAGTTTTTCAGGACGTTGTCTTCCTTGTCCGCCGTACCGTTGATAATGGCCGTGATTTCCGCATGAATGCGCTCCATGGCTTCAATGAAGCGGTCCAGCTCCTGCTTGGGTTCCGATTCCGTCGGCTCCACCATCAGGGTGCCCGGAACGGGGAAGGACATGGTGGGGCCGTGGAAGCCGTAGTCCATGAGCCTCTTGGCGATGTCATCCACCGTGAGACCGGCGTCATGAGTGAGCTGGCGCGGATCCAGAATGCATTCATGCGCCACCAGCCCCTTGTTGCCGGAGTAGAGAACCGGGAAGAGATGTCCGAGTTTCTTGGCAATGTAGTTGGCGTTAAGGATGGCCATTTCCGTGGCTTCCCTGAGGCCGTCCGGCCCCATCATGGAGAGGTACATCCAGCAGATGGCGGCGATGGAGGCGCTTCCCCACGCCGCAGACGCTACGGCCCCTTCTTCATGGCCCAGCGTGAGGTGCCCGGGCAGGAAGGGTACGAGGTGTTCCGCTACGCCGATGGGCCCGATGCCGGGACCGCCGCCGCCGTGCGGCATGGCAAAGGTTTTATGCAGGTTCAGGTGGCAGACGTCCGCGCCGATGCAGCCGGGGCAAGTCAGGCCTACCTGGGCATTCATGTTGGCGCCGTCCATGTACACCTGGCCTCCATTGGCGTGGACGATGTCGCAGAGTTCCTTGATTGTCTGTTCATACACCCCGTGCGTGGAGGGGTACGTGACCATGATGCAGGAGAGATTGTCCTTATGGGCTTCCGCTTGGGATTTCAGGTCTGCCATGTCGATGTTGCCTCTTTCGTCACATTTGACGGGCACCACCTTGAGACCGGCCATGGCGGATGAGGCGGGGTTGGTCCCATGGGCGGAGGTGGGAATGAGGCAGACATTGCGGTGGCCTTCTCCGGCGTGTTTCTGGTAGCGGCGGATGGCCAGTAGTCCGGCATATTCCCCTGCGGCGCCCGCGTTGGGCTGGAGGGAGACGGCGGCAAAGCCGGTGATTTTCGCCAGACGGTCGGACAGGACGGAGAGCATTTCCCGGATGCCTTCCGACTGATCCTCCGGCACAAAGGGATGCAGGGAGTTGGCTTCCGGCCACGTGATGGGAATCATTTCGGAGGCGGCGTTCAGCTTCATCGTGCAGGAGCCCAGAGGGATCATGGCTTCATTTAGAGCCAGGTCCCGGGATTCCAAGCGGCGGATGTAGCGCATCATTTCCGTTTCGGAATGGTAGGAGTTGAACGCCTTTTCCGTGCAGAAAGGCGTCTGGCGCGTGTGGACGGGATCCCAGGCGGGAGCGTCGCAGCCGCAGGTGGCGGATGTTTCCGCGCCTGCAAGGGCGGAGGCCAGTGCCGCTACATCTGCACAGGTTGCGGTTTCATCCAGAGAGACGGCCGCGTGGTCGGCATCCACCCTGCGGATGTTGTACCCGGCTTCCAGGGCTTTTTGCACCATGGCGTCCGCTTGTCCGGGAACGGACAGCAGCAGGGTGTCAAAGAAGTTTTTGTTTTCAATGGCGATGCCGGCTTCCGTGAGCGCCTTGTACAGGCTTTTGGTTTTCAAGTGGATTTCCGTGCCGATGCGTTTGAGGCCTTCCTGGCCGTGGTATACGGCGTAAAAGGCGGCCAGCACGGCCAGGAGCACCTGGGCGGTGCAGATGTTGGAAGTCGCCTTGTCGCGGCGAATATGCTGTTCCCGCGTTTGCAGGGCCAGGCGGTAGGCAGGGCGGCCCAGGGTATCTATGGACATGCCGATAAGGCGGCCGGGCATGCGGCGTTTGAGGGCGTCCGTGCAGGACATGTAGGCGGCATGGGGGCCGCCGAAGCCCATGGGTATGCCGAAACGCTGCGTGTTGCCGATGCAGATATCGGCTCCGAAGGCGCCGGGTTCCCGGATGACGGTAAGGGCCATGAGATCCGCCGCCACGACGCAGAGCGCGCCCGTGGCATGCACGCGGGAAAAGAAGTCCGTATAATCGCAGATGCGGCCGAGCGTGTCCGGATATTGGACAAGCACCCCGGCCAGATCCGCGCCGATGGAGGCGGGGTCAAAGGAGGAGCAATCTCCCACGATGATGTTGACGCCCTGGAAGGCGGCGCGGGTGCGGATGACGCTGATGGTCTGGGGATGGCAGGTGTCCGCCACAAAGAAGGTGTTTGCTTTGGGGCGCGCGTTCCGGCACATGGTGACGGCTTCTGCGGCGGCGGTGCCTTCATCCAGCAGGGAGGCGTTCGCCACCGGCAGCCCTGTCAGGGAAGAGACCATGGTCTGGAAGTTCATGAGCATTTCCAGACGTCCCTGGGCGATTTCCGGTTGGTAAGGGGTGTAGGCCGTGTACCAGCCGGGGTTCTCCAGTACATTGCGGAGGATGACGGAAGGAGTGATGGTGCCGTAGTAGCCCTGGCCAATGAAGGTTTTCAGAAGCTTGTTTTTCCGCAGGATGGAACGGAGTTCCTCCAGGGCTTCCGTTTCCGATTTGGCGGCGGGCAGGTCCAGCGGGGCTTTCATGCGGATATCTGCGGGAACGATGTCCGCAATGAGTTCGTCAAGCGTCTGGTAGCCGAGGCTGTTGAGCATTTCCCGGCGCTCTTCCCCCTGGGGGCCGATGTGCCGGCTGGCAAAATCTGAGTGGGTATTCATGTGGTTTCTCTGGCTGGTAATAGCGTTCGGCCGCGGGGGCGGGCCAAACAAAATGCCCCGGGATGGAATCACCGGGGCAGGGGGAGGAAGGAATGGTTCAGGAGCAGTATTCCTCGTAATCCGTGGCATTCATCATATCTTCCGTTTCCGTGGGAACGTCCAGGCGGATTTTGTACAGCCAGCCTGCGCCGTAGGGATCGGAGTTGATGAGGGAGGGATCATTGGAAAGTTCTTCATTCACCTCCAGAATTTCTCCTGAAACGGGAGTGTACACGTCGCTGGCGGCTTTGACAGATTCCACAACGGCGACGGGGTCGCCGGCCGCGACGGTAGCGCCTACTTCGGGAAGGTCTACAAAGACGACATCGGAGAGTTCGGCTTGCGCATGGTCTGAAATGCCGATGGTGCCGATGTCCCCGTCAATTTCAATCCATTCGTGATCCTTGGAATACAGCAGATTTTCTGGTACGTCGTGCATAAGATGTAATTGTTTGAAGTGAGAGTGTAGTAAAATGAGGTGTTTGTCAGTTTATTTTTGCGCCGTCGTGTCAGCCTTTTTTATAAAAGGGTTTTTTTACGACCACGGCCGGGAATTTCCTTCCCCTTACGTCAATTTCCAGCTCCGTGCCGACCTTGGCATGGGCGACAGGCAGGTAGGCCAGGGCAATACCCTTCATCAGCGAAGGAGAGAGCACGCCGCTGGTAAGTTCTCCGATGGCTTCTCCGCCGGGGACATGAACGGCATAATGGGCGCGGGGAGGGGCTCCCTTGCCGGTGTATTCAATAGCCGCCAGCCGCTGGCTGAGACCGTTGGCTTTTTGTTCCCGGAGGATGTCGGATCCGATGAAATCCGTATCCAGCGCGCAGAAGAAGCCGAGCCCGGCTTCCAGAGGCGTCTTGTCCGGAGAGAGGTCGGAGCCGTTCAGAGGATAGCACATTTCCAGGCGCAGGCTGTCGCGGGCGCCCAGACCGCAGGGTTTGGCGCCTGCCCCAAGAAAGGCTTCAAACCATTGAACGCCTTCCTTAGCCGGGCAGAAGAATTCAAAACCATCTTCCCCGGTATAGCCGGTGCGGCAGACAATGAGATCCGACCCTTCCGCCGTGATGCGGGCAATTCCGTTGCGGGGGGGAAGTTCCACGCCGGGAATGACGCGGGAGAATACTTCCCCGCATTCGGGGCCTTGGACAGCCAGACCCACGTATTCATCAGAATGGTTTTCCAGGGTTACGTCTGCAGGTTTGTGGGCGGAGAGCCATGCGAAGTCTTCATCAATTTTGGAAGCATTCACCACTACGAAGAATGTTTCCGGTTCCATCCGGTACAGGATGAGGTCGTCAATGACTCCGGCCCGGTCATTGAGCATGACGGAGTACTGTCCCTGGCCGACATTCAGCTTGTTAATATCATTGGTCAGCATGGAGTTCAGCCAGGCCGCGGCGGAGGCCCCGGCTACCGTGAACTGCCCCATGTGGGAGATGTCAAAGATGCCGCAGGCTTCGCGCACTGCTTTGTGTTCGTCCAGAATGCCGGTGTACTGCACCGGCATATTCCAGCCGGCGAAAGGAACCATTCTGGCTCCCAGTTCAACATGTTTAGCTGCCAGAGGGGTGGATTTGACGTCTGTATCAGTCATGAGGCGATGTGAAGGTTATGAGCAATCTGCCCCTTATATCAGTAAAAGTCAATGGAATTCCGGTAACGCTCCGCTCTAGACATTGAAGCGGAATTCGATGACGTCCCCGTCCTTGACGACATATTCTTTTCCTTCGATACGCAGCTTGCCGTATTCCCTCGCTCCGGTCTTGCCGCCGCAGGAAACCAGGTCGTCGTAGTGCACTACCTCCGCAGCGATAAAACCGCGTTCGAAGTCCGTGTGGATGACGCCGGCCGCCTGGGGGGCTTTTGCCCCGGCCGGAATGGTCCAGGCCCGCGTTTCCTTGATTCCCGTGGTGAGGTAGGTGCGCAGGCCCAGAAGGTGGTACACGGCCCGGATGAGGTCGGAAACGCCGGAATCCTGCACGCCCAGGGATTCCAGAAATTCGCGGGATTCTTCTTCCGAAACGTCGATGAGTTCTTCTTCAATCCGGGCGGAGATGACAATGGCTTCCGCGTTGTGGTGTTCCGCTACGTATTTTTTCACCTGGGAGACGTAGGGATGAGCGTCCGGGTTGGAGATGGCGTCCGCCAGTTCGTCTTCATTGACATTGCAGGCGAAAATGCTTTTTTTATCCGAAAGCAGCTGGAAGGAATGGAGCAGTTTGCGTTCGTCGTCGTCCAGCTGCGGTTCCAAGGTGAGGGCAGGGTTGCCTTCGTTCAGGTGGGGCAGGAGTTTGGTGATGAGGGCCACTTCGGCCTTGGCTTCCTTGTCGCCGCTGCGTGCCTTGCGTTCGCGGGAAGAAAGTCTTTTTTCCATGGTGGCGATATCCGCCAGAATGAGTTCCGAGTTGATGATGTCAATGTCGCGCAGAGGGTCCACGGAACCGAGTTCGTGGATGATGTCGTCATTGTCAAAGCAGCGGACTACCTGCACGATGGCGTCCACTTCACGGATGTTCGCCAGGAACTGGTTGCCCAGGCCGGCGCCTTCCGAAGCGCCCTTGACCAAGCCGGCGATATCCACGAATTCAATAAGCGTGGGGATAATTTTTTCAGAACCGGACATGTCGGAGAGCACCTGCAGGCGGGGATCCGGGACTGTTACCATACCCACGTTCGGGTCAATGGTGCAGAAAGGATAGTTGGCCGCCTGGGCCTTGCGTGTCCGGGTGACCGCATTGAAGAGAGTGGATTTGCCGACGTTGGGGAGACCTACAATACCTGCCTGTAACATAGGCAGGACTGATAGCGGGTCACGCCGTGAAAGTCAAATACCAATTGCCGCCGGGTATTTACGCCGCGGCTCCCAGAGCCCATTTGAGCAGATTTTCCGATTCCGCCCAGATGCGGGACGGATGGCAGCCGAGGACGACGACGATGACGTGGCGGCCGTTGAAGCCGGCGGAGGACACCAGGCAGCGTCCGGCGGCGTTGGTGTATCCGGTTTTCATTCCGGTAACCCAGGGATGCTGGTTGAGCAGCTTGTTGGTATTTCTCAGCAGGAGCGTCCTGCCGTTGGCCCGGGTAAAGGCATACTGGCGTTTGCAGATAATATTGCGCAGTTCCGGGCTGCGGTACACGTAATAGGCGCAGCGGGCCATGTCAATGGCGGTGGAGTACTGGTCTGCCGGGAGGCCGTTGGGGTTAGCGAAGCGTGAGTTGTACATGCCCATCTGCCGGGCCTTGGCATTCATCAGCTGGGCGAAACGGGGAACGGAACCCGCCGTATCGCGGGCCAGGGCCAGGGCTACGTCGTTGAAACTGCGGATCATCAAGGCATTGAGCAGTTCGCGGCGTGAATAGGTTTCTCCCGCCCGGAAGCCCAGTTTGGTTGGGTCCGCCTTGGTATCGGAAGGCTGGATAACCACTTTTCTGTCCAGGCTGCCGTGGTCCAGCACGACCATGGCCGTCACGAGTTTCTGCGTGCTGGCTACCTGGCGGCGCTGAAGGCCGTTGTGCGAAAAGAGCACTTTGCCGGTGAGGGCGTCCATAACGCAGGCGCTGGCGCAGCGGGGCGTGCGCGGGGCGCTGGAGGGAATGGCTACAGGGCGTGTGGGGAAATTGGCAGGGCAGGGGAGGGCATTGGAAACCGGCTGGGAGAGCTGGGGGGGGACGGGCGTTGCGAGAGGGATGTAATCATTTGAATCCCCGAACGATTGGCAGCTTGTGGAGCTCAGGCAAAGGGAGAATCCTGCAAGGAGGGCGAATAAACGCATGTCTTGTTGCTACAGTAAGAAGTTTCGTTCATCAAGCCCAAACTCCGCCTTTGAAAGAGAGCCGGACGAAAAAAAGCCGCGGATCAAACAATCCGCGGCCTTTTTTCTCTATTAACTACCTATGGAACCAAAAACCACCCTGAACGGAGTTTGAATTATTTTTTTCACCCGTCGGACAGATCTTGTAAAGGATGAGACTCCGTGCGGGAAAAATGCGTTCAAAATATGTTCGTCAACAGTTCTTTCAGGAGGTGTTTCCGTATGCGCCCTGGCTTGCGTTCGGAAAATATATCAGAGATTTTTTCTGAACATATTCTGTTTTGCAGACATGTCAATTTTGCCGCTGGCATTTAAAATGCCGGGGATGCGTTGCTGATAGATTTAATTTCTGGAATAATAATTATTGAAGGAAAGAATTTGGCGGCTGTTTGAAGATGTTTGTTTGGCTTCCGGCTGAGAAGATTTTTATGTGGGGATGGCCGGAGGCGCCTTACGGCGCCACGGTCAAGGAAAGGTGCCCTGGAACCGGCGTTTTTCCCGGCGGAAAAGCAGAATCCGCCTACAGTTTCCTGCTGTTTATGGAGAAATACCCTCCGGCGTCTGGAGTGATTTGCCCTGCAATTTGCATTTTTGCCAAAAGCGGGGTGATGATGTGCGCCGCTTTTCCCAGAGAGGTGCAGAGGGTGTCAATCGTATTGAACCCCAGTCTGATGGCGTGGAGAATTTCCTTTTCTTCCAAAGTGGGAAGCGGTGGGGGTGTGGCTCTGGAAGGAGCGCCTGGAGAGAAGAGAGGCAGTCCCTGTTCCGGAACGGCCCAGTTCATGTCCTGCAAAATATCGGAGGCTCCGGTGGCCAGGATAGCTCCGTCCCGGATGAGGGCATGGCATCCGTCGGAAGAATGCCGGTCAACCGGTCCGGGGATGCAGAAAACGTCCCGGCCCTGTTCGGCCGCCGTCCGGGCTGTGATCAAAGCTCCGCTGCGTCCGGACGCTTCCACCACCAGCGTAGCGCGGCTCCAGCCGCTCACGATGCGGTTGCGCATGGGAAAAGTGGTGCGGGAGGGAGGCAAATCCATCGGGAACTCGGAAACTACTGCTCCATGCCCGTCCGCAATGCGCTGCGCCAAATTGCTGTTTTCCCGAGGATACAGTTTGTTGAGCCCTGCCCCGATGACGGCAATGGTGCGTCCTCCCGCGTCCATGGCCCCGGCATGGGCTTCCGTGTCCACGCCGCGCGCCAGTCCGGAAATAACGGTTACTCCGGCTTCCGCCAGGTCATGGGCGACGTTTCTGGCGCAAAGCCTGCCGTAATGGGTGGCCATGCGTGAGCCGACGACGGCAATGGAGCGTTCGGCATCCGTTTCAGTCCAGTTTCCCCAGGAGTAGAGGACAATGGGCGGGGCCGGCAGATCACGCAGGGAGGATGGATAGGAGTCGTCAAAAACCGTGGTGACTGAAGCTCCCGCGTTTTCCGCCAGTTCCAGTTCCCTGTACGGGTTGACGGTGCTCCGCCAGGAGGAAATATGGCGCGCCAGTTGCGCTCCGATGCCGGGAATCTCCATCAACAGGGAGGCAGGGGATTCCAGAATCAGTTCCGGAGTGGCGAATACCTGCAGAAGGCGCATGATTCTGACAGGGCCCAGGCCCGGTATCAGGTTCAGGGCTATGGCTGCTTCCCGGGGAGTCATGAAGAGGTGGTCAGTTCCTGGTAAACGTCCAGATGGGATTGAATCATATCCTGCATTTTGTAAGGGGAGGGGATTTGCCGGGGCAGGGGGGGGGGCTGGGCGTGCCAGCGTGCCAGCAGGTCCGCCATGGCGGCGGCATCTCCTACGGCGACATTCCCTTCCGGAAGGAAGGCGTCCAGCTGTTCCTTGACTCCTCCGTGAGCGTATCCGGCAACGGGTTTGCCCAGAGCAAGAGCCTCCAGGGTTGATTTGCCGAAAGCTTCCGGGCTTTTGGTCAGGGAGAGGGTGACGGAACACGTGGAAATAATGTCCCGCAGATCCTGGCGATGTCCTGTCCAGGTGAAAGCCTGGGAGACGCCGGAACGCTCTATTGCCCGCAGGACTTCGGTTTTATATTCTTCTTTTCCTTTCTTGGCTTCTCCTACGATGACGGCGTGGGCCGGAATTCCCTGTTCCAGAAGCTGTCTGACGACCGGAATCAGATCCAGATGCCCTTTCAGGCGCGTGATGCGGCCCGGCAGGCACAGGGTGAATTTGCCCTTCAGCTCGGGATAGGACATGAACCAGCCCGTGAGCCATTCCCGGGAGGGGGAGTAATCCGGATGATACTGGTCAGGAGAAATGGCGTTGGGTATGATTCTGATGTGGTCCGGCGGGGTGGACGGATAATGGGCGAGGATATAGTCCCTGATGCAGTTGGAGACGGCGATCACCCGCTCTCCCCGGCTCATGATGGCGGAGTACCGGTTGACGGAGTAAAAGCCGTGAACGCTGGTGACGAGGCCGGGCCGGTCTTCCGGCGGCAGCTTTTTCCATGCCAGGTAGCCCGCCCATGCAGGAACGCGGGAATGGAGATGCAGGATATCCGGCCTGACGGCCTGAAGCAGGGCGCGGAGGGCTCCGATGCGGAAGAGAGTGGAGATGCTTTTTTTTCCTATCGGCATCAGGATATGGCGGGAGCCTTCCTTTTCCAGACGGGGCACCAGGCGTCCGCCTCCGGAAACGACGATATTTTCCACGCCCCGGGAAGAAAGGCCGCTGCCCAGTTCCATAACGACTTGTTCCACGCCTCCGGATTCCATGGAGGGGACGAGATGCACTATTTTCATAAGGCGCGGAGCTGGGGGAAAAATCTGAAGAGGATGTAGTCTGCCGCACGGTCCGCTTCCAGAAGGGGGGAACCTGGAGCCGCCAGGCGGAAGTTCTGTTTTTTCCAGTCACTGTATCCAGTAACCATGCCTTCCTTCTCCAGTATCTCCAGGCCGGACAGGATGCGGGATTTGCGGTTGCCATGCCGGCGCGGCACGGAAAGGAGGCCTACAGGCGCGCCGGAGCCGAGAGCCTCATAAACCATGGAGACGCTGTCCTGGCTGACCCAGGCGGCGGAGGCGTGCGCCAGATGTCGGGCTACCCAGCCCGGCCGGGTCTCCTCTACGGGAACGACGGTGATTTCCGGAACGGCTGTCCGGATTTTTCCCGCAAAGCCGTCCGGCGTCCGGCGTGAGGTGGTCAAAACGATGTTCCCGGGGGTGTGGATGCTGATGGAAGAGAGCTGATTGAGCATGCTTTCGTCATCCCAGTCAAAGTCTTTGCTGGGTCCTCCGATGAGAATCAGGGTGATATCCTTTGGTTCGGATGGGTTTGGCCTCATGGGGTGGAGGGCTCCCCGGGTGGGGAAGATATCCGTGTCAGTGTAATCGCGGCCGGAATCCAGGTCGTGGCAGGGAATAAGGCAGAGGTCGAAAAAGGAGCAGGGAAGCGTGGGTTTCATGCAGAGGACGGCCCGGGTTTTGAAATGGTGCCGTGCGCAGATGAGCGGGATATGCGTTGCGTGGCCGGCGGAAATGAACAGGTCCGGCCGCGGAATATCGCTGCCGGAGACGACCTTCCGGATTTTCCCCAGAAGGGAAAGTCCCTGCAGATCCACCGTTTCCACGGTTCCTCCCGCTTTGGATATCAGGGCCTGCGCCAGCCCCAGGGACTGGTTGAGGTGGCCCTGTTTCCCATCGCTCAGAATCCGGATGTTCATATAAGTGTTATTATGAAGCGGCGGCGAGGTGCAGGCAATCCAATTCCCTCCGGACAGAAGAAAATTCTTGGTGGAAGGCGCGTTCTTGTTCATGATTCCGGCGTGCTGACTCCGGATCCCGCTGTGATTAAAAATTCCTTGTGCGCCGTGTCCCGGCAGCTTGGATTTTCCGGATGCCGGGTAGCCCGCGCGGGAAAGAGCCTGCATGCGGAGAAATTATTTCAATGGCTGGAGCGCGGATGGCACGCCGGAATGGAATGGATGGCGCGTTCCCCGGAGCGGCGCGCGGACCCCGCGGAAGTGCTTCCCGGATGCCGTTCCGTCATCTGCCTGTCCTATGATTATGACAGCCCCGTTATGCGGCCGGAGGGGGAGGGAAGCATTTGCCTTTACGCCCATGGAAGGGATTACCACGGAATTCTGGAGGAAAAACTGGCGGATTTGCAGGAGCTGCTTTCCATTTACGGAGGAGAGCAGAAGGGGTATGTGGATTCCGGCCCTGTTATGGAACGGGATCATGCGGAGACGTGCGGCCTGGGATGGCGCGGAAGAAGCGGCCTGATTGTGCGCAGGAAAGGAGGCTCCCGCTTTTTTATCGCCACCCTGCTGACTACGCTGGAACTGGAGCCGGACGCTCCGGTATCAAACGGATGCGGCAGTTGCCGCCGTTGCGCGGCCCTGTGCCCGACAGGCGCGATTATGGAGAACGGTCAGGTTGATGCCGGTCGCTGCCTTTCCTACTGGACGATTGAACACCGGGGGGCTATTCCGGAAAAAATCCGTCCCCTGATAGGCACGCGCTTGTACGGGTGCGATACCTGCGTGACGGTCTGTCCCTGGAACAGCAAACCTCTGCCGGACGCTGACGAACGGTTCCGCATGTCCCGTTTTCTGTCTTCTGTTTCCCTGCGCGATCTTCTTTCCCTGGATGCCGGCGGTTTTGCCGCCCTGTTTCGGAATTCTCCTTTGAAAAGGCTCAAGAGGGAGGGATTGTTGCGCAACGGCTGCATTGTGATGGGGAATGCGGGAACTCCGGATGACGTTGATTTTCTGAAGACGCTTTACGGGGAGTCCCCTCTGGTGGAGGAGCATGCCTCCTGGGCGGTGGAACGCATCCTCCGCCGTTACGGACGGCATGCATCTTCAAGCGGCGCAAGAGATTAAAAATAGAAAAAATGATGTTTTGGTCTTGTCAAAACCTCAATTTATGGTATCCATCTTGCCCCAAGCAATAGCTCTGCGCGAGGCAGAGAAAAATAACAGCTAGCAAATCCAATCCATTATGGCACGCCTTTTCGGTACAGAAATACCCAACGAGAAGCGCATCGAGGCTTCCCTTCCGTATATTTACGGAATTGGTCGCTCGACTTCTAAGAGAATCCTGGAACAAGCAGGCATCAATCCCGACATCCGCACGGGACAGCTTACCGACGAACAGCTCACGAAGATTGTTCAAGTGATCACCACTGACGGCATTTTGATTGAAGGTGACCTTCGTCGTGAAAAGCAATCCATTCTCAAGCGTCTGACCTCCATTAACTGCTATCGTGGTCAGCGCCACCGCCGCGGCCTTCCGGTACGCGGCCAGCGTACCCGTACGAATGCCCGCACCCGTAAAGGCAAGAAGAAGACTGTTGGCGCGCAGGCCAAGAAGAAGTAATCCGCCAATCTGAATTTTAATATAGCTTTACTATGGCTAGCGAAGAAATCACCAACGAAACCGCCGAACAGCCTGTGGAAGCGGCAACTCCCGCTCCCGTCGCTGAAACTCCGGCCGCCGCTGTTTCCGCTCCTGAAGAAATCAAGAAGCCCGAACCCCGCAAGGACATCTTTGCGGAACTTGGTCTGGGCGGCGATGACGACAAGCCCAAAATCCTGAAGGCCAAGGGCAGCAAAAACGTTTCCACGGGCGTGGTTCACGTTTCCTCCACGTTCAACAACACCGTCGTGACTGTGACCGACCAGCGCGGCAATGTCATCGGCTGGTCCTCCGCCGGCAAGATGGGCTTTAAGGGTTCCCGCAAGAGCACGGCTTATGCCGGGCAGGTGGTGTGCCAGGACGCCTGCCGCCAGGCCATGGGCCACGGCTTGCGTGAAGTGGAAGTGCATGTGAAGGGCCCCGGTTCCGGTCGTGAATCCGCTGTACGTGCCGTGCAGACGATCGGTATTGAAATCACCTCCATCAAGGACGTGACTCCCATTCCCCACAACGGCTGCCGTCCTCCGAAGGCCCGCCGCGTCTAATTGAGAATCCTTTACCTATAGATCTAATATATCATGGCTCGTTATACCGGTCCCCGCGATAAAGTGTCCCGCCGTTTTGGCGTTGCCCTTTTCGGTTCCACCAAGGCTCTTGAAAAGCGCCCCTTCCCTCCCGGCCAGCATGGCATGCGCGCCGGCCGCAAGAAGAAATCCGACTATGGCGTGATGCTTGCTGAAAAACAGAAGCTGCGTTTCCAGTACGGTGTGCTTGAAGGCCAGTTCCGCAAGTATTATGCAGAAGCCGCCCGCCGCCGCGGCATTACCGGCGATATTCTGCTTCAGCTCCTTGAGCTTCGTCTGGACAATGTTGTGTACCGCCTCGGTTTCAGCAACACCCGCGCCGGAGCCCGTCAGCTCGTTTCCCACGGCCATATCACCGTGAACGGCAAAAAGACGAACATTGCGTCCTACTCCTGCCGTCCGGGCGATGTCATTGCCGTTGGCGGCAAGGCTTCCTCCCAGCAGCTGGTTACCCGTTCCCTTGACCTGACTCAGGCTACTGTGGTTCCGGATTGGCTGGAATGCGACCGTGACAAGCTCACGGGCAAGATTGCCCGCGTGCCTTCCAAGGAAGAGATTGCTCCCATCGTCAACGAGCAGCTCATCGTGGAATTCTACTCCCGTTAATCTTTATTTCCTTCTGGATTTGCTTCAAAACCCCGGTTGCTTTTCGGCGGCCGGGGTTTTGGGCATTCAGGGGGGAGTAATGGAAGAGTTGGCTGTTGAGAGTTAAGGGAAGCGGATATAAGATGAAAGCATGACGGACGATTGGAAAAAAAGAGGCGCAGCGCTTTTCGATATGGACGGAACGCTCCTTCCCTGGGATACGCAATATGTTTTTTCCTGTTTTGTGGTGAGGCGCCATCCTTGGAGACGCTTGCTGATTTTTCTTTTCCTGGCCTGTATCCCGCTCTATATTTTGAGAATATGGGATGAGAACCGGATGAAGAGGGCTTATCTCATGTATTTGTGGGGGCTTCCCGCTGAAACGGTGCGGGAATATGGACGGAAGTTTGCCGAGATGGCGCAGGAATGGATTTATCCGGAGCTGAAGGAGCGGCTGGCAGAGTATCGGAAGAAGGGGTATTTGTGTCTCATGGTTTCCGCTTCTCCATCATTTTACGTGAAGCCTCTGGGTGAACTGCTGGGATTTGACGAAGTTCTGGGAACGGATGTGCTTCTGGAGGAACGCATGCCGGCAATGCCGAAACTGCCGAACGGTAATAATAAGGGGGCAGTGAAGGTGGAACGTCTGCGGGAGCGGAATGTACTGCCGGAACATGGTGTTCTGGAAAACGCCGTTGCCTACAGCGACAGTGCCGCGGATTTGCCCATGCTGCTTTCCTGCAGGCGGAGGGTTTTGGTGAATCCTTCTCCTGCCCTGAAAGAAGACAGGCTTCTGGATGGTGCGGAGTGTCTGTATCCTGCCAGACCCTGGAAGGGAAGGCTTGGGAAGATATGGAAGATTGTCTTTTTTGTCATGGGGTTGGTAAATGTAAATGACAGAAAATCAATGGTTGGTTGATGGGTGGAGAGAAAAATGCTTTACTTTTGTGACGAAAATGTTTCACTTTTCTTAACAAGGGGGAAAAAAGCGTTTTTCTTTCCATGTTAGCAAATCAACAATTAATACCCTAACCAAGTAATAGTCATGCAAACCAAGAACATCATCAGTGTTGCTGCAGTTGTGGCATCCTTTGCCGGAGCCGCTCTTGCGGGGACTCCCGTCAAGATTGTTGCTCCGACTCCGGTTCCCGCTCCTGTGGCGACTACCAGCCCGCTGTCCGGCGATATTTACGCCGGGTACGCTTCCAATTACACCTGCCGCGGCATTGTGGCTTCCCACGCGCTGGCGGAAGGGGATAGCGTTATCCCTGCTGGTGTCAATCTGAATTACAAGCTGTGTGATGCCAACTCCATCGTGGCTTCCGCTTCTTATACGACCTTGACTTCAGGCCACCATCTCATGGGGGACAGGGATACGTCCTTCCACAATGAGACCAATTTCAATCTTGGCTGGCAGAATAAGGACGGTTTGTTGAACAATCTGTCCACGACGCTTGGCTGGAATCTGATTCATGGCGGCCTGCTGGGCAGCTTTGCCAAGTATGACCACGCTCATTCCGTCACGCAGGAGTTTTACCTGAACCTGAACTATGATGTGACCAAGAACTGGTTTGCCGGCGTGACCACGAGCTATGCCTTCCAGGGCATGACCGGCTGGTGGTTCCAGCCTTACGTTGGCTACAAGGCAGCTCTCTGCCCTGCCACGGACATTGTCGTAACGGCCGGCATGTCCGCCACGTCCAGCTATTTTGGCGCTGCGTTTGAGCAGGCCAATGGCGCTCAGGCCTGGTGGGTGAAAGCTGAACTTCCGGTGAAGCTGGGAGTGAAGAACCTTTCCCTTGTTCCCTTTGTCAGCTTCAACTGGGCCGGCTGCGGCGCGTTGAAGGTCAATAAGGGCCTGGATAAGGGAGACAAGCCTTACAAGAACTTCGGCGTGGTGGCTGGCGCCAGCCTCGTCTATTCTTTCTAAGCCATCCGGCCAACGATTGAATGATATTTTCAGGTGCGGCGGAGAAATCCGCCGCGCTTTTTATTTCCAATGGTTCCGGTTCTTGGGCCTGATGACTGAAAGTTGAACTTCCGGTGAAACTGGTCTCCAGGAATCTGTCTCTCGTTCCTTTTACCAGCTTCAACCGGGCCCTTGAAGTCCAACCGGGGTTCGGGCAGGGGCGGCAAGCCTGATAAGACTTTCAAAGTAGTGGACTGTTTTGGCTCCGTTTATCCTTTCTGAAGTTGACGGGGGCAAACTTGAATGATGTTTCCTGAAACGGAGCAGGGATCAGCGGCGTTTTTGCTTGTTGCCAAGAGGAGTTTTTTTATCCAGAATACTTTCCGCACGGCATTTCGATGTTATGAATTTCTTTTTTTCTTTTCTCCTTGGAGCAGGTATGTCCTCCGTCGCTTTCATGGCCGTTTCTTCGGCGGAATCCCGCATTCCGGAGGTTCCTTCCGCTCCTGCTTTAAGACCGGTCAGCGGCAGTATCAAAGCCGGGTATTCCACTAATTACGAGTTTAGAGGCCTGATTCCCGCGGGCTGTAATCCCACGGCGCCTCTGCGGCTGGATTGGAGAAGCGATTTGAATGACCGGTATTCCCTGATTCTGGCTTTGAAGGAGGAGATTTTACTGGGGCATCCGGCGGCGGATATAGAGAATGAGACGATGGTGGATCTTGGCCTTCAGCGGAAGCTTGGAAAGGCTACGTATGCGGCATTGTCTTTTCGTGCGAATGACGGCGGATTAGCGGGGTTTGCTTCCGAACGTTTGTTCGGCAATGGGGGGACAACGTATGAAACGGCGCTGATTATGCGCCATGATGTGGGATTCCTTCCCGGTTTTTATGCGCAGGGAAGTGCCGCATATTCCTTTTACGGAATTACGGGCTGGTGGTTTGATATGTGCACGGGATCGGATTTCCGGATGACGGAAAACCTTTATATGGGCTTTAAATTCGGCGCCGTGTTGAGTTCTTCCTATTGGCCTTCCAGCAGCAACGGCTGGCAGTCTCTCTATTTCAGGGTGACGGCGAATTACCGCCTGTTCGGGAATGTTTTTATAGAGCCTTTCGTTGGCCTGCACTGGCTCGGCAAAGGTTCCCACGGGGTGAACCGCGTGTATGGAAGAACGCTGGTGAAGGGTAATAGCTGGGTCACGGGAGCCAGCCTGGTTTATGCTTTCTGAGCAGCATGGGGGCCCCCTTCTTCCCGAAGGGAGAGGTCCGCACGCATGCGGATCATGTCAATGCATTGCACGCCGTTATCCCAGACGGGTTCCGGATAGTTGTCCGTGAAGTGGTTGTTGATGACGCCAGAAACCTGGAATCCGCAGCTTTCATAGAGGGACATTGGCCCCGGAGACGCATCGGACGTTCCCACTTCCGCATACCGGCCCCCTTTGTTTCTGATGATGTCCAGGGCGTGCCGCACCAGGGCTGTTCCGCAGCGCTGCCTTCTATATTCAGGGGCTACGGAGCAATTCATGATTTCCCATGTATTTTCCCCCGTCTGACGGATAACGATGACTCCGGCGGCAGCTCCGCAGTTTCTTGCGACGTAAAGTTCGCCGTGGGCCAGATGATCCGCTATCCGGCGTTCGTCCGGATCTGCATCCCGCAGAAGTTCCCTGAGGGGGGCGGGCGGGGGCCATACGGCCGTCTCCCGCTCTATAGGAAAGGTGCGGGCCATTATTCCACGCGCATGAAGATGATGGAGTCCGCCAGCAGTTCCCCTTGCAGACTGTCCCCCTGGATGACGACAGGCTGACCGGAGGAGATCAGCCCTCTTTCCTTCAACAGGTCCAGAGCGGTGGAAATCATGCGGGCCGGATCTTTCAGGAAGGGGGATTCAAAGGCGGTTACGTCGCGAGCCAGGGCGAGCTGCCTGACAACGACAGGGTCATTGCTGAAGGCGAAGATGGCCGCCCGTTCCGGCCTGAGGACGGCTGCCTGCGTGGCGGCCAGGCCGCGGCGGGTAAAGACGACCAGACAGGCGTTTTCCACGGAGTCCGCCAGGGAGATAGCTGCCTTGGTGGCTTTCTGACGGTCTCCGTTCAGGATGGCGGATGCCGCGAAGTTGAGGTTGCCGGAGCGTTCCATACGGTGGGCGATGGAGTCCAGCACTTCCACGCAGCGTACGGGGTAATGGCCCACGGAGGTTTCCCCGGAAAGCATGACGGCGTCCACTTGTTCAAAGATGGCGTTGGAAACGTCCGTGACTTCCGCACGGGTGGGCGTAGGCTGGGTGATCATGGATTCCAGCATATGCGTTGCCACGATGCAGCGGCGTCCCAGCCTGTGGCAATGGCGGATGATGCGGCGTTGGATGATGGGCAGTTCTTCAATGCTGACTTCAATGCCCAGGTCTCCGCGCGCGACCATGATGACGTCTGCGGCCAGGATGATATCGTCAATGTGGCGGATAGCCTGCTGGTCTTCAATCTTTGCGACGATCTGGGCTTTGCCTCCCAAGTTGTCGATATGTTCCCGGAGCTGGGCAATATGGGCGGCATCCCGGACAAAGGACATGGCTACGTAGTCCGTCTCGCATTCTACGGCCACGGCCAGATCCGCCAGGTCTTTTTCCGTCAGGGCCGGGAGCCGCAGCGCTACGCCGGGCAGGTTGATGTGGCGGCGGGAGCCGAATACGCCTTCCGTGAGCACGTCGCAGATAAGCCTGTCCGGGCGCACTTCCGCAATGCGCATGAGGATGCCTCCGTTATCCACCACCATGGTATGGCCCGCCTGAACGTCCTGCAGGAGGCCGTCATAGTTTACCGTGGTGGAAAAAGGAAGTTCCGGCTTGGCCGTGCCCAGGCGGATTTCCATTGTGTCTCCCTTTTTCAAATGGTAGGGTTCAACCAGATCTCCCGTGCGGATGGAAGGCCCCTGGAGGTCAAAGAGGATGGCCACGTTCGCTTTCAGTTCCGCTGCTTTCCGGCGGATGCGGAAGACGACTTCCCGAACCCAGTCGTGCTGGGAATGGCTCATATTGAGCCGGAAGACGTTGGCTCCGGCTTCAATAAGCTGGCCCAGCATGTCGGAAGTGTCTGTTGCGGGTCCAATAGTGCAGATGATTTTGGTGGCCCGAGGCCGGGAGGGTATGTTCATGGTCTTTGTCAGTGCCCATAATGTATCTTACGGGGCATTTAAATGAAGTTTTTTATGATACATGGCAGGATTGTTGCATGTCACGGAGCTCTTGAGAGAGCATATTGGATGCATGAAAGAGATCAGGGTTGAATTGATCAACACCGGGACGGAAATTTTGCTGGGGAGTATTGTGAATACAAATGCCGCATGGCTGGGCAACAGATTATTTGAGGCCGGATTCCGTGTGGGGAGGGTAACCGTCGTGCCCGACGGTTACGCTATCAACGAGGCTATGAGGGAGAGCGCCCGGCGCGCAGATATCGTGATTGTGAGCGGGGGGCTGGGGCCGACGAGCGATGATGTGACCCGGGAAGCCCTGTGCGACGTGTGCGGCGTGGATATGCATCATGATGAGCGTGTGGCGGAGGGACTGAAGAGTTATTTTGAACGGAGGGGGATTCCCATTGCGGAGTGCAATTTCAAGCAGGCCATGGTTCCGGATGGAGCTGCGGTATTGGAGAATTCCAACGGAACGGCGCCCGGGCTGGTGATGCCTGCCAGTGGTTCCCTTCCCATGTTTATCCTGTTGCCGGGGCCTCCGGCAGAGTTAAGGCCGATGGTGGAAGATTCCGTAATGCCGCTTCTGGAAGATTTGGCGGATGAGGATATTCCGCATTTGCGCGTGTTCCGCCTGGTAGGGATAGGGGAGAGCGATCTTCAGGAACTGGTGGATGGTTCCCTGCACCAGGTGGAGGGGCTGGAAGTGGCGTATTGTGCGCGCGTCGGGGAAGTGGACGTCCGTCTGGTGGGCAGCGAGACGGCTTTGAAACAGGGTGAGGCCCGTTTGCGCATTTTGGCCGGGGCGTATGTGCTGGCTCCTGTTGGGGCCTCTCTGGAGAAAGCGGTTGTGTGCCATCTGGCGCAGCAGGGGCTGAAAGCGGCGACGGCGGAAAGCTGCACCGGCGGCCTGATTGCCAAGAGAATTACGGATGTGCCGGGATCTTCCGGAGTTTTTGAATGCGGATGGGTTACTTATGCCGACCGGGCAAAGACGGAGATGCTGGGCGTGCCGAAGGAGGTTCTGACGCGTTACGGTGCTGTGAGCGAGCCCGTGGTCAGAGCGATGGCGGAAGGAGCCCTGGAACGCTCCGGAGCTGATGTCGCCGTTGCCGTCAGCGGTATTGCGGGCCCCGGAGGCGGTACGCCGGAAAAGCCTGTGGGGACCGTATGGCTTGCCTGGGCTTTCCGGGGAGGAGAGACGCGGGCGGAGATAATGTTTTATCCGAGGGACCGCCTGTCTTTCCGTAAAATGGTTTCCCAGCGGGCCCTTGCGGGGCTTCTGGATGCCAGGGGAAAGGCGCCTGTTTAAGCTGCTACGGGGGTCCGGCAAGGGCGCGAAGATGTTTTCCGTGACGTTTCCGTCATTCATCTGGAAAATAAAACAGCCTGTACGCGGGGCATACAGGCTGTTGAGAAAAGATAGGGGGGATGAAAGGTCAGGCGCGCCTGCGGCGCAGCATCAGGGAAGCCAGCCCCAGCAGGCTGAGGGTGGCCGTAGCAGGTTCCGGCACGGCTCCCGCCACTACGTACTGCACCTTGACGTTTCCGTTTTCCGTGTAGAGATAGTACTGGCCCTGGTAGTCTGCGGCGTTCCCTTCCATAATTCCGGACGCCTTGGTCAGCGCGCCGCCGTCTTCCGTGGTGAAGTCTCCCAGGGAAATGGAACCGCCGTCAAAACCGGCGGAGGTAATCAGCGTGCGGGTAACAAACTGGAATTCTCCAGCAGCCAAGTCAGTGGATATGGTAGCCAGCATGCCGGAAACGGAGAAGCCGGATGCTCCCCAGATTTGCTGATTAACGTTCATGATACCGTTTGTTCCGAAAACAAGCCGGGCTCCATTGCCTCCATTGTCAATGCCGCAAACGCCAAGATGTAAGATCCCGTCCAGGATGATCTCACTGCTTTTGAAGTCCACTTGTGTGAGGGAAAGAGAGGAATTGGCTCCAATGGTGACGTTTCCGGTCCAGCGGGTTCCCCCAACCGTAACATTGCTGTTGCCTGTGACGGTGATGCTGCCGCCGTCGGAGGTGTCCACCATGGAGCCGCTGATATTGATAGTTCCGGTGTTATTGAAGATGACGTCCGGCCCCTGCCCGTTGCTGCGGGCGGGAACTCCATTGCTCCAGTTGTCCGCATTACCCAGTTCATAGGTATTGCCTTCCGTAGGACCAGCGTTGCCAGTCCATTCCGTAACCATGCTGGCGGCATTGGCGCAGATGCATGATCCGCAGAGGATTGCCGCAATAAATAAGTTTTTTTTCATATTAAAAAAATAACTAGATTAATAAGCCCAGAGGAAACGCTGGCGCTACCGTGATGCTACCGGGTTAGCAATCCGGGGTCAAGCTTTGATTCTAAGCGGGAATGACTTGTATTGGCGTTTCCTTCCATGCCAAGAGGCGTTTTTATGAAATGAAGTCTGCCCGGCGCCATTGGCTTCCAATGAAAGCCCGGAGATCCTTTGCGTTATTTAAATCTGTAGTTAATTTTGATAACTCTCTTTTCTGGAATACGTTACATGTAAGAAGAAGTCTGTATTTCAATGGCTGTAGCTCTTTGCAACTTTTCCTAAGTCAAACAGGATTTTCTTCGGTTTCAGCCTATAACGGATTGCTAATCCGTAGAGAACAGGCGTCTGGAGAGAAAGTTTTTATTCGCTTTCCTGGTCGTGTTCATCCGCTTCGCGGGTGGAGAAGCGCATGAGTTCCGCTTCGAAGTGGAGCGGAACATCCCCCGTGGGGCCGTTGCGGTTTTTGGCCAGATGCAGATTGGCCCGTCCGGCCATTTGCTGGCGTTTTTCCTCATCTTCCGCATAGTAGGCGGAGCGGTAGAGCAGGCCGATCATGTCCGCGTCCTGTTCGATGGAGCCGGATTCGCGAAGGTCGGAGATGCGGGGGACGCCCAGGCTGGCTCCCGTGCGGCTTTCCGGACCGCGGTTGAGCTGGGCAAGGACGATAACAGGCACTTTAAGTTCCTTGGCCAGGGCTTTGAGGCCAGCGGATATTTCCGCTACTTCTCGTTCACGGCTGTTGGCCGCCTGTTTGGAGTGGGAGCGCATGAGCTGGAGATAGTCCACGCCGATGGCTGCCAAACCGCCCTGGTCCCGCATGACCCGGCGCGCTTTGGCCCGGAGTTCGTTGATGGAGATGGCTGCGGTATCGTCAATGACAAGCTGGGAAGCCCCCACTTCCTTGACGGCCTGTTTGAAGTGCTTCATTTCAAGCTGGGTGAGGTTGCCTCTCTTGATGATTTCCCGGCTGCGGACTCCGGAGCGGGCGAAAAGAAGGCGTTCCACAATCTGGACCGCGGGCATTTCACAGGAAAAGAGCAGAGTAGGTTTTTTCTCATTCAGCGCGATGTGCTCAATGATGTTGAGCAGGAAGGAGGTTTTACCCATGGATGGACGGGCGGCGATGATGAACATGTCTCCCGGTTTAAGGCCGTTGCTTTTTTTATCCAGTTCCTCAAATCCCGTGGTCAGTCCCTGGATTTGGCCTTTGCTTGCGATGAATTTTTCAAAGTTGGTGACGGCCTGTTTAAGGATGCTGGCCAGGCTTTGTTCATCCTTGGCGCTGTTATAGCGTTCCCGTATCTGGAAAATATGGGTTTCCACAGAATCCAGCAGTTCCGCTACGTCGTCCGGATTGTCAAAGGCCTGCGTAGTGGACTGGTTGGCGATGTCAATGATGGAGCGAAGGATGAATTTGTCTTTCAGGACATTGAGGTAGTGCTCAAAATAGGCTCCGGTGGTGGTAAAGGTGTAGATTTCCGCCAGGCCCGCGCTTCCGCCTACGGCTTCCAGCTGGTGCATGTCTTCCAGGGCCTGGGTGATGGAAACGATGTCAATGGGTTCGTTTTTATTATATCGGGCCTGGAAAAGGCGCCAGAGCAGCTTGTGCGCAGGGAGGTAGAAGTAGTCCTCCGTCATGCCGATGGTGACGCATTGCCCCACATAAGTGGCCGGGTCCATGGCCATGAGGGCCAGCACTCCCTTTTCCGGGCCGGGAGCCTGCGGGATGTCCCTGAGGTCCAGGGACTGAATTTTTCGGGGGGCCCTGGTCAGTTCCAGCGGGGGAACGGCAGTGGTGGTGGTTGTAGTTTCCATGGCGGGGCGGCAGGATGGGTGGCATCCGGCCGGAAAGGATAGCACAACGGCGGGCGCCGGGCAATAGGCAACGTTGCCAATCAGGAAAAGTCCCGTTCCGTCAACGGGGCGTACTTCCGTTTTTTTCCTGTTCCTTCCTCAGCCTCAGCTGCCCGCAGGCGGCGTTGATGTCATGGCCTTTTTCATACCGCATGGTGACGGGGATACGCGCTTTGTGAACAGCATCCCGGAAGGAGCGGCAGCGTTCTTCTGAGGGGCGTTTCCACGGAAGCCCCTCCACGGTGTTGTACGGGATGAGATTGACTTTGGCGTGCAGGCGTTTGGCGATCCGGACGAGATGGGACGCGTCTTTCGGAGAGTCGTTGATGTCCCGGATGAGGATGTATTCCAGCGTGGGCATCTGGTTTCTTCCCCTGCTCCATTCCTCAAGGACCGGAATGAGCTGGGAGAGCGGCCATTTTTTGTTGACCGGCATGATCTGGTCGCGAACTTCGTCCGTAGCTCCGTGCAGGGAGACGGCCAGACGGATTTGCCTGGGATAGGCCGCCAGTTTTTTCAGTCCGGGAACGAATCCTGACGTGGAGATGGTGATGTGGCGCGCCCCTATTTCCAGACCGCGGTGGGAAGTGATGATTTCCAGGGCATCCGCCAGGTTGTCAAAGTTGGAGAGAGGTTCCCCCATGCCCATGAAGACGATGTTGTTGACCCGTTTTTCCGCGATGGTTTCCGCGGAGAGGATTTGCCCGATGATTTCTCCCGTGGTGAGGTGGCGTTTAAGGCCCAGCAGACCGGAAGCGCAGAATTTGCAGCCGAAGGCGCAGCCTACCTGGGAGGAAACGCAGAGGGTAACGCGCTCTGATTTTTCTCCATTTTCCGCAACGGCGGCGGGAATGATGACGGATTCCACCAGGCTGCCGTCTTCCATTTTGGTAAGGAATTTCCGTGTGGTGTCCGCAGAACCGTGAATTTCCACGATTTCCGGTGTATGGAAGCGGAAATGTTCCGCCAGCAGATTTTTGAGCGCGGGGGGGAGGTTGCTCATCGCGTCAAAGGTGGTGACGCGCTTGCGCCACACCCAGTCCAGAACCTGCTGGGCGCGGAATTTGGTGTGCCCGTGTTCCGTCAGGAAGGCGAGCAGCTTTTCCTCCGTCTGGGCGGTGATGAGGGGAAGTGGGGACATGGATTTGAGGCGGTCCCGTTACAGCAGGGAATCCACGTAGCGGTCCCGATTGAAGGGTTCAAAGTCTTCGGCTCCTTCCCCGGTTCCCAAAAAGGAGGGGGGGATATGCATTTCATCCATGATGGCCACGGCCACGCCTCCCTTTCCGGAGCCGTCCATTTTGGTGATCATGACGGAGTCCAGGGGCGTCGCTTTATGAAATTCCCTGGCTTGCGCCAGGGCATTGGCGCCTGTGGTGGCATCCACCACCAGCAGGGTGTGATGGGGAGCGTCCGCATCCTGCTTGGCGAGAGTCCGGCGGATTTTGGAGAGTTCCTCCATGAGGTTGTGGCGCGTATGGAGGCGCCCCGCGGTATCGCAAATGAGGTATGGGAAACCTTCCCTGATGGCCCGCGTATGGGCCTCATAGCAGACGGAGGCCGGATCCTGGCCGGGAGCTCCCTTGTAGATGGGAATGTTCAGCTTGTCCGCCCAGCTTTGAAGCTGTTCCACAGCGGCCGCGCGGAAAGTGTCCGCCGCTGCCAGGAGAACGCGGGAACCCTGTTTTTGCAGCAGATGGGCCAATTTGGCCGCAGAAGTGGTTTTCCCGGTGCCGTTGACGCCCACGACCAGAATGACCAGCGGGTTCCCTGCCGTAGGGACGGGCAGGGCCGGGGCCGCGGAAGGAAAGGCCTGGCGAAGCGCTTCACGGGTGGATTCCACCAGATTTTCCACATTCAGGCCTTTGCTTTCTTTCAGCTGGTCCACAATACCCATGGCGCGCCTGATGCCGATGTCTGCGGCTACCAGGTCAGCTTCCAGTTCATCCCAGTCTATCCGGGAACTTCGGGAGAATTTGGTGAATAGTTTTTTAAAGAATCCTGCCATGGCGCGAAGCGGAGTTATGCCGGGCGTTCCGTTTTTGAGATTCCGGCCAGGACGCCGTTGACGAAGCGGGGGGATTCCGCAGAGGAGAAGCGTTCCGACAGGCGGATGGCCTCCGAGATGACGATGGGAGCCGGGAGGTCTTTGCGATGAAGGAGTTCATAGGCGCCCAGGCGCAGGATGGCGCGGTCAATGGCGCTGACGCGTTCCGGGGAGTAGTTTTCCAACGTGGAGTCGATGGCGGCGTCCAGCCCGTCCCGGCGGCGCAGGATGTCTTCCCCCAGGTTTTTGGCTTCCCGGTAGAGTTCCTCCGCATCCCGTCCTGCTTCCACCACTTTTTTTATTTCCGCCAGGGAGGGGCGGTCGTCCGGGTGGATGAGGCAGTTGATGCGGTCATTGATTTCCTGGAGTTTCCTGCAGGAGGAAATGAGGGAGGGCCAGATTCCGTTATAAGCTGGGAAGTCCTTGAGCGTGTCCAGCAGGCGGCGGCGCATCTGCATCAGCGCGGTATTGAGTTCCTGGGCGGCGTCGCAGGCGGCGGAAAGCGAGCCCTTGTCATTGGCGGGGTCTTCGTGCAGGGCTTTTTTCAGCTGGAGCAGGGCGGCGTTGAATTCTCCTTCCTTGGTCAGCAGGTCCTGAAGCTGGTCGCGGACGGGGAGGGTAAGAGGGTCTTGCTGCAGTTTGTCCGCCGTTTCCCGCGCACGGGTGATGAAGAGGCGCAGTTTGTCCGGATAGTCCCTTGTAAGGTGGCCGGAGACGGCCCTGGCTTTGAGTTTGCAGTAGTCGCCCCGGAAAGGTTCCATCAGGATATCCCAGATTCCCTCCCATTCCGTTTCCGGCGTCTGGGAGGCGGCGTAAAGGTATTGGAGGGTTGTTTGTCTGATTTGGTTACGAGAGAGCATGGCGATGGAGAAGAGAGAGATGGGCCTTATTGCCGGGACAGGGAGTTGAGGAAGAGTTCCGCCATGCGGGCGGCGGTACGGGCCGCTTCACGGCCGCGGTTGAGCTGAGAGGCGATACAGCGGGCGAAGGCCTGCTTTTCATCATTCAGGAGCAGGACTTCATGGATGACGGGGATGGTGAATTCCAGGGCAAGCTGCATCAGTGCCTGGGTAATGGTGGAGCCGATCAGATCCGCATGGTCTGTGCTGCCGCGCAGGATGACCCCCAGAGCCACCACGGCATCGGGACGTTTTTCCGGAGAACGGGAGAGAACGGATTTAATGGTTACCGGAATTTCAAAAGCTCCCGGGACGCGGATGATTTCCAGGCGAACCGAGGGAAGCACGGTTTCCAGTTCTGCCGAGCAGTTGTCTACCAGAGCCTGGGTGTATTGTTCGTTGTATTCCGAGGCGACGATGCAGATTTTGGCGCGCGTGCCCGTGGCGCGCTGGCGGCGGGGAAGTTCCGTGGACATGAAGGGATGGAGTGAAAGGTTACAGGATATGGCCCAGCTTGCATTTTTTGGTAGCCAGGTATTTGCTGTTTTGTTCGTTGGGTGGGATGATGAGAGGAACCTGTTCCGTGATTTTTATGCCAAAGCCTTCCAGCCCCACGATTTTCCGCGGGTTGTTGGTAAGCAGGCGCAGCTGGTTTGCTCCCAGGTCATGCAGGATTTGCGCGCCGATGCCGTAGTCGCGCAGGTCGTCCGGGTAGCCGAGTTTGAGGTTGGCTTCCACAGTATCCAGACCCTGTTCCTGAAGTTTGTAAGCCTTGAGTTTCGCCGCCAGGCCGATGCCACGGCCTTCCTGCCGCAGGTAGAGCAGGACGCCTCCTTCCTGGGCGATGCGGCGCATGGCGGTGTGCAACTGGCTGCCGCAGTCACAGCGGCGGGAGCCGAAAACATCCCCCGTCAGGCATTCACTATGCACGCGTACCAGCGTGGGCTTGTCCGGGGAGATTTCTCCGTGAACCAGGGCCAGGTGAAGAGCCCCGTCCAGCTGGGATTCATAAAGGTGGCAGGTAAAGTTCCCGTAGTCTGTGGGCATGTTGACGGTTTCCACCAGCCGGATTTGCTTTTCCTTGGCCCGGCGGTATTCAATGAGCTGGGCTACGGTGCAGGCTTTCAACCCATGTTTTTTCTGGAATTCTCCCAGGTCTCCAATGCGGGCCATGGTCCCGTCTTCCTTCATGATTTCACAGCAGACGCCGGCGGGCTGGAGGCCCGCCATGTGCACGAGGTCAATGGTGGTTTCCGTATGGCCGGCGCGGCGCAGCACACCGCCGGGAACGGCGCGGAGAGGGAATGTGTGCCCCGGCTGTACAAAGTCGTTGACCGTGGCTTTGGGGTCCGCCAGCGTGCGGATGGTGAGGGACCGTTCCGCGGCGCTGATGCCTGTCGTGATGTCATGGGCCGCATCCACGGAGACGGTGAATGCGGTGGACATGTTTTCCCGGTTGACGGAGGTCATGAGCGGGAGCTGGAGGGCATCCGCCCGTTCCGGGGAAAGCGGCGCGCAGACGAGACCCCTGGCGTGGGTGACCATGAAGTTGATGGCTTCCGGCGTAGCGAATTCGGCGGCAATAATCAGGTCTGCCTCGTTTTCGCGCCCGGGGTCGTCCGTAACGATGATCATCCGTCCCTGCCGTATTTCTTCCACGGCTTCTTCAACGGTGCAGAATTGAAGCTGATTGTCCATAAAAGGGGATGAAGAGAGGTTATTTTTGCTTTTTAGCCCAGGAGTCCTTGAGAGCCACAGTGCGGTTGAACACAGGCCTCCGGCCCGGCACATGGTCCCTGCGGTCCGCCACAAAGTAGCCGAGGCGTTCGAACTGGCAGCGGAATTCGGGTTCCGCTCCGGCCAGGGAGGGTTCCAGCTTGGCGTTTGTGATGACGGACAGGGAGGAAGGATTCATGACGGAAAGGAACCCTTCCTCGGCAGCGTCCGGGTTTTCTTCCGTGAAAAGACGGTCATAGATGCGGATTTCCCCGTCTACCGCGTATTTGGTGCTTACCCAGTGGATGGCGGCGCGGCACTGGATTCCTTCCGGCGGGTTGGAGCCGATGGTGCCGGGAATGTGTTCGCAGAAGATTTCCGTGATATTTCCCTCCGCATCCTGTTTGTAGTCCGTGCAGGTGATGCAGTAGCCCCCCCGGAGGCGTACGGTGCGGCCGGGCGCCAGGCGGAAGTATTTTTTAGGAGGATCCAGCATGAAGTCGTCCCGTTCAATCCAGACTTCCCTTGTGATGGGGAGACGGCGGACGCCTTCTTCCGGTTTTTCCGGATTGTTCAGCACTTCAGCCATTTCTTCCACGTTTTCCGGCAGGGTGGTGATGGTGACCTTGAGGGGATTGAGCACGGCCATGCGGCGCGGCGCGTTGGCATTCAGGTCTTCCCTGACGCTGTATTCCAGCAGAGCCACATCCGTGAAGCCGTTGAATTTAGTGATGCCTATGGTTTGGCAGAAGTTGCGGATGGCGGCAGGAGTGTAACCCCGGCGGCGCATCCCGGAGACGGTGGGCATCCGTGGATCGTCCCAACCGGAGACGTGTCCTTCCTGCACCAGTTGCAGCAGCTTGCGCTTGCTCATGACGGTGTAGGTAAGGTTCAGGCGGGCGAATTCCGTCTGACGCGGGCGCGCCGGGACGGGGCAGTTTTCAATGACCCAGTCATAGAGGGGACGGTGGTTTTCAAATTCCAGCGTGCAGAGAGAGTGGGTGATGTGTTCGTAGGCATCTTCCAGCGGGTGGGCAAAATCATACATGGGATAAATGCACCAGGAACTGCCTGTGTTGTGGTGTTCCGCGAACATGATGCGGTACAACACGGGGTCACGCATGTTCATGTTGCTGGAACTCATGTCTATCCTGGCCCGCAGGATGGCTCTGCCTTCCGGGATTTCCCCGTTTTTCATGGCCTGGAACCGTTCCAGGTTTTCTTCCACGGAGCGGTTGCGGTAGGGGGATTCCTGCCCGGGCACGTTCACGTTGCCGCGCTGGGCGCGTATTTCTTCCACCGTCTGTTCGTCTACGTAGGCCAATCCCTTGCGGATGAGGGAAACGGCGCATTCGTAAAAAAAGCCGAACATGTTGCTGGCAAAGAAAAGGTTGTCGCCCCAGTCAAAGCCCAGCCAGCGGATGTCTTCCTGAATGCTGTCCACATATTCCTGGTCTTCCTTGCTGGGGTTGGTGTCGTCAAAACGCAGGTGGCAGCGCGCACCCGGGAATTCCTGGGCGATACCGAAGTTGAGACAGATGGATTTGGCATGTCCGATATGAAGATACCCGTTGGGTTCCGGAGGAAAGCGTGTTACCGGGGCCTGATGCTTGCCGGAGGCAAGGTCATCAGAAATCATATCGCGGATGAAATCTCGGCGTTCGGCAGGCTGCAATGACATGGCGGAAATTCTACTACCAAATTTTCTCTTCTGCAAGCGTGTTCACTCGGAATGACGTGAGGCGGGAGGATAAGCATGACGAGTGTTTTTGTCTTTTTTTCAATGGCCCGTGTCGTCGAATTCAAATAATTTATATGAAGGGGCGTTTGGAGATGTGAGCCTTTTATTTATGAAAGCGGACTAAAAAAACATCCTTTCGTCAGGAAAAAATGGGAACTTTCTCCTTACCTTGTTTTCCGGAGTTTACGGAATAGTTTTCAGGTGAATAAGATTTTCAATAAGAGCGGTTTGATCAGAATTTTAAAATTCTGAAGAAATCAGAACTGCGGAATGAAAAGAAGATATAACGGGAATGGGGTTCGGTGGGAGTTTCTTGAAAATTTGAGCGGGCGCATGATCAAGAAAAAGTTTGGAAGACTGGTATTGCAAAAGAATGAAAAACGTGCATATTGGAGCCCGGTGAATCTGAATTGTCCACAGTGCAAACGACATATCAATGTTCCTTCTTCCGCGGAAGGTTCTATGGTGAATTGCAGCAAATGCGGGCATGAGTTTCTTTGCGACAGGGAAAAACTGATTCCTAAGAAACCTTTTGCCAAGGCGAAGAGGGCCGTTTCCGTCCATCCTCCCAAAGACAGAAGGGAGGTCATCCAAAGCGCCCTGGTGGAAACGGGGCTGATTCAATTGGTGTGTCTTTGCGCGTCCCTGGCTGTTGCCGCCGGTTGCGTGTGGATTTTTTACAATGCTTCTTCCAAGATGGATGGGTCCTTTTTCCTTTCCATGCTGCAGCAGCCCCAGCAGAAGGCATTTGCCCTGTTTTTTGCCTGTCTTGCCGGAGGCTTGATGGCCTGTGCCGGACGCAGGCACAAGATTGTTTTCATTTTGCTGGGTTTGCTGGTTGCTGGGGGGATTGCTTCCCTGCCTTTCGTGTATCCGGTCAAGGTGAATCCCTCCCTGCTCGGAGGGCATGAAGAGGGAAACGCCGGGGAAGAAGATGTCTCCGGATTTACCAGTATGGGCCTGGAGCAGCTGCCCTCCAAGAACGCTTCTGTCCAGAATTATGGGGCGAGTGATTTGAAACCTCTGTTTTCCGCTATTGACCGAAAGGAATCCCAGGGGGTTCTGGGCGTATGGGTGGTGGGGGTGAATGCGGCCAACCGGGATATGGTGAAGGCGTATTTGAAGAGGATGACCCAGTCTGAGGACGAACCTATTTTTTATGACCGCAAGGGAACGGGCGGCGGGCTGTTCGTTATTACGCCCACTCCCATTACGTTTAAGGAATTTGTAGAGGTCGCGGGCAAGATGGGGAAGGTGTCCCTACAGGATAAGGAGCGTTTTTTTGTGGAAGTGATTTTGAACCGGGACAGGTTTGAAGCGCGGCCCGCTTCCGCCGCGTTGCAGGATGAGCGCCACCAGTATTTTGTGCTGGCCAATTTGAAGGAGCTGTCCTGTCTGGACATCCGCCGCGTTATTGCCGCTGCAAAACGCCTGTCAGCCGTAAATCCGGATAAGATGCGGGGCGAGGTTTCTGACAGGCTGGTGGAGCTTCTCCGGGAACCGTGGGGGCGTGATGCGGAATATGTGACTGCGTTGGCTTCGGCCCTTGTGGTATGGGCTGAACCGGATCATGAGGAGGCTCAGCGCGTGGTTTATTACGTGGCTACGGAGCTGAAGAAGGCGGATTGCGAAATTCCGGCGTCTCTGGTCAGGTTTTTACTGCATGGCCCGGAAAAGGGAAGTTTCGCATTGCTTCTGGAGGAATGGAAAAAGGATCCCCAGAAATGGGAGGACGAATGCAAGGCTGCCGGCCCAACGGGAGAAGCCGATATTATTCGTTCGCTGAATGAGTCCGATGATTTTGTGTTGAAACGTTCCGCCGCCCGCATTCTTGGGGAAATTGGTTCGGAAGCTTCCCTGTCCGCGCTCAAAGCATTCACTCATGACGCCGATAATGAATTGCGCCTGTGCGCGGAGTTGTCTGTGAACCTGATTGAAAAGCGGCTCGGGATAGATTCTTCCGCCAAAGGGGGCCGATGAGGGCGGCTCCGTTTCCGTGATGGCGCATCGCGCTGTTTTCTGGGCAGGAAGGGAATATAGACGAGGCATTGGTGCAGAGGTTCTCAAATGGGTTCCTGCTCCCGGAGGGTTTGTTACCTGTTTCTTTTGCGATATTTTCACCATTTGAGCATATTTGCGGGAAGGAAATTTGTTTTTGCCCGGGAAGCGTCTTTTTTTGGTTGCGGAGGAAAGCCAATTTACTAAAATGCAACGACCATGACAGACCAAGAAAACATGAAGGCCGCCATTCCGGATGCGGCCAGGCGGTATATGCGCTATCTCCTCATCATGGCCGGTTTGGGCGGCCTGCTTTACGGTGTGGACGTTGGCGTGATTGCTGCTGCGCTTCCCTATATTGAGCAGACGGCCGGTTTTAATCCTTCCCAGCTTTCCCAGGTGGTGGCCGCCGTGCTGTTCGGCAGCGTTCTTTCTTCCCTGTTTGCGGGCTATCTGGCCGACAAGATGGGACGCAAGGCGTTGATTACCGTGGCTGCCGCCTTGTTCACGGCAAGCATTCCCGTGATCTGCCTGTCCCAGGAAGTATTCGGCATTATGTTGCTGGGCCGTATTCTCCAGGGAGCCAGCGCCGGTATTGTGGGCGTGGTTGTTCCGCTGTATCTGGCCGAGTGCCTGAGCGCCGAGTCCCGCGGCAAGGGAACGGGAATGTTCCAGTTCCTGCTGACGGTGGGCCTGGTGTTTGCCGCCGTCGTCGGTTTGCTTGCCGCCAGTTATGTGGGCGGCGTCGAAAATTCCGGCGCGAGCGAAGAATCGCTGACTTCCGCCAAGGTTCTGGCCTGGCAGGCTATTTTCTGGGTTTGCGCCATTCCCGGCCTGTTCCTGTTTTTCGGTTCCTTCCGTTTGAGCGAATCTCCCCGTTACCTGTTCCGCCGCGGCCGCAAGGATGAAGCCATGGCTGTGCTGGTGCGCAGTTACGGAGAGTCCCGCGCCAAGGAAGTGTTTGATGAGATGGTTCACATTGAAGAGGAAGAGAAACAGAAGGCGGAGGAACTCAAGAAGCAGAGTTCTTCCGGAGAGTCTCTTCTTCAGCGCAAGTATATCTATCCCTTTGTTCTGGCGGTGCTCGTTCTGGCGTTCACGCAGGCTACGGGTATTAATTCCGTGCTGAATTATTCCGTAAAGGTGTTCCAGCAGGCAGGTCTGGAAGGCACTACTGCCAACTGGGCGGACTTTACCATCAAGGTCGTGAACTGCTTGATGACTATCGTCGCCATGGTGCTGGTGGACCGCAAGGGCCGCAAGTTCCTGCTTAAAATCGGAACGGCCGGCATTGTAGTCGGCCTTCTCGGCACCGGGTTCCTGTTTAATAATGTGGAAAAAGCCCGCAAGGACGTGACTGCGGATGTGGCCGCCCTGCTGGCCGCCCAGAGCCCTGCCGTCCAGAAGGAATTTGAACAGGGCAAGGATGTGGGTTCCATCCGCATGCTTCAATTGGAACGCACTCCGGATTCCCCCTTCATCAAGAATCTCCTTGCCAAGAACGGCATGGCCGACAAGGACATCAACAGGATGCAGCTCATCATCACCTATGACCAGCCGGAAGCCAATCCCGCCTGGTACCAGTTCCTGATGGGGTCCTCCACCCAGCTTTCCGTCGTAGAGTTTTCCGAACTGACCAAGGATACCAAGGATATCAAGAAGGAAGAGGACAAGGCTTCCCTGGCCGTGATCAAGGCTGTTCCGGATTCCACCAACAAAATGGTGGTGAACGGCAAGGACGGCTATGCCATGAAGCCTGTTTCCATTCTGAAGGCGGAATTGGGTGAAAAGCCGGATACCTCCATGGGCTGGGGCGTGACTGCGTTTTTCATCATCTTCATTGCTTTTTATGCCACCGGCCCCGGCGTATGCGTCTGGCTGGCGCTGTCCGAGCTGATGCCTGCCCGAATTCGCTCCAACGGTATGGCGATTGCCCTGCTGATCAACCAGCTGGTTTCCACAGTCATTGCCGGTTCCTTCCTTCCGTGGGTGGGCAGCTGCGGTTATTCCGGCGTGTTCTTTACGCTGGGCGGCATTACGGTGCTGTATTTCATTACGGTGACCTTCTTCCTGCCTGAAACCAAGGGGCGTTCCCTGGAAGAAATTGAAGGTTACTTTACGACAGGCAAGATGCCGGAAGATCCCAAGATGATCGGCGAAGGCATTGAAGCGGAGGAATAAATTCTTCCTTCCTGTGATTTTCAAAGCCGCTTTCCCTGAATTGGGGAAGCGGCTTTTTTATAACAGGAAACAGAGGGGGCTGCCTGCATGGCTTCGGAAGCGCGGCAGTTCCGGGGATGGGCTTCAGACCCGTAACCGGGCCGTAACGGTTACCCTCCCTTTTTTCGCGAACCAGAAGGGGAGAATGGCGGGCTGCGAAGTCCGTGATGACGGTTCTACTTGGCGGGGCCCCCTTTTTTCTGTTTGGACTGCCAGAGCTTGATGGTTTCCGCAATGGAGGGATAACCGTTTTTCATATGGAAGTCATAGGCTGTCTGGCCGTCATCGTTGCGGAGAGAGGGATTGGCCCCGTGATTCATGAGGCAAACGGCAATTTCCGGAGAGTTGCAGACCATCAGCGGGGTCAGGCCATCCACATCCGGCTGGTTGGGGTCCGCTCCCGCCTTGATGAGAAGTTCAATGAGCGGAATGAGGCGTTCCGACGGTTTTTCCTTGGTGCAGATCAGGTGAAGGGGTGATTGCTTGCTTTCAAAAAAGCGCTCGTTAACATCGCATCCCGCCTTGATGAGCCGTTCGTAAATGGCGGAGGACAGGCTGAGGAAGCCGACCCCGCGCGCCTGAGCGTTCATTCTGCGCTTGAGATCCGGGGAACCGGCGTCCAGAAGCGCCAGCGCTATTTTTTCCTGGCCCGGATCGGAGTCATTGAGGGCGGCGGAATACATGAACGGGGTGACGCCCCAGGGCCCCGGCAGGTCCGGGTCGGCGCCGTGTTTGAGCAGGGCGTGCACCAGCGGCAGTCTTTCTTCTGCGGTGGAATTCATATAGAGGCCTGAGAGGCACGCCCAGGTAAGGGGAGTGTCTCCCGGCTCTTTGGTGCCGTCATGCATGAAAATGGATTGAGCATTGACGGGAGCGCCCTTTTCTACCATCCGGACGGCCAGCTGGTTTAATCCCAGGGCAATGCAGAGATGCAGGGGCGTAGTGCGGTCCGGCGTCTGGAGCAGGAGGCTGCCGGTCTGGCGGAATTGTTCCAGCATCTGATGGCATTGAAGAATGGAGTGGAATTCCTCCTGCGCTTCTCCGGGAAACATGATTTCCAGCGGCCAGGAGTCATGCAAGAAACGAAGGGTAAGGCCCAGCAGTTTTTCGTTGGCCGTCTTGATTTCCTGCTGTTCCGCTTCCGTGAGCCGGATCGTCTTTTCCTCCGCATGCGTCCAGGGAGCGGCTATGACGGCTGCTGAGGACAGAAGCAGCATGGTCCCTGTCATTTGTCTCATGAAGTCCTTATAGGGGAAGGGTAGTGAGCTGTCACTTCAAATCAGGGGCATGTCAACTCAACCTGGAGAGACTGATGCGGACGGCTTCCACCGTGCGGTCAATGTCTTCTTCCGTATGGGCCGTAGAGATAAAGCCCGTTTCATACGGGGAAGGAGCGAAGTAAACGCCTTGTTCCAGCATGTTCCAGAAGAAGGATTTGAAGAGTTTTTTGGAAGCTTTTTGCGCGGATTCCAAGTCATAGACTTCCTCTTCCGTGAAGAAGAGGCAGAACATGGAGCCTGCACGGTGGAAGGTGTAATTTCTGCCGTGTTTTTTAAGGGCTTCGCGAATGCCTTCTTCCATGCGCGCTCCGAGCTGTTCCAGGCGTTCATAGGCGTTTCCTTTCAGGAGTTCCCGGAGCTGGGCCAATCCCGCCGCCATGGCGACCGGATTGCCGGACAAGGTTCCCGCCTGGTACACGGGGCCGAGCGGAGAGAGGCAGTCCATGATTTCCGAGCGGCCTCCAAAAGCTCCCACGGGGAGGCCTCCGCCGATGACTTTGCCCATGCAGGTAAGGTCTGGAGTGATGCCGTAAAGCTGCTGCACGCCTCCGGGAGCAACCCGGAAGCCCGTCATGACTTCATCAAAGATGAGGAGGGCATCATGGCGGAGCGTGATTTCCCGCAGGAAGTGAAGGAAGTCGTTTTGCGGAAAGTAGAGTCCGGCATTGGCGGGGAAGGGCTCCAGGATGACGGCGGCAATGTCGCTTCCATGGAGTTCGAAGGCTTTTTTCACTGCTTCCCGGTCATTGTAGGGCACGGTGAGGGTGAGCTGCGTCATTTCCCTGGGCACTCCCGCGCTGTCCGGTTCTCCGAAGGTGAGCGCTCCGGAACCTGCCGCCACCAGAAGGGAGTCCACGTGACCGTGGTAGCAGCCGATGAATTTGATGATTTTGCGGCGTCCGGTATAGCCGCGCGCCAGCCTGATGGCGGACATGGTCGCTTCCGTTCCGGAGTTGACCATGCGCACTTTTTCCACGGAGGGCACCATGTCCGTGATCATTTCCGCCATGTCCACTTCCGCCGGCGCAGGAATTCCGTAGCCCAGACCCCTGTCCACGGCGGCATGTACTGCGTCCAGAACGGGTTGCGGAGCGTGGCCCAGAATGGCCGGGCCCCATGTGCCGATGTAGTCAATAAGCTGGCGTCCGTCCGCATCCGTGATGTAGGCTCCTTTGGCCGATTGAACGAAGAAGGGGTCCCCGTCCACATTGCGGAAGGCCCTGACGGGGGAGTTGACTCCGCCAGGGATAACGGAACGCGCGCGGGAGAAGAGCTGGGCTGACTGATTCATGTGCGAGGGAAGCAAAAAGGGCAAACCTTGAGAAAGGGTTGCCCTCATGGAAATTGGGTTCTTATTCCCGAACCAATATTGTTTTAAGCTTCAGGAGCGGAAGCGGGTGTTTCGGCGGTTTCGGAAGCGGTTTCTTCGCTCTTGTTGCTGAAACGCCATTTTACCTTGTTGCGCTTGCTGGCGGAACGGGCCTTGCGGCGGCGTTCGTCCATCGGGGTTTCAAAAGCGCGGCGGCGGCGCATTTCATCCAGAATGCCTTCAACATCCAGTTTTGTTTTGAGGCGCTTGAGAGCGCGGTCGATAGGTTCACCTTTTCTTACGGTAACTTCACGCATGATTTGTTTTCCTTTTTCTATTCGTCCGGGAACGGGAGACAATAGGTAGTGCTTTCCTGCTTACAGGTCAAGATTTTTATCATGACTGACCTATTTTTTGCTCCTGAATGAGAGTTCTGCCGTCCGGAACGGCGGGGAGCGGCCGCGTTGCCCCGTTTCCCGGTTCCGGAGCGCGGTTCAACTGTCCTTGCCTTATAACAGGGGGCGTGGTAGAAAGAGGCGTCTCCCATGAACCGGCTGCATACATTGATTGACGGATTTTCCCGGGTGCGGATTCTCTGCATCGGGGACGTAATGCTGGATAAGTTCCTGTATGGGAGCGTCAGCCGTATTTCCCCGGAGGCCCCGGTTCCCATTATGAAGATGGACCGGGAGACGCGCATGCTGGGAGGCGCGGGCAATGTCGTGTCCAATCTGTGCGCGCTGGGATGCCGCACCACCTTTATCAGCGTGGTCGGGGACGATGACCATGGGCGGCAGGTAAGGCGTTTTCTGGAAGAGACGCACTGCGTTCCGGAGCTGGTGGAGCGCGAGGGATATGAGACGACCGTGAAGATCCGTTTTGTGGCGGGCAAGCACCATTTGCTGAGAGCGGATCAGGAACAGCCGCTGAACATGGAGCCGGAGCTGGCTTCCCGTTTTTTGGAACGGGTGGATGCCTGTTTGCCGGAGGCGGATCTTGTCCTTTTATCCGATTATGGGAAAGGCCTGTTTGACGGACGTACCACCCCGGAGGTGATTGCCCGGTGCCGTGCCGCGCGCAAGTCCGTCATCGTGGACCCGAAGGGAGCGGACTATTCCCGCTACCGGGGGGCCACGCTGGTAAAACCCAATATGAAGGAGTTCCAGGAAGCTACCGGCGTGGCGCTCAATCCAGCCATGGACGGGTGGGAACGGGATGCCGTGGCGGGGGCGCAAAGGCTGTTTTCCGAATTCGGCATTGAGAATCTGATTGTTACTCTGAGCGAACACGGCATGATTTTCATTCCTTCCTCCAACCCTGCCGATTTTGTCTGCATTCCTACGGAGGCCCGGGAGGTTTTTGACGTGTCCGGCGCGGGGGATACCTCCCTTGCCAGTCTGGGCGCGGCGCTGGCTGCCGGAGCCGCGGTGCCGGACGCTCTGGTCGTGTCCAATGTGGCCGCCGGCATCGTAGTGGGCAAATTCGGAACGGCCAGCGTGACCGGAACGGAGTTGAAGAAGGCTCTGAAGGAGAAGGATATCCGGACGCCTTCCTGGCATCACCGCGACAATATCCTGACGCCGGAGGCCGCGGCGGAGCTGGCGGCGCGTTTCCGCCGGGAAAAGAAGGTGGTTGGGTTTACGAACGGTTGTTTTGATTTGCTCCACCTGGGGCATATGCATTCCTTTATGAAGGCGCGTGAAGCGTGCGACGTGCTTTTTGTAGGGCTGAATACGGACGCCTCCATCAAGCGGCTGAAGGGCGAGGACAGGCCGATTAATAATGAGGAGATGCGTTCTCTGCTGCTGGCGTCCCTGGATTTTGTCGATTACGTAGTGCCGTTTGATGAAGATACGGCTCTGCCGCTGATTGAGAAGCTGCGTCCGGACGTGATTGCCAAAGAGGGATATCCCCTGGAATGCTGGCCGGAAGGCCAGTTCGTGAAAGCTTATGGGGGGCAGGCTCTGGAACTTCCCCGCCTGGAGGGCTTTTCCTCCACCAATATCATCAACCGCATGAAAAGCAGCCCGGAATGAGCGAATACATCAGGAACCAGATTTTAGGGATAGCGGATAATTTCAAAACCCTGGCTTCCATGGCCGGGGATATTGAGCAGGTCGCCCGCATTTGCACGGATACCCTCAGGGCCGGGAATAAGATCATGTTTTGCGGCAACGGGGGCTCCGCCGCGGATTCCCAGCATCTGGCCGCCGAATTGGTAGGGCGCTACAAACTGAACCGTCCCGCCATGAATGCGCTGGCCCTGACGGTGGATACCTCCATCCTGACCGCCGTGGGTAATGATTACGGATATGAGACGGTATTTTCCAGGCAGCTGGAGGGAGTGGGCCGCCCCGGGGATCTTCTGGTGGGGCTTTCCACGAGCGGCAACAGCCGGAACATCGTTTTGGCGATGGAGCTGGCGCGCCGGATGGGCGTCCGGACTGTAGCTTTGACGGGCCGCGGGGGGGGCGAGATGAAAGAAGCTGCGGATTTCTGCATTGCCGTTCCTTCCGAGGCCACGAACAACATTCAGGAGATGCACATTGCAGTGGGGCATCTGGTTTGCGAACTGGTTGAACGGGAGATATATGGCGGGTAAGGCTTTGTTTCTGGACAGGGACGGCGTGGTTAATGTGGATGGCGGATATGTGCACCGCATCGAGGATTTTCGTCTGGTGCCCGGAATTCTGAATCTCTGCCGCCAGGCTAAGGAGAAGGGGTACCAGGTGCTGGTGGTGACCAACCAGTCTGGCATAGGACGCGGCATGTTTTCCGAAGATGACTTTGAACGGCTGACGGAATATATGAGAGGGATGTTCCGCTCGTCCGGCGCGGAGATTGCAGATGTGTTTTACTGTCCCAGCGCGGATGACGGGCATCCGGACCGGAAACCGAATCCCGGCCTGTTTCTGAAGGCTGCCGCCGCGCATGGGCTGGATATGAAAGCCTGCGTGTCCGTAGGTGACCGGGAACGGGATATCCGGGCGGCTCTTGCCGCCGGAGTGGGCCGCAATTTCCTGTTTTCTACGGAAGATGTTTCCACCTTCGCCACAGCCCGTGTGGAGACGTTGGAGGAAGTAGCGGCAAGGCTGTAGGCCGGGAATGACTGCTCCCGGGAAGAATCATTGCCGGGAGAATCGTTTTTCCGCCAGGTGCATACAGCCGAGGATGAGGGCGATGATGACCAGCGGCCCCAGGATGTCCGCGTACCCCACCATGCCCGTGTTCACGGGGGCCACGCAGAGCAGGAACCACCAGGCCAGGGACAGCGCGCGAAGCAGGGACGGAGCCCCGCTGCCGGAGAGGAAGACATAGATGACGAGAGCCCAGAATTGCTGGAAACGGGGCAGCGTGACCAGCCATTCCCGGTCCCCTCCGGGCCAGACAAGCGTACCGTAGGGGCCGGATGCGGGGAGGTCGCCCCACATGGCGCTTGCGGGAAGCGCCAGGTTTATCAGCAGGTTCAGGAACAGTCCCGCATATACGGTCATCATCAGGACTCTCCACTGGGCTCCCGTTCGCACCGCCAGGAACAGGAAGGCCGGCACCAGCAGGAAGGGCGTCAGTTCCAGCGTTCCCATCCAAAGGGGGATATCGGTTCCTATCGTTGCAAGGCAGTCCGCTCCTTGGGGAATGGCGGAAAGAACAGCCCAATACAGGAGCGTCAGAAAAATGCAGCGGTACCTGACGGCCCGGCTTGCCGGACGTTCTTCATCCGGAGGAAGGCCCAGCCATGATCCGGATGAGTGCTGGTTGGAGAGGAACTGCATAGGCGGGTTGGGAATGGAGTTTTTGTAACGGGAACGGACAGGTTTGTCAATAGAGCCCGGTTCAGCTCCGGAGACGGGCTTTTTTTCAACAAAACGGGCATTTTTGTTGTCCACGTTGTGACAAAGTTGCTGCCTTCGGATTCCTGCCGCGGGCGTCTCTTTTTGTTAGTCGGCGCCTGAAAGGCCGCAGAAAAACAGCTGTGACTCAGTACCCCATTCTTTTTTCTTATGCCCTGTTCCAGATTCCTGACGATTTTACCGGTTCTGTTTTTTTGTCTGCTGGCTGTTTCCTGCGGAAAGAAGGGGAAGGATGATCCTAACGTCGTGGAATTGAATTTCGGCCATTTTCCCAATGTGACGCATGTGCAGGGCCTGGTGGCGCATCATTTTTCCCGGCAGGGGAAGGGGTGGTTTGAAGAACGGCTGAAGGAGGCCACCGGAAAGGACGTCAGGATCAACTGGTACGTGTACAATGCGGGCCCCAGCGCCATGGAGGCCGTGTTCGCCCGCTCCGTGGAATTGGCTTACGTGGGGCCCAGCCCGGCCATTAACGCGTTTGTGCGTTCCCGGGGGGAGGATATCAGGATGATTGCCGGAGCCGTGGAAGGAGGCGCCGCCCTGGTGGTTCCGAAGGATTCCACGCTGAAGGAGCCTGCGGATTTCCGCGGCAGGGTGATTGCGACCCCCCAGCTGGGGAATACGCAGGATGTTTCCGCCCGCGCCTGGTTTTCCCGCGGCGGCCTGCATGTGACGCAGCGCGGCGGGGACGTGACGATTCTGCCGACTCCCAACCCCGAACAGCTCAGCCTGTTCCGGCAGGGCAAGCTGGACGGCGCGTGGACGGTGGAGCCGTGGGTGAGCCGCCTGGTGATGACGGCGGGAGGCAGGGTGCTGGTGGACGAGAAAGAATCCATCGCGACCGTGCTGGTATGCGGAGCTGAGTTTCTCAGGGAAAAGCCGGATGTGGCGAAAGCCCTGGTGCAGGCGCATGCGGAGCTGAACGAATGGATAAGGCTGCATCCGGAGGAGGCCCAGTCAATCGTGGTCAGGGAACTGGAGCAGCTGACGCATTCCAGAATAGATCCGGCATTGATTGCGGAGGCCTGGAAAAGCATCGTCATCAAGGACAGGATTTCCATTCCCAAGCTCCGGCAGTTTGTGCAGGACGCCCATCAGGCCGGGTTTATGAAAGAGGTCCCGGATGTAGGCGGCCTGGTAGCGCCGGATGCGGCTGAGGAACAGTTGACCATGGTGAAGGAGGGCGGAAGATGATTGCGGGTGCAGAACATTGCGGCCCCGGAGGCTGCAAGCTCCGTATTGCGGGCGTGAGCAAGGTGTTTGACGGAAGGCGCGGAAAGGTGGTGGCTTTGGAGGACATTAATTTGAATATCAGGGGGGGCGAGTTCGTGTGCCTGGTGGGAGCCAGCGGGTGTGGAAAGACTTCCCTGCTGAATATTATTGCGGGGCTGGAGTTCCCCTCTTCCGGGGTGGTGGAGCTGGATGGGGAGCCTGTGAAAGGGCCCGGACGGGACCGCACCGTGATGTTCCAGGAGTCTGCCCTGTTTCCGTGGCTGGACGTGATGGGAAACGTGATGTTCGGCTTGAAGCTGACGCCCGGACTGACTCGGGGAGACCGGCTCGCCATGGCGGAGAAGAATCTGGAACTGGTGGGGCTGAAAGAGTGCGCCCATGCTCATATTCATGAACTTTCCGGCGGGATGAAGCAGCGCGTGGCGCTTGCCCGCGCCCTGGCTGCCAGCCCCCGAATTTTGCTGATGGACGAGCCTTTTGCCGCCCTGGACGCCATGACCCGCGAACAGCTTTATCAGGATATTCAGGAAATTCATTTGCGCTGCGGCATGACGATTATTTTCGTTACGCACAATATGCGCGAGGCCGTGTGCCTGGGGGATCGCGTGGTGTTGCTTACTCCGCATCCGGGGCGTATCTGTGAGGAGTATTTCGTGGATTTCCCTCATCCCAGGGATATCAACAGCAGCGGTTTGGCGGAATTGTCCGCCCGCATCACCCGTGATTTGAAAGGAGCCACGGCATGAACCGGAATAAATGGTCCAAGTGGAGGGCTCACGCCTGTTCGCTCGTGTTTTTCATTCTCGTGGTCTGGGCATGGCAGTATTTGAGCGACTTAAGGGTCTGGAAGCCTTATTTGTTTCCCTCTCCGCTGGAAGTGTGGGAGTATCTGCGTTCTTCATTTCAGGACGGGTCTTTGGAGGAGGCTTCATGGATTACCGTGAAAAGGCTGGTAATGGGGTATGGAATAGGCCTGGTGACGGGAATTCCCCTGGGCATGCTGTGCTCCCGTTTCCAGCTTATCCAGAATACCCTGGGGCTGGTTTCCCTGGGGTTCCAGGCTCTGCCCAGCGTGTGCTGGGTTCCGTTGGCGACCCTGTGGTTCGGCCAGACGGAAGGGGCTATGCTGTTCGTGGTGATTATGGGGACGCTGTGGTCCGTAATCCTGGCTACGGCCAACGGCATGCGGAACGTGCCGCCCATTTACGCCCGTGCGGCGCGCACCATGGGCGCAGGCCCCATTTATTGCCTGGTCCATGTGACGCTTCCCGCTTCCGCTCCGTTTGTCGTGAGCGGGATGAAGCAGGGTTGGGCTTTTGCCTGGCGTTCCCTGATGGCTGCGGAAATTTTTGTTCCCATCCTGACCGGGTTCGGATTGGGGCAGCTGCTGCATTTCGGCCGCGAGCTGAACGCGATGAACCAGGTTGTAGGCATTATGTTTGTGATTGTGGTGATTGGGCTGCTGTCCGACAAGATTCTGTTTTCTCCTCTGGAACGGTTTCTGCACCGCCGCTGGGGGACCGGACAGGCCTGAAGCGGCGGAAGACAGAAACGAGGAGGTGAGGGCCGAGCGTTCAGACGATATGATGCCCGTTATTTGCCGGAAGAATCCAACTCTTTTTTGAGCGCCCGGACTTCTTTAATCAATGCCGGAAGTTTTTTGAGGGCAGCGTATTGGCGGGTGGCGTCCTTGTAGGGGAAAGCCGGCATGCCCCAGTAAGTAGAGTTTTCCGGAATGTCCGAGAGGACTCCCGTTTTGGCTCCCAGCGTGGATTTGGAACCGATTTTGAGGTGTCCTGAGATGCCGACCTGGGCGGCAATGGTGGCGTAGTCCCCCACTTTGGTGCTGCCGGCTATGCCGGATTGGGCGACGATGATGCAATGCCTGCCGACAACGACGTTGTGACCGAGCTGGATCAGGTTGTCTATTTTGGTGCCTTCCCCCACAATGGTGCGGCCGAATCTGGCGCGGTCAATCGTGGTGTTGGCTCCTACGTCCACGTCATCCCCCAGTTCCACAATGCCCACCTGGTCAATGCCCACATAGCGCCCATTGTCTCCCATCAGGAAACCGAACCCGTCGGAACCGATGACGGCTCCGGGCTGGATGGTTACCCGGTTGCCGAGTTTGCAGCGTTCCCTGATAGTTACGTGGGCATGCAGGCGGCAGTTTTCCCCCATGGAGACGCCGTCTCCGATATCGCAGCCGTTGCCGATGTCCGTTCCGTCTCCGATTACGCAGTGAGCGCCGATGCAGGTATAGGCTCCTACATGGATTTTGTCCGGGTTGAAGCTGGCCGTGGGGTCGATAATGGCTGTAGGATGAATTCCGGGGGTAAACCGGTAGGCGGAAGCCATGAAGTATTTCACCAGGGCGTTGAATGCCATGGAGGGATTGTCCACTTCCACGAATGCGGCATGTTCCGGGTACGCAGGCAGACCCGGAGGCACCAGCACGATTCCGGCGGAGGTGTTCAGGAAGTCCTGGAAGTATTTTTCGTTGCCAAGGAAGGAGGCTTCCTCGCGGGATGCGTCAAGAAGGGAAGCGACCCCGAATACAGTCAGTTCGGGGTCGCCGGAAAGGATTTTTCCCCCGGTGAGGGCGGCCACGGCTTCAAGTGTAAGCTTCATGGGTATATGATTCCGCCTTCCCGGGGGTAATGTCAAGGGTTAGTTGGCCGGGGCCGCGGGAGCGGCGGGAGCGGCCGGGGTCTTTTTCTTGGTGGGGTCAAACCCTTTGGGGGCGTCCTTGTTGAGTTCTTTCATCACCGTAGGGGTAATGTCCATGCCGGGCTTCGTGTAAACGAATACCTGGTTGGACCGGAGGGCCTGGGCGCTTTTGTCCAGAACGAGGTCATAGTTGCCCTTGGTGGCGATGCCTTCCGTGATTTTTGTGATTTCCCCCATGATTTTGGCGGAACGCACTTTCATTTGTTCCTGAAGGGATTTAAGCTGGCGTTCCACAAATCCGCGGCGTTCCTGTTCCAGCGCAATGACTTCCTGGCGCTTGATCTGGGCTTTTTGTTCCAGCTCCTTTTTGTCCTTTTCATTCAGCATGGGATCCTGGAGCCTTTTGACCATATCATTGAAGTCCGCTTCCATTTTCTTGATGGTTTCCGCGCGGGTATTGTTGGTTTCCTGCACCGTCTGGGCAGCCTTGTCTACTTCCGCCTGGGCTTCATGGGTCTTGTAGTAGTCAGCGAAGAGTTTCTGCACATCCACCGTCGCTACCTTCAGTTCAGCGTTGGCCGTGGCGCTTAATGCCATTGCTGCTGATACACCTAATGCTGTTTTGAAGAATCTCATAATTTTTAGCGTCTTCTGACTTTACCAGTTTACATGTGGAATGGCATGCGTCAACCTTCTAGCAATATTTCAGGATTGAACTTTTGTCATCATGGGGCCACTTTAGGTGCATGCAAACATTTTCCACCAAGGCCCAGTTGAGAGCTGCCCTCCTCAAGCATCACCGCAAGCATGACCATGTGGTTCTCGTCCCTACAATGGGGGCTCTTCACGCCGGACACCGCGCTCTGCTGGAACAGGCGCGCAAACTGGCCGGGGAGGATGGCGTAGTGGTTGCCAGTATTTTCGTCAATCCTATCCAGTTCAACAATTCCTCCGACCTCCAGACTTATCCCCGGACTCCTGAAAAGGATTTGGAGGTGTGCGAAGGAGCAGGCGTGGATTATGTGTTTTCCCCTGCTTCTGAAGAAATGTATGCCGGAGAACGCAGCATTTCCGTGGAAGAAGGCTTTTTGTCCACAACATTGTGCGGCGCGTCCCGCCCGGGGCATTTTTCCGGCGTCTGCACGGTGCTTGCCAAGCTGTTCAACCTGGTGCAGCCCACGGACGCCATTTTCGGCAAGAAGGATTACCAGCAGCTTGCGATTATCCGCCGCATGGTGCGCGACCTGGATTTTCCGGTGCGCATTCACGGGGCGGAAATTGTAAGGCACAGTAACGGGCTGGCCTATTCCTCCCGGAATGCCCGCCTGACGCCGGAGCAGAAGGAACAGGCCGTGGTAATACGGCAGGCCATGCTTCAGGCCCGGGACGAGTTCCAGGCCGGAGGGGACGTCTCCAAAGTGAAGGAGCATGCCGCCGCCATGATTGAAGGGGTGCCCGGCACGAGCATCGATTATCTGGAGATTGTGGATGCGGAGACCATGCAGCCGCTGGCAGTGAACCGGAAGCCGGCCCTGATGGCCGCCGCCGTTTATTTCGGAGACGTGCGTCTTATTGACAACATAGAACTTTAATCCGGCGAGGATTTTCTTATACTGCGCCCCGTGATTACCGCCGCCAACCTCCACCGCAGCTATTCCATCGGCAAGAAGTCCATTGAAATCCTGCATGGGGTGGATTTGCACATCGCCGCCGGAGAGAAGGTGTTCCTGTGCGGACCCAGCGGGGCCGGAAAGACCACGTTGATGTACACGCTGGCCGGATTGGAAACGCCTCAAGAGGGAAAGGTAATGATTGACGGTACGGACATTTACGCCTTGTCCGCCACGGCCCGGTCCGTGTTCCGGAACCGGAACATGGGGTTTATTTTCCAGAATTACCTGCTGATGCCGGAATTGACGGCACTGGAAAACGCCTGTCTGGCTTCCTCCATCGGCCGGAGGCCGCGCGTGGAATGTGTGAGGGAACTGATGGAGCGCGTGGGTTTGGCCCACCGCCTGAACCATCTGCCCAGCGAGCTGAGCGGCGGGGAACAGCAGCGCGTGGCAATTGCCCGCGCCCTGGCGAACGACGCCCCCATTATTTTTGCGGATGAACCCACCGGAAATTTGGACCGGAAGAACGGAGCGGAGGTGCTGGATCTTTTATTCGGCCTGGCGGACGAGTCCCGCAAAACGCTGGTGATTGTGACGCATGACGAACATCTGGCACGGAGAGGGGACCGCATTATTACGATTATGGACGGGCAGGCCGTCTGAGGCTGCCGAGCGTAGGGACTGCCTACCGTTATTATTTGATGTCCACCGCAAGATGCCGGGCGGCTTGGAGCATTCCCCGGATCACCTGCGCTATGCAGCGGTAATCCGGCGTTTCCGGACGGTCTCCCTGCTGATGGCAGTTCGGGTTCCGGAAAAGAAAGGAGTCCGGCATCATGACGGCGGCCAGGTTTTGGCCCGAAAATGGCGGAAGTCAAAAGCTGGTGCTCCAACTTCTGACTTCCGCAGGGTTGAGACAGACGGCAGATAGGAAGGGACGCCTATGTTTCTAAATTGTCCGAGCCCGTCTGCCGCTGTCTTTTTTGCCGATGACGGCGATGAAGTCCTCTGTATCCGGATACAGGGTGTCCATGCCATACGGAATGTTCACCATTGATTCGGTTGCGGACGGCGATCGATCATACATTATTCCTTGTAGTCTTCGTCGGAATCACCTTTGCATAGAAATGCGAAATCCGGGGAACTTCCCGCTGTGTCCAGCAGTGAGCTCCATGTGAGATTGGGGTAATCAATGAGATCGTGTGCATAAGCCAGCATATTGTCCGGCGCCTGTCCGTATCCACGTCCTACTTCACAGATGCATAAGATGAGAATGAGGTGTATGGCTGGTGATACAGGAGCGTCTTCCGGGATTCCCTCATTGAAATATTTGATAAATGCATTTGCAGATTCCTGGCTGTCATTATCCAATTCCTGAAAGAGTTTTTTATAGGATTGGGGCCTTCCTTTTTTTATTACCGGGTCATATTTTTGCCAGCCTCTTCCCAATTTTATATCCAGTTTTCCTTTAATTTGTTCAAATATTTGCGTAACTTCAGCAGGATCCCTGTCTTGAAGTTTCACCCAGACGAGCCAGATTTTTCCTGCTCCTTTCAATTGTTCGACTGTTATCATTTTGCGGTATTATTTTCGTGTTTGGTTTTTCAGCGTATCCGTCGCAAGCTCATGCGCAGAGCCGGGAAAAATCCCTGTTTTTTGAAGTCTTGCTTTATGCGGATTTACATCGTTAATTTAATCCGATTTTTGCTTATTGTTATTATTTGTTTCCCAAAGAGCCGTTCTTTTTTTTGAGAGCTTCTATCTGTCTCCGGAACGTACAGGGATGTTTTCAGATTTGGGGAATTGAGATGAACGGTAAATTCCCGGCGCCTTCCGGCAACGCGAGAGGATCGGTATTGCATTCGGGTGGGTTGTTGTGTAGTTTGTTGGGCATGTGGGACTGGATTGTGATCAAGGATGCGCTCCGGGCGATCGTTGAAATTTTCATCCTGTGGGTGTTCCTGTACCAGATTTACCGCGCTTTCCACGCAACGCGCGGCGCGCGCATTATGGTGGGGCTGTTCGCCTGCTTTCTGGCCCTGGTGGTGCTGGCCTTTTTCTTTCAGCTGAATGTTATTTCATGGATACTGACGCGCATTTTCGCCCCCGGTCTGGCGTTGGCTTTGGTGGTGATTTTCCAGCCGGAGCTGCGCGTGGGGTTGGCAAAGCTGGGAAGCCACCCGTTTTTCTCTTCCTTCGCCAAGCTTCAGCGGGTAGATTTCCTGGATAATTTCTGCAAGGCGGTAAGCAAGCTTTCCAATCAGCGGTTCGGCGCCCTGTTCGCTTTTGAGCGGAGCATCAGCATGAAGCCTATTGAGGATTCCGGCGTGAAGCTGGACGCCATTTTTTCTCCGGAGCTGGCCCTGACGATTTTCCATACCAAGACGGCTCTTCACGACGGAGGCGTGGTAATTTCCGGCGACCGCATTTCCGCTGCTGCCTGCGTGTTCCCGGTTTCCCAGAAGGAAATGAGCGACCGCACCCTGGGGCTGCGCCACCGCGCGGGCGTGGGCATGTCCGAGGAGAGCGACTGCGTGGTGGTGGTGGTGTCCGAGGAAACGGGGGCTATCGCCCTGGCCGTAGGCGGGAAACTGGAACGCAACCTGACTCCGGAACAGTTGAAGGGGCGTCTTGAGGAACTGCTGAATATTTCTTCTTCCAATGAAAAAACTGCTATTGCTTAACTGGCCGGCCAAGCTGTTCTGTCTGGTGCTGGCCGTGATTATCTGGTCTTTCATCAATCACTGGGTGACTACGAATGACGGCGTGTCCACCCGCGGGCAGCTTGAGGAGATTAGAAGATCCCATCCCTGAATATTTACCGTTATGAGGAATTTCATTGTTACCGGTACCGATACGGAAGTCGGGAAAACTTATGTGAGCTGCCTGATCGTCAAATCTTTAAGAGAGGCGGGCATTAATGCCGCCGGGTTCAAGCCCGTGGCCTGCGGAGACAGGCAGGATGCCCGCCTTCTGCGTGAAGCCGGGCCAAAGGGGCTGACGCTGAATGAACTGAATCCCGTTTTTTTGAGGAATGCCACATGTCCCTATGTAGCCGCACGGCTGGAGAATACGCAGGTGGATGAAGAGGTTATCCGGAACGCTTATGACGCGCTGTCCGCCGCACATGAATGCGTGCTGGTGGAAGGGGTGGGGGGCTGGGAAGTCCCCATTGGCCCCGGACGGAATTTCAGCGACATGGCTGCGGATTTCAAGCTGCCTGTTCTTCTGGTGATAGGCAACAAGCTGGGGGCCATCAACCATGCCCTGCTGACGCTGAATGCGATCAAGAGACGCGGCTTGGAATGCCTGGGCATTGTGTTTAATAATGTGAAAGAGGAATGGGATACTGCCTGCGTGACGAACAGGAGCATGGTAGAGGAGTTTTCCGATGCGCCCATTCTCGGCGAACTGATTCATGGGCAGGATTACATGGATATGGAACCCCTGCTGAAACGTTTGCTCTGACAGGGCGGGGGTAGCGAATGAGAGGGATAGCGGTGAAGGCGCCTGTCCCTTATTGCCGGGTTTGCGGAGTGAAACAGCGATGTGAAGGAACAATCATGTCGTGTTGGGGCGGATGGGGAGAACGCTACGGTTTCCCAGGCGTGGAAGCCCTGTTTTTGCGGAACGGCATCCGTTGCGGGAAATTTCTTTGTATGGAGTATGATTCCTGTCCAGATGTCTGCTGACAGGGCGTCCCTTCCCGTCATTATTCTTTTTCAAAGACGGAGAGAATGGCTTGATGGACATCCTCAGCGGCATGAATTTTCGGCAGGGAGGCCGGGCCGATGAATACGGGCTGCTGGTTCGCTGGCACCCGGTCTCTGCCATGGGAGCCCTTTACCTGGTCGCCATTGAGGGGGATAACTTTCATCAGGGCGCGGAACCCCAGCTTTTTTTTCAGCAGAAAGGCGGCGGCATGGAACATGGGGAAGGCAAGGCCCGGATCAAAGAACATTTCCGCGGGGTCATAGCCGGGTTTGCGGTGGATGTCCACGCAGCGGGCGAAGTCCGGCGCCTTGGTGTCATCCAGCCAGTAATAGTAGGTGAACCATGCGTCGGGGGCCGCGACGGCGGTGAATTCCGGCAGGCGTTCCAGAGCCGCGGAAGAAAGGCCGGAGAAGTCCGTTTCCCTGATTTCTTCCACTCCGGGGGTGGCGGAGAGCAGCGCTTTTACTTCTTCTTTTACGGAAGGATCATTGATGTAGATATGGGCAGTCTGGTGATCCGCCACGGCAAAGGCGCGGGAGGCGCCGCAGTCCAGCATTTCCGTACCCATTTCCGGTTTGACGGTGATCCAGCCCCGTTCCCGGAAGAGGCGGTTGAGGGCAATGCTGCGGGATACGTCGGAAATGCCGTATTCACTGAGCACGACAGGGGTGACGCCTTCCCGCTCCAGAAAGTCGATCAAGTCGCAGAGAAGACCGTCCATAGCCTCTGCCGCATGGGCGGCCTGGGTCGAGGATGGGCCGAATTTCTGGAGGTCATAGTCCAGATAGGGCAGATAGATGAGGCTGAGGTCAGGGCGATGTTTCCGTTCCACCCACCGGGCGGAGTCCGCTATCCATTGGGAGGACTGGATTCCTGCCATGGGGCCCCAGAAGGTGGGGAAGGGGAATTCTCCCAGATCCTTTTTAATGGTTTCACGGAGTTCCAAGGGCTGGGTGTAAATGTCGAAGATCTTGCGGCCGTCCGCCGGGTACATGGGGCGCGGTGTGATGGTCCAGTCCGCCGTGGAATACATGTTGTACCACCAGAAAAGTTTGGCGCAGGTGAAGCCGGAGCCGTACCGTTCCCTCAGTTTTTCCCAGAGGCGCGGACCCTGCACCAGCTTGTTGGGCTGCTTCCAGAATTGGATTTCACACATGTTCCGGTTGTACCATCCGTTGCCGGGAATGGCGTGCTCCCGCGGGGAAAGCCCTGTCACGTAGGTGCTCTGGGCAGAGCAGGTAAGGGCCGGAAAGGCCGGAGGGAAGGAGGAAACGTTCCGCCCCTCCGCCCAGGCGGAGAGCCGCGGCATGTGTTCCATCATCTGGCGGGAAAGGGCCACCACGTCAATGACGGCCACACGGGTACGAGGGTGTTTCATGGGAGGGATATTAGCGGTTTGGAACGGGAATTCCATCTTTCCATTTGAAAAAGATGACGGCATCCGTCATGATTCCCCGCATGGAACGTCAGGATAAACGACTTGTGGACCAGTTGCGTCCGATCAGCTTTGAAACGGGTATTGCCCCGAATGCCACGGCTTCCGTGCTGGTGACTTTCGGACGCACCAAGGTGATTTGCGCCGTTACGATTGAGGAGGATGTACCCCGCTGGATGAAGGTTCAGCGTGTGGAAGGAGGATGGCTGACGGCGGAGTATTCCATGCTTCCCTATTCCACGCTTGACCGTAAACGCCGGGATATTACGGCGGGGAAACTGGACGGACGTTCCAGCGAGATTCAGCGTCTGATCGGCCGTTCCCTGAGGGCGGCCGTGGATCTTGGCAAGATCGGCCAGCGCACGATTTGGGTGGATTGCGACGTTTTACAGGCTGATGGCGGTACCCGCACCGCTTCCATTACCGGGGCTTCCGTAGCTCTGGCCATTGCCGTGAACAAGCTTGTCGCGGAAGGAAAGCTGGCGGAGTCTCCCATGAAGAGGCTGGTTTCCGCCGTATCCGTGGGAATACTGGAGGGAGAGGCTCTGCTGGATCTCTGCTATGTGGAGGATAAGGATGCGGAAGTGGACATGAATCTGGTGATGACCGACCAGGGAGAGTTTGTGGAGGTGCAGGGTTCCGGTGAAGAGGCCGTGTTCACGGCGGATCAGATGAACCGGATGCTGGAATTAGGCCGCAAGGGTCTGGAAGAGATCGCGGAACTCCAGCGGCAGGTGATTGCCGAGGAGGACAGGCCGTCCGCCGGAGCTTTGGAAGGGTTGAGTTCCTTTTTCGGCAGCGGCAGGTAGGATTTTCCCCCATGGCCCGGTATTTTCCGGGCCTTTTGCAGGGGGGCTGCGGGAGAGTTTTCATTCCTTGCAGGACCAAGATTTTTATGAGAATATGCTTGTCCTGACTGGGAAATCGCGTTAATAGTAGAAACGAACATAGATAACCACGTACGGTTTTCTTAAACTGTAAACATTCCATCATATCCAACAATGAAAGTATCTTTTGCAACACACCAGTTACGCAGGGGGTTTACCCTGATTGAACTCCTGGTTGTCATTGCCATTATCGCCCTGCTGGCTTCCGTGGCATATGGTCCTATCCTGAACCAGATCAACAAAGGCGACCAGATGCAGGCCCTGACCAACATGAAGAACGTGGGCGTGGCGATGAACGAGTTCAAGTCCAACAGCAAACTGGGCAATTTCCCCGATGACATCACTGCCGACCGCGTTGTGGCCCAGCATAATTATATGAGCGGCCTGGGCGCGCTTCAGGGCGATACTTCCAATGACTATTTCCGTCAGCTTCTGGGCAATGAGTCTGTTTCCGAAAGCAACTTCTACGCCAAGGTTCAGACTCCTTCCGGCGGTTCCACCGTTACTCCCAACGGCGAAATTTACGACGGTCAAGCCCTGACCCCCGGTGAAGTGGGCATTTCCTACGTCATGCGCAAGGGTGACAATAACAAGAAAGTGGGTATTGGAAGTTCCGTGGGGGAATATCCCCTGATGGTCACTTCCGTGCTTCCCGGTGAAGACGGCAGCACCGTTGTGGCCGGCAATGCCGTGCGTTTCGACCCGGAAAGCTTCCGCGGCAAGGTTCTGATTTTCACGACTGCCCAGAGCGCCAAGACCCTGGAACTGGACGACAACGACAACCTTCAGGATACCTTCATTCCCAAGAGAAGGGGCAAAGACATCAGTGACCAGTTCCTGATCCTCACGCCTGATTTCAGCGGCCAGGAATAAATTCGCCGCCAGCATGATTTGTACAGGGCGCATCCAAAAGGATGCGCCCTTTTTCATGCCTGATTTTTGGAAAGGAAAGCTTCTGTTTTACGGAAGTCCCTTGCCGAGTTGACCGGGTTTGCCCGTTGTTTGCTTAAAATAGAATTTTACGATGTAAGGAAAAGCTCCAGGTTTTTCGACGGCAGGGAAAAGATTGTTCGTACAAACAGGAAATGGAACAGAAGCCTTCCGGAGATGATATCGTGGCTGATTTCAGGAAGCAGGCGTTTTTTCCGGGGTTCTGCCGTTGGCATGGGGTTGCAGGGCTCTTTCCGATTTCAATATGTTCCGCATACCGGCGGGGGCTGAAAACGGCAGCCATGCCGGAGCCGCCTCTTTAGACCTTTGGCCGTTGCGGCGATATATACGGGACATTCCCAGTCTGCTGAAGCGTTGTAGGATGAGTTGGACGGAGTTCAGGCCTGTTCTTTCCTGTTTTCCTTGATGCCGGTTTGCCTGCCGGAGCCTGTTTTGCAAATGGGTTCGTGCCGCAAAAAAGGCATTCCGGCCGCAAAAAACCGGAATGCCCTGGTGAGAAAAATCAGGGAAGTTTTTTATTTGCCTGCGGGAGTGCCGAAAACGTTTATCTCCGCAGCGGAAGCGCTGTTGCCGTCCAGAGAACTGGTGCCGATGAAGCGGAAGTAACGCACGGGTTCGTTCATGTTTTTGAGATTAACGGATTGCTCAATGGGGTTGGCGCGGAGGTTGGAGAATTCCCCTTCCGCCACTTTCGTCCAGTTTTTCCCATCCGCGCTTACTTCAAATTGGTATTTATCCGTCATGCCGGAGGTTTTTCCATCCTGTCTGGGCAGGTAGGAGAAGCTGGAAACCTGGTACGGTTTTCCCATATCCACCACAAAGGATTGAGGCGCTTCCGCCTTGGCAAGCCATGAGGTTTCCGGATTGTCGTCTATGGCCGCCGCCGCATTCCCGGATGTGGCGGTTTTCACTTTCCATCCGGTTTTGCTGATGCCGAATTTGGCTTGGCTGACAGGGCCCAATTTACCATTGGAAAATTGGCAGCGAGCCTTGACAATGCCGCTTTCCGTAAATTTAGCACCCTGGCTGTAAACGGGAGATCCTGCCTTGGGTTCGCTGCCGTCCGTCGTGTACAGGATTTTATTTTTGCCGTCCGCAATGATGACGAGGTTGTCTCCGCGGCGGAAGATGGAGGGCCGCACGGCGCCCGCAGGCTGGCGGAAGAGGGAGAATTCCGAGATGCAGGGAGTGGCCTGGCTGCCCGTGATGCGCAGGCGCAGTTTCTGGGTAGTGATGGGGCGGTTCAGGCGGCGCATGACCTGGTTGCCGATGGTTTTCCCTTCATTGTCGATGCAAACCCATTTGCCATTGATGAAAGCGTCAATATTGAAGGAGTCCACGCGTTGTCCCAGACGTGTTTGTTCGCGCAGCCGGATGACGTCGAAAGTGGCGGGTTTGGGCAGCGTAATAACGGCGGTGGGGGTCAGGTTGTCATCTTCGACGGCCCAGTAGGTTTCAATGTTGCCGTCCGTCATGTTGGAGGGTGAGAATTTTTTGTCGTTGCCGCGCGTCTGGCTGGCTGTGACGGTTGCTCCCAACGCGTAGTCCCTGGCATATAGCTTGTCGCGCAGTTCTTTGAATTCCAGCAGGGATTTGACATCCGCAGGATCCAGTCTGCCCGTTTTGTCCGCCGCCACGTTCAGAATGAGGTTGGCCCCGCGGCCTACGGAATCAAACCATACCTGCATAAGTTCTTCAGGGGATTTGACGCGGGATGCCTGTCCCTGGTGCCAGAACCAGCCGGCATGGTTGATGGTGGTGTCTCCTTCCGCCGGCACCCAGCGTTCTCCGCCGCGTTTGCCGGTGCCTCCGCCTCCGCCGTTCAGCCCTACAGTGCTCCAATGAGGATAATTGACGTGGCCTTTTTCGGAGCCTCCCCAGCGGGCGTCTCCGTAGTGGCCCGCTCCCCAGATGATGCAGCTAGGCTGGATTTTGCGGATCATTTCCACGATTTTTTCAAAGTTGTAGTATTTTTCCGCGTCACCGATATTGCGCTTTTCCCTGGCTCCTCCGTAATAGCCGTCTCCTCCGTTGGCTCCGTCAAACCAGATTTCAAAGACAGGCCCGTAATTGGTCAGCAGTTCCCGGATTTGTTTATAGTAAACGTCCAGGTAGCCATCCTTGCCGTAATCCGCGTTGTTACGGTCCCAGGGGCTGAGGTAGGTGCCGAATTTGATGCCGTGCTTTTTGCAGGCAAGGGCGAATTCCCGGACTACATCTCCTTTTCCGTTTTTCCAAGGGCTCTTGGTGATGTTGTGGTCCGTGGATTTGGTGGGCCAGGCGCAGAAGCCGTCATGATGTTTGGCCGTGTAAATCATTCCTTTCATTCCGCCTTTTTTAAAGGTGGAGACGATATCGGAGGCATTGAAATCCGTGGGGCTGAAGATTTTCGGGTCTTCATCGCCGTAACCCCATTCCCGTCCCGTGAACGTATTCAGGCCAAAGTGGATAAAGCCGTAGAATTCCATGCGCTGCCAGTTGATTTGGGAGGGTGTTGGAATAGCGCCGTATGGTTTGGGTGGTGCTGCGGTCCAGCCGGGCAGCATGGAGGAAGAGAGAACCGTTCCGAGGAAGAGTGTGGTTAGTTTGTTCATGCGGAAAAAAGTGTGTTGAAAAATACGGGAGTCGCTCCTCCTTTCTTTCATACGGGGGATTTACTGTCAAGTTGAAAGGGAGTGGGAAACAGGGGGGAGCGTGTTAGTGAATTCTAACTCCGACATGCGGGGAATTCCGCTTGATACGGAGTAGGGAGCCGTTTAGCATACAAAGGACTTTCGTTCCCATGTCCTATTTCCGTTTTTTACTGCTGGCGCTGGTTTTTCTGACCGGTTCCGCGTTGATCAGCGAGAGCGCTCCCGTTTACATGGCCCGGCGGGACAGCAAGTTTGCGCTTGTTCCTCTTTGTGACGGTTTTGATTTTCCGGTAGGAAAGCCTGACGGCAACGGCTATTACCGGTCCCGCGGTCTGCGTCTGAAAAGCCCCCGTCACATGGGCGAGGATTGGAACGGCAATAAAGGAGGCAATTCCGATTTGGGCGATCCCGTTTATTCCGTAGGCCACGGGGTGGTAACTTATGCGGCGGATGCCCGGGGCGCGTGGGGAAAGGTGGTGATTGTGCGCCATGCTTTCCGAGAACCCAAGTCCGGAAAGGTTCTTTGCTGCCAGACGCTTTATTCCCATTTGAACGATATTAACGTTGTTCTGGGGCAGTTGGTGCTGCGCGGCACCCAGGTGGGCACTATCGGCACGAACCGCGGCATGTATCCGGCCCATCTCCATGTTGAGCTGCATTACAATCCGGATGTAAATTGCGGCCATCAGGGGATTCCCAAGACGGAGCGCAATTACGGCCGCCTGACGGATTTTATTACCCGCTTCCGCCGTCTGCCTCTGGAGAAAAGGATGGTGCGCGTTCCCATCGGCGGGTTTCTGCCTTACAAGGGAACGGAAGGACTCTGACTTCTGGTGGATGACGGTGAAGCTGTGTATTTTCGGCGGTTCGTTTGATCCCGTGCATGAGGGGCACGTTTGCGTGGCCGAGCATGCTCGGAAATATTGCGGAATGGACCGCGTGCTGTTTATGCCGTGTTCCCTGTCTCCGCTGAAGGAGCAGGCCCCCTCCGTGACGGATGACCAGCGCTGCCGGATGATTGAGCTGGCTCTTCAAGGGCTGGATTGGGCCGTGCTTGACCGGACGGATTTGGAGCTTCCGCCTCCTTCGTGGTCGTGGAGGGTGGCTGAGCGGACGGCGGAGCGTTATCCCGGTGCAGAATTGTTCTGGCTGATGGGCAAGGATCAGTGGGATTTTCTGGAACAGTGGGGACGCTGGGAATATTTGTCCAGCCTGGTGACGTTCATTGTTTACCGCCGCGGCGGGGTTCCATCTCCCAGGAAAGGGGTGCGCGCCTTTTTCATAGAAGGGGATGAACCCGCTTCTTCCACCCGCATACGGCATGATTTGCGTTCGGGCGTATGTCCGGTTCCCCATCTGAACCGGAAAGTGGAGGCGCTGATCAGGAGGGAAGGGCTGTACGGTACGGCACGCGTCTAGAAGGACGGCCGTTTTCAGTTTATTTTCTTTTTGTCTCCGAACGTTTCTTCTTGGTAATGGACCCTCATCAGCGTGAGTCCGTCCGGCGGGGCGCAAAACGGGCTTTTGTCATCCGGGAGCGGAGCGTTGATGAGGCGCGCCAGTTCTTCCAGCGTTATTTTTCCCCGTGCGGCTTCATGGGCGGCTCCCGTCATGAGGCGCACCATTTTGTAGAGGAAGCCCGTTCCGGTAAAGGTGATGAAGACATGTTCCCCTGCCTGTTCCACTTGTGTCTGCGTGATGGTTCGGCGGAAGTAACCCTCCGGAATGGGGCGCGGTTCATTGCCGCGCAGGGCGGCAAAAGCAGTGAAGTCATGCGTTCCCCGGAACAGGTGTACAGCCTGTTCCAGAATATCCACGCTCCATGCCAGCGGGCGGTGCCAAGCCAGCCCGGCGTCAAAAGGGTTGAGGATGGGAGCGCGTGAAATGCAGTAACGGTAGGTTTTTCCCGTGGCACTGAACCGGGCATGGAAACCGGGCGGAACGTATTCCGCATGGGTAATCCGGATGGTTCGGGGCAGGCGCGTGTTGAGCGCGGCAGGCCATTTGTCCGCAGGAATGCGGTGGGTATCCGGAGCGTCTGCATGAAAAACCTGGCCCAGCGCATGAACGCCGGCGTCTGTCCTGCCGGAACCGTGGATACGGCAGGGGGTTCCAAAGAGTCCGGAAAAGGCTCGTTCCAGCACGTCTTGGACGGTACGGCCTCCCGGCTGGCTTTGCCAGCCCAGGTAAGGGCGTCCGTCATACGCGGCGGTGAAACGAATGCGGGGCATAGGGGTGATTGTGTTGGAACGGCCCGGTTTTGGCAAGCGGCAAGTGCCGGTCGGTGACGGTTTGGAATGGATGCCGTGCGTTCCATCCGCTCTTTAGCTTGGAAGCCGTTAAAGATGGCTATACGAATACAGGATTTTGGAATGTTGCATGTGGCTCCGGATTTGTCCGGCGTGATTCCGTTGAATGCTTTTGAAGCACAGGCCGCCGGTGTGCGGGACCTGGCGGCGGGCGTGATGGATGTGTCCGGAGCGGCTGGAGCCGCGCTAAAGGAAATGCAGGAGGTGAGGGATGCCGGCCAATGGGCGCAGGCCCGTGACGGGATGTACCGTTTTGAACAGGACGTGATGCGGGAGCTGGAAGCAGGAGGGGATTCGGAACACCTTCAGGAGAGATGGAAGAAGGCGCTGACAGAACGGCTTCCTTCCTATCTGCCTGCCCGGATGTCCGGCCCGGTGAGGGAGCGCGTAGCCCTGGCGAGAGAGAATCTGGAGACGGCCGGGAGCATTTATTTGCAGAAGATGTCCCGTCTGGGGCAGTTGGAGGAGGCGCGCCGGTTTTGGGCCGGGGGGGTGGAGTCTGCCGTGGAGCAGGGAGAGGCCGCTCTGGCCGAACGCAGGATTAGGGAGGGCAGCGGAATATTTGTAACGGGAGACGAGGCTTCCCGTATGGCGGAGGAAGCGCATTCCCTCGCAGCGCTGAATCGGGCGGTGGAGGAGGTTCGCCGTGATCCTGCTGCTGCGGTACGTCTCGTTTCCCGGCAGGAGAAGATGCCGGAAACTCCGGAGGAAAAGAAGGTGGCGGAAGAGGCTGCTGCGGCGTATGGGGAGTTGAAGCGGCGTTATGCGGATGCTCTGGCGGCTACTGTGTCCGGCGGCGGGTTGCTGCGGGATGACGGATTGGCGAATGCGGAGAAGCATGGCTTGATCAGTTCCGAGCAGTTGAGGCGTTATACGGCTTCCCGCGACCGGAGGCAGACGGCGGAATTTTCCGGTATCAGCATTCCGGAGGACGATATGCTGTTGTGCCGCATGACCTCTCTGATTGATGAGGACTGCGGGGGGGAAGAAGATGCTGATGCCCTGATAGAAGTGGCCACTTCAGGTTTGCCTGCCGTTCAGGTGGAAAGGCTGCTCCGGCGGCGCGAGGTGATGTCGGGAATACCCCGCGAATTGCGCCGCGCTGCTTCCCGGCGCCTGTCCTCCATGTTCCGGAATGGCGCGTGGGGGCCGCCTGATGATGCCCGCGCGGCAGAGGAATGGAAGCGTGTCCAGACGGAATTGGCGGAGGCGGTGAAGAGGGCCCCGGAGCAGCCGGCGGCGGAGATGGAAAAGGTTTTTGAGAAAGAGAAACGCCTCCAGGATGCCGGCTGGGTGGGGTTTTCAGATATGAATAACGAAAAAGAAAGAAAGTGATGATGGAGGAACATGGAGACAGGAAACAGGCAGAGACGCTCCCTATGGAAGGGAGTTCTCCGAAAGAGGTCCCCGGAATTGTGGGGGAAAGCCATATCCGGGAAGAGAACGCGGCGCTCTCCGAACCTTCCGGTACGGAAAAATTCCTGGAACGTGAGTCGGAAAGGGAGGAATATTGGAATAGCGTATTGACGGGGGATGTGATGACCATTCCGCGGGAAGTGAGGATGAAAGCGGAGGCGATGTATCCGGCAGGGACGGCGGACCGGGAAAGAATTGCCGCGTGCGTCATGCAGTCCTGGGTGGCGGATTCCGGGGCGATTCCCCGTGAACGCATCCGGAGGGACTGGAAGGATATCCGGGAACAGGTGGCGCGGCAGTATGGAGCGTCCGGCAAGTCTGATGACGAATTATTCGTGGCAGTTTCCATGCACAATCAGGTGCGCCTTTCCCGGAGGGAGACTTTGTTTGAATTGTACCAGGAAGAGTATGAACGTACTCTGTCCGGTGGCGGAACGGTTCCTGACGAACGGGAAAGGGATGCCATCTCCTCATGGCCGGAGGAGTTGCAGGCTGTGGCGCGGCAATTGAAGGGCCGCGCCGTGTCCGATGCTCTGGATGACAGGAACCGTCTGGCGGATGCCGCCGGGATTATCCGCAAGGGATTGGAGGGACTGGTAGCCAATGAGGAGCCGGCGAAAGAAAGTTTTCCTGCCGTGCAGTTGAACCGGCAAGCCGTCGCCGGAGCTCCGGACGTCATACGTGCCGTGGATTGCCTGGCTTCCCTGGAGGATGGAGACCGTCAGAAGGTGTTCCGCATGATGGCTCCCTATTTGCGTTCCCGTCCCGCCTTCCGGGATGCCCTGGGGCGCGCGCTTAAACGCGGCGCCGCAGAGGTCGCGGAGAATGCGGCCCAGCTGGCTGTAAACGGCGCGGCATGGCTTCTGCCGGAGGGGCGGGAAAAGGAGGCGCTGGACAATTATTCCCGGAGTTTTGAAGAGCTGAGGAATTTTGCCAGGATGGAGTTTGCCCCGCTGCGCGGGGGAAAAGATTCTCCCTGGTTCCGGGAGATGCTGGTGGATATGGCCCAGCAGGGAGCGTCCACGGCTTTGGCGTTTTGCGGCCCTGCCGGGCTTGGCATGTTGATGGCGGGGGAGACGGGGCGCCATATGGCGGAGGCCCGGCGCATGAATCCGGACGGCGTGTTTGATGCCCAGATGGGGGGAGCTGTCGTCTCCGGCGGGGTGAATACCTTGCTTTCCTTTGGAATGACGAAGCTGGGCCAGAAGATGCTGGGGCAGGGAATGCGGGCGTTCCGGGCCATGAGGCCCGCATCCGGGAATTCTGGTGCATTTTTTCCCGGAATGGGAGCCGTTGCGGCGGATGCCGTGAAGATGGAGGCGGAAAATAAATTGATGGAGTTGACGCCCATGGTCATTCAGGAAGGCGTGGGCGCTCTTACAAATAAGGCGTCCGGCGTGGACTGGGAGGGATGGCGGGCCAGACAGGCTTCCGCGGATGACCAGTTGAGGGAGGCCGTCATGATGATGCCTTTCCTGCTGATAGGCGCGGGAAAGATTACTCTGAATCATTTCCGCCATGCCGGAATGCTGCTTGGAGACGGTTCCCCGCTGAAAGTATTCGGCATTCCGGATGAAACGGTTTCCCGAATTTTGCGGGAGAAGGATGTAAGCCGTGCCGGGGAATTGTTGCAGAAGTCCCTGCGGAATTCTCCGCTATGGGGATCTTTATACATTTCCAGAAAGGCTTTGGAGTGGTCTCGCGCACTGGATGAAGCCGGAGAGCCTTTTTTGAAGACGGAGCAGGATGTAAGAGATTTTTTGGACTTGCCTTCTCCTGTACGTACAAGACCTTGGAAGATGCGGGATTTCCCCGAATCGGAAGCGGTGTTGAAAAAGCTTTTTCCTCATCCGGATTATGCTGCGGCCAGAACCAAGTGGCTGCTGCGTGCCGGCTTGCCTCGCGTGGGGGAAGCCGCTGCAGCGGACGGGCAGCCCGTTTATGGGGCGGAACCGGCTCCCGGCGTGAAAATGAAGCGAACGCAGGGCCGGCCTTCTGTGGAGGAGGCTCTTTCTTCCTGGTATGAGACGCTGGTCCGTATGGAAGAGGAAGATTTGGGGCTGGTCCGGAACAGGAATGGACGGGAAATCCCATGGCGTTTAAGGAATGCGGAGGAATATGACGTCCAGGCGGATGCTTTGCGCCGGGCGTTTGTGGAAGACAGGCTGAAGAAGCGCGCTTATCGGCCGTACAGGATGTTGCTGCTGGCTTATCCGGAAGAGGCGGGAAGCCGTGCGGATTTTCCCGGCAGGGACTGGGACGCCGTTACGGCGGATATGGATCTCCGGACACGAGCCAATGTTTATGAAGGAGTGATGGAACGGGTGCACGGCGTCCCGCATGAGGAGGTGTCCGGCCATGTGGCTTTTCGTTTATGGAAGTCATTTTGCCGGGATGAAGGCGCTTGCGCCAGAGCGCGCCGGTGGCTGGAAGAAGGAAGTGCGTTGCTGAACGCTCCGGATTTGTTGTCTGAATCTTTTAACCCGGACGGCCTGCCCTCCGCCCTGGCCAGGATGAGCGGCATGATGGCCGCCCTTGGAGGAGCGGAACGCCACGGGGTAAGTCCGGAGCTGCGGGAAATGAACCGCATGGTGTGGGGAACCCAGGCGGATGTGAACAGCCTGTACCACGTGCTTCCCAACATGAAGGAATTTGACGTGCATGTGGGGCGCGGCTACACGCCTGTGGAGAGTTACGGGCGGCTGCTGGCCCGGTTTCTGGAGGTGGCACCGGAAAATGTGGCCTGTTATGCCTCTGTGCTGGATGCCCCGCGGCTGCATGCCGGGCCGGAACAGGTTTCTCCGCGTATTTATCCGGGAACGCGGAAAACGGTGGAGAACCTTCTCCAGCTGACTCCGCGTCTGTTCCAGTCGTCTCCCGGAGGGGAGGGGGCGGAAAGGCTGTGGAGAATAAAATATCCCAATGGCAGGTGGTCGGACTGGCATCCTTCTCGGGCGGCGGCGGAAGCGGACCTGATGGCCAATGTTTCCATGATGTTTTCTGCCGCCTGCTCAGCCAAGAGGGATTTGATCCGTAGCTGGAAATGGCATGCCCTCAACGGGCGGCCGGAGTGGGATACCAATTATCTGCGGCTGACAGCCGGGTTGGAAAATGTGCAGGGGGGGCGGCTTTCCTGCCTGTATGACAGCCTGACGGCCATGGCGGTGGCGGATATGCTGAAAGCCGGTTACGGCGTGCGTGGAGCAGTGGGGTCCGGGGATCGTCTGGAGGTGACGGGCCGGGGCCGTCTTGCCGCTGAAACGCTGATGAGCCGTGATGCCCTGTTGGAGCGCATGAATATTCATGAAAAGTATGTAGGTTACGCGCAGAGTCTGGGCGTGGATGCGGACAATTTGCCCGTTTCCTCAGCCAAGGGGTTGGTAATGCACCGGCTGAGGCTTCACAATACGGCCAATCCCCTGGCTTTGATCGAAGACAAGGCGGAAGTCGTATGGGACCGGCTGATGCGCACGGATCAGCTTTCCCCGGAAGGCGCTTGGGAGATGTTGAAACGTCTGGAACGTGTGCCGCGCCGCAGGAAGCTCTCTGGGGAAACGGAATTGATTGAGGAGTTGTCCCAGCTGTCCAAGGAGTATTTTTTTGCCCATCTGGATCATGACGCCGTACCGGAAACGGTAGCCTCCTGGGCGCGCTACGGGGCAGCAAGCCCGGATAAGGCTATGGAGCCTCTGGAGGAGCTGGTGCGCCGCGCCGGGCTTCTGAAGAGAACGCTGAAGGAGGAACCGGAAACCGTTGAATTCATGGGCATGCTCCGTGAGACGGTGGGGATGAATGACCGGATACGGGCTGAACGCGCCTGGGATCCGGCCGGAGGGGAGGTCCGCCTCCCCATGGTGGAGAGGTACTCTCACAGCCTGATGTCCGGTCGGCTGCTGTCTACCGTCCCGGACCACGTGAAAGAGGGGCTGGCGCGTTCCCTGTCCGCTCTGGACGGATACGCGGGCGGTTCCGTACGCAGGATGGAGCGGCTGGCGGAAAACCGCATGAGGGAACTGTCTCGGGCGTTTCAGGAGTTCCCCCAGCTGAATTCCTGGCGTCCTGATCCGGAACATCCCGGCCTGTACCTGCATTTGGTGAAAAAGCCGTTCCGAGCCGGACTGGGGCCTCTGCGCGCGAAGGATGTTTCCCTGGAGGCTTTGGGAGAACATCTTCCGGAACCCATTCTGGAAGCCCCCCTGTATGTGGAAGAAGATTTTTCCGTCAGGCGTGGCGTTCCCGCCCCTGCCGCATGGCGCAGCCGTCCGGATGTGGTCCGGGCTGTGGAGACGCTGGATGCCGTGAGGCGGGATTTTGCAGACCGACCGGAAGCTACGGAGTCCGGCGTTAGCTGGAAGGGGAGGATTTACCGGATTGATTCCGAAGCGGCTCCCGCGGGGGTGACGTCTGCCTGGAAACGGGAACTCCCGTTGGATGAGGCCATTTCCCTGATTGATGTTCTGGACCGCAGGCAGGAGGAATTAAGAGGCGGCATGCTTCCCTTCCTTCCTGAGCCGGAGGAAGCGCGCGCGATGTATGCCAATTGCGTGATTTACCGTGACCCGGACGACCCGGGGCATACCGTACGCCTGATGCCGGGCATTCCGGAAAGTCCCGTACGGCAGGCGCGCGCGCCTTATGTGGCACATGTATGGAACGGCGTTTATCTGGACAGCCGGGGAGCGCCTGCGGTGTCCGAACGGGATTCCTATATTCCGCTGGAGTGCTTTACGGGAGCCGGGGAGGAACCTTCCCTGAAAGATTCACGGATGAGCCGCACCCGGTTCCTGGACCGGATTTTGGAAACGCTGGGGAATGCAGATGCCCAGGAACGATGGTGGTGGGACAGAAGGCAGGCTGTGGGATGCTTCATGGAGGATGTCGTCAGGCTGTATGAAGAACTGGGCGTGCGTGAAAATTATTTGAAGGGAAAGTTTGATTTGCTTGATCCCGTGATGGTGCAGACGCTCCGGTTCGTTTCCCACGTGCTGAACGATCCACTGGCATACCGCCTTCCCCTGGACAAGGGGACGGAGGCCCAGAAGGGGATGACCAGGGAAGGAGCCTTGTTGAAAGAATTGATAGAGGAACATGGAACATTCTAATCATTTGACGGAATCATGGAGCCTGCCGTGGCAGTCCGTCCTGTCCAGCCAGCTTTGGAGGCTGGAACACCTGTACTGGATAGAGAACAAAGCCGGTCAGCTTCAGCGTTTTTCCCTGAACAGGGCGCAGCGGCGGCTGCATGAGCGGCTGTGGTACAGAAATGACATACTGAAGGCGCGCCAGTTGGGCATTTCCACGTATGTGGCCATGCTGATGCTGGATATGAGCCTGTTCCGGTCCAATTTCCATTGCGGCATCATTGACAAAAGCCTGCCGGACGCCCAGCAGAAACTCGCCAAGCTGCATTTTGCCTGGGACCATCTGGATTACGTGCCGCCCAACCCCTCTGCGATGGATGTGGCCCTGGCCCGGCTGGGAGAGAGAATCAAGAGCCTTTCCGGCGTGGAAAAAAAGGGGGAATGGCAGCCCTGTACGCTGGCGCGCAGCCGCCTGGCTTTCTCCAATGGGAGCGATGTGCGGGTGGGGACGAATCTGCGAGGGGGAACCATGCAGTTTCTCCATGTTTCCGAGCTGGCGTATGTTTCCGTGCATGCCCCGTGGAGGGCCAGGGAAATCCGTACGGGAGCAATCAATACAGTTCCTCCCGGCGGTTTTATTCTGAAGGAAAGCACTCATGAGGGCGGACGGTACGGAGTGAATTATGAACTGACGCGCCAGGCCATGGAAAACATGGGCAAAAGCGAGCTTTCCCCCTTGGATTTCAGATTCTTTTTTTTCAGCTGGTTTGACCAGGATGAGTACACTTTGCCGGGGCGCGGCAGATGGAGCAGGGAATTGGACGAGTATTTCCTTTCCCTGGAACGGGAGACCGGAGTGGTTCTGGATGCGGGGCAGAAGAGATGGTATGCCCGGATGGCCCGGGTGATGGGCTCCTCCATGAAGCAGGAGTATCCGGGAACGCCGCAGGAGGCTTTTGCTACAGGGGAAGAAGGCAGTATTTACGGCAGCCGTATCATGGCCCTGCGGGAACGGGGGCGGGTAGGGGTGGAGTTTGAGGCTGATCCGGACGCTCCCACTTTTACGGCATGGGATCTTGGGCTGAGTGACCATACGGCCATTTGGCTTGTGCAGATCATGGGAGACAGTTTCCACTGGCTGGACCATTATGCCGCCAGCCAGCAGCCCCTGGCCCATTATGTTGAAAAAATGAAGGAATGGGAAAAAAATTATGGTGTTGCGGTAACGTTCCATCTTTTACCCCATGACGCTGCACGGAGGGATGCACACGGCATTTCCTACGTGGAGAATATGGGGAGGCTGGGATTGGTGAATGTGCGCGTCGTCCCCAGAACCACGGATGTCTGGCGCGGCATTAATACGCTGAGGGAATTGCTGGAGCGCAGTTTTTTCCATGCCCGCACCCAGGAAAAGGCGCGAGACATTTGCGGGGAAGAAGAGCCCGGAGGTGTAGAGCATCTGGAGTTGTACAGGTCCAGGCCTCCCGGCGTAGGCGGGGCCATTGCGGAAAGTCCCGTGCATGACGGGCATTCCCACACGGCGGATGCCGCGCGTACTTTTGCGGAGGCGTGGTCTCATGGCCTGCTCCATGGAACCGGGAATGGCCGGGAGCGAGGCAGGCGCGCCCGGATGTGGTGACGGGGGAGGAGTAACGGGAAAGAGATTTTTTTGATTGATAGTTGACAGTTTTGTCAAAAAGCGGTTCTTTTTTTCGGCCTTCAGCTGTCTAACGCAGTGATGCGAATTATTGAGATGAAATTATCCCTTTTCCATCCGTTGGTTTCCTGCCTGTGCGTTCCGTTTTTGATTTCGTCCTGCGGTACCACTGGAAGGGAACTTTTCCCTGTTCCATCTTCCCATATGCCGGTAGAAGAAATGACGGGATATTTTGAGGAAACGGGGACTATTCCGGGGCACCTGCTCAAGTGGGAAGATGATCCGTCGCTGCCCGGAAAGCTGCTGGTCGTAGTGGATAAGAAAAAGCAGATGATGTATATCTACCGGGGGACGCACCGCATTGCGTATGCTCCCATCAGTTCCGGGAGAAGTTCCGGCATGACGCCCTCCGGCTACTTCCTCATCTCTTCCAAGGATGAGGATCATCATTCTTATTACGGCGCGTTTATTAATGCTGACGGAGAATTGCGGGACGGGGATATACGAAGGGATTCCCCCCGCCCCGGCGAGAGGTTTGAACCTGCCAAGATGCCCTATTTCATGAGAGTGAACGGGGCCGTAGGAATTCATGAAGGGTACTTGCCCGGTCATCCGTCCTCCCATGGATGTATCCGTGTCCCCCACCTGATCGCGAAAAATCTTTTTGAAATAGCTCCCGTAGGAACCCGTGTGGTTGTCAGGGATGGGAACTGGAACATTCGCGAGCTTCAAAAAAAGCCGTCCGGAATATTCAGGACGGTGCACAAGTCTTCCGCTCCGGTGGCTGGCGCCAATTCGGCTTCCTCCGGAAAGAAGGAACTTGTAAAATCGGAAATGTCCGTAAAAAAGGATGCCGCCGCCATGCCGTCTGTGGGAAAACAGAAAAACAGGCAACTGCCTTTTTCTGAGGCGGACGCTGTGAATTCTTCTTCATCCAATGGCCTCGAAGGACTGGAATAACATGCTGTCCGGGCGTCTGTATCATGCCCAGGATTCTGAATTGGCCGCCGCTCGGCTCAGGGCGCGCCGACTCGTTTTCCGCTACAACCAGTCCGCTCCGGAAGATGAGTGTCTGCGCCGGGATTTGGCCCGGGAGCTTTTCGGTCAAATAGGAGAGGGGTGTTATCTGGAACCTCCGCTGCGTTGTGATTACGGATCCAATATACGGCTGGGGGACCGGGTGTATGCCAATTTCAACCTCGTGGTGCTGGACTGCGCTGCCGTTACCATCGGCAATGACGTGCTGATAGGTCCCAATGTGGGCATTTATACTGCCGGGCATCCCGTAGCTCCGGAGCTGAGGCGGCAGGGGCTGGAATTTGCCCGGCCTATTACCATTGAGGACGGAGTATGGATAGGCGGTCACGCGGTGATTGCTCCGGGCGTGCGTATCGGAAGAAATTCCGTGATCGGCGCGGGCAGCGTGGTGACGAGGGACATCCCCGCCAATGTCGTGGCTGTGGGTAATCCCTGCCGCGTGGTTCGCTCCGTAACGGAGAAGGACCGCGAAGTTTGGAATACCGGAAAAAATGAAGAGGGGCCGCTTTCGCAGGAACAAAGGCAAATTCCTCGGACTGACGAAATTTGAATTGCTTTTAGGGCTGGATGGTGCATAGTTGGCGCCCTCACAGTGTCGATTAGCCGCTGCCACGAGCTAAATACATTCAAGGAAAACACTTATGAGTAACGAAATCAATTTGCAGGAATTCAAGATGCATGAGAAGGATTCCGGTAGCTCCAGCTACCAGATCGCCCGCCTGACCCAGCGCATCGCCCACCTGACCGAACACCTGAGCACGAACAAGCACGATGTTTCTTCCCGCCGCGGGTTGTTGAAGATGGTGGCTCTGCGCCGCAAGCTTCTTGATTACGTCAAGCGTGAAGATCTGGCTCAGTACCAGAGCCTGATTCAGCGTCTTGGCCTTCGCCGCTAAAAGGCGGAGTATATTCCCGTTTGATTCGGCCGTTGCGGTTTTCCGCAGCGGCCGTTGTTTTTACGGCTTTTCCGAGAGGAAGCTACCGGGGCGGTGATGCCGTCATGGAAAGGGTGTCGGCATGGTGGATTTGCGTTTTAGTCGGGAGAGCTTGGAAGGCCTGTCTTTTATTGTAGGTATGATGCAGGCGCGCAAGGAATAGGAAAATACGGATGAAAGAGCAGTTGGCGGCTGTTATGGGCGTCAGGCAGTAATACGGGTCCGCCCTTTAAGTTCTGCATTTTCACTCGGCGAAGAAAGACAGGCGTCTCCGGATAGCTTACTTGGAGGAATGCCTTTCAATCAGGAATGCGAAGAATATGGAATGGATGAAAGCAGGATGGCTCCTGATGCGGATGAGATATTTAAGATTCTTGAAGGAAATGAACTGCTATGGCTATCAAACTATTTGCTTGCATTATCCTTGACAGGGATTATGCTCGCATTCGACGTTTGGGGATTCGTTTCCCGAAACGTTTCTGTCGGGCATGCCTTGAGAAATTTTCGGATTTTCACAGGCTGTCAAGCCGGTAAGACTGGGCCGGAGCGTTTGATCCATCTGGGATGCGCGTCCTGCCGCGCGGACAGTATTTCCCCTCTGTTTCTGGGAAAGGACTGTTGCGAATAACATCTTCCTGAGGCACTGCCCGTACCTGACGCCATTCAGGCTTCCCGCCCGGAGCCGGTCTGGATGGGCTGATGAGGCTGCGGGTGATTGAAAGACAAAAATATAATGAGCATACATTCAGTTGAATGCAACGTTGGTACGAATCCCATCACGATTGAAACCGGTAAGATGGCCCGTCTGGCGGACGGCGCTGTTGTTGTCCGCAGCGGCGATACCGTCGTTCTTGTGACCGTGGTAAGCGCCACCAAAGTCAAGGAAGGACAAACCTTCTTCCCCCTGTCCGTGGAGTACAAGGAAAAGGCCGCTGCGGCGGGTATGTTCCCCGGCGGCTATTTCAAACGCGAAGGGCGTCCCACGGAAAAGGAAATCCTGACGTGCCGCATGACGGACCGCCCCCTGCGTCCGATGTTCCCCAAAGGGTACTTCTACGATACGCAGGTAATTACTCTTCTGCTCTCCGCCGATGGTGAAAACGAACCGGACATTCTGAGCATTAACGGCGCTTCCGCCGCTTGTGTCGTTTCCGACCTTCCTTTTGCCGAACCTGTGGGGGCTGTGCGCGTGGGGCGTATTGACGGCCAGTTCGTTATCAATCCGACCAATTCCCAGCGCGAACATAGCCAGCTGGATCTGGTATTTGCCGGCACGAAGGACCAGGTCATCATGATTGAAGGTTCGGCTAATGAATTGCCGGAAGAAGATTTTATCGCCGCTTTGCGTGTCGCCCAGGAAAACGTGAAGGTCATTTGCGAAAAGCAGGAAGAGCTCCGCGCCGTTTGCGGTAAGGAGAAGCGCGCTTATGAACTTTGCCTTGCCAAGCCGGAATTGCTGGAAATCGGCTATGAAATTGCCGGCGATCGCATTGAGGAAGCTATTTATGCCCCTTCCAAGGTGGAGCGCCAGAAGAAAGTGGGAGCCCTGCGCGACGAGGTGGAGGCTGCCATCAAGGAACGCCATCCGGAAGCTACTGACTTTGATGTGGAACAGGTTTTTGAATATATTCAGAAAAAGGCCTTCCGCATCTCCATCATGGAAAAGGACAAACGGGCCGATGGCCGGGCTCTCAAGCAGCTGCGCCCTCTGACCGCGGAAGTCAATGTGCTGCCTCCTGTGGTGCACGGTTCCGCGCTGTTCGCCCGCGGTGAAACAATGTCCCTTTGCCTGGCGACGCTCGCTCCGATGGAAGAACGCCAGTACATGGACAATTACACGGGAAGCGTGAATGAAAAGCGCTTCATCCTGCATTACAATTTCCCGCCTTTCTCCGTGGGAGACACTGGCCGTTTCGGTGGTCAGAACCGCCGGGAAATCGGCCACGGCGCTTTGGCGGAACGTTCCATCGCTCCGGTCGTGCCTGGCGAAGAGGAATTCCCGTACGCCATTCGCGTCTCTTCTGAAATCATGGAATCCAACGGTTCCACCTCCATGGCTTCCGTCTGCGCGGGCACGATGTCTCTGCTGGCGGCCGGCGTGCCCCTCAAGCGTCCTGTGGCTGGTATTTCCGTGGGCCTGGTGACGGAACAGAATGACCAGCATGAAATCACCTCTTACAAAACTCTGCTGGATATCATCGGTTCCGAAGACTTTTACGGTGATATGGACTTCAAGCTTTGCGGCACGTCGGAGGGCGTGACAGGCTACCAGCTGGACCTCAAGCTGCCTGGCATTCCCCTCTCCATACTGGAGGAAGCCATTCACGTGGCGAAAGCCGGCCGCACGGATGTTCTGAAGGTCATGAATGACGCCATTGCCGCTCCGGCCCAGATGAGCCCGAATGCTCCCCGTATTGAGACCACCAAGATTCCCGCCGACCGCATTGGCGAGCTGATTGGCCCCGGCGGCAAGAACATTAAGGCTATTCAGGCTGAATCCGGCGCCGATATCAATATTGAGGAAGATGGCACCGTGCATATTTACGCCGCCAAGCAGGAAGGCCTGGACCGTGCTCTGGAATTGGTTACCCGCATGTTCAAGACCATTGAAATCGGGGAACTGTACACCGGTAAGATTGTTTCCACGACCACCTTTGGCGCGTTTATGGAAGTGCTGCCCGGCAAGGATGGCCTGATTCATATCTCCGAGCTGGCCGAAGGCCGCACCGCCAAGACGGAGGACGTCGTAAGCGTTGGAGACGTGGTGACCGCCAAGTGCATCGGCATTGATGACAAGGGGCGCGTGAAAATGTCCATACGTGCCGCTCTACGCGATGCCAAGGCTGCCGAAGCAGAAGCTGCCGGCATTACGGAATAACGTTTTTCGTTGAGCCTTTAAACTCTCAGTCCCGTTTCCGGTTATTCCGGGAACGGGGCTTTTCGATTGCTGGAAAGATGTTTTGCAGTTGGTTCAGCTGCTTGAGCGATCAGCCAGAATTTTTTCTGTTTATGCCGGAAGTTGGAAGTTTGGCAATGCCGGAAAGGACCGGGAGGGATGGAGTTTCTTCCGCATGGCAGATTTTTTTGTTTCCCGTTCTTGACAGGATTTTTTCGGTTCCTATGATGCGGACGCCCGTTGCGTTCTGCGGACACCCCCCCTGCCATACATGATTCTTTTTGTCACTTTCGTTATTGTTTTTCTGATTCTGGTCAACGCCTTTTATGTTGCGGCAGAATTCGCTGCAGTAAGCGTACGCCGCAACATGATCCGGGAAATGGCGGAGAACGGCAACAGGGTGGCTGTTCAGTTGCTTAAGATTTTGGAAAATACCAAGGAGCTGGACCGGTACATTGCGGCCTGTCAGTTCGGTATTACCATTTCCAGCCTGGTTCTGGGCGCGTACGGACAGGTTGAACTGGCTGCCTATCTGTTCCCTCTGTTTGAGCGGTTTGGCGGGATGGATTCCGTAATGGCCAATTCTGCGGCAGCCCTTGTTGTGCTGATCGGCCTGACGGTTTTTCAGGTAATTCTTGGGGAATTGATGCCCAAATCCCTGGCGCTTCAGTTTCCCAAACAGGCAGCTTTGTATACCTATTATCCCATGCGCTGGACACAGGCCTGCTTCGCATGGTTCATTGACTTCCTGAATGGAAGCGGTTTGTTGCTTCTTAAGCTGTTCCGTCTCCCTCCGGGAGGCCATCAGCACATCCACTCCCAGCAGGAGATTAACATGCTGCTGGATGAAAGTCATCAGGGCGGGATGTTGGAAGAGGATGAGCATGAACGGCTGCACAGCGCCTTGTCTCTGGCGGAACGCACGGTGGAACAAATTATGATTCCCCGTTTTCAGCTTGTTTGCCTGGATGCGGATGCTACGCAGGAAGATATTTTGGACATGATTGCAGACAGGCCCCATACTCATATTCCCGTGTATGAAGGGAGTCGTGAGTCCGTCATTGGCATGTTGCATATCAAGGATATGGTAGCCGCGTATGCGGAAAAGGGGATTCTGCCTCCTCTCCGTTCCATGTTGAGGCAGGTGCCGTGCGTGATGGAAATGCAGACGGTGGAGATGCTGATGGCCCGGCTGCGGGAAGACAGGGCCAAAGAAGCCTTTGTGCTGGATGAATACGGAAAGTTTGTGGGGCTGGTAACGCTGGAACGTCTGCTGGGTGAAATGGTGGGAGATATTGATGAGGAATTCATCCGTTCCGGGGAGAAAGTGGAAAACCTGCCGGATGGTTCCGTGCGCATCCCCGGTATGATGCGTGCCCATAAGGTGGAATGCCTAATACCTTTTTTGATGAATGGCGCCACTACGGTGGGCGGCTGCGTGATTAAGCACATGTCCTGCATTCCGAAGGAAGGGGAGCGCCTGATTATCGCCGGGCGCGTGCTGGTGGTGGAAAAGATGGACCATAACCGCGTTTCCTCCATCCTGCTGCTGCCTCCGGAGAGCAAGGAGAATGAACCTGCCATGGAAAGCGGGGTGGGCGCATGATGACTATTTTCATTATTCTGTTGCTGATTGTGTTGAACGGCCTGTTTGTGGCCGCAGAATTTGCCTTGCTTGGCTCGCCCCGTGCGGCGTTGGAGCAGATGGGTGTGTCCGGGAACATGGTAGCGCGCCGTGTTTCCCTGATATTGAAAACGCCCCGGTTGCAGGACCGCTATATTGCTACGGCACAGCTTGGCGTTACATTCGCCAGTCTGGGGCTGGGTATGTATGGAGAGCATGCTGTCGCTGGATGGCTTCATGAATGGCTGGCGCAGTACGGCTGGGCTTCCTGGCTGGTGGCTCATGGCGCGGCCAGCATTCTGTCCGTGGCGGTATTGACATATCTGCATATTGTGCTTGGGGAAATGGTGCCCAAGGCGCTTTCCCTCCAGTATGCTGCAAAGCTTTGCCTCATGATTGCGATGCCCATGTACATGATCCAGCTCTGCCTGTATCCCCTGGTAGTGGGCATGAATGCCCTGGGCAATTTCTTTCTGGGGTTGCTGGGCGTGGACCGGAATGAATCCAAGTCCCACTACCATTCTGCGGAAGAACTCCAGTATATTATTGAAGAGAGCCATGAAAACGGGGCGTTGCCGCAGGAATCCGGCCGAATTATGGATGGCTTGTTTGACCTGGATGATCTGTATGTTCACCAGGTCATGACCCCGCGCGTCAGGATAGACGCCATTCCTGAAGGGGCGGAACATGAGCAGATACGGGAAATTGTGCGTCGCACCCGCCGTACTCGTTACCCTGTCTACCGCGGTGACCTGGACCATGTGGTGGGCATGGTGCATGCCCGCGACCTGTTCCGTATCATGTTCCGCAGGAAGGCTCTGACTCCTGAGTACATCCATGCCATACCCAAGGTCCCCAAAACGGTGAAGTTTGACAATGTGGTGGAAATCATGAGGAAGGACAATGTGCGCCTTGCCATTATTCTGGATGAGCACGGGGGGACTTCCGGACTTCTGACCCTGACGGATGTATTTTCAGAAGTAATGGGCTGGGACCGCGGCCGCATCAAAGTGCTGACGGAGCTGCCTGGAGATGCGGTGGGCTTCTCCTGTGACGTATCCGGTCTGGCACGCATTGAGGAATTGGGGGAAGCCATGGACATGGATTTGGAGGACGGGGAAATAGATACCGTAGGTGGCCTGATTCTTAATTTGCTGGAGGCTCCTGCGGAGGAAGGGGATACTGTCAGCTATAGAGGGCTGGAATTCAAGGTGACCCGGACGGAGAATGGCGGTGTGGAGCGCTGTACTGTGACCCGGGTTACTCCCCTGATGAAGGATGAGGCCCTGGAAGAGGAGGAATAATCTGCCGTTTGCGGACTGGGCATGTCAGGGCTGCCCTGCCTGATGCAAAAGTTCCTTGGTGGAGCGCGTATGCTATGGCAGAATATTTCCGTCATGTCTGCCCCTGAATCTGCCGATGCGCCTATGAACCGCCCTTCCATGAAAAAGTGGGTGGTTCTCCTCGTTATTCTTGGGGCTTTGGTCGGACTGGGCACGATGATGAAAGCCTGGATGGACAAACGCGCTGGAGCGGCGGCGCAGCCGGTTGTTTTTTCAGGAGGCAGTGAGCACTGGGACCAGAATGAGGTACCCATTTCCATGCAGTGTGGAGCCTGTCATGAAAAGGAATTCCGTCAGTGGGCCGGTTCAGACCATGCCTGGGCATTCCGCAAACTGGGAGATCAGTGGGAGTCTGAAGCGTTCCATAATATGAAGCTGGATGCCCATGGCAGCATTCTCCAATTCTCTACGGATGGCCACGGGCGCATGGTCCATGACGGTCAGTCCTCAACTTCCTGGCGCGCGGAATGGGCCACAGGGAGGATTCCCCTGGTGCAGTATCTGGTTCCCGCCAGGGACGGCGGTTTTCATACCTTGAGCGCTGCATGGGACGTGAACCGCAAAGAATGGTTTGATATTTTCGGCGAGGATGCCCGTCAGCCGGGAGACTGGGGGCACTGGACAGGGCGCGGCATGAATTGGAACACGCAGTGTGCGTGGTGCCACATGTCTCTGTTCCATAAAAATTATGATCCTGTTAAAGACCGGTATGCTTCTACTTGGACGGAGCCCGGAGTGACTTGCATTCAGTGCCACGGCCCCCTGCTGGACAATCCGGAGGCGGGGACGGGGTGCATGATTTCCACCAGGAACAAGCTGACGCCGCAGCAGATTCATGATAACTGCGCTTCCTGCCATGCCAGAAGGGATGAATTCGATCATGATTTTGCCGTAGGCAACCGCTTTGACAATCATTTCCAACTGGTGCTTCCCGTTCAGCCCGGCGTTTTCTGGCCCAACGGCATGCAGAGGGATGAGGATTATTGCGAGACTGGCCTGCGGTTAAGCCGTATGGGCAAGGCGGGGGTGACCTGTTTGGACTGTCATGATCCGCATACGGGGACGCTGAAGCTTCCTCAAGAAGATAATACGCTTTGCTTGAGGTGCCATGGTACTGGAGAAGCGGTAAACGGCGTAAAAGCTCCCATTATTGACATGGCTGCGCATACGCCATGTCCTCAGTCCAGCATGGGCTCCCGGTGTGTGGAATGCCATATGCCGGAAAGCCTGTATATGGCTCGTGACCCCCGCAGGGATCATTCTTTCAATTCTCCTGATCCTTTGCTGAGCGTAGAGTTGGGTATTCCGAATGCCTGTACCATGTGCCACAGGGAAAAAAGCAATGAATGGGCTGCGGAGGCGGTAAAGGAATATTACGGGGTTAACCCCAAGATGGCGCAGTACAGGGAACGGACCCGGGCCGTTCAGCATGCCTACGAAGGGAAGGAGGATGTTCTGCCTCTGCTTATGGAATGTTTCAAGAGGGAGGAAGTGGGCGCATGGCGCGCTACGTTATTGGATTTGATGGATGCGTGGGCTCATGAACCCTCCGTTCAGGAAGTGGCAGCCGCGGCGGTTAAGGACCCGGATCCTCTGACGCGGGCCGCCGCCGCCAAAGTGATGGGGCGTGCGGGTAATCCAGCTGTGGGCAAACTTCTTAATGATCCGTTCAGGGTCGTGCGCTTGCAGGCGGAGTGGGCTTTGCGGGATTCCCTTCCTCCGGACAGTCCGGGAATGAGGGAGCTTACTGCCGCCGCTTTGCACCAGGCGGACCAACCTTCCGGAGCTATGAAGCTGGCCCAGATAGCCATCAGCCGCAAGGATGCGAAAACTGCGGAATTGTGGTTTTCCAAAGCTTTGAAATGGGATGCCACTTCTTCCGTGGTGCACCGTGATTATGCCGTTTTCCTGGCTTCTCAAGGCCGCAGCCGGGAGGCGGTGGACCAGATGCAAAAGGCTGTGCGTCTGGCTCCCAAGGATGCCAACCTGTGGTATCTTCTGGGACTGGGGCAAATTGAAAATAATGATGAGCCGGGAGCTTTGGAATCCTTTAATGAAGCTTTAAAGATAGAGCCCGCCTTTATTCGCGCTTTGTTTAACCGGGCTCTGTTGAATGAAAAGGTGGGCCGGTTGGAGCAGGCTTTGCAAGATTTGGAAAACTGTTCTTCCCTGGATAAGGGAAATGCGGATATTCCTTTCACTCTTGCGGTGATGCTTTACCGCAATGGGCGGTATCGTGAAGCCGCTGCCGCGGCTGCGGAAGCCCTTCGCCGCGACTCGGGATATGCCCGGGCCAGGCAAATTCTGGAATCAGCCTCTCGACATGGAAGATAAGAAATAGTATATTGACCTCATGTGTATGAAATTTTCATCTTGGTGTATCTTGCTGGCGTCTGCGTTCATGACGGGATCTTCTCTCTGTTGGGGGGATTCTTCAGGAGCGGCGGATGATCCCTCCCTCCGTACTTGGACTAATAAAAACACGGGCAGTACGGTGGAAGCCCGGCCAGTAGCCCTGAATATGAAGACCGTTAAATTGGTGACAACGGCCAAAAAGCCCATTACGATGCCGCTGGAAAAACTTTCCGACGAAGATCGCGCATGGCTGGAGGAACACAAGGAAGTGATCGGCAAGCCTATTGCAGAATGGTCGTCCATGCCGTCCGGCCCTGTGGCGGAGGAAATAAAGGGAAAGACTTACATGCTTGAAAACGGCAAACTTAAAAAGAGGGATGGGAAATTGAATCCCAAGCATTTCATTTTATATTTCAGTGCAAGCTGGTGCGGCCCTTGCTGCCGGAATGCGCCGCACAGCGTGGAAGCCTACAACAAGGTGGTAAAAGATAATCCGGAAGTGGAGGTAATCATGTGCAATATGGACCGGAACCTGGATGACGCCCAAAAATGGGCCGTTGCTAATAACATGCCATGGCCTATCCTGTTGAGAGAGGATTTGACGGATCTTGCCAAAAAAGTAGCTCCGCGCGGTATTCCCACCATGATTCTGGTGGATAAGGACGGCAAGCCTATTCAGTCTTCCCAGAACATGGAACAGTTGGTGAAAGCCATCGGTTCAAGCCGTTCTTCCCGCTAGGCGGCGCGTTGTCTGATTTCTGAGGTGATGTCTTCTCCCCGCAAATCCCAGTCTGACCGTTCTGCGGAAACCAGCGGCAAAATCCTTCGTGCTGCGCAGAAGCTTTTTGCCCTCAGGGGATTTAATGGCGTGACCATGAGGGCGGTCGCTTCTGAAGCAGGAGTAAATCTGGCTTCTATCGTCTACTATTTTGAGAACAAGGAAGGGCTGTATCTGGCTGTTTACAGGCAGTATGCGGAACCTCTGATGAAAGCGCGCATGAAGATGCTGAAGGAGGCGGATCTTCAGCCGTCCCTGAGGGCTTATGCCCGCGCATTTATAGAACCTGCTTTCCGGTTGTTTCTGGATAAGAGCCTGGGCGGTCCGGATCATGTCCGTTTATTGTGGCGTCTGCCGCAGGAACCGGAATATCTGGGAAGAAAAATCTATGATGAATTTTATGCTCCATCAATCCAGGAGATGATAGCAAGAATCCGGAAATTCTGTCCGTGGAGTGATGAGCTTTCCTTGTCCTGGCATGCGCATATCATGAGTTCTATCTTCCATGCCACGTTGGGGAAGTATGTCGCGTGCATGGATCTCCAGGAAAAGGAGCCGTGGATGAAAGATCAGGACCGCATTTTGCAGATGATTGTAGATACGGCAGTCCTGCTGATTTCCCGGTCGGCTCTCTCACTGGAGGAAGAGGAAAGGCAGGGATAATATGGATGAAGACGCATGTTTTTCCTTATGCTTCCCCCAATTCCTTTTTGAGTGTTCCGACTGTTCCCGTGATGTCGGAGTGTGTAAGCAGCCAGGAAACGATGACGACCCTGTTTGCCCCCGCCTCCAGTACGGAGGGCAGTGTGTTCCCATTGATGCCGCCGATACAGAAGACGGGGAAATTTTCCGGTAGCTGTTGCCGTACGCTTGCGATGTCTTCCAGGCCGATGGCCTGTCTTCCCGGTTTGGTGCCCGTGGGGAACAAGGGCCCAAACCCAATATAGTCCGCCTGCTCTCCACATGCATCCAGGGCCTGTTCAGGACTGTGCGTGGACCGTCCTATGACGGCATCCTTTCCCAGCAGAGCCCTTGCGGACGCCAGGTTCCCGTCATCCTGCCCCAGATGGACGCCGTCTGCGCCGATATTCAGGGCAATTTCAGGATAATCGTTGACGATAAAAAGACAGCCGCATTTGCGGCACAGGGGGACAAGCTGGCGCCCCATATTTTCAATGTGTTCCGGGTTATGGTTTTTCGCCCTTAACTGGAGAATGCGCAAGCCGCCGGTCAATAATTTTTCTGTTACAGGGAGTAGTTGATGTTCAGCAATATATCCCGTATCTACAATGCCGTACAAACGGCAGGATGAGAGGCATTCCTTCCTGTTCATGGCAAGGAATTGTACCGGATAAAATCATCCCGGCAAGACGCTTCCCATTCTTGACCCTAAAAGAGGGTGTGGTATACTCCCCGCATCGTGTCGCCCGCCTTATATTCCGCCGTTAAAAGTGTATTATTCCAAATGAATCCGGAAACTGCCCACAAGGTGACCTTGTGGGGGTTGCGCCTGGCAGAGAAGATGCGTGTCCTGCCTCTAGTAATGGGGAAAGTTCCTTCTGATCCTGTGGAAATTCTGGGAATGAAATTTCCCAACCGGGTGGGGCTTGCCGCCGGAATGGACAAGGAAGCGGATACGGTAAACGCTTTTGGTCAGGCCGGATTCGGTTTTGTGGAAGTGGGTACGCTGACGCCCCGGCCGCAACCGGGCAATGAAAAGCCCCGCCTGTTCCGCCTGATTCCCCAGAAAGCTATTATCAACCGGATGGGGTTCAACAATGAAGGTATTGCCTCCGGAGTGGAAAACATCCGCTCCGCCACTCGTTTTCGAGGTGTTCTGGGCGTCAACATTGGGAAAAATAAGATAACTCCCAATGAGGACGCGGCCCAGGATTACCTTGCTTGCCTGCGTGCGGCATGGCCAGTGGCGGATTATATAGCCATCAATTTCTCTTCTCCCAATACGCCCGGCCTGCGCGACCTTCAGGCGGCGGAACCCGCTGCCCGTCTGCTGGCTTCCCTGAAATCGGAGCAATCCAACCTGGCTGCGGAAACCGGTCGCCATGTGCCCATTTTTATGAAAGTGGCTCCGGATGTGACGGATGAGCATATTGCGGAACTCAGCCGCGTTTTTCTGGATGAAGGGCTGGATGGTCTTATTGCTACGAATACGACTCTTTCCCGCGCCGGGGTAGAAGCCAATCCTCGCCATGAAGAAGCGGGCGGCCTGTCCGGCGCCCCTCTGACGGAACGGTCCACGGAAGTGATTGGAGCTTTTGCTTCCGAATTGAAGGGGCGTATTCCGATCATTGGCGTTGGCGGCATCATGAGCGGCGCGGATGCCGTCGCCAAAATCAAGGCAGGAGCCAGCCTGGTGCAGCTTTATACCGGCTTCATTTATCGCGGCCCGGACCTTATCCGGGAATGCGTGGAAGCCATGAAGGCCGAATGCCCTGTTAATGGCTGATTTCCTTTATTAACCGCTTACAGGATCCATTCATGCCCGGCTCCTTCGTACACCTTCACAATCACACGGAATATTCCTTGTTGGACGGCGCAGTCCATATCAGGGATCTCATTGCTGAGTGTTCCCGCATGGGAATGCCCGCCGTTGCCGTTACGGATCACGGCAATCTGTTCGGAGCCATTGAACTGGTCATGGAGACAAACAGCCTCAATAAATCCGTGGCCGCCTGGAACAAGGAGCATACGGAAGGTCCGCGGAGGCAGGAAGTAAAGCCTATCTTTGGTTGCGAAGTTTACCTTTCCCCTACGCCCATCAGCGTGAAAAAACAGCTTCCCGGACGCCGCAAATACACACATCTCCTTTTACTGGCGGAAAATGAAACCGGATGGCAGAATCTGGTTAAGCTGGTGTCCCGTTCCCACTTGGAAGGCTTTTATTATAAACCCCGCGTGGATATGGAAACCCTGCGGGAATTCCATGAGGGCCTCATCTGTTGTACAGCATGCATTGCCGGACCTCTTAATGAATGGCTGCTCAATGACCAGCCTGAAAAAGCGGAGGAAGCCCTTCTGGCTCTAAAGAATATTTTTGGGGACGACAATATTTTTGTAGAGCTTCAGGACCACGGCATGGAGGAACAGAAAAAATGTCTGCCGGAGCTGGTGCGCATCGCCCGCAAGACTAATACCCCCATTGTTGCCACCAATGACGTGCACTTCCTCAGGAAGGAAGATCACGACATGCACGATGTTCTGATTTGTATCGGAACCAACGAAAAGCTGGCTTCCCCAAAACGCATGCGCTATTCCACGGAAGTGTATTTGAAATCTCCTGAAGAAATGCGGGAGGTGTTCAGGGATTATCCGGAGGCCGTGGAAAATACGTTGAAAATTGCGGAACGGTGCAATGTTGCTATCAAGCTGGATTCCACCAGTACGGAAAAATACCCTGAATTCGGCACGCCGGACGGGTCGTCCCGCGAAGAATACCTGCGTAAAGTATGTTATAAGGGGCTGGAAGAACGGTATGGAAAGGAACGTGTAGCTGCGGACAAGGAATTGCGCGACCGTTTGGATTATGAGCTTGGAATTATCAACCAGTTGAAATTCCCTTCCTATTTCCTGATTACGGCGGACTTCATCAACTGGGCCAAGGATCATGACATTCCCGTAGGTCCCGGACGCGGTTCCGCAGCCGGTTCCTTGGTGGCTTATGCCATGAAAATCACGAATATAGATCCTCTGAGGTTCGGATTAATCTTTGAACGTTTCCTAAATCCGGAACGCGTCAGCCCTCCGGATATCGATATTGACTTTTGTCAGACACGCCGGCCGGAAGTAATCGACTACGTTCGGCAGAAATACGGGGAACGCGCTGTTTCTCATATTATTACGTACGGCACCATGGGGGCCAAGTCCGTACTCAGGGACGTAGCCCGTGTGATGGATATGTCCTATGCGGATGGTGACCGTATTTCCAAACTTATCGAAACCGGCCCCAAGGTGACTCTTCAGTCCAGCTACAAGAGTAATGAGGAGCTGAGGGAACTGATTGCCTCTGATGAGGGGTATGCGGAATTGTGGGGGTACGCGACCCGCCTGGAAGGATTGATCCGCAACGTGGGGGTACATGCGGCGGGCGTCGTGATCGGTGACCGCCCCCTGGACGAGCATGTGGCCCTCACTCGTGATGATCTTTCCGATCCCCATGCCGCTGTTGTCGCCCAGTGCGATATGAGCGCAATTTATGAAGTGGGGCTTTTGAAGATGGACTTCCTGGGTTTGAAGACCCTGACTGTTATGCATGATGCGGAGCAATATGCCCGCTGGCGCGTGCCGGAATTCAAATTGGATTCCGTCCCTCTGGATGACCGGGAAACCCTGGACCTGCTGAACAGGGGAGATACGATGGGGGTTTTCCAGTTGGAATCCGGCGGTATGGTGGACACTTGCCGCCGTTACGGGATTCAGAAAATAGAAGACATCATTGACCTGCTGGCTCTTTACCGACCGGGAGCCATGCAGTTCATGGATGAAATGATTGAAGTCAAGAAGGGGTTGCGCCAGGTGGAGTACGAGCATCCTTTGCTGGAACAGGTCAGCGGGGAAACCTACGGCGTGATGATCTATCAGGAACAGGTGCAGGCGGCTGCCAAGCTGTTGGCCGGTTATACGCTTGGCGGGGCAGACCTTCTGCGGCGCGCCATGGGCAAGAAGGACCCGGCGAAGATGGCCAAGGAAAAAGCCCATTTTGTTGAAGGATGCTGGAAAACAAACCAGATTGATGAAAAGACGGCTACAGCCATCTTTGACAAAATTGAAAAATTCGCCGGGTACGGTTTTAATAAGTCCCACTCCGCCTGCTACGGGCATATTTCCTACTGGACGGCCTACCTCAAGGCCCACTTCCCTGTGGAATTTCTCTGCGGGCTGATGTCTAATGAGGCGAACAATGACAAAATCGGGGTGTTCATTCAGGAAGCCAACCGCATGGGTATTGAAATCCTGCCTCCCGATGTGAATAAATCCATGCTCAAGTTCACTCCTGAGAAAATGCCTTCCGGCAAGCTGGCTGTGCGTTATGGACTGGCGGCCATTAAAAACGTGGGAGAGGGGGCTATGCAGATTCTTCTGGAAGAAAGAGAGAAGAACGGGGAATTTTCCAGTATGGAGGACATTTGCAACAGGCTGGATTCCAAATCTGTCAACAAAAAGATTCTTGAATCCCTGATTCGTGCGGGAGCGCTGGACTGGACGCTGGAGCCGCGTTGCGTCCTGTTTGAACGTGTGGATCTGGCTCTCAGCGGCGCTTCCCAGGTACACAAGGATAAGGCTCTGGGGCAGGGTTCCCTGTTTGACATGACCTTTGAAGCGCCCAGGGTAAAGGACGAGCCCGCCGTTCCGGAATGGTCCAAGGAGCAGCGTATGGGGGATGAAAAGGATCTGTTGGGCGCTTACTTCTGCGGCCATCCTCTGGACTCCATGCGCGGTGTCATTGATGCGGAAAAATACACCCGCATAGGGCTTATTGACACACTGGAACCGCACGAACTCAAGCAGAAGCACCAGATTGCCGGCATGGTTCGTTCCGTCACCCCCAAGATCAGCAAGGCCGGTAGAAAATTCGCCATTCTGACATTGGAAGATTTTACCGGCAGCATAGAAGTGTTGTTGTGGTCGGATGTTTATGAAAAGGCTCAGGAAATGGAGGGCGGCCTGGAACCGGGCGTTTTCGTTTCCGTGCGAGCCAACATCCGGGAGGATGACCGCACATCCTCCAAAAGTGTGGCTGCGCAGGGCATTGACCCCCTGGGAGGCAAAAAGCGCAAATCCAAATCCGGGGAGCAGGGGCCTCTGAATATCATTGTCAGTCCCCTCCGCCACACGAGAAAAAATCTGGAACAGATACGGGATATTCTAAAAAGGTATCCCGGTCGTTCCAAAGTCAATCTCACCATCAAGGACAGCCTGGGACATAGCCAAATTCTGGAACTGGATGAACGGTTCCGCGTGAATCGCTGTCCGGAGTTGGAAACAGAGCTTTCTATGTACAATTAAGGTCATGCCGGGAGGAAAGCTGTCATTGCCGGAATCTGAACGCCTGGTATTACGGGCGTGGCGGGAAGACGACTGGCCCTTTTTTGCGGCTATGAACGCCAATCCCCGGGTAATGCGTTTTTTCCCCGGCATCATGACGGAAAAGGATTCTCTTTCCATGTGGGGCCGTATGCGGGAAGAACTGGATGAAAGAGGATATGGATTGTACGCAGCGGAATTGAAACATTCCGGTTCCCTGATTGGTCTTCTTGGCTTTCATTGGGCTGATTTTGAAGCGGATTTTACACCATGTGTGGAAATAGGCTGGAGGCTTGTGCCGGAAGCCTGGGGATACGGATACGCTACGGAAGGCGCCCGTGCATGCCTGAAACATGGTTTTGAACGATTCGGTTTTGACCGGGTATATTCTTTTACTGCTTGCGTGAATTTCCCTTCACAAGCCGTGATGCAACGCGTTGGAATGAGGAAAATAGCGGAATTCAACCATCCCAAAGTTGCTCCGGATTCTGTCCTTTATCCGCATGTACTTTATGTAAAGGATGCTCCCTGAAGATGAGCCTCTGGCTGATTTTCGACACCGTATCCCGGGCTTTTCATGGGAAGGCTTGTTCTCCCTTATAGGAAAATGATGAACAGGTTGTGATATTTTGCAGGTTTATCCATTCTTTTTTCCCATTGTCTCCCGGCAAATCGAACGGACTGCAATGCTGAAGAAATGCAGGGTGCGCGTTGGAGCCTTGGTCGCCAAGCGTGACTTAAAAGGTGTAACTTGCCACGACGTTGAATTGGTGCAGGTGGAGTTTAGAAATATTGACGGATTTTTATAAGAAGGTCTGCAATTAAATCATTTTAATAGTCCATGAATAATGAAATAAATCCATATTTTGTATTTTTCTGGAAAATTTATATATAGGATAATGACAATGGAAATATGAACGCTTTGATTCGCGGGTGCTTCTATCCTTCATGCGGGCAGTCTGTCATGGTCAGCCCGGAAACGATGAAACAATAAATACCGTCATGTTTGATCCAAATCAAAAACCTGATACAGCCCGGGCGGAAAATTCCATTTTCGGCTCTCCGGAAGCAGATAACCTTCTCCCCAAGGATGAGTTCCCGGATTACGCGATGCGTGCGGAGGACGCTTTTCAATTGGTGTCCGATGAATTGATGCTGGACGGCAATGCCCGCCAGAACCTTGCAACCTTCTGCCAGACCTGGGATGAAAAGCAGGTCAGGATGCTGATGAACCTCAGCATTAACAAGAACATGATTGACAAGGATGAATATCCCCAGACAGCCGCTATTGAAATGCGTTGCGCTGCCATCATTGCCAATCTTTGGAATGCCAGCAAAAATGAAAAACCCATTGGTTGTTCTACTATCGGTTCCAGTGAAGCATGCATGCTTGGAGGCATGGCCGCCCTATGGCGCTGGAGAGCCCGCCGGAAAGCTGCCGGCAAACCCATTGACAAGCCCAACCTGGTATGCGGTCCTGTCCAAATCTGCTGGCACAAGTTCTGCCGCTATTGGGATATTGAAATGCGTGAAATCCCGATGGCGCCCGGGAAATGGAAGATGGATGTTGACCGGATGCTGGAACAGATTGATGAGAACACCATCGTTGTGGTTCCTACGTTTGGTGTGACCTATACGGGCGCTTATGAATTGCCGGCGGAAATTGCCAAGGCTCTGGACGATTACGAAGACAAGACCGGCATCAGCGTTGACATCCATGTAGACGGCGCCAGCGGCGGCTTCCTTGCCCCGTTCTGCGCCCCGGATGTTGTCTTTGACTTCCGCATTCCCCGCGTCAAGTCCATCAGCGCTTCCGGCCATAAGTACGGATTGGCTCCGCTCGGAGTCGGCTGGGTCGTTTGGAGAGATATTTCCTACCTGCCTGAAGGATTGATTTTCAATGTCAACTATCTTGGCGGAGAAATTCCCAATTTTGCCATTAACTTCTCACGGCCGGCCGGACAGATTATCTGCCAGTATTATGATTTCATCCGCCTGGGCAAGGAAGGCTATACGAACATCCATACGCAGGCTTATGAGGTAGCGAAGTACATTTCAGATGAGCTTTCCAAACTGGGTCCGTACGAATTTATTTGCACGGGCGATCCGGAAAAAGGTATTCCCGCTGTCTGCTTCTTCATCAAGGATGGAGCCAATACGAACTACACGCTTTTTGACCTTTCAGATAAGCTGAGAACCCGCGGCTGGCAGGTGCCCGCCTTCACGCTCCCTGCCAACTGTCAGGATACGGTGGTGATGCGCGTCATGGTTCGCCAGGGCTTCTCCAAGGATTTGGCAGATCTGTTCCTGGAAGATTACAAGCGCATGCTCGCTTTCTTTGAGAAACACCCGGTTTCTTCTCCGATGACGGCGGAAGAAGGAACGGCTTTCCACCATTCCTGATGGAAGAAGCTCTGCTGAGCGATTTTTGTTGGATGAATAAGTGTGTGTAAGCGCGGCTCCGCAGTTGTCAAGGTTTGTGCGTGGACCTGACAGCTGCGGAGCTTTCATAAGCGTTTATTTGATGCGTTTTGATATTTCAGCGGGGCATTCAACGGTTCCCTGGCAGACAATCCGGGGAGGAAAGGCTGTTCCGCTATGGGCCGGGGCAGAATAATGAAGTTCCTTTCTTTTGTTGAGGAATGAAATATCCCTCTCACCGGAAATAATCCGGAGAGGCTGGTTATGTCAGGGCGGTTCGATTTCTCCGTCTTCCATCCTTGATCAAGAAGGAATAATTGACATCTGGAGGGCGGGGAGGAAATGTGCGGACTGGCATCATTCTGTCTCTCCTGAATTTGGCCGCATCTTTTCGGGAGATGGCTTTTTCATATCTCCGGGTTTGGGTCTCTCAGCAGCAATCTGCTGGTCCCTGTTATAATCGCCGCGGCTAGTCCATCTTGGGGAGGGAACCGGGGGCTCCGCCATCTCTTTATCTTCGTTTTCCCCTCTTCCGGTCTTCCGGCCCGGTTCCGGCCGCCTTTCCTTTGGTGGCTTTAATATACAGGTGGCTGTTAGTTCCACCTTATGAATCAGTTCTTTATCCATCGCCTACAGGGTTCCGTCTGACTCTGCCGGAACTGGTTGCTGGAATCAGGTTCGGAAGAATTGTTCGTGTTGGTGCGGACAACACTTTCTCTTCTTGGGCAATCATCGCGGAATCCTCCTCCGGGAATGGCCATATTATCTCCTATTATCGCTTCGGAAAAGTAGATGACAATATGGTTTCCATCTCCATTCGGATGTTGAACTGTGCTTATTCCCCTGCCGCGAAGAAGGCCGGTGAATATAACTTGATATGGGAAAACGCATAGCGGCGTTGAAATTCGAATCAGAGAATAATTGGGGAAAGCATGTTGAAAAAACGGGATGCCGGGTGTTGTTGCCAGGTTTGTTCCCTGTATTTTCCCATCCAGGCATGAAAAAGTATTAGTAAGGATTTTTTCAGGAATCAAAATTTTTAAGACAACTAACATATATTAAATTGTTTATATGTATAATTATAAACGGATTGTGTTGTATTTTATTTTTGAAAACTTGATAATAAATTGAAAACGGAATTGACAGTGATAAAAACCAATAATATTCTCCTGTAATAATCAGGGGATAGTTGGTTATGTTGATTAAATTCAAACACTTCATAAGGATATTTGCGTTGATTTTCCTTTTGTTGGGGGCGTGGGCGGCAGGAGAAGTCGTAACCGTTCAGGTACCGGAGCAGCTTCCGGAATGTCCGGTCCGGTTTATTCGCGGTACGCTGGTAGCTGGTGACGGCTCCATTTGGGTTGTAGGAGAAAAAGAAAGCATTTACCGCCTTCAGGTTGGGGACCGGGCATATGAAAAGTCGTGGCTTAATATGGACTATTATTCCGGTTTTCCCAAAGGAAAGAATTTCACCTGTATTGCGGAGGACAGGCAGGGGCGCATCTGGGCGGGCACGGATGACAGCGGCGTAGCCGTTTTTAACGGAAGAGAATGGAAAATGTATAACCGCAGCAATGCACTGAATGGCGAGCATGTTTATGCTTTGGCCATTTCTCCTGTCTCCGGGGAGGTTGCCGTAGCCTCATCCGGCGGCGTATCCGTTTACGATCCTGCAGGCGATTCGTGGAAGACGCTGGACAGATCCACTGGCTTGGCGGAAGACCAGGCGGCTTCCGCAGGTTTTGATGCCAGGGGCAATTTGTGGCTGGCCTATGCCTGTGGCGGAGTATCCTGTTCTTCCCGCCAATCAAGGTATATGCAGTGGAAGAATGTTCAGGCCCCCTGGTACTGGGACAACAGGCAATTCGCCCGTCAGCCGTACCAGCCGTATGGTGATGGCTTGCCTTCCAATATCTGCAATGTGTTGACTTGTACGGATAAGGATCAGATTCTGGTGGGTACCTGTTCGGGGCTGGCGTACAGTAACGGCATCAGTTCTTGGCGTTATATGAGAGGGCGTGATTATGCCCAGAAAAACAGTCATCTGTATGGTTCTGCCGCACGGAAAACCGCGGTTCCGGGAGAGTCGAATTCCAGAATGTTGTCTGAAGATTTTATTTCTTCCATTATCCAGCAGGGAAAGGAGATTTTCGTCGGCTACCGGATGCAGGGAGTGGATGTGCTGGACGCTGAAAAAATGACGGTGAATCAGAGAATAAGAAAGGGGCTGGAAAACGTGGATGTCCCTTCCTTGCTGGCGCTTCGGGATGGGAGCGTCTGGGCAGGGACATATGGACGGGGTCTTGTTCGCCTGAAAAAGGGGGATCTGGCTTATCAACTGGACAGGAGCCCGCAGGACAATGAAGTTCCGTTCCCTCGTCCGGCGCAGATGGAGGAGCCTTCCGTGGTACTCAGAAGATTGGAAAAGCTGGGATCCGATGCGCATGCGGGGAAGAGTATTGTGTTCCGGGGGGAGGACTGGACTACGAAAGGGGACTGGTGCGGGAAGTACGGGCACACGCGTGCCACGCTGTGCGCCACGAATGCCCCCATGAGCAATTCCGAGTTTAAAGCCAAGACTATCCGGTTCCGCACCCTTTCTTCCGTTCCCGGCCATCCAGGATACAAGGGGGCCTTGTCTCCCTACTGGATTCAAGGGCTGATGGGGCTCAACCGCAAGAAGGGAGACGCGCTGCGCTGGTGGGTGCACAGCATTAAGGAAAATAATAACCGCAACGTTCTTTTCGACCCTACGGATTCCGTGCGGACAGAGGCGGAGTGGGATGACCACGGGGAAGCGTATCCTGGCTTTGTGGACGGACCTGATATCTGGGTAGCCGTGGAGGTGCCGGAGGGTGTCCATGAAATAGCTCTGTATTTTTATAATCCCAACGGTTATCTCACCAATGAATCCAGGCGGGATTACGTAGTGGAAGCCAGAAGGCACCCTTCCACCGCCCCCCTTGTGTTCCAGTTCAATATTGAGGGGGATCTTGCGATAGGAGAACAGAATAGTCGGGGGAAGGAACTTGCCTCCTCCATGGAGCAGTGGTATTCCTACCCGGTGGAGGCGCGCACTCGCGTTTCCAGATTTGCGGGGTCCGGGGTTTATAAAAGGTTCATGAGCAGGAAGGGGGGGATTTACCTGTTCCGTATTTGCCGGAACGGTTCCTTTAATACCATTTTAAACGGGGTGTTTGTGAATGAAAAAATACCGTGGGAAATCCGAATGCCTGAGGAATTGCCTTATTACGTATCCGGTGCGCTGGCTGGCATTGTTCCCACTCCGGAAAGGGTGAATGGAGCTGCTCTGGGACAGAGGGAAAAGGCTGTGTGCAAGCCTTTGTATGAGTTGCAGTATACGCGCAAATACCTGACGCCGGCTGCGTGCAGTCTTCAGAACAGGTATGTTCTTGCTCTGTGGCGGCAGGCCCGGGAGAGCCGGGCCGAGGGTGGTTGCCTAGCGGACTGCCTCCAGTGGGAAGCCAGAGTGAGCGACGACCGAGTGAGAGCTTCCTTCGATGAAACCATGAAGCGTTCCTGGGATCAGAGCCAGATTTATTATATCGGCAACAGGTCCCGGGATTTTATGCCGAATGCCCCGGGTACTGTCCCTTTCTCCCTCAGTGAATTGCGCCTGATGGCCAAACTGCGCATCGACTGGCGGCAGTATCGGGACGATGCGAAGACTCCTCCTGAAAAAACTGTTCAGGAAATGAAGGAATTCCTTAATAAAGAATTGCTGAAACAACAACAAAGTAGAAAATAACAATGAATAAAATTGCCTGTGCTATAATGGTTTCTCTCTCGGGAATCTGTCTCTTGAAAGGAGAAACAGTTCCGCAGAAAACGGAATGGAAAGGGGGACGCCTTATTTATGATGGAGTCATCATCAAAAATCAGTTCAATCTGCCTCAAAAAGGAATCAAATACCATGATGAGGATAGATTGTCCTATGATGTCATGAACACCACCCTTGAAATGAGCACCACCCTTTCCAAAAATCCGCAATGCGGCAGGGAATGGTGTTACAAGGGAATCAGCTATATTGTTGTCAAATATTCCGGCCCGATTTCAGATCCGAGAGACGGGGGCACCATTTATTTTGAACCATACTATAACCATCATATCTGGTTTCATGAGAAAAAGCATGGGGAATGGGGGATTTTGTACTCCAAAGTCTATATTATTACCCGGATTAAAAATGCGAATATCGAGGATGTCAGAGACTATGGAATCAGCGGAGAGGACGGTAGCATCTTTTTCAAGTATGTAGAAAAAGTAGTAGATGATAATATGTGAATTCCGTTTGGTTTTCCCGGATGAAAATCATCTTCCGCCGGTTCCCGGCTATTTAGGCTCCGGAGGTCCGCAGACGGCGACCTCCGGAGCTTTGTTGGGTCAATCCTGCTTTCGGGGCAAGCCTTTCCGGTTTAGAGGGGCAGTTTCGTGCCGCTTGATGGAAAGGTGCTGCTTCCCCGGCGGGAAAACATCCGGCGCCTTGGGATGCCGATGATACTGAAAAGCTCCTGTCCGTAAAACACGAGGCTGCGGAGGGAATGTCCCGTTTGCCGGAATAAAGGGGGCCCTGTGCGAGGTCTCTGCGTTTTTTTGCGTGGGGCGGGGCTGCGTTTTTATGGCGCTTCAAAATACACTGTTCCGTGGGAATCCCGGCCTCCGGCCCCTTTGAATTTGGCTTTGACCGTATAGGTTGCTCCTTGCCTGGGTTCCGGGGCATTCAGGATGTACTGGATATTTTCCTTATGGGCGCCGCTCCTGCCCGCATGGGCGTCCCGGGAGATTTCCCGGGAATTTTCATACAGGGCTACGGATTCGATTTCAATGGCGTGAGCGCCCTTGTCGTACAGCAGGGTGACGGTGTATTTGCCGGGCGCCCTGACCAGTTTGGTAACGTCAAACGAATGTTCCTGTCCGGTCAGGACGGCGGGCGTCCATGTGCCGATCCTGGGCGTATTGAAAAAGTCGGACTTGTCTATTTGGCTGATGATATTCCGGGCAAATTTGATTCCCATCAGGTCCATGCGTTCGCTATACGCTTTCAGGCGTTTTTTGAAATCCGGAAAATCCTTGTTGCCTGCGGGAGTCCAGCCAACCTCCGCAAAAGCGCAGACACGGGGAAACGCCTGGTAATGCAGACGTTCCGGTGTGGCAATCCATTCCGTCCATACTTGGGCGCCCAGCCCCTTGACTCTGGAATGGTACTGTTCCTCCAACCCGGGAAAAACAGGTTCGAATCCGTATGCCTTTTGCAGGGGAATGCTGCCGTAACTGTAATCCAAATAGGTGGAGGTATGGAGGGAATTGATGACGTCATGTCCGTCCCGGATAGCGTTTTTGGCCAGGCCGGTGTTGCCCTTCCAGAACTGGATGACGGCATTGGTGTCCAGTTTGGCACCGGCTTTTCCTCCTCCGTCCCCATTGACGTCATGTCCGTAAATTTCATTCCATCCCATCATGCGGCGCCCTTTTTGGGCAATAATGCCGGACATGCGGTTGGTGAAATACATCTGGACGTCCGCATAATTCTTCATGCCGTTTTTTTTCATGAATTCCTCAATTTCCGGAACACCCTTCCATTGCTTGTCATAGCGCACCTCATCCCCGCCTATATGAATGATTTTGCCGGGGAAGAGCGCCGCGATTTCATCCAGAACATCGGACAGGAAGGCATAAGTTTTTTCCGAAGTGGGATCGAAGGCTGTGTTGACAATGAATGTGGTGGGCACTTCCACGGGAGTTTTCAGGCTCAGGAAGGGGTATGCTGCGGCGGCTGCGCTGGCATGGCCCGGCATTTCAATTTCCGGAACGACGGTGATATTGCGGCGGGCTGCGTATTGCACGATATCCCTGATTTGTTCCTGGGTATAAAAGCCTTCATGCGGCGTTCCGTCTGATTTGCCGCTGTTCCATGTGCCGATTTCCGATTCCCTGCGTTTGGAGCCGATTGAGGTCAGGAGCGGATACTTTTTGATTTCAATGCGCCATCCTGTGTCGTCCGTCAGGTGCCAGTGCAGGATGTTCATTTTTAGCAGAGCCATTTGGTCGATGATTTGCTTAATGGTTTTTTCACCAAAGAAGTGGCGCGCCTCATCAATCATCAGAGACCGCCAGGAGAACCGCGGATAGTCCGTTATGTGGAACGGAGTTTCGGAAATGTTCCACGGGACGATGGATTTATCCGCCGTCCCGTCGTGGAAAATGGCAGGCATCATCTGGACCAGGCTTTGCCCCGCATAAAAGATGCCCCTGGCATCGGCCGCGGAAAGGATGATGCCGCCAGGGGAAGATTGGATGGAGTAGGCCTCTTTTCCCCTGGCGGCCAGGGACGCGTCTTTTTTGATGATGATGCAGGCGGCTTTCTTCGACGCTTGTCCGGCCGTTTTAAGGGGAAGAGGGAGCCCTGTCCCTTCGCTGAGCATCTGCTGTAATTGCCCTGCCTGATTCAGGAAAGCCTTGTCCTGCGTTGCCGTGATGATGAAGGAATCCCGGGTGAGCCGGGCCGGACTTCCTTTGAACAAGGTGATTTCCGCAGGTTTCGGGATAATTTGTTCTTGTGAGAAAGCTGCTGGAAAGCTGGCGGACAGAACAAGTGCGGGGATAAGGAATTTCATGGACACGGTTATAGGTACAAAGGCTGCTGACACAATCTTTCATGGGGAATTTGTTTTTTTGGCTCCTGGAACTGAATATTGTTTTTTGATGCGGGTCTCATCTTCAGAAGGTATGTGTCCGGGGCGGACACAGCGTCCGTTTGCGGCAAAAGCGGGGTGCGGGTACGCAGGATGGAGCCGCTTCCGGATACGCCATTTCAGAAAATCTCCAACCATGACCAATATGAAGAAGAAAACCGTAATTCTGTTGTCGCTGGCGGCCTGCACGGGCATGCCGGCGTGCTCCGGAGCCTGGGCGGCGGCAGTTTGCCAGGAACAGGCCTACCACCTGAAGACGGCATGTCCCCATCCCCTTTCCCTGGCCGGTCCTGCGGATGAGCGTGTTTATTTGCGCTTTCAGACGGGGTGGGCCAGCAAGTACGAGTGCGAGGGCCTGGACTTGTGGGACGGCCCTCTCTGCATGTTTGTCCCTGAAATACAGTATAAAGAGTGGGTGGGGAAAATATGGTACGGCGTTTCCACGGACCATCGGAATCATGCGGAGTTGAAATACCGGCTGGATTACGTCAGGAAACTGGGAAACTGGACGGTCATGCCCTGGTATGAGCACAGCTTTGTTTTTCCGGGAGACAAGGGAATTCCGCGTCCCGGCTTGAAAACGACTTACCATTTTTCCGACCGCTGGTTTGGCGGCGCGGATCTGTACTGGCAGTATAACAACCATACGTTCCGCGGTTATTACGCCGTATTTGCGGGGCTGCATGAGGAAATAGCGGATTGCGTGCGGGTGGACGCCGTAGTGCGCTACGGTTACAATGGAGGGTATGTAGGCCCGGTGGTGCACCATGGCTCCAATGCCCTGGATTATAATCTGAGCGTTACCTTCCGTGCCACCGGACGCCTGACTGTGGAATTGTTTACCAATTACAGCCAGGCGCTGACCGAGGTCAAGCAGAAGGGGCTGGGGGATGATTTCTATTATGGCGTCAATTTAAAATATACATTCTGATTCCCGGACAGGAAGTCAGGCCCCGGCTGAGTTCCGGACGGGTCGTCAGCGTGTCCGTTGCGAATTCCCGCTGGTTCCGGAGGGTGTGGGGCAGGGAGTTTTTTTCTTCCGTATCGAACGGAGGGGGACATTTTTTTGTCACAACGGAATAGTATTTCTCTCTTTTCATGAATACTCCGTCCCCCCAGTCTCAGCCGCCGGATTCCGTCTGGTACGGATGGATTTTGAAACTGTTCCATCATTGGAAAGTGGGGGAAAGGCAGGTCACCTATGTATGGGCCGTGCTCGTCGGGATGGTGGGCTCCTGCATGTCTCTGTTTTTTGAGTGGATGGTGGAAGTAATCCAATGGATGCTCACAGGCATCTGGTCGGATTCCCGCGTAGGCACTTTTTCCCTGGTGGAGCCGGAATGGCGCATGTTTATTCCGGTGGCGGGCGGCCTGGTGGCCGGCTGCATCCTGCTGTTCCTGAAGAAGAGGATGCCGGGGCAGGCTACGGAATACATGGAGGCCATGTCCATCGGAAACGGGCTGATCAAGTTCCGTGCCTCCGCCCTGAAAGTCTTTTCCGCGGCATGGAGCATCGCTTCCGGGGCTGCCATCGGCAAGGAAGGGCCAATCATCCAGTCTTCCGCTCTGATCGCGTCTAATGTGGGGCAGCGCCTGCACGTATCCATTCCGCGGCTCCGGCTGCTGGTGGGCTGCGGGGCGGCGGCGGGGTTCACGACGGCGTTCCATGCCCCTTTTTCCGGTTGTCTGTTCGTGAGTGAAATCATCATCGGCACTGTGAGCATGGATATTCTGGCGCCACTGCTCATCGCCTCCTGTACCGGATTCGTGATGCTGCATCTGCTGGGGGATCCCTCTCCCCTGTACAGTTCTCCGTTTGAAAGCTTTACTGTCTTTTCCCAGTCTCTCTGGTGCATTGCCCTGGGGGCGGCGGCTGCCGTGGCGGCCAGGGGATGGGTCAGTTTGCTGGATGCGGCCGCCAGATATTTGAATGGCCGCCAATCCCTTCTGCCGCTGCGTCTGGCGGCCGCCGGGCTGGTCGTGGGGATTCTGGCCGTTTTTTATCCGGAAGTGGTGGGCAATGGTCAGGCTCTCATTACCGGGCTGGTTCATGAGGATTACGGCACGCGGGAGGCGCTCATCCTGCTTCTGGTAAAGGTGTCTGCCGTGGCTGTGGTGTTTGGCTGCGGTACGGTGGGGGGAGCCATGACGCCCACTTTATACGTGGGTAGCATGGTGGGGTTTATTTTCAGTACGGTTCTGACGTCCCTGGGAATGGAGGACAACCATACGGTGGCGTATGCGATGGTGGGGATGGCTTCCTTTTTCGCCGTGGCGGCCCAGGCCCCTCTGACGGCCCTGGTGATGGTGGTGGAGTTTTCCATGAGCGGGCAAATGATTTATCCCCTGTTGATCGGTGTCGTAAGCGCTTATGGCACGGGAAAGTTGATTCGCGCGCGTTCCATGTATGCCGCCAGTCTGGCCGGCAGCCCGGCGTCCGTCGTCAACCTGCCCATGGCGCAGGTCTATGTGCATGACCTGGCGCGGCACGTAGTGCCCCAGGTAGCTCCGGACGCATCCCTGGATGACGTTTCCTCCCTGATGCTGCGGAACCCCGGAGACCTGGTTTTTGTGGTGAATAAAGATGGGATTTATGAAGGAGCCATTTATCCGGAGGATTTTCTGGAGGTTCGCCGGAAGATGGAGATGCAGAAAGAGGGAACTCCTCCCGATGCGGGGGCTCTGGTTCGTACGGGCGCTCCCGTGCTGGATGCCGGAACCCATCTGACGGATGCTTTGAAGCTGTTTGAACAAACCCACCTACCCGCCTTTCCCGTAATCTGGAAGAATACCGGGAGGCTGGACGGCGTGCTGTACCGCAACGCGTTGTTCCAGGTTATTACGGAGATGATGAAGCGGGAGTCCGGCGGAGACGTGGGCATGTAAAATGAGACGAAGCAAGGGTTGGGTATTACAATTTTGTAATTTTTTTTGATTTCCGTTCGTAACATTACCAAAATTAAGCGCCAGGATGTTATCCGTATTTCCTGCGCCGTTTTTTGCCCGGCTGCATGGAGGTGAAAGAAAAAGTAGTTGGTATGGCGGGGGCGTGCGGTTAATATTCGCCCAGCCCCGGATTGCATGAATGAAGTAAACAGGTCACCGGATTTAGAGATGGTCGTGCTGAAGGAAATCAGCTCCGCTATTGTCAATGAACGCAATGGCACGGCTTTGCTCCGGCATATCCTGGACGTGCTTTACCGCCGCATGAAGATGCTGCGCGGCACGTTCACCATCCGCCGCGGGAACGATTTGATGATTGAAGCCTCCCACGGACTGGACGAGCAGGAAATGAAACGAGGCCATTACCATGTGGGGGAAGGCATTACGGGGCATGTGGCGGAAACGGGAAGGCCCCATGTGATTGAGGACATTTCCCGTGATCCCAGGTTCCTGAACCGTACCCGCACGCGCAAAAGCGGTGAAAGAGCAGCGTTCATCTGCGTTCCCATCATTCATTTGCAGCAGGTCATCGGCACGTTGAGCATTGACCGTGCCGTGGATCGGGATACCGATCTGGAGCGGGACCAGAAACTGCTGGAAATTGTGGGCAATATCGTTGGGGATGCTCTGGCTGCCAGTCTCCAGGCGCATGAGGAACGCGCCGCCCTGGTGGCGGAAAATGAGAAACTCCGGGAGCTTCTGACGACTAATCCGGGAGAGTTGATCGGCAATTGCAGCACCATGCTCCAGGTGTATGAACAGATCCGCCAGGTGGCGCCCAGCGATGCTACGGTGCTGATTCGGGGAAGTTCCGGAACGGGGAAGGAGCTGGTGGCGCGCGCCGTGGTGAACCTGAGCGGCAGAAAGGATAAGCCGCTGGTGACGTTGAATTGTGCGGCCATGCCGGAGAACCTGCTGGAAAGCGAGCTGTTCGGCCATGAAAAGGGTTCTTTTACCGGAGCCACCAGCCGCCGCATCGGCCGTGCGGAGGCGGCGGACGGCGGCACCCTGTTTCTGGATGAAATCGGGGATTTAAGCCTCCAGATGCAGGTGAAGCTGCTGCGTTTTCTCCAGGAAAAAACTTTTTCCCGCGTGGGAAGCAACAGGGAGCTTCATGCAGACGTGCGCTTCATCGCCGCCACCAGCCGCAATCTGGAGGAATTGATGGCGGAGAACAAGTTCCGGGAAGACCTGTATTACCGGTTGAACATTTTCCCCATCGTCATGCCGGATCTGTCCAAACGCAAGGGGGATGTCATGCTGCTGGCGGAACACTTTCTTTCCAAGTTCAATTTGAAATACGGGAAGGACATCAAGCGGTTGTCCACTCCCGCCATCAATATGCTCATGGCTTACCACTGGCCCGGCAATGTGCGGGAGCTGGAAAACTGCATGGAACGTGCCGTCATTACGGCGCAGGACGACTGCATTTACGGCTACAACCTTCCCGCCTCCCTCCAGATGCCCAGCCATGACGCTCCTTATTCCCGTGACGGGGAGGCTCCCGCTGATTTGCCGACCATGGTGGACTCCTTTGAACGGGAATTGATTGTGGCCGCATTGAAACGTTCTCCGGGCAATATGTCCGCCGCGGCCCGGGAACTGGGCATTTCCCCACGGGTACTCCACTATAAAATGCACAGGCTGGGCCTGCAGAAATCATGAAAGGCCTTGATCAGCTTCTATCGGCCGTTTCCCGGTCCTTCTACCTGAGCATGCGCTTCCTGCCCCGGGAAATGCGCTCCGGCGTGGCCGTGGGCTATCTGCTGGCGCGCGCCACGGATACGGTGGCGGATGCCGTGGATATGGACTGCCGGGAACGCCTGGCGCTTTTGAGGATGATGGGGGAGACGGTGGCCGGCTCCGCTTCCAGGGAGGATGCCGCCACCTGCTTTGGCCGTCTGGGCGTTCTTTCCACAGTCCAGCCGCACCGGGGGGAGGCGGAACTGCTGGCCCGTTTCCCCGAATGCCTGGCTCTGCTGGAAAACCTTTCCCCGCATGAACGGGAGCTGGTGCGGCAGGTGCTGGCCTCCATCGTGGAAGGGCAGGCGTGGGATCTGGAGTATTTTGAAAGCCATGCCGCCGTCTCATGCCCGGAACAGCTGGAGCGCTATACTTATATGGTGGCCGGCTGCGTAGGGGAATTCTGGACCAGGCTGGGCCTGCTGGCGCTGGGCCCGGGCTTCAGCACGCAGCCGGAGGAGCAACTTTTGCGCTGGGGCAGGCACTACGGCATGGGGCTGCAGCTGGTGAACATTCTGCGTGACCGGGAGGAAGACCTTGACCGCGGAAGAAGCTATTTGCCCGCGCCCGATGACCGTCCATGGCTGGAGCGTGCGGAACGCTGGCTGAAGGAAGGCGTATTTTACGCGGAATCTCTGCGGAACGGGCGGCTGCGTTTTTCCACCGTCCTGCCCGCCTGGCTGGGGCAGGACACGCTGGAATTGCTTCAACGGTCGGATCGGCGGCATCCGGCTTCCGGAAAGGTGAAGATTACGCGCGGAGACGTTTATTCCCGGGTTTGGAAAGCCTTTCTCTTCTCCTGGAAAGAGGCTCTGTAGCTCATGCGGCGCTTTTTGCGGCTGACGGGGCTTGCGGGGCAGCCGGGGCAATCGCAGGCTTGTTCCCGGGGGCTTCCTCCTTTTTCCGCTTATCCGCGGATGTTTCCGCTGCGCCGCCGGTTTCCGGTTTTGGGGAGGGCGGCGGCTTGGGCGCCAGCAGGTCTTCCCATTGGTGGAGCTTGAATTCCTTCCCCATGCCGCCTATTTCGTTGAGAAGTTCCCGGCATTTGTCCGTAAGTTTTTCATAGTCGGGAGGTCCGGCCTCAGGCTCTGCGGAACCGGGAAAAATCAGGTAGCTGACCTTCAGATCGGAGACGGGGCGGCTGTAAGGTCCCGCCTTGGGGTTGATTTCCCGGCTCAGGCGCAGGGAACCTTCCCCCGTTTTGTAGCGCGGTCCGGCGTCTCCCACCAGGGCCGGGTACAGCTTGTCTCCCACGATGACGACGGCATAGTCCCCGAACTGCGGGGAGAAAGGGGAGGATTGATTGACGACTCCCAGCGGAACGACGATGAACGGATCATATTCCGAGATCAGGAAGCTGTATCGCTTCAGTTCCTCAATGACCCGTTCCGCATGGTCTATTTTGCGGCGCAGAGCCGTTTTTTCCGCGGCGGGAGCTTTTTCCAGCGTCTTCTTGTAGGAGGCCAGCCTCTGCTGCCAGGGTTTGAGCAGGGGATTGGGTTTGTCTGTGCGCTTTTTCCAGCGGTAGGAAGTGCTGGGCTGGTAGAAGGAGCTTTTCAGGATTTTATCCGGCATGGCGGCCAGCCGGTCTCCGTCCGAGCCGTCGGAAACAACGTCCATTTCACTTTGCAGCCAGAGAAGTTTCCTTCCCGTGTCCGGATAGGCGGTTTCCAGAATCGTCTCCGTATCGTAATAATTATGGCGGTCCAGGAGTTTGAGCAGGGAGGCCAGGTTTTTGCGGATTTCCGTCTGTTTGCGGACGTAAATCTGGCCGTAATAAGGGGAGACGCGCGCATGCCTGAACAGGGTAGTCAGGCCGGGAAGCATGGAGTTCAGTTTAGGATTGAGTTTCAGAATGTCTTCCTTTTTCGTCAATGCTTTGGGCTGCTTGACGTTCAGGGAAAGGGTCATCTGGTAATTGCTTTTGGTTTCCCTGTCCCTGGAGGCCAGGGTTCCGGGCTGGAAATTAACCTGCGTTTTCAGGTTCAGTCCGCGGGCCAGTTCATAAATATGGGTCATGGCCCCTTCCGCGGGCCTTGTGGGAAGCACGGGCGGAAATGGGGGGTACTGCACCGGGGGGAGGGCGATTGTGCGCTCCGGCGTCCATGGCGTGTACAGCCGCTCATCCTGGGGTTCCTTTCCGGAGGCGGATGGAGCAGCGGTTATTGAAGGTTCTTCCTGCCCGGGCTGTTCCGCAGGGGGGAATTCATGGGGCGGACAGGTTCCGGAGTCCGTCGGCGCCAGTTCCGGCTCCCCTTTCAGGGCGCGTATGATCTGGGCGGGATACGGCGTGAACAGGGAGGCTGCCATGGCTGCCAGGCAGATGCAGACTGCGAGCTTGAACCAGGTGAGGCGGGGTATTCCGCGGCGATGCGCTTTCATGATATTGAAGAAGGTAAGTCATTGGATGCCGGAAGAACTTTCCGGGGGCGCCTGCCCATGAAAAGGCGTATCAGCCCCAGCGGGGCGGCGGCCAGAAACATGGCGGCCAACCGTATTTTCATGCCGGGAAAGACCCGGGCGCGTCCGCGGACCAGGGCTCGGAGGCTGTCTTTCACGACGGTCTCGACGGACGTGTCAAAAGCGTTGCGTCCCGGCATCATATTTCCGGTGAAGCCGGGACGCCGCGCCGCTTTTCCAAAGCCTGTGGAAACCGGGCCGGGGCAGACGGCCAGCACGCGGATGCCGTGTTCGCGCAGTTCCAGACGCAGCGCTTCCGACAGGCTGGAAACATAAGCCTTGGTGGCCGCATAAACGGCAAAATCCGGAATAGGCAGGAGGGCGCCCAGGGAACTGAGGTTGATGATATCCCCTCCGTTTTTCTTCATGGCGGGGATCAGCGCATGGCACAGGCGGGTGAGGCTTTCCACATTCAGACGCAGCAAGGAACGTATTTTTTCCCAGCGGCCGTCCGCGAAATCTCCGTAATCTCCGGCTCCGGCGTTGTTGATCAGAAGGGTTTTCCCCGGAGGAAGGCCCTCCAGGCGGGAAATGAGCGTATTCAGGGAGGTTTCGTCCGCCAGGTCGCAGGGAAGGACGGCGGCGTGAAGGCCGGGATGGCGTTTTTCTAGGGCGGCGGCAAGCTGGCGCAGGGCGGCTTCATTCCGGGCGATGAGCACCAGTTCCGCCGTATGGGGCGCCAGCGTTCCGGCAAACGCTTCCCCGAAGCCGGATGAGGCGCCCGTAATAATAATCCTGTCGTATTGGAGGCGTGCGGTTTGCATGGCGGGTCGGAGCAACCCGCATCATGGTCAATCCGGTGCGGAACCGCAATGAAAAAGGGGGAAGGAGGACGCAAAAAGCAAGGCCGCCCTTTTTGAGTCCGGGGCCGGGCGCTGCGGTTTCCGGGCGCATGGAACCGGGGCCGGACTGTTCCGCGCCTCCGGGCGGCCCGTCCGCTCCAATAAAAAACCGCCTGCCGGATGAACGGGAGGCGGTTTGGTGAAAGCGGGAGTATTTGCTTAGGCCTGGGCGGCTTCTTCCTGCACCTGCACCACGCGGAAGGGCACGCGGGAGGCGAGTTCGCCGTCAACCGTCAGGTCGATGGAGTAGTTGCCCGGCTTTTCAAAACGCAGGCCCTGGAAGTTCATGATCAGGTTGCGGGTGAAGAAGGAAGCCCCTTCCGGGAAAGCGGGAACCGGGAAATTGATCTTGATGGGCATGCGTTCCTTGTCCAGCGGCGTGCCGTCGGCATCAACGATGCTCAGGCCCAGTTCGTGCGTGCCTTCGTCTTCAGGAGTGAGGCAGATGCGCAGGGCGACGGCGCAGACGGGATGCACGACCGGGAACTGGCGGGCGACCAGGGAGTCAAAACCGCCCTGGATGCAGAGCTTGCCCTGGTAGTCGGCGGCGAAGTCACAAAGAGTAGAAACTAAAATATCCATGTTGTGATAATGTTGATGTATTTGGCTCGCTTTCACGCGGAAAGCATGAACATTGGACAGAACTATACTCCCTCCGGACCTATTGCAAGATAAAGCTGTAGAAAATATTGTCATTTCTCCGTGAAATTCCGGTTGCGCTTGAGATAGGGCGGGAATCCCTGTACTACTGGTTCCGGCAACGCGTTCCCGGGCATGATCCAATGGTTTTTTGACATTCCTTCCAAGCTGATTCACTGGAGGCTGAATCTGGTCAGGACGCTGGGCGCCTACGTACCGTGGCTGCGCCGTGACGACGGTTCCATGAAGGTGCATGCCGGCACGCTGGTGGACTTGTTCGCCACTATTTTGAGCGGGCGCCGCCATTTGAGCGCCCGTGATGCGGACGCCGCCCTGGATATTCTGCGCTATACTTTCCCGGAAGTGGAGCACCGCTGGCTTTCCACCCGTTTCGAGCGCTCCATGAGGGCCAATCTGACGGTGGCGGACGTTCTGGCCTCCGCCGCTTCCGGCAGGGATGAGACGGAACGCATGACGATAGCGCTGGAGGTGCTCTCCCTGCTGATCAATACGGGAGATTCCCGCATGACCGGGGAGCTGTTTGACCAGGTGACGTACGGTCTGGAACTGCCGGGCACCGCAAACCACTTGAGGCAGCTGCTGATGACGCCGGACGTGGAGGCCCAGGAACCGGCGTACAGCGTCAGTTTTTCCTCCGGCATCGGGGCGGAGGTATCCCTTCCGGAGCAGGACAAGGGCATTTCCTTCCGTCTGATCCGGTGTTCCCGTCTGGTGCTGGTGGTGAACGACGGCTCCCGCCCCATTGTGGTGCGCGGGCGCCATTTGCCGCCCGGCGGGGTGATGCCGCTGACCAACGGGCAGGTGGTGCTGCTGCCGTCCGGGCCGCTGAGCTTTGAGGACTTTTCGTTTTTTCTGAACTGCAAGCGTTCAGGCAAGCAGGAAGTATGCTATATTTCCCTGGACGGCGGTTCTCTGCAAATCAGCCGGGTGCGTTCCCGGGCCAGCGAGGTGCGCGTGAACATGGGACTGGCATGCGAGGTGGAAGTGCTGAGGCCGGAGGTGGAATTTGCGGTTGACGGGAAACGTCTGTATCCCGGTGAAAGCGTGCGCATGGCCTATTATTCCTCTTTCATGCTGGACGGGGAAGGGCCTTTCTCCATGGGAGAGGTGCAGAATTCCATGTCGGACATCGGGCGCCGTTTCCGCCTGGACCCCGGCACCCGCAAGCTGCGGGTGACCAATCTTCCGGAAAAAGCGCGCAAGGGGGACATGCTGCTGACGCCCGGGCTGGCTCCCGGTGCGGTTCTGGAGGTTTCTTTTTCCAGCGCCACCAACTCCGGCTGGCTGGAAGTGGTGGAGGCCTCCATGCCTCTGCTGCTCAATGGCCGTCTCATCCGGGGAAGAGTTGCCCTGAGGGATGGGGACGTGGTGCATCTGAACGTCTATCATGCGCTGCGCTGCCGTTTTTCCGCCGGGGTGCTGGATGAAGAATACCATGCGATCAGAACCCTCAGCGTGGAGGGGGTGACTAAGGAATTCCTGCGCTCCGGATGCGTTCTGGACAATATTGACCTGACCGTGAAACGTGGGGAAATGGTGTGCATCCTGGGGCCCAGCGGGTCCGGGAAAAGCACGCTGCTCTCCATGCTGGCCGGTCAGCTGCCGCCCACCCGGGGCTGTATCCGTTACAACAACCAGCTTCTGTACAGCGCCCCGGATCTCATACGTCCTTACATCGCTTTCATTCCCCGGGAGGATATTCTGGATGCGGCCATGAGCGTTTCCGAACACATCTCCCAGGCCACCATTATACGCCGTCCGCGGCTGAACCGGTCGGAACGCGTCAGGCGCGTGAACGCCATTTTGAAATTCCTGGGGCTGACGCACATCGCCTCCCGCCGCGTGGGCGAAATGAACGCCCGCACCATTTCCGACGGGGAGCGCACGCGCCTGAACCTGGGGCTTGACCTGGCGGGCATTGCGGACGTTTTCCTGCTGGACGAACCTATCAGCGGCCTGTCCACGTCAGATGCCAAGCTGGTCATGCAGACCATGCAGAGCATGAGCCGCGACAAAATGGTAATCGCCACCATGCACCGGCCCAGCACGGCTATTCTGAACCAGTTCCACAAAGTGCTGGTGCTGGACCACGGCGGCCAGATGGCTTACTGGGGGGACGTGCCGGGCATGATGCGGTATTTCCGGAAGGCGGCTGCGGACATGGGCATTGACGTTTCCGAGGAGGCGCGGACGGCCGGAGGCGCGGACTACGTGTTTGAAGCGCTGGAAGCCCCCCTTTCCTGGCATGACCGCCGCAGGCGGCAGCACCCCCGTCTGTGGCAGGAGCGTTTTGAAGGCTACCGGTTCCGCAATGTGATGGGGCATCATCATGAAGGGGGCGCTCCCAGGACGCTGTATGAAGGCACGCTGGAATTTCCGCCCGTGCCCAGGCGCAGCGTCATGCAGCTCTGGCGGCTTTTCCGCATTTGGGCCGTGCGTACCTTCCTGGGGCGCGTGCGAAGCCGCATGGGGTTGTACACCATGCTGCTGGAAGGTCCGGTTCTGGCTCTGCTGATTTCCGTGACCCTGCGCGCCTCTTCCAGCCCGGAATACACGTTTGCCACGGCTCTTCACATACCTTCCTACCTGTTTCTGGCGACCATTGTGGCCATGTTTTTCGGCCTGACCGGGGCGGCCAGCGAAGTGCTCAAGGACCGCGCCCTGCTCAAAAGGGAGAGCAACGCCAAGGTGTTCGTGACCGGTTATGTCCTCGCGAAGGCGCTGGTGCTGACGGGGCTTTCCGCCGTGCAGTCCGCCCTGTTCCTGTGGGTGGGGAATGCCATTCTGGAAATCCATGAAATGTTCCTGATTTACCTGGGGACGATGACGCTGACGGCTTTCGTCGGCGTAAGTCTGTCCCTGCTGGTCTCCGTCTTCGCCAGAACGGAGAGGGCGGCGCTTAACATGGTGCCTCTGCTTCTGATTCCCCAGATACTGATGGCCGGGGCCATTGTCCATTTTGATGAAATGAACCAGTTCATTCCGTGGTCCGCCCACCGTACGGACGAACATGGGCGCCTCAAGCCGGGGCGCGTGCCGCTGGTGGCGGAATTCTGCCCTCTGCGTTACTCCTTTGAAACAATGTTGGTGGACCAGGCGTCCAGGAATGTATGGGAGAGGGAGCGTGAAATCATTCAGGAGAAAGTGGATGAACTGAAGGAACGCCCTCATTTGGACGACAGGGAATTTGAAGAATTCAAGCTGCTCAAGATGGCGTTGCTCCACATTGCCGCTATTGGAGCGGATGGACCGGAACAGGCTAAAGCCGCCGTCCGGCAGGTTCGGAGGGCGGCTCTTGACGGTTCGGAAAAAAGCTACAGGCGGACCATTGCTGAATTGGAACTCCTGGGCAAGGGGCATCCGTCCGTCAAATCCTTTTACGTCAATGACCGTGTTGTGATGCTGGATGAATCAGCCGAGATTCAGCGCGTCAGCCGGGATGCCCTGGACAGGCCGGAAATTTTTCTGGGCCGCCGCCAGCCTCTGCCCTGGGAAGGCTCCGGCCAGTCCCCGGGGGATTCCGGATACAGCGCGGATGACGGAACGGTTCCCACTCCATGGAAGGATTCCCTGTTTCTGTTCCTGATGGGGGCCGCCCCCCTGCTGGTCACGGGCCGCGTCCTTAAGCGCAGGCTGGAAAGGGCCGGATGACGCTTGCGGCCTGCGGGGGTTGGCGCCTGTATTTCCTCCGTAAGGCGGAAAATCCGGCGCGCGCGTCCGGGGAATGGCAGCGGCCCGTAAGCCCCCCGTGCGTCCCGCAAAAAACGGAGGGACTCCTTCAAATATTCTTTTATTTATGTGTTGACGCGCCGGACGGAATCACTATCCTTGAAGAAAATCTTTTTCTTTATGTTTTCCCGATTGACGAACAGGTGCGTATTATCTTCCCTTTCCGCAGCAGCCTTGTCCTTTGGACTTTTTTCCTGCGGAGGCAGCGGCGGCAGCGGTGACGGGGAAAGCCTTCCTTCCGGCACCATGCTGGATTTGAGCGCTTCTCTTTCCACGGAAGATGGGCTGGGGCCGTGGAATATTGTCGTCAAATTGACGGGTAATGGTTCGGATCTGCCCCTGGTAAGCATTAACGCGGCAAGCAGCAATGAGAGCGCCCCTATGAATATTGCTTCCGTAGTGTACCGCAGGACGGGGTCATCTGCTATTCTGCGGGGAAACTTCACGATTACTTCCGGACAGTGGACGGCTCCGGGGCCAATTGTCGTGACAAACAGGGACAAGGCTTTTGTGGATGCGAACATTTCCTTCAACTCTTCCAATGAACGTGAAAGCTGCGGCGGGACGTTTACCGGTTCCATCACTTATCAGGTTCCCGTTGAAAATGATGAAGGTGAGGAGGAAGCGCAAAACTGGACCGCTACGGAAGGAGCGGTGAGTTACACGGTATCCTGAAGTTCTGATCATTTATGACGGGGCTTTGCCGCCGTGAAACGGGGCAGGCCTGTTTGAAATTATGGTCGGAAGGGCAAAGAAATGTCTTTGGGGCATCTGGTTGTGCTCTGGGCTGGCCCTTTGCGGCTGGAATGCGGAATCGGCCGACCGGGGGATTGATATGGCGGCATCGAAAGATGCCTGTTTTATCAAGACCTTCCGCGCCAAAATTGTCCCGGAGAGGCTGCGTTCCTTTGTCATGCCGGCGGATGGAATTGTCAGCAACTGGATTCCCGCGGACGGGCGCGTTCAGAAGGATACTATTATTGCAACAGTCAATGAAGATGAAATTGAACTGGAGCGCAAAGAGCTGGAAGTCAAAATTCTGAAGGATCGCATCGCCAGGGAGGAAGAGTTGTCAAAGCTGGAAAAACAGCTTGAAGAGATAGAATTCTACTCTTCCCTGACGAGGGAGGAACGGCAATATGCCAGCAAGCAGGCGGAAGGCGGGGAAAGGGCCATCCGGGCATTGAAAGACAAGATTGAGCTTTCCAAAAAGGAGTTGTCCCTGGTGGAGGACAAGCCGCGTCTGGATTTTCGCAAGAAGGAGGAAAAATATATCCTCAGAATGCCTTTTGACGGGAAACTGCAGTACCAGTTTTCCATTCCGCCGGATAACAGCGTCGCCCTGTACATGGATGCCGCGTCCCCGATTGCGACCGTGTGCGATGATTCCTCTTATTATCTGACCATTTCCATTTCGGACCCTGATTTGACGAATCTGCCGCCGGAATCCCTTTCCCTGTCCGTCCCCCTGGGTGACGGTTCCGCTTTGAAGGGGGTTTTTGCCTTCAAGCGGGTAGAGAAAAATATTTCCGGCGGAGGGGAATTGCTGGCGTATTTTTTCCGTCTGCCCCGCCAGGAGCATGAACGCGCCCATTCCATGCTGGGCTCCAACTGCACGGCCCGTCTTTATTATATGCCGCAGGGAGAAGTGTTTCATCTCAACAAGGTGAGGCTGGCTTCCCTGCCGGAAGGGAAAAAATGTTCGTCCTGGCAGGAACTTCTTGAAAAAGTGCATCCGGAACTGGAGCTGGTGGTGAATGGGGAAACGGAATTGATCGTTCGAAAAAAATGAAATTGCTATGCGAATCAGTCTGTTTCAGTTATTCAGGCAAGCAGTGGATTTTTGAAAATTATAACAGGGTGTTCACTTCCGGAATCACCATTTTGAAAGGGTATTCCGGATGCGGGAAAACAACTCTGCTGAAAATTCTGGCGGGTTATCTGAGACCGCAGCGCGGGCGCGTCATTACTCCCCGGCGGAAGGTTCAGGCGGATTCACTCTATCGGCGCAAGGAGGTGAGTTACATGTTCCAGGGGCTTAATCTCCTTCCCCTGGCCACGGTGGAGAGAAATCTTCAATTATGCGCGGAAATGGCCATGCTGCCTAAAAAACAGTGGACGCGGAGGGCGGATGATTTGATTGCCCGCCTGGGCCTGGAATCGTTGAGGCATAAAAAAGCGGGGAGTTTGTCGGGCGGCCAGGCTCAGCGGGCGGCTCTTGCCCGCACGATGATGAAGGATTCCGATGTGCTGCTGCTGGATGAACCTACTTCCGGCCTGGATGACGGCAATACGGAAATCATTAAAAATTTGATCAGGGAATACCCTGCTGACAAAATTTGCATTTTGAGCACGCATGATTCCCGGCTGTTCGACCTGACCCATGAAATCATTGATTTTAACCTGTCTGTATCTCTTTAAAGATACTCTCCACCGTTGGAAGGAACGCCCGGCCAGCCCCCTTTCACGGATTCTGGTGGCCTTTTTCCTTTCCCTGTGCGCGCTCTCTTTTCTCGCCAATTATGTTCTCTCCTCAAAAATGCTGCATGATGAAATCAGGAAGAACGGGGCGGACCTGATTATTGTTTTTGATACTGTGCGCGACGGGGACCCTTCCAAGAAAAATTTGCTGCAACATGAACTGCCGTCCCTGTATGGCTGCGATGTCCTGGTGCTGAATGACGCCCGTGCGGGTGCGGCGCGCGTGGGTAAGACAGTATTCCCCGTTCTGGAATACAACATGGAGTCCTGCTCCTTTCTTTCCGCGCTCGGGTTGGAGGACGTGGCCACCGTCCTTCTGTACAATCCCTCCCGGAGCCCGTTGCAGGCGGGGCCTTGTACGGTTACCATCGCGGATTTTGATTTTTCCCTGAATGCCTCCCCTCTGCCGGAGGGGCATTTGCTGGGCAGGCTGTATCCTTCCGGTGTCATTTTAGCCCCGGAGGGAACTTTCAGCTCCGGACAGGAGGTCCCCATGGAGAATTGCCGCTATATCATCCGGGTGCATGAAATGACGGCGGCACGCATTCGGAGCATCGAAGAAGTGCTGAACAACATGGTGCGTTATGACGGCAGCATGACTATGGTTCAGACTCACGTGGGGCTGCTTGACAGGCTGGAAGTGCTGATGGGCAACCAGACGGAGTGCAGGACGGGGTTTTCCCTCGGCATTGCGGTGATCGTCGGCATTCTGCTGACAGCCCTGGCATCCATGGAATTCCGCCAGAATGAATATGTCTATACGCTGATGAAGAGCTTCGGGGTGCGCCCTGTTCTGCTGATTATGGCGTTTATCGTGGAAAACGCGTTCCTGATTGGCGTCTCCTTTGCGGGCGCCGTCTGGGCGTTCATGAAAACCCAGAGAATCGTCTTGGGGGAATTCTTTAAGCTGGGAAACTCCGTCCTGACTTATGCCGATATACGGCAGGATTTGTGGCTGTTGGGAATTTCCCTGGCAGGATGTGTGCTGCTTTCCTCCATCCCGGTCGCCTTTTCCGCCTGCCGTCCCATAGGGAAGGTGCTCAAGTAATAGACGGGGCTGCGGGAGCTACTTTCCGGCATGCCTCCTTTGCCCGCCTGGGGAAAACAGGCTGTCTGTGTTCCGGCAGGGGGGGGGATATATAAAAAATCCCTTCCCGCCACGGGAGCGGGAAGGGATGTATGAAAAAAGGGGGTATTATTGATCGGAGCTGGGGGGCACTCTGAAGTCTCTGATGACTGCCTGGCAGTTGTCCTGCTGGGTCTCCGTCTCAGCATATTCGGCGTCTCTGACGCTGCAAGTGGCGGAACCGAGGCCTTTGGAGATGTTGTGGGGATTATACAACACGACGAGAGCGTCCAAATGGGAGGTTGTTGTGCCGTCATTGGATGACCAGTAAAAGCCTATCTGTTCCGCAGTGTCGGAGGCGGGCTTGTAGTTGATGACGTGAACGGATGCCGTCGAGGGGGACGGGCTGGTTCCGGTGTAAATGGTGGCGTTGCTTTCTGAGGTTGTGATGAAGGAGAAGACGTAAGGATTGCCGTCCGGAAGCGTAATGTCCAACGTGCGCTGAAGGCCGATGGGAAGATAGGCCTGTTCACTGGAACTGGATCCGCCGCAACCGGAGAGGAGCCCAAGCCCGAGAGTAATTAGAGCGGGAATGTAAAGGCGGGAATTCATATCTTGATGAATAGAAGGTTGATGTTGTTAAGACTGGGATATGATGTTGATGCTGATGGTGATGCCGTCGATGGGAATGGGCGTCCTGTCTTCCGCTTGCATGTAGGAAATGCTGGCTCCGCCTTCTCCGGAAGAAGCATGGGTGGCGTTTTCAAAGGTTAACTGGGGGATCCTGATGGTGCTCATGAGGGTGTTGGGTTCTGAGGATGAACCGCTGTTTCTGTTGTAGGACAGACTCAGTTCCGCCGTGTTTTTCCCGGTTTTGGTATAGGAATAAATGCCGGCCCCGTTCCACATGTTCATGTCTTCCCCTTGTGTCTGGATGATGAACATCCCGTTATCACCGGTGGTCATGTCAAAAATGGCGGGAAGCGTTATGGCGGCATCCGTAATGCCTGTTACCTGCATGTTTAACACCTTGCTGCCGATGGTGGAAGGCGCCAGGCCTTCGGCATCGGAACTGCTTCCGCCGCACTGAGCCAGCGTAAGAATGCCGAGGGTGCAGCAGGCCGCAGAAAAAGAGGTAAAAAGAGGACGCATCATAAGAGGATAATAATTTTCCGATAAACTGTGATATCGCACTTGATTTGTCAAGATAGGAATCGGATGGCAAGTATTTTTTACACGGGAAAGGGAAAAACCGGATTCCCTGCGCTCCGGCCCCTTTTTCCTTCTTCCCCGGCCTGCCGTGTTGATGCTTGACTTTTCAGGGGCAGGAGCTATGTAACAAGGGGCCTGTATGTTCCCTTTTCCCCCGGTTGTCCGTTCTTTCCTGTTTTCCCTGTTTGAAGTGGCGTGGCTGAGGGCTGCGTTGCGCTTCTGCCTCTGTGCGGCGGTATGCGCCTCCTGCTCCGTGGACAGGCACATGGAAAAAAAAGCGGGGGAATTGATGTCCAGGATGGATGCCGTTCCCGATTGGCGGCAGCTGCCGCGAAAGGAAATTTCATGGAGCCAGGCTCTGGAGATGATGATGGAGCGGAATATTGACCTGAAAAAATCGGAACAGTCTCTCAAGACGACAAAACGTTCCGTCATCAATGTTTTTACCCAGATTATCCCCGGCGTCAATCTGGACTGGATGCTGACCAAGGAATTGAGCGACCTGGCCAAGGTGACGGCCAGCGATGTGGAATACAACACGAACATCCTGTTCAACATGCCGTCCCTCACCCAGATCCCGTTTGATTATTATACCGCCAAGGCGGCCGTTTATACGGCGGAAAAGACGCTGGAAATGAAAAAAAGGGAGCTGGTGGCCAGATTGTACCAGCAGGTGCTTTCTTACCGGAATGCGCAGATCAGCTACAATAACCAGCTGGGCTCCCTGCCTTATGACGATGATGGCGTCCAGAAAAAGAAGCTGGACGTGGAACGGGAACGGAATTTGAATGAGATTTCCCAGGGTTTTGCCGTGCTGCTGGGGAATATGGACGCCCGGTGGCTGGTGAAGCCTGAAACGATGCCCAGGCTGGACTGGGGCAGGTACAGGGCGGCGTCCCGCCAGCTGGATCTGCTGGTGGTGACGATGGTGGCCATGGAGCTGGAAGCTTCCCGCCTCCAGGTGTTGAATGCCAAGTTGAAGTTCCTGCCTTCCGTGGATATTAATTTTTACAGCCCCACTCTGTTTTCCAGCACGGGCGGGACGTACGGCGGTTTTTTTGCGGGCGCGGGCGATATGAAGGTGAACATGAGCCTGCGGGAAGAGCTGGATACGCGCCTGACCTCCTGGTTTCAGTATAAATCGGCCAGGGAAAGCCACGAACTGCTGCAGCGTGAAGTGGTGATGGAACTGCAGCGGCGGCGCATCAAAATAGCCGCGCTGCTGGAGAGCCGCAGGAGGTTTGAACTTTGGCGGGGGGTGCTGATGAAGGAAATCGCGTTCAAGGAGTCCAGATTATCCGTTTCCGGAGAAGAATATCTGGAACAAAGGAAGGATATCAGGAAGATGTATGCTGACCTGGATAATGAAGCTTCCAAGAATGCGGAGGTGGAAGCGGCTCTCATCATGGAATACGGCTGGCTGAAGTAAGGCAAGGGAGGATGAGGGAGCTTCCCTGTGTGACTGCGGGGCTTCCTTTCTTGATGCTTTCAGGGGCTTGTGCTATGATCCGGATATGCAAAAAGTTCGGCAGCCCGCGGGCACGGCATTGATGATTCTGGCTTTCCCAGCCGCCATTTACGGAGCGTTTCCATGGGGAATTGCCCTGGGGGCCTTTTTGTTTTTGCTGGGGGTAGTTGTGGCGGTCAGCCGTTTTTCCGCCATAGTCTGGTCATGGTGCCTGTTTTCCCTGGGGATGTATCTGGCGGCTCCTTTTATCTGGATGTGGAATCCGGACTATTTTTTCAGCCGTTCGTTTGACGTTCTGTTGATAAGCGGCTGTTTGGTGGGCAGCCTGGTGTTGCTTACGATCCGGTTCGCGGTTATTCCCGTGCTGTGGCCCAGGGTTTTCCGCTACTTCGTGGAAGGAAGCCCCACGCTGGAGGATCTGGCCCCGGAGAAGGGAAAGACGGTGGCTGAACTGCGGGGCGGCATAGAACGCAGACAGGTGAATTTCCTGTTCGGGCATGCGGACCGGGAACTGGTGGAAAAGTGGGGGAAAATAGCCCAGGGAATCGTAGCTCTTTCCAAAAGCCGCAAACGGCTGGCCATATGGGCTGTAGGTATTTTCCTGGTCTGGCCCGCAGCCGTGTTTTTCCTTTCCGGGGGGATGAGCGGCGCGCTGGACCGGGATATTGACCGCATGTGGGAGACCCGTCCGTTCCGGGACGGCATGGTGGTTTCCAGCCCAGCGGCGATGAATGCGGCGCGCCGCGTTTTCAGGGATGCCCGGGCTCTGCGGGGGCTGACGATGGAGCAGGCGCGCGCGTGGCTGAGGACGGATCGCAGGAATGCGGCATTCAAATTAGGCAAACCCCGTTACGATTTTGAAAAGGATGAAACCGTGCTGGTGCTTTCAGATGGGAGGGATTCCATCCGCCTGGTGGCGGTTTTCAATGATGCAGGGCAGATTACCCATTCCTGGCCTGAGGAGTATATGACTTTGATGGTCAGGGATCTGGAGAAAAATTGAATGCCGGGGCCGGAAGGGGATTATTGCCCGGCAGGGTATCCGGTGATTGCGGAAGGCCCTGCGGCTTTCCGCTACAGCGTGCGCTTTTGCGGAGGCGTCAGGTTCAGCCTGCCTTCACTGATATGAATGCCCATGCCGCTTTCTTCAATCATGTGGATGAGCGGCAGATAGGCCTGAAGCAGGTTTTCAAACGCGGGCAGGAGAAAGATCATGTAACCCTGGGGAACGGAAAGGCTGCCGATGGTGCCCCCCACGTGGATTCCTCCCGGCAGCGTTTCGTCATTGTAGAATTCGAAGCGGGTCTGCACCGCCATGTAGTTGTGCGGGTCCAGGGATTGAAAGGGCGTCAGGAACAGGGAAATCGTCTGGCGGGAGTCGATGCCCGTATAGCGTTCGATGATGATCTCCATGTATCCTTCCCCGATGGTGCCGTCCGGCCGTTCCTTGCCGCCGTGCAGCCGGATGCCTGCCGCCGGGTTGATGGCGAAGATGGCCAGGGCTCCGTGCTGCAGGGGATGGATGGAGGAAGCCAGATAGCGGTTGATGTCTTCTTCCGAGAATGAAACGGAGGCGTCCCTGTTGATGGCCTGTTTCAGGATTCTGGGGATATCCGGGGCGTTTTCCCTTTGGCGGAAGCCGGGCAGGTCGTCCGTTTTCTGCGGGCACCAGGAGGAGTAAACCAGCCAGGCAATAGCGGCCAGAATAGCTATGGTCAGCAGGAAAATGAGATTGCCGATCAGGGAGAAAGGCGTTTTTTCACGGACGGGTTTTTCCCGGGAGCCCTGATCTTCCGGATCGTAGAAATGTTCCACGATGTTTTCATGTTCCGGCAGGTCGCGCAGGGATTCTCTGCCGGCGGCGCCGTTCCGGGGGGCGCCTTCATTGTCGGAGCTGGGTGCCATGGTGCGGAGGGGGGGAGGTTACGGAAGTCTGGGGAATTTGGAGAAATCCGGAGCGCGTTTTTCAACGAAGGCGTTTTTGCCTTCCTTCGCTTCTTCGCTCATATAATAGAGCAGGGTGGCGTTGCCGGCCAGGTCCAGCAGCCCCATCTGCCCGTCGCAGTCGGCGTTCAGGGAGGCTTTCAGGCAGCGCAGGGCCAGAGGGCTGTGGCGGAGCATCTGGCGGCACCAGGAGAGCGTTTCCTCCTCCAGGTTCTCCAGAGGCACCACGGTGTTGACCAGCCCCATGTCCAGCGCTTGTCGGGCGTCGTACTGCCGGCACAGGTACCAGATTTCCCGCGCTTTTTTCTGGCCCACGATGCGCGCCAGGTAGGAGGAGCCGAGGCCTCCGTCAAAGGAGCCTACTTTGGGACCAGTCTGTCCGAATTTGGCGTTGTCCGCGGCGATGGTGAGGTCACAGACGACGTGGAGGACGTGGCCTCCGCCGATGGCGTATCCGGCCACCATGGCGATGACGGGCTTGGGCATGGTGCGGATGGTGCGCTGCACGTCCAGAATATTCAGGCGCGGCACGCCGTCTTCTCCGATGTAGCCGGCGTCTCCGCGCACTTTCTGGTCGCCTCCGGAGCAGAAAGCGTCCGGGCCTTCCCCCGTCAGGATGACTACGCCCACCTTGGGGTCTTCATGGGCGGCGTTCAGGGCGTTGAGCATTTCATGCACGGTCAGGGGACGGAACGCATTGCGGACGTGGGGGCGGTTGATCGTGATTTTTGCGATGCTGCCGTCGTCCGTTGTTTCATACTTGATGTCCGTGTATTCCCTGGCGGTGGTCCATTGTGCGCTCATACGGATTACTTTAATAAGGCGCTTGGCAATGGGAAGCCTAAAATGCGCCGCCTTTCCGTTCCGGTATGTCGGGAACCTGCGGGGATGGGGCTGCGCGGCGGCCGCAGGCGTTTCCCCCGCCGTTTCCGGTGTTTTCCCGGCAGGTTCCCCGGTGGCCGGAAGCTGGCGGCTTTTGTCATTTACGGCCTGCGCTTCTGTGCTACATTGGGAACGGTATGATACATGACCTACTGGTGAGCGGCGTGACGGTGTTTCCCGGGAGAGAGCATTTTGAATTTGTTCCGGGAATCAATGTGGTGGTGGGGGGCAATGATTCCGGCAAAAGCCATTTGCTGAAATTATGTTATACCGTGGCCAAGTGGAGCGCTGACGGGGGAAGGAAATCCCTGCCGGAGAAATGGGCGGAGGAACAGCGGCTCAGGAAAGACCTGATGCGGGTGTTCGCGTCCCGCGGGCTGGCCGGGCTGACGGCCCGGAACCGGGGAAACGCCCATGCGCGCGTGGAGGCCTCCATGGAGGGGGACGGCGTGCCGGAGGGCATGGGAAACCTGGTGTTTGATTTCCAGGCGGGGCATGAAGAAGAAGGGCTGAGCATCCGGGAAATGCCCCGGCGTTTTCTGAATGTGCCGGTGGTGTTCCTGGCGGCGCGGGAGGTTTTGACCATTTATCCGAGCTTTGTGCAGGTGGGGAGCAGGTTCCCCGAGTTTCTGGACGGCGGCAGCTGGGACCTCTGCCGTTATCTGGACATGGAGGCGGAAGCGGAGCCCATCAGTACGGATGCCGGGCGCGTGGTTGCCAGGCTGGAAAAAATTATCGGGGGGAAGGTGGTGAAGCGTGACGGGCGGTTCTTTTTGCAGCGTCCCGGACAGCAGCCGATAGAAATGAGCCTGGTGGCGGAAGGATTCAAAAGGCTGGGAACGCTGAGCTACCTGATCCGGAACGGTTCCGTGAAAAAAGGTTCCGTCCTGTTTTGGGATGAACCGGAAATGAATCTGAACGCCTCCCACCTGCCCGTGCTGGTGAAAACCCTGACGGGGCTTGCCAAGACGGGGGTGCAGGTTATGTTGTCCTCCCACAGCCTGTTCCTGCTGCGGGAGCTGATGATTCAGCTCTCCGAACCCCGCAATGCCATGGTGCAGAGGAAGTTTTTCGGGATGAGCGTGCCGCGGGGGGGGCATTCCGGGGTAAGGGTGTCCTGGGGGGAATCCCTGGAGGACGTGGGGCCTATCGAGTCTCTTGAAGCGGAAATCGAACAGGCGGACAGGTATTTGAAGCTGAGTTATGAGTCATAAGCCGTCAAAAGCTTATTACGTGGAGGGCGTCCACCGTTTCTGGATCGATGAAGGCTACGTGGTGTGCCGCATTGAATGCTCGGATTATTATGCCCGGCAGGCGCAGAATTTCTGCGGGGGATGCAAGGAAATGGATTTTCTGCTGTATCATCCGGAACGCCGGGATCTGTGGCTGGTGGAAGTGAAGGATTACCGTTTTGACGCCCGGCCCAAAGTGGGGGAACTGGTCTGTGCCCTGAGCCGCAAGGTCCGGGATACGATGTTCCTCCTCCGGGCCGCTTCCGTGGCCGCTCCGGACGAGGAGCCGGCGGAGGGCATTTCCCTGAGGGATTTTTCCATTCAGGCCTCGGGGGCGGAAACGCTTCATCTGGCCTTTTTGCTGGAAATGGGCATGGGCGGCGTCTGGACGGACGGCGGCCTGCTGGCGAATGTCAAGAACCTGCTGGTGGGGTCCATGCGTTTTCTGGATGCGGAACTGGTTTGCGCGCCCATTACCTATCCCCGCCGCATCGGCCCCTGGCGCGTGACCTCCGCCCACGGGGAGGTGAGCAAGCGGGTGGAAATCCGCCGCGCCAGAAAATTGGCGGAAATCCAGGAGCAGAGGCGGCGGGAGCGGCTGAACGCGCAGGAAGAGGGGGCCTGGCAGGAAAAGAGCCGGGAAGGTGCCGGTTCCCATGCGGCCCCGGCGGAGGAAAGGATGCCCCAGTGGAAGCGGCGTCTCCGGCATCGCATGAACGGAGAAAGCGCGAACCACGAAGGGCGGCGCAGAAAAAGGAAGCGGGAATGAGGCCTGCGCCGGCTAAGGCCTTATTGCCGGGAAGAGCCCCGGCCCGGAACGGTGCGGCCCCGTCCTGCGGCGGCTGTCTGGCATGTCTCGGAAAAAAGTTTTATTTTACAAGGACTCGCGTATCATGCCGCCCTATTCATTAACTTCTGTGTGCTAACCACATTATGTCTGACAGAATGCCACCAAGTCCTCCCCGTCCTCCCAAATTTCCCGGCTCCGGCAGGCCCGAATCCCCCAACTGGGGCGTGTGGGTCATGGTACTTCTCATTGTAGGCGTCCTTGCGTTTGGCTTTTTCACCCCTGAATCTTTCGGGCTGGGCCCCCGCAAGGAAAATCTGGAATCCTTTGAAGCCCAGTATAAGGCGGGGCGCGTGGTGCTGAACGATCCCAAGGCCCCCGTGGAAGTGGTGCTGAGCGAGAACGGTTCCGAAGGCGTTATTCACGCGCTGGTGTACAGGAAGGAAATTCAGCCGAAGGTGGAAATGACCCCCTTTGCGCTGACTTATTCCATGTCCCTTCCGGACCGCGACAAGCCTTTGCTGAATGAGCTTTCCGGCTACAGGGTGGTGGAGAGTCCGTACCGGACGGAAGAAGGAAAGAATGTTTCCCTCATTCCCGAGGGAGCGCAGAAGCTCTCCGTGCCCGAATTCAACCGCCTGGCCTTGGAAGGCCGCATTGCCGGAGGAAAAGACGGCATCATCCTGGCGGAAGACGGCAACCAGAACGTGCTGGTCGGCCAGATTGTCACCCGTATCTGGCCCGCGGCTACGGGAGACGCCTCCGTGGACAAGCAGCGTTTTGAACGCGTGGAAGTGCCTTTTACCCTGGAGTTCCAGGGAGACCGCGTCAAGCAGCTGCTGGGGCCGGATACGAAGTTCAAGCGTGAATCCGGCTCCTGGGGCGGCATCCTGCTGAATCTGCTGCCCATCGTGCTCATTCTGGTGATTCTGTTCTTCATGTTCCGCGCGCAGAGCGGCGGAGCCCGGGGAGCCATGAGCTTCGGCAAAAGCCGGGCGCGCCTCATCTCCCCGGACAAAAACAAAGTGACGTTCAAGGATGTGGCCGGCATCAGCGAAGCCAAGGAGGAAGTGTGGGAACTGGTGGAGTTTCTGCGCAATCCGGAAAAATTCCGTGACCTGGGCGCCACCATTCCCCGCGGCGTGCTGATGGTCGGGGCTCCCGGCACGGGCAAGACCCTGCTGGCGCGGGCCATTGCCGGGGAATCCAAGGCTTCCTTCTATTCCATCAGCGGTTCGGACTTTGTGGAAATGTTCGTGGGGGTGGGCGCGAGCCGCGTCCGCGACATGTTTGAACAGGCCAAAAGGACGGCTCCCAGCCTGATTTTCATTGATGAAATTGACGCCGTGGGCCGTCAGCGCGGCTACGGCATGGGCGGCGGCAATGACGAACGGGAACAGACGCTGAACGCCCTGCTGGTGGAAATGGACGGTTTTGAAAACAACTCCAATGTAATCGTCATCGCCGCCACCAACCGTGCGGACATCCTGGACCCGGCCCTGCTGCGTCCCGGCCGCTTTGACCGGCAGGTGGTGGTGAACCTGCCGGACGTCCGGGGGCGCGAACAGATCCTGCAGGTGCATGCCAGAAAAGTGAAAATGGCGCCCGGAGTCAGCTTTGAGCGGATTGCCCGCGGCACGTCCGGCTTCTCCGGCGCCCAGCTGGCCAACCTGGTCAATGAAGCCGCCCTGCTGGCCGCCCGCAAGGGGCTGAAGGAGATTACGGAGGCCGAATTGGAAGAAGCCCGCGACAAGGTCAGCTGGGGGCGGGAACGCCGCAGCCTGGCGATTAACGAACGGGGGCGCCGCATTACCGCCGTGCATGAGGCGGGGCATGCCATCTGCCTGCTGAAAACGCCGCACAGCGAGCCGCTGCACCGGGTGACCATTGTTCCCCGCGGCGGGGCCCTAGGCATGACCATGTGGCTTCCTTCCGACGACAAGATGCACCATCTCCGGTCTGAAATGCTGGACCAGCTCGTCGTGGCGATGGGCGGGCGCTGCGCCGAACAAATCGTTTTTGGCGATGTGACCAGCGGCGCTACCGGAGACATCAGGAGCGCCACCAACCTGGCCCGGCGCATGGTGTGCGAATTCGGCATGAGCGAAAAACTGGGGCTGATTGAGTACGGAGAACACCAGGGAGAAGTTTATATTGCCCGCGACCTGGGAACGCGTTCCCGCAATTATTCCGAATCCACGGCGGAACTGATTGACTCGGAAGTCCGCTTCCTGGTGGACAGCGCTTATGAACGCGCCATGGCCATCCTTACGGAAAACCGGGACAAGCTGGATATCCTGACGGAAGCCCTGATGGAGTTTGAAACGCTGGAAGGTTCCCAGGTCATGGATATTCTGGAATACGGGGAAATGAAGAACCCTCCCGCCAGGGTGACTCCGCCCCCCATGCCTTCCGAAGTGGAGGAACAGCCCGGGAAAGATGATCCCGGCCATTCCGCGAAGGATGAAGCTGAAGAGCCCCGCGAGGACGGCGCTGAAGAACGGGAGGAGGAAGAGAAGCAGGAACAGGCGGAGCGTGATCCTTCCTCCTGCAATCCCGCTGATGAGTCCGGCATGGACGGCGGAGAAAAGAAATAATTCAATAGAAACGAATCGAATATGGTAGCCAATGATGCGATGGAACTGGCCAGGATGTGCGCCCGCGCCGCGGATGACGCCAAGGCTGAAAATGTACGGGTGTACGACTTGCGGGGCATGTCTTCCCTGACGGATTTCATGGTAGTGTGCACGGGGTTGTCCGTCCCCCATCTGCGCGCCGTCATCCGGGAGCTGGAAGAAGCCGTCCGGGAAAAGGCGGGAGCCCTCCCCACCTATGTGGAAGATACGCCTGTGGCATTGTGGTCCGTAGTGGACTATATTGACGTGATGGTCCACATCATGGGGCAGGAAACGCGCGAATTCTACGGCATGGACACTCTGTGGAAGGATGCTCCCGTGGTGGAGTATTAACCCGTCTTTCCATGCCTGAAATTTGGGGCCGCACCGGAATTTTCCGGATGCGGCCCTGTAGTATTGTCTGCGAAGAAATACCGGGGCGGGGAAGAACTGCGCTATCAGACGGGTGTGTCCGAGTGTTCCGGGGAAAGGTTATCCAGGGATTTCTGAAGGCCTTCATCGAATTCCTGCCCGGTCAGGGAAGCGCAGTGGGCCACCAGGGCTTCTACTGCGTCGTCAGAGATAAAAGCTCCCTGTACTCGCTTTACCTGGGCTGAACCCGGTGGCAAATACAGAAGGTCTCCCTTGCCCACCAGTTTTTCCGCCCCCTGCCTGTCCAGAATCACGCGGCTATCCGTACCGCTTGCCACCTGAAAGGCGATGCGCGTCGGAATATTGGCCTTGATCGTCCTCGTTACCACCTGCCTTTTGGCCGTCTGTGTCGCTGCAATGAGGTGGATGCCAGCGGCACGCGCTCCCCGGGTCAGGGTGCCGATGTCTGTTTCCATATCCTGGCTCGCCGTTTGCATCAAATTCGCAAGTTCGTCAATGATGATGACGAGGTAGGGGAAGCGTTCAGGGATGGCTCTGTTTTCCTGTTCTTCCACCTTTCTCGCAGGTACGTCCGGCGGACGTTTGTTGAAGACATCAAAGTTGCGTACGCCTGTTCTGGCGAAGCAGTGGTAGCGGCGCTTCATCTCATTTACGCACCAGCGCAGGACGCGCGGAACTTTCCCGGAATCCGTTACCACGGGCGCCATCAAATGGGGCAGTCTGGAGTAAAGCGGCATGTTCATCATTTTCGGATCTATCAGGATGAGCTTCAGTTCATCAGGGCGAAACTTCATGAGCATGGAAGATATGATGCTGTTCATGCACATGGACTTGTCGTTTCCGATGGCTCCGGCTACCAGCAGGTGCGGCATGACGGCCAGATCGCCGATGACAGGATGCCCGTTGTCATCCATCCCCAGAGCCAGGGGAAGCTTCTTATCTGCCGCCAGAAAGTCCGGAGATTTCAGTATGTCCTGAATAGGGGCTGTTTTATGGCGGTGCCAGTCTATACGAGAGCTTCTCAAAAGAGAACCGGCCCGGTGGATGGGCAGCTGCCAGGGTTGGTTTGCTCTCATCGACAGGAGATGATTCAGGAGTTAAAGGGCCGGGCGATGGTAGCCGCCCCGCTGGGGATTCCGGGAGCAGGGATTTTGGGACATATCGTGAATGGATTTATAGGTTCTGCCGCAGTACTTGCAGGCATAGCTGGATTTTTCAGAACCTTCGTAAAGGGAATGGAATCCTTTATTTGTTCCTTCCGGATGGCGGGGGCATTTGTTGCCGGTCAGTTCCCGGACGCTGGAATAGCGGCGTCCGCAGTATTCGCAATAATAGTCACTCATAGTTGTAATCAGTATGTATTTTTATGTTTGTACCTCTTTTTGAGGATGTTTTCTATCAGAGTAGATGAAAAGCCGTGTTTCTTTGCGGGGAAACACGAGAGGATGGTGATACGGGGTAGAAGGATGGGGCGCTGTTTATTTTCCGTTTTCTTCATTGAAGAACGGGGCTGCCAGATGGTTTGGTTAGGAAAATTATCTGTTCATTTAAGGATTGCCTACGATTTGACATTGAATTTCAATAATATCTTCAATTGGAATGACCATGTGAATCCCTATTCTGTCAGCCACTTTTTGGTCGCCGGGGTCATCGCTGGTATCCAGGAAAATGGCTGCCTTATCCGGATTCGCATAGGATTTGCAATAGGCAAAAGCATAAAACACTCTCGTTACTTTAATTCCCTCCTTATTGACAATTTGGGCTTTTATCCGGTAGAGCTCGCTTTCATTGATGGAGTCGAGCACCTCCTGATAATATGTATTGGGATCGTCATAATTTTTGTAATCGTCATTTAATCCGAGCTCCCGGTCTTTATCGGGAAGGCGTTTCGCCCTGGTTATCGAAATAATGCTCTTCAGCGGAATTGTTGTTGAATCAATAGAATGGAATTTCCCGTATTTCCCCATTTCAATAGATTTGATAAGAATTACTTCATTCTTATTTTCAAAGTCATATCCGAACGCCGCACAGGAATGCTTGATGACACGTTCTTCCGATTTGCAGGTCACCTCGTAAGTATATGGATTGGCTATCAAATCCACGTAATACTGCTGATAGTTGTCAAAATCGGAAGGATCAACTTCTTTTAATGCCGCTTTCCAGTCGAAGGATTCCTGGGAAGCGTCCGTTGCTTGCAGCATCAGTAGAGATGCGATCGCAATGAATAGAATGGTGATGTATGGTTTCATTTCAGTTAGCGTTTTCTAATGAATAAGGCGGAGGGGAATTTTTTGCCGGATGCGGAAAGCCAATATTTTTTATCAGAAAATTCCCCGCATAATTATTGGATGACGTCCAAATGGAAATTCCTTCTCCAGATGGTTTAATGTGGAATGAACCTTAAGTTCATTATATCCCAATCTTTTGTTGTGCACAGGTTGAATCCTGATTGAATTATATTTATTTTAATTTTTTGTTTTTGAAGTTAGAGCTGGCTCTGCCGTCACAGGCCATATTTCAATGCAGGGCAAATAATTTCAATAGGATATTTAGAAAAAATCATATTAAGATCATCAGATCCATATTTTTCTGTGACTCCAATAGCATACGATTCTCCTAATTTTTTATTTGCATTCTTATATTCAACCGCATGAATATATACTCCAGGAAGAGTAAAATTAATTTTAGGAATCCTGATGGTTGCTTGATATTTATGAGTCAGTCTAGTATCGGTTTTAGCTTTTTTTATCATTATTATTACTTTTATTGACTCTGAAGTAATTTTGATAGTTTTGTATTCATCGCTCATTCCCCATAATTTAGATACTATTGTGCAATTTTTATTATTTTTAGGATCAATAAGTAAATTAGGTGGAAATACTGACCAACTTTTATTTTCGTAATAGTTGAATGAATAAGCTCCTGAAGAATCTATTATGGAATGAACTGCGAATTGGGAATATCCTAAATTAAGAAGAGATGCAGTAAATGCAATGAGTGAGATGATTATTTTTTTCATATTGCTTTTGAGGTATTGTTGATATAATAAATTCTTGGATTATTTCTTTTGGCGTTGACGGGATCAATCGCTTTGAGCCTTCCTTTTCAATCATTACGGAACAGCCAATCCTTGATGGATGCCGTTTCAATACCGTTGTTGACGAATAAAGACGGCATCATCAATGATTTTAGTAAGCAATGGCGAAAAAGATGCTGGAAGTGATTAAAATGTGGTTTCCACTGGAATCCGAAGGCAGGAGTCTTGGATGTAAGAGAACTAGTCTGATTGAAGCAGCTCGTCGGCGCTTTTTAGAAAATCATCGAGGCTGTGGAATTGTGGGAAAGAGGGATTTTTCCAGGAAATGGGAGTGATGCAGTTTTTTTGAATATATTCGTCAAGATGGCGCCCAGTGCATCTTTTCCCTCTTGTGATCAGGTTGTCCAATTCGGAATTGATGGCATCCGACATCATTATGAAATATCGGATATGACTGCGTTCTTTTACCAGCTTCTCATATTTCCCGGAGAGAGTATGCTGCCGCCTGGGGGCGTGTCGTTTGGTTGTGGTTAAGGCAATCCCCAGGGACAGGAAAAACAGGCCCCAGAAGATCCATTTGATATGTTTGGCTGTTTTCATTTTCGGCATGTTAAAAAGCGGAAATATTCGTGTTTGACGCAGGCTGCAGGGTGGGAGAAGTCAGAAGATATTCTTTTTTCCGGATGATTGCTTTTTGCATTTTTTCCAGTTTTTGAAAGTCGTTCCGTATTCCTTCTTCTAAATTGGTTTGTTTGTTTTGCAGGGCGCTTATCTGTTGAGGGGAGCCGGGGGATTGATGGCTGAACATGAAGACGAGGGGAAGAGAGATGATGAGGGCCAGGCTGCCGAAGATGTACCCTCCGTGCAATTCTAGATGCTCGGCGGGAGGTTGAACCGGAAATGGAGCAGGAGCGTTTTTTTCCCCGCGGGTATGTTCGTTCAGGTTATCCAGCGTGACTTGTCCGGGTTTTGGAGTAAATGTAAAGGCCGGATTTTTGACGAGCGAGAGGGTGAGCTTGTAAACGATCAGCTGCAGCAATCCCAGAAAGATCATGGATAGAATAAAGATTGCTGCTCCATCATCTGATTGCCGGATGATGAGGAGAAACGGAATATAAGCCCACAGGAGGAGATTGGCCGTACGCAAACTGTATTCCTCCTTCAGGGAATCATTGAATTGATTCCATTTTTTCAGAGGAGAGCGGGAAAGCTGTTTGATTATCTTTTCAGATTTATCCTTTTGTTCAGCGTAGTAGTTGGCTTCTTTGCCGTCTCGATTTCGTTCGTCGTATTGACCGTCCTTACGGACAAGCAGAGAATAGCTGGAAAATTCTTTAATCTTTTTATCGGCCAGATCGCATTGAGCCGTGTGAAAAAGGAATTGTTGTTTTTCCTGTTCGGTTAACCAGAAGTCTCCCAGGTCATGGTGAAGGTTTTGGATGATTGTTTTATTTCCTTTTTGGATTTTCCAGGATTTGAACAGATAACAAATAGGCCGGAAAATGAGGTAAACTGCAATAGCAAAAATAACGGCGCTGATAATTCTGGCTATCCAGTCTGTTTCTTGTTTGTTTGCCATAGTTGCGGTGGTGATGGTGTTGTTTATTTGTTTTTGAGTGACGTGATCAATTTCTGGACGGCGTCATAGGAGATGAAATGCCCGATGCCCAGTCCCGTTCCTGGCCAGCCCAGATGAAGTCTGATTCCATGTTTGTTTGCGGTTATTTTGCGTCCGGTTGTTCCTGTGGTCAGAGAGAATCCTCCCTTGGAAATGTTGAGCCAGAGGATTCCGGGAATAAGGGGAATACGCCGGTAGAATCTGATGAACATTGAGAAACGTAAAAGTTGATATGGAAGTCATATAGTTTTGCAATTCTTCCGCGTCAAGATTAAAGTCCCCTATTTTGGGGGATTTGAGCTTGCCGGCATATTGGGCTCTGTTATTTTGAACGATATTCTTCTATGGGCAAATCCCGTGCCAGCTTTTCCGGAAAGCGCGGAAGTATTGGAAATGAAGGGAGCCCGGCCGCTGAAAGGCAAAAAGATATGTTTCCGAAATGGATAAAAAATGCCCGCCCCGGCAACTTGTTGACCGGGGCGGGCAGAGGCACTGTGACTCTTAATGAATTGCTTTTCAGAAAGAATGATTAATGTCCTGTTCCTGTGGAGAATATATAGGCTGCCATTTTGTCGGTGAGTTCTCTTCTCCTGTTTTCGGCAGCTTCTTTATTCCAGGAGGAAACGCAATCCGCTAGTGCCTGTACAGTTTTGTAGACACTTTGTCTATAGCATTCCTCTTTTTTATTATGCTTGTTATTGATGGACCTATTCAGACTGGATTCCAGCAGAACCAGATTGCCGAGCCTGTTTAGCTCTTCTTTCCATTCATTTTTAATTTTTTCTGGGTCTTCTTGATCTGTAAAACATTGAATATGTTCGATATCTGTTCCTTGATTGAAAAGTTGTGCAGAGGAGATTTCCGGATTCTGGAGATATTCACACAGGAGGCAAACTAAACGCTTCCATGTATTGTAGCCAGCGATTTCTTGATCGCAGGCCTTTTCGAATAAATCTCGGTATTTTTTTGTATATTCGTTCAGAACGAAAAATATATCAGCTCCGGAAGGAGAAGAGATTCGCAATAATATATCGTACAAATCTTTAATAACCATGTTAACTTGTTTTGCCCAGAACAGACTTGGCGGTATGAGCATTTTGAATAGTGTTTCTGTGAAATTTTGTAGTTGTTGAGGAGTTATTCGTTCAAAGAAAAGAGCGATAATAGCATAATCATGAACAAACTTTCCATAGCGAGTTTTCCAGATAAAATGATTAAGTATTTTATACGTTTCATTTTCCTCAATTAAATTACATGAAATTGTATAACAGGCATTCAGTTTTCTGAGATCATCCAATGTGAGCAAATTTTTGTTCAGGGAAAATTTATACTTGTTAAATTCTTTATATGGATTTGTCTGAAGAGTCGTACCAAAGAGACGTTCAAAGAAAATCTGATGTCCCATACGATATGCTTCACTATCAAGTTCGTTTTTTGCGATGAGTACACGCTGATAAGTCGATAAAAGATCATCCATACTAAATGAAGGCTTTTCCGGATGATCCCTTTTTCGATTGTCTATGGATTGATAAATTTCTGAGATTCTATTGAAAATATCATCATCATCTCCGCAGATATGTGTCCGATAATCGTAAAAACGGATTTTGAACAAGTCAGAAGTTCCAAGATCAAGCCCTGTTGTGTTGATTGTATCAAAAATTTTTAACGTTTTTGAAAGATTTGCGTGTGTTTCGATGACGATGAATTGGATATTTTCCGTGATGAAGTTTGATAATTCCTTTAATGGATCTTTGGGAATGGAATCACATTTGTCTTTGTTTGAGAAGAATTCCTTAATAAGGCGGTAGAGTTCTTTCGCGTTTTGTGAATATTTATTGTGAGTTTTTTCACCCAATCTTTCTATATCTTTTACACTTTTTAAATCAGAAAAGAACTCATCCAGATCCTCTTGAGCGGAACCTCTGTTGACATGAGTATATAGGATAGTTTTGAATTTTTCATTGGAATCGTTTCCCGTCAAAGCATCCAGAACACATTGGAGAATAAGAAACGTGGTCAGACGTTGTTGTCCGTCGATGATGTCATAAGAACGTTTCTTGCCATCGGGATCTAAAGGAACAGGCGCCGAAAACTGGATCGTACCCATGAATACGGGTTCCTGTTTCTGAAAGGCATCGGATAGATTTTCTATCAGGGATCTTAATTCGTCATTTCCCCATGAATAGGGGCGTTGGTAAATGGGGACATGATAGCGGACTTCTCCGGAAAATAATTTGGAAAGGTCTTCTGTTTTGCAATCCAGCTTAAAGCTGTTTTTGGAGCTTTCATTTTTTAATTCCATCCAGGATTCGATCACTGGTGCAGCGTTAGCGTGTCTGCAGAAACGTTTCTGTGGATCATTTCCATATTTATTTTGGGAACGATCGTGTTCGGGAAGCAGGAATAGCTTTGCTTTACAGATCGCAGTGTCGTTCCCATCGATATATTCCCTATCACACGCGCAGAAATGAATTTTGCTTTCTTCATAAGAGGAAAACGGGCTTAGGCATTCTCCGACAGCTATTGGTATTTTCCCGTCCGTGATGATGAGAAGATCCCCCTTTTTTGCTTTACGCCAATCTCCTTTTTTCGCATTGTCCGATGCTCCTCCAAAAAAGGCGCAACCGTAGTTTAAGAATAAATGAAGAATGGATTCTCCGTTGTTTCCCCAGTTAGAACCAACTTTCCATACATTTTTTTCTGAACACATTGTTTTGATCTAATGGTTTTAGTTTTTTTATGATAAATTTTCCCCAATGAAGGTCAAGTCTGCGTTCTCCCGAAACAGGGGATTTTGTTGGAATTTAATTGTGTTTTACTTTTTGATTTTTGATATTATGTTGCGGATAGGTCCTTACCTCCAGCGGGGGCTTCACCGTCATGCTTATTTCTTTCCAAAGATGCATTTTCCTTTCCATTGTTTCCGGGAACAGGAGTTTGCCTCCCGCATGGCGATAGGAGGAGAGGATGGAGGCCATTCGCTCGCCGCGTTCCCGGAGGCCGGCCTCGTCCTTGAGAAGTGAATATTTTCTAAGAGTTGCATACATAACGTGCTGCCGGAGAATTAAAGAACTGAAGTCCTGCTGCAATTCCGGTTTTTCCATGGGGAAGCCCGCCTCCAACCATAGATAGGTGAGGGTGCGGAAGGGGAAGTTTTCCAGCGTATGTCTTTCCGCGGCCGCCAGGATATGGGCGATGGTCTTTTCCGGGTGGCGCGCCGGGATGGAGTGTGCGTGAAGGAGCCGGGCCAGTTCATACAAGCCGTCATCATCCTGGGGGACTTCTTCCGGTTCCCGCAGCCCATATTCCTGCGGAAGATCCGAAAAACGAGAGGAGCACAGCTTTTTTCTTTTTTGTTGTTTGATCCCGGCCAACGCTTCCGCCAGCACATCCCAGGCATTGAGGCCAGCCCGGTTGCAGGCAAGCGGATCCGCTCCCAGCCTGAGAAGCCTTTCCGCGGCATAAAAGTTTCCATAGCGGCAGGCTTCCAGAAAAGGGGTATTTCCCCTTTCGTCCATGACCTCCGGTTGAAAGAAGTTCATCAGGAATTGTTCGCTATCAAGGGAAATCAAGATCCAGGGGGAGGAGCATCTCGCCAGTTCGTGAAGCAGCGTTCTTCCATGATAGCGCGCCTGCATATCCAGGCGCAGGCCCGCTGCGGCGAGGATGCCCAGACAATCCCATCCGGCGTGCATGGCGGCGAACAAGGTGATGAGTTGCTGCTCCTCCGGGATAACGGGATAGCGGGATAACATGGCGAAGAGTCCCGAGTAAGGATGTGGAGCGTCAACCAGTTCATGAACAATGGCGGAGCGGCCCAGTTTGTCACGCTGCCAGGGATTCGCGCCCGCTTGGGTCAGGGAGGCATGGAATGTGGCCGGTTCCCCGCAACAGCACATTAACGGAGTTTGCCCATTTTTGTCCGGAAGGTTAACGTCGGCCCCATGTCTGATGAGTTCCCGGGCTATGACTAAATTCCCGGATTGACAGGCTTCCATCAGCGGAGAAGCTCCCGTATCGGGATGTTGAACGTCCAGGTTGGTATCCGGGTGTTTGCTCATCAGCATTCCCATGAATTCCCGGGCCAGTCTGCCCGGGCAGTCGCCCTCAGCCAGGATGTGCAGGAATGAGTCCCTGTACATGGATAACGCGTCGCCCTTATCAAAAGGGGCGCCGGGGATATCCCCCCTGACGCCGGCCCGGAGCATGTAACGGACGGCTCCCCATTTTTTGGACATGGCGGCGAAGGCTAGGAGAGTCAGGCCATGATGGTATCTGCCGTGCAAGTTGGCTCCGCACCGTTCCAGGGCGGATAAATACCGAATGGATGAGTTTTCCCTGCTGTGGTCAAAGATAAAGAACTCTACGGCAATTTCTCCATAGTCCATGAATTGATGTTCCCCGCCTTTTCCTGTCGTGAGAAAGATGTTCCGGGAGGATAGTTCTTCCCCGGAGGCGGTGAAAAGTTCACGAAAGATTTTTTTACGAAGCGGACTGACTTTTTTGCAGGGGAAAAACAGCTTGTGCCAATCGACAATATAGCGCCGGTTACGTTTGATTCCCGTTTTTTCCGGTTTATCCAGCGTGCAGACTTGATCAAAATGTTCTTCTATCCCCGGTTCCGGCGTTTCCCGGAAGGGGAGAAGAACAAGGCGTTTGTTTGCATCAATGGCAATCGTTCCCGGGTGGTTTTCCGCGTCCAGTTCCGCGGATAAAGCCTTGGCCGAGGCAATGATGGAATTTTTCAGATGCTCGGAAAGGGACTCCCAGGCTTGTTCGTACGAGGTCGCCGCGTGGGACCAGGGAAACGTCCATGGCTTTAATCTCGCCGGATGGCTGCAAGGGAAGCGAAATGGGCGTCAGGGCGTCATAGTCCGTGATGATGAGTTTGGGGCGCGCGCCGCTGTAGTCATAGTAGGAAACCATGCGGGGCGACCAGCGGCGGATGGATTGAAGGAGGCTGCCAATCGTATCACAGGAGGCGTTCCACGGAATCAGCATCTTGTCATCGCTGATGCGTAGTTCGTAGTCCGCCGGGTGATGCTTGGCTAGGTTCAGCACTCGGGAGAGCGCGGCGGAAAGGCTTATCTTCGGAATGATGCCGCCCCCGCCGCTGACTTTATTCCACATGGAAAAGACCGGCTTCCAGTCGTTATCCAGGGCAAAGCAATTTTCCATCCAATACCAGGGATCGGAAAAGACGATTTTCCACGCACGGGATGAGCCGCTGTAGGCCTTTTCGATGCTGGAAACGAGGCCGGAAAGAATGGTGTTCCCGTTTTGGGAGATGGCGACAGTATCGAACTGTTGGAAGGGCAAGACCTCCCCCAGCGTTCGCACGGGATAAACCGCGGTGATGGTGGAGACGGAAAAGCTTTGCTGGTCGTGGGTCAGGCTCGACGGCTTGAGGGCCAGCAAGTCATTGATGGTGATGTCGTGGTTCCTGCTGCTTGTAAAATGGTTAGTGGTTTATTTCTTATCGGCGATCTTTTGGAGCAACGTCAGAACTTTCGCACACCAGAAGCAGCCAAGGCAGGAGAAGGCTCCTGATAGCAAATAGATGAAGGCTATTGGAAACTGATGATGATAAAAATTGATTAAAAATAATACAATCCCAGCAATAATCGTCATTGCTCCCACTACTTGAAACAACCCCTCTACTGTAATTTTTAGAGGCTCTTGCTCATTCACCCAAGCAGGTTTTTTCTCTCTCTCATCTAAAATAAATTCAACAAATCGTTTCTTTTGTTGCCGCTCCGTTTCTTTTTCTTCTGATTTTCTGTTGGTGTTTTTGGTCAGATGATAAATCCTTCCAAAGGATAGCCACTCCTGACCTCCTTCAGGGCAAACAAGAGTTTCTGACAAGATTTCCCCTTCCTTGTACAAGGCTTCAAGTTCTTCAAATGAGTAAGGCCCATCAGCATGGTTTGAGTCAAAAGCAACGTAATAATTAGCCATAGTGGTATGGTGCTATAAACCGGCGTTAGTGCAAGCCTAAAAGCTGGTTAAAAGCCCTCCGGGAGGCGTTTCCTCCTCCCGGAGTTTTTCCGAAGGGGGTGCTGCGAGTTATTGTTTTTCATCAATCGGCGTGTTTTGAGCGGCATGTTGAATTATTCCCCTAATTTGGGGGATTTTATGAAAATCAGCTAGAATGTTATCATGCAAAGAGATCGCAACAGCGTTCAGGAAGAATCTCTGAGAGCGTTTTTGAGAAAAAAGCGCCTTGAGAAGGGATATTCCCAGCTCCAGCTGTCTCTGATGCTGGACAATACCAGGACGTTTGTTTCCAAATATGAGGCCGGGGAACGCTATCTCACTTTTACGGAGGTGGTGTTGATTTGCCATTTGCTGGATGCTGATCCCTGTGAAATCGCTCGCAGGCTCCATCCTTTGCTGGACAGGAACGGAGGGTGGAAAGGAACGAGGCGATGAGAGCCGTTTTATTGGGCAGGGAAAGCGCATCGTTTTCTTTTTAGCAAAAAGTGTGCCAGCCCAAAGAAGGCTGCCGTTATATTCCGGGAAGGGGGGCTGGCTTAAAAGGGAAGGATTATTTTTGACCAGACGGTGGTTTTATATTGACCGGCGTGTCCCGTTTTTGTTCCTTTATTGGTGCGGAAACGGAACCGTTTTCATATGGCACGTTATTTGCTGAAGATCTGAAAATGGGAATAAAGATGAAGATAGCCGCTTTTGATATGGAAACGTGCTGTTGTGCCGCGGCGTTCTCTATCCTCTGGAATTGCCGTTTTTTACGGGGAGAGGGACAGGAAAAGGGCTTTATCTTTCCGGGGTGTCCGTATGAAGTTGTTTGCAGGAAGCTCCGGGTGTCTGAGAAAGCGGCCGGCATGCACCGGGATGCGGATTCAGACAGGAACGGTTTTAGGAAGAAGATGTCATGAGCAGGGAACAATCATTGATTATTGTTGGATACGGATATGCGGATTGCCTGCTTGGAGGCGCGATTGTGGCGCTGAAAGAGAAGGAGGAAGGAAGGGGGACGGAGTTGAGGTTTTCTTCCATGAACGGGCTGGCGGGAGTGTTGGCGGGAGTTCTGCTTCAGGAGAAGCGGCCCGGAGTCATTTATCTGGTAGGAATTGGCCTGGGCAGGAACAGCCGATTGCTGGCGGAAAAAATCGAGTCGCTGGGGAAGGAACTAATCCTGTTTCAAGAAATAGGTGTTTGCAGGATATTCTCATCCTGTCTTGACCGGATTCCAACCTTGCTTTGAAGCCGCAATCGGATTACTCTTTCACCGTTATTTATGAGTAGTTCCGGACCTGCCTCAACCCCGATGATGGATCAGTACCTTCGCATGAAGAAGGGCTTGCCGGAAGACGTGCTGCTGTTTTTCCGGCTGGGGGATTTTTACGAAATGTTTTTTGAGGACGCCAAGGAGGCCTCCGCCATTTTGGGCCTGACGCTGACCAAGCGCCACGGCATTCCGATGTGCGGGGTGCCCCACCACAGCGCGGAAGGGTATATCGGACGGCTGGTGAAGGGAGGTAAGCGGGTGGCTATTGCGGAGCAGACCACCATTCCGCAGCCTGGCAAACTGGTGGAGCGGGAACTGACCCGCGTGATTTCCGCCGGAACCCTGGCGGACATGAATTTGCTGGATTCCTCCCGCCATAATTACATTGTGGCGTTGTACAGGGACAAGAAGCGCTTCGGCCTGGCATGCGTGGACCATACCACGGGGGAATTTTCCGTGGCCCAGTTCGAACACATGGATTTGCTTCTGGACGAGCTGTCCCGCATCAATCCCTCCGAACTCCTGGTCAGCGACGAGCAGACGGACTGCTTCCCCGGAACCCACCCCACGCTTTATTACGACGGATATACTTTTCTGCCTTCCACGGCCATTCCCAATTTGCTGAGCCATTTCCGGGTGCATTCCCTGGACGGCTTCGGCTGCGGGGAGATGACCGCCGCCCTGGGGGCGTCCGGCGCGGTGCTCCATTATCTGGGCTACCAGCTCCGCCGCCCCACGGACCACTTGCGCCGCATTTCCGTGCGCGCCACGGAGAACGCCGTGCTGATTGACCAGGCCAGCCAGAGGAATCTGGACCTGGTGGATTCCCGCGGCGGCGTGAGGCTTTCCCTGCTGGGGACCCTGGACAGGACGAGCACACCCATGGGCGCACGCAAACTCCGGGACTGGCTGCTCCACCCCCTGTGCGATCTGGAAAAGCTCCTGGCGAGGCAGGAGGTGATCGCCGTTCTGCTGCAGGAGCCCTACCTGATGAGCAAGCTGAGGGAGAGCCTGAAGAATGTGCGGGACATGGAGCGGCTGACGGGGCGCATTTCCCAGGGTGCCGGGAATGCCCGCGACCTTCAGGCGCTGGCTTCCTCCCTGTCGCGCATCCCCGCGCTCAGGGATGATTTGGAATCCCTGCCCGGCGGCGGGGAGATGCTGGAGAGCATCCGTTCCCGCATGGGCTGTTTTGATGAGCTGGTGGATTTGCTCCAGCGCGCCCTGGTGGAGGAACCGCCCGTGACCATCAAGGAGGGCGGCATCATCAGGGAAGGGTATCACGCCGGTCTGGATGAATTGCGGCTGGCTTCCCGCGACGGGAAGGAGTGGCTGGCACGGCTGCAGGAGAAGGAGCGCAAGCGCACGGGAATTGATTCCCTGAAAATTCGCTTTAATAACGTCTTCGGTTATTACATTGAAGTAACGAAGAGCCATTACGATAAAGTGCCCCCGGATTACCAGCGCAAGCAGACGCTGGTGAACGCGGAGCGCTTTATTACCCCGGAGCTCAAGCAGATGGAGAATACCATCCTGGGGGCGGACGAGCGTTCCCGCCAGGTGGAGTATGAGCAGTTCCTCCTGTTGCGTGAAGAAGTGGGCCGCCACATTGACGATATCCAGATGACGGCGGACGCCATGGCGGATCTGGATGTGCTGCTGGGGCTGGCTGAGGGCGCGCAGCAGTACCGGTACTGCCGCCCCGTTCTGGACAATTCCATGACCCTGCGCATTGTCAATGGCCGTCATCCCGTTATTGAGCAGAATGTTTCCGGCGATGTGTTCGTTCCCAATGACGCCTTTCTGGAACCGGAGGAAAACCGCCTTATTCTGCTGACCGGGCCCAATATGGCGGGCAAGAGCACCTATATCCGCCAGGTGGCCCTGATTACGCTGATGGCCCAGATTGGAGCGTATGTGCCGGCGGAAGCCGCCCACATCGGTTTGGTGGACCGCATTTTCTGCCGCGTGGGAGCCAGCGACGACCTGGCGCGCGGCCAGTCCACCTTTATGGTGGAGATGAGCGAAACTTCCCTGATTCTGAATAACGCTACGGAGCGCTCCTTGATTATTCTGGATGAAATCGGGCGGGGCACGGCCACCTTTGACGGTCTTTCCATCGCCTGGGCCGTGGCGGAATACCTGCATGACGAGCTGAAGTCCCGCACCCTGTTCGCTACGCATTATCATGAGCTGACGGATTTGGCCAATTCCAGGCAGGGCGTGCAGAATTACAATGTGGCCGTGCGGGAGTGGAAGGAGGAAATCGTGTTTCTGCGCAAGATTGTGCCGGGAGCGGCGGACAAGTCCTACGGCATTCAGGTGGCCCGACTGGCCGGCATGCCTGCCGTCATTGTGGACCGCGCCAAGGCCATCCTGTCCCATCTGGAGATGAATTCCACGCGCCCCAGGAAAAAGGGGCGCTCCCGGCTGGCGGAACCGAGAGCCAAGAATACGGACATGGACGACGATATGCCTGTCGGGGAATACGCTCAGCTGGAGTTGTTCTGATATGCCTCCGCTTTCGGATACAATCGGCGGCCTGCGTTTCGCCGCCATTGATTTTGAATCCGCCGGCGCGGCCCGGGGGGAGACGGACCAGCCTGTCCAGATAGGCATAGCCGCATGTTCCCGCCTGGAGGACGAACCTGAGTTGTGGACTTCCTATATTGCGGTGGAGAAGCCGGTTTTATGGTCCGCCTCCCAGGTGCACGGCATTACTACGGAGATGCTGGCGGATGCCCCGTCTTTTCCTTCCCTGTGGCCGGAGATACGTTCCCGGCTGGGGCAGGCCGTGGTGGTGGGGCATAATCCGGCTACGGAACGGAAGTTCCTGCGGCGGTTTCCGGGCCACGGCTTCGGTCCGTGGCTGGATACGCTGGCTTTGGGCAGGATGTGTGTCCCCGGTCTGGAGGATTATTCCCTGTCTTCTTTGTGCGGCGCCCTGGGGTTGACCTGTTCCGTGGAGGCGTTGCTTCCTGCGCGCCGCTGGCATGACGCTTTGTATGATGCGCTGGCAAGCCTGCTGATTGTCCGTTTTCTGGTAAAGGAATTGAATTTGTCCGGCCAGCCTCTGGAGGTATTGGGCAAGGCGGTGAGAACATGATTTTCCCGGCAGGGGAAAGAATGCTTTTCCGGGCCGCGTATTCGGAAAAAGATGAATGCTTCTGTTTTCTCTGCCGTTTTTTTATTGCTCTCCTTTGCTTCTTCTGCCGTGTATGCGTCTCCTGCTGATGAGGCTCCGGATCCGCCCGATGTTCCCAAACTGAATACCCAGCCGTGGGTTCCGGCCCGTTACAGGGCGGTTCGGGAAAATTTGCTGGGGAAGGAATGCGGCATTCTGTTCGTGGGGGATTCCATTACGGAATGCTGGGAACGGGAAGGTGCCGCGCTGTGGAAGAGGCTGTTTCTGCCGATGAAGGCGGTCAACTTCGGAGTGAGCGGGGACAGGACGGACAGCATGCTGTGGCGTATGGAGGATACGAAACTGGCGGTCAAGACTTCCCCCCGCTATTGCGTTTTACTGGCCGGGACGAATAATATCGGCCGCTGGAAGGGGAGGCAAGCCGCAGCGCAGACGGTGAAGGGCATCCGGGAGATAGCCGTACGCCTGTTGAAGAAGTTTCCGGAGACCCGTTTGATCCTGATGGAGGTGACTCCCTACGGCACCGATCCCGGCAGCCCGTTGCGCAGGAGGCAGGAGGAGATTAACCGTTTGCTGCGCAGGCTGGAGCTTCCGAGGACCACCATTTTATCCATTAACGGCAGTCTGCTGAAGCCGGACGGGACGTTCAGGGAGGGCATGTTCAGGGATCATGTCCATTTAACGGAGAAGGGTTATCAGGCATGGGCGGACGCGTTGCTGCCGCTGTTGAACGGGGAAGGGTAAGTTCTCTCCGTTTCCTGCTGCCCGGCATTGCCTGGGGGGAGGGCGGCGGATTGCCGCCCGCATGACAAGACGTCCTAGCGTTCCATTTCCTTTTCCAGGAATTCCAGCAGGTAGGCCGGGGACAGGAGTTCCCTGGTGACGACGGGTTTTCTGCCGGGAAGATACAGGGCATTGACGGGAACGGCCGTGCGCCCCAGGTTTTTAAGTTCCCGGTCAATGGCGGGGTTCGTGCGGGTCTTGTCCGCCTTCATCATGACGATGCCATATTTTTTGAAAGCGGCCAGCACTTCATCCGTATAGGAGGCCTTGTTGACCTGGCAGGTGGAGCACCAGCGGGCCGTAAAGTCCACATAAACGGGTTTCCCTCCGTCCAGGGCGGCCTGCATGGCTTCCGGGCTCCAGGGTATCCAGATGTTCCCTTCCTCCTGGAGGGAGGGCGCTGCGGCAGCGGAGGACTCCGCCGCCCCGGGAGCGGAACCGCGGCCGAACCAGGCTGCTCCTTCCGGCGGAAGCATGTAGTACAAGCCGGCCAGCAGGAAGATTACGGAGAAGATGCCTCCCGTGATGCGGGACTTTCTGCTGCGGTACATGGGGCACCATCTGCCGTATACCCAAAAGGCCATGGAAAACAGCACCAGCCCGAAGAAGAGGAACAGGATGTCCTGAGGATGGTTTTCAGCATCAAAGAAGGCCATGTAAATCCAGAGGAAGTAGGCGGCGGTGCCGAACATCAGGAAGGACATGGCCTGCTTGAAGGATTCCATCCATGCGCCGGGTTTGGGCAGGTATCTGGTCAGGACGGGAAAGGCGCCCAGAATGATGTAGGGAAGGGACATTCCAAGCCCCATCATGGTCAGGCAGAGTACGATGCCCAGAGGCGGCTGGAGCATGGCCGCGCCGATAGCCTGGCCCAGGAACGGAGCGCTGCATGGGGTGGAGATGACCGTAGCCAGGGCACCGGACCAAAAGGAGCCGGCATAACCTTTCCGGTGCTGGAGGTCGTTGCCCATGGTCGTGGCTTTGACGCCTATTTCAAAGACGCCGAACATGCTCAGCCCCATGGCGAGCATCAGGCCCAGCAGACAGAAATTCACCCAGGGGTTTTCAAACCAGAACGCCCAGTTGACAACGCCTTCCGCGCCGCGGCCCAGCCAGAAGTCTCCGCTGAACACGCCGGGGCCGGCTGGGGCGCTCCAGTCAAACATGTTCGCTTTCAGCGCAATCAGAATGGCAGTAATGATCCAGAAAGAAATCAGGATGCCCAGTACGAAGGTAAGGGAGTGGGCCAGGACTTTTTTCCGTTCCCCCCCTCCCAACTGGACGAATCCCATAATCTTGAGGCCGATTACCGGGAAGACACACGGCATGACATTGAGGATGATGCCGCCGATGAACATGAAGAACATGATTTCCCCCAGGCCCATCAGCGGAGGAGCGGGGATGGAAGCGGAAGATTCCGGGGCGGATTCCGTTCCGGCGGCTGTTGCCTGAGATTCCCCGGAGAAGGGGCGGTCGTCCGCGGTGATGATGATGCCTTCCCTGCCGGCGCGCAGGATGCCGGAAAGGCTGGTCAGCGGTTTCCCCTTGTCCGCGTCCGGCAGGTTGTTGGGGTAAAGGCCGTCCGTGGTGTCATTGAATTGCATGGACAGCTCATAATTGGAGTCATCCAGTTTTTTGAAGGTTTGGGGAGTGGTAGGGTTGATTTCCCCCTGATTGCAGAAAAAATAGACGGAATCCTGCGGAACGGGGCGTCCGTTTGTCCTGAGGTGCAGGGTGACGGTTTTCCCTTCCTGGGAAATCCGGGCTTTCAGCCCTTCCGCCCAGTCGGGGGCGGCAAGCCCTGCCATGTTCCCGGTCAATTCCGCCGCGTCAGGGGCTGTCTGCCCGTCTCCGCGCTTCAGTGTGACGCTGAAGTTTCTGGTTTCCGGGGCGGCGCACTGTTCCGCGCACATCTGCCACGTCATGGTGGTGGTGAACGTCGCTTCCGGGGGGGCATCCTTTTCCGGAGTTACCCGGAACGCCATTTTAGCTTTCCCGCTGTATCCGTAAAAATCCACAAGCCCTTTCCCCAGTTCCGGGATTTGCCAGAAGGGGCCTTCCACCCGGAAGCCGGGCACAGGCTGGAAGGCGCCTTCCATGGGAAGTCCCACGGTTCCCGGATTTTTGTAGTAAACGTGCCAGTGGTCCGGCAGCGCCAGCTCCGTCACGATGACGAAGGAGGCTTCTCCATAGGAGATGACAGTGGCCTTGGAGGAACCGGATGTCTGGGGCGGACCAAAGTTTCCCGCTTCCCCGAAGCTCATGCCTCCGAAGTCCTGGGCCTCCCCCGTGCTGAAACACCCGGCGATCATGCCCAGGCAGCCGACGGCTGCTTTCAAAAAGTTTCTCATAGCAAAGGCGGTTACCATAAAGAACGGGGGGATTCAATGTTTGTGTGTTGCATGGCGGGGAGCCTTGTATAAAATAAGGCCATGGTAAAAACTAAAACGACGTACGAGGGCGGCCTCCATTGTTCCATGGTTCATGAACCTTCCGGGGCCACGCTTTCCACGGATGCCCCCGTGGACAACAACGGCAAGGGTGAGTCCTTTTCCCCCACGGACCTGGTAGGAGCGGCGCTTGCCGGCTGCATGAGCACGATTATGGGTATTGTTGCCGAACGTAAGGGGATTCATCTGGAAGGCATGACGGTGGAAGTAGCCAAGCATATGAATGCGGATCCCCGCCGTATCGGCAAGCTGGAAGTCGTCATTACCGTTCCTCTTCCGTCCGATTATCCGGACAGGAAGCTGCTGGAACAGGCTGCTCTGAGCTGTCCGGTCAAGCACAGCCTGCACCCTGATATTGAAATACCCATTACCTGGAAATGGGTTGGCTAATCGCTTCCGTGTTTTCTTGAGACCGCCTGTGAAAACAGGCGGTTTTTTTTGTGATGTTAAAAATGTTGGAAAAATGAAATAATAGTTGAGTATGCTTGACTTATAGTTTTATGTTGTGCATTTTCCCGGGGATGAAAAAGTTGTTCCCTGTCTTGTTGCTGATTCCTGTGACGGTGTGCGGATTGTTGTCCGGATGCGGAGGAGGGTCGGTAAAGTCCGGAGATGACGGGAACACTTCCCTGAGCGGACAGCAGGTAAGCCTGTTTGAGGGAGGAAGCATCTTATTCCAGCTCCAGTTCAGCGGGCAGGACGTGGATGTTATCAGAATGGATACAAGAGCCGTGTACGACGGGGTTTATACGTACCGGTTCAATAGCGGGGAGAATGCCGGCGTATTGAATATTGCTCCGGCTGCCAACAGCAGCTCCGCCTGTACCATGGCGAATGTGAACATTGCCTTTGACGACGCCGGGCGGAATGCGGGCGTCATTACTTCGGGCACCATTACGGAAACCGGGCTTGATTTGGATCCTGCCATTGACGGCGTTCCCCGCCCCATGGCCGGTTGGACATGCCGTGTGCACCGGGATTGATTTTCCGGGCATCAGCTGTCCAGGACAAGAGGGAAGTGTCGGCTGAGCGGATAGTCCGTAACCTGGATCAGTTCCACGCCGTAAAGGCTGGCGATGGCAGGAGCTTCGGATTTGTCATAAGGCTCACAGTAATAAATGGTCTTTACGCCATGGGCGCACAGCGCCTGCATGCATGAAGTACAGGGCATCGTAGTACATGCCACCACCTTGGCTTCCCCCCTCCGGAACAGGCTGCACAGGTTGATTTCCGCATGCAGCATGTATTTCTGGCGTTCTTCCCGGCTGGCCCAGAAGGTGTCCTGAGCCTTGAATCCGGGATACAGTCCGTTGTAAGCGGTGCCGATGACGCGGTTGTCCGCATCCAGGGCGGCGGCCCCCACCTTGCGGTACGGGTCCTCCGACCGCAGGGCTGCCGCGTGCGCCAGCGTCATTACATACTGCGGGATGGGAAGGCGGGTTGACGAGGAGTTATTGTTCATGGTTGGAAGACTGGAGTTCCGCCAGGAAGCCCGACTCGTCCAGGTACAGGTTGGGCGGCAGGGAATAAGGGGTGGAGAGGGTGGCCCCGGCGATGACGTTGGAAAGAGGGGGATTCTGGTAAAAGCCGGGGAGGAGGCGTCCTCTTGTCCTGGCCCTCATGCCGAGCTGAACGGTGCCGTCATCCAGCTTGAAGACGCTTCTCTTCATGGACATGGCCAGGATAATGCCGCGGTCCGTGGCGAAGCAGGGCCGCCAGCCGATGTTGGGGAGAACCAGGTCGCCCGAGCCGCTGAAGTCATAAAACGGCGTGCGCGTATTCGGAACCAGGCTGTAGAGCCTGCGGCGCAGGAAATCGGAACCGGCTATCTGCCTGATGCCTTCCGGCATGCTGTGGTCCCCGTCGCTGATGAGGTAAACGGGAGTGCTGGTGAGGATGGGCCACAGGACGGCGGCCACCGTTTCGTGGACTTCTTCGCGTCCTATGCTGGTGAGCATAAGTTCCCGGGGTTGGAGGGAGTTCACCCGTTCCAGCTGCTGGGCGTTCATCCAGAAGTCGCACAGGCGGCTTTGGGAGCGGGTGCTGTCCAGCAGGGTGGACAGCCATTTCCTGAGTTCTGGATGCTCCGCTTCCACGGTGTCGTTCATCAGGCATTCCGCTATTTCGTACCCGGAGAGCCGCGCGTTTTTAGAGAAGACCAGCGGCTTGTGGGCGATGCGCTCAAGATGGTTCAGGATGGCATCCCTGCCGATGCTGGCCGCAATTTCCAGGCATGTGGAGGACAGCTCCCGCAGCGTGTTGATGACCATGCGGGGATTGACGGCGTCAGGCTCAATGGGCTCTCCGATGGCGGCGGTGAAACGGTAGGGAACGCGGAGAGGCGCCTTGGAGAAGAAGCGGTTGCCTGAGTAGGAGAAGATGCTGCCCCATAGTTCGTCCATGTAAATGGGCACGATGGGGCAGCGCGATTTTTTCGCCAGCATTTCCAGCCCCCGGCGCGCGGCGCACAGGGTTCCCGTGCGGGTGAGCTGGCCTTCCGGGAAGATGCAGATGACTTCTCCGGCCTTCAGGGCCTGGATGGCCTTGGACAGGGATTCCCGCGGATTACGGGAGGAAATGGGCAGGCAGTTGAAGAGTTCCAGAATCCAGCCGAGCCAGCGGATGGCTACGAATTCCTCCGCCACGATGAACCGTATGGGGCGCGGGCAGATGAGAGAAAGGAACAGCGCATCCCCGTAGGTGACATGATTGGAGACGATGACGGCTCCGCCGTCTTCCGGAATGCGGTCCTGGTGGATGATGCGGGAGCGGTAGACAATCCTCATGATCCAGAGGCCCATCATGCGGATGAATTCACGGGGAATAAGCCGGAATGCCACAATGGTGATGACCACGCCCAGGGCGGCCAGCACCCAGAATTGGTTCTGGATGGAGAAGATATTCCTGAGCATGAGCTGGAAGCCGACGGCCACCAGCCCCATCAGGCAGTCCATCAGGTTGCCGGCGGCGATGACGGTGCTGCGGTTGGAGGGGTCGCAGTTGTCCTGAAGGTGGGCGTTTAACGGCACCAGGTACGCAGCGGCGAAAGCCCCGGTGATGCCGAACCCGATATTGCTGGGAAGGGAGCCGGGAGCGAAGAAAGACATGAATATGCACCCGATAGTGAAGCCGATCGCGCCCAGGGGAATGAGCCCCAGTTCAATCTTTTTACGGCAGATGATGGAGGCGATGACGCCGCCTACCACCGTGCCGCCGCTGAGCCATGCCATGAGAATGGCCGCGGACATGCTGAATCCGGTGCCGTCAATGGGGTGTTCCTGGGCGATTTGGAGGGAGATGAGCATCAGGGCCCCGGCCAGGAACCAGAAGTAGGAAACGCCGATTTCACTGAGCCTCAAGTCCCGCTGGCTCCAGAGGTATTTAAGCTGCACGAAATGTTCGTAAAAGAGCTTCCATTCGAATTTCCTGGTCTGGTTGGCCGGATACCGCGGGAGGTAAAGGGACGCAATGGCTACGGGAACGGCGATGCAGGTGAGGATGAATGTGGGGAAAGCGGCCGCTTCCCAGCCGTCGTTGGAGGAGACTTGCAGGATGTCGAACCAGGCGAAGATGCCTATCTGGGCCGCCAGCATGGACAGGATGAGGCTCATTTCCATCAGCCCTGAAGCGTAGCCCAGCTGCCGGGAGCCTACCATGTCCTTGACCACTCCCTTTTTGGCCGGGCTCAGGATGGTCGCCTGAACGGAGAAGACGCAAAACCAGAAAACGGCCATTTCAATGTTTTCGTATTTATAGCACAGAAGCATGGCCCCAAGCACCAGGATCTGGAGGAAAGACATGAATTGAATGATGCGGGCCTTACAGAAGCAGTCCGCCAGCCATCCGACGAAAGGGGAGAACAGGATGTAGGGCAGAACGAAGATGCAGGCCAGAATGTACTGGAGGGAGTTGACCCAGGAATCCGGCCCGTATGCGGCGTTGGTGGAAGCCAGCCAGACGCCCAGCGGAATCAGCAGGAACTGGGCGGCTTTTTCATTGAAAGCGTTCTGGGCTTGAATGAGAATCAGGGAATAAAAACCCCTCCATTCCTTTTTTGAGGGCATTTTTTTCTTAGATGTCTGTACGTCATCCATGTGGGGCGGATTGTAGCAGATCATGGGGTGTAGGGAAGGATAATCTGTTCCCGTACAGGCGCGTTTCCGGGAGGAGGGGAAACCGTTTTTTCCGGTTTTTTGAAAGGGGCGGGCAGGGGATGGCCCGGAGGCTGGCGCGGCATGTCCGGGCAGCTTTGCCCGCGTGCGGGAGCGGAAGCCGGAGATTCCTTGTCATGAAGAGGTTCGGCAAACAGGCTTTATGGTTGACATGAGGTTGCAGGGCCGTAGGATGCTGGCAGAAAGCTATCACCCGAAGAGAGATTATATGAATACTTCCCCGACGATAGGCGTGTTGCTGGCCGCAGGTGCGATTCTTCTGCCTTCCTGTGAAACGGAGCGCGTGAATGAACGTCCCATCGGCATTTATCCTACGGAAAATGTCTATCCGTCCGGCGCTATGGGCGCCCAAGGCGATAGCCTGCTGAATGATATCCAGCGTGAAAATTCTCTGGACCCGATGGCCGGGCAGAATTCCGGTTTTAACCCGGACCCCGCCCGCACTAATTCCGGGACCATCAGCAATATGGTGGGAGGGGCCAACAATATCACGCCTCCGGCTCCCGTTGTGCCCAAGCCCGTCGTTCCGAATCCCGTGGGTGGCTCCGCCGGTTCCGGCATTGCCGCCCCCAGGCCTGTGGAACCTTCCGCTTCTTCTTCCGTACCGGTGGCGTGGCCTACTGCGGATCCCACGGTGGTGGTCAGCCCGTATGACCGCACCAAGAAGATCAAGATTTTGAACAGGAGCACCAATAAGCCGTATCCCTCCGGGACGGTGTTGCGGGACACCAACTTCCCCAACGAGATTAAGAAGTTCCGCGTGCCCTGATGCGGCCGCCGCAGCGAGATCATGCCGCGCCCCTGAACATGCCGATGTTCCGGGGCGCTGATGTATTCCCCTGTAAATCCATGAGAGAATATTCCCGAAAGCAGTTTTTCTTCTCCTCCGTCGCCATTCTCGGCCCCGGCCTTCTGGGCGGGTCCCTGGCGCTGGCTGTCAGGAAGCAGTTGCCGCATGTGCACGTGCGCTTGTGGGGCAGGAGGGAAGAACCGTTGGAATATGCCCGTTCTTCCGGAGCCGCCCATGCCGCTTCCTCCCGGATGGAAGAGGTGGTGGAGGGGGCGGATCTGGTTGTGCTGGCTACCCCGGTTGGCGTGATGCCCCGCCTTGTTTCCGACATGCTTCCTTTATTGAAACCGGGAGTACTGGTAACGGATGTGGGTTCCGTGAAGGGGGGGGTTCACCAGGCCGTGGGCTCCGTGCTGAAGAAAGCCGGCGTGGCGTTTATCGGCTCCCATCCCATGGCCGGTTCCGAAAAGCAGGGTATGGAGCATGCTTCCGGGGACCTCTTCCGGGATGCGACCTGCATCCTGACGAATGACGAGCATGTGCATGAAGATGTGCTGCTGTTGCTCCAGAGGTTCTGGGAGCGTGTGGGCTGCCACTGCATCCGGATGAAAGCGGCGGATCATGATTCTTCCGTGGCACGCATTTCCCACATACCTCATGCTTTGTCTGCCCTGTGCGTCCACAGCGCCCTGGACGGTGGGGATGTGAAGCTGCTGGGGCTGGTATCCGCCGGAGGTTTCCGTGATACTACCCGCGTTTCCATGGGGGAACCGTCCATGTGGGCTGAAATTCTGGCGGAAAATGCTCCTGCTGTTCTGGAGCGTCTGGATGAAGCCCTGTCCCAGCTGGGACAAGTGAGGAATTGGCTGGCTGCAGGGGATAAGGAGGCATTGCGGGAATGGCTGAAGGCCGCGGCGGAGAGCCGGGCGCAGGCTTTGGGCTTGTGAAAGGGCGGGGCCGTTCTGCCATCAGATGCGCTTTTGCCGGAAGGAAAAGGAACGGTCTGTTATCAAATTGTTAACAAACGGGAATGGACGGTTCTTTGTTCCGTCCTATACTTGCCCCTATGCGTTTATCCAACATGAATACCCCCCGCCATCGCCGCCAGGGGCGCGGCCTGCACCGTGCTGCCGCCATTGGGAGCCTGCTTGTTCTCGGACAATCTGCCTATGCCGAGACAAAGGCCGCCGCCGCAGAGGAAGGCGTGCAGGAAATGCCGGAACGCGTGATGACCATCCGTTCCAGGTCCCTGCGGGCGGAAACGGTCAGTTCCGCTACTCTCACGAACATGAAGACGGAGGAAGTTCCGCAAACGGTAAACGTCATTACAAGGGACCTGATGGATTCCAAGGGGTCCGATTCCCTGGTGGAAGCGCTGCGTATGGATTCCTCCGTCAATACGGGTGGGGACATGCTTTTGTCCCGTACGGCGGACCAGTACACCATCCGCGGCTTTGCCGGCAGTGATGTTCAGATCGGCAACATGCCCCTCCCGCGAGGCATGGGGTATGGCATGGATACGTCCCTGATAGAAAATATTGAGATTGTCAAAGGCCCCATCGGTTCCATTTCCGGCGGTCAGACCAGTACGCTCGGGGCATACGGCGCCGGCGGTTCCATCAACCTGATCCTGAAGGAGCCTGATTTCCTGGAACGGACGGAGTTGACGGCTTACGCCCGCCTTTCCCATCACGGGCAGAAATACCGCGCAACGATTGACGATACCCGGTACAGGGGGTATGAAACGAATGGATTTGCCCTGCGCACGGTGGTAGCCGCCGAATATGAACGCCCGTTCTGGCTGAGCAACGGAGCCAACGGAGGCCAGAAGTACACGGTGTCCCCCATTTTCCGCTGGCAGCATGATTCCCGCACCAAGACGGTGCTGACGACCAGTTTCCAGTATCAGAATTCTCCGACGACCATGGGCATCCCTGTGCTGGGCGGCCATTTTGTGGGGCCGTATGACGCCTGGTACGGTTCTCCGAGCGGAAGGCTTAATTCCAAATCCCTGCTGGCGATGCTGGATTTCGAACGCAAGCTGGAAAAGATATGGACGATCCGCATTGGCGGCGGTATTGGGTACAGCGATGTGGACTATAATGTCTGGGGCATTTCCTCTTCCGCTGGGAGAGGAACCAGCACGGCGGATTATTACAACCAGATGATTGCTTCCGGAAAGGCCAAATATGAAGCCGCCTGGAGCGACGAGTGGAATATCAACTGGAATTTTTATTCCAACGCACTGGCGGAATTTAAGACCGGGCAGGTGAAGCATGAAGCCCTGATGGGCGTTTCTTACACGGGGAGCAGCACTTATGGAGACGGTTCCAGCCTGGTGACAAACGCCACCGCAAACACGAACGGCTATTTTTCCCTGTACAATCCTCCTCCTTTTTTCCCTGCAGGGCGCGATTATTCCGGCGCCAATGCGACGGATACCGTGGTGCAGAGGGCTGGTTTTCTGCTGCAGGATGTCCTCAGTTATGGACAGTGGCGTTTTCTGGCCGGCGTTCGCGGTGACGCGCATTTCAGCCTGGACAATAATTATGCGTTTGCGTGGAGCCCCCGCTTCGGAATTACCCGCATGTTCGGCGAACGCGTAGCGTTGTTCGCCAACGCAGCCCGTACCTCCGCCCCCAACTTCGGGTATCTGGATGAAAACGGGAAGGAATTGACCGATTCCTGGCGTACGGACCAGATGGAATTCGGGTTCCGGGTCAGCCCGGTTGATAAGGTGTGGTTTTCCGCTTCCTGGTTTGACATCATCCAGAATAATACGCCTGTTGCCATAGACGGATATACCAACCGGTACTATTCGGACGGCTCCAAGAGGGCGGAAGGCGTGGAACTTTCCCTGAACGGGGAAATAACCAAGAATTGGAGTTCCTATCTTTCCTACACCTACACCCGCACCAAGAACCGGACCACCGGGGAAGTGTATCCCACGATTGCTCCGAATGCTCTGGCCCTCTGGCAGAAGTACCGCATTGACGGAGGGTTGCTGAACGGTACGGTGCTGGGCTTGGGCTACCGCTGCAAGGATTCCTACTACGCTACGTTCCGGGGCGCAAAAATTGCGGACAACTACACCATCCCCTCCTATAGCGTATTCGACTTTACGGTGGAAATCCCCCTGCCGGAATCCAAATGGCTGAAAGATGCCAAGCTGAGGCTGGCTGTGTATAATATCTTCGATAAAAAGTACGTGCAGTCCACCCGCCATGCCGTGCAGTGCACGGTGGGAGAGCCGCGCACGTTTGAAGTAGGCCTGAAGACCACGTTTTAACCTTGCGTTTCCGCCATGAGTTCCCCCGTCATTTCCGTCAGCCATCTCAAGCGCGGTTTCAAATCCGGTTCCGGGAGTATAACTGTGCTGAAAGATATCAGCCTTACCGTGAACCGGGGAGAGTTCGTCGCCGTGATGGGCGCAAGCGGCTCCGGAAAAAGTACTCTGCTGAACGTGCTGGGAGGGCTGCTGGCTCCGGATTCCGGTACGGTGACGGTGGATGGGATGGATCTCGGTTCCATGTCGGATGCCTCCCTGACGGTGTACCGGCGGGACCGTGTAGGGTTCATTTTCCAGATGTTTAACCTGGTGGGCACCTTGAACGTGGAGGAAAACATTCTGTTGCCGTCCCTGGCGGGAGGCAGGAAGGTGGCTTCCGCCGCCCTGGACGCCATGATTGAAAAGGTTGGACTGTCTCACCGTCGGCATGCCATGCCGGATACGCTCAGCGGCGGGGAGCAGCAGCGCGTAGCGATTGCCCGTGCATTGGTCTCCGGTCCCGCTCTGGTGCTGGCGGATGAGCCTACGGGCAATCTGGATTCTGAAAATACCCGGCTTATGGGAGATTTGTTCCGGGATTTGCATCGTGCGCAAGGTTGTGCTTTTGTCCTGGTGACGCATGCGCCGGACGTAGCCATGTGGGCGGATCGTGTAATCGTACTCAAGGACGGCAGCATTGTGGACGACAGATCCACAGCGGAATTTGCCGGTCCTGCGGAATTGTCCTCCTTCTATGAACGTACGCTGAATGACGCCTTATGACGTTGATGTTCAAACTGATTTGGAGGGATCTGCGCGCCAACCCCGGCCGGATGGCTGTCAGCGTGTTCGCCATCCTTGTCTCCGTCAGCCTCATTGTATGGATGATGGGGAGCTATGATACGCTGGTCAGGGAGTTTGACAATGATGCGGAGGCCTATATGGGGAATTATGACCTCTGCCTGGTGCCGGAGCCTCCCAAAGGGCCCCTTCCTCCCGGACAGTACCCGCAGTTTCGTGACCCGGAGCTGCCCGCCCGTCTGGCCGCCTCTCCCCTTGTGGAAACGGTGAACGCCGCGTGCCAGGTGCCGCGCCTCCAAATCGGCTGCGGAAATGAGCGGGGCAGCTTTGACGAGCAGACGCGCGACCGCATGGGAATTCCTCCCCAGAGCCCCATCCTGGTGGGAAACCATGCTGTGGAGTGTCCTTATGAACTGAAAGAGGGAATTTGGCCGGATATGGCTTCCTCCTCAGCCATGGAGGGGGTGCTGGGCAGCGGAAGCGCCAAATATTTCAGCGCGGGAGTGGGGACTGTCATGAACGTGCGCGTGGGAACGCATGTGTACGACGTAAAGATTGTGGGCATCGTCAAGCAGGCCAAGGCCACCCCCGGCGTCATTATGGGGCCGGGCGGCATGTCCGGCCCGGCTTTTTCCTCCCTTTTTGTGCCCGTGAAGGTATGCGAGAAAATTACGGGGCAGCCTTTTGCCCCCAATTTGATTTACGTTCAGCTCAAGGAAGGGGTGGACAAAAAGGAATTTGCTGAGAATTTCCGGCAGGAGCTGGTCCAGGCTTCCGCTGCGGTGGCGGATACGGATTCCATCATCCGGCGGCTTTCCAGCGACCGGTCCGTCCGTTCACAGAAGGATAGCGCGGAAATGTCCGTCTGGCTTGTCCTGTTTTCCTGTATTTTCATTATTTTCACAACGCTGAGCATTGGCGTCAGCGAACGTGCCCGCAGACTGGCCCTGATGCGTGCTCTGGGGCTGGGGCGCATGCAAATTGCACTGCTGATTGCAGGAGAGGGGATTTTTCTGTGCATTCCGGCATTGCTGGGAGGGTTGGCCGCAGGCTTTTTCCTGGTGTACCTGCTGGAGGAAGGCTCTGCCTCTGTACCCGTGCTGACCTGGTCCACAGTATTAACCGCCGCCGTATGCGCTGTGGGCGGGGCCTTGCTGGCTTCCATTATTCCTGCGTGGCGCGCTTCCCGCCAGTCTCCGCTGGAAGCGGCCGTCCCTTCCTCCGGATTCATCGGGAAGGTGAGCCGTGTTCCTGTGTGGTCTGTCGTGGCGGGCCTCGCATGCGTGTGTCTTCAGCCTGCGGCCCTGCTGTTGCCGGGCCTGGAGGTAGAAACGCGCAAATGGATATTTTTCTGGCTGGGTTACCCCGGCCTGGTAGCCGGTGCGCTGTTTCTGGCCCCCACCTTCGTGCGCGTGACGGAGTGGGCCGGGGCATGGATTACCGGATTTCTGCTGCACGTTCCGCATTTTTTCCTGAAAATGCAGCTCAGCCGCAACCTCAGCCGTTCCGTGGGAACTGCCGTATCCATGTCTGTGGGCCTCTCTCTTTTTGTGGGGGTGCAGACATGGGGCTATTCCATGCTGGTTCCTTTTTCCCCGGATACGTCAACACCCGGAACCCTGGTTTCCTTCCTGCATACGGAGTTCAAATCTGCGGATGTTCCGGAGCTGATGGCGCGCCCCAGCCTGCGGAATTCCCGAATGTATCCCATCTACGTGGATGAACCGGATATTGCTCCGGCACAGATGAAAAGCCCCGGTTTTTCCGGGATGCGCAACCGTTCCATCGTACTGGCCGGCATTCCCGTGGCGGAGATGGCCGGGGGGAGCCATCCGCTGTTCAACCCCGTGTTTGTTTCCGGAAATCCGCAGGAGGCTTATGCCATGCTGGAATCCACCCGTTCTCTCCTGATTCCGGACACGTTTGCACGGACGGTGGGGTTGAAGGTCGGGGATGACTTGATGCTGGTTAATCCGTCTTCCCGGGAACGCCGTTCCGGAAATGAGCCCTCTGCCGGTATTCGCGGCCGGGGCAGGGGGGCCGCCGTACGGGGAGAACCCTGGAAGGTAGCGGGAATAGTTTCCTTCCCCGGCTGGCATTGGTTGACCAAGACCAGCGGAATGCGCGTGCGCCGCGGGGGTTTTGTTGCCGCTTTGGCGATTGCCGATGAACGCTGGCTCAAAGAGGAATACGCTCATCAGGGATTCCAGTTTATCTGGGGGGATACTGCTCCGGGGATCAGCAACGTGGAACTTCAGAACGACCTGGGGGAATACGCCCTGATGAAGGTGCGGGAGCAGGAAAACGGAGGGGAAGGCGCCAAGCCTCTGGTGAAGGCCCTGACCCGGGAAAGCCTGGGAGGAAGCGTTACCAGCCGCGGGGACGATGTGATTTTTACGATGAGCAAGCTTCCCATCATCATGATGGTGATCGCCGTTCTGGCCGTACTTAACACCGTCCTGGCTTCCGTGCAGTCCCGCCGCCGGGAGTTTGGATTGATGCGTGCGGTGGGCGTGCCGGGCGGCATGGTAATGCGGATGCTCTGGGCGGAAACGCTGATGGTTTCCCTGTGCTCCGTTGTCATGAGTCTTGTGCTGGGAGTCCTGGGCGCCTGGTGCTCCATCCAGATTTTGGAATACGGCTATCACTTCGGCGTCGTTACTCCACCTGTCACGATGCCCTGGGCGCATCTGGCCTGTGCTGTACTTTTGGTGCTTTCCCTCTCATCCTTGGCGTGCCTTCTGCCTGCGTGGCGCATGAAGCATGCGTCCGTAACGGATTTGCTTTCCGTTCGCGAGGGGTAGGGGGCATTCAGTATGTTCTTTGTTGCAACATAGTTGATAATTGAATAAATAGAAGCATTAATCAATGCTTTGGCGCTGGGAACAGCCGGGCTGGAATTTCCGGTAGAGCCGGGGAATAATGGAAGGAAAGAAGCTGTTGTGAAACGGGGAGCCTTCCCTGAATAGAAAATAAGTGCATGAAAAAGAAAATAGAAATCTCTTCCTGGCCTCGAAAGTCTCATTATGAGTATTTCCAGACGTTTGACTGCCCCATGTTTTCCATTACGTCCCCGGTCCGGGTGGATGCCCTGTACCGTTATGCGAAACGGGAGGGGGTTTCCTTTTTCATTTTGTGCCTGTTTGTGCTGCTGAAGGCGTTGAACAGGGTGCCCCAGCTGCGCCAGCGGGTGGAGGAAGGGGATGTATGGGAGTATGAGTCCGTGGATGCCCTGGTTCCAGTGCTGGCTGCGGATGGAGAATTCACTCAGATTTTAGTGGAATACCGGATGGAGTTGTCTGATTTCCTGAAACATGCCGTTCCTCTTGTGCAGGCTGCCAAACTTGCTCCCGCCCAGGCGAATCCGTGCCATAGGGCGGATATCGCCGTATTCAGCTGCCTGCCGTGGATTCCATTCACACAGGTGGCCAGCGCCTACAGAGTGTTTCGGGGACAATACTTTCCCCTCATCCATTGGGGGAAGATGGAGGCGGATGCTTCCGGCAGGATGGTGATGCCCGTGGCCATTCAGGCAAACCATGTGCTGGTGGACGGGGTGCATGTGGGCCGTTTTTACGGTATTCTGGAAGAATTGTGCGGAAATCAATTCTGTTAAAAGGATTTTTCCGTGGCGTGGTTCCAACAGAACTTGAGTTTGTGAATTGAGGTGAATCAAGATGAATTTGAACTGGATGCAAAATACTGAATAATAACGCAATATAAATTTCGACTGAATTTTGGAATTTCACCGTCATTCAAAAAACGTGGTGACCTGCGTGGTGACCCGATTTGACAAATGGCAGTTTGAGTTGTTATATTTGCAGAACCAAAGTGGCTGACAGGGAACAACTGTGAAAGCCGACATTCAAATTTAACGACAAACAAATATATGGCAACAACACCCTCTCCGAAAAAATTGACACCGTTTCATGTTCGCAACAAGGACTTGAAAAAGGATACCGCGACTCTGTTTATCCGCATCCATACCCGAAAGATTGATGTGCTTATTTCGACATTGCTCCAAGTGGAGGTGAACGAATGGCTGAAAGCCACCGCTTCGCCACGTGCGTGGCTGGCGCATCAGAAGAAGAATTACCAACTTCATGCCAAGCTAACGCAGATTGAAGGCATCGTAAAGGCTCACATGGCGAAAATTGATTTCGATCGTGAGGCTCTCGACATGGATGTGCGCTACATATCCGAGTCTGAAAAGGTGGATGCAGAGCGCAGGGCAAAAGAGGAAGCAGCCGCAGCCGAGCGGAAGGCGATTACCAAGCGTGAAGAGGCGAGAGAAAAGGCGCGAACGGCTATATGGAGAAGGTTGTCAACAAGCATCTGACCAACCTGAAAGCTTTGATAAACGCCGCTTTCATTGATGGTGTGCATGACACAACCAACGTGCCGCTTCGCTGATTGTGAAGAACAAGATTGAAGACCGCGACAAGGCTGTCGAAATCTATCTGACGGAAGATGAACTGCAAGTTCTCTATGAAATGCCGCTGACCGGTAAGAACGACCTTATACGCGATGTTTTTCTCATCGGTTGCTATACTTGCCAACGTGTCAGTGACTACAACAATCTCATGCCGACTGCTTTGAGACTACACGCAAAGGCACACGCATCATCCGTATAGTCCAGCAAAAGACCAAGACCGAGGTGACAATTCCGGTTCTTAATGAGAATCTAATAGCCATCTGCGAGAAATACGGCTACAATGTGCCGAAAGTCAACGAGCAGGTGTTGAACCGCTACATCAAGAACATTCTCAAAGATTTGTCGGAAATTATGCCGACCCTTGCTGAGAAAGTGCCGACCCGATTGACTATGAAGCAGAAGGAGGCACTGAAAAAAGAAGGCAAGGAAGCTGAGACCGACCTCAACGGCAACGTTATTGTTCCGCGTTATGCTTGTGTAACTTCGTATACCGCCCGAAGAACAGGAATCACCAATATGTACCTCTCCCACAAATACACGATGCTCCAGATGATGCACGTCAGCGGCCACAAAACCCAAAAGACCTTCATGGACTACATCAAACTCTCCTCCGAAGAGATAGCCGATGAAATCGCCGCAATGTCGAAGAAAGAGTGTGAGATGTGGTGACACACAGCCCTTATCATTATGTCATTTCAAAATAATTTCGTAATTTTGCATTATGTTAACGGCATCTCAAATACTTGACCTTGTAAAAGGAGGCGAAGGCTACAATGTGGACTTCAAACGCAGTGTGCCTTCAAAAGTAAGAGAACTATTCGAGGAAGTGGCTGGTTTTGCTAATGCCGCCGGAGGTTATGTTCTCATTGGTGTTAGTGATGACAACAAGATTATAGGCGCCGAGATAGACAATAATAAGCGTTCAGCAATCCAAGACACCATCGGTGAAATTTCTCCTGCCCTGCATTGCGTCTTTTATCCGATGGATGTTGATGGTAAGAAGATATGGGTTGTTGATGTGCCAAGCGGTAAGGACAAACCTTACATCGCCGGAGGCGTGATATATGTAAGAGAGGGTGCCAACTGCCAAAAGTTGAGAACGGCTGAAGAAATACGGGCTTTCTTTGCCGAATGTTCAAAGATATTTTATGATGCCATTCCATGCAAATGGTTTGGCATTGACGAGGACATAGACAGCCATAATTTCCGTTCCTTTCTTGAAAAATCTCACCTATCTGAAGATTTACCGATTCGACAATTATTCGACAACCTGGAACTAACAACCGATGATGGACGAGTGAAGAATGCCGCTGCTCTTTTCTTCGGCAAAGAGCCGGAGAGGAAGTTTGCTCATGCTGTCGTAAGATGTTTGAGATTCAAAGGTCTTGACAAGGTCCACATCATAGATGACAAGACTTTTGGAGGACCACTATATCAGCAGTATCTCAATACTCTCTCGTGGATTGAGAGCAAACTTGAAGTAGAGTACATCATCGAAGGTACGGGGCCACGAAAAGAAATATGGGAGATACCGCTGGATGTTTTCAAGGAGCCGGTTATGAACGCCATCTGTCATCGCGACCTGTATGAAGAGGGTGCGACAGTGATGGTTGAAGTATATGATGACCGGGTTGAGATTTCCAATCCCGGAGGTCTTCTTCCCATTGTTGCAGAAAACTTCGGAGAAAAGAGTATGAGCCGGAATCCACTTATTTTCGGACTATTCACAAGAATGCAGCTTGTTGAGAAAGTAGGCTCCGGCATTCCCCGTATGCGCCGCCTTATGAAAGAAGCTGGTCTGCCTGAACCCGAATTTGACAACAAGGGCTTCTTTACCGTTACTTTTATGAAGCGAACCAAGTCCCTAAGAACCACCGATGATAAACTAAATGATAGATTAAATGATAGGATAAATTCACGAGAGAAACAAGTTCTTCTGATTTTATCTAAAACTCCTGGTCTAAGGACCAATGAGTTGTCTACAATGATAGAAGTCTGTGTCCCTACGTTGTCTCGCACATTGAAGAATCTAATCAGTCTAGGCTTGATAGAATATCGTGGAGCAAAAAAAACGGAGGATATTATATAAAGAACAAAAGTTTTTAATAATACCGTGCTACAACTTTATAATTGAAGAAAAAAGTATTTTTGTAATTATATTGGATCTGTTGTATATATAGCCGATCTTTTTAAAGAAAGTATTATGAGTAGACACATTTATCTGCCAGAGCTATTGAGTATAAATATTAAGAATTATACTTTATACCCCAACGGTTTGGATTACACCTTTGATTTTGTTAAAGGCGTCAATCTTGTGCTAGGTGGTAATGGCATGGGGAAAACTACTTTTGTCAACATTATTCGATATGCAATTCTTGGGTTATACAAAAAGCCTTTCGGATATACTCGTACATACCAAGGAAATATTATAGAAAAACGCCAACTGTTTCCGCAAAAGTATTTCAGCAATCGCATGGATGACAGCATTCACACGGATGCTTCTCCTACCGTATCAATTAGCATGAAGATAAACAATGTTACAGTTGATTTGACAAGAGATTTATCCTCCATAACCTTAACCAAACTTAAGGTTGATGGAACAGAAGTATTTGGCACCTTAATCAATCAGTTTAGCTACGAAAAATTATCTGATGCTGCAAAAGTTAATATGTTGCCTTATCTATATGAGAAAATCATTAAGACTAATACAAATTTAGAATTTGATGATTTAATATTTTTCGTAAACGAGGTACTTTTTTTCGGAGAAGACCACAAGACCATCCTTTGGAATGATGGTGGCTTCTTCCCTGATGTACAAAGCGAACTATTTAACAAATATTTCAATGACCCTGTTCTCGACAAGAAACGGCAAGAAGCTATTAGAAAAGCTAAATATTTTGATAGTTTGTCTCGTCATAGTTCAGAAGACATGAGAGCTATTAATAAGGTTCTTGGCAAAATGAAGGATACTTCTCCGTCAGCCGACCACTCAACAGCTAATCAAGGGAACACTGCACTTATTCTTATTGATTTAAAGGGAAAGCTTGCAGGAATGGACGCCAAACTGGCATCCATACAAAAAGAACGTGCTTCTAAAAGTCAAGACATATCACTATTGCAGAATGAAATCAACAAAATAAGTTTATCTGCAAATGATATGGATAAACAGTTAAAACAAATAGAGGAGCAACTAAATAACCATATATGGGAGACTCTACATCCTTCATATCATGTTTTCATAAAGAACATTCAGCTGAACCACATCTGTCCGATGTGCAATCAGCCAAATGATGAATTGGTTGAAAAAGTTGCAAATGACTCAAATAGTTGTTTTGCTTGTGGCTCTTCAATTAATGAAAACACAGAAACGGATACAATATTAAGAAAACGTTTTGATGAGATAAGCACACATAGAAAAACATTATATCAGTCTATTAATACCAAGAAGCAGACAATACAAAATATAGAGCAACAAATCATTAACTCAGATACAGAGTTTACTAAGATTGAATTGGAAAGAAGAACGATTCAGCAACAAATCAGGGAACTGGAGTATGAAAATGCTATGTCTGATAATAGTCAAAATTCCATTCAACCATTCCTAGATGAAGTAAATCGTCTGACCCAACAAAAAGAGGCATACCAAAAACAACGTGACGAGCAGTATAATATCGTGACTTCTATTTCAAACGAAATAGAAGATGTTATAACAGCTAATGTTCATGCGTTTTCCTCGATTTTTGCCCAATACGCAGGAAAGTTTTTAGGTGTACCTTGCGAGCTGACATACATCAAACAAACTGGAGATACAAACAAGCGTTTTTATCCTGTTATTGATGGGAAAGTCCGGTTTTACGAAGAAGAAATGTCAGAATCACAAAGATTCTTTGTGGATCATTCTTTTAGAATGAGTATTCTTACATTCTTCTATAGGACTCCGTCTTTTTATATAGTTGAGACACCGGACAGTAGTTTGGATATATCATACGAAAGGAATGCTGCAAGCGTTTTTGCTGAATTCCTAAAGAAGCCCAACTCATTAATCATAACATCAAACCTGAACAATAGTTTATTTATTGAGCATTTATTGGATCAGGAAAATGTTGATCTTGGTATTGTTGGGTTATTGGATATTGCAAAACAATCTACTATACAGAACACAAGTGAGCAATTAAAATCAATCTATCATCATATTAAAAACAGATTGGAATTATGCTAGAAAAGAATTTGATAAGAGCAAATGAAGATATTGTAACAGTCTCAACCATAGCCAAAAGTATGGGTTGGGGGGCGGTTTCAGAACAATCTTTCCAAAGAATATTGTATTTGGTACAAGTTCTCTATTCATTCAAGCATGAAGGAGAAAATATATTTTCATATTACCATTTTACAGTAACAACTTTCGGTCCATATTCAGATTTGATTGAACGGAGTTTAGTTTTCCTAAGAAGTTCTTTAAAATTACGTGAAGAGGAGGGTGGATTGGTTTTATGTTCTAAGAAGGAGATTCCTTTGAATCAAGAAAAAGTTGAATGGCTGAAAACTATTATGTATATGTTAGGCAAATACGGCGAAAAACGATTATTTGGTTTCATCGTTAATGACCCATCTTATGAAAACGCATCTCAAACTAACAATATTGATGGCATAGATACATCATCACCAGATAGCGAAACACTAAAAGTCCTCAAAGATTTCAAAATCGCTTTTGAACAAACTCTTGACGACGCATCAGCTATCAGCGATGAAAAATACATAGAGTTATATTTTGAGTATGTTTTTAGCGAAATTATAAAGTAGCAGGTTATGAAAACAAGATTCAGCCAAAATGCAAACTTTAAAGATTTGCTAAAACGTAATCAAGAAGCTATAGTGGACGCGGCATTGAATGGATTGGAAGCTACTGACAATTTCAAGCTTATGCAGTCGCTCATAAAAACAATGTGCGATAAACACCCAGACAATAGTTTTAAGTATATTGTCATATCAGAAGAAGACTTACAGAATCTTACAAATAATGCAGATAGTGCTATTGAACAGTTGTTTACAGACCCAACGTTTGTTCAGAATCGCCACATTGTCATTGATTCTAATTTTAATATTCAAGAATTTGATAACGAATTGCACAAAGATAACAACGAAACTAGACGTATTTTCACACAAATGTCAAAGAATGGTATCGTTGTATTTATGGTGACTTCAGAAGGCATTATTAATTATTTTGTTAACGGCCGCGACGGTGGTGATTCCATTTTTTATGAAAGCTCGGCCTTACACTCATTCAATAGTAAAAAGCCTATTTCAGAATTGCCGAGAGTACTTGAGGAATATAGAAAACACTTAAAACTCAGAGATACCTATTCTAAATTCTTTGTTGAGAAAAGTCATTTAAAATCTTTACGAACCGATTTGAAATCAGAACTTAATGAAGAACAGTTTATCAAAGCCAATAAGCAATTACTCAGAAATACTCCAGAAGATTGTTTTAGGGATGATTTACGTATGTTCTTAAAGGAAAAATTAAAAGTTTTCTTCGTGCAGAAAGAGGTCATGTTAGAAAGTTTGAAGAGATTGGATATTGCTATGATTGATGAAGATGGCGAGGGATTGTATTTTATAGAAGTCAAGTGGGTAGGTACTAGTGTTCATCATTTAGGCAAGAAAATAGGAACCACATATAGTGCCAAACCGCGTATTGTCCCTGATGCATTTAAACAATCAACCTCTTACATAACAGAATTGTTGGCCGAGGAAAAAGATTTCAAGTTGGGGTATTTAGCAGTATTTGATGCTAGAGACGAAGAACTTCCTGACACAGGAATAGACATGACCATCGATCAAATACCTAAGAAAGATAGACCAGCTTATTACAGACACATTAAATTAGATGATTTTAGAGTAATAAATGAACATCCCAACTGAATAATTAACAACTATGTACAAAGACTATAAATTCATAGATTGCACAGAAAAATACCATTCGGTTATGCAATTTGACAAAAACAAGAATGTTTTTGTACATCGTTGGTACCCTTTTGTGGAAGGATATTCTAAGGAGTTTATTGAAGACATACTAGGCGAATTACCTTTTGCGCCAACCTGTGCATTAGAGCCTTTCTGTGGTAGCGGAACAACTCCTGTTGAACTGCAAAACCACGGAATAAAGTGCTATTCTTTTGAGGTCAGTCCTTTTATGCATCTCCTATCAACGGTCAAATTGGGTAGAAAATATAATGTCGATACCTTTACGTATTATGTTAAAGCCGTAACAAAGAAGCTGTCACGTACAAGTCGAAATATACGTAAAATAGAATCATTACCTTTTGGCGATACGATTGTAAAAAAAGAGCAGAGTAAGAAGTGGAATTTTCACGACACTGCTATAGATGGAATACTTGATGTAAGACATGCCATTAGAACGATTGTTGATAATGATGATTATAAGAATTTATTTACAATCGCATTGGCTTCGATTATCATTCAAGCAAGCAATATGTTTCGTAATGGCAAGTGCTTGTCGTACAAGAAAGGATGGGAAACTAGAATCTTTAGTAGAAAAGATATTCATAATTTTTTTCTGGACAGATTAAATTCAATTTTTACAGAAGATATTAGAATCATTTCCAAACAGAATCCATCTGTACAAAATTCTGAGATATGCTATTTGGGAGATGTTCGGAAAAACATACAACAGGTTCCAGATAGAGAAGTGGATTTGATTATTACTTCTCCACCCTATCTAAACTCCAGAGATTACACGGATATTTATATGTTAGAGCTAAAAGTTTTACAATTAATTAACTCTTATGAGGAACTTCGTGAATTACGTAAAAACACATTACGTTCTCATGTTCAAGTTCCATATGGAAAAGTCTTTCCGATAGCAAATGAAAGACTTAAGAATAGCCTTCTAGAGATGTCTAATAAAGAGTTAAATACATGGAATACAGATATTACAAATATGATATGTGCCTATTTTGAGGATATGCAATTTTTATTCTCGGAATTTGCAAAGAAAATGCATAAAGGGGGTGTCATATATTTCAATGTGGCTAATTCTGCTTACTATGGAGTTGAAGTTCCTGTTGATTATATCATTGCTGACATAGCAGAATCTTGTGGATTTAAGGTTCGCGAAATAAGAAAAGCGAGGGATTTAAAAACCAGCCCACAGCAAAGTGATAAAATCGGCAAACTAAGAGAAAGTGTAATTGTGATTGATTACCAGTGATTTACTTCCAGATCTAGTTTGAATATAAATTTGGAAGTAAAGTTAATGATATTGGTCTCATTAGTGGGAGCTTTTAGAGCTGGATGATAGGCTTGAACATCAATTCTATGAAAATGAATGTTTATCACAGCATTGGGGGGGCGAACTCTCCGACGACATATAGATTCAGGCCTTTTTATGCGGCTTGCTCAAAGTCAGTATAAAAATAGGCGTTTTGGAGTTGGCTGAAAAGGGACAAGTGATCCGTACTCCGCAAGATATTGTGAAGGACATATTCGTTTTAGAATTGCCGGAAGAAAGCGGTATTCGGAAATGGGTCGGAAGTTTTTGGCTGAACCTCGGAAGTATAACGGAGATTCACGGATAGTGGGACTAAAAATTTGGTGGTTTAGATCCAGACATATTATCTTTGCGGTACAGTGGAGATGGTGAGCTAAAAGCGATATTAGGCAATACTTGTACAACCTGAGGCGATACCGGGCATCTGATTATTTGGAGGCTTCGATTATCGCTACTATCTTTGCATCGCAATTCCGGGGCGTTTCAAATGTCAGGCTGTATCGGTAATCAGATTTTTTCGCCGAAAGAAAAATCTTTCTGATTGGCTGAACTTTTTGAAACATTCCTCTGTTTTGTATTTTGTGATGGCACATCATGCGACCCAGCGGAGCAATTACACACCATCATCAACGGATGGAATTATACATCGAAGCTCTGCGGTGACGGTCAAACAGCATGGATTGTGCCTAAAAAGTCCCGTACAAGGGCAGACCATAACCCAAGTCCCCGGCTTCGAGGACAAATGACTCACGCACTGCTCAAAGTGCGCCGACGCTTGCCGAGCGAAACATATGGTGTGCGGGAACGAACCTGCGACATTGCACCGTTATCATCTTTGGTTCAAGGCATATTGTCGGCAGTTGCCGCCGTGTCGTATGATGCGGAAAATGCGGCAAAATCGCACTTTCTTCGGTCGAGGGATCTAAAAATTTGGAAATACGAAAAATATTTCGTATCTTTATATAACACAAGATGGCAGAGCCACCGTCCGACACATTCAACTTTTATATATCGGATTGGAATGATGCTCCTGACTGTGCTACACTTTTTTGTGTTCATACTTACCAACACGACCGGCTGAAGCCGCCCGGAATACTATGAGAGAGCCTAAGATAACGGCAGACGCAGACCGATAACAACCCGCACTAAGGAAGCGATGCTCAACGGTTTGCAAAGGATTGAATGGCTGCTGTATATGGCTCAATGAAAGAAAGGATATTCCTTGGTACGCAGATGATTATATCAGACTGTCAGCACGCTGATAATTGTGGATTTAGTGGCAGCGATGACTGACAATAGGATATGGTAAGATGCAGGTAGAGGAATATATCCTATGAAGCGCGGTACGCGCGATGTTCCATCTTAACATTTCAGCGTATGTTGCACCCATGCGACATTGCAAGACGCAAGTCTGCCCCGACAAGGCGGACAGCCACGGTTGTGCCCGGTTGTCAGAGGCACCCGTAATCGGCAGTGCGTCCGTCTGCTGACCTCAAAAGGGTCGGTAGCACCCCTTGTGTTGATTTCAACGAAAAAGGGGCCGACAGCCACAGCTATGTCCTTTCCGGGACACACCGCCATGCCTTCAATCGTCGCCGGAGGTTTGGCAGTGCAGATAATCAGGCGATTCATTTCAATAGATTCAAGCATACAGCCAATGAACCTATATACCCTTCTTCAAGCAACTCTCTCCGACCCCAGCTCTCCCAACATTGTTCTCAATGTCACCCTCGCTGACCTCCATCAGCTTGTGGTTGACACCATCGACGCTACTCGCGAGCGTCTTCTCCCCATCCTCATGAAAGCCGAGGAAGACCGTCTGCTCACCAAGAAAGAGGTGTACGCCCAACTCGGCATAGGAGAAACCTCCGTCTGGAATTTCACCAAACGCGGTAAACTCACCCCTGTCAAAGTGAACAACAGTGTCCGTTATCGCCAGAGTGAGGTATCCGATATTCTCAACTCTAAAAATGACTGAGCCAATGAAAGAAAACAATGCACAATCTACTGACCTACCCGAAGACCGCTTTGTGCGTATCGCCACGACCTACTACAAGATTGTGATGCGTCCCAACGCCACAGGCGAACTTGTGGAATACCGTATGCCGTGGAGCATTGAGGCCATCCGTCAGGACTATGGCAAAGATTTTTTCGCCAATGTACCCAAGTATGATGGCTTCTGCTGTGTTCCGGCTCACATAGACTACAAGCCCGTTGTAGGCAATTTCCTCAACCGATATGCGCCCATAAGCCATATCCCCACGCCGGGAGAATGGCCGACAATCGAAGCCCTTGTCGTCACATCTTCGTCAGTCAGTACGAACTCGGTCTTGACTACCTGCAACTGCTCTATACGAAACCGTTGCAGAAACTCCCGATTCTGCTGCTTTATCGGAAGAACGCAACACCGGGAAATCTACGCTCCTCAACTTTCTCAAAGCGATGTTTGAGGCCAACGTGACCTTCAACACCAACGAGAGCTTCCGCAGTCAGTTCAATTCCGATTGGGACGGGAAATTGGTAATTGTCGTTGATGAGGTGCTTCTGAATAAACGTGAGGACTCCGAGCGTCTGAAGAACCTTTCAATCACCTACAATTACAAGATGGAGGCGCAAGGACGCGACCGCGAGGAAGTGAGTTTCTTCGCCAAGTTCGTGCTGTGTTCCAACAACGAGCATCTTCCCGTTGTCATTGATCCCGGCGAAACTCGCTATTGGGTCAGGAAGATTGAGCGGCTGCAACACGATGACACCGCATTTCTCGACAAAGTGAGAGCCGAGATTCCAGCATTTCTGCATCATCTTTCGGAGCGACCTCTATCCACCACCGAGAAAAGCCGTATGTGGTTCGACCCTGCTCTTACCGACACCGAGGCGTTGCAGCGCGTAATCCGCGCCAACCGCAACCGTGTGGAGATAGAACTCGCCGAGCTGCTAATGGACATAATGGTGACGAAGAATGTTGAGTCCGTTTCGTTCTGCATGAACGATATCCTCAACCTTTTCGACTATCAGCGCGTCAAGGCCGACCGCACGGCACTGAGAAAAGTGGTACAGGAATGCTGGAAATTGCATCCGGCACCGAACTCGCTCTGCTATACCTCCTATCAGATGGGCGTGTTTCTCAACGAACCCTCATACGTCGAGAGTCGGAAAGTCGGACGCTTCTACACCGTCACCCGGCAGATGCTGGAGAACCTTTAATTTTTTTCTCGTTGCTCTTGATAATTTGATGAATTGATGAATGAGAACATAAAAGAATAGTTATCAGAAGTTTTTCTTTTCATCGCCCTTTCATCATCGGCTCAACAAGGATAAAACCACTGAAAAGAAAAATATCAGGATTGGACTTCTCTTTTGCCCCGGTTGCTTCTTCTTTTCATTGGTCGAAAAATTTTGATGAAATACCGATGAAAAAATAACATACTATTTCACATATAGTTACCACTACTTTTCATCAAATTATCAAGTTCAACATTAACCCCGGTTGCTGAGTTTTTCTCGGTGACCACAATTTAAATTATTATGATAGACAGATATACAAGTAGTTTTGATGCGAATGAGTATATTGCCCGAATGAGAGCGCGTCAAGACGCAGAGATAGCCATCAAGAGCATTGTTCCCGAAGGTGCCATGGATGGCAATCCTTGGGAGGATGCTCCTTCCCCCAGATATGGACTATGACTTTGACATCGACAAGTGGGTGCCAAAATCATTCAAGGAAGAAAAGAAGCGTATGATTGAAGAAGAGTTCACCCGGTGCAACGGTACACCAGTGTACCGCCCATCGCCAGCCACTCCATTTTTCAACCACCCCAAATCCCCACCGCCAATGAAACCCAAGACAACAGCCAAGTCAAATCTGAAGAACCGTAACCGCAACGGCCGCCCGGCTTTTCCCGAAAGCGAGAAGCAATCAATCGTGCGCGGCATTATCTGCGTGCAAACAGGCAGGAAAGAAAGGGAGCTAAGCTAGGCAGCCCGGACAGTTCTGGACTGAGTGCCCCGGGGATATTTCCACCAGCTCCGGTTCCCGGTCCGTGAGGCAGAGCGCCGGGTTTCCGAGGGTGTTTCTGGGGCGGAAGCTGCATCCGCAGGGCTCCTGAGTCATGTTGGGTGGCAGTCCGGGAATGGTATAGAGGGGGGCGCCTTTCGCATGCAGTCCGGGAATGGATTTCATCAGGGCTCTGGTGTAGGCATGCCGGGGATGTTCCAGAAGTTCTTCCGCCGGGGCGCTTTCCACAATGCGGCCTGCATACATGACGTTGATGCGGTCCGCGTATTGGCGCACCACGCCGAGGTCATGCGTGATGAGGATGACGGAGGTGCCCATGTCCTGCTGAAGTTTTCTGATGAGATCCAGCACCTGCTTCTGGACAGTGACGTCAAGGGCGGTGGTGGGTTCATCCGCGATGAGTATTTCCGGCCTGGTGATGAGGGCCATAGCAATCATGACGCGCTGGCGCATGCCGCCGGAGAATTGGTGGGGGTATGCGTCCATGCGCTGTTCCGCATCCGGTATGCCTGCCAGGACAAGCTGTTCCAGCGCGCGTGCCCGCGCTTCTTTTTTGCCGGCCCCTTCGTGAATGACAAGGGGTTCCGCCACCTGCTCCCCGATGGTCAGGTACGGGTTGAGGGAGGTCATGGGGTCCTGGAAGATCATGGAAATGCGTTTGCCGCGGATGGCGCGGAGTTCCTTTTCCGTGCAACGGAGCAGATCCGTGCCGTCCAGCATGGCGGAACCGCTTTCAATGCGGCCCGGAGGCATCGGAATGAGCCCCATCATGGAGTAGCAGGTGACGGATTTTCCGGATCCGGATTCACCCACGATGCCAAGCGTTTCCCCCGGAGCTACATCAAAGGACACATTCCTTACCGCCCGGACAATGCCGGCCCTGGTGTGGAAGGAGGCGCTGAGGTTCCTGACGGAGAGCATGCGGAGAAGGAGGGATGATCAGTCGTTGCGCACGCGTGAACGGGCGGAGAAGATGACCGGAATGCCGGGAGCGGGGTAGGCTTCCCTTATTTTGTTGCGCAGGTACTGGGAATAGCTGTCCGTGAGCAGGCTTTTGTCATTGACGAAAAGAACGTAGCGCGGGACGGGAATAGTATTGTACTTGGGGTCCACCGCTGTGGTGGCGTAATATATTTTCAGCCTTCTGGCGGAACCGCTGGCGGAGCCGGGAGGGTTCATCTGCTGGGCAAGCTGGATCAGGCGGTTGAGCTGGCCGGTAGTGGGCAGGTTATGGGATTCCCGGCGGATGCGCGTGATGACTTTGAAGGTGATTTCCACGCCTTCCGCTTTTTTGGCGGAAGTGGCGATGAAAGGCGCATAGCTGATGAAGAAGAGTTCCCTGCGCACCTGTTCCTCCACTTCCGCCATGCGGTCCTTGCGGGGGGCATTCGGATGGAAGAGGTCGAATTTGTTGACGATGATGATACAGGGTTTTCCTTCTTCCGCAATGATGCCGGCAATGCGGCGGTCCTGTTGCGTGATGCCCGCCGCGATGTCAATAACCAGCAGGCAGATATCCGCCCGGCGGATGGCTTTTTCACTGCGCATGGCGGAGAAAACTTCTACGGAGGTGTCCCGACGGGAGCGGGGACGCATGCCGGCGGTGTCAATCAGCACGTAGGGCTGGCCGTCGTGCAGGTAGGGGATGTCAATGGCGTCACGGGTGGTGCCCGCCACATTGGAAACGATCGTGCGCCTGTCCTGGAGGATGGCGTTGACCAGGGAGGATTTGCCAGCGTTGGGGCGTCCCACTACGGCTACCTTGATGGGAAGGGGCGTTTCCTCTCCGTTTTCCGGTTCTTCCTCCAGTTCTTCTTTAAGCGGAGCCCCTTTCTGCTTGAGAAAACCGTCCAGTCGGGAGGCTAATTCGGAGAAGCCTCTGCCGTGGGCGGCAGAGAGAAAGATATGGTCGTCAAAACCCAGTCCGGCAAATTCGCCCAGATTGAGATCCTGTTTTTCATGGTCGGCTTTGTTAAGAAGGAGGATGACGGGAATGTCCGATTTACGGAGGTGGTCCGCGATGCTCTGGTCGATAGGGGTGAGGTGATCCCGGCAGTCCAGCACGAAGAGGATGAGGTCCGCCGTTTTTATGGCAATGTCCGCCTCCGCCTCCACCTGTTCCGCAAAGCCGTCGCTCAGGCGCGCGCCGATACCGCCCGTGTCCATGATTTTACAGGCGCGGTCCGTAATCCTGCAGGGGGCGGAGAGCCGGTCGCGGGTGACGCCGGGTTCATCATGCACGATGGCGATGCGCCTGCCTGCCATTCTATTGAAGATGGCGGATTTCCCGACATTGGGCCTGCCTACGATGGCGATGGTGGGGACGTGCTGCATGCACACATGCTATCCGAAGCTCCCATGCTGTGAAAGCTAATTCCACGCCAGCGGGAGGGACTTCCGCCGGGGGCTTATCCCTTGTGCGTGGCCCGTTTGTGAAGGCGCAGCGCCACGGCAACCGTGATGATGTTGGGAAGCCAGAGCAGAATATAGGGGAGCATCGTGTCGTTTTTACGGGACAAGTCCGCAAAGATCAGGGCTAAAAAGTAGAGTGAGGCGATCAGGATGCCCAGGGCAAATCCCGTGGAGGTGTCTTTTCTGCGGGTATTGATGGCCAGCGGCACGCCGATGAGGGCAAAGACAATGCAGGCCAGGGAGAAGGAGGCGCGCCTGGGCAGTTCCGTGGCGAATTCCGTAGTCTGTCTTTTATCCAGATAGCCGGGCGTGTCCAGAGCTTCCCGGATTTCCCGGTTGGTGAAGCGGTTGGCCTTGATGCGCCGGGAGCGGGATTTGTCCAGATTGATGCTCAGAGGCATTTCGTCCATGGTCACGCTTTGGGAGATGGAGTCTTTTTCCTGAGTGGTGATGAGGGGATTGATGAGGTGCAGGGTGAGGATTTTTTTCTCGGGAGAGAAATCCATGGTTACGCGTTCCGAGTGCATGGCCACGGCCGGAGATTTTTCGTCCGCTTTCTGGTAAATGTGCATGCCGTGGATGACGTCGTCCACGCGTTTGTCGATGTAGATTTCCAGGTTGTCGAATTTGGTAATGGCCTGGCCTTCATTGAGAAGCCCTTTCGGGTTGATGGAAGCGGCTTTGATGAGCAGCTCGGAAATGGATTGCTTGGCACGCGGTGCAATGTCTATGTTAATCCAGTAGCAAAGGCCGGAAAGGGCAATGCCGATGGCGATGGCGGGGGCGCTCAGACGCCACAGGCTCATGCCGGACATGCGCATGGAGGTGAGTTCGTTGTCCGAGGCCAGACGGCCGTACACCAGAAGAACGGCCGTCAGGAACCCCCACGGAATGGAGAACATCAGGGAAAAGGGGATGACCTGGAAGATGAATTCCAGAACGATGCTGATGGGGGCCTTGTTCTCCACCAGGAGGGGGCGCAGTTCCTTGAACAGGTTGCCCAGAAGGAGCAGGGCGCTCAGGGCCATTACCCCCAGGGCCGTGACACCAAGCAGCTGGCGGGCAATGTATCTGTCAAGGATCTTCATGCAGTAAAACCGTGCCTGATATTGTGCCTGAAGGCTGCGGACAAGTCAATCTCGCGCACGGAACAATGCGCATCCCGTCCCGGAGGAAGGGCTTGGTGAGCGGGAAGGGGAACTTCCTTTGCTGCAAATGAAAGCGGGATAGGCATGTTGCTCAGCTTTCTTTTTGTTCCAGGCTTCCGAGCAGTTTTTCCCGCTGCGGGGGAAGCTTGCCGAAGTGGGATTTCAGAATGACGTGCGCCGGGATGCCTGGGTGGGCTATTCCATGCAGCCGGGCGAGTTCCTGTTCGAAGTGCAGGACGGCGCGGAGCGTAGGGTCATTGTTTTCCAGATAGGTGTAGGCCCTCTGCAGCAAGTCGTAAAATTCCGGGATGGGCGTGTCCGGTTCCAGCATTTGGAGAAACAGGCGCGCGAAATAGCCCGCCGCACTGAGCCGGAGGTAGTTTTTCCGGAGGGCCAGGCGCGGCGAAAGCAGATCTGCGGAGGTCAGGGTGTGCAGATCCCCTTTTTTTGCCTGCGTCCACTGCATGCGGCACTGATAGAAAATGTCCAGACGTCCGGTAAAGGGACTGCTAGGTTTTCTGGCGCTTTTTGCCGCCGTTCTGATAAGGCCTTCCTCCGTGCACCAGACGGCAATCAGGCCGTTTTCTCCCAGGGGGTAGAGCTTCAGGACCGTCGCTTCCGCGTTCATTAACGGCGTTTTTCCAGTCCGGTTTTTACCGGCTGTTCGGTGGGGACAGTCTGCCCGTAAGGGGAGGGAAGGATGCCGGCTTCCGTCATGGCGTCCGTAAAGGCCTGGATGGCGCTGGTGCCTCCGTGGATGCGGATGGCGGAAAGAAGCTGTTCCTGGGCAGCCTCCTTGTTCCCTTCCATCAGTTTGAGGATGGCCTGGGTGCAATAGTAGTATGGCGTATCATCCATCGGGCCGTACAGCTTTTCCAGTTCCGCGGCAAGCGGCTGGTTATCCAGTTTTCGGGCGCAGATATAACGCTTGAATTGCAGCAGGGGCGTCATGCCGGAATTGTCCTTGAAGGAGGGAAGGAGTTCCGTGAAAGCTTTCAATGCTTTGGAATAGTCGTGATTGACGTAATGCGCTTCCGCCAGGTTGAACCGGATGGTGAGGTTGAAGGGATCCAGTTGTTGGGCTCTTTCAAAATTTTCTAGGGCCTTTTCGATATTGCGGATTTCAATGTAACAGGCGCCGCGGAGGTTGTATAAGCCCGGATTCCCGGTATAAAGTTTTTCCAGCTCCATGAGGGAAAAAAGACATTCCATGATCCTTTTCTTGGCAAAGAGCTGTTCCGCTTTGCGGAATTGGTCTATATAGCTTTTCCTGGTTGTTTCCGGCAGTTTATTGAATTCCTGAATCCAGGCAGGGGAAGGGGAGCCCGGAAAGGACTGTTGCGCGGAGGCGGGAAGAAAGGCGAGCGCAAGCGCCGCCAGCAGGAAGGAGCGTGTCTTCATGAATCAATCAGGAGTTCAGGTGGGGAATGATTTTTTGTAGCGCGGCTTCCGCCGTGAGTCCATATTTTTTTCTGAGGATGGATTCCGAACCATGCTCAATGAATTGATCCGGCCATGCGATGGCTTCCACGGGCGTCTTGATGTCTCCGGTTTCCAGGGATTCAAGAACGGCGGAGTTGAAGCCGCCGCTGATGGAGTGGTCTTCGAAGGTGCAGACTACCCTGCTGCGTTCTGCGTGACGGCGGATGCATTCATCATCCAGAGGTTTGATGAAACGGGCATTGATCAGGGTGACGGTGTAGCCGCGGGCTTCCAGCAACGAGGCGGTTTCCCGGGCGATGCCGATCATGGTGCCCAGAGAGACGAGGGTTACATCCTGTCCCGTCTGAAGTACTTCCGCCTTGCCGATGGGGAGGATTTCCCCCTTGGCGGGGACGGGTACTCCGGCGCCGCAGCCCCTGGGATAGCGGATAACGGTGGGCCCGTTCTGGTAATGGTTCATGGTTCGGAGCATGTGGACGAATTCAGCTTCATCCTTGGGTTGCATGAAGACAATGTTCGGGATACTGCGAATCATGGCAATGTCAAACAGCCCGTGGTGTGTGGGGCCGTCGTCCGGGGACAGTCCGGCGCGGTCCATGCAAAAACGCACGGGCAGTTTTTGCAGCGCGGCGTCATGTTGAATCATGTCAATACAGCGTTGCATGAAAGTGGAGTAAATGGCGATGTAGGGTTTTATGCCCTCCGCCGCCAGCCCGCAGGCGAAGAGGGCACCATGCTCTTCCGCGATTCCTACGTCAAAATAACGTTTGGGGAAAGCTTCCTTGAATAAGTCCAGCTTGGTGCCGCTGGCCATGGCGGCCGTGATGGCTGTGATGGATTCATCCTCGCGCGCCATTTTCACCAGCGTGGAGCCGAAGATATGGGAGAATGTGGGGGTGGGGGCGGCCTGCGTTTCCCCGTCCCTCACGCAATAGGAGCCCAGGCCGTGGAATTTGGTGGGGTTGTCCAGGGCGGGCTGGTAGCCCTTGCCCTTCTGGGTGACCACATGCAGAATAACGGGTTCGTTGAGATCCTTGATGTAGGCGAGGGTACGTATCAGGGTGGGAATGTCATGTCCGTCCAGGGGGCCGAAATAGCGCAGCCCGAATTTGTTGAACAGGAGTGACGGGAAGATCAGGTTCTGGGTGGTGCCTTCCAGCTTGAAAGCAAAGTCCCTGGCCTGCGCGCCGCCCAGCTTTTCAATGAAGGATGCCGTTTTATCCCTTAACCAGGAAAAGGTTTCCGAAGTTTGCAGGGAGTTGAAGTATTTTGCCAGCGCTCCTACGTTTTTGTCGATGGCCCATTCGTTGTCATTCAGAATGGTGATGTAGCGTTTGGTGGTCTGGCTGATATTGTTCAGCGCCTCCAGAGTGGTGCCGCAGGTGAATGCCGCATCTCCGGCTACGGCCACCACATGGTAGTCTTCTCCTTTCAGGTCCCTGGCCGCGCACATGCCCAGGGCGGCGGAAAGCGCCGTGCCCGCATGCCCCGCTCCGTAGGAGTCGTGAGGGGATTCGGACATTTTGGCGAATCCGGAAAGCCCCCCATGCTGGCGGATGGTATGGATCAGGGGAGCGCGCCCCGTCAGCATTTTATGGACATAGGCCTGGTGGGAGACGTCAAAGATGATTTTATCCCGCGGCGTTTCAAAGACGCGGTGAAGGGCAATGCTCAGTTCTACTACGCCCAGGTTGGGGCCCAGGTGGCCTCCGGTGAGGGAAAGGGAGTGAATGAGCGTATTCCGGATTTCTTCCGCGAGCCTGGGCAGTTCCGACTCAGGAATTTTCATCAGGTCTGCGTGGCTGCGGATGCTTGCCAGCAGTTCCGGAAGTTCAGGTGAGGGAGAATTCATTGCTGTCTGGTTCATCGGTATCCGTTTTATCCTGAACAGTTTCCGGGTTGCTGAGAGTTTGAATGCGCAGTTCCGCGTCATGAAGGATGCTGCGGCAGTGACGGATGAGCTTATTGCCTTCTTCCACCAGGGCTATCATGTCTTCCAGCTCGGTAACGGGGGCTTCCGTCAGACGTATGATTTCTTCCAGGCGTGCTACGGATTCTTCAAAGCCTGGAGCGTTTTTCCGTTGTTTGGCCATATGGGGATTAAGGTTGAGGGGTGGTTTCCTGAAGGTCTTTGTAAAGAATCATTTCCGCTCCCTGAATGAATTGGCGGGAATCAGGCGTTCCGAAGCGCTGCGCCAGGGGAGCAAGCGCCTGACTGTGGTCAAAGAGGTACACGGGATTTTTATCCTTAGTCTGGAACAGAACGGTGCCTTCCAGAACGAGGGGGGTGAATTCTCCGTAGGAGGAGGCAATGGTGCGGAGGTTCATTTTTGATGTGGAAGAGGGAGTCACCAGGATGCTGCCCACCTTGCCGCCGTGGAATTTCAGAATGCGTTCCAGCACCATGAGTTGTTCCACCATTTTGGGGATGCCGATGGCTTTCCGGTCTGCATACCAGCCGACGGCGGCCGGCTGGTCCGTGAGAATGAAATCCTTTTCCGCCGTCTGGGAGCGAAGATCCCGGTTAAGGCCCTGGGGATAGTAGGGAGGCCATGCCGGAATACCGCGGCCGGCCGTCAGGATGCCCACCCGCACAATGTGCGGAAGGTTGAGCAGAAGCGGAAGGGAGGTGATGAGCAGGGAAAGCAGCAGAACGCCGCCCCGAAGGATGGAGATTAGTTCTCTGTTGGAATGCCTGGCAATCAGGTTGAGAACAAATGCCGTGCCGTAGGCCGTGAAAAAGGGAGCGAAGAGGATTTGAATCTGCCCTAAGGAAATGCCGGTTTTATTGGAGGTATAAATGGCCATGCCGATGACGGCAGGAACCCACATGGCAAAAATGCCCCATTTGGACTGGTTGACTTCCGGCCGTTTGAATTTATGCAGGAGGGCCAGCAGAAATACCATGGCCAGGGGAAGATTGCCGAGGTTTTCATAGAGAAGGTCACCCTGTGTCAGAATGTTGTTGATGACGGAAGTGACGACTTTTTGGGCGGCGATGGGAATGCTTCCGGAAACCAGAGCATTCATCGCTATTTCTTCATTGCCGGTCAGCCCCGTGAAGATGGTGTAGTAAGCCGTTCCGAAGAAGCCCCCGCTGAGGGAGCGGTTGATGTAAATGGGGTAGGCCAGGAAAAGAAGGAGAATGATAAGGCCCGGGATGCAGTACAGGCCGTGCGGTTTGAACCGGATGCCTGCAAAAATCAGAAAACCGGCCATGGGCCACAGTCCGATCCACCCGGTGAGGCAAACGCATGAGAAACAGATGGAGCTACCGATGAGAGGCAGCAGGAATGCGCGGTTCTCCTCCTTGTTTTGCAGCGCCCGGTACAGAAAATAGATGCCCCAGGCAAAGAAGAAGAGCATCATCATCTGCGGGAGGCCGCTGGTGGCGTATTGCAGGAAAAGATTACTGAGTATCATCGTCAGGCAGGTGAAGCAGGCGATGGTGACGTCAAACATCCGGAGGAGGATATAATAGCAGCTCAGGACGGCCAGGATGAAAAACATGCAGGAAATGCCCGCCACAATCCGGTCAGGCAGATAAATCATGGATGAGCCCGTCATGCTCCACAAATCAAATTTGTGGACGCCGGCCATCTTGAAGACGACTGCTTCCACCAGAATGTTCAACGGAGCGTTGCGTGTGTCCCGGAGGGCGTAGGGATTGAATTTTTCCGGATCGACGAGGGTTTCGCCCTGTCCGGCCCGGATGGCTTCCTGTTCGTGTATCTGGGCGTCTGAAAGAAAAGGGTTGAGGCCGGCGCGGGTACTCCCGGAGACCATCTGGATGGGCCTCAGCCAGTTGGTGGTCATCCCCTGCCCCCTGGCTACGTTGCGGGCAATTTGGGCGTGGTCCATGGCGGCATCGGTGCCCAGCCCGTTAAAGTTGAAAAAGTATTGCACCCCCGTGATTGCCAGCAGCAGGATAAGGATGATGATAAAAGGGGTGCGGGATGCCGAGGAGGACTCATTCATGAATGGAGGATATCTTGTAGTTTGCGTTGAAGGGTGCGCCGGCTGATGCCCAGCAGGTGGGCCGCTGCCGTTTTGTTGCCGTTTGACTGGGCCAGAGCTTGTTGGATGGCATTCCGTTCCAGCAAGGATAAATTCAAAACCCCGGCCGGGACAAGCCCATTCTGCGTGTTGGGTGCATTGTCCTCCGGCCGTTCCTGTGGAGGGGGGGCCGGAGAAGTATCCTGCAGTTGAGGGGGAAGATGGTGGATGCCTATGCTGGCGGAATTGCTCATGACGACGCCATGTTCCATGGCCGTGCGGAGTTCACGAACGTTTCCCGGCCACTGGTAATTCCGGACGGCTTCAAGCGCGTCCCGGGAAAGAGGCTTGAATTCCTTGTTGTTTTCTCTGGCGAATTCTTTCAGGAAGGCGGTTGCAAGCAGGGGAATGTCTTCCCGGCGGTCCCGGAGGGGGGGCATCTGGATATGCACCACATTGAGACGGAAGTAGAGGTCTTCCCGGAATTTTCCTTCCTGGACGAGTTTTTTCAATGATTTGTTGGTGGCCGCGATAACGCGCACATTGACGGGAATGGATACATTGGACCCTACGCGTTCTATGGTCCGTTCAGACAGCACCCGCAGCAGCCGGACTTGCGTTCCGGCGTCTATTTCCCCGATTTCATCCAGAAAGATAGTGCCGCCGTCCGCCTGCTCAAAGCGGCCGATGCGGCGTTGTCCGGCTCCGGTGAAGGAGCCTTTTTCATGGCCGAACAGCTCGCTTTCCAATAATTGGGGGGAAAGGGCCGCACAGTTGACGGCCACGAATTTATTTTCCGGCCTTCCGGAGAGGGAATGGATGGCCTGGGCTACGAGTTCTTTCCCGGTGCCGCTTTCCCCCTCAATCAGCACGGTCGTTTTGCTGGGAGCCACCTGGCGAATAATGGAGAATACGTGTTCCATGGCGGCGGACCTGCCCAGCAGTTTTTGCAGGCCGGAGTCCGCCTGGATGCGGGTGGTGAGTTCCTGGTTGGCCGTTTCCAGGTTCCGGGTGTGGAGCGCCCGTTTGAGCACCAGCTCCACGGCATCCAGATTCAGGGGTTTGGTGACGAAGTCGTACGCTCCCTCTTTCATAGCTGCTACGGCGGCATCCACGGAGCCGTAGGCAGTCATCATGATGCTTTGCGGAGGGTGGGGCAGGGCGGCGGCGGCTTTCAGCACGTCCATACCGCTTTCCCCGCCCAGTCTCAGATCCGTCAGGACCAGATCCGGAGATTCTTCCCGCAGGAGGGCGGAAGCCTGGGAGAGATTGGCGGCGGTGTACACCTCGTAATCATCCTGAAAACCCATGCGCAGAGCGTCGCGCGTAGGTTTTTCATCATCTACGATCAGCAAGACAGGCATCTTCATGATGGAATGGAGGGGGGCAGGAGCCTGATGGTGCGTTCCACGCGCGGCAGGAAGACCGTGATGGTGGTTCCCTGACCCGGCTGGCTGGCCAGGGTGATGGAGCCGCCGTGTTCCTTCACGATGCGGCGAACGATAAGCAGCCCCAGTCCGGAGCCGGTGGATTTGGTGGTCAGGAAAGGTTCATAAATACTGCCCATGACCTCCGGTGAAATGCCGCAGCCGGTATCCGCCACAGTGACGAATACGCTGTCATCCGTATAACCGCTTTTGAGCAGAATAGTGCCTCCCTCCGGAGGAATGGCCTGGTAAGCATTCTTGATCAGGTTGTAAAAGACCTGTTTGATCTGGACGGGATCCAGGCTGAGGATGGGAAGACTGGGCTGGAGGTCCGTGTTGATCTGGATGCCGCGCTGCTGGATTTCCGGTTCCAGCAGTTTCAGCACTTCCATGAGAATGGTTTCAATATTGTAGGGTTCCCGGATGGGCTTGGTGGGGCGGATGGCCTGGAGGAATTGCTTCAGGATAACGTCCAGCCGCGTGGTTTCGCTCTCCGCTGTTTTCAGCAGTTCCTCCATATCCGTCCGGTATTTTGGAGGCAGCTGCTTTGCCTTTCTGGCCAGGAGTTGGAGATGGAGGCCTATGGAATTGAGGGGGTTGCCTATTTCATGAGCCACTCCTGCGGCCAGTAGCGTCAAGGCATTCAGTCGTTCTGCCTCAATGTTTTCCGCGTTTTTCTTCTGCCGGGGTGTTTCATCCCGTATCAGGACCAGGTGGCCCTGGTTTTTGCCGCCGATAGGGGAAATGAAGATGTTCAGGAATCTGTGCTCCGGGTAAAAGATTTCCGTGTCCCGGGAGACGGCGGTCCGGCTCTGCTGGATAGTGTCCCATGTACAGTCCCTGCCCAGGAAAATACAGAAGTCATCCGGAGTGATTTGCCCGCGTTCCTTGTCAAAGAGTTTGAGGGCAGCCTGGTTGACGAACAGAATTTTCCCCTTGTTATCCAGCAGGATCAGGCCTTCCTGAATGGCTTCAAATACCTGCTGAAAAAAACCCTGCTGTTCCGCCAGCTTGACAAAAAAGCGCTGGAGGTCTTCCTCCTTGATGTGGTCAATGCGGCCGATCAGCTTGTCAATGGTGTCTTTTTTCATGGCGGCGGTTCCGTTGCCGTGCGGCTCGCTCTTATATATAAAGAGCGGCATGTCACAAATCAAGCTGATGTGACATATTGTCGCGCATTTGCGGCTGGACATGATTCCGGGGGAGAGGGCAGGATGACGGCATGCTTGAAGATTTTCCCTGCATTCCCTTTGTCAGAACGCGCCAGGTAGCTTTTCATGATACGGATGCTTCCGGGGTGGCCCATTTCTCCCGTCTGCTTTGTTTGGTGGAGGAAGTGGAGCACGAGTACCTGCGTTCCCGGGGAGTGGAGATTTTTTCCCCAGACTGCGGCTGGCCCCGCGTGCATGTGGAGGCGGATTACTCCAGCTCCGCGGGGCTGGGAGATTGGCTGAGCATTGAATTAAGTCTGGGAACGGTGGGAACCAGTTCTCTGGAATGGAAATTTGCCGTGTTCCATTCCGGGCGTCCGGTGATGAGGGGAAGATATGTGGTCGTTCGTTTGGGGAGGGGCGGCAAACCTCAGGCAATTTCGGAATCGGAGAGGGAATGCCTGATTTCAGGCTTTTCAAAAGGAGGAGATGCCTGTAAATAAAGCCCATGTCTTCTAAAAAGCCTGTCGTTCTTGTTATTCGCGACGGTTGGGGCCGCAATCCGTTGGGGCCTGATGTCGCGAAAGAGTACGGTGACGCCACTATTCTGGCTGATACCCCCTTCACTGATTACCTCCTTGCCAACTATCCCCATAGCCTGCTGGGCGCTTCCGGGGAGGATGTGGGCCTTCCGGACGGTCAGATGGGCAATTCCGAGGTAGGGCATTTGAACCTGGGCGCGGGCCGCGTTGTCTTTCAGGATCTCTGCCGGGTGGACAATGCCATCAAAGATGGTTCCATGGGGGAAAACGCCGTGCTGAAGACCGCTTTTTCCCAGGCCGCTTCTTCCCGCCTGCACCTGCTCGGCCTGGTGAGCGACGGCGGCGTGCACAGCCATATCAACCATTTGATCGGCATCGTCAAATATGCTTATGAAGCGGGTGTCCGCGATATCTGCATCCATGCCATTACGGATGGCCGCGATTGTTCGCCGACCAGCGGAGCCGGTTTTGTCCGCCAGCTGGAGGAAGCCGTCAGGCCGTACGGCGCCAAAATTGCCACGGTTGTCGGCCGTTTCTATGCGATGGATCGGGATAAACGCTGGGACCGCAATAAGCTGGCATGGGATGCCATCGTGCTGGGCCGCGGCGAACAGTGCTCCTGCTCCCCTGCCGAATATGTGGAGCAGTGTTATGCGAAGGGTGAGACGGATGAGTTCCTGAAGCCCGGCATTTTTGCCTATGGCAACGAACAGCGCGTACGGGATAACGACGTGGTGTTCTTCTTCAATTTCCGTGCGGACCGAGCCCGGCAGATGAGCGACGCTTTCCTTTATCCCGAATTTGACGGCTTTGACCGTGAAGTGACGCCTAAAGTGCACTATGTGACGTTAACGGAATATGATGCCAAGTATCCCTCTCCCATTGTTTTTGAACAGGAACAGTTGAACAATATTTTCGGGCAGATTGTGTCGGAAGCCGGGAAAACCCAGCTCCGCATAGCGGAAACGGAAAAGTACGCCCACGTTACTTTCTTCTTTAACGGAGGTGTGGAGACCCAGTTCCCCGGAGAAGACCGCATTCTTGTTCCTTCCCCCCGGGAAGTGGCCACTTATGACCTGAAGCCCCAGATGAGCGCGGCGGAAGTGGCGGATAAGTTTGTGGACGCTGTGGACAAGTACGATGTGGTCATCATGAATTTCGCCAATGGGGACATGGTGGGCCATACCGGATTTGTGGAAGCCGGCATTGCCGCCTGCGAAGCGGTGGACAGCGCCTTGGAAAAGTGCGTGAAGAAGGTGTTGGAACTTGGCGGCAAGCTGCTTATTACGGCGGATCACGGCAATGCCGAACACATGCGCAATGAGGATGGTTCCCCGAATACAGCCCACACGACCAACCTTGTGGACCTTATTTATGTGGCGGCCGACAAGGATCAGGTAACCCTTTCCAATGGCATTCTGGCGGATGTCGCTCCCACGCTGCTGAGCCTGATGGGGTTGAAACAGCCTGCTGAAATGTCCGGGCATTCCCTGGTAACTCCCGGGAAATAGCGGCCTGCTGAGTTCATTGATGGAATCCGTTTCCGGATGCGTTCCGGAAACGGATTTTTTATGTCATATTTCCCGGACAGGGCAAAATGGGACAGCTGGCGGATGCGCAATGAATAGTCCGGCTGCCGTTTTTGATGAAAAAAACTTTTTCGCGAATTCTGATGACAGGCGTGTTTTGTTCGTGTCTCTCCGGCGCTTCAGGCATTTTTTTGCGGTAAGGGGCCGGACATGAAGAAATAGTTTTTCTGCCTGCGGGGAAGTTTTTCTGTTTTATTCTTCATCTGTGGAGAAACTGCCGGACGGGGAGGAAAAAGGGTCCCGGGAATCCGAAATGGAGTTTTGGAAGGAGCGGGGAAAATGGCACGGATAAAATATTTAGGAAAAGATGAATAAAAGACTTGTCATGATATAAAATCACGTTATATTGGCCGTCCCCAAACGTGCCGAAAGGCACAAGAAATACGTTTTCTATCGGGTTTGCCTCCGGAAAAAAGGCGCGCTTCCTGCTTATAAAAAGGAATGTTCGCCTTGAATATCGGATCAGACCGACGAACCACAACCAAAGCAGGAAAACATGCCGACCATTAATCAGCTCGTCCGCAAGGGACGTATTACTCCGGAAGAGAAGTCCAAATCACGTGCTCTTCATAGCTGTCCGCAACGCCGCGGTGTTTGTCTCCAGGTGATGACCCGTACGCCCAAAAAGCCGAACTCGGCTCTCCGTAAAGTGGCTAAAGTCCGTCTTACCAATGGTGAAGAAGTGATCGCCTACATTGGCGGCGAAGGTCATAACCTTCAGGAACACTCCATCGTGCTTGTTCGCGGCGGTCGTGTGAAGGACTTGCCGGGTGTTCGCTACCATATCGTCCGCGGCGCTCTTGACTGCCTCGGTGTTGACAAGCGCCGTCAGGGCCGCTCCAAGTATGGCGCCAAGCGTCCGAAGGCTGCTGCCAAGTAAACCAAACATCTTACCTACTATATATTATGGCTCGCCGTAAACGCGTTTATAGAAAAATCGAACGTCGTGACCCCCGTTACGACAGCGCTCTTGTTGGCAAACTGATCAGCAAGGTTATGCTGGATGGCAAGCGCTCCCTTGCGGAACGCATTGTTTATGCCGCTATTGACATGGCTAACGAAGGCACGGACAGCATTGATCCTCTGGAAGTGATCACTCGCGCCATTGAAAATGCCAAGCCCCGTGTGGAAGTGAAGAGCCGCCGCGTCGGTGGCGCTACTTACCAGGTGCCGCTTGAAGTGGATCCGGCCCGTTCCGAATCCCTGGCCATGCGCTGGATTGTGAACTATGCCCGCAACCGCAAAGGGGTGCCGATGCACAAGGCTCTCGCTAACGAAATCAAGGAAGCCGCCAACAATCAGGGTTCTTCCGTTCGCAAGCGCGACGACGTTCATAAAATGGCTCAGGCCAACCGCGCCTTTGCTCATTTCCGCTGGTAATTTCTTCCGCGACTGTCAGCCGAATCATTCACTTTCGATCACTACAGATACTTTCCAGACACTATGTCCGATCACGTAAATAATCCCAATCGCAAGGCTCCCCTTGAGCGTTACCGCAATATCGGTATTTCCGCTCACATTGACGCCGGCAAAACCACGTTGTCCGAGCGTATTCTTTTCTACACCGGCATGATTCACAAGATTGGTGAAACCCACGACGGTTCCACCACGACCGACTGGATGGAGCAGGAACGCGAACGCGGTATCACCATTACCTCCGCTGCTGTCACCACCAACTGGAAGCAGGTGAAGAATGAAGGTATCAGCAAAGTGTTCGAAGGCGAAAATTTCCAGCTGAACATTATCGACACTCCCGGACACGTTGACTTCACCGCTGAAGTGGAGCGTTCCCTTCGCGTGCTTGACGGCGCCATCGTGGTGTTCTGCGGCGTGGCCGGCGTTCAGCCTCAGACGGAAACCGTGTGGCGTCAGGCCACCAAGTACAGCGTGCCCCGCATGTGCTTCGTCAACAAGATGGACCGTACCGGCGCCAACTTCAACAATGTGCTGGACGATATCCACAACAAGCTGGGCGCGAATGCCGCTGCCATTCTGATCCCCATCGGCGCTGAAGACCAGCTCCGCGGCCAGATCGACGTGGTGAACCAGAAGGCCGTCATTTACGCCGACAACGACCGCCTGGGCTCCACCTACACGATTGAGGATATTCCCGACGAACTCAAGGAAGAAGCCGAGCTGGCCTACCATGAACTCGTGAGCCGTGTGGCCGACGTGGACGATGAGCTTGCTGAAAAGGTGCTCATGGAAGAACCCTTCACTCCCAAAGAGCTCAAGGAAGCTATCCGCCGCGCCACCATCGCCAACAAATTTGTGCCCGTTGCCGGTGGCTCCGCTTTCAAAAACAAAGGCGTCCAGTTCCTGCTTGACGCCGTGGTGGATTACCTCCCCTCTCCGGTAGAAACCGTTCCCGCCCACGCGGAAAGCACGCTGGATCCGGAAAAGACCTTCGAAATCACCGCTACGGACGACGCCAAGCCCATGGTGCTGGCGTTCAAGCTCTGGGCTGACAAATTCGTCGGTAAGCTGGTGTTCATCCGCGTGTACTCCGGTGTTCTCAAGAAGGGTGACACTGTGTACAATCCCCGCACCCGCAAGACGGAACGCGTGGGCCGCATTATCCAGATTCAGGCTGACCAGCATACGGATATTGATGCTGTGTACTCCGGTGACATTGCCGCCATCGTGGGGCTGCGCAACGTGACCACGGGCGACACCATCACCAGCCCGGACAATGATATCTGCCTGGAACCCCCCACCTTCCCGGAAACCGTTATTTCCATGGCGGTAGAACCCAAGACCAAGGCTGACCAGGAAAAAATGTCCAATGCTCTGGGCCGTCTGTCTGAAGAAGACCCGACTTTCCGGGTGAAGACTGATGAAGAAACCGGCCAGACCCTGATTTCCGGCATGGGTGAGCTTCACCTGGAAATCATTATTGACCGCCTGATGCGCGAATTCAAGGTGGAAGCCGACATCGGCAAGCCCCAGATTGCCTATCGCGAAACCATTACTGCCCCTGCCCATGGCGACGGCAAGCTGGTCAAGCAGTCCGGCGGCCGCGGCCAGTACGGCCACGTAGTCATCGATGTGAAGCCGAACGAACGTGGCAAGGGGCTTACCATTGAAAACAAGATCGTAGGCGGCGCCATTCCCAAGGAATACATGAACGCCGTTTATGCCGGCCTTAATGAAGCCATGACCACGGGCGTCGTCGCCGGTTATCCGGTGGTGGACGTGCACGTTGAAGTGGTGGACGGTTCCTACCACGAAGTGGACTCCAATGAAAACGCTTTCAAGATGGCTGCCATCTTCGCCATGAAGGACGCTTTCAAGAAAGCCAAGCCGATCATGCTGGAACCCATCATGTCCGTTGAAGCTTCCACCCCGACCGATTACCAGGGCGACATCATGGGCGACCTGAACCGCCGCCGCGGCCAGATCAGCAACATGGAAAACAAGGCCAATGCCTGCATTTTGAAGGCCATGGTCCCCTTGTCCGAAATGTTCGGTTATTCCACCGCCATCCGAACCCTTTCCAGTGGCCGCGCTTCCTATTCCATGGAGCCCTCCCACTTTGAACAGGTGCCCCAGAACCTCGTTGACCAGATTGTCAGCGAGAAGGCTAAATAAACAAACCTTTGAAGTATAACCAATAGACCGCACGTCCATGCAAAGTCCAAAAATCCGCATTCGACTCCGCGCATTTGACTACCGCGCTATCGACCGCTCCTCCCAGGAGATCGTTGAAACCGCCAAGCGCACCGGAGCCAAAGTTCACGGCCCGATTCCGTTGCCGACCCGCATTGAAAAGTTTTCTGTGAACCGCTCCGTTCACGTCAACAAAAAATCGGCCGAACAGTTTGAAATCCGTACCCACAAGCGTCTGCTCGACATCGTCGATCCGACCGCGCGCACAATTGATGAGCTCAAGAAGCTTAATCTTCCGGCCGGGGTGGACATCACGATCCGCATCTAGTTTGGCACCCGGATAAGTAATTAAAAAACAGAAAGACACACTACAATGGCTCTAGGACTTATCGGAAAAAAGGTCGGCATGACCCGTCTGTTTGACCAGGAATCCGGCGCTATGGTGCCCGTGACCGTCATTGACGTCAAAGGCAACACCTTCGCTCAGATTAAAACGGAAGAGAAGGACGGCTACAATGCTATCCAGGTCGCCTTTGATGCGCAGAAGGAAAGCCGCGTGGCCAAGCCTCAGGCCGGCCACTTCAAGAAACTGGGCATCCAGCCTACCAAACTTCTCAAGGAATTCCGCGTAGAAGCATCCGAACTGCCTGCTGAAGGCGCTGAAGATCCCGGCGTGGATCTCTTTTCCGCCGGACAGTGGGTTGATGTGATCGGCACTTCCAAAGGCAAGGGGTTCCAGGGCGCGATGCGCCGCCACAACTTCCACGGTTCTCCCGCCGCCCACGGTTCCATGATGCACCGCCGTACCGGCGGCGTAGGCGGCTGTTCCACACCCGGCCGCGTCTGGAAGAACCAGAAGATGCCCGGACAGATGGGCAATGCCAAGCGCACGGTGCAGAACCTTAAGGTCGTCGCCGTTCGTCCGGAAGATAATGTCATTCTTATCTCCGGCGCTGTGCCCGGCGCGCGCGGTTCCTACCTCGTGATTCGCCCCGCCAAGAAGAAGTAAGGCTTTAGTTAACCTCACATTGATTATAGGAAAACCTATCTATGTCCGCAAATACCTTTACATTAGAAGCCGCCGCCGCCGCCAACATCCAGGTTGTAGGCAGTGACAAGGGCTCCCAGGCTGTGCATGACCTGATCGTGGCTTACCAGGCGAACCGCCGCACCGGTTCCGCCAATTCCAAGACCCGCGCAGAAGTCAGCGGCAATAACAAGAAGATCTTCCGTCAGAAGGGCACCGGTAATGCCCGTCACGGCGATAAGCGCGCTCCCATCTTTGTGGGCGGCGGCGTGGTCTTCGGTCCCCGTCCCTGCGACTACAGCAAGAAGGTGAACAAGAGCACCCGACGCCTGGCTCTGCGCCGCGTTCTGGGTGACCTGATTGCCGCGTCCAAGGTCAGCACCGTTTCCGAATTCTCCGTGGCTGACGGCAAGACCAAATCTTTCATCAAAGCCGTCAAAGACCTGACGGACGCCAAGAAGGTGCTCATCGTGGCAGCTTCCTTTGACGAAACCACTTACCGTGCCGCCCGCAACGTTCAGGAAGTCCTCCTGATGACCGCCGCGGAAGTGAACATTGAACAGCTCATGAATGCTGATGCAGTGATTCTCGTTGACAACGCTTTAGAAACCCTCGCCAGCCGTACTGCTTAAGAAGCCATGAAAGACATTTACCAAGTCATCAAGAAGGTGCGCATCAGCGAAAAGGCCACCATGCTCCAGGAAACTACCGGCGAGCTGGTCTTTGAAGTTGATCGTGACGCCAACAAAATCGAAATCAAAAAGGCTGTCGAAGTCGCTTTCGGCAAGAAGGTCGCATCCGTGCGTACCGCCAACTATGACGGCAAACTCAAGCGCCAGCGCCGCTCTGATGCAGGTCGCACCGCTCATTGGAAAAAGGCTTACGTCAAGCTTGCCAACGGTGAAACCCTTGATCTCGTTTAACGCCCCCTACTAGGAAGGAAAGCTATCATGTCCCTCAAGTCATTCAAGCCAGTTACTCCCTCTAACCGTTACAAGGTGTGGCCGTCCTTTGACGAAATCACCACCTCTACCCCGGAAAAGAGTCTCTGCAGACCCCTCAAGAAATCCGGCGGCCGTAACAACAACGGCCGCATCACCACCCGCCACATTGGCGGTGGTCATAAGCGCAAATACCGTCTGGTGGACTTCAAGCGCAACAAGTTTGACGTGCCCGCTACCGTTCTTACGATCGAATACGATCCCAACCGCACCTGCCGCATTGCTCTGATTGAGTACAAGGATGGTGAAAAATCCTACATTCTGGCCCCTACGGGGCTGCAGGTGGGCATGAAGGTGGAAAGCGGCCAGAAGGTTGCTCCCAAGGTAGGCAATGCCATGCCCTTGAAGAACGTTCCTCTGGGTACTTCCGTTCACAACATTGAAATTCGTCCGGGTTCCGGCGGCAAGGTTGCCCGCGCTGCCGGCCAGCAGGCCATCGTTTCCAACCGTGAAGCAGGCTACGCGCTGATCAAGATGCCTTCCGGTGAAATCCGCCGTTTCAATGAAGATTGCTACTGCACGATCGGTCAGGTGGGCAATACCCAGCACATGAATGAAATGTCCGGTAAGGCCGGCCGTACCCGCTGGATGGGTGTTCGTCCTACCGTGCGCGGTATGACGATGAACCCCGTCGACCACCCGAACGGTGGTGGTGAAGGCAAATCCAAGTCCGGTGGCGGTCGCCAGCACCTCAAATCTCCGTGGGGCCACGTCAAGGGCCAGAAGACCCGCCGTCTCCGCAAGCCCAGCGACTCCGTCATCGTACAGCGCCGCAATGCCAAGTAATCAATATATTATAACTTTAACTAGGATTATATAACATGGGACGTTCTCTCAAAAAAGGCCCTTTTGTCAGCCAAAAGCTTCTCGCCAAGATCGACGCTCAGCTTGAATCCGGCGACCGCAAGCCGATCAAGACCTGGAGCCGCGCATCCATGATTACGCCTGACTTCGTCGGCCTGACTTTCCTGGTGCACGCCGGCAAGAACTTTGCCACCGTGTACGTCACGGAAAACATGGTAGGCCACAAGCTTGGTGAATTTGCTCCGACTCGTGTCTTCAAACAGCACGGCGGTATCGGTAAGAAGTAATCAGTAAGTTAACAATCAACATGTCGAATTCTTCTTCCATCCTTGCATACTCTCTTACCACCCTTGTAGGGCTGGGCGGGGCGTTGCAGGGAGCGGAAGAGGATACGGCGGCACTGACGCGCAGAATCGAGCGCCTCGAAAAGCAGAATGCGGCCCTCAAGGCATCTTATGCCCAGGCCCGCAGCGACGCCGACAAGGCGTCCGCACAGCTGGTGGAGATCCGTTCCAGGCTGGAAGCTTTGGGGGGCGCTGCGCTAGGTAACAGCGAGGAACGCCTGATTCAGGCGATGGCGGACATCGAAGCCTTTAATGACCGCATCCAGCGGCTGGAGCAGGCGTCCGTCAAGCTCTCCGGAGCCATCCTTGCCTACATGAAACAAGCCATATCCGAAGATGCGAACGCCAGGACGGCTGTGGAGAGTTCTCTGCGCCTACTGGAATCCGTTCTGGGATACAGGCAACAGCCCGTGCGAGATGGCGCGGGAACCCTGGCGGAAGCCAAGGTGCTCAGCATTGATTCCGAGTCCGGAGTGGTGGTGCTGAATACCGGCAGAACGGCAGGAATGCAAGTCGGGATGCCGGTTCGGTTAACCCGGGGAGCTCAAACCATCGGAGAAGCCGTAGTCACGGACGTCCGCAAGGAAGTATGTGGCGCGCTTGTTCAGAAGCTTGAGACGCCTGCCGATCCGGTGCGCGTCGGAGATTCTGCCTCAGTAAAAACCAACGACTAAATCATCTTCATAATAACCTGCACTACGAGGAAAAACCCATGGAAGTGAAAGCTGTTTACAAATACGCCCGCATCTCCGCCAAGAAGATGCGCGATGTTGCTCAAGAAATCCAAGGCTTGTCCGTCTCCCAGGCGACCGACATCCTGTCCTACACCCCCAAGAAGGGTGCCTACCTGCTGAATAAGACGCTCAAGTCCGCGCTGGCCAACGCCGAAAATAATGCGGAACTTTCCGTTGATACGCTGGTGGTCAAGTCCGTCATGGTCGATGAGGGCCCCACGATGCGCCGCACGATGCCCCGCGCCCGCGGATCCGCCAACATGATCCGCAAGCGCACATCCCATATCACCGTTATCCTGGCCGATCAAGAAGGCTAGGCCATACCAATCTAACACACATATAGCTGAACTAATATCATGGGTCAGAAAGTAAATCCAATCGGGTTCCGCCTCGCCGTCAACAAGGACTGGCGCTCCAAGTGGTACGCCACGGGCCAGGATTACGCCACCAAGCTGCATGAAGACTTGGTGATGCGCAAGTACATCAAGGAACAGTTGATGTCCGCCGCCGTTTCCAGCATCGTGATTGAACGCGCCTGGAACAGTGTCCGTATCACCGTCCACACTGCCCGTCCGGGTCTTGTCATTGGCCGCAAGGGCGAGGAAATTGAAAAGATCCGCCAGTATCTCCAGGGCCTGTGCGGCGCTTCCACCCAGGTCAACATTGACATTGTGGAAATCCGCTCCCCTGAAACGGACGCCCAGCTTATTGCAGAGAACGTGGCTGTCCAGCTGGAACGCCGCGTTTCCTTCCGCCGCGCCATGAAGCGCGCCGTGCAGGTTGCCATGGAACGCGGGGCCGACGGCATCCGCATCCGTTGCGCCGGCCGTCTTGGCGGGGCTGACATTGCCCGTGCCGAATGGTACCGCGAAGGCAAGGTGCCGTTGCAGACGCTCCGCACTCCGATTGACTACGGTTTCGCCGAAGCCCGTACCCTGTACGGCATCATCGGTGTGAAGTGCTGGGTCAACAAGCGCGATGAAGTCGTCTCCCAGCAGAATTCCCGTCCGTCCGGCCCCCGCGGACCCCGTCGTCCGCGCGCCTGAGAAAGCCGCTACCACATTTGTTCATCACACTTAACACAAGGAGGAATAAGATATGCCTTTAATGCCCAAGAGAGTGAAGCACCGCAAGATGCACCGCGGCAGCCGTTCCGGCAATGCCACCAGCGGTACCTATGTTGCTTTTGGTGACTTCGGCCTTCAGGTGCTCGACCGTGGTTGGATCACCAACAACCAGATTGAAGCCTGCCGTATTGCGATCAACCGTTACCTGAAACGTAAAGGTAAGGTGTTCATCCGCATTTTCCCGCAGAAATCCTTTACGTCCCGTCCCCCGGATACCCGTATGGGTAAGGGTAAGGGTGCTGTGGAAGGCTGGGTAGCCGTTGTCCGTCCCGGCAACATTCTGTTTGAAGTAGGCGGCGTGACCGAATCTCAGGCGCGTGAGGCCCTTCGGCTGGCTTCCAACAAGCTGGGCGTATCAACCCGCTTCGTCTATCGTCAAGGCGTTCAACACTAAAGCTACTCATCACCATGTCCGATAAGAACTCCGCCAAAGAACTTCGTGCTATGTCCGCCAAGGAGCTTTCCGCTCTGGTGCGCAGCCTTCGTGAAGAACTTTTCAATCTCCGCCTCCAGCAGGCTACCGGTCAGCTGGAAAACAACCAGAGAATCCGCACCGTCCGCAAGGACCTTGCCCGCGCCCTTACCATTCAGGGCGAAACCGGGGAGGTTTAATTGAGGATTTCCGGTAATTACAGAATATTCTAACACTTTTAGAATCCAATGTCCGAACAAACCGAAACAACCAAGAAGCCCGGCCTTCGCAAGACGCGCGTCGGCGTGGTGACTTCCACCAAGATGGACAAGACCATCGTTGTGGAGTACGTCGCCCGCGTTCCGCACCCCAAGTTCAAGAAGATCGTCAAGAAGAGCAAGAAGTTCTATGCCCACGACGAGAATTCCACGGCCAAGGTAGGCGATAAGGTACGTATCGTTGAAACCCGCCCGCTTTCCAAGCTGAAGTGCTGGGAACTGGTGGAAGTGCTTACCCATTAATCAGGAATCAACCATTAAGTAAAGGAGATTTGATACCATGATCCAGATGGAATCCCTAGTCCAGGTAGCCGACAATACCGGCGCCCGCTCCGCCAAGATGATTGGCGTTATCGGCAAGCGCACCCGTCAGGCTCACATTGGCGACATTATTACCTGCCACATCCGCGAATCCATTCCCACCGCTTCCGTGAAGAAAGGAACCGTGGTGAAGGCCGTGGTAGTACGCACCGCCGCCCCGATCCGCCGTGATGACGGTTCCGTGCTTCGTTTTGACGGCAATGCCGTCGTCATCATCGACAAGGATAACAACCCGCGCGGCACCCGTATTTTCGGGCCAGTCGCTCGTGAACTCCGTGAAAAGAAGTTCATGAAGATTGTTTCCCTTGCTCCGGAAGTGCTCTAATCGAGACGCCTCAGGATTTTAAACGCCGTCCTCTGAAAGGGAGGACGGCGTTTTTTATTGTCCGCATTTTGCTGATCAATTTGCATTGCAGTGTGGTTCCCATATAGGGAAAAGGTTGTCGGAACACATCCCTTGCCTGGCGTACGAGAAGAGGAAGGAGACGTTTTTATTCGGAAGATCCGGGGCAGCGGCCTTATAGCCGTATTTTTCCTGGCCGGCGTTGGGGCGGTTCCTGTTGGTGGATTTTTATAGAATAAGTTACCGGAAGGGGGGAGGCTTTGCCGGAAGCCGTTTCCTGGAACCAGGAGAAGCAGGAAGGGGCTTTCTGTTCTGTCAAAACGCGGATTTGAAGTGAGGGAACAGGGGAAATAATGGAAGGAAGGACAGACGAGGAATCTTCTTCCAAATGCCTGGCAAAGGGAAAAGAGAAGGCAAGAAACCGGGAACCCGGGAAGTCTGGCGCAGGAGCTAAGGCTTCGTTAATGCCTGTGCTGTTCAGTTCGGCATTTTTCCAGCTGCTGGGAGGAACCGCAGGCCGGGCAACGGAACCAGCGGAAGAGGAATATATGCAGCGCCGTGGCAAATACGTAGCCGAACAGGGGAATGTGGTGGGCCACCTTATTGCGAGTGTATTTTTTAAAGGAAAAGACATGAGCCCTGCACACGCTGCATTTCCGGGGAAGCGCCAGGGAGAGATAGAGAATCATCGCCAGAATCCAGGGGCCGAAGCAGAGGCTGATTAATGGCCAGCCTCGTTCTCCATTGAGAAGCACCAGGGTGGTGACCGAAATGGAGAAGAGGATGCAGAAGAACAGGAGCAGGACGGTAACGGCTCCCATCCATGTCCGGAAGGAGGTCATGTGCTTGATGCCCTTTTTGCGAAGGTAGGTTTTCGGTTTCTTGAGGGTGTGAACATGTTTTGCGGGATGGTAGCAGTGTTCTTCCTGCAGCCTGGCCTTGGCGGAGAGATGTTTTGGCGGGCCGTCCGTATGGGAACGTCCCCGTTCCTTTCTGTTTTCTGAAGAATCAGTAACCGGAGGGTCAACGGGCGTGGCAAGGGGGAGGGCGTCTTCCTCATGGGAGGGAAGAAGCTCCGGTTCCGGCGCCGTGGGAGAGGAAAGAGCCTGATTCACCCATTCCCTGAAAACGGGAGCGGAAGGAATTTCCGTTTGCAGTTTCAACATCCGTTTTGCCTGGTGGAGTTCAGGCAAAACGGTGGAGGGGTCCGCGGAAGCGAATTGTTCAAGAGTGCGTATACCCACCGCTTCAAGCAATTCAATGAATTGCTCGCGGCCGGCAAAGTACTTTTGAATATTATTCATTCCCGGAATGATAGATGGTTAGGAAAGGGAATCAAGCATCCCTTTTAACTGGGATTGTTTTGCTTCCCAGTCCGCCAGACGGGCTTTTTCCTGGTTCACGACTTCCGCCGGAGCTCTTTCCACAAAGCCCGCATTACCCAGCTTGGCCGCGGATTTGGCTATTTCCCTGGCTATTTTGTCCAGTTCCCTGCCCAGGCGTTCCTTTTCCGCTTCCACGTCAATAAGGCCTTCCAGAGGCAGGAAGAGTTCCCCAAGCGGCGTGAGGGCTGCCGGCGTTCCTTTGGGAGAGGAGTAGGCCGCGTCCCGGATGACGGATTTGGCGTTCGCCAGAATGGCCAGGCGGGAGAGAAGGTCCTGGGGAACGTCGTGGGGAGTTTTCAGGATGAAGCTGACGTTTTTATTGTTGGAAAGGTCGTATTCCGCTTTCAGGTTGCGGGCCTTGTTGGCCGTTTCATAAAGAGCCGCGGCCTGGGTATTCGCCAGGGTGATGCGGCTTTCATCAAGTCCCGCCAGAAGGTTTTCGGCAGAGGGGAGGGGAGTGCGCATGAGCGGCAGGCCGCCGTTGCCTTCCGCAAAGCCCAGGGAGGCCCAGAGTTCTTCCGTGATATGAGGCATGACCGGATGCAGAAGAGCCAGGTAGTGCCTGAGCACCGTGTCCATGGTGGTGAGCGTGGCCGCCCGCGCCGCAGGGTCCGCCCCGTCCTTCAGGTCACCTTTGACGGCTTCCAGGAAGCGGTCGCAGTATTCGTTCCAGAAGAATTGGTACAGGGTCTGGATGAGGGCGTTGAATTCGTAGTCCGCCAGCGCTTTTTCTACATCTGCATGCAGTTGCTTGAGCTTGGAGATGATGGAAATATGCACGGACGAGTAGTGCGGGGCCGTTCCTCCCCTGGCATCTCCCTGCATCAGCCGGAAGCGCGTGGCATTGTACAGTTTGTTGGCAAAGTTGCGGCCTTCGCTGATCTGGTTTTCGTCAAAGCGCACATCCGTTCCCGTGGGGGCGATACGCATGAGGCCGAAGCGGAGGCCGTCTGCTCCGTAGTTGGCGATCAGGTCCAGCGGATCCGGGGAGTTGCCCAGGGATTTGCTCATTTTACGCCCGATTTTGTCACGGATGATAGACGTGAAAAAGACGTTGCTGAACGGTTTGTTATGCTGGAAGCGGTATCCGGCCATGATCATGCGCGCCACCCAGAAGAAGATGATGTCCGGTCCCGTGACAAGATCCGTAGTGGGATAGAATTTGGCGCGGGTCTCTTCATCCATGGTGGAGAAAGGCCACAGCCAGGAGGAGAACCATGTGTCCATTACGTCGTTGTCCTGAATCCAGTTGTCCGGGTCCTGAGGCGGTTCGGTTCCCACGTAGAGGAAGCCCTGTTCCAGTGCGGAGGCGTCCAGCGCCGGGGCGTTCTTGAGTTCTTCCGCCTTGTCCTTGCGGTACCAGACGGGGATGCGATGGCCCCACCAGAGTTGGCGGGAGATGCACCAGTCCTGGATGTTTTCCAGCCAGTGGGCGTAGGTTTTCGCCCAGCGCGCGGGGCGAAAAGTGATATCCCCTTCCGCTACGGCGTCCGCAGCTTCTTTTACGCAGGGGTATTTAAGGAACCACTGCATGGAGAGGCGCGGTTCAATCGGGACATTGGCGCGTTCGGAGAACCCGACTTTGTTATCATAGTCTTCTATGTTGACCATGAGTCCGGAGGCTTCCAGCATTTCCACGGATTTACGACGCGCGTCAAAGCGGTCCATGCCGTGAAGTTCGGGTACTTCCGGGCAGTTGATATGACCGTCTGGGGTAAGGATGTCGATAATTTCCAGGTTGAATTTCCGGCCTATTTCAAAGTCGGCCTTGTCATGGGCCGGCGTGATTTTCAGAGCGCCCGTGCCGAATTCTATTTCTACATATTCATCTCCGATGATAGGGATGGGGGTGGGGTTGAGCGGACGCATGACGTTTTTTCCGATGAGGTGGGCGTACCGCGGATCCTTCGGGTTGACGGCCACAGCCACGTCCGCCATGATGGTTTCCGGGCGGGTAGTGGCTACATGGAGGGCGCCGGAGCCGTCTTCCAGTTTGTAAAGAACGGTGTAGAGCTTGCTTTTTTGCTCAGTCATGATGACTTCTTCATCGGAGAGGGCCGTGAGGGATACGGGACACCAGTTGACCATGCGGCGCCCCCGGTAGATGAGCCCTTCCTTAAAGAGTTCAATGAAGACCTGTCCGACGGCTTTGGTGTATTCCTCATCCATCGTGAAGCGTTCGCGGTCCCAGTCGCAGGAGCAACCCAGCTTGTGGAGCTGGTTGATGATGATGCCTCCGTGTTTTTCTTTCCATTCCCAGACTTTTTCCAGGAAGGCTTCACGGCCCAGATCATGACGGCTCTGGCCCGTTGTCTGTTTGAGGTCTTTTTCCACCCTTACCTGCGTGGCGATGCCGGCATGGTCTGTGCCGGGCAGCCAGAGGGCTTCATATCCTTTCTGGCGCGCGCGGCGTACCAGGATGTCCTGGATGGTGTTGTTCAGCACATGGCCCAGATGCAGCACTCCCGTGACGTTGGGGGGAGGGATGACGACAGAGTAGGCAGGCTTTTCAGAAGCCGGGTCAGCCTTGAAACAACCTTCTTCAATCCAGCGGGATTGCCATTTTTCTTCCACCAGGGAGGGATCATATGCTTTGGGCAGATCAGACATGGGCAAAAGGGTAGCATAAAGTTTTTTTCTTTCAATCCCTACCTGTCCGGGAGAGAGGGGAAAGATGTCTCTTTTCCCCCGGAATAATGTGATGAAAAAGCCGCCGGGTTCCTGTCGGATCCCGGCGGCCGGAACGGAGAGTTTTCCGGTTTGTTATTTGACCGTCACAGTGGTCTGAGCCGGCTTGAGGCCGTTGGAGATGACTTGGAGCGTCACTTTTCCGGATTCTCCCTTACGGGAGCGCAGAACGACCTGGGCAAGGCCGTTGAAGGCCTTGATTTTCATGATTTTCCTGTTTTCCGGATTCGCCATGGTGGTGAAGTCCGTGGGATCGCCGTTGCAGATGCCGGCGATGTCCGCGGGGCCGCTTACCTTGAAGGTGAGCTGGTTTTTGCTCCGGGGCACCATACGGCCCTGGGCATCGCGGACGGCTACGGTGACATAGGACAGGTCATATCCGTCTCCCTTGATTTCGTTGCGGTCCGGCTTGAGGGTGAGCGCCGCAGGTTTTCCGGTAGTGGTTACCGTGTCCGTAGCCCAGATTTTACCGTCCTTTTTGGCGACTACTTTGAGGGTGCCGGGCGTGTATTTGACGTCTTCCCACACGAGGCGGTAACGGTCTTTTTCCCCAGTGCCCTTTTTGCGGACGCCCAGGGATTTCCCGTTCAGGAAGAGTTCCGCTTCATCCCCGCTGGTGTAAACATGCACGGGCGTTACCTGTCCCTTGCGTTCCGGCCAGTTCCAGTGCGGCAAGATGTGCGCCATCTTGACATCCGGTCTCCAGTGGGCCTGGTAGATGTAGAAGCGGTCCTTTTTGAAGCCGCACAGGTCCACGATGCCGAAGTAGGAGCTGCGGGAGGGCGCGCGGTCTCCCAGTTTTTTGAGTTCCGCCATCAGCTTTTCGCGTTCCGGCCCTTCCGGAACGTTCAGGGCGTTGGTGGCGTCCAGGTTGTACGGGGTGGGTTCTCCGATGTAGTCAAAGCCCGTCCATACATATTCTCCCGCGCTGTTGGGGTTGTCTTCCTGAGCGGCGAATTCCACATCCGGACGGTTGGCCCAGCCTGGGGCGTACAGGTCATAGGAACTGACCTGGTAGAGGTAAAATCCCTTGCCCTTGTTCCAGTCCACAGGGAAGAAGTATTCTCCGCGAGAGCTGACGCAGGATGCTGTTTCCGCACCATAGAACGGCTGGTGGGGGCGGTCCTTGGCGAAGCCTTTATAAGCCCAGGGCTTGTAGTTGTAACCGTAAACGTCCAGGGTGTCCCCAAAGCCGTTGCGTGCGGCATTGGCGTTGTTGCAGCCGGAGGTTACTTTGCGCGTGGGGTCTTCCCGGTGGAAAAGATCCGTCAGGGTCTGGGAGATATGGTGAAGATTCGTCATTCCCTGTTCCGGAACTTCATTTCCCGAACTCCACGCAATGACACTGGGGTGGTTGCGGTCCCGGTGGCAGAGGTTGACCACGTCCCGTTCATGCCATTCGTTGAAGGATTCGTTGTTGACGCCTTCTTTGGAGCATTGCCATACGTCGAAAAGCTCGTCAATGACCAGGATGCCCATTTTATCGCACAGATCCAGCACTTCCGGAGCGGGCGGGTTGTGGGATGTTCGGATGGAGTTGACGCCGAATTCTTTCAGGATTTCAATCTGGCGTTCATAGCCTCGCTTGTGGGCGGCGGAGCCGAGCGGTCCCAGGTCATGGTGCTGGCAAACGCCCTTGAGCTGCACGCGCTCCCCGTTAAGGTAGAATCCCGTGGGTTTCCATTCAACGGTTCTTACACCGAAGTTGGTGATTTTTTGGTCGATGATTTTGTCTCCCAGCCGGACCGTGGTTTTCATCTTGTACAGATGGGGCGCGTTGAGCGTCCAAAGAGTGGGGTTTTTGAGCGTCAGCGTACTGGTGATTTTACCTTTTTCCCCGGCGGGAATTTCTTTCCCCTTGGCGGTTGTGGAGGCGACGATTTTACCGCCGTCCAGAATTTCTTCAGTAACAGTGGGGATGACGGCTTTGTCCGTAGTGTTTTTCACCGTGGTGTCCACTTCCACCTTGGCGGCGGATTTGGTGATTTCCGGAGTTTTGACGAAGACGCCCCAGTGTTCGATATGCACAGGATTGGATTCCGTGAGCCACACATGGCGGTAGATGCCGCCGCCCGGATACCAGCGGGAGGAGCTGGGCGGATTGTCCACTCTGACGGCAATGGTGTTTTTCTGCCCGAATTTCAGGAAGGGCGTGATGTCTACGCGGAAGGAGCTGTAGCCGTATTTCCATTCGCCGGCCAGATGCCCGTTCACATAGATTTTCGGGCGGGACATAACGCCGTCAAAGTCCAGGTAGAATTGGTTGCCCTTGGCATCCGCCGGGATTTCCAACGTTTTGCGGTACCAGCCAATGCCGACCCAGGGGAGTTTTCCTGTTCTGTTCTCAATTTCCATCCGGAAGGGTCCTTCCACGCCCCAGTCGTGCGGCAGGTTCAAGGAACGCCAGTTTTTGTCGTTGAAAGAGGGGCTGGAGGGATTATCCGCGTTGCCGGTTCCGGCGGCGGCCTGAGGACGGATGGTTTCCCCTTTGTCGTTTTTAAAGGTGATTTCACGGATGCTGGCCCAGTTGCTCTGGTTGTTGCCCGTGACGGTGATGCGGAAGTAACGCGGTTTGCCGGTTTTGTTTTCTACCGTGTCTTCCCTGGAGTCGTTTTGCCCGGAAGTTTTGTCTTCAATAGTCGTCCAGCGTTTTCCGTCACCGGAGCCTTCCAGCTTGAAAAGATGGTTGCTTTGTTTTTCCCACAGGATGTTGACGGTTTTCACGTCTGCGGGGCGTCCCATGTCCACGGTGATTTTTTCTCCGCTTTTGCCGCTGTCGGCACACCAGCGGGTGGACTTGTCCCCGTCCACGGCATTGTCCGCCGGATTGCCGGATTCTTCACTGGTGGCAGTGGCGAAGCCCATGGCTTTTCCCGGTTCCGGTTGAGTACTGCCATCCGGCATTTTCCCGAAACGGGCGAATTTCCAGTTCCAATCCAGGCTCTCCGTTTTGGTTGCATCCAGAGGCGCCGCCATGAGGCCGGCGATGCTGAACGCAGTAATGCAGAGGGTCGTGCGTGTAATATTGGTGAACATATCTGTGATATTACGACTGGAAATCTGCGATCTTGCAAGATTTTTATTCAGCGGAATCCGGTTTCAGGCCGGATTCCGTCAACAGGATTCCACGCGTCAGGCGGGATGACTTGCCGCCGCCGTCCAGTTATGTATGAAGGCGTCTTCCGGAGATATGGGCCAGCGGAAGATGCCCCGGTTATGAGAAGGAGAGCGGACGGAACGGCCGGCGGCCAGGGAAACGGGGGAATGAAAGAGAGAACGCCGGACCGGCCTTGCTGAATGGGCCGGTCCGGCAACGGGGGGAAGGAGAAAAAGTCAGATGTATATTTTGACGATGGCTTTTTTCCGGAGGCGTTCCACCCATTTTTTATAACGTTCATTGCTGCGTTTGTTGCGCGCCATGATGTCAATCTGCTCCTTGATGGCGGAGAGGGGGGGCGGAGGAGCCAGTTCTTTTTTCTCCACCAGCACGATGGTGAAGCCGGTGGAGTCCACCAGCGGCCCGATGATTTCGCCGGACTGTGCGCCAAAGATGATGGCCGCGGATTCCGGGGAGAGCGTGGAGCGTTCCGTAACGGGCCAGTCACCGCCTTTTTCCGCATATAGATCCTTGGAATAGCGTTTGGCCATTTCCTCAAAGGTGGCGTTTTTGGATTTGATTTCCTTGGCGATGAGTTCCGCCAGGTTAAGCTGTACTTCCGGCGTGGAGGCGGAGTCATCCCCCAGCATCGGGATGAAGATTTTCTTGAATTTGATTTTGTCTTTGGTCAGGTCCCGGTATTGTTCTTTGGTAGCCTCGTATTCCTGCTGTATTTCCTCCGGAGTAGGCGGTATTTCCTGGTCGTATTTGGAAGCCCGCATGATTTGAACCTGAAGCTGTTTTTTCGTCATTTCCCGGAAAGCGCGGATGGTCATGCCGGAGAGGTTCAAATTTTTCAGGAAGGCGGAGCGATCTCCGTTGAAGGTGGTCAGGATGGTTCGGTTGATTTCCTGGTCAATGAGTGAGTCTCTGATGACGCCGCCCATGCCTTCAAATTCGTTGCGGAGCAGTTCTCTTTCCACCAGGTCTTCAATGATGTTTTTTTTCGCCAGGGCAAGTTGTTTGTAAAATTCGGGCCCCTGTTTGGGGTATTGGGCCGCGAGTTGCGCTCCGATGGGCATGAGCCGCACGCTGACTTCATTGGCTGTGATGGGACGGCCGTTGACTGTGGCGGCAATCCGGTTGACGATTCTCTGGGGTTGAACGCGGAAGGCCGGCGCTTCATTCGGGGAGATGCGCTTGGATTCGTCTGGCCGTACCGTTTCCCTGCCATCATCCCCGTGAAGCTGGACGGCCCGCGGAAGGGAGGCCCCTGAATCCACGATGCTTTGTCCCTGTGCGGACAGGGGCATGGTACAGATGAGAAGCGCCTGGATGTGGGTCCTGATATTCATGGGGGAGAGAAGAGTATTTTTAATGCTTCCGGCATGATAGGGGCCCGCCCCGCAAAGACAATCTATTTCTGGGTATGTATGGATGCCTCACTGCATTGGGGGGGATAGCGGTTCCCGCACTTTTACTGACTGTGGATGTGCTTGGTCATTGCTGTTTTTCCCTGTACAGTATGCGGCGATGCATGATTGCCGTTTATTGAGAGGAGTGCTTCGTTCCTCCCGTCCGGCCAATATTCCCACGTTGTTTACCAATGCGGCGGCGGCGTGGGCTTCCGTCCGGGGGGCGGAGCTGCCGCCTCCCGCCCTGTATGCGGGCGTAGCGCTGATGGGGCTGTGCTTTTATTTGTATGGCATGTGGGAGAATGACCGTGTGGACGCCGGATGGGATGCCGCCCGTTATCCGGATCGCCCCGTTCCGTGCGGCGCGGTGAGCGTTTCTGTACTGAGGCTGTTGTCTTTGGCGGCCGGGTTGTCCGGTTTGTTGCTGAATATGGCGCTGGGCGGGGAGTTTGCCGTGGGGGCGTTGCTGCTGGTTGTGATTTCCCTGTATAATGTGTTCCATAAACTGTGGAGTGGCTCCATTGTTTTGATGGGGTTGTGCCGCGGTGTGTGGGCGCTGGCCGCCGGTCTGGCGTTTGCCCGTGCGGGGGGAGAGTCCGTTCTTCCTCCGGCGTTGCTGTGGTATGCTTTCGGTTTGTTTGTGTTTACCTGCGTGATTTCCGCCGCAGCACGGCGTGAGGCGGGCAGGCCCCGGGTTCAGACGGCCGTAGTGGTGCTGCTTTCCGGCATGTGCCTGTTTGATGCGGTATGGCTCCTGAGTTTCGGCTCCCTGCTGTGGGTTGGTGCCGTCTTATTATGGGCGGGAGCACGGTTGCTGCAGAAGCTCGGCTGCCGGGCCACATAGGTTTGAGTTGAATTTACATGGGAAGTGTGCATGATCTAACGCGAAAAAGAGGGTTATGAATGAATTGATCATCAAGATAGGTCCGTTGTTTTGGGTTTTGAGCGTTCTGGCCGTTTACGCGCTGGCGGTTGTTGCGGAGCGGATTTTGTATTTTCACAGGATTCAGATTAATACTGGAGATTTTTTAAGAGGCATTTCCAAGCTGGTAAATGCCGGAAAGACGGATGAAGCCCGGCATGAGGCTTCCATTTTGCCGGAACCTGCGGCCCGAGTGGTTTCTTCCGTGCTGGCTCATGCCGGATTGAGGCGTGAAGAGCTCCGGACTGTGGCAGAGGATTCCGTGCAGATGGAGGTGTTTCAGATTGAAAAGAATATCCGCGGATTGCTGGTGGTGGCTACGGTGAGCCCGCTCATCGGCGTGCTGGGGACGATCCAGGGGCTGGTGGGGTTTTATTCCCAGCCGGGTGTTCTGGAAGGGAAGGCGCCCACTCTCGCCATGTCGGATGCCGTTTACCAGGCACTGCTTAGTTCCGCGTTGGGGCTGAGCATTGCTATTCCCGCTTATTTGTTTTATTCCTACCTGGCTTCCCGCTCCCGCCAGATTGTACATTCCCTGGAACGGGCCGGTACGGAGGCCGTTTGCCTGGTGTGTGATGCCCGGCAAAGGCGCGAGGCCGGAGAGAGCATGAACGGCCGGGGCGTGTGAGTGCAACAGGGAAGGAGGAAAGTCATGCAGATCAAGACCCGCTCAACATTGCCCGCCGGGGCGTTTTTTATTCAGGTGGTCGTCCTGCTGGATTTGGTCGTTCTTGTTTGCGTGCTGACGCTCATGACTTCCCGTGTGGGTATGGCGTACGGGTATGAGGTAAAGGCTCCTTCTTCCCATTTTCTGATGAACATTGTGGGGGATGTGGAGTTTATTTCAGTTACGGCTGGCGACCAGCCCGCTTTTTATATCGGAAACCGCCTGATTGAAGGCGGTCTGCCAGGCGTTTCTTCAGAATTGGACCGGATTTCCCGGGAACACGGGGAGAATGGGTGCCGTATGGGGATTGCCCTGCGTTTGGATTATTCCGTTTCACGGGCCCTGGAACAACAGCTGGTGGATATGGTGCTTGCCAAGGGAATGACGTGTTATATTGCCGCCGAGCCCGCGGATTGATTTTTTCCCTTTTTACCTCATGAAGCTGAATAAAAAGAGCCGGGATAAAATTTTCGACCTTCATTTGGGATTGACGTTTGACTGGAGGGAGACCGGCATGCTGCGCTGGCGCATTTTGATGTGGATGCTTTTTTTTGGCGTTTGCGCTTTTGCCGCCGCCCTTTTTGTTCATGTGGAGATGCCGGAAATCCGCAGCAGGGGGGAGCAGCCGGGGGCCGTGGTGTTGCTGCCTGCGGATCATCCGCGTCTGCACCAGTATGTACTGCGCAATACTCCTCTGCCTGTGAGAGGCCCCGTCTGGGCTGATCCGGTCACAGCCGGCCCGACCGGAGAAATGGGCGTGACTTTGCCTTCTCCGCGTTCCACGGATACTTCTCTGGCGCCTCTGCCTTCCCTGTCCGTGCCTACTGTGGCGGATCAGGTCTGGCGTATGTGGCAGCATCCGGATTTTCATATACGCGCCATGATGAATCCTTCCTTGGAGGTTTCCGGAGCATGCATTCCCTATTTGTCTTTTTGTTCTCCGGGGCTGGATGGACGGATTGTTACAGCCGGCTCACTGTCCGGTTTTTCCAGAAGTGAAGATCACACGGGGCTGAGGAGTGATTTTTTTGTGGTGGTTGATGTCTGGGGCGTTCCTTCTCAAGTGTTGTTGCTGGAGTCTTCCGGCAGCAATGGCGCGGATGAGTCCGCCATGAGGTTCGCCCGGTCTTTGCGCTGGGTTCCGTCCAGAGAGCCGCGGAGCGGCACCATGTCCATCGAATGGAAGGAGGAAGAACCGTGAGCATGACCCTCCAGGATTTTTTGCTGCGCCTGTTTTTACTGGCCGCCGGCGGTTTTTGCGCTGTGGTGTTTGTTTTCCTGGTTGTGGGATGGGTACGGTCTTTTCTGGAACGGAGGCGCAAGTTCCAGTGCCGGATATGCGGATTCCGATTTTATATGGAGGATGGGAATTCCCGTGCAGAATGTCCGCATTGCGGTGCGGCCAATAGAAAGGGCTGAGAAAATTCCGGGCAGGAAAGGGCGCACGGGAAGATTCCGGCGGAACTAGTAAATCCGCAGAGATTCTTCATCAATGGGGAGTGAGTCCATGCCCAGGTCTTCCGCCCCGTGCGTTCCCATTTCTTCCCGAACATAGATGACGTCCACGCGGCTGCTCTTGCCTTCACCGGAACGGTAGCGAATGCGGGGTTCCCTGATGACGACAGTATTGCCTCCCATGGCCGCAGCTTCCCTGGTGAAGTAGTCGATTAGTTCCTTATCTTCCATGGAGACATGGACAATGCGCCCTTCCGGTCCGTTAAAATGCCCCACGTTGGTGTATTCCCCCATGGGGTATTCGTCAATGACCAGAACTTCGTTCTGGGGGATGGGCGCACGCGGGGAACCGGAGGTGACCGGCGTCCACGCATTGGGGCCGGAGGGGGAAGAACAGGCTGTAATCAGGCTTGTAATGAGGCAGAAGGCCGGACTGAAAAAAGGCGCTTTCATGGTTGTCCTGCCGTCAATAATCGGCAGGCGGCACAAAAATGCAACGGTAAACTTCGTTGCCGTTATGAAAGATTTGAACCATGACACGCTCCGGAGTTCTTTTAACGCAATAGGAGTCGTGTTCCTCAGGGATGGGGGGCGCGTAACGGCGCGTGCTGCGGCGCGCAAAGACATGCTGGCGGAAGACTCCCACGACGGCATGATTGCTCATTTTGACAATGGTATGGTAGTCGCTGGTAGGCAGGGTGATGGAAGGAGGAACGTCTTTGGCACTCACGGGAGGAATTATAGATGGCGGCTGAAAACAATGTCGAATCTGAAATGTGGCATGGGATCACGTCTGAAACATCGGCGCGTTAGTCCGTACGCCCCATCATTTCCCTCGTTTCCTGGATAGTGTGCGCCTGGGCCTGCCGCGCACTCATGATAGTTGGTTGTCCAAAGCTTTGTCTCTTGGCTTCAATGTCCCGGTTGACGGTGCGGCCGAGGCTTTTGTCCGCTTCTTTCCAGGAGCGCCCCTGAAAGCCGGATTGCTGCGTGGCGTATTGTTTGGAGGCATCCTGCCAGGAGTGAGTATTTACTCCCCTGGCGTGGGCGATGAAGTCTGGCGTTTCCAGTTTGCCATCCGTGAAGGATTTGATGCCGTCCCATTTCTTTGTTTCAAACCGGGTGGAGGCGCCGTCAAAGTTCTTTTTTTCAAAGGATGCGGTTTCAAAAGCCTTTTTTGCGATTTGAGACGTGTTGCCGCTGTACCGGAGCCCTTCAAAGGAACTTCGTTTCTGGGACACCATCCTGGTATTTCCTTCCTTGTCCGTTTGCTGGCCGAAGCCACCGGCGAATTTCGCTTCCAGAGCATCCATCAGCTCTGCGTCCGTTTTTTCGGAATCAGGGCGTTGCCGGGGTTGAAAGTTTGTGGCTACCGTGCGTTCTGTGGCGCAGGAGCAAAGCGTTGCTGCGGCAATCAGAAGAAGGTGCTGTATCCGGAACATGCTCACGGTTCCTTATATTCCCGAATGGCGCGCAAATTGCAAACAAAAAGACGCCTCCATTGTTTGATGGAGGCGTCCGGAGTAATCTGTCTGATCCCTGCAGGGATTACTTGGAAGCGGTCAGCTTGGCGACCTGGTCCTTCAATTCCTTGCCAACCTTGAATTTGACAACGGAACGGGCCGGAATCGGCACATCCTGGTCAGGGTTTTTGGGGTTGCGGCCTACTTTGGGCTTCACTTCCTTCACCTGGAAGGTTCCGAAATTGCGAATCACCACACGGTCGCCTTCAGCAAGGGTGCTGGAGATAATGTCCACGGCACGCTGTACGATGTCGAACACTTCAATCTGGGTGAAGTTGGTTTCGGCGCTGATTTTGTTAACGAGGTCTCGTTTTGTTAATGTTTTAGCCATATGAAGTGCAGAATGATATGAATGTATGAGTTTTATAGTTCAGCGTGCATGATTTGTCTCCTAAAAAATCACATAATCCGTGGCATGCTTGATTTTTACGTCCTTAACCGCGCGATGCGGGAATTTTGCTTGACCGGAATGGTTGGGATGCTTCCATTGCTTGCCCCGGGGTGTTCCGGCTCCGGGAAGGATGATATATGCGAACCACGTTTACAACCATGCTGACTGACGCCCAGGCCGGAAGGCTTGAGTCCATTCTTGAGGAAAAGGGGTTTGAAAGAAGAGAGGTTCCCTACGCGCGTTTTTCCTTTGCCGGGCCTTCCCTGCTGGCGACGGTTTACGAGAAGAAGAACAAGCTTCTTCTGCAGGGGAAGGGAACGGATGATTTTGTAGAGTTTACGCTGGAACCGCAGGTGACTGGAGTTTTGACCCAGCCGGAAGAGATGGAAGAAGGAGGCGGTTTTGTTCCCCACTTCGGGATTGACGAGAGTGGAAAGGGAGATTACTTCGGCCCGCTGGTGGTTGCAGGCGTTTATGTGGACGGGGGCATCGGCGCCGCTTTGCGCAAGCTGGGCGTTTGCGACAGCAAGATGGTAGGGTCTTCGTCCAGAATCCGTTTCCTGGCGGAGGGGATCCGCAGGGTGCCTGGCATCCGGTTTCACCTGGTAAGCATTGGTCCGGAACGGTATAACCAGCTTTATCCGGAGTTCGGGAATTTGAACCGTTTTCTGGCCTGGGGGCATGCTACGGTGATTGAGGGGCTGGCTGCCAAGGTGCCGGATTGCCCCATGGCGTTGAGCGACCAGTTCGCCAATCCGTTTGTCCTGAAGAGGGCGCTTGCCGCCAAAAAGGTGTCTATCCGGCTGGAACAGCGTGTCCGGGCGGAGAGCGATGTGGCTGTGGCCGCGGCATCCATTCTGGCGCGCGAACGTTTTGTGAACTGGATGGATGCGGCAGGGGAGGGCGCCGGCATGAAGTTGCCGCTGGGCGCTTCCGGCCAAGTGGTGAAGGCCGCGCGCCAGCTAGTGGCCCTGCATGGGGAAGAAATGCTGCCCAAGGTGGCCAAGATGCATTTTAAGACCACGCGGAATGTGTTGAAGTAGGGAATCAGACCGGAGTGGCGCAAGGGGGCGCTTCTTTTTTCCATTTCCCGTCTCCTACGGAAAGGACGGTGATTTTGACTTTGTCCAGCCCGTGGTGTTTCATGTCCAGCCGTTCTGCGGCTTCTTCACTAAGGTCGATGATTCTGTTTTTGATGAAGGGCCCTCTGTCGTTCACGCGGACTTTCACGGTTTTGCCTGTTCGAAGGGATTGAACGAGCACTTCGCACGGGAGGGGAAGGGTAGGATGCGCCGCGTGCAGGTGCCAGGGGCGCACGTTTTCTCCGATAGCCGTTTTTCCGCTGATGAGCCCCCAAAGGGCGCATTCATTGTAATGGGAGGCAATTCCCGTTTGTTCATACGTCAGCGCCTGTTCCACGTTCATGGGATGGTAGCGGTGCCCCCGGATGGTGTAGGGACGGATCATGTAGCCCGGATAATCCCGGCTTTTGGGAGAAGATGAGCAGGATGCCAGCCATAGCAGCCCGGCCAGCACGGACATTCCCCTGATGATACCTGTCTGCATGATTCTATTATATGGACGGGAAGATGGTGAAATGCAAGACGCGGGCGCGTTTTGCCGCCCATGAGAAACTGGATTCCTGAAGTGGCGTGATGTTTGCTGGGGTAAAGGGGGAGTTTTTTCATTGCCGTTCCTATTTTGATTTTGGTTGACTTGGTTGGACCGCTTGCGTAGCGTTGGTACGATTCTGGGAACTTACTACAATAATAGATAACATAATGAGCAGACAGGCATTTTATCCGCATCTCTCAGTGGATTGTGTGTTGATCGGGTTCGATGAGGAAGGTTTGAAAGTTCTTCTGGTGGAGAAGACGCAGTTTGAACCAGGACATACCGGCGCCATTTCCAAGTTGCCCGGCGATTTGATTTATGAGGAGGAAGAACTGGATGCCGCCGCCCGCCGCGTTCTGTTTGATATGACCGGCATGTCTTCCCCTCACTTGGAACAATTCCATACGTTCGGCGCGCCATCGCGCATCAAGAATCCGGAGGACAGGGCATGGGTGGAGGCTGTTTCCGGCCAGAAGATAGGGCGTCTGGTGACGGTGGCCTACATGGCCATGATCAGGATTTCCACCAAGCTGCGCAGACTGATGGAAAGCCACAAGACCCGCTGGGTGCCTGTAGATGACTTGCCGGAACTGGCGTTTGATCATCGGGATATTATTGACCTGGCGCTGGAGAGAGTGCGTTCTTCCGTGAAGAAGGAGCCTGCGCTGATTTATGACATGCTGCCTGCCAAGTTTACGGCTCTTCAGCTCCGGCGGTTGAATGAGGAGATTCACGGCAAGCCCATGGATGTGCGTAATTTCCACAAAAAAATCGCTTCCCGCCCCTACATTGTGCCGCTGGATGAGAAGGAGGAGGGGGTTCCCCACCGCGCCGCGCGCTATTACCGTTTTGACCGTAAAATTTATAATCGCCTTTATTGCCGGAGCTGACGGCGTCGGGCCGTTCCGGTTTAATTTTTCCGTTTTTCCGGGCCCCGTCCCGCCATGTTTGCGGGGGCGGGGTTCTTCTCGTTTGACAGAGTCCGCTTTGTAACGCATCTTATCCGCACGTTGATTCCCATGATAAATCCGGCCTTTATTCCAGACGATTTTTTCAAGGTGCTGGCGCCTTCTGATATTTTTGGCGCAGATGGTCCTTTTGAGGTTGATTTGGGGTGTGGGGACGGTGGGTTCCTGCTCCAGATGGCGGATCATTATCCGGAGCGCCGTTTTCTGGGGATAGAACGGCTTTTGGGCCGTGTGCGGGGAGTTTGTTCCCGGGCGGCCGTCCGCGGACTGGATAACGTGAAGGTGTTTCGCGTGGAGAGCCGTTATTTTCTGGAGTGGATGATGCAGCCCGGCTGCATTTCCCGGCTGCATTATTTATGTCCGGATCCGTGGCCCAAGGAGAGACACCATAAGAACCGGCTGGTGCAGGAGGATTTTCTTCCCGTGCTGCACCAAGCCCTGTCCGATGGCGGGGAGTTTCTGTTCAAGACGGATCATGAAGGGTATTTTCTGTGGGTGCTGGACCATGTGGCGCGCAGCGGGCTGTTTAGCCGCGCCAGTTGGGATGAGGACGAATTTTTTTATCCCCGAACGGATTTCCAGCTTCAATGGGAGGCCATGGGAAAACCGATTTACCGCGCCCGTTTTATCAAATTGCAGAAAGTCTGATTCCGATGCCTTTTATACTTCATCAAAAAGATTCTTCCACGGCTGCGCGCCTGGGTTCGCTTGAGTTGCCGCATGGACGGGTTTCCACCCCCATTTTCATGCCGGTGGGAACGCAGGGTTCCGTAAAAACCATGCATCCGCAGGATTTGGAGACGCTGGGTGCTGAAATTATTCTGGGAAATACCTATCATTTGTCCCTGCGCCCAGGTTCCTCTTTGATTAGGCAAATGGGCGGATTACACAAATTTTCCTCCTGGAACCGCCCTATTTTAACGGATTCCGGCGGGTTCCAGGTCTGGTCCCTTGCCAAGCTCCGTAAGATTACGGAAGAAGGGGTGCGTTTCCAGAACCATTTGGACGGGGCGTACATGATGCTGAGCCCGGAGCGGTCCATGGAGATCCAGGCGGACCTGGGCAGTGATATTGCCATGCTGTTTGACGAGTGCCCCCCTTATCCCTGCGACAGGAAGTACGCGGAGGCTTCCCTGGGTTACACGCTCCGTTGGGCCCGCCGCTGCAAGGCGTGGGTGCAGGAACATCAGCCCTGTTCCGGGGAAGGGCGTCAGCACCATTTCGGCATTGTGCAGGGTTCCGTGTATGCGGATTTAAGAAAGAAGTGCGCGGAAGAACTGGCAGCCATGGATTTTGACGGGTACGCCATCGGCGGCGTTTCCGTGGGAGAGCCGGAGGATGAAATGCTCCGCGCCATTGATCATTCCGCTCCCTGGCTGCCGGAGGAAAAGCCCCGGTACGCCATGGGGCTGGGTACCCCACCCCAATTGCTGGAGATGATTGCCCGTGGCGTGGATATGTTTGACTGCGTGATGCCTACCCGCCTGGCCCGCCACGGCGTGGCTTTGACTCCGGACGGCCCCATGCATATCAAAAATCAGCGCTGGGCGACGGATTCCCGCCCGATTGATCCGGAGGGGCATCCGCATGTCACGCAATTTTCCCGCGCTTACGTGCGGCATCTGTTTAAAGCCGGTGAAATACTCGCTTTAAGATTGCTTTCTTTTCAGAATCTGGAATTCTATCTCCGGCTGATGGCCCAGGCGCGCGAGGCCATAGCCGCCGGCACGTTCGGTTCCTTCAAGGATTCGTTTATCGCGCGGTATCAAGCAAACGACATTTTATGAATATCTTTATGTTAGCACAGGCTCAGGATGCGGCGGGCGCCGCCGGGCAGGAACCTGCAAATATGTTTCAGCAGATTCTCGCCAGTCCCATGTTCATGTTTGTGATTATCATCGTCCTGTTCTGGGTGATGCTGATCCGTCCCCAGAGAAAGGCTCAGAAGGAGCAGCAGGCGCGCATCGCGGCCCTGCAGCGCGGAGACAAGGTGATTACAAACGCAGGGCTGCACGGTTTTGTGGAGAAGGTGAATGAGCGCACCGTTTCCCTCAAGATTGCGGAAGGCGTGGTGATTGAATTGGAAAAGAACGCGATCGTTCAAGTGGAGAAGTAAGTTTTTCCGCTTTCCGTACGTTTCCTGCATCCGCCCATGTCGCCCGCCGGCAGGGGCGGATGTTTATTTTTGAAACCGTCTTTTCCCGGCGGGGTTAGTAAAAGTGATGATGAGATTGCCCCACATGTTTATTTTGTCATGTTCTGCAGCGCTGGCGTGTGGTCTGTTCCCGTTTGCGGCAGGGCAATCCGTGTTTTCTGGAGACTGCGGGAAAAAGGAGACCGCCCCCGGGTCCGGACTGGAATGCCTTCAGGTGACTTTGCTTATCCGCCAAATGGTCTTGGACCGCTATGACAGCACGGGCACGGGAATTTTGTCCGATCAGGATAAGGCCCGATTAGTGGAGGATGCCCGCGCTGCGCGGCGGGAGGCCAGAAAGGCCTTTCTGAGGCAGTTTGATAAGGATGGGGACGGAAGGCTTTCCCCGGAAGAGTACAGGGCTTTCCGGCAACATGTAGAAAAGCGGAGAGGGGGGCGCAGAGCGGATGCTGGTCCGGACAAGAGAGACGGCATTCCGCTTTCCCCACCCGGTGAGAGGCGGAAAATTCCTCCGCCTCCCCCCCCTGCGGAGGGAATGGAAATGCCTCTGGTGGAAATTCGCACGGTGGGGAAGAAGCGTTTCATGGTTGCTCCCGGATTGTTTCTGCTGACTCGTAATATGTTACTGCATCATTATGACGCCAATGGGAATGGCCGCATTGATCCGGAGGAGCATGCCGTTGTCATGAAAGATGCCGCGGCTCTGTACCAGGTCAAAATGAAGGAGATGATGGAGCTTTACGATTTGGATCAGGACGGTGTGCTCAGCCCGGTGGAGAGAGAGCAGGCCCTGGCGGACAGCCATGAGGACAGCCCTCTGTATTCCATGGAAGAACCGGACGATATTGATTTGTTCATCCGGGCCAATATCAGCGAAGTGCTGCTGAAGGAATCGCCGGTGGATGCCGGGGATGAAAAAGATAAAGGTACGGAGTAATTTATTCTTCATGATGGGGATTCCTCTGGAACCGGAACAGGACTTTCTTCAATATCTGGAGGTGGAAAAGCAGGCTTCTCCTCATACGGTGGAGGTGTACGCCCGTGCCTTGCGCCAGTTCAGGGCCTGGGCGGCTGATTCATTCCCAGGGTGGGAGAAGTGCACGCCGGACCAGATGAGGGACTGGCTTTTCCAGGAGCTGAAGGATGAAGCCGCCACGTCCTCCATCCGGCTGAGGTTTGCCGCCCTGCGCAGTTTTTACCGTTTCATGATGCGGAGGCGCGGGCTGGAGGCGAATCCAATGACGGGCGTTTCCCTTCCCAGGAAAAAGAAAACACTTCCCGTTTTTCTGACGCTCAACCAGATGTTGGAATTGCTGGAGCTTCCCTACAAGACTGCCGTTCCCTCCAATGCCCCCGCATGGCTTCCCTACCGTGATGCGGCCATATTGGAACTTTTTTATTCCTGCGGGATGCGCCTGAGTGAACTGGTAGGGCTGGATGTCGGCAGTGTGGATCACCGTTTCCGGGGCGTGAAAGTAATGGGGAAGGGGCGCAAGGAGCGCATTCTGCCGGTGGGAACTCCTGCTCTGGCAGCTCTGGAGACTTACGTTGTCATGGCCTGCCTGCCGAAGAATTCCCCCTTGTTTGTTTCCCGTATAGGAACCCGGCTAAGCGCTCGCGCCGTACAGATGATGCTGAATAAATATGTGAAGCTGTCTTCCATTCCTTTTACCATTTCTCCCCATAAGATCAGGCATACATTCGCCACGCACATTCTGGAGGCCGGGGCAGATCTCCGTTCTGTCCAGGAACTGCTGGGCCATGCTTCCCTGTCCACTACCCAGATTTACACGCATGTGACGCGTGCCAGAATGGCGGAAGTGTACAGACAGTCGCATCCCAGGGCATAAGGATTGTTTTGTTCCATGAAGGAGGAATTTATTTTCCGCTGGCAGCCCATTCGTTCCTTTTACGGGACGGTATGCCGGAATACCGGATGGAATATTGTCTCTTGTTCTGGAGGCGGGAGGATTCAGCATGCTGTATTCTTTTGATCTTATGGCGGTGGAAAATTTCCCCTGACGCAGAAATGGATGAGAGGCTTTTTTCCCGTAAAAATAACTCTGGTATTGACAATGACTCCATTATATCGCATACATCTGCACCCGCTATGGAAAGCCAAACGCGCACGCATGTGAGTGGCAAGGCGCGCAAGTTTTCCATTAACACCTTTTATTTATAATTGATATGGCAGTAGCAATCAGACTCAACCGTCAGGGTTCCAAGGACCGTCCTTACTACAAAATCGTTGTTGTCGACAGCCGTGCGCGTCGTGACGGCCGTTACATCGAACAAGTGGGTTCTTATGATCCCATGAAGGAAGGTGTCAACTATACCATTAACCTGGAAAAGGTTGACAAATGGCTTGCTAACGGAGCGCAGCCCTCTGAAACGGTGAATTCAATGATCCGTAAAGCCCGTAAGGCTTAAGCCTTTTCCGGTACATTATCATTTTCCTGAAGGCGTTCCTTTGACGGGGATCGCCTTTTGTTGTTTCTTGCGCATGGAGCGGGAAAAAGGGTTTCCCTGGAAGTTCTTGCGTTAAGGCGGATTAGGAAGAGAAAGGTTCCCGCCCACAGAAAAACGGTGCGGCATTATTGCCGTCGGGACCGGAATACTCTGGCGGATTCCAGAATGCCGAATGCGATTTCATGAATGTGGAGATTGGCCGTATCAATGGTCAAGTGCGCCGTTTCCCGGTAAAAATCATGCCGTTCATTCATGAGATGTTTCAGCACGGCTTTGGGATTGGGGTGTTGGAGCAGGGGGCGGTTGGTGCATCTGGAAATACGCTGGTACAGGATATTCACGTCTGTATGAAGCCAGACGACGAAGCCCAGTTTTTTCAGTAGCAGCCGGTTTTCCGGTCTGATAATGATGCCGCCTCCCGTGGAAATAATGCGGCTTTGTACGGCGGACGTTTGAAGCTGCCGCAGGATTCCGGTTTCCAGGTCTCGAAAATGTGATTCCCCATGGATTTTGAAAATCTGCGGAATGTGCATCCCCGTCTGGCGTTCGATTAACTGGTCCGTATCCGTAAAACCAAGGTGCGTTTCCCGGTGCAGTTCCTTTCCTATGGTTGTTTTGCCGCATCCCATCAGCCCGATCAGGATGATGTTTGGCAAGGATGTTGACGCGGCCCCATTCACGGCTCGATTGTACTCAATCCGGAGGCGTGAGAAAACAACTTTTTAGCGGAATGGCCTTTTCTCACGCCAGCTTTCATTCGAGGGAAGTCCGTAAAGGTCGTGCGGAGGAAAGGCAGTTGGAAAAAGAGAGGAGAAGGATGGTGCCGCGGGGCGTGCTCTTATTCATTTGTCTGTTTTCTCCCTTCCGGGAAAGGAGGTCTTGCTTGACGCAGGAGCTTCTTCAGGCAAGGATAGAGCCATGCAAACCGAATTGTTCGAGGTAGATCCCCTGTCAGACAACCGCAAACTGTATGCCCGTGCGGCGGAAGCTCTGGGTGCGGGAGCGCTGGTGGGGATTCCCACGGAGACTGTATACGGCCTGGGAGCGGATGCCTTGAACCCGGAAGCGGTGGCAAGGATTTTTGAAGCCAAGGGAAGGCCTTCTTTTGATCCGTTGATTATTCATGTGCATCATGGGAGTGAGGTGGAAAAATATACCGCCGTTCCGGAGGGGCTGAAAGATCTGGTGCATACGCTTGCTTCCAGATTTTGGCCGGGGCCGCTGACCCTGGTGTTGCCAAAGGCGGATATTATTCCGGATATTGTAACCAGCGGCCTTCCTACGGTGGCCGTTCGCGTAAGCGCTCATCCTGCCATGCGGGGGGTGGCGAAAGCGCTGGGGCGTCCTATAGCTGCGCCCAGCGCCAACCGCTTCGGCCATATCAGCCCTACTTCCGCTTCTGCCGTGCAGAAGGAATTGGGGGGCAGTATTGAAATGATTCTGGACGCCGGAGCCTGTTCCGAGGGGCTGGAAAGCACGATTGTGCGCCCTATGCTTGACGAGAAGGGCAAGCCTTTCCTGGAATTGCTGCGTGAGGGGCCGGTGCCCCGGGAACAATTCCGCAATCTGGTCAAGGTAGTGCGCCGCAAGCCTTCCTGCCGCCCTGTTTCAGAAACATCTCCGGCAGATGCGCCGGGACAGCTCACCAGCCATTACGCCCCGCGCAAACCTATGCTGTTGCTGGAACCGGGGAGGGATTTCGCTCCGGCGGAGGGTGTGAGGTATGGCTTGCTTTCTTATGAAGGAACGTCCGATCTTGCCCGGGAAGGGAATTGGGCGGAAGTGGTAGCCATGAGTCCCGGCAGCGGGCGGCTGGCAGAAGCTGCCGTCCGCCTGTTTGCCCTAATGAGGCAGATGGATGAAAATGAAGCTATTGACGTCATTGTGGCGGAATCCGTCCCGGAATCCGGCCTGGGTCGCGCTATTATGGATCGTCTGCGACGCGCTTCGGCCGTCAGAGAATAACTTGCCCACGGTTTGCAAAACATGTTAAAGTTATTGCAGATTCTTTTTTAATCTTATGGCCGCTACGTTATTTGAAAAAATCTGTTCCGGGGAAATTCCCGCGGACATTGTGTATCAGGATGAGCTGTGTGTTTGTTTCCGGGACATTAGTCCACAAGCGCCGGAACATTTGCTGCTGGTTCCGCGCAAGCCCATTCCCCGCCTTTCCGAGGCCGGGGAGGAAGATGCCGCCCTTTTGGGGCACATGATGCTGGCAGTCGGGCGGATTGCCCGGACTCTTCATCTGGATGAAGGAGGATTCCGCCTGGTTATCAACAACGGGCATGACGCCGGGGAAGCTGTTCCCCATTTGCACATGCATCTGCTGGCAGGCCGCAAGCTGGAATGGCCTCCCGGTTAGGCCGGAGCGAATTTAGGAATTGCCTGAAAGGGGAATAGGTGTGTCATTTCCCATGAATGGTGCCGCCCTGCCTGCTTGCCAGGCATCAGGTATGCCTGTAAGATATATTCATGAAAAGATTGCTGGTAGAACTGGAGAACTTGCCGGAGGCCGGGAAAAAATACAGCGGCGAGCTGGATTCTGAAATTTTCGGCATTGATGATGAAGAGGTTACTTCCATTGGGTCTCTTGCTTTTGATTTGCATGTGCAGAGATTTGAAAACGAATTGTTTATAAGAGGCAACATTTCCGCCCCCTTCAAATTCCGCTGCGTGCGTTGCCTGGGCTACTTTGACTACGTGGTGGAAGTTTGTGATTTCGCCGCTTCTTTCCAGATTGATTCACAGAATGTTGTGGATGTTTCAGATTCCCTGAGGGAGGAAATAGTTCTGGATTTCCCGGCATACCCGAAGTGTGCTGACGGAGGCATGGAAAACGACTGTATGGCGAAAACTCCGTATTTTGGAGTGGACAAAGAGGGGGGAACGGGTGTAAACAGTTCTGCCCCGATCAGGAATAGCGGCGTGTGGGACGCCCTCAATGAACTGGGAGATCATCATTAATCACCTTTTTACCAACTAAAATTATGGCAGCACCTAAGCGCAGAACGTCCAAGATGAAGCAGCGTACCCGCCTTGCCGCGCAGGCATGGCGCGCGCCGAAGCTCCGCAAATGCCAGAATTGCGGCAGCAGCACCCCCGGTCATACCGCCTGCCCCAATTGCGGTACGTACAAGACCCGTTCCGGCAAGGAAATCGTGGTGAAGGCGGAAGCGTAAGTTCCGCGGGCGCCGCATTTGCCTTGAAAATTATCGCCGTATTGCGGCGCCATCATATAGACTTTCCAGCCGCTTTTGCTTCGCAAAGCGGCTGAACTTGCTTGAAGCGGGCTGTTTTTTCTGCTAACACATTTCTTCAACAAATAATATGAAGATTGCACTGGATGTGATGGGCGGCGACAATGCGCCCGATATTAATGTGGACGGGGCGAAGCGGGCCCTCCGGGATTTCCCTCTCATTGAAAAGATCTACCTTGTGGGAAGGGAAGAAACGGTGCGCAGCTCTTGTGACCGCTGGGGACTTTCTGGTCCGCGCGTGGAGATCGTTCCGGCTGCGGAAGTTGTGGAAATGAACGAGTCCGGATTGCTGGCGGTGAGAAAGAAAAAAAATTCGTCCATGTCCATTTCCGTGGATCTGGTCAAATCCGGAGATGCGGATGCCGTGGTCAGCGCGGGCAACACGGGGGCGGCTGTAGCGGCTGCCACCGTCAAACTGAGGTTGCTTGAGGGTGTGGAGCGTGCGGGCATTGTGACCCAGCTTCCAAATGAATTCGGAGTCTGCAATGTGACTGATACCGGAGCCAACCCGGATGCCAAGCCCCGGCATCTGGTAGGATATGCCGTGATGGCCAGCATTCTGGCGCGTTCCGTTTACTGCAAACAGATGCCTAAAGTGGGAGTTATGAGCAATGGCTCTGAAGATGAAAAGGGAACAGATTTTACCAAAGGAACTTTTTGTCTGTTGAAGCATTTGGAGGAGCGCGGTGCGCTCCCTTTTAAATTTGTAGGCAATGTGGAAGGCCACGATCTTTTTGAACATGAAATAGATGTGGCTCTGACAGATGGTTTTACCGGAAATGTCCTGCTGAAAACATGCGAGGCCACCGCCAAGGCTTTCAGCAAATGGCTGAAAGAGGAACTTAAGGCAAACCCGTTCCGCATGGTTGGAGCTGCTTGCGCCTCCGGAGCATTCCGCGCCATGAAAGCACGCCTTTCTGCGGACTCCGTAGGGGGAAGCCCTCTTTTGGGCGTTAAGGGCGTGACCATCATAGCGCATGGCAGTTCTACCCCCGTAGCCATCCGCAATGCCCTGAGAGTTTCCATGGAAATGGTCCAGCAGGGTGTCAATCCCCTCATAGAAGAGGAGATGGCCCGGCTGGGCACTATTCCGGAGGTTGCCGAAGTGTACCCCAAATAATCATCATGTTTCAGTTTCTGAAAAAGCATGCCGCCGCCGCGGCAAAAGAAGGAGCTCCCCCGGAAGGCGCTGCTTCCGTGTCCCGTTCTGCTGGTGATCGTTTGGACTCCAGCTTGGCGGTATCCGTCGGGTTGTGCGTGCTGGTTTTTATCGTGCTTCAATGGATGGGCAGTTACAGCCCCCATTGGGGAAAATCCATATGGCATCATGTGTCGGAAGCTTTTCTGCTTTTTTCCGTGACGCTGGCGCTGATGCCTATGTACTGGTTATGCGCCGGTTCCCTGCGCAGAAAAAATAAAACCTTTGTTGTCACATGGGGGGCGGTTCTGGTTCAGCTCCTGTTTTTTGGCTTCATCCGGCATGTAACGGCTGACATTACTTCCGACATAGGCAATGAGCTTTTGTACATTCCCTATATGATGGCTCCGTTGATTGTCACGGTGCTGCTGGGGCCTCTTCTGGGTATGTTTGCCACTATTTCCATCTGCATGCTTGGCGGATTTTTCATTCTGCCGGAGCAATATGCTCCGGAAAAGCAGGTCCAGTTCTGGATTCTGAGCTCTCTCTCCGGCATGCTTACCGTGTTGCTTACCCATAACCTGCGGAATCGCGCCCAGTTGCTGCGGGCGGGATTCTTTGTGGGGCTGCTTGTCATGGTACTGTGTTGCATCATGGGGGTCATCAATCTCCAGGCATGGGATTACAACCTCACTGGAGTTCTGGTTTGCCTGGCTGTGGCTTTTGGCGTAAGCATGCTGACCAGCGTGCTGATCAGCGGCGTCCTGCCTATCATAGAAGGAGCTTTTAAAATCATTACGCCTATTTCCTGGCTGGAAATGGCGGATATGAACCGCCCTCTCATGAAAAGGCTGCAAATGGAAGCTCCGGGAACCTTTCATCATTGTCTGATGGTTGCCCAGCTGGCGGAGGCAGCGGCGGAAGCCATTGGGGCCAATCCCATTGAATGCCGGGTGGAGGCTTATTACCATGACATTGGCAAAATGCAAAACCCCCTTTATTTTATTGAAAATATCATGGACGGCCCCAATCCCCATGATGAGCTGACGCCCAGCATGAGCGCCCGTATCATCATCGACCACGTTCAGGACGGGGTGGCATTGGCCAGGGAGAACAACCTTCCGCGTCCTTTGGTGGACGTTATAGAGCAGCATCACGGCACGTCACTGGCTTACTTCTTTTACCGGAAAGCCCTTCAATACCGTGATGAGATTCTGAGCCGCGTGGAAAGCGGCCTGGCGTCTCCGGATGACGTCCCGGAGGTGGTGGAATCCAACTTCCGTTACAAGGGGCCCAACCCGCAGAGCAAGGAAACGGGAATCGTCAGCCTGGCGGACATCGTGGAAAGCGCCACGCGCTCCATGGGTAAAATTTCCTGTGAGGAAATGCAGAAAAGGGTGGATGAACTTTTGAAGCAACGGGTGGTGGACGGCCATTTGGACGATTGCGGCCTTACCTTCGGAGATCTCAAAAAGATTCGCAACAGTTTCATTAAGACGCTGAAAAGCATCCACCACAACCGCATTGCCTATCCTTCCCACAATCCGGAGGCAAAAATTGAAAAAAATGCTTTCTCTGATGTGTCCGTCAGGGAAAAAGAAGAGAAAGCGGTGAAAAAGGAAGGTGAAGGCAAAGCCGTTCCTGAAATCATGGAGTTGCCCGATGCCGGAACCCTTCAAGAGGGAAAATCCACGGAAACGGAGATGAAGAACGGAGCGGATGCGGAGGAAAATGAAACCGAATCTTGAACTCTACAATCATTTGGGGGAGGGGAGGCTCAGTTCATCCGTTACGGATGCCCTGATTGGAGCCTTAGAGAGTTGTCTTCCGTCCGTGTTAGCGTTGCCTGAAGGTCCTGTCCCCGTACTTTCCGGATTGGATGAAGTAGAAATCAGCGTGGTTTCCGATGACGTCATCCGGGATGTGCATGCCCGTTTTTTGAATGATCCGACGGCGACGGATGTCATTACTTTTCCGTATGGAGACGGAATAGGAGAGATCATCGTCAGCTTTGATACCGCTATCCGGCAGGCTTCGGAATTCGGAGAACCTGTTTTCAGAGAACTTTTCCGGTACATGGTGCATGGTCTTCTGCATCTGCACGGATATATAGATACGGAACCGGAGGAACGGGAACGCATGTTTTCTTGTCAGGAGCCTCTGGTGCGGAAGTTTGGAGCGACCCTGGTGGACATACCTTTTACGCATGACCGCTGCTCCGGCGCTTAAAGCGCGCTTTTCAAAGATCCGGGCTTGCCAAGTCGAGATGAACTCTGTTACTCTTTTGCCGCATCATGCGTCCATAGCTCAGTTGGATAGAGCAACTGCCTTCTAAGCAGTGGGTCACTGGTTCGAATCCAGTTGGACGTGCCATTTTTTAACCCCGTATTCTTTTTAAGAATACGGGGTTTTTCATGCGATAAGAGCTTTTTCACCAAAAGCCGGCTTTCTTAAAAATGGAGAGGCAAGGTAAGTATGGTTAACTCTGGTGAACAGGCTGCATAGAAGCACTATTACGCATGGTTCGGACTGTTTTTCCAATCAATAGTGATTGATTTTCGAAACTGGAGGGATGATGTAATGTGGCTGAAGATTTTTTCTCTGTGTTGAGAGATAGGATAGTCTGTGGCCGTCGTGATAAAAGGAACAAAAAAATGAAAGGGTTCCGTGAAAGATTAAGAAGAATGGCCCGGAAGGCCAGGCTGGCGGAGAACCTGCGATGTTTTAGAAAAATACCGGCATAGGTATGCAAACAGTGCATTTTCAGAAATGCTCCCGTGGAAAAGGAAAATTGAACTTTTGAATAATTCTTATTTTATCCGGCGGTGGCGAATCTCTCCGGTATTGGTAATACGGGAGTATGGAGATGTCTTTGAATATTCATCCTGAGTGAGTACATTAACGCATAACTCTAGGATTTTATGCATGCCGTACATAGGAAGATCTATGTCCGGATGTAGTTTCTGGAATTTGTGAACAATTTCCATTTCCGTTTCCGGAAAATTCACGGGAATGGTATTGGGAAGCTGAACTTTCCACGACTCGCCTTCACTCATCAGCTTATCGATAAAGAGATATTGGGTGACAGGAATGTTACCGCGTGCAGTAAACCAGGTATGTACGGTGCGGACGGAAACGCGGCATTGTTCCGCAAGCCATCGGCGTGTTTTGCCGTGAGCCCGGAGCCATTCCTTGATTCTGAGTTTTTTCGGGTCACATTCTTCCGTATTGGAAGGTGGATTCAGATCTGAATCGGAAACCAGGCCTGGAATGATGCGGGAAAGCGCTTTTTTGGTATTGGCCGATATTTTACGAACGCTCATCTGTGCGTAAAAAGTTTGCGGCCGGATGCCTATCTCCTCCGCCAATTGATAGGACTTGCGGTTTTGGCTTTGCAGCCACTCCTTCACCAAAATGCGTATATCGTCGTCAGACATGAATTTGTGCAGATTTGTAATGAAAGAAAAGATAGGGAAGAGGCGATAACAACACTATTTTCTCTTTCTCTGGAATCGATCCGGAATATCGGATCCTCTTTTCAGCTTCTGCTTTTGATGCTGGAAAGAGCATCCAGTGCTTCACTCGCCCATTCCGGAACGGTCAGGCCATGGCGTTCAGCTTCATTCCTGAACTTTTCATACTTTTGAGGAGTAACGGGAACGTGGATGCTGTTCGGATTTTTTGTTTGAGCCAGGCGTGCCTGTTTGGCGTACTCTTCCTTCATGATTCTGATGATAAGGCGTTGTCTGGCACGGGGAATTGGAACAGTGGAAAGCCATTTATCGACCTGACTTTTGCTGACGCCGCAAAGGTCGGCAAATTCGTCCCGGGTCATTTTCGTAAGAGCGAGAAACTTTCTGATACTGGACTTCATTTCATCCATGAGCGCATTTTTCGCATTCAGAAAAATCTGGCAAGCCATTTCTGGCATATTTTCTATTTTAGAAAATAATATTGTCTTTGTGTATCCAAAAAGGTAAATCATTTTTCCTAAATCCAATGAAACTCAAAAAAGTGTGGATGCTGAGCGTGTTTGTTTTCTTATTCCATATGAAAAACTCCATGATTAATATCTTTTCTTTTTTGGATTATTTTGTATTCCATTCTGGTGGAAAGAACACGATAACGGCTCTTCTATCTTTCCTTTTCTTTTTCTATTGGCTTGACGCAGAAGGTTACGATAGTACCGTGTTACCATGTTAAATTCCTCTCTGTTGGTTTTAGGGTGTTCCATGATCTTTGCGGTGTCTGCCGGAATGCCATTGCACGCAGCTTCTTCTGAGAAAAAGGAAAACAAAACGGTTGCTTCGGAGGATGCCCTTCCATCACTTGCTCTGGATGGTTTGCCGGATGTATGGATACAGGGAACTCCGGTAAAGGAATGGGAAAAGGACAAAGTGTATATTTTTGAATTTTGGGCTACCTGGTGTGGACCATGCTTGGCTGCTATGCCCCATATGGAACAATTGCATCAGGCCTTTAAAAATAATCCTCATATGCAGATTATCGGAGTTAATGTCATGGACAGGAAATCTCCGGAATCTCTGAAAGAATTTTTAAAAAACCGTCCATCCCCCCTGACTTATGCCATGGCCGTGGATGTGGATGGGAAAAAGACCAGGGAGAAATGGCTGTCCCCAATGGGGGTGAACGGCATCCCCCATGCTTTTGCCGTTAAAAACGGCAAGCTTATTTGGAGAGGACATCCCGGAAGACTTTCTGAAGAAATGATGCGGGCCATGTTGAAACCTGATTTTTCTGCAACATCTCTTCCAGAGGATAATCCCAGAGCGAACGCCCGTGCATGGAAGCTCTACCGTCAGGTTTCTGAGAGAGCGGGAGAACTTGCCCGGAAGGCGGGGAAGGCGGAAGCACAGGCCTTTTTAAGGCAAATTCAGGATTCGGGACAGTTTCAGCAGGATCAGATCATTCAACTGAAAATGGTTCCATTCAGAGTCTTGGCGGAATTGGAAAAATTCCAGGAAGCTCAGGCCGTACTGGATGACCTGTGCAAAGAGTATCCGGACAATTACCGTGTACAGATTGATGTGGCGGGAACGCTTCTAAATGGAAAATCCGTGCCTGCCGGAAAAATGGATGCCGCCCTGGTGGAAAGATGTCTGAACCGTTGTATTGAAATCTCCAGAAGGAATAACAAGGAAGCTTCCTTGCCATGGAAACTGATGGCGGAACTTAGGGAACGGCAGGGAAACATGGAAGAAGCGTTGCAGGATATGGAAAAGGCGCTTTCCTTAACGTCCATCAGCAAAACCTGGACGAAGTTGCAGCAGCTTTCAGGTAATAAGGAATCCTTTCAGAATATTGTAAATCAGGCTGTTGCTGAAATAAAACCGGAACCTCCGAGGAAGATGCAGGAAATGGGAGTAGTGCAGGAAGACAAACAGTATACTCCCCTGTTCAGCAAATTAAGATGGTTCAATCATCCCGGTCTAACAGGACTTCCTGTCGGCAAAACCGTATTCATCAGCTTCTGGAGAGGCCACAATAATATACTTGGAGAAACAGCTCCTGGAAGAGCTCTTGATGCCGTTCTTAAAAAACACGGGCTCTTAGACCATCCGGGAGTAAAAGCCGTGGTATTGGGGCTCAATCCGTCGGCGGAAAAACAGATGCGGGACTATTTATCCGGGCCGGAAGGATGGACTCCTTATCCTGTCGGTATTCCATCGGATCGTTCGGTCATTGAATTTTGTGATTTGCTCAAACTTGACTCATTTCCCGCCGCGGTCGTCGTTCGTGACGGAACATTGCTGTGGGCTGGAGAAATTAAGAAGATGCCCGAATGGGTGGCGGAAACTGCCAGATTGGACTCTTTTGACAAAAACAGGTTTGCGGAAGAAGATGCGAAACGGAAGGCCCGCCAGCAGGCCATGTATGCTGTCATAAAAAAATCCTTTGAATTGAGGCGGGAAAAGAAATTTGATGAATACCAGAAGTTGATTGAGGAAAATGCAGGGCAGTTTTCCGATAACGGATGGTTTGCGTCTACTGTGGCGGAAGTGCGGGCGGAAAAGGCTTGGAAGGAGAAAAATTATCGGAAAATGGTTGATATCTTTGACCACGTCTTGGAGCGTTTCCCCCGGGAAGATTCGCTTGCTTCCTATATCCTGAAAATCCTTAACGGCTCGGAGGAAATGCGTAAATACAGCTATAAGGCGGCTCGGCGCGCTCTCCAGATTATGAGGGATTCTAATACGAGGGATGATGGCGGATACAATGCCGCCTGCTATGAAGTGATGATGAATATGGCAATGGAGAAAAAAGATTATGCCCAGGCAAGGAAGGATGCTGTAAACGCCCTCCGGGAACTGCCTCTGGTTCATCAATACGCAGTCATGAAGAAAAAGAGTGGAGGAGGCAAAAAGTAGAGAGAAACTTAGGACTTCTGAAACGTTTAGGCCTCTTTCGTGGTGAAAGAGGCTTTTTTATTAGAAAAAAATAAAAATGTAATACGTTGATAATCAGATATGTTTTGATTTTGATCTCAACAAATCGCAAAAAAGAGGACGAAAAAAATTGACAAAAAGGTGTGGTATGATAGATTTCTCGGCACGCCAACACGGCGACGGGATGAAAAGCCCGGCGGCTGAAGGGCTCGGAAGAGCGCTGGAAGCGGCTGGAGCCGGCCACCCGGAGAGAACCCCGGAAGGGGTTGCGATAAGAAGATTTCAAGGGAATGACTACCGAAACCGCCGAGGGTTTTCCGAGGGCGCCGAGAGGTGCCTGAGGGGTAAAAGCCCGAAGGAGCGACCTAGCTCTGA